>ENA-UOUJ01000002-UOUJ01000002.1-activated-sludge-metagenome-genome-assembly--contig:-NODE-2-length-423789-cov-38.405216_pt1 | contig 423789 bp, 374 predicted proteins | sample MGYA00249839_ERZ747224 | MGnify/ENA primary metagenome ERZ747224 (study PRJEB28782, sample SAMN03220277) | activated sludge metagenome | biome: wastewater; feature: sewage sludge; material... | reverse complement strand
CTTGAACACTTGAACACTTGAACACTTGAACACTTGAACACTTGAACACTTGAACCCAGATTTTGCGACGGCTTTTACCCCCTCGCCAACAACAGCGATATCTGACAGGTTCCCGAAATAAAAAAGGACGCCTACTGGCGTCCTTTCCTTAACCTTTAACAAGCAAACAATCCAATCTCAAATCCTACAAAGTCGCATTACCCTTGCTCTTGCGCTTGAAAATCTTCCACAAGGCCCCAGCCACGACAGGCACCGCGGCAGCCGCAATACCAATCAGCACGATGGTATTCAAATGCGCCTTGATGAAAGGCACATTGCCAAAGAAGTAGCCCAAGGTAATCAAGCTGCAAATCCACAGCACCGCGCCGGTAATGTTGTACATCTGAAAGCGCATGGCATTCATATGGCCCACACCCGCTACAAAAGGCGCAAAAGTACGGAACAAAGGCAGGAAGCGGGAAATGACGATGGTCTTGCCACCATGCTTTTCATAAAAAGCATGGGTTTTGACCAGAGCACGACGATCCAGGAATCGGGATTCCTGGGTAAAGACTTTCGGGCCTATATACCGCCCCACGTGATAGTTCACGGTATTACCCAGCACGGCTGCCACGATCAGCAGGCCACCCAGCATGACCGGGTCCAACATGCCCGAAGCGCCAAAGGCCCCGGCAATAAACAGCAGAGAATCGCCCGGCAGGAAGGGCAAAACCACAAGCCCGGTCTCGCCAAATATAATCAAGAACAGAACAAGATAAATCCAGGCTCCATACTGCTCGACCCACACACCCAGGTACTGGTCAATATGAAGGATCATGCTGAGTAAATCGGGCATAGTTCCACACCAAAATAACAATCCAGCCAGTCCAATACTGGCCAGACCGACACCATAGAGCAAGCGGTTAAAATAAGCCGCTACCGTTTGAAACCCGTTGAACGTGTAATGTTCAACCCTGAATACACACAAGGCCAGCCGCCCTATGTCATCAAGACGCCGTATTATCCCACTCCCGGACCTGCTTGTAAGCCAAATTGCGGCCGGTGAAGTTATCGAGCGCCCGGCATCTGTCCTGAAGGAATTGCTGGAAAACGCGATTGACGCCGGAGCCAGTGCCATCGAGATTCGCCTGGACGGCGGCGGCATACGCCGCATCTCTGTCAGCGACGATGGCCACGGCATCACCCAGGAAGAACTCCCCTTGGCCCTGCTGCAACATGCCACCAGCAAGATTCGCTCGCTGGAAGAGCTGGAGTCCGTGGCCTCCATGGGCTTTCGGGGGGAAGCCCTGCCCTCAATTGCCTCGGTAGCCCGTCTGACGATCAACTCGCGCACTCAGGACGACCCGCACGCCTGGGAGTACTCGCTGGGCCAAGCTGAACCCCAGCCCGCCTCCGGGCAGATTGGCACGCATGTGGATGTACGCCAGCTGTTTGACGAGATCCCCGCCCGTCGCAAGTTTTTGCGCACGGAAGGCACGGAGTACGGCCACTGCGTGACCGCGCTGGAGCGCATCGCCCTGGCGCAGCCGCAAATCGCTTTCCGCCTGTTTCACAATGACAAGCCCCAACGCCACTGGCGCAGCGGCACACTGGAGCAACGCCTGCTGGATATCTTGGGCAAAGAGTTTATTGAGCAAAGCCTGCCTGTCGCCCAGGAACAAGGCCTGATCAGCTTGCGCGGTCTGGTGATTCACCCCGCCCATGCTCGCCCCAGTGCAGACAAACAGTTCCTGTTCGTGAATGGCCGTTTTGTGCGTGATCGTACTGTGTCACATGCTATACGCAGTGCTTATGCCGATGTACTGCATGGAGATCGCCAGCCTGCCTATGCCTTGTTTCTGGACATTGCCCCATCCACGCTGGATGTGAACGTACACCCCGCCAAGCACGAGGTTCGCTTCCGTGACAGCGGTGCCGTCTACCGCTTTGTGCTGCAGTCTGTTGGACAAACCCTGGCGCAAGGTAGCATGGCCGGGGAAACGCCAGTTGCCGCCATGCCTTTGCCTGAAGGCGCTACCCAGCCTCCTGTAACGGGCACACCCTACCCTTCGGCCACGCCTGGCACACCCAGCAGCTCCTACACCAGCAGCGAACCCGCCATGCCGTATAGCCATCCGGCCCGCCAAGGCTGGCAATCCAGTTTCAGCCTGCGCGAGCCATCTGGTGGCGGCAATGTCGACTGGAAAAGCATGTATCGCCCGATTGAACCTGCTCCCAGCAACACGCCAGTCACCAGCTATCAAAGCGAGGCAGACAGCACAACGGACGAGTTTCCCTTGGGCATGGCCCTGGGGCAGTTACACGGCATCTATATTCTGTCCGAAACCCGTCAGGGCATGATTCTGGTGGACATGCACGCCGCACATGAACGCGTGGTCTACGAACAATTGAAGCAGGCTCTGGATGGCCGCGAACTGCCTCGTCAGGATCTGCTGGTGCCGGTCGTATTCAGTTGCTCGGAAAGTGATATCGCCTTGCTGGATGAGCATCAGGAAACCCTGGCCGATCTAGGCCTGAGCATGAACCCGGCAGGCCCCACCACCATGGCCGTGCGTGCCGTCCCCGCCCTCCTGGCCCAAGGCGATATCGAATCGCTGGCCCGTGCCGTACTGCGCGATCTGGCCCAGGTAGGCTCGTCACGCCACCTGGATGAGCAACGCAACGAACTGCTCTCCACCATGGCCTGCCACGGCGCCGTACGCGCCAATCGTCGCCTGAGCATCCCCGAGATGAACGCCCTGCTTCGCAAGATGGAACAAACTGACCGGGCCGACCTGTGTAATCACGGCCGCCCCACCTGGTTCCAATGGAAGCTCAGCGAGCTGGACAAACTTTTTATGCGTGGACAATGAACGATTTACCCATTCTGTGCCTGGCTGGCCCGACGGCCAGTGGCAAAAGCGCAAGCACGCATATCCTGGCGCAACACTGGCCGATTGAAGTGATTGTGATGGACTCGGCCACGATTTACCGTGACATGGACATTGGCACCGCCAAACCCAGCGCCGAAGAACAAGCCGCTATCCCCCACCACTTGCTGGATATACGCGACCCGGTAGAGAGTTACTCAGCCGCAGAGTTCGCCACCGACGCAACCCGTCTTATTCAAGAAATCCGGGCGCGCGGGCATTACCCTGTGCTATGTGGCGGCACCATGCTGTATTACAAAGCCTTGCGCGAAGGCTTGAACGATTTACCGCAGGCAGACCCTGCCATTCGCCAGCAACTGGATGAGCGTGCCCAGGAAATTGGCTGGCCCGGCATGCACGAGGAACTGACCCGCATCGACCCGGTGACAGCTGCCCGGCTGGCTCCCCGCGACAGCCAGCGCATTCAACGTGCGCTGGAGATTTTCCATATCAGCGGCAAGACCATGAGCGACTGGCTCAAGGACAAAGCCCAGCCGCAAGAAGAGAGCCACCAGTACGTCACCATGAGCCTGGAGCCAGAAGATAGATCCTGGCTGCATAAGCGCATTGCGGCTCGCTATCACGACATGATCGCGCAAGGGCTGCTGCAGGAAGTGGAGAAGCTGTACCAGCGCCCTGATTTACATCCCGGTCTGCCCTCCATTCGCTGTGTGGGCTATCGGCAACTGTGGTCGTATCTGGACGGCGAAGTCAGCCTGGACGTGGCGATCGAACAGGCGATTGCCGCGACTCGCCAACTAGCCAAACGTCAATTGACCTGGCTACGCTCCGAACCCGAGCGTCTGCAATTCAACTGCCAGAGCCCGCAAGCCGCCGAGCAGATTGTGCAAGCGGCACGCCAGATCTGGCCAGCCTGATACATCAGGCTCGCTCGTAGGAACGGCCCCTTGACGGCCGGATGGTATCCGACTGCCAAGGGGCCCCGTTCAAAGAAACCGTTTTTTTACCCGAGACGCCTCTTACACCGAAGCGCTGCTCAGCTTGGGCAAGACTTTGGTACGCATGGCCACGTATTGGAACGCCCCCCCCAACAAAGCGCCGATCAGCCAGCCGTAACCTGCCATATTCGCCAGCGCAGGCACCCAGACGGTCGCTACCGAGAACACCGCCGCCAGGAAGAAAGCGGCCATTGCACGCTTGTTCCAGCCATTCTGGAAGTAGTAGGTACCGCTTTCTGCCAGACTGAACAGATCCGACACCACGACACGCTGTTTGCGGATCAAGTAGAAGTCCACAATCATGATGCCGTACAAGGGAGCCAGCAAGGCGCCCAAGGTATCCACAAAACCCGTAATGCCGATAGCGCTGATCAAGGGCAGCCACAAGGCACCGATAAAGAAAGCAATTACGGCTGTCAGAATGCCGCCCATCTTGGCAGAGATCAGCTCGGGCTTGAGGTTGGCCAAATCAAAGGCCGGTGGAATGAAGTTCGCCACCAGGTTGATACCCACGGTTGCGGCAAAGAAGGTCAAAGCCGCGATCACCGTTAAAGCCAGACTATCGACGCGATCCACAATATCGGTAGGGTTGGTCAAGGTTTCGCCAAACAACACAGCTGTACCGGCGGTAATGAACAAGGCCAGGAAGGAGAACACGGCCAGGCTGACAGGCAAGCCCATGAAGTTACCGATACGCATGCTGCGCTCGTCTTTCACAAAGCGCGAGAAGTCGCCGTAGTTGATCACAACGGCAGCAAAGTACGCCACCATAGTGCCCACCACCGCACCAAAGGCCATCAAGGGTCCGCCTTCGTAAGAACCTTTACCGGCAAAGATCTCGCCCACTTTATCGAGCAAACCACCGCCGGCCTTGTACCAGATCACGGCCAGCAAGGCGAACATCACCAGATACACCAAAGGACCCGCCCAGTTCAAGAAGCGCGTAATCCACTTCATGCCCATCAGGAAAATACCCAGCTGCAGGATGCAGACCACCACGTAAGACACCCAGCCCACCCAATCCAGCCCCAGGAACAAGGCTCCGCCAGGGTGGTCCAGCAAGGCATTGAACAACAGAGCCAAGGCCGTGGAGGCAAAGTAAGTCTGCACGCCGTACCAGAAGATAGCCACAATCCCACGCACCAGGGCAGGGAACTTGGCGCCCTTCACCCCCATGCTGATACGGGCAATCACAGGATAGGGAACGCCATACAGCACGCTGGGTTTACCGCTCAGATTCACCAGCCCCATCACAATAAAACCGGCCAGCAAGATGCCAGCAAATACGGCCCAACCATTCAGACCATAAGAAATGAACAAGGTGGCGGCCAAGGTGTAGCCAAACAGACTTTGAATATCGTTCGACCAGACGTTGAAAATCTCGAACCAGCCCCACAAGCGTTTTTGTCGTGGCAAAGGCGCCAAGTCTTCGTTGTGCAAAGCAGGATGCGGGTCTTTCAAGGATAAATCGCTGTGCTCCATTTTCTTCCCCCTAAGAAATTGCTTCTAACATTTCAGCTGAAATTTCTATGTGCTTGCCGCTACTGTAGGAGCCTTGCTGATCGGGGAACATTATGGAATGTACGAGTAATACCTAAATTCGGATTAGCTCGAAAAACGACATAATCAAATCCATATAATATTTATTTGAAAATCAAATACATCAGATTCGATGCGGTAATACAGGGCAATTCAAAGCAGGAGGCAGGAATAAAAAAAGCCAGCTTGATGAGCTGGCTTTTTTACTGACGGAAAGATCAGAGGTTTTTAGACCACTTCGGTCTGTGCCTGACCTTCCTGACGCTCCAGGATTTCGCCCAATTGGTAGACGGTTTCGCCTTGCTCGGACAAAGTGGCGCTGATGGCGTCTGCCTTGTCTGCAGGAACAATGATGATCATGCCGATACCGCAGTTGAACACACGGTACATTTCTTCGTCGGCCACGTTACCGTTGCTTTGCAACCACTGGAACAAGGCAGGCATGGTCCAGGAATCGCGCTTCAGACGGGCAGTCAGGTGCTTTTGCAGAATGCGTGGCACGTTTTCCAGCAAGCCGCCGCCCGTGATGTGAGCCAGGCCCTTGATGTCCGCACCGTGGGCAGCCAAGGCAGCCAGTACGGATTTCACGTAGATGCGGGTGGGTTCCATGACCACGTCAGCCAAAGGACGGCCATCAAGCTCGTCGGTAGGCTTGGCGTTGGCGTGCTTGAGAATCTTGCGAATCAGGGAGTAACCGTTGGAGTGGGCACCGCTGGAAGCCAGACCCAGAACCACGTCACCAGGAACAATGGACTTGCCATCGATAATGCGCGATTTTTCTACCGCTCCCACTGCAAAACCGGCCAGGTCGTACTCGCCTTCGGGGTACATGCCGGGCATCTCTGCCGTTTCACCACCGATCAGGGCACAAGCGGACAGTTCACAACCCTTGGCAATGCCGCCAACTACTTGAGCAGCCGTGTCGACCGACAGCTTGCCGCAGGCAAAGTAATCCAGAAAGTACAAGGGTTCTGCGCCCTGGACTAGAATGTCGTTGACACTCATGGCCACCAGGTCTATACCCACAGTGTCGTGGCGCTGCCAGTCAAATGCCAGGCGTAGTTTGGTACCAACACCGTCGGTGCCGGACACCAGAACGGGCTCTTTAAGGTGGGTAGGCACTTCAAACAAAGCGCCAAAGCCTCCGATTCCAGCCATGACGCCTGCACGCATGGTTTTGGCAGCCAGTGGTTTAATACGATCGACCAGGGCATCGCCCGCGTCGATATCCACGCCTGCATCGCGGTAGGTCAAGGAAACAGAAGTAGTGTTTTTCATGGGAAAAGCCGTGGGATATGTGAAAATTGCGAGTTGGACGAAATTGTACGACACATGACCGAGCAACTGATTCTGGATATATCTCCAGCACCGCCTGCCTCTTTGGACAACTTTGTTGCCGGAGCGAATCAGGCTGCGTTGCAGGCTCTGCGTCAATGCAGTCCAGGACGCGCGGTTTACCTGTGGGGACCGCCCGGCGCAGGTCGAACACATCTGCTGCGGGCGATGGCCAGTCAAGACGACAGCCGCTATTTTAGTTCAGATACACCCTCCCAGCCCATCTTTGACATCGCCACGGATGACAAAGCTCCTCCAAGCCTGCTGGCCATCGACGATATCGAACGTTTTGACGAGCACGGACAGGCTGCCGTATTTGCACTGTACAATCGCTGGCGCGAGTCGGCCACCCGGCCTGACGCCTTCACGCTGCTGGTCTCCGGCGACCGGGCCCCCAAAACCATGTCCGTGCGCGAGGACTTGCGCACTCGCCTGGGCTGGGACCTGGTATTCAGGCTGGAATACCTGTCGGACGCCCATCGGGCCGAAGCCATGCAACAGCGAGCCGCTGCCCGCGGTCTGCAGCTGCAAGCGGAAGTGCTCAGCTGGATACTGACTCACTACGATCGCGATATGAACCGCTTGAGCGCACTGATCGATGCGCTGGACAATTATTCACTGGTAAAGAAACGCCCCATCACTTTACCCCTGCTCAAAGAACTTCTGGCCAACAGCCAGACCCAATCTTCTAGTTGAGTCATGACTGCTTCTTCTTTTATTGCCCTGTTTGATCTGGACCACACTCTGCTTCCTTTAGATAGCGATTACCAGTGGGCTGACTTCCTGGCCCGTACCGGCCGCGTCGGTGACCCCGCTGAAGCCATTCGTCTGAATGAAGACCTGATGGAACGCTATAACCAGGGATTGCTGACGGCCGAGGAATCGGCCGAATTCATGTTGGGCCTGCTCACCAATGCCAGCCAGGAAGAGTTGCTGGCCTGGCAGGACGAATTCATGCAGGCCGTGATCCTGCCCTCGATCAGCCCCGCTGCACGCGAACTGTTGGCCCAGCATCAGGACCAAGGCCATCTGGTGGCGATCGTGACCGCTACCAACGAATTCGTGACGCGTCCCATAGCGGCTGCATTGGGCGTAGACCACCTGATCGCGACCACCCCCGAAATGAAAGACGGCCGCTACACCGGCAAGATCAGCGGCGTGCCCAGCTTTCAGGCTGGCAAGATCACCCGTGTAGAACAGTGGCTGCAAACCATGGGCAAAACTTTGGCCGACTTCGAGCGCAGCTGGTTTTACAGCGATTCGCCCAACGATCTGCCCCTGATGGAAGTGGTGACCGACCCCGTGGCAACCAACCCCAGCGACAAGCTGCGTGCCGTGGCCACCGAACGTAATTGGGTCGTCATCGATTTGTTCGCTGACATGATGGACAGCAAATCGTAAAATCAGACGCATGCTCAAGCGAACAATAAAAACATTTGTCGACCGGCTGCTCAAACCAGCCAAAAGCGCGCGTCCCAAAGGGCCGCGCCGCTACACACGAGAAGAACATGGCATAGACCGGCGTCTGGTCTCGCGTCATGCCATCAAAGTGTGCGAGGTCCTGAACCACGAAGGCTATCAAGCCTATGTCGTGGGCGGCGCAGTGCGCGATTTGCTGGTGGGCCTGGAGCCCAAGGACTTTGACGTGGCGACCAACGCCACACCCGAGCAAATCCGCCCCCTGTTCCGTCGTGCCCGCATCATTGGCCGCCGCTTCCGCCTGGTTCACGTGGTGTTTGGCCAGGAAATCATCGAAACCTCGACTTTCCGGGCCGATGATAGCGGCAAGCAAACGGACGAACATGGCCGCATCCTGCGCGATAATGAGTACGGCACCATCGAAGACGATGCCGCACGCCGCGACTTCACACTGAACGCGCTGTACTACGATCCCCTGACTGAAACCGTCATCGACTACCACAACGGGGTAGCCGATCTGAAAGACCGTCAGGTACGCATTATTGGTGATGCGGAAACCCGCTATCGCGAAGACCCGGTGCGCATGCTGCGTGCCGTGCGCTTTGCCTCCAAGCTGGATGCCACCATTGAACCGGCAACGGATGCGCCCATTCGTTCCTTGTCGCGTCTGATCGAGAACGTACCCGAGTCCCGTCTGGCTGACGAAACACTCAAGCTGCTGAACTGCGGCCATGCCATGGACTGCATCCAGCGCCTGCAGGCGCTGGGTCTGCACAGCAAGCTCTTGCCCATGGTGGAACCGGTTCAACGCCTGCCCGGTGGCTCTGAATTCCTGGATATGGCCCTGGCCCGCACCGACACCCGCGTTCGTGCTGGCAAATCGGTCAGCCCCAGCTTTATCTATGCCTGCCTGCTCTGGAAGCTGGTCAAGCAAGAGTGGGAACGACGCAGTGCCCAGGACATGCATCCCCAGCAGGCCTTGCTGGAAGCCGCCGACCTGATCCTGGAAAAACAAAGCCGCATCATGCCGATTCAAAAGCGCTTCCAGTCGGATATGCGCGAAATCTGGTTCATGCAGCCCCGTTTTGAGCGCATCGCCAATCGCGCCATCTGGCGCATGACGGAACAACCTCGTTTCCGTGCCGCTGTGGATTTTTTACAACTACGCGCCGAAGCCAAAGAGGTGGATAGCGTGCAGGCGCAGTGGTGGATGGATCTGGCCGATGCTGGTGACGAAGAACGCAGCAATATGATTGCCGTGCGCAAACCTGCTGGCACCGCCGCTACCGGCTCGCGCAGCGGTCAGCGCCGTACCCGCCGCCGTCGCTCCAACGCCAAGCGCAGCAACGCAACGGGTGGAAGCGAATCGTGATTCCAGGCAGCACCACCGTTTTCGTCGCCATGGGCGCGAATCTGGGCGAAGCACGACAAACCCTGGAAACAGCAGCGGCTGAACTGGCCGCTACTGCTGGCATCCAGGATCTGACGCTGGCCCATTTCTACAGCACGGCTCCCGTCGATTCCAGTGGCCCGGATTACGTCAATACAGTCGTTCGCTTCACCTGCACCCTGGCTCCCGAGACCTTGCTGGACCGTCTGCAACACATCGAGCAAGAGCACGGCCGCACGCGCCTGTACCGTAATGCCCCCCGTACCCTGGATCTGGACTTGCTGCTTTACGGGCAAGAGCAGATCAACACGGAGCGGCTAATCGTACCCCACCCCCGCATGCATGAACGTGCTTTTGTGCTGGTACCGCTGGCTGATCTGGCTCCTGAACTTGAACTGGCCCAAGGCCACATCAGGGAGTTACTGATCAACGTGCAAGATCAGGAAATCAAGCAGCTGAGTTGATACCCGCGGCCAGGCCTGCGTCCGTAGCGGAGCCTGTCGCCAGCCGCCATCCCATTTGCAAGACCTGGGTAATACTGCTGACAATTTCCTCGCGGCGGGCCGCAGAGTCCACACGCAGCGCATACGAAGGATGCCAAGCTGCAATTACCCACGTCTGCCCCAAAAGAAACGGCTTGGCCAAATACTGAGCAAGCGGCACTTGGGTTCCCAGCAAAGCAGATAAGGCCGTCGCTCCCAAGGTGACGATGACAGCAGGTTCAAGACGCGCCAGCTCTTCTTGTAACCAGTGCCCACATGCCTGCACTTCGGCTTGAGAGGGGCTGACATGCAAACGCTGCTTGCCTCGCCCTTTCCATTTGAAATGCTTGACGGCATTGCTCAGATACAACGCATTGCGTTCAATACCGGCACGCTGCAAAGCCTGATCCAGAACCCGCCCTGCAGGACCGACAAAGACACGCCCTGCCAAATCCTCGTAATCACCGGGTTGCTCGCCCAGCAACATCATACGCGCTGTTGCCGGGCCTTCTCCCGGCACTGCTTGCGTAGCGTGCTCCCAAAGGCCGCAGCGACGACAGGCTTCCAGTACAGACGGTTCACTGCGGTAAGGCTGTGCGCTGTGGGCCTCCACCGCGACTGACTTGCCCGGCATCCGGGCTACCGCACTAAACTGCCCCACTCGCCGGGCGCCATTACGGGCCTCGCTAATCATGGCGGGAATCAAGCTGGCTTCGGGCAGGCCTTTCCAGAATCGCACTGGCATGCTCTGCTGGAGAGCGGTTTCATTCAGCCGAGCGGGATTGAAAATGCTTTGGTAATAGCGCAGCCACAAGGCCTCCACCTGATCATCGGCCGGGCCAGCCCGTAACGCCTCTATATTGTCAGGGGCATCCTGCAGCTGCAGATTCCGACCATCCCACAGTGCAAGCCCTTGCGGCGTCGCGATACACCACGACGTGCCCCCCATGCGTTTGGAGAAATAGTCTGCAATCCACTCCAGCACATCATGCTCGGGTTCAAACCAGGCCCAGTACTCGGGCTGCATGCCCTTGCCACAATGGCGGAACCGTACATAAGCCATCATGTCGTGTTTTTCCTTGCGTACCGCTTTGGCCATCTCGTACAGACGGGCACCATCTTCGTCTGCTACAGACTCCACACTGCGATCACCCTGATGCCAGCGCCACAGGACACGGTAAAGCAAAGCCCAACGCGCCGGCGCACGACACAGGGCCGCATCCTGCAGCAAGGCAGCCAGCCCTTTGGAAATACGCACAGACACACTGGAAACGGGCTGCTGCGCCTGGGGCTCTTGCAAGGAAACAGGCGGGGAAAGCGGCGTATGGAGTGCTTCATACTCCAACCCGATTTGCTGCCCTTGCCGCCCCGAAGCCGGGCTTGCTTCTGCCCAACAAAGCTCCTCCGGCGACCAGCCCTCGGCCAACGCGCGTAATGCCTGCTCGCGCCAGGCCAGATAACCGCCGTTCACCATCAGAGTCATCATGACTGTTGGCTCCTGCTGCCAGAAAGAAGCAAGGTCGTCACACAAGGAGGATTCATAGCAAGCTCAGTTGCTGCGGATTGCTCGAGAGCATGCGTCGCAGCTTGTCTGACGCGGCTTCAGCAAGGCCGGGACGGTAATCCTGGACCACTACAAACGGCTGCAATGTTTTGATGGAACAACGCAAACGGATCAAGTCCTGATATCGGATCGCCCGCATCTGACGAAGCTCGACCAGGCGCTTGGCATTGCGTATGCCTATACCCGGAACACGCGCAATCAGACGCTCGGGCGCCCTATTCAGATCTACCGGAAAAACCGCTCGATTGGACAAGGCCCAAGACAGCTTGGGATCAATATCCAAGGGTAAATCGCCCTTATCCTGAAACAGCTCCTCGGCCCGGAAACCGTAGCTACGCAGCAGGAAATCGGCCTGATAAAGACGATGCTCCCGCAAGAGCGGCGGCGGCTGGGCTGGCAGCGCCGACGAACTGTCCGGGATGGGGCTGAATGCCGAGTAATACACCCGCTTGAGCTTGTAGGCTCCGTACAAGGTCTGCGCCGTTTGCAAGATATTGCGGTCATCCGCTGCATCCGCACCGACAATCATTTGTGTACTTTGCCCGGCAGGCACTTTAGGCCGCTTCTCCTCCTGAGCCTGTTCCTGGGACAGACGAATGACGCCCATGGCGCGCTTGATCGTATGCCCACTTTTCTCGGGCGCAAGACGGCTCAGGCCAGCGTCTGTGGGAAGCTCGATGTTGACGCTGAGGCGGTCTGCATAAAGACCAGCCAACGTAATCAGCTGGGGATCTGCATCAGGAATGGTTTTAAGGTGGATATAGCCGCGAAAATGGTGATCTTCGCGCAAGGAGCGCGCCACCTCGACCAGGCTCTCCATGGTGTAGTCCGAACTTCGTATGATGCCCGAGCTCAGAAACAGACCATCTATATAATTACGCCGATAAAAATCCAGCGTCAGATCAACCACTTCGGCAGGCCGAAAACGCGCGCGTGGCACGTTGCTGGAGCGCCGGTTCACGCAATACAGGCAGTCATACTGACAAAAATTGGTCAGCAGTATTTTGAGCAGCGATACGCAGCGCCCGTCAGGCGTAAAGCTATGACAGATGCCGGCCCCCGTACTGGCCCCAAGACCCGTACGCCCACGGGAATCCCGTTTGGGCGCGGCACTGCTGGCGCAAGAGGCATCGTACTTTGCCGCGTCGGCCAGAATTTCGAGTTTGCGCGATAGCTCCATGATCGAAATACTGTATATAAAAACAGCATTATACAGTTTTCGCTCAAGGCGTCACTTATCCAGAAAACGTTCAAAGAGGGCAAGCGGCCTGGCCTGTCCGGCAAAGGACAAGCCAGGCAAACCAGCTCAAGCTAAAGGATCACGCGTCCAAAAGCTTGATCAAGGCCTCTTGATGATTGGATCGAGCTTCCAGCAATTGCCGCCCTTCTTCGGTCAACATGGCTATCAGGGGAGCGGGGAAAGGGGAAGGAGTCTGCGTCGTTTGCGGGATGGCTTGGACTAATCCCAGCGACTGTAATTGTTCAAAAACTGCTTGTTTCTTGTGCCAGGGGGTTTGGCGTAAGCGCACGAGCTCAAGAGTGTTCCAGATTGTGGGGTTGAGCTGCGGAATAGTGATGGAGCGCTGAAGTTGCGTCATACAAGGCCCTTAATTAAGACCACCCATACCGACGTTGTGTGCCCATAAGGGAGGTCAGCCAGAAAGCATCCCTATACCGTACAACATAACGATGTACAGAATATTTCAAGGAGTTCTGACAGACATCGTCGCAGCGCTCCTCCAAGACTCCAATAAGCAATAACCCGCGCTTGCGCCCTGGCAAACCCGGAAAAATCAGTCCGGGCCCGTTTTTTCTGCTCATTTTTTTTGATGCAAAATTGTTCCGAAAAGCAGCAAAAACACAACAAACGATCCGGCTCCAGCCAACCCCAGATTCGCGCTTAAACCGTAGGCATCCACAGTCTGCCCGCCCAGCCAGGAGCCAAGCGCTATGCCGATATTGAACACAGCCACGTACAACGACGTAGCCACCTCAACAGCATTGGCAGCGGCCTTCATCATCCAGCTCATCAGCCCTACCGACACCCCGCCATACGCCAGGCCCCAAAGTAGCAAAATCGCACCTCCACTCAGCGGTGATCTACCCACTGTCAAGAAAAGCAAAGCAGTGATGCTTAGACCCAACGCTATCGCCATCAAGCTGGCTTCAGTGCGTTTGGCTGCCGACATCCCGATCAGGAAATTGCCCACAATCCCGGCCACTCCATAAGCAAACAACAAGGCTCCTATCCATTGAGCACCTATGCCGGAAACAGACAGCAAAAGAGGACGCACAAAGGTAAATGCGCTGAAATGCCCCGCGACCAGAATCAGGGTCAAGAGCAAACCAAACCATAACTGCCGATTGCCAAACTGCTCGGCGAACTGACGCCATGTGGTCGAGCGCGACACGGACAGGGGCGGAATCACGGCCAGATGGAAGATCAACACCAAAGCGCTCAGCAGCGCCATCCAGCCAGCTCGCCCATCAAGGCGCCCAGTGGCACGCCCAACACAGAAGCGGCGGCAACCCCACCGAAGATGATCGAGGTTGCCAAACCTACAGACCGAGCCGGAACCAGACGGGATGCCAAGCCACCTGCAATGGCCCAGATGCCTCCCATACAAAAACCAACCAGAACACGGGCGGCCAGCATCCAGGCGATGCTGGGAGCCAGGGCGGAGGCTATATTGGCCATCACCAGCAAGGCCAGCAAACCGCACAGAATGCGGCGTCTGTCCACGCCACCAGAGGCCAGCACCACCAGAGGCGCAAACAGGGCTGCCAACAAGGCAGGCAAGGAAATCAGCAAAGCAGCCGTCCCCGTGGAAGTCTGCAAACTGTCTGCAATAGGAGTCAGTAAACCTACGGGCAGCATTTCCGTCGTGACCACGGAAAAAGTGGCTAGGCCAACGGCGATAACGGCCAGCCAGGACTGCCGCTTGCTGGGCTGCCCGGTCATGGATAGAGAAGAGGTATTCATCGCTACATGCTCAAAGAAAGAAGTCTAGACAGCGCAGGAGCGGGCTACTACGGGTGCGCGCAAACTTTGATAGCTGCACAAGGCAAGCAAGACGATCAGGGCAGCGGCATAGAGCGCAACCATAAAGCCGGAACTGGCTCCGCCCTGATCCACCATCCGCCCCGAAGCGGCAGCCCCCATAGCCACACCAATATTCAGACCAGCCAGCAGCCAGGTCATGCCCTCGGTTAATTGCTGCTCCGGCACCACACGCTCGACCAGCGACATGGCCACAATCATGGTGGGGGCGAAAAACAGACCAGCCAGCAAAACCGCCCCTGCCAGCTGTGCCACGCTGGCCACCAGCAATAAAGGCAAGGTCGTGGCGGCGGTAGCCAAACCGCCCAACAGCAGCAGGCGATGCAAAGGGATGTTCAGCTTCAAACCACCAAACACCAGACCTGCTGCGCAAGAACCCAGGGCGTAAGCCGACAGCACCAGGCTGGCCGCCCCCGGCTGCCCCATTTGCTGTGCAAAGGCCACGCTGACAATATCCACGGTGCCCACGATCACGCCCATGGCGACCATCAGCAATGCCAGCAAACGCACACTATTCAGACGCAGGACCGAAGGGCGGCTGCCCTGCTCCTGCGCTTGGATCGGCGGCTCAGTCCCCTTTTGCAACAACAGAGCCGACACACCGGCAATCAGCAGTAGCGCGGCAGCCAGCACACCGGCTTGTGGAAACACCAGGACCGCCAAACCCACCGACAAAGGCGGCCCGGCAATAAAGGTGACTTCATCCAGCACGGTTTCCAGCGAATACGCTGTTTGCAAGCGATCCTGCCCACGATAAATCGCCGTCCAGCGAGCACGCACCATGGCCGACATGCTAGGCATGAAACCGGCCAGCACCGCGCCTGCAAACAAGGTCCAGTCAGGCGCTTGCCACCATGTCGCCCCCAACAAGAGCAACAAGCCCAGAACACTAATGGCTGTTGCTAGCGGCAGAACACGGCTTTGCCCACGCCGGTCCACCCAACGGGACACTTGTGGCGATAGCAGCGCATAGCTCAATACAAAGGAGGCGGAAACCGCCCCCGCCAAGGCATAGCTGCCCCGCAGTTGCGACAGCATGGTGATGATTCCTATCCCTATCATGGGCAGCGGAATCCGGGCCAGCAGCCCGGCCAGGGCGAATCCCCGTGTGCCAGGCGCGGCAAAAAGTTCTCGATAAGGCTGAGCCATTACATTCTCCGTGAGCGCCCGCTTGCCACGACACGGTGATGCGTCGACAATACATACAAGGCGTATGTTTAAAATGATATATACATACGCCACGCATGTAAATATACATTCAGCTCGTATGTAAGGAGAAACTATGGCACGCCGTACCCGCGCCGAGATGGAAGAAACCCGCGCCACGCTGCTGGCCACCGCTCGCACGTTCTTTGCGGAACGTGGCTATGCCGACACATCCATGGACGAGTTGACGGCGCAAGCGGGCCTGACACGTGGTGCGCTCTACCATCATTTCGGTGACAAAAGGGGTTTGCTGGCGGCGGTGGTCGACCAGATCGATGCGGAAATGGACGAGCGCCTGCAGGCTATTTCAAACAATGCCGAGGACGCCTGGGACGGGTTTGTACGCCGCTGCCATGCCTATCTGGAAATGGCGCTGGAACCGGAAATGCAGCGCATTGTCTTGTGTGATGCCAAGGCCGTACTGGGGGGCGCATCACCCGAATCGCATCAGTACTGCGTGGGTTCCATGGAAGGCTTGATTCAGGCACTGATGGATCAAGGTCGGATTGAACAGGCAGATCCCCACGCCCTGGCTTCCCTGATTTACGGCAGTCTGGCCGAAGCCGCCTTCTGGATTGCGCAGGGAGAGGATGGGGATGCCCGCTTGGTAAAAGGGCTGGCTGCACTGGATTTATTACTGCGCGGCTTGCTGATCAAGTCCTGAACGGGCGATGCTGAAAAAGCCAGTGTCCAGGCAAAGAGCGGGCCTGAGATCATCTGCTTCTAGCGGCAGGCAGATCAACAGATCGAATTCTTGTTTACGCGACCTCTTGAGCCGCCAGAAATATACGGTCCTGGCATCTGTGGCGGTAATGAGCCTCTCCTGAAACCAGAACATTCAGGCAGCCAAGCAAAGCTCATACAAACGACAGACATAAAAAAAACCCGCATTGAATGTTGTGCTGACGCTGCTATTACAAGCAGACCAGAAACACTCAGGCGGGTTTTGTATCGATAGCGCCGGGAAGCCCAAGCTTCCCGTTTGACGTCTTACACAGCGACCAACGAGATCTCTGCGATACGCTTGCGCCACTCGGCAGGACCGGTGTTATGCACGGATACGCCTTGCGAGTCCACAGCCACGGTCACGGGCATGTCCTGAACTTCGAACTCGTAAATGGCTTCCATACCCAGGTCCTCAAAAGCCACCACTTTCGCATTGCGAATGGCCTTGGAAACCAGGTACGCGGAACCGCCCACAGCCATCAGGTAAGCCGATTTGTGAGCACGAATCGCTTCAATCGCGGTTGGGCCTCGCTCGGCCTTGCCGATCATGGAAATCAAACCGGTTTTGGCCAGCATCATCTCGGTGAACTTGTCCATGCGAGTGGCGGTGGTCGGGCCTGCTGGACCAACGGCTTCGTCACGCACAGGATCAACCGGGCCCACGTAGTAAATCACGCGGTTGGTGAAGTCCACAGGCAAGGATTCGCCCTTTTCCAGCATGTCCTGAATACGCTTGTGAGCAGCGTCACGGCCAGTCAACATCTTGCCCGACAGCAGCAAGGTCTGGCCCGGCGTCCAGGAAGCCACTTCTTCAGGAGTCAACTCGTCCAGGTTCACCTGGCGGGACTTGTTGTAGTCCGGCGCCCAGTGAATGTCAGGCCAGGCCGACAGCGGTGGAGGTGCCAGCTCGGCGGGGCCATTGCCGTCCAGCGAGAAATGTACGTGACGGGTTGCCGCACAGTTGGGGATCATGGCCACAGGCTTGGACGCCGCGTGAGTCGGGAAGGTGTTGATCTTCACGTCCAGCACGGTCGTCAAACCGCCCAGCCCTTGAGCGCCAATACCCAGAGCATTGACCTTCTCGTACAGCTCGATACGCAGCTCTTCCAGCTTGCTTTGCGGGCCGCGTTGCAGCAGCTCGTACATATCGATGTCTTCCATCAGGGCTTCCTTGGCCATCAGCATGGCTTTTTCAGCCGTACCGCCCACGCCAATACCCAGCATGCCCGGAGGACACCAGCCAGCGCCCATCGTAGGAACCGTCTTGAGCACCCAGTCCACCAGAGAATCGCTGGGGTTGAGCATCACGAACTTGCTCTTGTTTTCCGAACCACCGCCCTTGGCGGCCACTTGAATGTGAACCTGATCCCCAGCGACCAGTTCCACATTCACAATACAGGGTGTGTTATCGCGCGTGTTTTTACGGGTGAACAAGGGGTCGTTCAGGATGGAGGCACGCAGTGGATTATCCGGATTCAGATAACCGCGACGCACCCCCTCGTCACAGAGCTCCTGCAAGGAGCGCTTGGTATCAAAGCGCACACCCATGCCCACTTTCAGGAATACGTTCACCACCCCGGTGTCCTGACAGATGGGGCGATGGCCCTCGGCACACATGCGCGAGTTGGTCAGGATCTGGGCGATGGCATCTTTGGCCGCCGGGTTCTGTTCGCGCTCATAAGCGCGGGCCAGATGTTCCAGATAGTCGGTGGGATGGTAGTAACTGATGAACTGCACCGCATCAGCGATGGACTGAATCAGATCGTCTTCTTTGATCGTGGTCATGGTGGCGTCTATATAAAAAACGGGATGAACAAGGGGAAACTATTTGCCCTGCCAGACAGGCTCGCGCTTCTCGGCAAAAGCCGTCGCGCCTTCCTTGGCGTCTGCAGAGGTAAAAATGCCGGCGATACGGGGGCGCTGCAGATCGAACAGATCCGACTGACGCCAGTCGCGCGACTGGGAAATAATGCTCTTGGCGGTTTGCACGGCCAAAGGACCGTTGGCGGCGATCTGCTCGGCCAGTGCCAGCGCCTGCTCGGTGGCTTTTCCGGGTTCGGCCAGACGGCTGACCAGACCCAGTTCGGCCATGCGGGCTGCAGGGTACATACCACCGGTCAGCACCATTTCCATGGCCATGTGGTAAGGAATACGGCTAGGCAAGCGCACCATGCCGCCCGATCCGGGGACAATGCCGCGTTTCACTTCAGGCAGGCCGAAGTTGGCGCTGTCGGCCGCAACAATCAGGTCGCAGGACAAGGCAATTTCAAAACCACCGGCCAGGCAGTAGCCTTCCACAGCAGCAATCAGAGGTTTGGCAGGTGGACGCTCGCAAATACCGGCAAAGCCGCGGTCGCCTACATAAGGGCGCTGGCCAGTCTTGGCAAAGGCTTTCAAATCCATACCGGCGCAGAAGGTATTGTTGGCCCCTGTCAGCACGCCTACGGCAATGCTGGGGTCGGCATCGAACTCATCCAGAGCCTGGGCCAGCGCCTGCGCGGTTTCCAGGTTGATGGCATTGCGTGCCTCGGGACGGTTCAAAGTAATCAACAACACCTTGCCGATACGTTCAAGCGTGACAAGTTCACTCATGGACCTAGCCTCCTTTAGACTGCCGCCCGAGATTCTGTTTCAAGATCAGGTCAGCAAATAAGCAGTATTTGGACAAACGCATATGATACGTCTAAAAACAACTTGACCGCCCGGTACACAGCGGCCTTGCCCATGGCCCGGACGGCCAAAATAGCCCATTGCGGGCGCTTTTCTGCTGCAAGGGCGCAGTTCACGCTAAAATAGAAAAATTTTGCAGATTCTCGCTTTACTGGCCATTGCTCATGCTCACCTTTCAGCAAATCATACTTACGCTCCAGCAATACTGGGACAAGCACGGATGCGCTCTGCTTCAGCCCTACGATATGGAAGTCGGTGCCGGAACCTCTCATACGGCAACCTTTTTGCGGGCCATCGGCCCTGAACCGTGGCGCGCTGCCTATGTGCAGCCTTCGCGCCGCCCCAAAGACGGGCGTTACGGGGACAACCCCAACCGCCTGCAACACTACTACCAGTTTCAGGTCGTGCTCAAGCCCGCACCTGAAAACATTCTGGACTTGTATATCGGCTCGCTGGAAGCCTTGGGCATCAACCCCAAAGCGCACGACATCCGTTTTGTTGAAGACGACTGGGAAAACCCGACACTGGGCGCCTGGGGTCTGGGCTGGGAAGTCTGGCTCAATGGCATGGAAGTCACCCAGTTCACCTACTTCCAGCAAGTAGGCGGTCTGGACTGCACGCCAACCACGGGCGAGATCACCTACGGTCTGGAGCGTCTGGCCATGTACTTGCAAGGCGTGGAAAGCGTCTACGATCTGGTCTGGACCGAAGGTCACAACGGCCAGCGTATTTATTACCGCGACGTGTTCCACCAGAACGAAGTGGAGCAATCCACCTACAACTTCGAGCACGCCAGCACCGATGTACTGTTTGCGCATTTCAACGACTACGAAGCCGAAGCCAAACGCATCATTGACGTGCCGCTGGCCCTGCCCGCTTACGAGCAAACGCTGAAAGCTGCCCACACCTTCAATATGCTGGATGCCCGCGGCGCCATCAGTGTGACCGAGCGCGCTGCCTATATTGGCCGTATCCGCAATCTGTCCCGCGCTGTCGCACAGGCTTACTACGACTCCCGCGAACGCCTAGGTTTCCCCATGCTGAGCAACAAATCCTCGGAGGCCAAGTAATGAATGCCTCCACGACACAGCCTTTGCTGATTGAACTGTTCACCGAAGAACTGCCCCCCAAAGCGCTGCAACAGCTGGGGCAAGCCTTTAGCGAAGGTCTGCAAAAAATATTGGGCGAGCAAGCCCTGCTGGCCCCGAACTGTGAAGTGCGCGCCTATGCTACGCCTCGCCGTCTGGCTGCCTGGTTCAGCGCTGCGTACCAGCAAGCCGAAGACCAGCCTTATACCGAAAAGCTGATGCCCGCCCATATTGGCCTGGATGCCAATGGTGAGATCGCCCCGGCACTAGCCAAGCGCCTGGCTGCCAAAGGCCTGGAGCATCTGAAGGCCAGCGACCTGCTGCGCGAATCCGATGGCAAGCAGGATTACCTGTACGCCAGCGGCATTGCCACTGGCGCCGCCCTGAAAGACGGGCTGCAAGAAGCTCTGGAATGGTCCATTACGCACCTGCCCATCCCTAAAGTGATGCGCTATCAGTTGGCCGATGGTGTCAGCAGCGTGCGCTTTGTACGCCCTGCTCACGGCCTGGTCGCCCTGTGGGGGTCGGACATCGTTCCCGTCAGCGCCCTGGGCCTGCAAGCCGGTCGCCAGACACACGGTCACCGCTTCATGTGCGATGCCCCCTTCGACATCCGTGATGCCGATAGCTGGGCCGCACAAGTCCAGGAGCAAGGCTGGGTGGTTCCTTCCTTCGAAGTTCGTCGCGAACAGATTCGCACCGACCTGGAAGCTGAGGCCAAACGCCTGAACTCCACCTTGGGCAACGATCCCGAAGTGGAAGCCCTGCTGAACGAAGTCACCGCTCTGGTCGAATACCCCACCGTGTACGTGGGCCAGTTTGACGAGCAATTCCTGCAAGTGCCTTCCGAATGTCTGATTCTGACCATGCGTCTGAATCAAAAGTATTTCCCGCTGTTTGACCCCGCCACACAAAAGCTGACCAATCGCTTCCTGATCGTCAGCAATATGAAGGTGAACGATCCCAGCAACATCATCGAAGGTAACGAGCGTGTGGTCCGCCCCCGTCTGGCGGACGCCCAATTCTTCTTTGAAACCGATCGCAAGCAAACTCTGGCCGAGCGTGTTCCTACGCTGGCCGGTAGCGTGTACCACAACAAGCTGGGTTCGCAGCTGGACCGCATCGAGCGCCTGCAATCCGTGGCTGGCTACATTGCCAAGCAACTGGGCGCGAATGAAGAGCACGCTCGTCGTGCCGCTTTGCTGGCCAAGGCGGACTTGAACTCCAATATGGTGGGCGAATTCCCCGAGCTGCAAGGCGTGATGGGCGCTTACTACGCCCAAGGCGATGGCGAGCCCGAGGACATCGTGCTGGCTATTCGCGAGCAATACCGTCACCGTCTGGACCAGGCTGTCACAGATGCCAGCCTGACCCAAGCCATTCTGTTCCTGGCCGAGCGCGCCGAAGTTCTGGTCGGTATCTGGGGCATTGGTCTGGCTCCAACTGGCGAACGCGACCCCTACGCCCTGCGCCGTGCGGCTCTGGGCCTGATCAGCGCCTACGAACAACTGCAAGCCGGTTCCCAATTGAAGGCCAATAGCCTGAATCTGGATACGCTGCTGAACACCACCGCTTCCTTCTTCAAGGACGGGGTTCTGGCCGATGACACGGTCGATGCGGTTCAGACCTTCATCTACGAGCGTTACCGCAATCAGCTCAGCAACGATTACGAGCGCAGCGTGGTCGATGCCGTGCTGGCCCTGCGTCCACCGCTGGAACAGGTTCACGCCCGCATTCAGGCTTGCGCCTCTTTTGCTCAACGCCCTGAAGCCGAGAGCCTGGCTGCCGCCAACAAGCGCGTCAGCAATCTGCTCAAGAAAGCCGAAGGCGAACTGGCAACTCTGGACGACCAACTGCTGGTCGAGCCCGCCGAGCGTGAGCTGGCTACCAAGATTCAGGAATTGCAGCCCGTTGCCCAGGCCCAGTTTGAAGCCGGTGAATTTGACGCTTCCCTGGCCACGCTGGCCCAGGCCCGTGGTGCCGTGGACAACTTCTTCCAGGACGTCATGGTCATGGCCGAAGACCCTGCCATCCGTGCCAATCGCCTGGCCTTGCTGGCCAAGCTGCATGCACTGATGAACCAGGTTGCGGATCTTTCCAGGCTGGCTAACTAGTGAAACTTGCCATCATTGATCGGGACGGTGTCATCAACCATGACAGCGATGCCTTTATCAAAAGCCCACAAGAGTGGGAGGCTATCCCAGGCAGTCTGGAGGCCTTGGCTCGCCTGACCGAAAACGGCTGGAAGGTGGTCATTGCCACCAACCAGTCCGGTCTGGCGCGTGGTTTGTTTTCCATGACCACGCTCAATGCCATCCATGCCAAGATGCGCCGTGAATTGGCCTTGCTGGGTGGCTTTATCGATGCCATCTTTATTTGCCCGCACGGCCCGGATGATGGCTGCACCTGTCGCAAACCGGCCCCCGGCATGTTTCGCGACATTGCACATCGCTATGAAGTGAACCTGCAAACCGTACCCTCGGTGGGCGATTCCTTGCGCGATCTGCAAGCGGCCAGCCAAGCCGGTTGTGCCCCCTGGTTGGTCCAGACCGGCAAAGGCATGCGTACCCTAGAGAAAGGCGGCTTGCCCGAAGGCACGCGCGTCGAGGCCGATCTGGCCGCTGTTGTCGACAAATGGCTCCACGGAAACTGATATGGGCATTATCCGCGCATCACTCTATCAACTCTTTTTGTTGATTACCGTTATCCCCTACGCCTTTGCCTGCCTGATTATTGCGCCACTGCCCCTGGATATACGCTATCGCTTTACCACTGGCTGGCCACGTCTGGCTGTCTGGGGTGCGCGCACGATCCTGGGCATACGCTGGCAGACCAAGGGCTGGGAAAACCTGCCCGATGGCAAGGCCATCATCCTGTCCAAGCACCAGTCGGCCTGGGAAACGCTGTTCTTTCCTTCTTACATGCCGCGTCAGGTGTGCTTTGTGTACAAGCGTGAACTGCACAAAGTCCCTTTCTTTGGTTGGGGGCTGGCTTTGCTGCGCATGATTCCTATTGATCGTGCCAAAGGCCGGGATGCCTTTGAACAGGTCATCAAGATCGGGCAGCAGCGCATTGACGAAGGCCGCTGGCCCTTGTTGTTTCCCGAAGGCACCCGTACCGCCCCAGGCTCTACCGGCCGCTACAAGATGGGTGGCGCCTTGCTGGCCAGCCGTACTGGCACGCCCATTATTCCCGTAGCGCATAATGCGGGCGAATGCTGGCGTCGCAATGCCTTTATCAAGACGCCGGGCTTGGTTACTATCTCCTTTGGTCCTCCCATTGATCCTGCCGGGCTGACCCCTGAAGAAGTAAACCAACGCGTACAGACATGGATTGAAACCGAAATGCGCGTCTTGAATCCGGAACGCTATGACGGTCCCCCCACAACTGGCTCTGTTTCCTGACACGGCCTTTCCCCACCCGGCGCAGCGGCAAGAAAAGCCGCCCGCCGGTTCTGCTCTGCCCCCCAAAAGTGCCCTGACTGTCCGGCCCGAAAGCTTGCCGGAAGGTGTGCAATGGCAGCAGGTGGAGCTGGATGGCCACACCATTGGCTATCAGCTCAAACGCTCCCGCCGCCGGACTCTGGGGTTGACCATTAACGACAGTGGCCTGACCGTTGCCCTGCCCTCCTGGGTCAAGATCAGTCAGGCCGAGCAGGTGCTGCACAGCAAAAGCGCCTGGATACTGCGCAAGCTGCGCGAATACCAGCAGCGTCGTGAACAACTGGCCTTGCAAAGCCTGCAATGGGTCGATGGCGACACCCTGCCCTTTATGGGCGAGCCCATCCGCCTTAGCCTGAACCCGCAGATTCAGCAGGTACATTTCGACGGACGAGCCGGTCAGGTTCAAGGAGGTCAACGCCTGTCCCTACCCCTACCCGTCGATGCCGAACCACAACGTGTTCAGGAACTGACCCAGGCCTGGCTGCAAAAACAGGCCAAGCAGTGGTTTGAGCAGCGGCTGCAACATTATTTGAACCTGTCGGGCTTGAGTGCCAGCAAATTGCGACTGGCGGCCCCCGCCAAACGCTGGGGCTCCTGCAACAGTGACGGCATCATCATGCTGAACTGGCGCCTGATACACTTTCACCCATCTATCATTGATTACGTCGTCGCTCACGAGGTCGCGCATCTGCAAGAGATGAATCACGGCCCACGTTTCTGGGCCTTGGTCGAAACGCTCTACCCTGATTTTGTCAATGCGCGCAATCAGTTACGACAATATGATCCAGGCACCCTGCCCCTGCTTTAAGGCAGGTTGAACTCTAGGAGCTCTACCTTATGCGTATCCTGCACACCATGCTGCGTGTCGGCAATCTGGACCGTTCTCTGGCCTTTTACACCGAAGTGCTGGGCATGAAATTGCTGCGCCAGTCCGACTACCCGGACGGCCGCTTCACCCTGGCTTTTGTTGGCTATCAGGACGAGTCCGAAGCCGCCGTATTGGAGCTGACCCACAACTGGGACACCCCCTCCTACGATCTGGGCGACGGCTATGGCCACATTGCACTGGAAGTGCCTGATGCCTACAAAGCCTGTAAGGACATCAAGGCTCGTGGCGGCAAAGTCGTACGCGAAGCCGGCCCCATGAAGCACGGCACCACTGTGATCGCCTTTGTGGAAGACCCGGACGGCTACAAGATTGAACTGATCCAGGCCAAAGGGCGCGTGGATTAAAGCAAACAGAACCGGCCTTAACTGGCCGGTTTTTTTATGCACCCCTGATGATTCAACTTGGCACAAAGGTGCCTGAATCATATTTTGCGACTATTTGTGCCGCTACCCTTACATACCGTAGCCGCTAAAACCCGCCTGTATTCTGCGACAATCTAGCTTGGCTTTTCACTGCCCTGTTTTCTGCCAACACTATGCTCAATACTCTTTGGCTGTTTTTCTTCCTGATTGCCGCCGTCAGCGGGTTTTACCAGTGGCTGGTCGGGGGAAATAGCGAAATTTTTGCGCAGATGGTGCGCAGCCTGTTCGATATGGCCGCCCTGTCCGTGCAACTGATGCTGCTGCTTTTTGGCACGCTCACCCTGTGGTTGGGTTTCTTGAAGATTGCCGAGAAGGCCGGGCTGATCGACACCCTGGCCCGCTGGCTAGGCCCCTTGTTCAGCCGCCTGATGCCCGGCGTGCCTGCCGGTCACCCCGCTCTGGGGCTGATCACTCTGAACTTCGCGGCCAATGGCCTGGGTCTGGACAATGCCGCCACGCCCATCGGCTTGCGGGCCATGAAATCGCTGCAAACGCTGAACCCGCATCCGGACACGGCCACCAACGCCCAGATCCTGTTTCTGGTGCTGAATGCCTCGTCGCTGACGCTGATCCCCATCAGCATCTTCATGTACCGGGCTCAACAAGGTGCACCCGATCCTACAATGGTGTTCCTGCCCATTCTGCTGGCCACCACCGCCTCTTCCCTGGCGGGCTTGCTCAGCGTTGCCCTGGTTCAGCGCCTGCGTTTATTTGATCCCGTTCTGATGCTGTGGTTCGGCGTTTTTGCGCTGATCCTGGGCTCTTTCATGGCCTTGCTGGCAACACTCAGTGCGGCAGCCATCCAGTCGCTGTCCTCTCTGATGGGCAACCTGACCTTGCTGTCCATCATCTGGCTTTTCCTGCTGATGGGCTGGCGACGCAAGATTCCTCTGTATGAGGCCTTTGTAGAAGGTGCTAAAGAAGGCTTTGGCGTCGCCAGGGATCTGTTGCCCTATCTGGTGGCCATGCTGTGCGCTGTGGGCGTGCTACGCAGCTCTGGCGCTCTGGATATCGTGCTGGACGTGATCCGCTGGCTGGTGAACCTGACCGGACTGGATACGCGTTTTATTGATGCCTTGCCTACAGCTCTGGTCAAACCCTTTTCAGCCGGTGCCGCTCGTGCCCTGTTGATTGAAACCATGCAGCATCACGGCGTGGACAGCTTCCCGGCCCTGCTGGGTGCGACCGTGCAGGGCAGCACAGAGACAACTTTCTATGTGCTGGCGGTCTACTTTGGTGCGGTCGGCATCCAACGTGCCCGCCACGCGGTTTCCTGCGCCTTGATTGCTGATCTGGCAGGCGTACTGGCCTCGATTGCGGTCTGCTATTGGTTCTTTGGCTAGGAGCCAGGGCTCTGCATGAGGGCAGGAAACTCTGCCACTGCAGACTCAACCAGGAATGGCCGATCATTCCGTATGGCCTCAACGGTGTCCCTCATAAAAAAACACCCCAAAACGGAATCTATATCCTGTTTTGGGGTGTCGTTCATTATGGAGTTTTGTCTATCAGGCGGCTTGGATAACGCCCTTATCCATCAGGTGATCGGCCAGGGCAATGTACTGTGCCAGGGACAAATCAGCCGGACGGCTGGTAGGTGCAATTTCCAGCGCCTCCCAGTCGATATGAGCCGTCCAGTCACCCAGGCCACCGCGCAACATCTTGCGTTTTTGCGAGAAGGCCCGCGCCACAACCTGACTGAATACACGCGCATCACGCGCCTGGGGACGATCTGCCGCCAAAGGCACCATACGCACGACTGCCGACACAACACGCGGTGGTGGGTTGAATGCCTCGGGCGGCACTTCAAACAACTTCACCATGCGATAGCGTGCCTGCAGCATCACCGACAGGCGGCTGTAGTCTGAAGAGCCGGATTTGGCGACCATGCGATCAATCACTTCGCGTTGCAGCATGAAGTGCTGATCCACCACGGCATCGGCATAGTCCAGCAAATGAAAGAGCAAGGGGCTGGAGATGTTGTACGGCAGATTACCCACAATACGCAGATTCGGGCCTAAAGCACCGAAGTCCACACTCAAGGCATCAGCCTCAATGATTTCCAGCTTGCTGGGCGAATAGTGATTACGCAGACGGGCAGCCAGATCACGGTCAATCTCGACCACACGCAAACGCTCCAGCGCCTGCGTCAGCGGTCGGGTCAGGGCCGAGAGGCCCGGACCAATTTCCACCATATTATCGACAGGCCGAGGGCCAATCGCACGGATGATCTGGTCGATGATGGCCTCATCTTCCAGAAAGTTCTGTCCAAAGCGCTTGCGCGCCTGATGCTGGGCCATACTTATCCTTAGCGACGGCGGGTGCTGGACTCGGGGTCCAAACGGTTATCAATGTAAGCGCGGCCGCGCAGGCTGTTCAGCCAGTCCTCGAAAGCTGGCTCGGCACGCTGCTGGAACAGAGCCTGACGGGCCTGCATGCGCTTGTACTCACCTTCCATATTGCGGGTACGGCGCTCGATCACCTGGATCAGGTGCCAGCCAAACTGGGACTCCACCACGGCGGTATCGTTGCCGGGTTGCAGCTTGTCCATGGCTTGCTCGAACGGAGGCACTGTCTCACCAGGCGAGAGCCAACCCAAATCACCACCTTGTGGTGCGCTGCTGTCTTCCGAGTAACGCTTGGCCAGATCCTGGAAGGACTCGCCATTGCGCAAACGCACTTGCAGTTGCTCAATGCGCTGACGAGCCTGCTCGGAAGTCATAACCTTGGACAGCTTGACCAGAATATGGCGAGCATGAGTCTGGGTCACCATCATGGGACCGGACTGCGCCGATGCCGCACTGGGCACAGGCGAAGTATTGCCAGGCGCAGCACCGCCTCGCTCCAGCACCTTCAGAATATGGAAACCTTGACCACTGCGAATCAGGTCGGAAACCTGGCCGGGGGCCAGGTTATGGACAGCTTGTGCAAATAAGTCAGGCCAGTCGGACAAGGAACGAGTTCCCAACGCACCACCGCTCAGAGCCTCTTGACCATCCGAGTTGGAGGCAGCCAAACCGGCAAAGTCTGCGCCGGAACGAACCTGGGCCAGCAGGCCCTCTGCTTTGGTCCGCAAACGCGCTTCTTCGCTGGAGTTCGCGCCTTCAGGCACTCGCACCAGGATCTGCGCCAGACTGACAGGTGCATTTTGCGCCTGTGCCGCCGATTGCCCCAAATTGCCCAAACCTGCGCCACCTTGAGAGCGCAGGTAAATATCAATGTCGGCGTCCGTAATATTGATGCTGCTGTCGACCGCACGCATGCGCAACTGATCCAGCAGGATTTCCTGCTTCAGATTGGCACGGTACTGCTCCCAGCTAATGCCATTCTTTTCAATCTCGGCTCGCAACTGGGCTTCGGTCATATTGTTGCGCGAAGCAATCATGCGCACACCTTCATCCACTTGCTGTGGACCGACTGAAATCCCCATGGCGCGAGCTTCCTGCTGCTCCAGGCGCTCATTGATCAGCCGTTGCAAAACCTGTTTGCGCAAGATGTCATGATCAGGAGCAGGAATTTTCTGCTGCTTTAACTGTTCCAGCACCTGTGCGGCTTCCAGATCAACCTGACGCAGGGTAATCACCTCGTCATTGACCACGGCAGCAATGCCATCCACAAACTGGGAGGAAGCAGCGGGTGCCGCCTTGGCTGCAGCGGGCTTGGACTGCGCCTGAGCCATTTGAGCCGTGCCCAGCCCCATGACGGCCATCAAAGCCAATGACAGGGTACGGTTTTTCAAGCTGAAACGCATATTATTCATACCTCTCATGAATCATTTTTTCCTGTACGGGATTGGTGACGGGTTCATAGCCAATCACACGGTCACGCAGCATTTTGATAGGGTCGTTGCCAATTCCGCCCAAACCGGATAGCTCCAGCTGGAAGAACAGGGCCTTATTGGTTTCCCTGGCCGAAACCGCATAGCGTTGCATCACCACACGAGCCGCCCAACAACAGTCGCCTTTATACTCCAGCCCCAGCACCGTTTGCGTGCCACGGCTTTCCTGGATGGAATAATCGTAACGTCCCACAGCGTACACCTTGTTGCTCAACGGCCATTGGCCCGTCATGGAGACGTATTCCTTGCCACGATGATCTTCATCAGTCGGCGTGAAGTTGGGGTCAACGACTTGACGGGGGTCACGCTCATAACGATAGTTCACACCCAGTGTTGCCAGGCGTTTAGGACGCCAACGAATACCGGAGGCCAGACGGTTGCGGCGTTTTTCGTCTGGATTGAACTGCGCATCGAAGTTGACCGAGAACGTATTGGTCAAAGCCGCACTGGCACCGACCAGATAGTCTGAGCGGGTGCTGGTACGCGCTTTTTCAGCGCCCAGTGTTACGGTTTGCTTATCAAAATACAAGCGCTGAGCAGCCTGCAGAACCAGACGCTCATAGCCCGTGTCAGCATCCAGCCAGCGGGACGTCAGGCCGACGGTGACCTGGTTTGCATTGGAGATACGGTCCCAACCACCGGAGAAAATGTTTTCACTGAAAGCCTGGGCAAAGTTGAAACTGGCCAGACTGGTGTCGTACAAGGGCAGCGAGGATTGGTCGCGATAAGGCACGTACAGATAGTAAACACGCGGCTCCAGGGTTTGAATGGAGTCGTTGCCAAACAAGGTGGTGTCACGCTCGAAGGTCATGCCGGTATCCAGGGACAGGATAGGCAAAACACGACTTTGCGTACGGGCCCGGTCCGCGAAACGCGCCATATTAGGATCACCCACATACCAGTCTGTCTGGTACTGGCTCATGTGCAGGCCCGCTTTGGGCGTGATGTACCAGCCTGGGCGAACGATAGGATAAGCCACCGTTGTGTAGGACGAGAAACGCGTACCATCTGGAGCCAGACGGGTACTGCGCATGCTGTCAAATTCGCTTAGATTGCCACTGTAAAACGGCAAACGGAAACGGGTTGCGTAGTTATCGCTGACTACATCAAAGCCACCCCAGTTATAACGGGATGCACCCAAATACCACTCAGGCAATTTGTCGTACTGTGGCTGACGATATCCAGTAGAAGAATCCTGCAGGGTCTGATACCGCGTCGCACTGACGTGAGAGCGGAAATACTTGGAACCACCCCAACCCAGAGTCACCGTGCTGGCCAGATCCTGAATGGTGGAATCGTTCAATCCAAAACTGCTGAAGTCACGGAAATAATCATCATCCGAGACACGGCGGATATCCGCATTCAAATAGAAACTGGCAGGCAGGCTCTGGCGATATTGCCCCATGAACAACCAGCGTTTATAACCCAGCTCCTTGTCATCAGGCAGATAGTTACCGGTCAACTCTCCGGAGAAGCTGTCACCCAGATAACGGAATTCCCCCCCCAACATGGCGCCGCGTTTAGCCATGAAGCGGGGCGTCAGGGTGGCATCGTAATTAGGGGCCAGATTCAGGTAATACGGCACGCTCAGGTCTATGCCACCCCGCGTCGTCATGCCGTAAGTAGGCAAAAGGAAACCGGACTTGCGCTCTTTACGGAGCGGAAAGGTCAGGTAGGGAGAATACAACAGGGGCATACCCTTGAAGTACAAGACGCCATTACGCGCCACCCCTTCGTTTTCCTTGGAATACAGATCAACCTTGGGCGACTGGATATACCAGGCAGGCTCAGGACATGGACAACCCGAGTAATTCACATCGGATAGCCGCATATGGTTGGAACTGAGAATATCAGCCTGCGTCGCGGTACCGCTACCGCCGGTGGCCCCCAGCCAGAACTCCGGGGACGACATGCGCCCTGTATCCGCGTCCAGGTTGTAATCAAACTCCGGGCTGCGCACCAGGGCCCCATCACGCATGATCAGGCCGTTGCCGCGTACTTCCACCTGGCCGGTTTTTTCCTGATAGTCGATCCGGTCGCCTTTGACGACAGAATCAATGCGCCGGACCTGAGCACCGCCTTCCAGACGCAAGGTGCCATCTTCCAGTGTTTTCATCTGGTCGCCTATCAGATAGACGGCCATATCCTCTTCCTGGAGCTTGCGCACTTGCAAACCGGGGGACGTCTTTAAAGACGGACGCACGGACGACTGAGCCTGGGCGACCCCCATGCCTGTCATCATCAACACGATATACCACGCCGCAACTCGCACTAAGACTGCGCCTCCAGTTGTGTCCTGCATTTATGTCCTGCATTTGTTCCACCAGAGACGAAAAACCCTGGCGACCCGGTATTATAGTTAAGCCTGCCGTTTAGCGGCACTGCTAAACACTAATCCGTTACGATCTTCTGCTTCCCTTTATTTATGTCTGCTTCTATTTCTGCCGCTACCGACCCTCGTTTGCAGCAAGCAATTACCTGGCTGAACACCCTGAAGTCCCGGTTTGGACTGGATCTGGACAGCCTGCAAGCGGCCTCCAGCGACGCCAGCTTTCGTCGTTACTTTCGCCTGCAAGCCCTGGACCGAACCGTCGTTCTGATGGATGCGCCTCCGGCCACGGAAGACTGCAAGCCCTTTGTGCACGTTACCGAACTGCTGGCACCGACGGGCATCCACGTGCCCGAAATCCTGGCAGCAGACACTGAACAAGGCTTTTTGCTGCTCAGCGATCTGGGTCAGGACAATTTCCAGACCGCACTGAAAACCCCCATGCCGCAAAGCGAGCTGGACAAACTGTACCGCAGTACGCTGTTGACCTTGGTGAAATTGCAACAAGCCGACACCACGGGTTTGCCTCCCTACAACGAACAGCGTTTGCTGGAAGAACTACAGGTGTTCCCCGAGTGGTACATCCAAAAACATCGCCAGTTTGAACTAAGCGAAAAAGATCAGGAGATGTTGCGCAAAACCTTTGCCGAGCTGGTTCAGGCCAATGTGCAAAGCGCTACTGTACTCGTGCACCGGGATTTCCACAGCCCTAATTTGATGATGCCCCTGCCCGGCCAAAGCGAGCCCGGTGTTATCGACTACCAGGACGCCCTGGCTGGCCCCATCACCTATGACATTGCCTCCCTGGTGATGGACGCGCGTGTTACCTGGACGGAAGAGCAACAACTGGACTGGGCAATTCGCTACTGGCAAGCCGCCATGGAAGCCGGCCTGGATGTGCCTGCCGACTTTGCCGTGTTCCACCAGCAATACGAATGGATGGGCCTGCAACGCAATCTGCGCATTCTGGGTGTGTTTGCCCGCCTCTCTCTGCGTGACGGCAAACATCATTATCTGGACCATATGCCCCGCCTGCTGGGCTATGTACATCAGGTGGCCAGCCGCTACGAGTGCTTTAACGGTTTGCTGCGCCTGCTGAACCGCCTGGAGGGTCGCCAAACTGTTTTGGGCATGACGGTCTGATGCGCGCCATGATTCTGGCGGCCGGTCGAGGCGAGCGCATGCGCCCCTTGACCGACACCTGCCCCAAACCCCTGATTCCGGCAGGTGGTCGGCCTCTCATCGTCTGGCACTTGCGCGCGCTGGCTAAAGCCGGCTTTCGAGAAGTCATCATCAACCACGCCTGGCTGGGTGAGCAGATTGAATCCACTCTGGGTGATGGCAGCCAATGGGGCCTGCGCCTGGGCTACTCGCCTGAATCATCTGCCCTGGAAACGGCCGGTGGCATTGCCAAGGCACTGGATTTTTTCCAGGACCAGCCTTTCCTGTTAATGAATGGCGATATCTGGTCCGATTGGGATCCTGCCCAAGCCTTTGCCATGGCCGAACGTTTGCAAGCTGGCCCGGAGCAGGCCTGGTTGATCCTGACCCCCAACCCGCCCCACCACCCCGAAGGCGACTTTGGCATGCAAGAAGGACAATTGCACCTATGCGCCAAAACCCTTGCGGGTGCCCGCAGCGCCACCTTGAGCGGCATAGGGGTCTACAAACCCGAACTCTTTGCCCATCTACCCAAAGATCAGCCTGCCAAAGCCGCCCCCCTGCTGCATGCCGCCATCGAGCGCCGGCAGGTGCTGGGCAGTCTGCATGAAGGTTTCTGGATGGATGTCGGTACCCCCGAACGATTAGCCCAGTTAAACCAACACTTGGAATCGTTAGCACCCTCACAGTAAACTGATATTTTCCAGGCTAGCTGGCAGACGTTTCCAAGCACAACAAAGGGCAACAAAGCCAGCCATCCCGCCTCCATAGCCCCAATGACGTCTATGCTAATGGGTTTTGTAATCGGGACTTGATTTGCTTTGAGTCCCTTGTCTGACAGGAACGTCTGTTCTCATGCTTGGTTCCTCCAAACGCACCGTATTCAAACCCACCGCCTACGGCTCCAGCCGTCGAAAACGCCGTATTCCACGCTGGTTTGTCCTGCTTTTGACAGGTATTACCCTAGGTGCTGGTGGCCTGCTGTTCTTGCAAAAAAGTTATGGCCCTACGCGCCTGACCGTGGAGCAGTCGGAACAACTGCACTATGACCTCAACAGCGCCAACGCTGACAAGCAACGCCTGCAGGCTCAGTTGAACCAGACCAGTCGCGAACTTGAAGATGTCAGCCAGAAGGAAGACAAGCTGGGCAAACAGACCAGCGATCTGCAGGCCATGGTCACCAAGCTGGAAAAGGATATCGCGCTATTTGCCGATGCCATGCCTCCTGACCCGCGCGGCACCTCCCCTGGCATTCGCGCTGCCGAGTTCTCGGTTACGGACGGCCAACTGAACCACTTTGTGCTGCTGATGCAGGACAAGGGCAAAGACGCCGAATTCACCGGCACCATGGAGTTGGTTGCTGCTGGCCGCTACAGCAATGGTCGCAGCGGCAATGTGGACCTGCCCAGCCAACCTGTCAGCGTCGGCCGTTATGCCTACATCAATGGCTCTGTAGAATTGCCAGCCGGCTTTACGCCCCGTCAGGTCACGATCCGCATCAAGCCGGATGGTGCGAACCGCGTCGTTGCCACGCGCACCATCTACGTGACGCCTTCCCGATAAGCACGAGCCTGTCACGCACAGGCTGGTAGTCACAAGAAAGCCCTTCAGGCCCTTGGCTTCATCACCAAAATCCTGAAGGGCTTTTTTATAGCCGACGATCCAGCCAGACTCTTAAGCCACGTGCTGCAAAAAGTCTTTCAAACGTTGGCTAGGTGGATTACTCAGCAACTCCGCAGGTGGGCCATCGTGTGCCACCCTGCCCTGATCAATAAAGATCAGGCGGCTACCCACACGACGCGCAAAATCCATCTCGTGTGTCACCACCACCATGGTCATGCCCTCTTCCGCCAGCAACTGCATGACCTTGAGCACTTCCTGACGCAGTTCCGGGTCCAGTGCGGAGGTAGGCTCATCAAACAGCATCAGCTTGGGTTTGATCGCCAAGGCACGAGCAATGGCGACCCGCTGCTGCTGGCCACCGGACAGCTCGTTAGGATAATGATTCATACGCTCGGCCAGGCCGACCTTGGCCAGCAACTCCGTCGCTTCCTCACGCGCCTGAGAGCGGCTGGTGCCACGCGTATGGATAGGCCCGAACATGACGTTTTCCAAAGCGCTCATCTGTGGAAACAGATTGAACTGCTGGAACACCATCCCTGCTTCCCGGCGCAAGTCGCGCACCTGAGCGGGCGTACCATTGACGCTCAAACCATTGACCACGATATCGCCAGCCTGAATGTCTTCCAGCTTGTTGATGCAGCGCAGGAAGGTGGATTTTCCCGACCCGGACGGGCCAACCACCACAACCACTTCGCCTTTATCAATATTCAGACTGATATCGTCGAGCACGATATTGTCGCCAAAGCGCTTGGTTACCTTCTTGAACTCGACAATACTCATACAATCCTCATGCGATGTTCAATAAACTTCAGAGTCAGGGCAATCAGGCTGGTCAGGATCAGGTAGATCACCGCCACCGCTCCCCAAATCTCCACCGAACGGAAGTTGTTCGCAATAATTTCCTGGCCCTGACGAGTCAGCTCAGCAACCCCAATCACAATAAATAGCGAAGAATCCTTCAAGCTGATGATGCACTGGTTACCCATGGCGGGAATCATGCGGCGAAACGCCACCGGTCCAATAATGTGGCGCAAGATCTTGTGAAATGGCAGGCCCATGGCCTCTCCGGCCTCTTTCAGGCCCTTGGGCACAGATTGCAAGGCACCACGCACAATCTCGGAAATATAGGCCCCGGAGTTGATCATCAAGGTAAAGATCGCCGCGGTCAGCCCGTCAATTCGGATACTGGCCAGCATGGGCAGTGCGAAGTAGATGAACATCACCTGCACCACGATAGGCGTGCCGCGTATGAACAGCACGTAAAGCTGGCACAGGAAAGAGAGCACATACAACAGATAGCGTCTGAAAAAGCCCAATAGCGACAGAGCGATCAGCGCCTGTATGGAGCTCCAGATCCAGGCTGGCACAAAGCTCAGCCAATTGCTCATCAGCCAGGACAGGCCCTTGAGCGCAAAGCCCAGTGCAAACACGCCCAACACGAACAAGGCGGCTCGGCGCCAGGTGACCGGTACCCGAATATAGGTGGTAATCACCCCGGTCAGAAAACCCAATATAGCGCCACCCACCAACCCCAAAAGGGTAATGAGCAGCGTCATTTTTGTACCTTCCAGCAGGCTGGGTAAAGCCCCCCAGATAGCGTCCCATTCAAAAGTCACAGTGCTACCTTTGTCTTTGAATAAACGCCCACAACAGAGCGTCAAAAAATAAAAGCGGTGATCCCGTTACGACACGCGATCACCGCTTGGCATGCGCTTGGCTTTACGCCTGTTTATTCAGGCTGTTTACCAAACCATTTCTGGTAGATTTTGTCGTAGGTGCCATCAGCACGAATATCTTTCAAAGCCTGATTCACGACCGGAACCAGTTCGCTGTCCTTGGGAAAGGCAATACCGTAGAAGTCACCACTTTTCACGGCACCAGTGACCTTCACACGATCCTTACCGCCAGTCTGGGCGTAGTACTGCACGTTAGGCGTATCGTGCACCACCGCGTCCACACGGCCAGTTGCCAGCTCCAGGAAGGCATTGTCGATATTGGGGAACAGCTTGAGCTTGGCAGTAGGAACCGAGCGCTGCATGAAGTCCACCGTGGCGGTGCCGATCTTCACCGCCACAGTCTTGCCTTCCAGATCGGAGGCAGTCTTGATGGCCGAGTTATCGGTGTTGACCAGAATGGCCAGACCGCTTTCGTAGTAAGGATCGGAGAAATCGATCACTTGCTTGCGGTCATCACGAATGGTGATCCCGGCCAGCGCAGCATCCAGATTGCGAGTTTGCAGGCCCGGAATAATGCCGTTGAAGTCCATGGGCTGGAAGCGGTAATTCAGATTGGCCTTCTTGGCGACCGCATCCCACAGGTCGATGTCAAAACCGGTGTATTTACCGTTTTGCTTGAACTCAAAAGGCACAAACGCCGTATCGGTTGCGACCACCAGCTCTTTGCCTTGTTGTGCCAGAGCCTGCCCAGCGGGCAAAGCCAAAGCCAAGGCCAAACCGGCCATCAGGGTTTTCATTTTCTTATTGAACATCCGTTACTCCTCTGTAGGGACTGACCAAAAACCAGCCAGTTCGATGTTTTACCCAAGTCAGCGCAGGCTCATGACCTGCCCCAGCGTTGATCTATCCTACCCGAAGCAGCACAACTGTTTGTATTTAATAGTTTTAAAAAAAGAAAAACCTCGGGAAATCCCGAGGTTTTTTCATACAGCGAGTCGTATCAACACTCAAATTCAGAACGCAGGAACAATAGAACCTTTGTACTTGTCAGCGATGAATTTCTTCACGTCTTCGCTATGCAGAGCCTGGATCAGCTTGGCCACGCGTGGGTCATCCTTGGACTTGGCAGCTACAGCGATCAAGTTGGCGTAAGGGGAGTCTGCACCTTCGATAGCCAAAGCATCCTTGGTGGGGTTCAGACCGGCTTCCAGCGCGTAGTTGGTGTTGATCAGGGCGATATCCACATCAGCCAGAACGCGAGGCAAGGTAGCGGCTTCCAGCTCCTTGAACTTCAGCTTCTTGGGGTTCTGGTCCACATCACGCGAGGTTGCCAGAATGTTGGAGGGATCTTTCAGAGTCAGAACACCGGCTTTTTGCAGCAGCAGCAAGGCACGGGCACCGTTGGAAGGATCGTTAGGGATCGCCACCAGCGCGCCTTCTTTCAGCTCATCCAGGCTCTTGATCTTGGTGGAGTAAGCACCGAAGGGCTCAACGTGAACCACAGCCACCGACACCAGATCGGTTTTGTGTTCTTTGTTGAACGTATCCAGGTAAGGTTTGTGCTGGAAGAAGTTGGCATCGATATGGCCGTCAGCCACTTGCTGGTTGGGCTGCACATAATCGGTGAACACCTTGATATCCAGGTTCACACCTTCCTTGGCCAAAGCAGGCTTCACAAACTCCAGCAGCTCGGCATGCGGCACGGGGGTAGCAGCAACCGACAGGGTCTCGGCAGCTTGGGCCACGCTGGCCAGCAGAGCCGACACGGACAAGGCCAGAACGGGAACAAATTTCTTCAAAGACATGAGCGACTCCAGTTTCAGAAAGGCAAGACTATGACGATAGCTGCCAGGACTTATTTTCGGCTCAAGCGAGCCACCATGGCGTCTCCAAACACCTGCAGGAGTTGCACCAGCACCACCAGGATAGTCACGGTCACCACCATGACATCCGTTTGATATCGTTGATAACCAAAGCGCAAGGCCAGGTCACCCAGGCCACCACCGCCGATCACACCGGACATGGCCGAATACCCCACCAGGGCAATGGCGGTCACAATCAGGGCCGCCACAATGCCGGTCGTCGCCTCAGGCAACAAAGCCAGCAAAACGGTCTGACGGGAGTTCGCTCCCATGGCACGGCAGGCCTCATTCACACCGGGGTCCAGTTCACGCAGGACGTTTTCCACCAAACGGGCAAAAAACGGCGCGGCGCTCAGGACCAAGGGTGGAATAGCGCCCTGCACCCCCAACGACGTACCGGCCAGAATGCGTGTCAAAGGAATAATGACGATCAGGAGAATCAGGAACGGCACGGACCGCAAAATATTCACGATCAAGGACAAGCTCTGGTAGATCCAGGCATTGTCCAGCATCTGCTTGCGGCTGGTCAGAAACAGCAGCACGCCTAATGGCAAACCAATAATTGCGGTAAAGCCCAGCGAAATACCCGTCATCAACAAGGTATCAATCGTGGCTTCACCAATCAGCGCCCAATCCAGGTTGCTAAAGTTCATGGTCGCAATACCTCAAATTGGACATTCAATTCAGTCAGCAAGGCATCCAGCCCTGCTTTAGCCTGCGCATCCCCTTGCACGGCCACGACCAGTTGTCCGTAGGGCTCGGTTTTGATGCGGCCAATGGCTCCCTGCAAGATGCTGACATTCAGCCCCAACTGGCTGGTAATGCGGCTGATCAAAGGCTCCGTTGTCGCCACACCGCGCACGCTCAAGCGCATGACACTACCGGGTACACCTTCTGCCAAGGCATGCCAGTCGTCAGCGTTCACGCCGCTTTCACTGAGCAAGGACTGCGTAGTGGGATGATGCGGGTGCAGGAACACATCCAGCACTTCGCCACACTCCACAATCTTGCCGGCATCAATCACGGCAACCCGATCACAGACTGAGCGAATGACATCCATGCCGTGCGTAATCAGGACAATCGTCAGCCCCAGCTCCTGATTGATCTCGCGCAGCAAACGCAAGATCGACTGGGTGGTTTCCGGATCCAGCGCCGAGGTCGCTTCGTCGCACAGCAAAAGCTGTGGCCGATTAGCCAGGGCACGGGCAATACCGACGCGCTGCTGTTGTCCGCCCGACAACTGACGGGGATACTTATTGGCATGGTCCTTCAAGCCCACCAGCTCCAGCACTTCCAGAGCGCGAGCGTGACGTTGGGCGCGATCCACCCCTGCCAGGCGCAGAGGAAAACAGACATTATCCAGAACCGTGCGGGAATGGAGCAGATTGAAATGCTGGAACACCATACCCACGCCCTGTCGGAACGCGCGCAACTGCGCACCCGAAAAGCGTGTGATGTCCTGATCCTGTACCCAGACCTGACCTGAACTGGGTTGCTCAAGCAGATTGAGCATGCGGATCAGCGTACTTTTTCCAGCACCCGAGCGACCAATAATACCGAAGACCTCTCCTTGGTGAATCTGCAAGGAAACGTCGTTCAAAGCATGAACGGTCTTGCCTGCCAAGGAATAGGTTTTTGAGATGTGTTCAAGACGAATCAAGATGAACTCAGCCTAGTTAGTCAGTCGAGTTATAAAAGCCTGAGCTGTAAGCGAAATTTACCATAAAGCAAATTTGACTATGACCAGATAGATATAACCCAAGGAAATATTGAAACCATACTGAGGGCTGCACTGTATAGCAAGATTTCCGACCGGCCAATGCGCGGATGTGACCTTGGCTGTGCAAGGCAAGCGCCCAAAGAAAAAGGCCGCTAAGAGCGGCCTTGTTTCTACGTTTCAGTTTAGTGGTGGGTCGTGCGCGACTCGAACGCGCGACCAACGGATTAAAAGTCCGCTGCTCTACCGACTGAGCTAACGACCCCCGACTGAAAGATGAAATTATGGCCTGATTCGAAGGAGTCGTCAAGCACTAAATGCAAAATAATTGGAAAAAAGGCGTTTTTCTTTAAAAAACCTGAAAACAGCGTCTTGCTAAGGCCCCGCCCCTGCCCTTTTCCCTGTTTCAGAAACAAAATCGGAACATCTATCCAGGAGCATTTACTGCTGAAAATAGAAAATGCCTCCCGAGACTGAGGTCAGACCCCAATGCCGGGAGGCATTCAAAGACGATCAGGCTCGTCTAGCACTTAACGGGCACGAGAAATACGAACCTCGGCACCACGGCGTTTGACCTCAAGCCCTTCGGACGGCAGGATCTTCAATCCTTCCAGACCCTTGATGTAGCTGGAACCCTGCATCTGCATGACGCGAATCTTGTTGCGCATCACAACCGGGCTGTGCTCGGGCATGCCAAACATCCAGACCTCATCCAGCAAACGAGCCGAGTTGAACTCGGATGTATGCTTGACCACCGGTCCCAGACACAGCATATGGCCTTCGCGGCCAAAGACCGGCAAGCGATCCAGACCCACAGTCATTTTCAGGATGGTGCCACCTTCATAGCGCCAGCCCGTGCTCAGATCCCACCAGGCATCGCCTTCAGGCAGATAGACCTCGATATCCTGGCCGGGCTGCAAGACAGGAGCCACCAGCAAGGCAGGACCCAACAAATACTGGGTATCCCACAAGCGAGCCTGGGCATCTGCCGGGAAGCTTTGAGCCATGGAACGCTGTACCGGCAAGCCAGTACGCACGGCGTCTTCAATAATGCCCAATACATAAGGCACCAGACGGAAACGCCACTCCAGCCAATGAGCAACCTGAGCCTGGGTTTCTTCATCAAACGCATCAGGACGCAAGGCAGGAATACCTTGCAGACTGAAGTTTGCCGAGAAAACCGACATGGCCAACCAACGCAGATACAACTCTGGCGTCATTTCGCTAGTCGATGCAGCCGCATTGCCCCAGCCATGAATCTGGATAGGCACGCCGCTATTACCGGTAGCCAAGGCGGACTTCAAGGATTCAGTCAGACCTGCCCAGGTATTTTCCACCTGCGGGCCCAACTGCCAGGCAAAGCGCTGGGAAGATGGGCTCAGGTCGCGGCTGGCAACCACGCCTTCTTGCGGTGTCTTGTGACCGGCAACAGCATCAAACAGGGCCTGACGTGCCAGCACAGGGTAAATTGCACGCAACAGGGCGCCAGACTCGCCACCACGGCTGGTGATGGCATCCGGAATATCAAAGCGGGCATTGCACAGCACGGCACCCAGACCATCGTCGACCATCTGACGCTGGCGCTCGGTCCACATGCGGAACACGTCTTTGTGGGTCAGGTCCAGCAAACCGTAGTCGCGTCCACCGCTTAGCTCGTCGCCAGGGAAGACATAGGCGCAGCCGTCGTCATCATTGATAAGCAACCAACCGCGATCTTCCCACTCTTCGAACAAGCTGGTGCCCGCCAGTACGCAAGGACGAGTCCAGGCGGCCAGCTGCAACTGATCATTCTGCAAGGCAGAGAAAGCGTCGCGAGGGTCAGCCATGCGGGCGGCATCCCACTCCAGCGTAGGCTTGTCCTGCTGAAAATCGTAAGGCTCCGGTGGCGGCAAGACGGCCACATCCAGCGCAATGCCCTGCTCGCGGCACTGATTGGCCAGCTCACGCAAGGACGTTACATCCTGCGCCTGAGCGCCATCCAGCCACAAGCCCATAGGCGTGACACCGGGCTGACCAGCACGGCCCGTCAAGGCGGAGTACTGGTTGATAATTTCGCTGGGATCACCCAGGAACAGGAAGAAATCCAGGTCGGCAGCGTGTACACGAGCGCGGTACGCATCCAGGTCTTGCTGACCCAGATCATGTTCAACCCGCTCGAAGGTATTGATGTATAAACCCCAGCCTTGGGTGCTCCAGAGCAAAGGCAGGCTGCGGTCGTCCGGACGATCGGTATCAACCGTTTCCTCGCGGCGGTCCAGTTCGCCCAGGGTTTCGCCCAAACCATACAGGGCGTCTTCCTCGGCCAGGGCCAGAACCAGCTGCCAGCAACTGTTGGGCTCTTGCTCGAGCATCAATGGCTGATCGCCACTGCTCAAGAGCAGTTGCTCGCCACGCCGGACCTCAAAGCGCCACGGATTGGCCTGAATGTGCAGGGCAAGCTCGCCCTGCTCAATCCGCCAGCCCGAATCGGCTGCTTCCAGTTGAAATTCGCTGACCGCCTCATGGCGGGCCAGCAGCATATCGCCCAAAGCTTTGGCACGGGTACTGAGCTTTTCATTATCGAGCCGGGTAGCCGGCATACAGCGGAAACGAAAAACACCCGGCGCATGAGCTTCGATGCGCAGCGCAAAATCGGTTTCGACAAAAGCGAAATCGGCCTGGGCCGGTTTCGTCGTCAACAAACTCAGATGATTAAACAATTGTGTCACGTCGTCAGAGTGGAGCGAACGGCACGATGCTGATCGCAGGGTCACGCTCAAGATTACTTAACAAGGCCACTATTTTGACGTATTTGCGCTACAAAGGAAAATGTTGCTTCACATTTCGCCGAAATAATTCGAAAAAAGGGCCTTAGCGAGGTATTAAGGCTTGCTCCAAACGCCGCTCCAAAGGAATGGGTTCCTCCAGACAATAAGCGGCAAACAAACTGGCTGCCAGCAGGCTCCAACTCAAACCACGTGAGCCGTAAGCCGCAGCCATAAACAAACCGGGCAGGCCCGGCACAAAACCCATCACGGGCAAATGATCACTTAAAGCACAGCGCCAACCGGCCCATCCTTGTGCAGGTGTTGCCACCGTCACAGCGGGATTGGCCAGCATGACAGAAACTTTTTCTATATTTTGCTGATGGCCCTGGCGGCTGACCTGGGCAGATTCACCAAAACGTTCGTAGGTGCTGCCGATAACTTGCCCCTGCGGGTCTACAGGCAGGATATAGCCCTGACCACTTAAAGTCACTTCACCACGAGTCAAAGCCTGGTCGGCAGGCAAGTATGTCACCTGCCCGGCCAGACGTTGCATGGCCGCCAACCGTGGTAGAGGATGCTGGGCCAAGAACTCGTCGGGCAGCAAACTCAGGCTTTGGGCTGCCGCGGCTATCACTACACGATTGCTGCTTTCCAGGCGCTCCCCCTGCTGATTGCAGATATCCCACACCCCCGGCTCCTGGCCGGCTCGCAAGGACACCTGCTCTGGCAGACATTGAATCAAGGGGTGATCCAGCAGATGAGCCACCAGTGCACCGGGATTCACCACCATGCCTTGCGGAAAATACAGGCCACCGCCTTGCAGCGGCACCCCAGCCAAGGCCGAGCCCTGCTCACGATCCAGCCATTGCACCCAATCCTGGTCCAAGGCCAAACGCTCCAGCGCCTGCTGAATTTCGGCATCACTATTGCCCGCCTGGCCAAACACCAAGGTTCCGACTCGACGCGGGCGAGCCGCTTCCGGCAAGTCTTTCCAGCCCTGCCAGGCATGCAGAACAGCATTACGGCTCAAGCGGGCCAAGGGGGCATCATCCAGGGCGAACACGGGGGAGATGGCAGCCAGACGGTGACCTTGATGCGTCGCATCCAGGCCCTGGCTCAGTGCCGGATCACAAACCAGAACGGGCACACCTTTGCGGGCCAACTCCCAGGCACAGGTCGCCCCCGCCAAACCGGCACCAATCACTACCGCCCGCCCTTGCTGTGGTGGCAAATTGCTGCGTCGTCCCAGGTGGGGACGCAAGCGAGCGCGAATGGTGCACCACTTCCCCCCGGCACCGGGGACTTTTTCCACTTCAAAACCTACCGAGGCCAGATCACGTCGCACCTGCCCGGCACAGCACCAGGAAGCCGCTGTCGCCCCCGGCGCAGCCAGACGCACCAGTTGCCCCAGGACCGACCGCGACCACATGGAAGGATTGCCACGGGGCGCAAAGCCATCCAGGTAAAACGCGTCCGCATGGCAGTGCAACTCGCGCATCATGGTTTCGGCTTGCCCAAAGGCCAAGGTCAGTGTGACTTGTCCCCTATCCAGCTCCAGCCTGTGTATGCCCGGCACCAGTATGGGCCAGGCTGCCAGCAGTTCCTGGGCTTGGGTCTGCAACTCCTCGGGCAAGCGGGCGTACAGAATCGCCAAATCTGAATGGCGGAAAGGATGAGCCTCAACCGACACGAAATGCAGCCGCTGGCTGCGCTCCGGGTCCTGACGCCAGGCCTGCCAGGTAGCCAGAAAGCTGGCCCCCAGTCCAAAGCCGGTTTCACAAATCGTAAATTGGGATCGCCCCCGCCAACGCTCGGGCAGACCATTACCGTGCAGAAACACCCGTCGTGCCTGCCCCAAAGGGCCATCTGCCGGGTGATAGCTATCCTGATACACCGCGCTGACAGGCACGCCACGCTCATTGAATTCCAGAACGGCCGGGACCAGGGGCTCAAACGCAGAGGCAGCCATTAATTTTCCTGCCCATAACAACACTCACACACGCTCTAACCCCTTAAACTGGCCTTAATCAAACTGACACCAACAAACACGTACAATGAAAAGTCTCAGCTTCAGACTTTTCTTTTTTAAAACCGGATTGCCATGCCATTGTCACGTTTACCGCTCAGCGCCTGCCTGGACGCTGCTGTTACCGCAGCCCATGCCGCCGCCGCTATTTTACAAGCCTATGCGTCGGACCGTAGCTCTCTGGTGATCAGCAACAAAATGCACAACGATCTGGTGTCGCAAGCCGATCATGAAGCCGAGCAGGCCTGCATCAGTGTGCTGATGGAGCGCACCCCGGACATTGATATCGTGGCCGAGGAAAGCGGCGGTGTGAATACAGGCCGTCCCACCTGGTATATCGACCCGCTGGATGGCACGACCAACTTCCTGCACGGCATTCCTCACTATGCCGTCTCAGTTGCCCTGATTGCCCCGGCCGGCACGCAAATGGATAACGGCGTTCTGACCCAGGACACGCCGGTCATTGCCGTGGTCTACGACCCCAATCGCGAAGAGCTGTTTACCGCCATGTACGGTGTGGGCGCCTGGTTGAATGGCAGCCGTATTCAGACATCCTCATCGAAAAAACTGGCGGACTCGGTATTGGCCACAGGCTTTCCCTTCCGCGACTTCTCTTTTTCCGACCAATACATGCCCAGCCTGAACGCCTCCATTACAGGCAGCCGTGGTGTGCGCCGCATGGGTGCCGCCGCGCTGGATCTGGCCTGGGTGGCTTGTGGGCGTTACGACGGTTACTGGGAAATGGGCCTGGCCCCTTGGGACGTTGCCGCTGGCACCTTGCTGGTGCGTGAAGCCAAGGGTGTGTGTCAGGACCTGTATCAGGAAGAGCCCTGGCCCGTCAGCGGTCACGTCTACGCAGGCAATGCCCACATTGCCGATGAGTTGCTGGGCATGGTGCGTCCGTCGCTGACACAGCGTCCGACCAAACCCAAGCCTTAACGCCTTATTCGGGGCCAGTTGCCAAACCTCCTGCTCTGATCTTCATCGCCCGATAAAAAAGCGAGCCATTTAAAAACGGCTCGCTTTTTTCATACAGATCAGGTTGCAGGCCAGGTTTAGCGATTTGCTGAGTAATCGTCCCGTCCTCCAAACCTCCAAATCAAGCCTGCGCTTCAGGCTTGGCTTGCTCATCCCGCAGGACGCGGCGCAAGATCTTGCCCACATTGCTTTTGGGCAGCTCATCACGGAACTCAATAATGCGGGGACGCTTGTACGCCGTCAGACGCTCTTTGCACCATTGCTTGATATCGGCTTCAGTCAAGGACGGATTACGTTTGACCACGAACAGCTTGATGCTTTCACCACTGTGCTCGCTGGGCACCCCCACCGCCGCCACTTCCAGCACATCAGGATGCGCCGCCACTACGTCTTCAATTTCATTGGGATAAACGTTGAAGCCCGACACCAGAATCATGTCTTTCTTGCGATCCACTAGACGAATACGTCCCTGCTGATCCATGACACCGATATCACCCGTCTTCAAGAAACCATTAGGCGTAAAGACATTGGCGGTTTCCTCCGGCTGGTTCCAGTAAGCCGACATAACCTGCGGCCCTTTGACGGCCAGCTCGCCTTGTTCGCCCATGGCAACCGGTTGCCCCTGTTCATCCAGCAAGAGCACATCGGTTGAAGGCAAGGGAAATCCAATCGTGCCACTGTAATCGCGTGAATCCGTCGAGTTCACCGCCACCACCGGGGAGGTTTCCGACAGACCATAGCCTTCAATCAAAGGGCAGCCCGTCACAGCCAGCCAACGCTCGGCCACGGCTTTTTGCAAGGCGGCACCACCGGCCAGACACAGTTTGAGCTGCGCAAACGGCAAGGTACGGAATTTTTCGTGATTCGCCAGCGCATTGAACAAGGTATTCACCGCTGGAACAACTTCAGGCGGATTGCGTTTCCAGGCCTTGTAAACCGAATTGAGATCGCGCGGATTCATCACCAGCACCATATGCATACCTGCATACATGGCAAACAGACCGCAAACCGTCAGCGCAAAGATGTGATACAGCGGCAAGGCCACCATCATGGTGTAAGCCGGACCTTTAAAGTCGCCCAAAGCGGGAAAGCCCACGGCCTCCACCTGCAAGACGTTTGCCATCAAATTGCGCTGGCTCAACATGGCGCCTTTAGGGCGGCCCGTTGTACCGCCCGTGTATTGCAACAGCGCCAGATCATCCGGTTTGGCGGGCTGACGGCTCAGGCTCAATTTGCTGCCCTGCTCCAGCACGGCCTTCAGACTGTGCGAACCCGGCAAAGAATAAGACGGCACCATGCGTTTCAAATAACGCACGGCGAAATTCACCACGCTGCCCTTGAGCCCCATCAGATCACCCACGGTACTCAACACCACGTGGGCAGGCTTCACATTGTCAGGAACTTGCTGCAGCACATGCGCAAAGGTTTCCAGAATCACAATGACCTGAGCCTGGCTATCGGCCAGTTGGAACTCCAGTTCGCGTTCGGTGTATTGCGGGTTGGTATTGACGCCCACCATGCCCGCCCGCATGGTGCCCAGCAAGCAAATCAGGAAGGGCAAACCATTGGGCAGCATCAACATCACACGGCTGCCACGCTCCAGCCCCTGTGCCTGTAACCAAGCCGCGAAGGCATCCGCGCTGCGGTCCAGATGTTCATAGGAAATGTCATGCCCCATAAAGGTCAGCGCAGTCCTGTCCTTATGCTTTTTCATGGCGGCATCCAGACAATCGATCAAGGTCTGCTCGGCGCCTAACTGAATCTCATGGGGCACGGAGGCCGGATAATGCTCGAGCCAAGGTTTTTGCTGAGTATCCAAGGGCTTGTCACCTAATACGTGTTTATTTATGGTTAACTCTACTCTACTTTATTGTTCAAACCCAAGGACAAGCCCGCATCATGAAGCTGTTTGAACCCATTTCCGCCTGGTCGCATGAAATTGCGGCTATCCGGCGCGATCTCCACACCTACCCCGAACTGGCTTTCGAGGAAACCCGGACGGCCGATCAAGTCGCGTCCTGGCTGGAGAAATGGGATATTCCGGTACATCGTGGCCTGGGCGTGACAGGCGTTGTCGGTATCCTGAAGGGTACGGGCGGCGAAGGTCCATCCGTGGGGCTGCGCGCCGATATGGACGCCCTGCCCATGCAGGAGCTGAACGAGTTCGAACACAAAAGCCGTCACGACGGCAAGATGCATGCCTGTGGACACGATGGACATACCGCCATGCTGCTGGGTGCAGCGCGCTACCTGTCCGAGCACCGTGATTTTGCGGGCACCATCTATCTGATTTTTCAGCCTGCCGAAGAAGGTTTTGGCGGCGCACGCGAAATGATCAAGGATGGCTTGTTCACGCTGTTCCCCATGCAAGCTGTTTTTGGCCTGCATAACTGGCCCGGCATGCCTGCTGGCACCTTCGGGGTTTTGCCAGGCGGCATGATGGCCTCCAGCAATACCTTTGAAATTCGCATTGAAGGCAAAGGCGCCCATGGAGGCATGCCCCATCTGGGCGTGGACCCCATCATGGCGGCCGTGCAACTGGCGCAAAGTCTGCAAACCATTGTCAGCCGCAATGTGGACCCCCTCGAACCCGTGGTGCTGAGCATTACCCAGATTCATGCCGGCTCTGCCGATAACGTTATTCCCAACGAAGCAGTCATGCGCGGCACGGTACGCACCTTCTCCACCGAAGCCCTGGACCTGGTCGAGACCCGCATGCGCGAACTGTGCGAGCAAAGCTGTGCCGCCCAGGGTTGCAAGGCCGAGTTCGACTTTGACCGCCGCTACCCTCCCACCATCAATAATCCCGAGCAAGCGGCCTTTTGCGCACAAGTCATCAAGGAGCTGGTTGGCCCCGACAAGCTGCGTCAGGACATCCGCCCTTCCATGGGCGCCGAAGATTTCTCCTTCATGTTGCAAGAAGTCCCCGGCTGCTATGTCTGGCTAGGCAATGGCGATGGCGACCACCGCAGCCAGGGCCACGGCATGGGTCCGTGCATGCTGCACAACGGCAGCTACGACTTCAACGACGCCCTGATTCCTATTGGTGCCAGCTATTGGGCCAAATTGGCTCTGGACTGGCTGGCACAACACCGTTGATGCTTTAACAAATGTTTCATAGCGGAGCCAAAGCTGGCCGTTACAATGGCAGGTTCTATTGTTGACGGCGTGCGCTCCGCGCGACGGGCATCTGTCCCACCACCCTTTCTTCCAATACGGGAGTATTTGTGACTACTTCAAGCAACATCTCTTCGCTCCCGGACGGAGCCCCCACCCTGCGCGTCATGCCCATGCCCACAGACGCCAATATTCACGGTGACGTGTTTGGTGGCTGGATCATGTCCCAGGTGGACATTGCCGGAGCGATTCCTGCAACACGACGCGCCCAAGGCCGGGTTGCCACCATTTCCGTGAATGCCTTCACCTTCAAGCAGCCCGTGTTTGTGGGTGATTTGCTCAGTTTCTACACAGAAATCATCAAAACAGGCCGCACCTCCATTACGGTTTCGGTGGAAGTGTATGCAGAACGCAAACGCCTGCAACTTGAAACGGTCAAGGTAACGGAAGCCACGCTTACCTATGTGGCTACCGATGACGAGCGCCGCAGCCGCCCGCTGCCCCCTCTCTAAGTATTCGTGACAGGCAGGCCTATGCAGGAAAACCTGGTACCCCCTACTTCGCCCAGTGACACTCCCAAGCCACGCCGCCTGGAGCCCGAGGATGCGCAGCAGGCACTTTATCGCCTGAAAAACATCCTCAAGCGCCAGGAAGTGGTGGAATCGCTGGCCCAGCGCCAGTTCGAGGACGACGACCGCTCCAACCTGCTTGAGGGCTTGATCCATCGCCAGCATGAAAGCGAGATCAAGGCCATCCTGAACGATCTGCACCCGGCCGACATTGCCTTCATTCTGGAGTCCTTGCCCGAGCTGGAGCGCCAGGCCATCTGGCAATTGGTGGATGCCGAGCACGACGCCGACGTGCTGCTGGAAGTAGCCGACTGGGCACGTGAATCGCTGATTCGTTCCATGGACGCCGCGGACCTGATCGCGGCCGCCGGCAATATGGATGCCGACGAAATTGCCGATCTGGTCCCTGACCTGCCGCCCGATGTGGTGGCAGCCGTGCAGCGCGGCCTGACGGACGAGGAGCGTGCACAGTTGATCGAAGCCATGGGCTACCCCGAAGACACCGTGGGCGCCATCATGGACTTTGACATGGTGCGCGTGCGCGAGGATGTCACCCTGGAAGTGGTCCTGCGTTACCTGCGTCGTTTGCAGGAACTGCCAGACCACACTGACCAGATTTTCGTGGTGGACCGGGCCGATAAACTGCAAGGCACACTGTCCCTGACCCGCATGTTAGTCAGCGAGCCTGAAACCCTGGTGTCCTCTGTCATGTCAACCGATTATCTGACTCTGAATCCACTGGATTCGGACTCGGATGCGGCCGGGGCCTTTGAGCGTTATGACCTGGTGTCTGCTCCTGTGGTGGACGATATTGGCCGCCTGATTGGCCGAGTCACCATTGACGAAGTAGTGGACGTGCTGCAAGAGGACTCGGAAGAACAGGCCCTGTCTCGTGCCGGTCTGCAAGAGGACGATATTTTCTCGCCCATCCGTACGGCTATCCGCAACCGGGCTCCCTGGCTGCTGATCAACCTCTGTACGGCGGCAACGGCTTCCTTCATTGCCTCGCGCTTTGAGGATACCGTCAGCCACATCGTGATCCTGGCTTTCCTGATGTCGATTGTGGCCGGTATTGGTGGCAACTCCGGCAACCAGACCATGACCATGATCATTCGTGCCATTGCCACCGGCCGAGTCACAGGTTCCAACGTCCTGCCATTGATCAAGCGCGAACTGCTGGTGACCTTTCTGGTTGGTGTCTGTGGCAGCGCGGTAACGGCATTCTTTGCCTGGTTTATCTCCGACTCGATCGCCATTGCTGCCGTGATGATGGCCGCCATGATCGGCAATATGTTGATTGGCGCGGCGCTGGGCGTGATGATCCCGATTCTGCGTGATCGCTTTGGCAATGACCCTGCTGTGGGCTCCTCGGTATTGCTGACCTTTGCGACGGACTCACTGGGTTTCTTGCTGTTTCTGGGGCTGGCAACAGTTTTCTTGCTGTAAATCACCTGCAGGCATGATTAAAAAAACCGGCTTCTGGCCGGTTTTTTATTTCTGCATCAAAGGGAATCAATCGACTCTTTTAATCTTTTGGCCCCAGAGGGCCTGAAAATCCGGCCACTGGAACATCTAAATATCGGACTGCTGAACGTTGAATTTCAGTATGTGTGCTTCATCTTATTAAGCACAAGCTCTTTACCCTTTCCCGAAGGGAAAAACTTGATAGCCCCCCAAAAAAGTTACCTCAGACTCAAACGCGAGCAACAAACTGTCCTTCCGAACAACTAAGAGCGTGAGGACGACTGTCGGGCCTCTTCCAAGAACACCTCCAGACTTTCCTGTGTCCCCACGGCCTGAGCTCTTTGCAAAGACTCGGTCTGCGCCGTGTGCTCAAAAAAATCCAGTACGCCATTGGTCACTCGCGGCGCAATGCCTGCCAACTCCAGCTGACGACGCACTTGCAGAACCTCGTCACGGCGGCGCACGCCGTGCACCAGATGGCTGCGCAGGCAGGACTCCATGAAGTCCTGCAAGCCCCGCTGATTCAAATCCTCCAGGACTTCATACAGCTCGGCCCGCAAACCCATGCGCTCGGCCAGCATCAAATTTTCAATTCCCAAGGCCTCCAGCCCCTTGGTCATCAAACTGCGCAGCAGCTTCAAGCGCATTGCATCCCCCGCCTGTCCCGGCAAGATACGCACAGAAGCGCCCTGAGCCTGCCAAAACGCCGCAGCCCTGCCTGCCCCTTGCCCTGCCGCCAACAAAGCCGTCTGAGCGCCTGTAGAGGGCACAGAGCCCATAATCGCCAGGTCAGCCAGCTCGATTCCATGCTGTCGCGCCAAAGCGTCCATGCTCTCCATGTCCTGGGGCTCGGCCGTACACAAATCCATGTACAGCGTTCCCACAGACAAATGCGGCATGACGGCCTTGGCCACTATGTCTGCCTGTGTTCCCGTCACTGCCGACAACACGCCGTCAAGACTCCGCCAATCCGTATCCGCCTGCAAACACAGTTTCGCTCCCAATTGCTGCGCCAGTTCGCCGGCTGCGGCACTTTCCCGGCGCACCAGGATAAACGGCACCTGCACACCAGCCGACTTCAAGGCAGCACCATAAAAATGCGCGACTTCGCCCGCCCCGATCAGGGCAACACGATGCAATAAGGGAGATGTTGTCATAGAAAAACACACAGAAGAAACGATCAGCTGCAGCCGGTAGCACCAAGCTGCGTCCTGTAGCTTACAGGGAAAAACGGCCCTGCATGAGCGGGATATAACCATTCACAGATCAGTTCGCAGCAACAAAACTGGCATCCAAGAAAAAACCCCATGCGCCAGGGGCTCATGGGGTTTGATCTCGCAGCCTGCAGGCTGGGCAGCTTGAGTCAGAATCAGTTCAAGCGCCCATGGCACTGCTTGTATTTCTTGCCGCTGCCGCATGGGCAAGGATCGTTACGGCCTACGCGTGGCACTTCGCCCTTGGCCGCTTCGTCCAGACCGGGATCTTCACCGCTCAAGGCAGCATCGTAATCCGAATGATGGAAACGGACATTGGAATTGGCAGGAACCTCAACCGCGGCTTCCTCGACCTGCTCCGGAGTCTGAATACGCACGGTCATCAGCACTTTGACCACTTCATCACGCACACGGTCCAGCATGTCGGAGAACAGCTCGAAAGCTTCACGCTTGTATTCCTGTTTGGGGTCTTTCTGGGCATAACCGCGCAGATGAATCCCCTGACGCAGGTGATCCAGGGCCTGCAAATGGCCACGCCATTGCGTATCAATGGACTGCAAGAGCACGGAGCGCTCGAAGTTGCCCCAGTTAGGCTGCCCCACCAGATCAATCTTGGCTTGCAGCAGACGCTGGGATTCTTCGATAACGCGATCATGCAAGTCATCGTCGGTCAGATTGGATTCTTTCTCCAGCATTTCAGCCAAAGGCAGCTCAATCTGGAAGGTGCTTTGCAAAGCGGTGGTCAAGCCGGGAATATCCCATTGCTCTTCCATGGTGTCTTGCGGCACGTATTCACGGAACAGACGGCTGACGGCGGCTTCGCGCAGGCTGCTGATGGTGTCGGAAATATCAGCCGACTCCAGCACTTCATTACGCTGGGCGTAGATCACCTTGCGCTGATCGTTGGCCACGTCGTCATACTGCAGCAACTGTTTACGAATATCGAAGTTGCGGGCCTCGACCTTGCGCTGAGCGGATTCGATGGAACGAGTCACCATGCGGGCTTCGATAGGCTCGCCTTCCGGCAAACGCAGACGCTCCATGATGGCGCGCACACGATCACCGGCGAAGATGCGCATCAGCGAATCTTCCAGCGACAGGTAGAAACGCGAGGAACCTGGGTCACCCTGACGACCGGCACGACCACGCAGCTGGTTGTCGATACGGCGGGATTCGTGACGCTCGGTACCAATAATGCGCAAACCACCAGCCTGTTTGACCTGCTGGTTCAGCGGTTCCCAAGCAGCACGAATAGCCTGGATCTTGGCTTCTTTCTGCTCGGCACTCAGGGACTCGTCTTCACGCACCTGAGAAATTGCACGTTCGATGCTGCCACCCAAGACAATGTCCGTACCACGACCGGCCATATTGGTGGCGATGGTCACGTGACCGGGCATACCAGCTTCAGCCACGATGTCGGCTTCACGGGCGTGTTGCTTGGCGTTCAGCACCTCGTGCTTGACGCCAGCGGCATTCAAGCGTGTGGAAATCAGCTCGGAGTTTTCAATGCTGGTGGTACCTACCAGTACAGGCTGACCACGCTCGTGACAGTCCTGAATGTCTTTCAGAATGGCATTGAACTTCTCGTCATCGGTTTTGAAGACCTGGTCGTTCTGATCCTTGCGGGCCAGCGGACGATTCGGTGGAATGATGACGGTTTCAAGACTATAGATTTCCTGGAACTCATAGGCTTCGGTATCGGCCGTACCCGTCATGCCCGACAGCTTGTCGTACATACGGAAGTAGTTCTGGAAAGTAATCGAAGCCAGCGTCTGGTTTTCGTTCTGGATGCGAACGCCTTCCTTGGCTTCCACAGCCTGGTGCAAGCCATCCGACCAGCGGCGACCAGCCATCAAACGGCCGGTAAATTCGTCCACAATCACCACTTCGCCGTCCTGGACCACGTATTGCTGGTCGCGGAAGAACAGGTTGTGGGCGCGCAGAGCGACCATCAGGTGGTGCATCAGGGAAATGTGGCGCGGTTCGTACAGCGACTCGCCTTCGGGAAGCAAACCGATTTCGGTCAGGATCTGCTCGGCACGTTCGTGACCGGCTTCGGAAATATGAACCTGCTGGCCCTTTTCATCGACCCAGAAGTCGCCTTCGGGCTCGGGCTCGTGTGGACGAGGCTCTTGCGTCATGCGGGTCAGCATGGGCGGAACCACGTTCATGCGCACGTACAGCTCGGTATTGTCTTCGGCCTGGCCGGAGATGATCAGCGGTGTACGGGCTTCGTCGATCAGGATGGAGTCAACTTCGTCGACAATCGCGTAGGACAAACCGCGCTGGCGGCGATCCTCGGCGCGGTATTCCATATTGTCGCGCAGGTAGTCAAAACCAAATTCGTTGTTGGTACCGTAGGTAATGTCAGCCTGGTAGGCAGCAATCTTCTCGGCATTGTCTTGCTGGGGAACTACGACGCCCACGCTCAGACCCAGGAAGTTGTACAGACGCCCCATCCAGTTCGCATCGCGTCGAGCCAGGTAATCATTGACGGTCACCACGTGCACGCCTTTGCCGGACAGTGCATTCAGGTACACGGCCAAAGTCGCGGTCAGGGTTTTACCCTCACCCGTACGCATTTCGGAAATCTTGCCGTTGTGCAAGGCAATGGCACCGAGCATCTGCACGTCAAAGTGGCGCATGCCAAATACACGGACACCCGCCTCGCGTACTACAGCAAAAGCCTCGGGCAGGAGCGAGTTAAGCGAGGCGCCATCCTGAACACGTTGGCGCAGCTCCTGCGTCTTGGCTGCCAAGGCCTCGTCGCTCAGGCCCTGAATAGTAGGCTCAAGAGCATTAATCTGGGCGACCTGCTTACGGTACTGTTTGAGCAGTCGGTCGTTACGACTGCCAATAAGCTTTTTCAGCAATGAAACCATTCTTGTGTCGTCAATGTAGGCGAGGCCGCAAGGGCTTGAATCTGTGCCTCGAGCCTATCTCTGGTTAAAAGGGATGCGCAAGCAAACAATCAGTTTAACGCACATGCTGCAAGACGGAACTACTTGTCCGAATCCAATTGCGCGATCTGCTGTTCTACATACTCACGCGCCGGCAGAAAAAGCTTGGGATCCAGAGCATGTCCGGCCATGCGCACTTCAAAGTGCAGGTGCGAACCTGTGGACTGCCCGGTAGATCCGACACGGGCGATCAACTGCCCTTTTTCTACTACGTCGCCTAATTTAACAACGATTGATGACGCATGGGCGTATCGCGTGCTCATGCCATTGCCATGATTGATTTCCACCAGCTTGCCGTAGCCGGTCATATAGCGGGCTTCCGATACCACCCCACCGGATGCGGCATAGATAGGCGTCCCCTTGGGTGCTGGAAAGTCCAGGCCTTCGTGCAAGGCATGACGGCCCGAAATCGGGTGACGACGCCAGCCAAAGGAAGAAGCTACCTCGTCATAATCCACCGGACGGTAATTGGGCAGACGGGCTTCGTTGCCGGTACGCTCGGTCAGCACGGAATCCAGCATCTGAAACCAGTCCTGTTGCTCGGACATCTGTTTGGCCAGATTATCCAGCTGCTCGCCCAGACGGTCGGCGTTCCAGACCAGATCGGCTCCATCCATGCTGTCCATGACGGCCAGATCCTGCACGGGCATGGCACCGGCCAGCTCCGGATCGGTGTACTCAATGCCGGCCGCCTTGGCCACGCGCTTGCTGACACCGTCCATCTCGATCAGTTTGGCCTGCAAACCGCCGACTTTTTCGGCCAGGCGGGTCACGTTGTCCTGCATGGCAGCGGCCTGGCTCTGGGCCATATCCGCGTCCAGCGACACGCCACCGCGTTCACCCCAGTGCGACTGCACCAGAGCTCCCGCCGCTGCGGAAACGCCCAGCGATACCAGAGCCACCAGGGCGATCACCGTACGGCGCACCCCTTTGGCTTTGGCATCTAAGGACGTATAGTCTTTATGTTGATCCACTATCGTATAACCTCGAACATGACCTGGAAGCCCCCTTTTTCCTCATCCGCGCCAAAACGCAGTAGCGGGCAAAGCCACGCTTTGGGTTGGCTGGCCAGCGACCAGCAAGGTTCCCAGGTACTGGAAATGGCCCGGCAGCTGATGGCGGCGCAGACCCATGTAAGCAAAGCCTTGCCACCTGCTTTGGGCAAGGCTTGTAAAGTAGCCCGTATAGACAGACAGCAATTGACGCTGGCAGTTCCCAGCGCCGCACATGCGGCCAAGCTGCGTCAGCTGTTGCCCACTGTCACACGGCAGATGAATGCCGCTGGCTGGAACATTAGCGAGGCGCTGGTGCACGTGCAAGCCCATTTGTTTGCAGCTGTGACAGAAAAGCCCGCGCGCCAGGTACAAGTCCTGGACGAACGGGCCTTGGAATCATTTGAAAAGCTGCATGACTCATTGCCGCAAGGTCCCTTGGCGCAAGCCATCGAACGCTTGTTGCGTCATCATCGCGGCTAAGCAAAGCACCAGGAGCGGGACCCTAAACAAGTATCAAGCGAATTTCCACTCGCTGGAAAAAGCGTGGGGTGCACTGGCAGCCGACTCGAAAGTCACCAGTTCCCAGCTATCCTGGGCGGCCAGCAAGGCACGCGCCAGCTGGTTATTCAAACCATGGCCGGATTTGCACGCCACATAGCGTGCAATCAGGGGGTGGCCAATCAGGTACAAGTCACCAATAGCATCCAGAATCTTGTGCTTGACGAACTCGTCCTCGTAACGCAGACCGTCGCTGTTCAGGACACGGTACTCGTCCATGACGATGGCATTATCCAAACTGCCGCCACGGGCCAGACCGGCCGCACGCAAAGCTTCCACTTCGCTGGCGAACCCGAAGGTGCGCGCACGTGAAATAGTCTTCACGTACGAGTCATGCGCAAAATCCACCTCGGCAAAATTGGCCGTTGCATCAATGGCCGGGTGGTGAAAATCGATAGAAAACTGAAGGGCAAAGCCTTCGTAGGGCTCCAGACGGGCCCACTTGATGTCCTTCCCCTCGCCTTCAGAGACTTCGATGGGTTTGAGGACACGCAAAAACTTCTTGGCGGCTTCTTGCTCCTGCAAGCCCGCCGAACGCAACAAATACACAAATGTGCCGGCGCTGCCATCCATGATGGGCACTTCTTCAGCCGTCAGGTCCACGTGCAGATTATCAATGCCCAGGCCAGCGATGGCCGACATCAAATGCTCGACGGTTGAAACCCGAACATTATCCTTGATTAGCACCGAAGCCATACGCGTACCACCGACCTTGTCTGCCTGTGCGGGCAAATCCACGATTTCGGGCAGATCGATACGGTGAAACACAATACCCGTGTCAGGCGCAGCAGGGCGCAGTGTCAGTTCGACACGACGGCCAGAGTGCAAGCCGACTCCTTTGGTACTGATGACATTCTTGATGGTGCGCTGACGAAGCATGGCTGTTCTTGTATTTGTAAAGTGTTGTTCGCAAAGACTATTGTAACCGTAATACGGGTTATCCACTATACGCTTTCTAAAAACATAAGCAATTGTCAAGCGTCAAACACCCCGACACAACAAAGCACTTACGCCCCCTGAGCGCGAACGCCCAGGGGGAGTCGTGGGAGAAATCAAATTGGCGACTCGGGTAATCGCCGAACCTGATTTTTAATCAGCCTGCTTGCGCAAGAACGCCGGAATGTCGAAGTGATCCATGCCAGCAGTCTCCAGCGCACGCACCTGGGCCGAAGCCTGGCTGCGTGGATTGCGGATGACGGCAGGCACGTCGGCGTTGGCGTAATCCGCACCGATGACAGGCATGTTGTCCGTACCTGTACGTAACACTTCTTCGTTGTTTTGTACCAACTGTGGGCGCGCTTGCTTGCGACCCAGGCCAGTAGCAACAACAGTCACACGCAGGCTGTCGCCCATGGACTCATCGTAAGCCGTGCCGAAGATAACGGTTGCGTCTTCTGCTGCGTAGCCACGGATGGTGTCCATGATTTCGCGCGTTTCGCGCATCTTCAGGGACGACGAAGAGGTGATGTTCACCAGCATGCCACGGGCACCGTGCAGGTCCACACCTTCCAGCAATGGGCAAGCGATGGCACGCTCAGCCGCTTCACGAGCGCGGTTCGAGCCGGAAGCCACAGCGGTTCCCATCATGGCCTGGCCTTGCTCGCCCATGATGGTTTTCACGTCTTCGAAGTCGACGTTCACGTTACCTTCAACATTGATGATCTCGGCAATACCGGCGCAGGCATTGTGCAAGACATCGTCAGCTGCCTTGAAGCAATCGGACTGTGTTGCGTCCTCATCCATCAAGTCATACAGGTTTTCATTCAATACAACGATCAGGGAGTGAACGTGCTTGCTCAGTTCCTCGATCCCTTCCTCGGCCATGCGCAGACGGCGATTGCCTTCAAAGGAGAAAGGTTTGGTGACGACACCCACAGTCAAAATGCCCAATTCCTTGGCCACTTCGGCCACAACGGGGCTGGCACCCGTACCGGTGCCACCACCCATACCGGCTGTAATAAACACCATATGGGCGCCGTTCAATGCTGCGCGAATTTCTTCGCGAGCGGTTTCCGCTGCTGCACGACCTTGATCAGGCTTGGCACCGGCGCCCAAGCCGCTGCGGCCCAGACGAATCTGAATAGGTGCCTCGCTACTGGCCAGCGCCTGCGAGTCGGTATTGGCGCAAATGAAATCAACGCCCTGAACACCAGAGTTGATCATATGCGTCACAGCGTTACCGCCTGCGCCGCCCACGCCCACGACCTTGATGACCGTGCCGCTACCGCTGGTATCTAACATTTCAAAGTTCATCATGATTGACTCCCACTCAAACACTTAATTAGTCAAGTTTCTACGTACTTCCCCGATACAACTGAAATTTGGAATCAGCTCAAAACATCTGCCAACCAAGGGGTTCGCACCCGGTTTGAACTGCCTCCTGGACAGCCCTTTCAGGCTGCCCGACCTGAGCGTCTTGCAACGCCCTTAATTCATGAACCATTCCTTCATGCGTGCCATCAGCCCTTTCACACTGCCTTTTTGCTGGGCCACTTTGCGGCCACGAGCGCTTTGCAGGCGAGCTTCGGTCAACAGACCCATCACCGTCGAAAAACGGGGGTTGCGCATCACATCAGCCAGGCTGCCTTCGTAGCTGGGCACCGCGATACGCACAGGTTTCAGGAACACGTCCTCGGCCAGCTCCACGATGCCCGGCAACATGGCCGTACCACCAGTCAGCACCACGCCAGAGGACAGCAAGTCTTCGTAGCCCGATTCGCGCAGGCTTTGCTGCACAAAGGTGAACAACTCCTCCACACGCGGCTCGATCACGGCACCCAGGGCCTGGCGCTTGACCTGGCGGTTGGGACGATCACCCAGACCGGGCACTTCAATCATTTCTTCCGGATGGGCCAGCGATTGCTTGGCCACACCAAAACGCAGCTTGATCTCTTCCGCATCCGGCGTAGGGGTGCGCAACATGGCGGCAATGTCGCTGGTGATCTGGTCGCCCGCGATCGGGATCACGTCGGTATGACGAATCGCACCGCCGGTGTAGATGGCGATATCGGTTGTACCGCCACCAATGTCTACCAGCACCACGCCCAGCTCTTTCTCGTCCGCCGTCAGGCAAGACAGGCTGGAGGCCAAAGGCTGCAAAATCAGGTCCTGTACTTCCAGACCACAACGACGCACACACTTGACGATGTTCTGCGCTGCGCTGACGGCACCGGTCACAATGTGTACCCGCACTTCCAGACGCAGACCGCTCATGCCTATGGGTTCGCGAATATCTTCTTGCGAATCCACGATGAACTCCTGCGTGAGCACGTGCAGCACTTGCTGGTCGGTGGGGATATTCACGGCCTTGGCCGTTTCAATCACGCGTGCCACATCGGTCGCCGTGACTTCCTTGTCTTTGACCGCCACCATGCCGCTGGAGTTAAAGCTGGTGATGTGGCTGCCTGCAATTCCGGTGTAGACCTCACGGATCTTGCAATCGGCCATCAACTCCGCCTCTTCCAAAGCGCGCTGGATAGAATTGACTGTCGTCTCGATATTGACGACCACCCCTTTGCGCATGCCCTGGGATTCATGCTGTCCCAGACCAAGCACTTCAAACCGGCCTTCCGGCAGCACTTCGGCCACCACCGCAACCACTTTGCTGGTGCCGATGTCCAATGCAACGATCAGGTCTTTGATGTCACGAGTCATATGTTCTTTACTTCACAGGGGTAGATGAAACCGGAGCCAGCGTTATCGCAAAGCCATTCGGGTAACGTAAGTCGGCACTTTGCAAAGCACGGTCGCCAAGCCGTTGCATCAAGGCAGGCCAAGCCTGCACAAATCGTTCAACACGTACCGCAAAGGGCAATGCACCTTTACGACCGTGCGGGTCGGCAATATCAGCAGCCGGGTCACGCCCCAGGCTTAGCTGCATGCCGTTGGACAACACTACATCCCAGGCGTAGCGCGGGCTCAGCGTCACTTCACTGACCTGTACATCCAGCGGCCCAAACCAGCGTGCCAACTCGGCATACCGTTGCACCACCAGACGCTCCGAATTCGGAGGACCGCTTAGCTGGGGTAAATCCACATCATCAGGCACCACGGCTTTATTGGCCGAAAATGATTCACCCCAGGTGTTGATCATTTCGTCTTCGTTCCAATAGGCCAGCGGCTGCTGTTCTTCAATCCGTACCGACAAGCTATTGGGCCAAACGCGGCGGATCTGCGCGCGACGTACCCAAGGAGCCGTTTCAATCAGAGCGCGGGACTTGTCCAGATCTACTGTGAAGAAGTTGCCTTGCAGGCGACCGGCAATCGTGGCTTTCACCCCTTCAGGAGTCACATAGGCCAGACGTTCGCCTTGCGAGGACTCGATCTGAATGCGTTCGATATTGAAGTACGGACGACGCACAGCCCAAACCACAACACTGATCACCAATGCCGATACCGCTAGCAAAGCCAGCGTATTGGCGATCAGGTTGGTCAGACGTGCATCGGAAAACATGAGTCAGGCTCCCCGTTCTATAGGCTGCGAGCAATGGCCTGCACCTTGCAGCGCGCCGTTGCCAAAATGTTCACGCACAACTGGGCGTAGCTGGTGCCCTCTGCTTTGGCTGCCATGGGCACCAAAGAGTGGCTGGTCATGCCCGGAGAGGTATTCATCTCCAGCAGCCAGGGGCGGTTTTGCCCGTCCAGCATGAAATCGGCACGGCCCCAGCCTTCGCAGCCCAGTGCATTGAACGCACGGACGGAAAGGTCCTGGATATGTGCCGTCAATTCGGGCGACAGATCTGCAGGACAGAAGTACTGGGTTTCGTCCGAGTAATACTTGTGTTCGAAGTCGTAATTGCCTTGTGGGGCCACAATATCGATCACGGGCAAGGCACGTGCCTGGGCGCCAACGCCGATGATGGGTACAGTCAATTCGCGACCACGAATGAATTGCTCAGCCAGCACGACGGTGTCGTAATGCATGGCGGTTTCAAAGGCGGCAACAGCCTCCTCGGCGCGGTCCACACGCACCACCCCCACGGTGGAACCTTCATGGGGCGGCTTCATGATCAGGGGCACACCCAGACGTTCAACCGCAGCGGCAACCTGGCTGACATGATCCAGCTGCGCAAAACCGGGAGTGGGCAAACCCAGGTGCTGCCAGATGTGCTTGGTCATGATCTTGTCCATGGCCAGGCCGGAGGCCATCACACCGCTGCCGGTGTAAGGAATGCCCATCCACTCCAAAGCCCCCTGCAAGGTGCCGTCTTCGCCGTAACGACCATGCAAAGCAATAAACACGCGGTCAAAACCGGCCTGAGCCAGTTCGGTCAGTCCTTTCTCGCCCATATCGAACAAATGCGCATCCACGCCCATGCTGCACAGCGCTTCATGCACGCCTGCGCCAGACATCAAGGACACTTCACGTTCGGCGGACTTGCCGCCGTACAACACGCCGACCCGACCAAAATCCGCTGTCATGCCATTTCTCCCAATTGAGCAGGAATCCGGCTGATGGACCCTGCACCCATTACCAACACCACATCGCCGTCACGGACAAAGTCCAGAACGGCTTGTGCCATATCGCTGATTTCGGCCACGAAAATGGGTTCGACCTTGCCGAGCACACGCACTGCGCGACTCAAGGCTCGGCCATCGGCGGCCACAAGGGGAGCCTCACCGGCAGGATAGACCTCTCCAAGGAGGACCGCATCGGCCTGGCTAAGTACCTGCACGAAATCTTCAAAGCAATCACGGGTGCGTGTGTAGCGGTGCGGCTGGAATGCCAGCACGATGCGGCGATCAGGCCAAGCACCACGTGCGGCCGCCAAGGTAGCAGCCATTTCGACAGGATGGTGACCATAATCGTCAACAACAGTAAACGTGCCACCACCCTGCGCCTGGGAAACCGGGAAGTCACCCACCATGGAGAAGCGACGCCCCACGCCGGTGAACTCTTTCAGACCACGGGCAATGACCTCGTCACTGACACCCAGCTCAGTGGCAACCGCAATGGCAGCCAAGGCATTGAGTACATTGTGCTTTCCGGGCAGATTCAGGCACACGGACAGCAGGGGAAGATCGCCTGTGGCCCCTTTGCGCTGCACATCAAAACACATGGTGGTGCCACGGCTTTCGATGTTGATCGCGCGGACCTGGGCATCGGTATCAATGCCGTAAGTCGTGACAGGACGCGATACAAAAGGAATGATTTCGCGCACATTCGCATCGTCGTTGCACACGATGGCGCTGCCGTAGAACGGCAGGCGGTGCGTGAAGTCGATGAAGGCGCTTTTCAGTCGGGCAACGTCATGGCCATAGGTGTCCATATGGTCGACGTCGATATTGGTGATGATGGCCATCACCGGCAACAGGTTCAGGAAAGAAGCATCGGACTCATCCGCTTCCACCACGATGTAATCGCCCTGCCCCAAGCGAGCATTGGCACCGGCCGAATTCAGGCGACCACCGATCACAAAGGTGGGGTCCAGATCAGCCGCGCCCAGCAGGCTGGCTACCAGGCTGGTGGTGGTGGTCTTGCCATGCGTACCAGCCACGGCAATGCCGCGCTTCAAGCGCATCAGCTCGGCCAGCATCAGGGCACGTGGCACCACCGGAATGCGGGCGGCACGCGCGGCCAGCACTTCAGGGTTGTCACCCGCAATGGCGGTGGAGGTGACGATCGCGCCCATGCCAGCGACGTTTTCGGCTTTATGGCCGATCACGATACGAGCACCCAGCTGTTCCAGGCGACGAGTCACCGCCGTTTCCTGAATATCCGAGCCACTGATGGCAAAGCCCAGGTTCAGCATGACTTCGGCAATGCCGCTCATGCCCGAGCCGCCAATCCCTACAAAATGAATATGTTGAATGCGGTGTTTCATCCCACCCTCCTTGCCGCCTGCTGACATGCTTCGGCAATCTGCTGCGTGGCATTCAACTGTGCATGTTCTTGCGCGTGGCTGGCCACACGACTTAGCTCTTCACGGTTCAGTCCTTGCAACCATTGCGCAAGCCACTGAGCCGTCAACTCCGATTGTTTCTTGAGCCACGCACCCGAGCATTCGCTCAGGTAGCGGGCGTTGGCTGTCTGGTGATCGTCAATCGCGTGTGGCAGCGGCACGAACAGAGCCGCTACGCCGATTGCAGCCACTTCAGCTACCGTCATGGCACCGGCGCGGCAAATCAGCACATCGGCCTCTTTCATGGCCTGCGCCATATCGCCAATAAAGGCCTTGCAGTCGGCCTGCACCTGATTGTCCGCGTAGCTTTTCTGCAAGCTTTCCAGATGCTGCTGGCCGGACTGATGGGTTACATGCGGGCGCTGCTCGGCAGGGATCAGCGCCATGGCCTCAGGCACCACTTTGTTCAGCGCTGCAGCCCCCAGGCTGCCGCCCACCACCAGAATGCGTAGCGGTCCGCTGCGTTTGGCATAACGCTCGGCAGCCGAACCTTGGCCTACGAAAGCATCGCGCACCGGGTTGCCCACAGTTACTGCACCAGGCAAGGCACCGGGGAAGCCGGTCAACACACTGGTCGCCATTTTGGCCAGGTAGCGATTCGCCGTACCGGCCACCGCATTTTGCTCATGCACTACCAGCGGGCAGCGCGACACAAAAGACATCAGGCCACCGGGGAAAGCCACGTAGCCGCCCATACCCAGTACCACATCCGGCTTGGCTTCCTGCAGGCAGCGATGCGCCTGCCAGCAGGCACGGATCAAAGTAAAGGGTAAGGAGAGCAATGCCTTCACGCCTTTGCCTCGTAGTCCGGAAAATCGCAGAGGCAGCATTTTAATCCCATGCTGTGGGACCAAGCTACCTTCCATGCGCTCGGGATGACCCAGCCACAACACTTGCCAGCCGCGTTGCTGCATGGCTTCAGCCACGGCCAGCCCGGGCATGATGTGCCCGCCTGTACCGCCTGCCATGATCAGGATGGTTGGAGTGCTCATGTGCGCTTACCTCGCATCATTTGCCGATTCTCAAAATCCACCCGCAGCAACAAGGCAAAAGCCACCAGATTCATCACAATACCCGAACCACCGTAACTGACCAAAGGCAAGGTCAGACCCTTGGTAGGCAACAAACCCAGCACCACACCAATATTGATAAAAGCCTGCACGCCAAACCACAGCGCCACACCTTGAGCGACGACACCGCTGAACAAGCGATCCATGGCGCAGGCCTGACGACCAATATTGAAGCTGCGCCATACGACAAAGCCAAAGGTCAGGATCAGGGCGGCCACGCCAACAAAGCCCAGCTCTTCACCAATTACCGCGACGATGAAGTCGGTGTGGGCTTCAGGCAGGTAATGCAGTTTTTCCACGCTGGAACCCAGACCCACGCCAAACCATTCGCCTCGGCCCAAAGCAATCAGCGAGTGCGACAACTGATAGGCACTGCCATAAGCATTGTCAGGATTCCAGGGGTCCAGATACACGAACAAACGTTCACGACGCCAGGGCGAGAGCCAGATCAGCAAAAGGAAGCTGCTGACCATAATGCCCAGCAAGGCAGAGAACAACTTGCCGTTAATTCCGCCAATGAACAAAATGCCCACCGCAATGGCCACAATGACCATGAAGGCGCCCAAGTCAGGCTCCATCAACAGCAACACACCAACCAGACCCAGGGCCACCGCCATAGGCAGGAAACCTCGAATAAAGGTATGCAGGTGCTGCTGCTTGCGCACGGTGTAATCAGCGGCATACAGAACCATGGCTACTTTCATCAGCTCCGAAGGCTGGAAGTTGATGATGCCCAAAGGCAACCAGCGGCGTGCACCGTTTACTTCACGGCCAATGCCGGGAACCAGCACCACCAGCAGCAAGAAAATAGCCAGAGCAAACAGAGGCACGGCCAACTTCTGCCACACTCGCAGCGGCACGGTAGCGGTAAACATGGCCAGCACCACACCCACCACAATGAACAAGGCGTGGCGAATTACAAAGTAGTAACGACCGTAGCTTTCATAGCGCGGTCCGTCTGCCAAAGCGATCGAGGCCGAATACACCATCAGCAAACCAAACAGGGTCAGCATCAGTGTGGCGGCCAGCAAGGGGCGATCAAACGCAGGCAATGCCGTGCGTCCGGGACGTACGGCATTGACACCCGAGGTCAGCTCAGCAAACAGACTCATGCCGGCTCTCCTCTATCCAGTGCCATCTCGGTCACGGCGGCGACAAAACACATGCCGCGATGGTGATAGCTTTTGAACATATCCATGCTGGCGCAGGCCGGAGACAGCAAGACCACATCGCCCGAACGCGCCTGCTCGGCAGCAGCTTGCACAGCAGCTTCCAGACCCTCGCAGAAACGATAACGGACATCATGAGCGTCCAGAACAGAGGCAATCAGCTTGGCGTCCTGCCCAATCAAGAATACTTCGGCCACATTCGAGGCAGCCGCAACGGCCAGCGGCTCAAAATCCTGGCCTTTGCCCAAACCACCGGCAATCAGCCAGACACGCTGATCAAACCCGCGCAAGGCGGCAACAGTCGCGCCGACATTAGTACCTTTGCTGTCATCCAGATATTGAACACCGTCCAGCACACGCACCAGTTCGACACGGTGCGGCTCCCCTTGATAGGTGCGCAGACCATTGAGCAACTCAGCCCAACCCAGACCCAGACAACGAGCCAGCAACAAGGCTGCTTGGGCATTCAAGGCGTTGTGGCGCCCCTTGATCTGCAAAGCCTCAACCGGCATCAGACGTTTCAAGCCACCTTTACCGCGCACGGCAGGCTCAGCCGATGCATTACGTTTTTTCAGGCCTGTGGCCGGCAGCTCAAAATCGGTAGGCTCATTGGTCACCAACCACTGCATGCCGCCATCCGTCAGCAAGCCCATATCGCCCAGCAAAGCGGGCTGGTCCAAACCGAAGCTGCGCACCGACTCTTGGCTGGCATCGGGAATCATGGCCATAACGGCTGGATCATCACGATTGACCAAGGCCACATCACACATGCTGTACATGCGCTGCTTGGACTCAACGTAAGCGTCCATGCCGCCATGCCAGTCCAGATGATCCTGCGAAATATTCAGTACAACGCCAGCATCCGCCTGCAAGCTAAAAGTGCTATCCAGCTGGAAGCTGGACAACTCCAGCACCCAGACCTGAGGCAAGGCATTGTTTTCCAGAGCGTCGCACAGGGCGGTCAGCGCAGCAGGGCTGATATTGCCCACGGCCAGTGCAGAAACACCTGCCTGCTCCAGCAAGTGGCGCGTCATGGCCGTGACGGTAGTCTTGCCATTGGTGCCGGTAATGGCCACCACACGGCTTTCATGGCCTTGATCAGCCAAGTCTTTCAAGGCACGGGCAAATAGCTCGATCTCGCCAATGACTTCGATTCCACGATCTCGTGCCTGGCTTAAAAAGCCGGCCAGAGCAGGCTCCAGAGGCGACAAGCCGGGGCTGATCACCAGGGTATGCACGTCGTTCAGGCTATCGGCCTGCAGGGCATTTTGCCCCAGACGCGTATCCAGAGCCGAACTGCTCAGGGCCTGAAGCTTGTCCAGACCCTGCACGTTCTCGCGTGTATCCGCCAAACGAATGCTGGCCCCCTGGGCCAAAGACCAGCGAGCCGCAGCAAAGCCTGTCTCGCCTAACCCAAGGATAAGCATGAGGCCGTCTTTACGGATCGAAGGAAAACTCAGAGCATTCATCGCAATTTCAATGTAGACAGACCAACCATGACCAGCATCATGGTGATGATCCAGAAGCGAACCACCACCTGTGTTTCTTTCCAGCCGCCAACTTCAAAATGATGGTGCAGCGGCGCCATGCGGAACATTCGTCTGCCCTGCCCGTAGCGTTTCTTGGTGTACTTGAACCAGGTCACCTGCAGCATCACCGACAAGGTTTCCACCACAAACACGCCACCCATAATGAACAGCACGATTTCCTGGCGAACGATCACCGCGATCGTGCCCAGCGCACCGCCCAGGGCCAGCGCCCCCACATCACCCATGAACACTTGGGCGGGATAGGCGTTGAACCACAAAAAGGCCAGACCCGCACCGGCAATGGCTGCACAGATCACCATCAACTCACCCGCGCCGGGAATATAGGGGAACAAGAGATATTTGGAGTAGTCGACCCGGCCAACCACGTAGGCAAAAATACCCAAGGCAGCGCCCACCAGCACGGTAGGCATGATGGCCAGACCGTCCAGGCCGTCCGTCAGGTTGACGGCGTTGCTGGAGCCAACAATCACTGCCCAGGTCAGCACCACAAAGCCCAGCACACCCAGCGGGTAGCTGACGGACTTGAAGAACGGCACGATCAGGTCAGCCTGCGCAGGCAGGGGCATGGTGAAGCCGCTCAGGACCCACTCTTTGAACAAGGGCCACAGCTCGGTATTGGCAGGCACCGAAACGGCAAAGCTCAGGTACACGGCCGCAACCATACCGATCAAGGCTTGCCAGAAAAATTTCTGACGCGAGGACATGCCTTCGGGGTCACGATTGACGACTTTCTTGTAGTCGTCTGCCCAACCAATCCAGCCAAAACCAAAAGTCACCAGCAGAACGACCCACACAAAACGGTTGGTCCAGTCTGCCCACAACAAGGTACTGATACCGATAGAAATCAGGATCAGGACACCGCCCATGGTGGGGGTGCCATTCTTTTGCAAATGCGATTCAGGGCCGTAAGCGCGCACAGCCTGACCGATCTTCAGTTCGGTCAGCTTGCGAATAACCCAGGGACCTGCCAACAAGCCAATTGCCAGCGCAGTGGCGCTGGCCAAAATAGCACGCAGGGTGATGTACTCAAACACCCCAAAGGCGCGAATATGATCGTCTGATAGCCAACGTGCCAGTTCAAGAAGCATGAGTGGCCCCTTCGTTATGGGAGAAGTGGTTTTCCAGGGCGGCAACCACACGCTCCATACGGGCGCTGCGCGAACCCTTGATCAACACATGGGATGGCTCCAGGGCCAGCAGATAAGCCACCATGTCTTCCAAAGTCTCGAATTGATGCGCACGTGCACCAAAAGCCTGGGCAGCATGGCTGGCATCGCCACCCAAGGTCAGCAATTCATCCATGCCACGCTCTTTGGCGTAGGCACCCACTTCAGCGTGCAATTCGGAGCTGTTATCACCGATCTCGGCCATATTGCCCAGCACCAGCACCTTGCGGCCTTTCAGCTGTGCGAGCACATCAATGGCAGCACGTACCGAATCCGGATTGGCGTTGTAGGTGTCGTCAATCAACTGGTAACCGGAAGACAGTTGCTTGGGCTGCATACGGCCCGTGACAGGACGGAAGCTTTCCAAACCCTGCACAATCGCGCTCAACGGCGCACCGGCGGCATGTGCGCAAGCGGCAGCGGCCAAGGCATTGCGCAGGTTGTGGATACCGGGGCTGTTCAAGGTCAGGGCAGCAGACTGGCCTGCCACATGCAACATAAAACGGGTTTGAGCTGGCTCGACAAACATATCGGCCGCAAAGACCGTTTCCTGACCGCTCAGGCCAAAGCGCAATACGGGACGCTGACCAGCCTGCTCAGCCCACATGGCGCTGAAGGCATCATCATCAGGAATCACCAGCGCGCCATCTTGTGGCAGCGCGTCAATCACGGCACCGTTTTCACGAGCCACTGCTTCCACACTGTGCATGAACTCCTGGTGTTCACGCTGTGCGTTATTGATCAGGGCGATCGTGGGGCGAGCCATGGACGCCAGCACGGCGATTTCGCCGGGATGGTTCATGCCCATTTCCAGAACGGCGGCTTTGTGCTCGGAGCTCAAACGCAGGATGGACAGGGGTACACCCAGATCGTTGTTCAAATTACCGCGAGTTGCCAGGCTTTCTGCTTCGCCCAACCAGGCGCGCAAGATCGCGGCAATCATTTCCTTGGTCGTGGTCTTGCCATTGCTGCCGGTCACGCCGATGACAGGGATGTCAAAGCGCGAGCGCCACTCGGTCGCCAAGGTCATCAGCGCACGACGCGTATCGCCCAGCACAATTTGTGGCAGTTCGACTTCGGCATCACGCTGAGCCACGAGGGCCGCCACAGCGCCCTGCTCTTTCGCTTTTTCCAGATAGCGATGACCATCGAACTGCTCGCCGCTCAGGGCCAGGAACACATCACCTTTGCTCAGGCTGCGGGAATCGGTGCTCAAACGCACGCCACGCAACCACAGCAAGGCGGCTTTGGCCCAGTCGGAATCGTCAAACACAGAGCGCTCGCCCTGCACTTCCTGGTAGGTTTCGTGACCCTTACCGGCCAGCAAAACAATATCTTCAGGGCTGGCAGCCCAGATCGAAGACAGGATGGCGCGAGCCCGATCCATTTGCACGGCCGGCGCTTCAGGCATACCAGCCACGATCTGACGAATGATTTCGGCAGGATCTTCAAAACGTGGGTTGTCGGTCGTAACCAGAACGCTGTCGGCCAGACGGGCCGCCACTTCACCCATAATGGGGCGCTTGGCCGTGTCGCGGTTACCGCCGCAACCAAATACGCAAATCAGCTTGCCGCCACGTACGCTGGCCACTTCACGCAAGGCTTGCAGGGCGCGTTCCAGTGCATCGGCAGTATGAGCGTAATCCACCACGACCAAAGGCAAGGGCTGACGACCTGCGGTGCTCTTGGGCGTCACAATTTGCAAACGGCCAGGCACGGACTCCAGCTTGTCCATGATGCGGGCGATCTTGGACACAGGCCAGCCCACTTCCTGCAGTACACCCGCCACCAACAGAAGGTTGGCCACGTTATGCTCGCCCAGCAAGTGGGTCAAAATTTGTGCGGTGCCGTGAGCAGTCACCAGATTGAATACCTGGCCGTCGGCACCGGTATGCACGTCCTGAGCCAGCAGATCCACCTCGGGCTGGCTCATGGAGTAGGAAATCACACGGGCAGCCAGACCGGCCTGCATCAATTCACGGCCCGTTTCATCGTCAGCGTTCACGACGGCGCTACGCAGACCGGGCCAACTGAACAGGCGCAGCTTGGCCTGTTTGTATTCTTCCATGCTGTGGTGATAGTCCAGATGGTCATGCGTCAGGTTGGTGAACCCGGCAATATCAATACGGACACCATCCAGACGGCCTTGCTCCAGACCAATGGACGAGGCTTCCAGGGCCACGGCATTGCCACCTTGGGCGCGAATAGCAGCCAGGCTACGGTGTACGGTCAGCACGTCCGGCGTGGTCAGAACGCCACCCAGATTGGAGCCATCAGGCAAGGTCACGCCCAGCGTACCGATCGTGCCGCAAGGCACTTGGGAATGATTCAAGGCCGACGCCACCCACTGCACGGTGGACGTCTTGCCATTGGTGCCGGTCACCGCCACGACAGTCATGGCCTCGGAAGGACGGCCCCACCATTCGTGGGCCACTTCACCCAGCAAGGCACCCAGATTGGGAACCTGCAAAACAGGCACACCGGGATCAACTGCTTGATCGCCCTGCTCGCGCACAATGGCCACTGCACCTTGCTGCACAGCCTGAACTTCGTACTCACGACCATCACCCTGATGGCCGCGGCAGGCGAAAAACGCATCACCCGCCTTGATCTGGCGGGAATCCAAACACAGATTAGCCGTGGGCGCTACATGCTGCGCCAGCCACTCCAATATTGCTGCGGCGTTCATCGTACATTCTCCGCACCGGGGCCAACGGCCACCAGCGAATCTATGGGCGCATCAGGCTGGACACCTAGGCGTCGCAAGCTCCGGGCCACAATTTCTGAAAAAATCGGCGCGGCAATACGCCCGCCGTAATAATTGGAACTATGTGGTTCGTCAATCGTGACGGCCACCACAATGCGAGGGTCGGAGACAGGCGCGAAGCCGACAAAAGAGCCGCGATACAAGGACTTGCTGTAACGACCATCCACAATCTTGCGGGCCGTGCCGCTCTTGCCAGCGACGCGATAGCCTTGCACCTGAGCCAGACGGGCACCGGCTGGGCCCGCCGCAGCTTCCAGCATGGCGCGAACTTCCGCGGCCACTTTAGGGGTGTAAACCTGAACGCTGGCGGGCTTGCCTTCGCGCTTGAGCAAAGTCATGGAAACCATGTCGCCATTACGCGCAAACGCCGTGTAGGCGTGGGCAATTTGCAGCAGGGAAACCGACAGGCCATAGCCATACGACATGGTGGCGCGCTCGATGGGACGCCAGCGCTCCCAGGGGCGCAGTCTTCCGCTGGCAATACCGGGAAAATCGGCCTGCGGAGAACGGCCAAAACCCAGCTCGGTAAACTTGTTCCACATTTCCTGCGAAGTCAGGCGCTCGGAAATCATGGTCATGCCAATATTGCTGGACCGACGCAAAATACCGGCAGCATCCAGCATGCCATTGTTGCGACTAACGTCACTGATCACACTACCTTGGTAGCGGTACTGACCATTGCCCGTGTTGAACTGGGTGGCGGTGGTGATGCGGTTGATATCCAGCGCCAGAGCCACGGTAAACGGCTTCATGATGGAACCGGGCTCAAAGGTGTCGGTCAAGGCACGGTTACGCAGGGCCGGACCCTTGCGATCATCCCGGTCGTTGGGGTTGTAGGTAGGCAAGTTCACCAGGGCCAGAATCTCCCCGGTTTTCACGTCCATGACCACGGCCGCAGCGGCATTGGCCTTGACGTCTTCCATACCTTTTTTCAAGGCGGTGTACGCGTCGAACTGCAAGCCGGCATCAATGGACAAGTGCAAATCCTGACCGTGGGTAGGCGGGATGATGGCGCGCACGTCCTCCACCACACGTCCCAGACGGTCACGAATTACGCGGCGCGAACCGGGCGTGCCGGACAAGGCGGAGTTGAAGGCAAGCTCAATGCCCTCGATGCCCTGGTCTTCAATATTCGTAAAGCCCACAATGTGCGCCATGACATCCCCTTCGGGATAGAAACGACGCATTTCTTCTTGTTGATGAATACCAGGGATTTTCAATTCAGCGATTTGAGCGGCCACATCCACATCCACCTGACGCTTGATGTAGACGAAGTTGCGATCTTCAACGGACAGACGACGCTCGATATCGGACTGCCCCATACCAAGGAGCTTGGCCAACTGACCAATCTGCTCGGGTTTGGCATTCCGAGCATCATCAGGAATAGCCCAGATGGCTTTGACGGGCACGCTAGAGGCCAGCACCACGGAACCACTACGATCAAAAACCTTGCCACGCATGGGCGGCAACACCTGGGTGCGCTCGTAACGGCGCTCGCCTTGCTGCTGCAAAAATTCGGTAGACAGGCCCTGCAAATACAAAGCCTTGACGATAAGGGCGCCAAAACCCAGAAACAAGAGGACCAGCACCAAACGCGAGCGCCAGAATGGAATCTGGACGCTCAGGACGGGATTTTCGTGATAGCCGAATCGTTTCATGGCCGCCCTCCGGACTGCACCTGGGTCGAGCTCAGCTCACCCCCTTGCAAATAGAGAGTGCGCTCGGGAGAGCTCAGCACCAGGCCCAATTCGTTGCGACCAATATCGTCCACGCGGGCGTTACGGGCCAGCTCGGCCCGTTCCAGTTGCAGACGACGCCAGTCCGTATCCAGTTCACCGGCTTTGGTGACCAGACGATCGGTTTGCACAAACAGCTCGCGCGCCTGATAGCGCGCCGTCACCAAAGAGATGGCCGAAAGCATCAACACCAAAGAGAGGGTGATGACCAGGCGCATCATCGGCGGCCTCGCTTGCCGGCGGGCTGTCGGCTATAGGCGGCCTGTTGCAGCAGACGCTCGCTGGCGCTGCGCATCCAGTCCTGGGGGATGGGAGTGTCGGTGCGTTGCACCACACGTAATACCGCCGAGCGGGCTCGGGGGTTGTCGCTGGACTCCTCGTCGGTGGGCAAGATTCTGCCCAAAGACTGCACCAGAGGCTGGGGCAAGTCTTTTTCCAGGATAGGTAGACGTGACTGTTCCTGCGCGGGACGCGCAGCTGCGTTCATGAACTGTTTGACCATGCGGTCCTCCAGTGAATGAAATGCAATCACCGCAAGCCTGCCCCGAGTCGCCAATCGACTCAGAATTGACGGAAGCGCGTGCGCGAGCTCTTCGAGCTCACGATTGAGGTAAATCCGTATAGCCTGGAAGGTCCTGGTTGCCGGATGTTGACCCTTTTCGCGCGTGCGGACGACACCGGCGACGAGCTCGGCGAGATCACGCGTTGTATGTAGCGGGCGGGATTGGCGGCGATCAACAATCGCCTTTGCAATCTGGAAAGCAAACCGTTCTTCGCCATATTCTGCAATGACCTCCTTTAAAACTTCTACGCTGACCTCGGCCAGCCACTGTTCAGCGGTCAAACCACCGCTGGTATCCATGCGCATGTCCAACGGACCTTCGCGCATAAAAGAGAAACCTCGTTCTGCGTCGTCGATTTGTGGCGAGGAAATGCCCAAATCCATCATGACGCCTTGCAATGGCCCCACATCCAGCTCGTCCAGAGCCTGGGCCAAATCACCAAAACCACTATGTACAACCGTCACACGACTATCTTGTGCTGCCAGCTCCTGGGCCACGGCGATCGCTTGCGGATCCTTGTCGATCACGATCAGGCGCCCCTGGGGACTCAAGTGCGACAACAACAGACGGCTGTGACCACCACGACCAAAAGTGCAATCAACGTACACACCATCGGCCAAACCCTGGATTTCAGGGTTTTGCGCCCAGCGCCGGGCCTCAAAGGACGGATCCACGAGGGCCGCCACCGTAGGCTCCAGCAGCACGGATCGATGTACCAGCGTCATGACTTACTCAGAAAGAAAAAGTGTCGAATACGTCTGTGGAGTTTTCAGCCAGATCCTGGGCCTGTCGGCGTTCCAGTTCCTGCGCATTCCACAACTCAAAATGGGTGGCCATACCCAGCAGCATGGCGTCGCGCTCCAACCCCACTGCGGTGCGCAGTTCGGGAGCGATCAATATCCGACCAGCGGAGTCCAGATCAACGTCCTGAGCACTACCCAGCAGCAGGCGTTGCAAGAAACGGGCACTCATGGGGAAGCGGGCAATTTGTTCGCGCTTTTCTTCCCACACACTGCGCGGATACACCAGCAAACAGCCGTCGGGATGGCGAGTGAGGGTCAAGCGGCCTTGTTCCTGCTGCAAAAGCGCGTCACGGTGCCGAGTCGGAATGGACATCCGACCCTTAGCATCCAGTGTGAGTGCGCTGCTGCCTTGGAACACTATTTTCCCCCACTTTTTTACACTATTTCCTACTTTTCCCCACTCTACGGGGGAAAGCCTTTGCGGTCAAGGCAGTGGTTGCAATTTTTTCAATCACAACAAGCACTTAGCGCACTATCCTAGAAGTGGCTAAAAAAAAATACTGTGTGAAATCAAGAAATTGCAGGGCGCATTAAAAGTGAATTGTTATAAAAATGCGCGCAAGCGACTCTTGCCAAGGATTCAACATCCTTAACAATTGCTTTCAAATGTACGAAACCGGTGCAATTGGTGGCGAACGCCGGGAGAAGTGTGAGACAGGCCTATAGGCCGGATTCTGTATGCCAGCGGGAACCCGCTGGCCGGCAATCATTCCTCTGGACCGACCATTACTGGCCGGTTCTAGCTACCTACCCGCATACTAAGACGAGCCGCCTCTCGGGCTAAAAGCCTGCGTATGCCTATTTGGTATTGCTCCGGGTAGAGGTTACCGCGTTTCACCCCACAGCACTTTGCACCGAAGTACAAGAAAACACGGAGGTCGCCGTATCTGTGCCTGCTTGCGCAAGCCCTTGCTGTGGTCTCGTCTCTGTGGCCCTGGTCCTCGGCTCGTCTGGCGTGATGCCACACTTGCCGGACGGCTGTTAGCCGCTACCCTGCTCTATGGAGTCCGGACCTTCCTCGACACTTACGTACCGCGACTGCCCAGCCTGCCTCACAGATGCATTGTAACCTGCGACAATAGAGAAATTCGCAGGACGCGCTGATTTATCTGGAGTCTTATGTCCACCAATCTGATTTCCCTGACCGATGCCCAATTGGCATTCGGCCACCATGCTTTGCTGGACCATGCCGATCTGGTCATTCAAAGCAATGAACGTATCGGTCTGATCGGGCGCAATGGTGCTGGCAAATCGTCGCTTTTGAAAATTCTGGATCAACGTCAAGCTCCTGACGATGGTCAGGTCAAACGACTGGGCGGGCTGAAAGTAGCCACCGTCGAACAAGAACCGGAGCTGGATCCGAATCTGAGCATTTACGATTTGCTGTGTGGCGATTTCACCGAAGCCGAAGACTGGCAACGCCCTGCCCGCGTCAACGCCCTGATCGACAAGCTGGGCTTGAATCCGGATGCACGGGCTGGCAGCTTGTCGGGCGGACAGCGTAAACGCGTCGCCCTGGCCAATGCCCTGGTGAACGAACCCGACCTGCTCTTGCTGGACGAACCCACCAACCACCTGGACTTTGACGGCATTCTTTGGCTGGAACAATTGCTGCTGGATTTCCGTGGCAGCGCGGTCATCATTACCCACGACCGCCGTTTCCTGGATGTGGTGGCAACGCGAATTGTCGAGCTGGATCGCGGCAAGTTGTTCAGTTTCCCCGGCAACTTCAGCCAATGGCAGGAACGCAAGGCTGAGTACCTGGAAGCGGAAAAGCAGCAGAATGCCAAATTCGACAAATTTCTGGCCCAGGAAGAGGTCTGGATTCGCAAAGGCGTGCAAGCCCGCCGCACCCGAGATGAAGGTCGTGTTCGCCGCCTGGAACAATTGCGCCGTGATCGTGCCGAGCGACGCGAGCGCTCGGGCGACGTCAAGTTCGCCATTTCCGAAGGTCAACGTTCCGGCAAGCTGGTTGCCGAGCTGCAGGATGTCACGCACGGTTATGATGACCGCATCCTGATCAAGGATTTCTCCACCGTGCTGATGCGCGGAGACCGTATTGGCCTGATCGGCCACAACGGCGCCGGCAAAACTACCCTGCTACGCATCATGCTGGGCTTGCAAGAGCCTAACTCTGGCACCGTGCGCCACGGCACCAAACTGAACATAGGCTACTTTGACCAGATGCGCAGTCGCCTGGACGAAAACGCCACTCTGGCGGACACCATCAGCCCCGGCAGTGAGTGGGTAGAAATTGGCAATCAGCGCAAGCACATCATGAGCTACCTGGAAGACTTCCTGTTCCCGGCAGCCCGCGCTCACTCCCCGGTACGCAGTCTGTCTGGCGGTGAACGCGCCCGACTGGCGCTGGCCCGCATGTTTGCCCAACCTACTAATGTATTAGTACTGGACGAACCGACCAACGACCTGGATATCGAAACTCTGGAGCTGCTGGAAGACCTGATTCAGGATTACACGGGCACCGTGCTGCTGGTCAGCCACGACCGTACCTTCCTGGACAACGTGGTCACCCAGGTGATTGCGGCCGAAGGCGACGGCCATTGGGGCGAGTATGTGGGTGGCTACGACGAGTGGCTGGCACAACGCCCGCAAGCCAAAGCCGAGACACCGGCAGCCAGCACTCCAACTCCCGCCGCTGAAAAGCCTGCTGCTGAGCGCAACAACAGGGCCAACAAGCCTGGCCGTCTGGCCCCGTGGGAAGAAAAGGAGCTGGAAGCTTTGCCCGAGAAGATTGCGGCTATAGAAAGCCAGCAAGCCGAACTGGCGGAACAGCTGAGCGCACCGGATCTGTATAAAGATGGCTCTGCTCGAGCCGACGAGATCAACCAACAACTGGATCAGCTCAACACTGACCTGGAGCAGTTATTTGAGCGTTGGGAAAAGCTGGAAGAAAAGCGCCTGGCCAGCTAAAGGGAGACAGAGGAATCAGGGATTCAGCCCGGTAAAGCCGAACTGATCCTCCGGTTCCTCCTCAATCCGGGCAATGCGCTGGCAATCGACCATGATCGGTTCGAGTACCGTGCAACAACACGGCAGAACCTCGCCTGGGCCGACATACGCTAAAGGCTGCTCTTTATAAGCAACCTTTCCATACACAAGAGGAATACGGCAGGAGCCGCAATAGCCGCTCCTGCATTGATACTCAACCTGATGGCCGGTTCGTTCCAAACCTTCCAACAAAGTTTCGCCGTCCCGCAACTGAAAGTCATGATCAGTTGTCCGGACTTGACTCATAACTCGATACCGTCGAAGTCGCCAGCCGACACGGCCGAGTCGATCTGACCGACCAGGTAAGAGCTCAGTTCCACCTCTTGAGGTGCCACCTGCACGGTGTCCGAGGACAGCCAGGTGTTGATCCAGGGAATAGGGTTGTGTTTGACGGACTCAAACGCAGGCTTCAGGCCCACAGCACCCATACGGATATTGGTGATGTATTCCACGTACTGTCCCAGAATGTCCTTGTTCAGACCAATCATGGAACCGTCGCGGAACAGGTAATCCGCCCACTGTTTCTCCTGCTCGGCTGCGTCTTTGAACATATCAAAGCAGACCGGCTCCAGTTCGCGGGCAATCTGAGCGAACTCGGGATCATCGCTACCGGAACGCAGAATATTGATGATGTGTTGCGTACCAGTCAGGTGCAGCGCTTCATCACGCGCAATCAAGCGAATGATCTTGGCATTACCTTCCATCAACTTGCGCTCGGCAAAAGCGAAGGAGCAGGCAAAGCTGACGTAAAAGCGGATGGCCTCAAGAATATTGACGCTCATCATGCACAGGTACAGCTTCTTCTTCAGCTCGTAGACGCTTAGCGTGCGGGTTTCACCGTTGATCTCATGATCGCCCGCGCCCAGTTGGGCATACAGCATGGTGTCGCTGATCAGATCGTCGTAGTACGAAGAAATATCGGCCGCACGCAGCTGAATGTTTTCGTTACGCACGATGTCGTCAAAAATAACGGACGGATCATTGGCAATATTGCGAATGATGTGCGTGTACGAACGCGAGTGAATCGTCTCGGAGAAAGCCCAGGTTTCAATCCAGGTTTCCAGCTCCGGAATCGATACCAGAGGCAGGAAGGCCACGTTGGGGCTGCGACCCTGAATGGAATCCAGCAAGGTCTGATATTTCAGGTTGCTGATGAAAATATGCTTTTCGTGGTCAGGCAGGTTCTGGTAATCGATCCGATCCTGGGTGATGTCCACTTCTTCCGGACGCCAGAAGAAAGACAACTGCTTTTCAATCAGCTTTTCAAAAATCGGATATTTTTGCTGATCGTAGCGAGCCACGTTAACCGGCTGCCCAAAGAACATGGGTTCTTTGAGCTGGTCGTTATCCGTTTTGGAAAAAGTACTATAGGTAGTCATGATGCTATTTACCCTTGCTTAGATCTTGCACGCGCCGCCTGCGCAACCGTCGTCCTCTACTTCGCCATGCGAATCATCGGCACCGTCGCGGGTGTTGTGGTAGTACAAGGTCTTCACACCGTATTTGTAGGCCAGCAGCAAGTCCTTGAGCAGTTGCTTCATCGGTACGCGACCACCCTCGAACCGCTGTGGGTCATAGTTGGTGTTCGCAGAGATCGACTGGTCAACGAACTTCTGCATCACGCCAACCAACTTCAGGTAGTCGTCGTTACCAGGCATTTGCCACAGCAACTCGTACTGATCCTTATATTTTTCAAATTCAGGCACCACCTGACGCAAGATACCGTCCTTGGACTGCTTGACGGATACCAGACCACGCGGAGGCTCAATACCGTTGGTGGCATTGGCAATCTGGCTGGAAGTTTCCGAAGGCATCAAGGCGGTCAGGGTGGAGTTGCGCAGACCGTGCTTGACGATATCAGCACGCAAGGCTTCCCAATCCAGGTGCAGCGGCTCGTTGCAGATACCGTCCACATCTTTCTTGTAGGTGTCGGTAGGCAGCAGACCCTTGGCATAGGTTGTTTCGTCAAAGGCATCGCAAGGACCGTATTCACGCGACAACTGTACCGAAGCCTTCAGCAGGTAGTACTGGATGGCTTCAAAGGTACGGTGGGTCAGGCCCAACGCTGCCGGGTCGGAGTAACGGGTGCCGTTCTTGGCCAGGTAGTAAGCGTAGTTGATGACGCCAACGCCCAGGGAGCGACGCTTGTTGGTTGCGTTCAGCGCAGCCTTGACCGGGTAGTCCTGATAGTCCAGCAAAGCATCCAGAGCGCGAACAATCAGTTCAGCCAGACCGTCCAGCTCGTCCAGGGACTCCAGAGCACCCAGGTTGAAAGCCGACAGCGTGCACAGCGCGATTTCGCCTTCGGGATCGTTCAGATCGTTCAAAGGCTTGGTGGGCAGAGCAATTTCCATGCACAGGTTGGACTGGCGCACGGGAGCGCGGTCGGCCTGGAATGGGCTGTGCGTGTTGCAGTGGTCCACGTTCTGAATGTAGATACGGCCAGTGCTGGCACGCTCTTGCATCAGAAGGGAGAACAGCTCCACGGCAGGCAGGCTGCGCTTGCGGATGGCAGGATCTTGCTCGTACATCTCGTACAGACGCTCGAACTCGTCCTGGTCGGCAAAGAAAGCTTCGTACAGGCCGGGCACGTCGTGCGGCGAGAACAGCGTGATATGGCTGCCCTTGATCAAGCGTTGGTACAGCAAGCGGTTGATCTGAACACCGTAGTCCAGGTGACGGATACGGTTTTCTTCCACACCACGATTGTTCTTCAGAACCAGCAGTGTTTCCACTTCCAGGTGCCACATGGGGTAGAACAAGGTTGCCGCACCACCACGCACGCCGCCTTGCGAGCAGGACTTCACAGCCGCCTGGAACATCTTGAAGAAAGGCAGGCAGCCGGTGTGCTGAGCCTCTCCGCCGCGAATTTCGCTGCCGACGGCGCGAATGCGGCCACCATTGATACCGATACCGGCGCGCTGCGATACGTAACGAACAATGGCGCTGGTCGTAGCATTGATGCTGTCCAGGCTGTCGTCACATTCGATCAGCACGCAAGAGCTGAACTGACGGGTGGGTGTGCGCACGCCAGCCATGATGGGCGTGGGCAAGGAAATCTTGAATTGCGATACCGCGTCGTAGAAACGTTTGATAAAGCTCAGACGTGTGTCGGCTGGGTAACGGGCGAACAGACACATGGCCACCAGTATGTACAGGAACTGGGGGCTTTCGTAGATGCGCTTGGTCACGCGGTTTTGAATCAGATACTTGCCTTCCAGCTGCTTGACGGCACCGTAGGAGAAGTTCATGTCACGCCAGTGATCCAGATGAGCATCCAGCTCATCGAACTCGGCGCGCGTGTAGTCTTGCAGCAGATGCGGATCGTAGCGACCTTCCTTGGTTTGCAAGGTCACGTGATCGAACAGGCTTGGAGGTTCAAACTGACCAAAAGCGATTTTGCGCAGATGGAAAATCGCCAGACGGGCAGCCAGATATTGGTAGTCAGGCGTATCTTCGGAGATCAGATCCGCAGCCGACTTGATGATGGTTTCATGGATGTCGCTAGTGCGAATGCCGTTATAGAACTGAATGTGAGAGCGCAGCTCTACTTGGGAGACGGACACATTACTCAGACCTTCAGCGGCCCAATCAACCACTCGGTGAATCTTGTCGAGGTTAATAGGTTCTGTACGGCCATCTCGTTTGGTGACCATTAGCTGTTCGGTTGATTGCATGTCAGTCTCTGAAATCGGGGGTGATTGACGGAAGACGCGGCTTTTGCAGCCGCCAGCGTCAGTTGATGCACACCATATATAGTGTGATATTGGCGTCATTCTACTACATATAGCGGATTGAGCGAATAGCGGTTTTGCGACTGCAGAGCAGATTCAGCGCATAAAAATGCAACTAATCTTTGCTCTGCTAACAATTTCCTATTGCGTCTGGAGCTCTTGAACGCAGCGCAGCAAAGCCTCGCCATAGGCCTCTCTTTTGCGTACGCCTATGCCTGTAATCGGCTCCAGATCAGCCTCTGAACTAGGACAGCGAATGGCCACTTCGCGCAAAGTAGCATCATGGAAAATGACATAGGCTGGCACACCATGTTCGCGTGCGGTGGCCGCACGCCAGGCGCGCAAAGCCTCGAATCGTCTTTGTTGATCGGGTTCAAGAGCAGGTCCGGCAGGCGCCTGACCTTTTACTCGGTGTGCAGCCGGTCCGCGTGTTACGGTTTCGCGCCGCAACATCAGGGTGCGCTCCCCTTTCAGCACTTCGCGGCTGGCCTCGGTCAGCAACAAGGTGCCGTAGCCCTCCGGGTCCACCGTGACCAAGCTATGCGCCAGCAACTGGCGCAGCACTCCGCGCCAGGCTTGATCGGTCAAATCCTTGCCCACACCAAAGACGGTCAGCTTGTCGTGCTCGTGCTCTTTGACACGATCCGTCAGCTTGCCCAGCAGGATGTCGATCAGGTGCCCGGCCCCGAAGCGCTGACCGCGCTCACGCCATAATCTATAGATGGTGGAGAGCATTTTCTGCGCCGCCACTGTGCCATCCCAGGCTTCTGGCGCTTCCAGACAGGTGTCGCAGTTACCGCAAGGTTCTATTTGCTGGTCAAAATACGCCAGCAAGCGCTGGCGACGGCAGGAAATGGTTTCGCAAAGGCCCAACATGGCATCCAGCGCCTGTCCCTGCTGGCGTCGGTGTGCCGCATCGCCTTGCGACTGGTTAATCATGCGGTGCAATTGCACCACGTCCTGCAGGCCATAGGCCAGCCAGGCCGTGGCCGCTTCGCCATCGCGCCCTGCCCGCCCGGTTTCCTGGTAATACCCTTCCACCGATTTGGGCAGGTCAATGTGGGCTACAAAACGCACATCCGGTTTATTGACGCCCATGCCAAAAGCAATGGTCGCCACCATGACCACCCCTTCTTCTCGAAGGAAGCGAGCCTGGTTGATGGCGCGCTGCTGCGCGTCCAGTCCTGCATGATAGGGCAAGGCATGAATACCGTTCTTGCACAGGAACTCGGCCGTGTCTTCCACGCGCGAGCGCGACAGACAATACACAATCCCCGCATCTCCGGAGTGCTCTTCCTGAATGAAACTCAAGAGCTGCTTGCGCACCTCGTTCTTTTCAATGATGCGGTAGCAAATATTGGGACGATCAAAACTGGCAACAAAATGCCGGGCATCCTCCAGCTTCAGGCGCTGGGCAATTTCTACCCGCGTCAACTGAGTGGCGGTAGCGGTCAAGGCAACCCGTGGCACACCTGGCCAACGCTGGGCCAGCAAATCCAGACCCAGATATTCAGGGCGAAAATCGTGACCCCATTGCGATACGCAGTGGGCTTCGTCAATGGCAAACAGGGAAATCTGGCCGCGTGCCAGCAAATCCAGGCAGCGGTCTGTCAGCAAACGTTCGGGAGCCACATAGAGCAGATCCAACTGCCCCGTCAGAAATTCGCGCTCGACCTCGCGGGCAGTTTGCCAATCCTGGGTGGAGTTCAAATACGCCGCGTTAACGCCCAACTCGTTGAGGGCGTCCACCTGATCCTGCATCAAGGCAATCAGGGGGGACACGACCACGCCGGTGCCGGTTCGCACCAAAGCAGGAATCTGGTAACAGAGCGACTTGCCGCCGCCAGTGGGCATCAAGACCAGGGCGTCACCGCCTTGGATCAGGGTCTCGATAATCTCGTGCTGAGAACCACGAAAACTGTCATAACCAAAAACTTCCTGAAGAACCTCAAGTGCTGACTGGGCCATGCCGCCTGCTTAAAAAATCGGAATAGAAAAACGCAGCGCGATGTTCGACTGACGACTTTCCAGATGACGGCGAGCTTGCAAACCCACCCTAAGGTGGGGACTGTACCAGAACTGCTGCGTGACCCCAAGGTAGCGGTTCTCCCCCCCGGCAACTACCTGCTGCACCTCGTACTGAGTCTTCACTTCACCCCAGCGGCGCAGGGGCACGGACAGACCGACAATCTGCCGACTGCTGGCCGCATCCACCTTCATGCCCTGGTAACGGCTCAAATCCAGAAAATTGTCCTGGTAGCGTTCACCCTGCCACTGCAGGTGCAAATCCTCCAGCACATCCAGGCCGTAGGCTGCCTGATATCGCCACCCCTGCCCCACCGCATGGGAAGCTTTGGCCACGCTGGCCTGCCACACGCCAAAGTCCGGCGATCGATAGGTTGCACCCAGACCGGTCAGCCCAAAATCACGAGCGCTTTCCATCTGGGTATCAATACTGGTACGACTGGTGACATCGGTACTGAGCATCAAGCTGCCAGCCGAAGAGCCATACACAAGATCCCCGTTATCCTGCTTGCCCGTCATGTCCAGCGCGCCAACGGCCAGGGCATAGCGCCATGGCCCGGCCGGGCCCTGCTCGAACTGCTGAGTGATATTGATACCGCCCAGTTCCACGGGCCGCGCCCAGTCCGGTGCGGTAACCGTGTCATTGCCCAGGGTCAGTTGCAGCCCGTCTTCATTCACATAGCGCCAGTTGCGCTCGCCAAACTGCCAGACCTGGTCGGGCGCGCTGCTCAACCAGCGGGCACTCCAAATTGGAGAGGACTGCTGACTATATTGGATGGAGCGCGCCAGACTGGCGGTGCTGGCACCGCTTAAACTGAAATCGGAAAATGTGTAATCCATGGAGGCCGCTGGACTGAGCAGGTCCTGATCTCCTTGGCGATGCCACTGCGTAGCATCAAAAAATGGCTCCACGGGCGGGAGCTCCTGGGCCGGGATGGCCTGCGCCTCATCCACGCCATACACGCGGGTAGCAGACAAATTCTCCAGCCCAACACGATTTTGAGCGGTGGCCAATGGAACAGCGAACAGCATGGCAAGACCGACCAACAGCCCGCCTGCCAAGCCTCGCTGGCAAGCTTTTGTACGCATGATTTATGTCACAAAAAGAGTTTAGCGCCGGGCATCCAGCATCACTTCGCCGCTCGCATCCAGGGAGCGTTTGATGGCGGAGTATTTTTCCAGCACAGCAGACTTATAGACTACACCAATCAGACGGCCCGAGCCGTCACCATTCAATACAGGCAGACGCTCCCCGGCAAAGCTCACAAAGTGTTCCTGAGCCTCGTCCAGACTCATATTCGGGTAGAGCGTCTTGACGAAATCCATGCGCAGAATATCGCCCACCACACGCTCCTGGGCAGCGTTGTCGTCCAACAACATTCGAGTCAGGTCAGGCTGAGCAATCACACCTTGATAAACTTGCTCCTCGTTCACCACATACAAATAGCGCACGGGGTAGTCCAGAAACATCTGCAAGGCATCACGCATCTGGGTGGTGGTGCTGACGACGGTATCAGCCGGACGTACCAGCTCGGCCAAGGTGGTGTGACGCAACTTGTGGCGCAGCAAGGCATCGCGCTCGCGCACCAGGGTGACTTCATACATGGCGACCTCGGCCACACCACGGGACACAAAATAAGCCATGACACAGGCCACAATCAAGGGCAGCACCAACTGATAGCTCAACGTCATTTCAAACAACATCAGTATGGCCATGAAGGGAGCGCTGGTGGCGGCCCCCAGAAACGCGCCCATGCCCACCAAGGTGAACAAGTACAACGGTAAATCCAGACCTGGCAAGATCAGCAAAGTCAGTTGACCAAACAAGGTACCGAAGGCCGCGCCCACAAAGATGGCGGGGGTAAACACACCGCCGACAGCGCCCGAACCAACTGTCAGCCCTGTGGCCAGAACCTTGAACGCCAGGATAAGCAGCACGCTGTACCAGGCCCAGTCGCTGTGCAGCATGGAGGACACTACGCTAAAGCCATTACCCGCCACGCGCGGCATGACAATCAGCAAAAGTCCCAGCAACAAACCACCCAAAGCCAAGCGCAAAGGCAAACCCAGGCCAGTACGCTTGAACAGGGTACGGAACAGATTCAACAATTTCAGGAAAGCGGGTGCAGCCAGACCAATCAGCACACCCAGGACCAGAAAGGGCAAGATGTCCCAACCCGCAACGGCCTGAACATTCGTCATTTCGTAAGGGGCATGATAACCACCCAGCATACGCATGGTCAGGTGAGCACTGACAGCCGCCATCAACAGGGGGCCAAAGCTGCTCATGGTCATGGTGCCCAGCACAATCTCGGCCACAAACACGGCACCGGCGATCGGGGCGCCATAAGCGGCAGCTACACCGGCTGCGGCGCCACAGGCCACCAGCAGGCGCAGACGGGCTTCACCAAACAAGGTGAAGCGGCCAATCGCGGAAGCGGACAAGGAGGCCAGATGCACCATCGCCCCTTCGCGGCCAATCGAGCCGCCCGAGGCCACCGTCATCAAGGACGACAAGGATCGCAGCAGCCCCTGGCGAATGGACAAGCGGCCATCGCCAATGGCCACAGCTTCCATATAGTCAGAATTGCTTCCCGACGGCAGACGCCCTGCCAGCCATAGCAGCATACCGGCACACAAGCCGCCCAAGGTGGGAAACAGGAGGCGCATGTACCAGGGCAGACTTTCCGTGACTGCGACGATCCCCCCGTGCTGACCCGTGACAACTTGCTGCACCAAGCGCATGCCCTGATGAAAGGCCAAAGTCGCCAAGGCACCCAAAATACCAGCCAAGACCGCCCAGGCCAGCATGGCGGGCATATCAGACAACCACTTGAAACCCTGCAGACGCTTGCGCATCGACAGCACGGAATGGGCAATCATAAAAAAGGTCAGCCTTTAAAGCTGGGCGGCAAAGGTGGGCGAGACAATCCAAACATGCGCCAGTACACCCACACGTTGAAAATCAGCACGATGGGCAAGGTAATCACAATCGCCGACAGGATCAGGCTCAGGGCTGGCACCCCGGCAGCGGCGTCCCAGATCGTCATCTCGTCCAGGATCAGATAGGGGAAGAAACTGAACGCCAGCCCGGCCATGACGGACACCATCACGAACAGGGTCAGCAAAAAGGGCAAGGTCGTGGTGCGATAGCTGCTGTTGATCATGCGCTGCAGGCTCATTTCAATCGACACAAAGCAGCTGAGAATCAAGGCCCACAGGAACAATACCAAGCCCCAATACGGCCCGTCGCTCCATTTAAGCAGCACGCCGGCATTCACAAAGGCCAACACGACGGACACACCCACGGCACCGGCTGCAAACCAGCGTACCGAACGACGGCCCCAATTGACCGCTCGGGCACGCAGCTCGCCGGCTTCACGCATGATGAGCCAGCTAGCGCCTAGCAAGCAGTACGCGGCAATAGCACAAAAGCCCATGAAGACAGAGAACCAGATATAACCGGCATCGCTCTGAAAGCCCACTACGACCTGCGCCAGCAGCACACCATGGGAAAACGCCGTCAACCAGGACCCCAGGGCAAAACCCATTTGCCAGCGGGACTGACGCTCTACCGGCGCGCGCAGTCGGAATTCGAAGGAGACGGAACGGGCAAAAACGCCCACACCCAGCGCACATAACGGTCCGTACAGGCCGCCCATCACCGCCCCCCAGGCTTTGGGGAAAGCGCAGACAAACAAACCCAGCCCCAGAAACAGCCAGAACTCGTTGGCATCGCGCCAGGGGCTCAGCAATGACAGCATGCGGGGACGCAAGGAGTCTGGTGCCAGCAAGGACAGGCAGCCCACGCCAATATCGAAGCCGTCCAGAACCGTACCGGCCACAATGATCAAAAAGAACAGGGCCAGAAACGCCAGCGGCATCCAGAACGCCGGATCATGGGCACCCAGGCCCAGCGCATTTGCAAAAGAGTCAATCATGCCCGCCCCCGATGACGTGCGATCGGTACCACACCAAAACGAACGGCATGTCGCAACTTCTGGAAAAAACCAATCATGCACAAGACGTAGACCAGGCCGTAACTCAGCAAACCCAGCCCGACGGTAAAGACGCTCTCGGTGCTTTGCACTTGCACGGCCTGAATATCGTTACCGACCAGATAAGGCAAAAAGCCCAACAGGACGTAGGCTGCGCCACCCAGCAACATGATCCAGCCCAACACCGAGGCGACCACCATGAGCTGACGTTCTCTATAAGAAAGAGAGTGCGGGTCCAGGCCATAACGGCGAGTGCGCAACAAGACCCACAACAGCAGGAACAGCATCAAGGCTCCTGCCAGCACGGCTACACGGAAGGACCAGAAGGTCAGGGTGACGGGCGGCATGGCGTCGGAAAACTGATCCAGACCCATCAAAATGCCACTGTCATTACGACCCAACCAGCGTCCACCTGCATGAGACCAGCGCAGCACACCCAGAACACTGTCCTGCATGGCGGAGGGCGCCGCCACCAGAATCAAATCAGGCTGCGAGCCGCTTTCCCAGTACGCCGCCGCAGCCGCTGCCTTGGCAGGCTGATGCTCCGCAGTCATGAAACCATTGCCTATCACGGCGAGGATCAGGGCCAGCCAAGCCACCCCGCCCAGAAACAAGGCACTGCGAAAGGCCAGACGCTCCTGATCGGTAACCGGCTTTTGCATGGTCTGGGCGCAGGTTACACCCAACATGAAAAAGGCCACCGTCAGCAAACTGCCTGCAAACAAAAGACCGGCATACCAGGGTAAGGCGGGCGTGCTGAGCACATCCAGCCATTCCATCACCACATAATGGCCTTCAATCACATCGACACCCGTTGGCACCTGCATCCAGGCCACAATCGCCACCAACCAGAACGCCGTGACGGTAACGCCCAGGGCCACCATCAGCACCACCACGGTATGAACCAGATTGGACAGCATGCGCTGGGCAAACAGCATCACACCCAAAAAGCAGGATTTGAAAATGAACAAGGACAGCATGGAGGCGGCCAGCATGGGACCGATGACATCGCCCACCTGCTCCATCAGGCCCGGCCAGACACTGCCAAACTGAAGCAGCACGGGCATGGACGCCGCAAAGCTTAAAATAAACGCCAGCGCAAACAGACGCACCCAAAAACGGTACGCCCCCATCCAGGCCGCGGCCTTGTTGCCAAAGGTTCTGATCTTGAAATACAGCAACACCCAGGCCAGTCCCAGCTCCAGGGCCAGAAACAGCAGCATGAAGCCCAGGCTAAGGAAAAACTGGGCATGAGACAGAGAAAGGGCGGAGTGCGTCATAATGAGCGCTAGTGTAGGGTGAATTAGCCTGCAAACGCCACCATACTACCCCAAGTTCTTCCCTGATTTTTTAGAACCCGTTCATGGGGTAAATACCCCTCTAAAACAAGAACGTGGCAAAATGGTCGATTAGTCTGTCGGCTTCTTTATTTCAAACGTGTATGACCTCTGACACCACTCCCGCTCCCGTATCTAATTTTCTGCGCACGATCATCGACCAGGATCTGAGCGCTGGCCGTTACGCACAAAAATCCTGGGCCGGTCAGCCAGGCCCGGCCAGTACCCAGGAAGGGGCGGCTGTTGATGCCGCGCGTATCCGTACGCGCTTTCCCCCCGAGCCCAACGGCTATCTGCACATTGGGCACGCTAAAAGTATCTGTTTGAACTTCGGACTGGCCAGCGACTACCAAGGTGCCTGCCACCTGCGCTTTGACGACACCAATCCTGAAAAAGAAGAACAGGAGTACGTGGACGCCATTATCGACATGGTGAAATGGCTGGGCTTTGACTGGACCTTCAATAAAGAAGAGAACCTGTACTTTGCCAGCGACTACTTCGACTATATGTACCAGTTTGCCGAAGCCCTGGTGAACGCGGGCCATGCCTACGTTGACGAGCAAAGCGCTGAAGAAATGCGTGCCAATCGTGGCACCCTGACTGAAAAAGGCGTGAACTCGCCCTGGCGCGACCGCCCTGCCCAGGAGTCCATCAAGCTGCTGCGCGAAATGCGCGACGGCAAGCACCCCGATGGCAGCATGGCCCTGCGCGCCAAGATCGATATGGGCTCGCCCAATATCAATATGCGCGACCCGGTCATGTACCGTATCCGCCATGCCGAACACCATCGCACTGGCGACAAATGGTGCATCTACCCCATGTACAGCTGGGCGCACCCCGTGGAAGACGCGCTCGAGCGCATCACCCACAGTCTGTGTACCCTGGAATTTGAAGACCAGCGTCCCTTCTATAACTGGATTCTGGAACGCCTGGTCGAACTGGGTCAGTTGTCCGACCCGCTGCCCAGGCAGTACGAGTTCTCACGTCTGAACCTGTCCTACGTGGTCACCAGCAAGCGCAAGTTGCGCCAGCTGGTTCAGGAAAACCACGTATCGGGCTGGGACGATCCGCGCATGCCTACCCTGGCCGGTTTGCGCCGCCGTGGTTACAGCGCTGGTGCCATCCGCCTGTTCACCGACCGCCTGGGTGTGTCCAAGGCAGCCCAACACGTGGACTACAGCCTGCTGGAACAAGCCCTGCGCGATGATCTGGACCCGGTGGCCGACCGTAGCGTTGCCATTCTGGACCCGATCGAACTGATCATTACCAATTACCCGGAAGGCCAAAGCGAGCTGTGCCACGCACCGCGCAATCCGCACAATCCGGAAGCCGGTCAGCGCGAGTTCCCCTTCTCCGGGCGCCTGTACATCGAGCGCGAGGACTTCAAGGAAGAGCCACCCAAAAAGTACTTCCGCCTGTTCCCCGGCAATACCGTGCGTCTGAAATACGGCTATGTCGTGCGTTGCACCGGCTGCGTCAAGGACGAGCAAGGCAATGTCACCCAGGTTTTGGCGGAATACCTGCCCGACACCAAGAGCGGCACGCCCGGCGCAGACTCGGTCAAGGTCAAGGGCAATATCACCTGGATCAGCGCCGAGCACGCGATTGCCGCCGAGATTCGTCTGTATGACCGTCTCTTTGCCCACCCTCAGCCCGATGCAGCCGACCAGGACTTCCTGGAGCACATCAACCCGAACTCGCTGCGCGTGATTCAAGGTTGGCTGGAACCCGGCACCAAGGCCACGCCCGATGCCCGCTGGCAGTTTGAACGCCTGGGCTACTTTGTGGCGGACCGTGTGGACTCCACGCCAGAAAAACCCGTTCTTAACCGTACTACGACTCTGAAAGACACTTGGGTCTAAGGCTATTGACGTGAACGATCAGACTCATGCCAAAGGGCCGCAGGCCCTGGATTTCAAAAGCGCCACGCTGTACGCCGTACGGGTGGTGCTGCGTTCGGCTGACACGGCCGAGCAGTTAGCCGCTCTGTCTCAACGCATGAAAGACGCTGGCTCCTTCTTTGAGGACGAACCCGTCGTCATTGATGCCAGCGCGATTGATGCGCCGGTGGATTGGGCCACCCTGGTTGCCGCTTTGCGTGAGCACAAGCTGCACCCGGTGGGTATCATTGCCCACCCTGACCATGCCGATAACGCCATCGACAGCGGCTTGCCGCATGTGGAGTTGTCCAACCCACCAGCCCGCCCCCAAACCCAGGCCGCACCGGACAAGGAAGTGCCCGTGTTGTCGCAAGCCTCCCAGCAAGAAGCACCAGCGGCGGTCGCCCCGCCACCGCCCGCTATTGCTCCGGCTGCGCTCATCATCAACCGTCAGCTGCGTTCAGGCCAGCGCATCTACGCGCGCCACACGGATCTGATCGTGATCGGGGCGGTCAGCCAGGGTGCAGAAGTGGTAGCCGATGGCAATATCCACGTCTACGGTCCACTGCGCGGCAAGGCCATGGCTGGTGCCCGTGGCGATGCAAAAGCACGCATCTTCACCACCGAGCTGGACCCGGAACTGATTGCCATTGCCGGTGTGTATCGCATTATTGAAACGCGACTGGATGCACAGCTACGCAACAAGCCCGTTGTCGTCACGCTGGAAGAAGATACGCTCAGATTTGATCCTCTGAGCTCCTAACAGTACAAGGCGCCGGCTTTTGCCGGCGCTTTTTATAGAGGCTTGCACTGAGAGCCCGCATGAGAGCAAGCAAGTGCAAGCGCAACCGTGTAAGCTGACACGGAACAAAGCAATTGATATGTTTTGTTTCTAAGCAGTAGGCTAAGTGGCAGAACGGATGTCAAAATTAGGCCCGTTATGCTTTACGATTATGTGACTTGAAAAACAAAGGAATCCGATTGTCATGGCGCGTATAGTTGTAGTGACCTCCGGCAAGGGTGGTGTGGGCAAAACCACCACCAGTGCCAGTTTTGCATCTGGTCTTGCGATGCGCGGTCACAAGACCGTGGTCATCGACTTTGACGTTGGCTTGCGCAACCTGGACTTGATCATGGGTTGCGAGCGACGCGTGGTGTATGACTTCGTCAACGTGATCCAGGGCGAAGCCACATTGAACCAGGCCCTGATCCGTGACAAGCAGCTGGAAAATCTGTTCATCCTGCCCGCTTCCCAGACGCGTGACAAAGACGCGCTGACCCGCGAAGGTGTGGAGAAAGTACTGGAAGAGCTCAAGGGCATGGGTTTTGAATACATTGTGTGCGACTCGCCCGCAGGTATCGAAACCGGCGCCTTGATGGCCTCCTACTTCGCAGATGATGCGCTGGTTGTGACCAACCCCGAAGTGTCCTCGGTTCGTGACTCGGACCGCATCCTGGGCATTCTGGCCGCCAAATCGCGACGTGGTGAACAGGGCAAAGAGCCCATCAAAGAATATTTGTTGTTGACCCGTTATAGCCCCAAACGCGTGTCGGACGGCGAGATGCTGTCCTTGCAAGACGTTGAAGATATCTTGCGCATCAAGCTGATCGGTGTCACCCCCGAGTCGGAAACCGTGCTGCAAGCATCCAACCAAGGAGTACCCGTTATCCATATCAAGGAAAGTGATGTGTCCCAGGCCTATCAGGACATCGTAGATCGTTACCTGGGTGGCGAAAAACCATTGCGTTTTGTGGATTACGAAAAGCCAGGTCTGTTCAAGCGCCTGTTCGGAGGAAAGTAATATGTCTTTCCTGTCCTTCCTGCTCGGTCACAAGAAAACGTCGGCAACAGTTGCCAAGGACCGTCTGCAACTGATCCTTATTAACGAACGTGGCCAAGGGGGTGTTGCTCCGGACTACTTGCCCCGCTTGCAAAAAGAGCTGGTCGAAGTGATCTCGCGCTACGTGAAGATTAATCCCGATGACATCAAGGTGAACCTTGATCGCCAGGACTCGCTGGAAGTGCTGGAAGTTAAAATCGAAATGCCGCAAATTGATGCCAGCACGCTGGAAAACAAGTAAAGCGTTGCTGACAGAAAAAATTTGCTGCTTGAAATGGCCATCCGCAAGGGATGGCCATTTTCATGGCTACTCCCTATACCAAAAGCAAGCCGCAAAACACCTGCAACGAGCAGCGCAATGCGGCTAGGCGGCTAATAGATCAGGTACAATTTTCCCTTGGTAATCGGCCCGTTCCGATTTTTCTTCGCGCCAGAGATGGCAAGTAGTGCCATCGATGTCCCCTGAGGCCTGGCTTATTGACCCATGCGGAGGGAATCATGACCGAGCTCGGTCAGATGGCACGTCTTGTGCCCGCTCACCCCCAGCTTCCTGTTAGCGCCTATTTCGACCACGCTCTGTTCGAGCGCGAACAAGAGCGTATTTTTCAGCAGTCGGCCTTGTACGTCGGCAATGAAAAACTTGTTCCCGAACCCGGCGACTGGCGCACCTTGATCCAGGAAAACGCTGCCCGTACTCTGATACGCAGCCAACACGGCGTAGAACTGCTCTCGAACGTCTGCAGGCATCGTCAGGCCCTGATGCTTGGTGGCATGCCCGGCCAGCCCAATCAGGCCAACCACGGCTCCCTGAGCAGCACAGGCGGCAATATTGTCTGCCCCCTGCACAACTGGACTTATAACGCGCAAGGCGACTTGCTGGCGGCTCCCCGTTTCAAGGACAAGCCCTGTCTGAACCTGGAACGCTACCCCTTGCGCGATTGCCATGGCCTGCTGTTTGAAGGCCCGCGCGATCCAGCCCAGGATATGGCCGCCTTGTTCAGCCGCCCTGAATTCGACTTTCAGGACTATGTGCTTGATCACGTCGAAATCCACCAGTGCAACTACAACTGGAAAACCTTTATCGAGGTCTATCTGGAGGACTATCACGTCGCTCCCTTTCACCCTGGTCTGGGTCAGTTCGTAACCTGTGACGATCTGGAGTGGGAGTTCAGCGACTGGTATAGCCTGCAACGAGTCGGCGTGCATCAGGCCCTGGCCAATCCAGGCTCACCCACCTATCGCCAATGGCATGACAATCTGCTGGCCTACCGCCAGGGCGAAGCACCGGATTTCGGTGCCGTCTGGGTAACCTACTTCCCCACCCACATGATCGAGATCTACCCGCATGTGCTGGTGCTCTCCACGCTGTACCCCAAGGGGCCGCAGGAAACCATGAATGTGGTGGAGTTCTACTACCCGGAAGACATCGTGGCCTTCGAGCGTGACTTTGTGCAAGCACAACGCGCCGCCTATATGGAAACGGCCATAGAAGATGATGAGATTGCCGAACGTATGGATGCCGGCCGCCGCGCCTTGATGGAGCGTGGGGTCTGCGAGGTAGGCCCCTACCAGTCACCGCTGGAAGACGGCATGAAGCACTTTCACGAATGGTATCGCTCCATGATGGACGAGCGGCACCACCCGTAAGACATCACCGCAAGCCTGCTTACTGCCCTAAGCAAGAAAAAAGCCTCAAAGCCGGGAGGGATCTCCCAGGCTTTGAGGCTTTTAATCCGATGAGCGTTTCAGCTCAATCAGAGAATTTGAATTTAGCGGTTCTTGCCGATCTGATCGCCGATCACGCCACCAATCGCTGCGCCACCGACCGTACCCAGAACGCCACCATTAGTGATGACTGCACCAGCCACACCACCCAGACCAGCGCCGGTTACGGCACCCTTTTGACGTTTGCTCATACCATCCCAGGAAGAGCAGCCCGCCATCACGACGGCCAGAACCGTGGCCATACCCACTTTAGTGATAGTCGTCATTTTCATCCGTAAACCTCCGTGAAGTATCCGTGCTCAACACGGCATTAAAGTCTATCTTCACCCTACGGAGCCAATTAGTCCAGACCCTATTGTTAGGCAACGCAACAGATGTAATTCAGCTTTTGTTCAGTTTATTTGATCAGGGCCAGAACCTGCTTGAATACGGGGTTAGCCGGCGTTTCCAACCATTCAAACATGGCCATTTCGGCGCTAACGCGCTCCAATCCATGCATCGCCCAGCGATCCCAGGCAGCTTGTCGGGACTCGGGATGGCGCGAGCCTACGCAGTCCCCGACCAGCACAGGTTCATAACCACGCTCCATCAAACCCAGGCCAGTTTGTAACACACACACGTGAGACTCTGTACCCAGTAACAAGACTCGTGTGCGCCCTACCGGCAAGGCAGGCAAAAAATCGGCTTCGCGCGTGGCATCGAAGTGGGTTTTATGCAGCACTTTATCAATATGTGGTAACAAAGAAGCATCGGTTGGGCCGATTTTCTCGGCCCAATGCTCGGTTGCCAGCACCGGCACCCCTAAAAGACGCGCCGCCTGTGCCAGCTTCCCGGCCCGTTCGACCAAGGCTTGGTGGTCTGCAATGGCGGGCAGGAGCCCCGTTTGCATATCCACAATCAGGACGAAAGACTGGTGAGCATTGAGCACAGGCATGGCACTTTCCTTATTTCAGGGACTTGTAGCGGATACGACGAGGTTTGGCAGCATCTTCGCCCAGACGCTTCTTCTTGTCTGCTTCGTATTCCTGATAGTTGCCATCAAAGAATACGACCTGCGAATCACCCTCAAAAGCCAGAATGTGGGTGGCGATACGGTCCAGGAACCAGCGATCGTGACTGATCACCATGACCGAGCCGGCAAACTCCAGCAGGGCATCTTCCAGAGCACGCAGGGTTTCCACGTCCAGGTCGTTGGATGGTTCGTCCAGCAGCAAGACGTTGCCGCCTGCGATCAGGGTCTTGGCCAGGTGCAGACGACCACGCTCCCCGCCAGACAGATTGCCCACGATCTTGTTCTGATCCGCACCCTTGAAGTTGAAGCGGCCCAGGTACGCACGCGATGGCATTTCAAAGCGGCCCACGGTCAGCAGGTCTGCGCCATCGGCAATCGCGTCAAAGACGGTCTTTTCATTAGCCAGGGCATCGCGCGACTGATCCACATAAGCCAGCTTGACGGTTTGGCCCAGTTTGACCGTACCGGAATCAGGCTGCTCTTTACCGGCCAGCATGCGGAACAAGGTGGACTTACCTGCACCGTTAGGACCAATAATCCCGACGATGGCACCAGCTGGCACCTTGAAGCTCAAGTTGTCGATCAGCAGACGATCGCCATAGCCCTTGCTGACGTTTTCAAACTCAATAACTTCATTACCCAAACGCTCGGCCACAGGAATGAAGATTTCCTGGGTCTCGTTGCGCTTCTGGTATTCGTGCGAGGACAGTTCCTCGAAACGGGCCAGACGGGCCTTGGCTTTGGCCTGACGTCCCTTGGGGTTCTGGCGCACCCACTCCAGCTCTTTCTTGATGGTGCGCTGACGAGCACTTTCCGACGCCTCTTCCTGCTTCAGACGGTCGTCTTTCTGCTCCAGCCAGGAGCTGTAGTTGCCCTTCCAGGGAATACCGTGGCCACGGTCCAGTTCCAGAATCCACTCGGCGGCGTTGTCCAGGAAGTAACGGTCGTGAGTGACTGCTACGACGGTGCCGGGGAACTGGCGCAGGAACACTTCCAGCCAATCCACACTTTCCGCGTCCAGGTGGTTGGTGGGCTCATCCAGCAGCAACATATCAGGCTTGGACAGCAGCAACTGGCACAAGGCCACGCGACGCTTTTCACCACCGGACAGGTTGGCAATGGAGGCATCCCAAGGTGGCAGACGCAGCGCATCGGCCGCGATTTCCATTTGGGTTTCGATATCGTCCGCACCGCTGGTCGCGGCGGCGGCAATGATGGATTCCAGTTCGGCCTGTTCGGCGGCCAGAGCGTCAAAATCTGCGTCGGGCTCGGCGTATTCGGCGTAGACCTGTTCCAGACGCTGACGCGCCTCGAACACTTGGCCCAAACCGGCCTGCACGGCTTCGCGCACGCTGTGTTCGGGATTCAGCTGAGGTTCTTGTGGCAGGTAACCGATCTTGATCCCCGCCATGGGGACGGCTTCGCCCTCGATCTCGGTATCTACCCCGGCCATGATCTTGAGCAAGGTGGATTTACCCGAGCCGTTCAGGCCCAGCACACCAATCTTGGCACCTGGAAAAAAAGACAAGGAGATATTGCGCAGAATCTGCCGCTTGGGCGGCACAATCTTGCCCACGCGGTTCATCGAATAAACGTATTGAGCCATATAAACCTAAAAAGGAAAAACAGGTCGTGTTCGGAAAACTGGGATTGTAGGCGTTTGGCGCCCGAAAGGTGCGCTTCTGTCAGGTTCAGAACGAAACACCCGGCCTGAGTGCAGGCCTGTCTCAGGTAATATACTCACTTTTGCTGACAATCCAAAAACGCCATGCCCACACCTGACGCCCCTGAACTTGTATTTACCACCGAAGAGATCGAAACCCTGGGCCGCACCGCCGATGCGCTGAGTGCCTACCTGGGTCGTGCCGTCCTGGCCGAGATCGTGGGAGCGGAAGAAACCGGCTTTGAATGGGTCATCTTTGCCATGCCCCTGGACAAGAATGAAGACGAAAGCGAATTCACGATTGTGCAGGTAGGCGGCGAACAGGCCCGCATCGTGGGCAACCGCGGCGGCTTGGACCCCAAGGACACGGCGGTCTACGCCTGCCGTTACCTGTGGGCCATCCAGTTAAGTGATGCCGAGCCTGTGCGCTTTATCAAAGTGGACGAAGAAGGCGAGGAAGTCGCCTGGACCGAGACCCTGGAAGAATTGCTGCCCTTCGCCCTGAGCGAAGATGCCTTCGCCGTCGAGGATGATACGGATGAAGACGACGAGGACGATGATGATGACAGCCCGGAACCGGGCGTGCACGGCCACACCCTGCACTAATTGCGTTCAGGCCCGTCGCTTGTCCCGCAGATATAAAGCGACACCCACCGGCCACATCAAACCCACCAGCAGATAAGACGCCAGGCCTTTCAAGCCATAACCTGCTGGTGGCTTGCGCCCACTGGCACGCAGGTGCAGCCCAAAGCGGGTGTAACGCGCGGCAGCCATCAAGAACGCCTTGGGTTCGTAGCGGAACCAGGGCAGACACTTCACCACCGTATCCTGCGCCAGCAGCCACAAGCCCAGTGCATGTTGCTGGCTGGTTTTGCCTTGCACCGACAAGGAGTCCGGGCTGTCGTGGTAGACACGGAATACGGTGTTCACAAATCGGTTCTTGTAGCCCGCACGGGCAATCGCCCGCCACACCAGGCTTTCTGGCACAAAGCCGTCGATCTGATCGGGAAAGGGAAACTTGCGCAACACAACGGTACTCAAACAGCCGAACTTCTCGCCCCGCACGTGGTAGCGAAAACTCATGTCCAAAGAGCTGGCATCAAAAATATCCTGGGGGAACATATCACCGACGACCTTGCCATCCGGTCGCACACACAGGCCTGTAATGCCCGCATAGCCCGCTCGTTCTGATACGGGGATGTCGGCCCAGATCTGCGCCATATCGTAGAGCGCATTCACCAGCAGGGTGTCATCACTGTCCAAAGCAACGACCAGTTCACCTTGGGCCAGAGCCACGCCGTGATTGAACGCCGCCTTCTTGTGACGATTTTCCTGCCAGGCATAATGAATCGGAAAGGAGGCTTGCTGTTGCCAGCCTTGCACCAGTTCCCTTGTCCCGTCTGTGGAACCATCGTCAATGACAACCCACTCAAAGTCCTGACAGGTTTGCTCGCACAAGGAAAGATACACGCGCTCCAAGGTATGAGCACGGTTATAGCTAGGTGTCAGGACGGTGAACAAATGGCGCCATTCCATACGCGGGTGTCCCCATAAACCACTGTTTTGATTATTGTTACGGGCAGCTACTTAGATCTGCATCAGAATGACATCATCATAAAGCAAGCACGGCGCTGTGCAGCGCACTATCTGCAGGGCTCCAGACAAACCCGAAGCAAAATCAAACGCGCACAAAAAAACCACAGGCAAGCCTGTGGTTTTTTTGCTGCTGGGTGTGATTTCAAGCTGAAAAATCAGGTTTCTGCTTGTACACCGCTCAAGCCAGGCACTTAGACGCGCTTGACCTTTTCCAGCATTTTGAAAACGCCCTTGGGTGCGCGCACAAACAGACGTTTGAATGCTTTACCCAGGCAACGACGCTCCAGCGTGTTGCGGCGAGTGCGTTTGATTTCCGCCATGGTGATCTCCGATCTTAATGTAAGCCCTGCCGGATGATCCCGACAAAAGCGCAATAGCTAACCAGAAATTCTACCGTAATCCGCGTTAAGATACAAAGGCTAGAGTGTGCATCCCTGGCAACACCTTGCTGGCGTGTACCGCTCTCACTGGCGCATGGGGCCTGTTTGACAGGCCTTTTCGCTGCCGCTTCCCTACTCTGCCCTCTCCAGAAAGCCGACCTTGCCATGAGCTCAGAAATTCGCATTTTTGGCGCCCGCCAGAACACTCTGAAAAACCTGAATGTACGTATCAAAACGGGCGAGTTATTGGTTATTACCGGCGTTTCCGGCTCAGGCAAAAGTTCGCTGGCCTTTGACACTCTGTATGCAGAAGGCCAACGACGCTATGTAGAAACCTTCTCCCCCTATGCGCGCCAGTTCCTGGACCGCATGGACAAACCTCAGGTCGATCGCATTGAAGGCATCTTGCCCGCCATTGCCATTGATCAGGTGAACCCGGTACGCAACTCGCGCAGCACCGTGGGCACCATGACGGAGCTGAACGATTACATCAAGCTGCTGTACGCCCGCTTGGGCGAGTTGTATTGCCGCCAGTGCGCCCAGCCTGTGCGCCGCGACAATGCCGACAGCATCGCCAAGCAGATTCGCAAGCTGGCAGAGGACCACGATGACCCACGCCTGGTTCTGACCTTTGCCGTCAAGGTTCCGGCCAACTTCACGCAGCAAGAAATTGAAACCTTGCTGCATCAGCAGGGCTACACCCGCCTGCACCACGAAGAAACACAGACCGTCACAGCCAGCAGCAGCACGAAAAAGGGCAAAAGCAGCAAAGCCGCCCCCACGGAGCAAAAGCTTCTCTATGTGATTCAGGACCGCTTCCGTGCCAGCACGGTAGAGCCGGAACGTTTCATGGAAGCGATCGAAGCGGCCTTGCGCCACGGACAAGGCAAGTTGACGGTGTATGCTTCGGCCAGTGTCGATGGCCCGGAAACCGCCTGGCGTTTCAGCCAGGGCCTGCACTGTGCTCAGTGCGATATTGAATACAGCACGCCCGTAGCCAGCACCTTCTCCTTCAACTCGCCCCTGGGCGCGTGTGAATCCTGCCGTGGCTTTGGCCGCGTGATGGGTATTGATTACGGCCTGGTCGTTCCCGATCCCAGCAAAAGCCTGCTGGAAGGTGCAATCCGCCCTTGGCAGACAGCCAGCTACAAAGAATGTCAGGTCGAGATGGAGCGCTACGCTCCGGCAGCCGGTGTACGCCTGAGCGTGCCCTGGAAAGACTTGAGCCAGGAAGAGCGCGACTGGGTGATTAACGGCACCCCGGACTGGAAAGGCGGCAATCAGGCCTGGAAAACCCAGTGGTACGGCGCGCAACGCTTTTTCGACTGGCTGGAGTCGCGCGCCTACAAGATGCACGTGCGTGTGCTGCTGTCCAAATACCGCAGCTACAACACCTGCCCGGCCTGCGCCGGCTCGCGTCTGAAACCCGAAGGCAGCTTGTGGCGTGTGGGCGATCAGGCGGCCCCCGCCGATTCCCGCTACCCACGTTTCATGCCCGTGCATTCCAACTGGCTGCGCGAGCAACTGGATGCCATGCCCGGCCTGAGCGTTCCGGACCTGATGCGTTTGCCTATAGAGCACGTACGCAGCTTTTTCCAAGGCCTGCACTTTGGCGATGCACGCGATGCGGCCATTGATCTGCTCTTGAAGGAAACCCTGTCCCGCCTGAATTATCTGTGCGATGTGGGCCTGTCCTATTTGTCCCTGGACCGCCAAAGCCGCACCCTGTCTGGCGGAGAAGTGCAGCGTATCAACCTGACCACGGCACTGGGCACCTCGCTGGTGAACACCCTGTTCGTGCTGGACGAGCCCTCGATTGGCCTGCACCCACGCGACATGCACCGCATTATTGAAGTAATGCATCGTCTGCGCGGCAATGGCAACACCTTGGTGGTGGTCGAGCACGACCCGCAAGTGATGGTGGCTGCCGACCGTATTCTGGACATGGGCCCCGGCCCTGGCGAGCGTGGCGGTCAGATTCTGTTTGATGGTTCGCCCCAAGCCTTGCGCGGTGCAGAAACGCTGACAGGCCGCTACCTGAGTGGCGAGCTGAGCATCGAATCGCCCCGCCCTATGCCTGTGGCCGACAACACCCCGCGCCTGCTGCTGGAAGACGTGAGCGCACACAATCTGCGCCATATCTCCGTCTCCATTCCGCTGGGCCGTCTGGTCTGCGTAACGGGCGTCTCCGGCTCGGGTAAGTCCACGCTGATTCAGGACGTGCTCTACCCGGCCATCCTGAAACAACAAGGCAAACCAACGGAAGCCCCTGGCCCTTACGGTGCCTTGCTAGGCGCCGAGCAAATTGCCGAAGTAGTGATGGTGGATCAGACGCCTATCGGCAAAACGGCCCGCTCCAACCCGGCCAGCTATGTCGGTGCCTTTGACCCTATCCGCAAGCTGTTTGCCCAGGCTCCGCTGTCCAAAGAACGCAGCTACACGCCCGGCACCTTCAGCTTCAATAGTGGCGATGGCCGCTGTCCAACGTGCGGCGGCACGGGCTTTGAACATATCGAAATGCAGTTCCTGTCGGACGTGTACCTGCGCTGCCCGGATTGCGATGGCAAACGCTTCCGCCCCGAAGTGCTGGAAGTGCGTATCGAACACTTTGGTCGCAGTGCCTCGATTGACGAGGTGCTGGACATGACCGTGCATCAAGCCATGGAGTTCTTTGAAGGCCTGCGCGATGTGCAAACCGGCCTCGCGCCATTGGCCGATGTAGGTCTGGATTACCTGAAACTGGGCCAACCTGTGCCTACGCTCTCGGGCGGTGAGGCACAACGCTTGAAACTGGCAGCTTATTTGGCCCAGGCTTCGCGCACCCGTCTAAGCCAGGTGAAGGTCGCCAAGAAAGGCAATCTGTTCCTGTTCGACGAGCCCACCACCGGCCTGCACTTTGACGATATTGCCCGCCTGATGCGCGCCTTCCGCAAGCTGCTGGCCGCCGGTCATAGCCTGCTGATCATTGAGCACAATCTGGACCTGATCCGCGCGGCAGACTGGATTATTGATCTGGGTCCCGAAGGTGGCGAGCATGGCGGCCAATTGCTGGGCGCGGGTACGCCTGGCGACATCATGGCGCTGGAGCAGTCACACACTGGCCATGCCCTGAAAGAGTACGAACAAGCCATTCTGGGTAAAGGCTCGGCCCTGTTTCAGGAACCCGAGGTGGACTATCAGGCCAGCTCCGGCGGCAGCAACGATGGCCAGATCGCCATCCTGAATGCGCGCGAACACAACCTGAAGAACATCTCGGTGCACATCCCGCATAACACCTTCACCGTCGTGACGGGTGTATCCGGTTCGGGCAAATCCACCCTGGCCTTCGATATTCTGTTTAACGAAGGCCAACGCCGCTACCTGGAATCCCTGAACGCTTACGCCCGCGCGATTGTGCAGCCTGCCGGTCAGCCCGATGTGGACGCAATCTACGGTATTCCGCCTACCGTTGCCATTGAGCAGCGCACCAGCCGGGGCGGACGCAAGTCCACCGTCGCCACCATGACGGAAATCCACCATTTCCTGCGCTTGCTGTATGTGAAGCTGGCCACCCAATACTGCCCGGACTGCCATGTGCCTGTGGCCCCGCAAACGGCCGAGCAAATCGCCGCGCAATTGCTGCGTGATCATAAGGGTGAGCATATTGGTTTGCTGGCTCCCCTGGTCACCGCTCGCAAGGGCTACTACACCGACCTGGCCAAATGGGCGCAGGGCAAGGGCTACACCCATTTGCGTGTGGATGGCGAGTTCATCCCCGTCAACCCTTGGCCGCGCCTGGACCGTTACAGCGAACACACGCTGGAACTGCCGGTGGCCGACCTGATTATTGACCCTCGCCACGAACTGCAACTGCGCCAAGCCATACGCGAGGCGCTGGAGCTGGGTCACGGCTCCTTCAGTGTGCTGGCTCCCCTGACGCCATCGGGTTCCATGTCGCTGGAGCAACGCCGACAAGGTCAACCGCTGTCCACGGCCAGCCAGCAACACTTCTCCGTCAAGCGGGCTTGCCCGTGCTGCGGCACCAGCTTCCCCGAGCCGGACCCACGCATGTTCTCCTACAACTCCAAGCACGGCTGGTGCAAGGACTGCTTTGGTACGGGCTTGAAGCTGACCGGCTTCGACCAGGAACAAACGGGCGAAGAAAACAGCTGGAATAACGGCTACGAAGGCGAAGCCGTGGAATGCCCAAGCTGTCACGGCCAACGCTTGAACCCGGTCTCTCTGGCTTTTGAATGGCGCGACCAATCCATTGCCAAGCTGGCCGGTTTGCCCGTGGATGAAGCGCAGACCTTTTTTGGCAGCCTGAACATGAGTGGCCGCGAGGCCGATATTGCGCGCGACATTCTGAACGAAATCCGCAGCCGTCTGGACTTCATGCACGAAGTGGGCCTGGGATATCTGGCGCTGGATCGTGCCGCCCCCACCTTGTCGGGTGGGGAAGCCCAGCGTATCCGTCTGGCGGCCCAGTTAGGCTCAAACCTGCAGGGCGTGTGCTATGTGCTGGATGAACCCACGATCGGTCTGCACCCGCGCGACAACCAGATTCTGCTGAACGCCATGGCGCGTCTGGAAGGCAACGGTAATACGCTGGTGGTTGTCGAGCACGATGAAGACACCATACGCCGTGCCCAGCACATTATTGATATGGGCCCCGGTGCGGGCAAACGCGGCGGTGAAGTCATCGCCCAGGGCACACTGGCAGAAATCGAGGCCAACCCCAATTCGCTGACAGGCCGCTATCTGCGCGAGCCGCTCAAGCACCCCATGCAGGCACGCCGTCCCGTCCAGGCCGATGCACCCATGCTGACGGTGCACGATGCCAGCCTGCATAACCTGAACAAGGTCCAGGCCGGTATTCCGCTGGGCAAGCTCAGTCTGGTGACGGGCGTGTCAGGTTCCGGCAAGTCCACCTTTGCCCGCGATGTACTGCTGGATAATTTGCAGCGCGTGGTCGGCAGCAAAGAAAAACCGGTGTGGCAGGGTTGTTCCAGCATCAGCGGCTGGGAAAGCCTGGACCGCGTGCTGGAAGTAGACCAGACCCCCATTGGTAAAACCCCCCGCTCCTGCCCGGCCACCTATATCGGCTTCTGGGACGAGGTGCGCAAACTGTTTGCCAACACCAACGATGCCCGCCTGCGCGGCTGGAGCGCCTCACGCTTCTCCTTTAATACCGGCGATGGCCGTTGCCCCTTGTGCGAAGGCCAAGGCATGCGCACCCTGGAAATGAGCTTCCTGCCGGACGTGAAGGTGCCTTGTGACGCCTGCCACGGCCAGCGCTTCAATCCGGAAACCCTGGCGGTGACCTGGCGCGACGTCTCCGCCGGTCAGCTTTTGCAAATGGATGTAGACGAAGCGGTTGAATACTTTGCCGCACATCCTAAAATATTGCGCCCCCTGCAGCTGATGCAAAGCGTGGGCCTGGGTTATCTGACCCTGGGCCAACCCTCACCCACCCTGTCCGGTGGCGAGGCGCAGCGCGTCAAGCTGGTCAGCGAACTGGTCAAGGCCCGTCTGGACGAAGGTCTGACTCGCACAGGCCGCGCCTACAAGGCTCCGCACACCCTGTACGTGCTGGACGAACCCAGCGTAGGCCTGTCCATGGCGGATGTGGAAAAGCTGATTGTGGTGCTGCACCGACTGGTCGATGCCGGCCATACCGTGCTGGTGATTGAACATAATCTGGATTTGATTGCCGAAGCAGACTGGATTGTCGATCTGGGCCCCGAAGGCGGCTCGGGCGGCGGCAGACTGGTGGTGCAAGGCACGCCGGATCAAGTACAAGCCAACCATGCCTCGCATACCGGCATGGCCCTGGCGGAATTTTTAAAGGAACACGGCGCATGTATGGCCGATTTGAAGACAGACTAAAAGGCTATGCGCTGGAAATGCAGGGCTACCTGGGCCATATCCAGGCTCGTAGCCCTGAGGACTTAAGTACTGCTTTTGAAAAAATCGAACAGGCTCGCCAAGCCGGCCACTGGGTGGCCCTGGCACTGGACTACGAACTGGCCGAGTTGTTCGAACCCCGTCTGTCTGCGCGTGATGCAGCGTCCCATGCGCCCCTGAATGCGCTGGTGTTTGAGCAGGCTCAGGAAGTGGCTTTATGGGATAGTCAGGCAAAGCCCGAATTGAAGGTCAGCCTTCAAATCAGTCAGAAAGACTATCGGGATGCGCTGGCCCAGGTTCAGCAAGGTTTGCAGGCCGGGGATTTTTACCAGATCAACTACACCATGCCCCTGTGCATTCAATCCGGCATGGCACCGCGTGATCTCTATACCGCACTGGCCAGCCGCCACCCTGTAGCCTACGGTGCTTATCTGGATCTGGGTGATCGTCATATCCTGTCGCTGTCACCCGAGCTGTTTCTGGAAAAACGTGGCAACACTGTGCGGACCCGCCCCATGAAAGGCACGCGCCCGCGCGACACCGACCCTGTTCAAGATCAGAAAAACGCCCAGGATCTGCAAAACAGCCTGAAAGACCGGGCCGAGAACCTGATGATTGTGGATTTGCTACGCAATGATCTGGGTCAGGTGGCCCGCACGGGCACGGTGCACACCACCAGTCTGTTCGATGTCGAGCAATATGCCTCGGTCTGGACCATGACCTCCAGCATTCAGGCAGAGGTAGACCCGGACTGCAGCCTGGAGGCCCTGCTACGTGCCCTGTTTCCCTGTGGTTCGATTACCGGCGCCCCCAAGCTGGCCGCCATGCAATGCATACGCCAGCTGGAAACGCAGCGACGCGGTATTTACTGTGGCTCGGTGGGGTATCTCAGCCCCCAGGGCGACTTGTCCCTGAATGTCAGCATCCGCAGTCTGGAGCTGAACAATCATGGACAAGGAACATTTGGCGTGGGCGGTGGCATTGTGCTGGATTCGGACCCGGACCAGGAATGGTTGGAGTGCTTGTGGAAAGCACGTGTCTTGCAGACCCCTGTAACACTGACTTAAAGGCAGCATCATGAGCCAAAGCAAACCTGAATTGATAGAAACCTTGCGGGTAGATGCAGACGGCCAGATCCCCCTGCTGGAACTGCATCTGGAGCGCGTGGCACGCAGCTGCGCGGAACTGGGCTACGACTGGGATGCACAAACCTGGTTGCAGGCCATGCATACGGCGCTGGGCCAGGCTCCGGTCAACACACCCTTACGACTGCGTATCTTGTGGGGTGCCGACGCCAGCGCCCAGGCACAGGCGAACGCACTGCCAGCACTGGAAGGCCCCTTACAGCTATGCCTGTCCCGCACACCCCTGCCCGCTCAGGACCCGCTGCTCTCGCACAAGACGACGCATCGCCCCTGGTATCAAGAGGCCAGCGCCCTGCTGGAAAAGCATCCCCAAATCTTTGATGTGATCTATCTGGATACACAGAACCGGGTTTGTGAAGGCAGTCGCAGCAATATTTATATTCAGGACGAACAGGGCCAGTGGTGGACACCGCCCGCCCAAGGCTGGCTCTTGCCCGGCGTGCAACGGCAGGCGCTTCTCAATAGCAAGCTGGTTCGTGAAACCGAGATTTCCCTGGAGGATTTACTGAACGCCAAGGCAATCCGAGTCTCGAATGCCTTGCGTGGCTGGCAGGACGCCTTACTGGTTCAGTATCCGGTTTAAGGCGTAGTCGGCGGCCTGCATGCCCATGCTGGCCGTCACAGTGACCCCGGAGCCATAACCCGCGCAGGCCAGTCCTTGCAGCGCACCGTCTTCGGCCTGGGTCCAGTTCTGTGGCAGACGCGTTTCCTGCTCGAACCACAGGCAATCCACTCCCATGCGAGGCACACGCTTCAAGGCGCGGCCCTGAGCATCGCTGCCACGCGCAAAGCCATGCTGCTTGCGCAGGATCTGGCGCAGCTTGCCCAGCAAGGCATCATGGCATGCTACCGACAAGTCTCCCCGGCGCAACGTCAGCGGGTCGGTTTTGCCTCCTGCCCCGCCACAGCTCAGCAGGGGCACCTTGCAGCGCCTGGCCTGCAAGATCAGAGCAATCTTGGCACTAGCCTGGTCAGTGCAATCCAGAAACACGTCGGGGCGCTGCTCCATCAGGCTGGCCGCATTATCCTCAGTGACAAAATCTTCAATCAGCTGCAGCTGACACTGAGGATTGATCTGCGCAATGCGCTGGGCCATGGCTTCAATCTTGGCCATGCCCAAGGTGCTGTCCAGGGCAGGCAGTTGGCGGTTGATATTCGATTCGGCAATATTATCCAGATCAATCAGGGTAATCCGGCCCACAGCCGAACGGGCCAGCGCTTCCACCGCCCAGGTTCCCACGCCCCCGATACCCGCCACCATCACATGGGCGGCCGCCAGACGCTCGCGCGCTCCGGCTCCATACAAACGATCCAAACCGCCGAAACGGCGTTCGGCATCCATGTTGTGCTGCTCTGTCATGCAATCTGTCCATCACCGGCCCATGCGGCCAAACCCGTTAATTCTACGTCTAATTGCCCCTGACCAGCCTGTGAAACGGGCCTTATACCCTGGTGGCTTGACTGTGCCCTGCCAAATAGCAACACTCATATAAGCAAATTAGTATTTTTCCTTAGTTATCAGCATCAAAGCCCGCTACAGTGGACTGTGCTTGCTCTACAATTGTCATAGGTTTCAAGCATCTGTGATTTTGGCTTACCACCCCTTTTTGCCGTGAACATCGATTCTATTTCCGCCTCGCCTTCCGCCGTACCCACACCGTGCAGCTTTCGTGTCCTGACTGACGAAGAGCGCAACGCCTCTTTGCGTCAATCCTTGGAAGAGGTGCAGTGGTGTGAAAAACAGGACCTGTGGGTCTATGGTTACGGCTCTCTGATCTGGCGTCCCGATTTTGAATTTGCCGAGCAGCGCCAAGCCTTGCTGCGCGGTTACCACCGGGCGCTGTGCTTGTGGTCACGTATCAACCGCGGTACGCCCGAGCAGCCCGGTCTGGTTTTCGGGCTGGATGTAGGCGGTTCTTGCCGGGGCATGGCTTTTCGTATTCCCGCCGAAAGCGTACCCAAGGTATTTGACGCCCTATGGCTGCGCGAGATGCCCAGCGGTGCCTATATTCCTCGCTGGTTGCGCTGCCGCACCAGCCAGGGCGATATTCGTGCCCTGGTCTTTACCATGAACCGCAAGACCGACGCCTACGTCCCCCGTATGCCGGACGAACAGCTGCGACAAGTGGTGTACTCGGCCCAGGGAACCAACGGCCCTTGCATCGAATACGTCATGGAAACCGCCTCGGCGCTGCAACGCTCTAAAATTCTGGATAAACGCCTGCAATCAGTGGTTCAATTACTACAGAGCCAGACTGCACTGCTTAATCCTCAACAAGCCTGAGAGCGCCCCATGTCCCTTGCCGATTTGCGTAACGAATACGAACGCTTTTCCCTGAGCGAAAACGAACTCTGTGCCGATCCTAGCCAGCAATTTCAACGCTGGCTGGATCAGGCGATTGAGCTGAAGGAAGTCGAACCCACGGCGATGACGCTGGCCACCGTGAACCCGGAAGGTCGCCCATCGGCGCGCATTGTTCTGCTCAAAGGTTACGACGAACAAGGCCTGGTGTTCTTTACGAACTACCAATCTCGCAAGGGTACGGACCTGGACCATAACCCGTGGGCCAGCCTGTCCTTTTTCTGGGCCTCCATGCAACGCCAGGTGCGTTTTGAAGGCCGCATCAGCCGCATCAGTGCGGCCGAGTCCGACGAATACTTTCACAGCCGTCCTCTGGGCTCGCGCATTGGGGCCTGGGCCTCGCCGCAAAGCCAGCCCATCAGCCGCGCAGAGCTGGATGCCCGTGCCAAGCAGTACACTGAAAGCTTAGGTGAACATCCCGCCCGCCCTGAACACTGGGGTGGCTTCCGACTGACTCCAGACCATGTCGAATTCTGGCAAGGCCGTGCCTCGCGCCTGCACGACAGGCTGGTGTTCGACCGCAAGGACACATCTGACTGGCAGGTGAGCCGACTGGCTCCTTAAGCCGTTCCCTTGGGGACGCCTGCCCTCAGCATTGATGCAATGACTGTTTTTTCTTCTACCTTCGATAGCGACTTCTTCCGTTCGGCACTGGGCCGTTTCGCCACTGGCGTGACGGTCGTGACCGGTGCCAACAAAGACCACCCGGATCAGGCCATTGGCCTGACCGTCAGCTCCTTTAACTCTGTTTCCCTGGACCCACCTCTGGTGCTGTGGTCGCTGGCCAAGCGCTCCCAGTCCCTGCCACACTTTGTGGACGGCCAGGGCTACGTGATTCACGTTTTGGGAGCCAGCCAGCTATCGCTGGCCAAGCGCTTTGCCTGGGGCGATCAGGCCGAGCGTTTTCGCGATCACCCCATCAAGCGTTCCCCGCACGGCTTGCTCATGCTGGACGACGAGCGTTGCAGTGCCTGGTTCGAGTGCAAGCCTTATGCCGTGCATGAGGCAGGCGATCACCTGATCTTTATCGGTGAAGTCACCCACTGCGAACGTAGCGCCCATCAGCCCCTGATCTACCATGCGGGCGACTTTGACCTGACTCCCTCCCTGGCGTGACGGGGTGTTGCAACGCGGTCCTGACGACGACAGCATGGCGGGAGTACACTACGCCTTTTGCTCCAACGCGCCAATAAGGTCCTGATTCATGGCAAACGATGTCGATTGCATAGTGCTGGGAGCGGGAGTCGTAGGTTTGGCCTGCGCCCGACAAATGGCCCAGCAAGGCATGGAGGTTCTGCTGATCGAGCAAACCGCCAGCATTGGCAATGGCGTCAGTTCCCGCAATTCAGAGGTTATACACGCGGGCATTTACTACACACCGGGCAGCCTGAAGGCCCGCCTGTGTGTAGAAGGCAAGGCCCGGCTGTATGACTACTGCCAGGAACACCATATAGCCCACGCCCGTTGCGGCAAGCTGATTGTGGCGACCACGCCCGAACAGGAAGCCGATCTGCTCAAGCTGCAGGCCCAGGCGCGCGCTTGTGGCGTGGACGATTTGCAGTGGCTAAATGCCGCCCAGGCCCAGGCTCTGGAGCCGGCCTTGAATTGCAGCGCCGCCCTGCTTTCTCCTTCCACCGGCATTGTAGATACCCATGCCTTGATGCTGGCCTTGCAAGGCGATGCGGAGAACCACGGTGCCCAACTGGTATTCAATACGCCTTTTGTCAGTGCGCGTGTCCTGCCCGGACAAGGTTTTGAAGTGCATGTGGGTGGCGCAGAAGCGTTCAGCCTGACAAGCACCCATCTGATAAACGCGGCTGGTTTGGGCGCTGTGGCCGCTGCACGCCAGATCGAGGGGCTGGATGCCAGCCATATCCCGAACGCTTATCTGTGCAAAGGCAGCTATTTCTCTTTGACGGGTCGCTCGCCCTTCAAGCACCTGATCTACCCCATGCCCAATAAAGCCGGGCTGGGTGTGCATCTGACGCTGGATCTGGCCGGTCAGGCCCGCTTTGGCCCGGACACCGAATGGGTACAGGACGAGAACTACGATATGGACCCGCAACGAGGCCAATCTTTTTACGCCGCTGTGCGTGAATACTGGCCCGCTTTGCCCGATAACAGCCTGAACCCCGCCTATAGCGGTATCCGGCCTAAAATTGTGCCCGCAGGTCATGCGGCAGCCGACTTTGTCTTTTCAGGTCCCGCCGAGCACGGCATACCTGGATTGCTGAATCTGTTCGGCATCGAATCGCCCGGCCTGACCGCGTGTTTAGCGATTGCACAACACAGCCAAGAAACCCTGGCCCAGGCAGCTTAAAAACTTTTCTGAAATCTTTACAATACTGTCGATGAACGATTACATCTTGACCCTATCCTGCCCGGATCGTACCGGCATTGTCCACAGCGTATCGGGCTGGCTGCTTGAGCAGAACGGCAACATTCTTGAGGCACAGCAGTTCGGCGACGCCGCCACCAACCGCTTTTTCCTGCGCATCCAGTTTTCCCTGCCCGAAAAGCAGGACGTCAACGCGCTGCAAACCAGCTTCGCCCCCATTGCTGAAAAATTCAGCATGGACGCCAATATTTATGACGCCCAGCGTAAAGCCCGCCTGCTGATCCTGGTCAGCCGCCAAGGCCACTGCCTGAACGATCTGCTGTTCCGCGCCCATAGCGGCCAACTGCCGGTGGAAATTGCTGCTGTGGCCTCCAACCATACCGACCACGCCGGTCTGGCTTCTTCTTACGGCATCCCCTTCCATCACCTGCCCGTGACACCGGAAACTCGCCCCGAGCAAGAGCAGCAAATCATCGACTTGGCTCGTGATCTGAAGATTGATCTGGTTGTGCTGGCCCGCTACATGCAGATTCTGTCCACCAATCTGTGCCAATCCCTGTCTGGCCGCGCCATCAATATTCACCACAGCTTCCTGCCCAGCTTCAAGGGCGCACGCCCCTACCATCAGGCACATGCTCGCGGGGTGAAGATTATTGGTGCTACCGCCCACTACGTAACAGCTGACCTGGACGAAGGCCCGATCATCGAGCAGGACGTGGAACACGTGACCCACTCGGTCAGCCCAGCCGAACTGACCCAGATCGGTAGCGATGTGGAGTCTCTGGTTCTGGCCCGTGCCGTGCGCGCCCACGTGGAGCACCGTATCTTGCTGAACGATCAGCGCACGGTGGTATTCCGCTAAGCAGCGAGATCAGGCCTACCTTAAGCCTAAAAAAGCCCTCAATGCTGTGGATACAGATCCACGCATTGAGGGCTTTTTAATGGTCTCCCATTTTTCAAAATGCCAGACGATTTGAGCCTGCTAGCTACTTGGCAATCAGCTCTACCAGCCTCAGGCAACGATCGACTGCTGTCTCTGCCAATCTCTGACGAGTATCTGCTTCAAATCGCCAACAGCCTCTCCCGCATACTGACTGCTTCCCCAATTCCACCATACGCTTGCAGCATGTCTCGTCGGCAAGACCCATGTTTACCTCGGGTACACGGCTACAAGCTCTGCTTATTGCCCTAACGCCAAACCTTCACGCCGAGGGTCTACCCCGGCCTCCAGTCCCTCCTGAGTCCAGCGAATCACATGCGTACCGCTAGGAAAAGGCTGCTCACGCACCTCGTGCCCCATTGCCCTCAAGGCCTGCGCCTGTTCCGTCACCGTAGTCCCAGCTTCCAGCTCAGTCGCCCAATTGCGGCTGCCGTAGTGGGGCAGGCTGACTGCCTGTTGAGCATCCAGGTTCCACATCAACATGCCGGTCAGGGCTTGAGCCACGTAAGGAATAATGGCACTGCCACCGGGTGAACCCAGGGCAATAACAGGGCGGCCATCCTGCATCACCATCATCGGTGCCATGGAACTGCGTGGACGCTTGCCGGGTTCCACCCGATTCACGGACAGGCGTCCCATTTCGTCTTTGGGGCTCAAGGCAAAGTCAGTCAGCTGATTGTTCATCAAGAAACCATGCACCATGATCTTGCTACCAAAAGCTGACTCGACCGAAGTGGTCATGGACACCACTTGCCCCTTGGCATCCGCCACGGACAAATGCGTCGTGGAAGGCAGCTCGGGCGTGTTATCGCTGGCAGCTTGTGAGTCGGCCAAGGGCTTACCCGGTTGAGCGTGTCCCATGGATCGGTCTGGCTGAATCAAGGCAGCGCGGGATTTCAGATACTCCGGAGCCAGCAAAGCCTGCTGAGGGACAGACACAAATGCCGGATCGGCCACCCAGGCATCCCGATCCGCGAAGGCCAAACGCCCCGCTTCAGAGAAATAGTGAATCGCTTCCACAGATTGCGGCTTCGCCGCAGCAATGGGCGTGTGCTGCAAGATACCCAGCATCTGCATCACACTGATAGCCCCGGAACTGGGCGGTGCCATGCCACAGAGAGCCACTTGTTGCCAGTCCATACAGAGGGGTTCACGACGCAAGGCGCGGTACTGCGTCAAGTCAGACACGGCCAGATCACCCGCAATGGGGTCGGCGGCAACGGCAGCCACCATATCCTGGGCAAGTTCACCTTGATAAAAAGCCTGTGCGCCCTGTCTGGCCAAAAGGCGCAGCACTCGCGCGTATTCCTTGTTCTGCAAACGATGACCAACAGGCCAGGGCTTGCCTTGCTCGTCCAGAAAATAGGCACGTGTAGCCGCCTTGTCAGCCAGTTCAGGATTATCGGCAATCAAGGTATTCAAGCGTGGGCTGACTTCAAAACCGACCTCAGCAAGCTCAATCGCCGGGTCAAACAAATTCGCCCACGGCAGCACGCCACCGTCTTTATGCATCAACTCCAGGGCACGCAGCAAACCCGGTACGCCTACCGAGCGACCACTATTGACCGCCTGCTTGAAGGACATGGTTTTACCGTCCAGCTCGAAGCGATCCAGACTGCTGGCTGCGGGCACCGTTTCCCGTCCGTCATAGCTCATCAGGCCGGTCTTGGGCTGGAACATCAGCAAGAAGCCGCCACCGCCTATGCCGGAAGACTGTGGTTCCACCAGCCCCAGAACCAACTGAGCCGCAATGGCTGCATCCACCGCACTGCCTCCCTGATCCAGGATGCGCAAACCCGCTTGTGTCGCCAAAGGATGTGCCGTCACCACCATGCTTTTCTGGGTGACAAGCTTGTCCCGCTGCATGACACTGCTGGCGGTTTCCGGGTTCAAATGCTGGTTGGCTGCTTCCCGAGCGTGCGCAGGTAGCGCCAGAGCCAAGGTCAAGGCAGCCGACAACAGAGCCGGTTTCCAGTGCAATCTCATGTGTTCTCCTTTTGGTACTCAAGCAGCCATTGTTCCAGCAAAAGCACCGCTTCGCTGGGCTCATTGGCCGTAGGATAACTAAAAAAATAGGCCTCACTGACAGGCATGGCATGATCCAGCGGCATGATCAGCTCGCCCTGCTCCAGCGCCTGTTGCACCAGAAAACGCGGCATCAAGGCCACGCCCATGTCGGCATGCAATGCTGCCATCACCAGACTGAACAGCTCGTAACGCGGGCCGGAACTGACACGCAAATCAGGCTCCAGACCGGCAGATCGATACCAGTCCGACCAGCTATCGGGGCGCGTGGACATATGCAGGTGAACCAGCTTTTGCCAATCGCCACTGGCGGCCAGCTTGGGCGAGCAGACCGGCACCAGTTCGCCTTCGTCAAACAGCTTGATCCCTTCAGTTTGCGGCCACAACTGCCGTCCATGATAAATGGCAGCATCAAAGGGGTGGTCGCCAAACTGAAACGGAGTGGTACGCACGGACAGGCTGACGGTGATATCCGGATAGCGCTGGGAGAAACGAGCAAGACGCGGCATCAACCACACGGTCGACAAGGTAGGCAACACGGCCAGATGGATGCTGCGGCCCACACCGGCGCGTGCAATCAGGCTGAAAGTATCCTTGCCGATTTGCTCCAGATGGTGACGGATGCGAGCAGCATAATCGCGCCCTGCCGGAGTCAACACCAGACGCCGCCGCACCCGTGTCAGCAAGGTCACACCCAGCCGCTGCTCCAGGCCGCTTACCTGCCGGTACACCGCGCTATGCGTCAAGGACAATTCCTCGGCCGCACGGGAAAAAGTCCCCAAACGGGCCGTGGCCTCAAAGGCCTGTAATGCGCCCAAACTGGGTACGCCTTGTCTCATAGGTCTTCCTCTTAATCATGCCGCCTCAGCCCTCCTCATTCAGTGCAGAGCCGGATCGTTACGCCAGAACACGACATTGTGCAATTTTATCAATTGCCTTGTGCGCTTTATGCACACTATGCTGAGACTTTATATTGATCTCGCTGATCCACAGCCACCTGATGATGCGCTTGCTGCTCATAGTGGCGACTGTCAGCGATACTGAAGCAGCTCTTTTCTATTTTCCAGACTGATGGCGCCCATCCAGGCTCCACCTGACTGACCCTCTTTGATCTTCCCGGAGTACCTCTATGTCTGCCAATCCCTCTTTCCATTGGGACGACCCCCTGCTGTTGAATCAGCAGTTGAGCGATGAAGAGCGCATGGTGCGCGATGCCGCCCACGCCTATGCACAGGAAAAGCTGCTGCCACGCGTACTGGAGGCCTTTCGCCACGAACAGACTGACCCCGCCATCTTTGCCGAGATGGGCTCGCTGGGCCTGTTGGGGGCCACCATTCCCGAAGCCTACGGTGGCGCTGGTCTGAACTATGTCAGCTATGGTTTGATCGCCCGCGAAGTGGAGCGTGTGGATTCAGGCTACCGCTCCATGATGAGCGTGCAATCCTCTCTGGTCATGGTGCCGATTTTTGAATTTGGCAGCGAAGAACAAAAACAGAAATATCTGCCCAAGCTGGCCAGCGGCCAATGGATTGGCTGCTTTGGCCTGACTGAACCCAATCATGGCTCGGACCCCGGCGCCATGGAAAGCCGCGCTGTAAAAGTGGACGGTGGCTATCGTCTGAGCGGCAACAAGACCTGGATTACCAACTCCCCCATCGCCGATGTGCTGGTGGTCTGGGCCAAAGTCGTGGGTGGTGACGACGACGGCAAGATCCGCGGCTTCATTCTGGAAAAAGGCATGAAAGGTCTGTCCACCCCGGCCATTCACGGCAAAGTAGGCTTGCGTGCTTCCCTGACCGGCGAAATCGTCATGGCCGATGTGGAGATTGCAGACAGCCAGATGCTGCCCCATGTCTCGGGTTTGCGTGGCCCTTTCACCTGCCTGAACTCGGCCCGCTTCGGGATTGCCTGGGGTGCCTTGGGCGCCGCCGAATCCTGCTGGCATACCGCCCGCCAGTACACCCTGGACCGCAAGCAGTTTGGTCGCCCCTTGGCGGCCAATCAGCTGATCCAGAAAAAACTGGCTGATATGCAGACCGAAATTACACTGGCGCTGCAAGGCTGCCTGCGTCTGGGACGCATGAAAGACGAAGGAACAGCAGCGGTCGAAATCACCTCCATCATGAAGCGCAACTCCTGCGGCAAGGCACTGGATATTGCCCGACTGGCACGCGACATGCTGGGCGGCAATGGTATTTCTGACGAGTTCGGTATTGCCCGCCACCTGGTCAATCTGGAAGTGGTGAACACTTACGAAGGCACCCACGACGTACATGCCCTGATTCTGGGACGCGCACAAACCGGGATTCAGGCTTTCTTCTAAAGCAAACCAAACAGGGCAAAGCCAAAGGCTTTGCCCTTGTCCGTTTCAACCCGAACAAACTGGTGAATTACATGCTGTAAGGGGATTTCTCTCCCGTCTGCATTTGCGGTTATTACTACCGAAAGACTCGAGGTAAACAGCATCCCTTCATAAGCAGCGGGCAAAAGGTCTGGAATGAAGGCTCTTTCCAGTCGCAGGGCCGTCTCAAGAACAAAGTGGCCGCTGGAAAGTTGGTAAACCAAAACTATGCGGTGGGGGTCTTTTTATTCTTGTTCGGACTTCAACTCAAACATGCTGGTCGCTTCCATTTCCAGCACCAGCTCATCACGCTGATTGAACACATTCCAATTCCAGCGAATGATGCCCAGATCTGAACGGCTGCTGGACACACGCTTGGACACCACCGTGGCCTCCAGACGGATTGAATCACCGGCTCGCACAGGCAAGACCCAGCGCAGACGCTCCAGACCGGGCGAACCAAAGGACTCGGAATCGTGCAAGGCAGAATCCACGGCCATGCGCATGGTTTTGCCACAAGTGAGCCAACCGCTGGCGATCAAACCGCCCCAATGGCCTTCTTCGGCCTGCTTGTCGTCAATATGAAAGGACTGCGGATCGTATTTCTGGGCAAATTCCAGCATTTCTTCGCGAGTCACAGGGACAAGTGGGTGCTTGATGACCATACCCACTTCAAATTCAGCAAATTTCATGTTGTTGTACAACGAAAAAAGCCCCCACGCTGCGCCTTCGGCTTGCTGCCCCCCGAGGGGGAGTTTTTGCCTTGGGGCGGCCCGGCGACAAAAAAAGCCCCCACGCTACGCCTTCGGCTTGCTGCCCCAAGGGGGAGCTTTCACCTTGGGACGGCCCGGCGGCAAAAAAGATCGAGAGCGCCACTCTACCATCTCTGCCAGAATTTGCAGCCCCTGCCCCTACTGCGCCACAAACCGCAGCAAACTGTCCACATCCGGTATCAGGAGAAGCCAGCCTGTGCGTCTTATACCAATCTATGGCATAAAGAGAGTTTCCTAATCACTCGCACGCCCAGCCTGCCCAGGGCTTCTTGATTCAACACCGCTATGACAACACTAGATTCATCTTTGCAATTTGCGAGCCTGATTCAAGGCACACAAGCCATTGAACTGGAATATCAACGCATTTTCCCCGAGCGGGTCGCGGCCCCTTTGCTGGTGTTTCTGCATGAGGGTCTGGGTTCGATTGCCATGTGGAAAGACTGGCCGGCACGGTTATGCGAACAAACCGGCTGTAGCGGTCTGATGTACTCACGTTACGGATATGGCCGCAGTACCCCGCGCCCCGACAATAGCCCCAAAGAGCCCGACTATCTGCACGAACAGGCACTGGACGTACTGCCGCAATTGCTGGAACAAGTGGGCGAGGACGGCCAAAAGCGCCCGATTATGCTGGTCGGCCACAGCGATGGTGGCTCGATTGCCCTGCTGGCAGCCAGCGGCTTTGGCGACAAGCTGCAAGGCATTGTGGTGATGGCCCCGCACCTGTTTGTGGAAGACATTTCCTTGCGCGGCATTCTGGTCGCCCGCGAAGCCTACGAGCAAGGTTTTTTACGCGAGCGACTGGCACGCTATCACGATGATGTGGAGTCCGCCTTCTGGGGCTGGAACGCCACCTGGACGGAACCCCAATTCCGGGACTGGAATATCGAAGAGGACGTCAGCCGCATCACCTGCCCGATTCTGGCCATTCAGGGCGTGGATGATGAATACGGCACGCTGGAGCAAATCCGTCGCATCAAGAAGCTGGTGCCGCACACGGAGCTGCTGGAGCTGGAGCAATGCGGTCACCTGCCCTACCGGGATAAGGAAGCGCAGGTGAACCAGGCAATTGTGGACTTTCTGAAGCGAACAGCCCGCTAAACAGCGAACTCACCCAGTCTCTAAGCTCAGTCCCTAAAGCACACACGCCTACTAAACAGCAGCCTTACTCAAAGGCGGCGGCTGCTCGGCCCAGGCGGTCATTGACCGCCTGCCAGTCTGGCGTATCCGGGCAACGCTGCACCCAAATATGCTGATACTGGCCTTGGTCCAGACGACGCAACATGGCGTACAAATCCTGGGCATAAAGCTGCGCATCCGGGCTGCACACATACCAGTCGTGTACATCCGCCGAAAAAGGCGGCAAAGAGGCAAAGGCAACAATGGCCTGCTTGCCCCCTTCGGCCAAAGCAGCCTGCACCGTTGGCGCACTGCTTTCATCAAATAAGGACAAAGGCGTACGGGGCGCATAATGCGCTTTCAAGCTGCCCGACACTTGCGGGGCTTGTTGATCCGGGCTGGCGGGTTCGTAGCCGATAACCTCGGCAATCATGGCGGCGCTAATGTGGCCAGGCCGCAACAGCACCGCACCCACGCCTTGATGGGTACGCGAGACGTCCACAATGGTGGACTCTATACCCACTTCCGACGGGCCCGCCTCCACAATCAGCAGTTCCTCTGCACTCATGTCCGCAAATTCATCGCGCACATGCTTGGCGGCCGTAGGCGATACCTGACCAAACTTGTTGGCCGAAGGCGCCGCCACACCCGCCTGACCGCTGGGCTTGAGTTCCGCCATGCGCTTGAGCAAGGCTTGAGCCACCGGATGGGAAGGACAACGAATACCAATGCTGCTTTGTCCGCCACTGACCGTATCCGGAATAGCCGGATTGCGCGGCAAGATCAGCGTCAAGGGACCGGGCCAGAAGGCATCCATCAATTGCTGCGCCACGGGCGGAATATCCGTCACCCAGTAACGCAGGTCGGCACCCGGGGCCACGTGCACAATCAAGGGATGATTCGCAGGGCGGCCCTTGGCCTTGTAAATCAGTTGCACTGCAGCCGGGTTTTCTGCATCCGCGCCCAGACCATAGACCGTCTCGGTTGGAAAGGCCACCAGCCCCCCTTGTGCCAGCACACGGGCGGCTTGCTCTATCTGCTGCTCGGAAGGGCTACGGGTGGAATCACTCATGATCAAACGCGATACGCAAGGCAGCGGCGGCTCGGGCAGTGCGTTCACGCACTTGCTGATCCGACTCGCCCACAATATTGACGTGACCCATCTTGCGGCCAACACGGGCCTCGGCCTTGCCGTACAGGTGCAAGGACACGCCAGGCACAGCCAGCAAGGCAGCCCAATCAGGTTCACGCATCTGGCCCTGTTCATCAAACCAGATATCGCCCAGGATGTTGAGCATCATGGAAGGACACAAAGCGCCGGTGTCACCCAGGGGCAAAGCCGCCATCACACGAGCCTGCTGTTCGAACTGGCTAGTGACGCAAGCATTCATGGTGTAGTGACCGCTATTGTGCGGACGGGGAGCCACCTCATTAGCCAACAAACGGCCATCTTCCAGAATGAAGAACTCCACACACAAGACACCCACGTAGTCCAGCGTACGGGCGATAGCGGCAGCCGCCTGACGGGCCTGCTCGGACAAGGCATCATCCTGAAACTGGGCGCTGATGGTGGACACGGCCAAAATGCCATCACGGTGCTCATTACGGGCACATGGGAAGGTTTTGACCTGATCGTCCAGGCCACGAGCCAGGACAACCGAAATTTCGGACTTCAAGGGTTGCAGGGCTTCCAGCACACAGGCCTGAGAACCGAACTCCTTGAAAGCAGCCAGAGCCTGTTCACGGTCTGCTACACGAGCCTGGCCCTTGCCGTCGTAACCAAAGCGTGCCGTCTTCAAGATACCGGGGAACAAGGCGCTGTCAGCGGCTTGCAAATCGTCCAGACTTTCGATGGCCGCATAGGGGGCCACCGGCACACCGGCCTGCGCGATAAAGGCTTTTTCACGAATACGATCCTGCACAATGCCTACGGCATCACCAGACGGTGTGACTCGTGTGTGCTGGGCCAAGGTCAGCAAGGACTGCGCCGGGACGTTCTCGAACTCGGTACTGACGGCTTGGCACAAGTCCCCCAGACGGGAAAGCGCTTGTGCGTCATCGTAGGCCGCACAGATATGCAGATCCGCCACTGCGCCTGCAGGGCTAAGGGTGTCCGGGTCCAGCACGGCCACCTTGTAGCCCAGGCTTTGGGCGCTATGGCAGAACATGCGGCCCAGTTGGCCGCCTCCAATCATGCCCAGCCAGGAGCCAGGGACCAGAAGGGCAACATCAGTCATGGGGGTCATCATCACAAAATAAAATCAGGCAGTAGCAGGAGGAACACGCATAGCTCGGGCGGCCTCGGTCTGGCGGGCACGGTACGCAATCAGTTTTTCAGTCAGCACAGCATCGTTGACCGCCAGATTGGCAATCACGTGCAGCGCGGCATTGGCAGCACCAGCCTCGCCAATGGCGAAGGTGGCAACCGGCACGCCCTTGGGCATTTGCACAATCGACAGCAGGGAATCTTCACCGCGCAGGTAGCGCGAAGGTACAGGTACGCCAAACACGGGCAAGTGCGTCAGGGCAGCCAGCATGCCGGGCAAGTGAGCCGCGCCGCCTGCACCGGCAATAATGGCTTTCAGGCCACGGGCCGGAGCCTGGGCACCATAGTCCACCATATCAATCGGCATGCGGTGGGCAGAAACCACACGGCACTCATAGGACACGCCAAATTCGTCCAGAATGGCCACAGCCTGGCTCATGACATCCCAGTCGCTGGAGGAACCCATCACAATGCCCACTGTGGGGGCCGCAGGAGTTTGTACGCTCATTAGAGATACGCCCTAAAAGGAAGAAGGCGCCATGCTGCCGGGCGCCTTGGTAAATAGAAAAACAGCAGGGTCCATCCAATGATGGGTTTTCCGGCGAGGCAGACTTTGCTCTGCCCATCGCCCTCCCCCAAAGCCCGGCTCGCTGTGGCGAAGTCGTCCAAGGACATGCAGCCGCTTGGCACCCTGCGAAGGACGAGCAGGCAACTCGTTTACGGCGAGCGCCTGTCCGGGCTGTAAACCGTTCACGCTGTCAGGCGTTCCAGGGCTTCGCGGTATTTGTCAGCCGTACGCTCGGCCACCTCAGCAGGCAAGCGAGGAGCGGGTGGCGTCTTGTCCCAAACCTGGGTTTCCAGCCAATCGCGCACAAATTGCTTGTCGTAAGACGGTGGGCTGATGCCTTCAGCATAGCTGTCGGCTGGCCAGAAACGCGAGGAATCCGGGGTCAGCACTTCGTCCATCAAATGCAGCTGGCCTTGATCGTCCAGGCCAAACTCAAATTTGGTATCGGCAATCAGAATGCCACGGCTGGCCGCGTAGTCGGCAGCTTCGGTGTACAGACGCAAGGTCACGTCACGGATCTGCTCGGCCAGTTCCTGACCCACTTCCTTGACCACGTGGGCGAAATCCACGTTCTCGTCGTGCGAGCCCATTTCGGCTTTGGCAGCCGGGGTAAACAACACGTGGGGCAGCTTGGCCGCTTGCTTCAAACCAGCCGGCAAGGTGATGCCACATACCGCGCCGGTAGCCTGGTAGTCTTTCCAGCCCGAACCAATCAGATAACCACGAGCCACCGCTTCCACCATGATGGGCTTCAAGCGCTTGACCACCATGGAGCGGCCTTCCACTTGGGCGCGCTCTTCAGGCGCCACCACATCAACCGGGTTCACGCCAGTGGTGTGATTAGGGATGATGTGCGCCAGCTTGTTCAGCCAGAACTCGGTCATCTGCGTCAAGACAGCGCCCTTGCCGGGAATGGGGTCGTCCAGAATCACATCGAATGCCGAAATGCGATCACTGGCCACAATCAACAACTTGTCCTCACCCACCGCATACATGTCCCGAACTTTGCCGCGCGCGAGTAGCGGCAGGGAGCTCAGGCTGGATTGATGTAAGGGCTCTTGCACGATTTCATCCTTAAAACGAAAACATCCCGCTGACTATGGATGCAGGCGGGACGACAATCCCGGCGCCTGCGGCACCGGGCAAAGACGCGGAGACCGGGGCGGGCAGTCGTGCTGCCCACTCCTGCTCCGCCTGACAAAATTACTGAACGATCTGGGACAACTCGCCGGTGCTGTACTGGCGGGCGATTTCCTGCAAAGGAATGGCCTTGATCTTGGAGGCCTGACCGGCGGCACCAAACTGCTGGTAGCGGGCCACGCACACTTTCTTGGCAGCTTCGCGAGCAGGTTTCAGGTATTCGCGTGGGTCGAATTTCTCCGGGTTTTCGAACAGGAAACGACGGATGGCAGCGGTCATGGCCAAACGGATATCGGTGTCGATATTGACCTTGCGCACACCGTACTTGATGGCTTCCTGAATTTCTTCCACAGGCACGCCGTAGGTTTCTTTCATGTTGCCACCGAACTGGCGGATTTCAGCCAGCAGTTCCTGAGGCACGCTGGAGCTGCCGTGCATGACCAGGTGAGTATTGGGCAAACGACGGTGAATTTCTTTCACGCGCTCGATGGACAAAATGTCGCCGGTAGGCTTGCGGGTGAACTTGTAAGCACCGTGGCTGGTACCGATGGCGATGGCCAGTGCATCCAGTTGAGTGCGTGTCACAAACTCAGCGGCCTGCTCGGGGTCGGTCAACAATTGGTCCAGAGTCAGAACGCCGTCAGCACCGTGACCGTCTTCCTTGTCGCCCTGCATGGTTTCCAGGGAACCCAGGCAGCCCAGTTCGCCTTCAACGGTCACGCCCAGCTTGTGAGCCATTTCGACCACTTTGCGGGTAACTTCCACGTTGTATTCAAAATCGGCAATGGTCTTGCCGTCGGGCAGCAAGGAGCCGTCCATCATCACACTGGAGAAACCCAGTTCGATGGCGCCTTTGCAAATCTCGGGGGACTGGCCGTGGTCCTGGTGCATCACCACAGGGATGTTGGGGTAGGACTCGACAGCAGCTTCGATCAGGTGACGCAGAAACGCTTCGCCTGCGTATTTACGGGCGCCGGCCGATGCCTGCATGATGACGGGGCTATCCGTCTCCGAGGCGGCTTCCATAATAGCCTGGACCTGCTCCAGGTTATTGACGTTGAACGCTGGAATACCATAACCGTGCTCGGCCGCGTGATCGAGCAGCTGGCGCATGGAAACTAGGGCCATGAGAAGACCTCCTGAAGACTAAAATAATTGAAAAACTTGGCCGGGCACGGTTCCGTGCACAGCCGATTGTTTGTAAGCGTATTAACTGGCGGTCCGACGCGCCGACTTGGGGCGGAACGCATTGACCACATGCTCGTGAGTTTGTGCGTAAGGTCCACCAATCAGGTCGATGCAATACGGGACTGCTGCAAAAATACCCGGCACCAATACTTGTCCGGTTTCTGAATCCCGTAATCCTTCCAGAGTTTCCTGAATGGCTTTGGGCTGCCCAGGCAGATTGATAATCAGAGCAGCGTGGTCCTGAATTTCTCGGATGACCGCAACTTGCCGCGACAAAATCGCTGTTGGTACGAATTTTAAACTGATTTGACGCATCTGTTCACCGAAACCGGGCATTTCGCGCGTTCCAGCGTCCAGAGTGGCCTCCGGCGTCACGTCGCGACGCGCCGGACCAGTGCCACCGGTAGTCAAAATCAGGTCGCAACCCGCTTCCACCAAGTCGACCAGGGTGTCAGTAATCTGGGCACGCTCGTCGGGAATCAGCCGTTCCATATAGGCAGGCGCTACCGTCAAGGCGGAGTCCAGCCAGCGGCGCAGCGCCGGTATGCCTTGATCCTGGTACTGTCCGCTGGAGGCGCGATCTGAAACCGACACCAAGCCGATACGCAATTGATCCGGATGCTCGCGGGGAGACTGTCGATTGAATGTCATGCTTTTCCTTGGAAGCGAAATAAACTACAGGCCCTGAACGGGCCTGCCAATAGCACGATTGTAACGAATCGCAGTGGGGCTTAAATACAACGGCCGCCGTCTACTTCGATGCAAGTGCCTGTAATGAACTCGGCCTCGTCCGAGGCCAGATACAGCGCTGCCGCTGCCACGTCCTTGGGTGTGCAAAAACGTCCCAGCGGAATTCCCGCCAAGAAACGGCTGCGGTTTTCCGGCGTATCGGGCATGCCCATGAACTGTTCCAGCAACGCCGTGTCACCAATCACCGGATTAATGCAGTTCACCCGGATATTATCCGGCCCCAACTCGGCCGCCATACCCTTGCTGATCGTTACCACCGCGCCCTTGGTGCCGTTGTACCAGACCAGTCCGGGGCGCGGACGCAAGGCGGCGGTAGACGCAATATTGATGAAAGAGCCCGAGCCCTGGGCGCGCAGATACGGCACAAAGTGTTTGGCGGTCCAGTAAATGCTTTTCACGTTGACGGCATAGACCAGATCGAACTCGCTTTCGCTGACCTCCAGCAACGGTTTATTGCGATGCGTGGTGCCCGCATTGTTCACCACAATATGCAGCCCACCGCATTCGCGCAGGGCAATATCCAACAGGGCATGAACTTCGTCCCCTTGCGAGACATCGCAAGCGGCAAAAATGGCCTGACCACCCTGTGCCTGAATCTGGGCCGCTGCGGCCTGCCCTTGCTCTGCATTCAGGTCGGCAATCAGTACACGCGCTCCTTCGCGTGCAAAGCGCTGTGCAATGCCCAGGCCAAAACCCGATGCACCGCCCGTCACGATAGCCACTTTGTCTTGCAATCGCATGTTTGTCTCCTTCTGCTTTTTATATAGAAATGGCGGCATTGCGCCGCCATTGGTGAAACCTGTTTAGCGTTCAGCTGCCATGCTGCCAGAAAACCGGAGCCGCCACAGCCGCGCTAACCCCTAAATACCCTACGATCAGCTGGCCGCATGACGTAGCGCAACCGTTTTCAGGGAAGTCAGGGCGTACAAGGCTTCAAAGCCCTTCTCGCGGCCTATGCCGGACTGACCGGTTCCACCAAAAGGCAGTTCCACCCCACCTGCCGCACCGTAATTATTCACAAAGACCTGCCCGGCTCGCAGTTGTCGGGCCATACGCACTTGACGAGCCCCGTCGCGGGTCCAGACCCCGGCCACCAGACTGTAAGGCGTGCCATTGGCCATGGCGATGGCTTCTTCCTCTGTACCGAAGGGCTGGGCCACCAGAACAGGACCGAAGATTTCCTCCTGCGCCAGACGATGTTCAACAGGCACATGGCCCAATAAAACAGGCACTTGGTAAAAACCGCCTGCGGGGGCCTTGGAGTCCAGCTTGCCTTGCGCCAGCACCACAATGCCGTCCTGGTCCAGATTTTCCAGATAGGAACGCACCCGCGCTTGCTGCTGCGCGCTGATCAGGGGACCGCAATCCAGATTGTCGCTGGCCGCCCCGGTCAGCAGCGCCTTGAAGGCTTCGGCCAGACGCTCGGTAAAGTCGCCATAAATAGCGCGCTGAATCAGCACTCGACTCCCTGCCGAGCAGGTCTGCCCGGCGTTCTGCACAATCGCATTGACCACGACCGGCAAAGCGGCATCCAGATCCGCATCCGAGAACACGATTTGTGGAGACTTGCCGCCCAGCTCCAAGGTGACCGGCACAAAATTCTGCGCTGCTTGCAAGGCCACCTGACGGCCTGTGTCGGGAGAGCCAGTAAAGGAAATGTGATTGATATCCGGATGAGCAGACAAAGCCTGCCCGGCTTCACTACCCAGCCCCGTGCAGATATTCAGCACTCCCGCTGGCAAACCCGCTTCGTGCAACAACTCGGCCACGCGCAGCAAGGACAGGCTGGCATCCTCTGCCGGTTTCACCACGCAGGTATTACCCGCAGCCAGGGACGCGGCTACGCTGCGCCCGAAGATCTGCAAGGGGTAATTCCAGGGGATGATGTGCGCGGTAACTCCCAAGGGTTCACGCAAGGTGAACGCCGTCATCTCCCAGCCCAGCGGGATGGTTTGACCATGCAGCTTGTCCACCGCGCCCGCATAGAACTCAAAATAGCGGACAATGGCAGCAGCATCGGACTGGGCCTGACGCAAAGGCTTGCCGGTATCGCGAGATTCCAGCCGCGCCAGCTCCTCTCGGGCATCAGACAGAGTTCGAGCGCAACGCAGCAATAACTGGCTGCGTTGGGCGGCCGTCAGACGGCTCCACGGCCCCTGGCTGGCACGTCGGGCGGCCTGTACGGCCCAATCAATATCCACCTCGGACGATTGCGCCAAGCGGGCGAAGGTCTCGCCTGTGGAGGGGTCGATAACCGGTAGCAAACCACCGCCCTCCGCGCCAAGTTGCTGTCCGTCAATCCAATTGCGACACTCCATGACCGCCTCCAATGCTATTGTTATCTCAGCCAATCGAGCTTTGCTCGAGATCATTCTACTCAAGGACCTGCTGCTTTGGACTCTCGACAACGTACTTTGCTCTTAGCGGGCGCTGGCGATCTGGGCACCCGCACCGGGATGCTGGCCCGCCATCACGAATGGCCGGTGATCGGCCTGCGCCGTCATGTTCCCCTGGACGATCACAGCGGGATCGAATGGGTGGAAGCTGATCTGAGCGAGCCCACCTCCCTGCGCCTGAAGCACCGTAAAATCACCCACGTACTTTACGCCGTCTCTCCCGACCAGCGTAGCCAGGCTGCTTATGAGCGGGTATTTCTGCACGGTCTGGAAAACCTGCTCAACGAGCTGGACCTGAAAGCCCTGAAACGCTTTGTCTTTGTATCGTCCAGCGCCGTCTACGGGCCGAGCACTGAATGGGTGGACGAGAACTCGCCCACAGAGCCTACGCAATTCAATGGCCGAGTACTGCTGGAGGCCGAGCAGCTGCTGCACCACCGCATCCCGGCCCAAGCCGTCGTCATCCGCCCCAGCGGCCTGTACGGGCCAGGGCGTACCCAATTGCTGGACCGCCTGCGTGAAGGCCGTGCCACCGTGCCGGACGACCCGGAGCACTGGGCCAACCGCCTGCATATTGAAGACGCCGCGCGCGCCTGCTGGCACCTGCTGCGCACTCCCGCGCCCTTCCCTTGCTATATAGGTACGGACAGCCGACCTTACCGGATTACTGAGCTTTACGACGGACTGGCGGATCTGCTGGAAGTAGCCCACCCCGAACGGCGTCAGTCCAATGAAGGTGGCAAGCGCCTGAGCAACCAGCGACTGCTGGACAGCGGCTTTCAGCTGGACTGGCCCGACGCCCTACAGGGGTATGCACAGTTGATTAAAGATGGGGCGTAAACTTTCAGATCCAACAAAAAAGCCAGCCAACGTTCGTTGACTGGCTTTTTCTGACGAAGCAAAGACTGGCTTAAGCCTTGTCTTCCAACGCAGCCACGGCCGGCAAGCGCTTGCCTTCCAGGAATTCCAGGAAGGCACCGCCGCCCGTGGAGATGTAATCCACGTCTTCACCAATATTGAACTGGGCAATCGCTGCCAGGGTGTCACCACCGCCCGCAATCGAGAAAGCCTTGGAGCCTGCAATCGCACGCGACAGGGTTTCCGTGCCTTGTGCGAAGGCGGGGAATTCGAACACGCCCAGAGGGCCGTTCCAGACCACGGTGCCAGCCTTGGCAATGATGTCAGCGATCTGCTGAGCCGTTTGCGGGCCCACGTCCAGAATCATGTCATCGTCCTGGACCTGATCAGCAGCCTTGATTTCAGCCGCTGCATCGGCAGCAAAGGACTTGGCGCACACCACATCCACAGGGATAGGCACTTCTGCGCCGCGCTCTTTCATGATGCGGATCACTTCACGGGCTTCTTCCAACTGGCTTTCTTCCACCAGGGATTTGCCCACGGACAGGCCACTAGCCATCATGAAGGTATTGGCAATGCCGCCACCGACCACCAGTTGGTCAACTTTTTCAGCCAAAGCGCGCAGAATGGACAGTTTGGTGGACACCTTGGCACCACCCACAATCGCGACCAGAGGACGGGCAGGCTGGTTCAGGGCACGTCCCAGGGCCTTCAACTCGGCTTCCAGCAAAGGACCGGCACAAGCCACGGGAGCAAAGCGGGCGATACCTTCGGTAGTCGCTTCAGCACGGTGAGCCGTACCGAAGGCGTCGTTTACGTAAACGTCACACAAGGCTGCCATTTTGCGAGCCAACTCGGGATCGTTCTTCTTTTCCCCCACGTTGCAGCGGCAGTTCTCCAGCAAGACCACCTGACCGGGCGACACTTGCACGCCATCCAGCCAATTGCGACGCAGCTCAACGGGCATGCCCAGCAACTCGGACAAACGTTGCACCACGGGTTCCAGCGAATCCACAGGCTGGCACTCGCCTTCTTTGGGGCGACCCAGATGAGACGTGACCATTACTGCTGCGCCGGCATCCAGCGCCATGCGAATGGCAGGCACCGAGGCACGTACGCGCGTATCTTCGGTAATACGTCCGTCTTGCAGGGGGACATTCAGATCAGAGCGGATAAATACCCGCTTGCCTCGCAGCGCGTCCGTTTCGGCCAGCGCAGACAAGGTCTTGATGCTTGTAGACATGATTTTTTGTTCTGGGAATTAACGTGACAGGGGCGGGAAATCCCGCCCCTGCTATTCAGATCTTACTTGGCCGACATCAGTGCGATGGTGCTGTCGAGCATACGAATGGAGAAAGCCCATTCGTTGTCGTACCAGGCAGCCACTTTGACCATATTGCCGCCAGTCACTTTGGTCAGCAGGGAATCAACCGTGCTGGAAGCGGTGGTGTGGTTGAAGTCGATGGAAACCAGAGGTTCGGTGCAGTAATCCAGAATGCCCTTCATGGCGCCTTCCGAAGCGGCTTTCAGAATGCCATTCACTTCCTCAACGCTGGTGTTGCGGCTGGCCACAAAGGTCAGGTCAACCATGGACACGTTGATGGTGGGAACGCGCACGGCGTAACCGTCCAGCTTGCCATTCAGTTCTGGCAGCACCAGACCCACGGCAGCCGCTGCGCCGGTCTTGGTGGGGATCATGCTGCTGGTGGCCGAACGGGCACGGCGCATGTCCTTGTGACGCACGTCGGTCAGAACCTGGTCGTTGGTGTAAGCGTGGATGGTGGTCATCAGACCGCTGACCACACCCAGTTCCTTGTGCAAAGGAGCAACCAGGGGAGCCAAACAGTTGGTGGTGCACGATGCGTTGGAGATAACGGTATCGGTGCTCTTCAGAATGTCGTGGTTCACGCCGTACACGATGGTGGCGTCCACATCCTTGCCACCGGGGGCCGAGATGATGACTTTCTTGGCACCGGCTTGAATGTGCTCACCAGCCTTTTCCTTGGTGGTGAAAGCGCCGGTACATTCCAGCACTACGTCCACACCCAGCTCAGCCCAAGGCAGGGTCAGCGCATCGCGCTGGCTCAGCAGGCGGATACGGTCGCCGTTGACCACCAGATGATCGCCATCCAGCGACACATCAGCGTTGAAACGGCCATGCACGGAGTCATAGCGAGTCAGGTGTTCGTTGATCTCGGCACCGCCCGAGGCGTTGATGGCCACGATCTCGATATCGTGTTTTTTGCCGTACTCGTAGTGGGCACGCAAGATCATGCGGCCGATACGACCATAACCATTGATTGCGACGCGAATCGTCATGTCAGACTCCAATTACAAAATTTCTTGAACGGCCGCAGCGACCTTCTCTGCTGTCAGACCAAAATGCTTGAACAGGACGCCAGCCGGGGCGGATTCGCCGTAGGTATCGATACCCACTACAGCGCCTTCCAGGCCCACGTACTTGAACCACAGACCTGTGGTACCGGCTTCAACCGCAACACGCGGGATGCCGGGTGTCAGGACCTGATCACGCCACTGCTTGTCCTGCGCGTCGAACAGGTTGGTACAAGGCATGGACACCACACGGGTCGCAATACCTTGCTGAGCCAGCTGCTCCTGTGCTTGCAGCGCCAAACCCACTTCCGAGCCAGTTGCCATGATGATGGCGCGCGCATCTTGCGCATCACGCAGCACGTAGCCACCACGACGGATGTTCTGGATGGTTTGCGCATCGCGCTCGACGAAAGGCAGATTCTGGCGCGACAAGAGCAAGGCGCTAGGACCACCGTCCTGTACGTCCATACCGATGCTGGTAGGACGCTCGACCGAGCAAGCCCAGGCCACAGCCGTTTCCGTGGTGTCGCAAGGACGCCAGACGTGCAGGTTGGGGATCAAACGCAGGCTGTTGGCGTGCTCGATGGACTGGTGTGTCGGACCGTCTTCGCCCAGACCGATGGAGTCGTGGGTGAACACGTGCACAACACGCTGCTTCATCAAGGCAGCCATACGGATGGCGTTGCGCGAGTAGTCGGAGAAAGTCAGGAAGGTGCCGCCAAAAGGCAGGTAACCACCGTGCAGAGCCAGACCATTCATGATGGCGGCCATACCGAATTCACGTACACCGTAGTTGATGTGGCGACCGAAATGCACACCGTCGGCGTGGGCACGTACGGCTTCGGCACCCTTCCAGTCGGTGAAGTTCGAGCCGGTCAGGTCAGCCGAGCCACCCAGCATTTCTGGCAGCACATTGACCAAAGCGCTAATGGCCAATTGCGAGGCTTTACGCGACGCAATGGTTTCGGCTTTCTGAGCGGTTTCTTCAATAAAGGCCTGTACTTTGGCGCTGTAGCCGGCAGGCAGCTCGCCTTTCAGACGGCGAGCCAGTTCTGCGGCCAGTTCAGGGTAAGCCTGGCTGTAAGCGTCAAAGCGCTTTTGCCATTCCGCTTGCTGGGCGCCGCCTTTTTCGCGGCAATCCCAACCTTGGTAGACTTCCTGAGGAATTTCAAACGGTCCGTGGTTCCAGTCCAGTGCTGCACGGGTGGCGGCAATTTCATCAGCGCCCAGTGGGGCACCGTGAACCTTCTCGGAACCAGCGGCGTTAGGAGCACCCTTGCCGATCACGGTACGGCAGCAAATCAGGGTAGGACCCGTGCCCTCTTTCGCGTTGCGGCGAGCCTGTTCAATCGCGCTATTGATCGAAGCGGCATCGTGGCCGTCAACCGCGCGTATCACGTTCCAGCCGTAGCTTTCAAAACGGGCGGGCGTATCGTCACCAAACCAGTTCTCGACCTTACCGTCGATGGAGATGCCGTTATCGTCGTACATCACGACCAGCTTGGACAGTTTCCAGGTACCGGCCAAGGAGCAAGCCTCGTGCGAGATACCTTCCATCAAACAGCCGTCGCCAGCGAAAACCCAGGTCAGGTGGTCGACCACATCGTGGCCTTCGCGGTTGAACTCGCGCGCCAACAAGGCTTCAGCCAATGCGAAGCCAACAGCATTGCCCAAACCCTGGCCCAAAGGACCTGTGGTGGTTTCCACGCCCGCGGTAATACCCACTTCAGGGTGGCCGGGAGTGCGTGAATGCATCTGACGGAAGTTGCGCAGCTCGTCCATGGGCAGGTCGTAGCCACTAAGGTGCAACAAAGCGTAGATCAGCATGGAACCGTGGCCGTTTGACAACACAAAACGGTCGCGATCAAACCAGGCAGGGTCGGCAGGGTTGTGTTTCAGGTGCCGGGTCCAGAGAACCTGGGCGATATCGGCCATGCCCATGGGCGCACCGGGGTGGCCCGAATTAGCTTGTTGCACGGCATCCATAGACAAGGCACGGATGGCATTGGCTAGGGTTTTATCAGAGGCTGACGCAATATCCATTAGAAGCTCATTGGGGCAGCGGCGCGACAATTCCGACAGGCGGACGGCTCACGGCCCTGATTAGTTTATAAAACGCGCTATTTTAGCATTGCTGGCGCTAAATCGCCCCCACTTGAGCTGGGGCCTTGCGCTTTCTCCCCGAAGCCTGGGTACGGTATGCTTGTGCGGTTTTTTATGCTTGATGGTGTCTTGATATGGCAGCTCCCCGTTTCTACCACCCCCTGGACTTGACGGCCCAGACCGAGATCGCCCTGCCCGAGGCTCTGGCGCATCACGCTATCCGGGTGCTGCGTTTGAAGGACGGTCAGGACATTGTCCTGTTTGACGGGCGCGGAACCCAGTATCCCGCCACCTTGCGCATTGATGGCAAAAAGGGCTTTGCCAGCCTGGGCGATGCCCAAACACCTGTCCGCGAGCTGGCCGGTCGCATAACGGTGCTGCAAGGCATTGCCTCCAGCGACAAGATGGACTGGATTATTGAAAAAGCCGTGGAAATGGGCGTCAGCCGCTTTGTGCCGATTCGCGCGCAACGTAGCGTGCTGCAACTGAACGCGGAGCGGCAGGCCAAGCGCATGGGCCATTGGCAAAGAGTGATTGAGTCGGCCAGCGAGCAGTGTGGTCGCAACCGCTTGATGGAACTGTCAGCGCCGCTGACATTGGCCGAATACTTCCGCGAGGCGGAAACTGGCCTGCATCTGTTCTGTGATCCCGATGCGCCCCAGCAATTGGCGCAGGCCATTGGACCGCAAGATCAGGCCATGACTATCTTGATTGGCCCCGAAGGCGGGTGGTCGCCCGAAGAGCAGAAGGTGGCACTGGGAGCCCAGGCTCAGGCGATTCGTTTCGGGCACCGCGTGCTGCGAACCGAAACCGCCGCCTTGGCGCTGACAGCAGCGATCAGCGCCTTGCAAGGCTGGGAATAAGGCTTATTCTTCGTCCTGGCTGGAGTAGGAAGCAGGGGTCTCACCCGGTTCAGGGTCAGGATGCTTGCCAGCGTGCAGAACGACACATACAAAACGGCGCTCGTTATTCGAGGCCCAGGCATGCACATCTTCACACACGCCCAAAATAGCCTGGGCGTCTTTTTCCAATGCAGGATCACCACTGTGCAGATTGTCCAGCCACAGTGCCAGGCCTGCTTTCTGATCCAGCACGGTGTCACACAGGCAATCGTAGAGCGCATCCAGATTGCCACCAAAAAACTCAGGGTAATCGACAGCCTTGGCGACTGCTCGCAGCACAGCGGAACGATTGCGCGCACGATCGCAACTTACTTCCAGGGCGGTAAGCCCCTGGTCCTGTGCCTGCTCCAGAAAATCAGCAGCCGTCAGGCCCGTTGCGTCGAGCACACCGCCTTGTTGCAAAGCTTCTTGCAAAGTCAGGGATTGGCTCATCAGGACGCTTCCTTAAAAAACGCTAACACTTCTTCACGACGACTCATGGTATCGGTCTTTCCTAACTCGATCAGCTCTTGGGTGTAGCCGGACTCGAATAACAAATATGAAATTAATGCACCGCCTGTGGTCGGACCGGACTTTGAAGATACACCAAGTACTCGAAATAGGGTACGTGCAGCAGTTGGCATCTGATGAATATGCCGAGTGGCAATTTCATCCAGCGAGCGGCTGGGGGTGATGGCAAACGTGCTGACAGGACGCAGCGATTGGCTTTGTAATACATTTGCAGGCATATAGGCAAGCAATGTATTGATGCGTTCCATACGCTCAATATCCGTTGACACACTATCAAGGAATATGTTGGATAAAGCATAGCCACTGATCTGCGCCAAAGAGGGGTATGGCGGATCCCTGGATTCCTGCTCGTGATAGGTGTTGTCGGCGTATCCGGTACCCACAATCAGCACCTTGTGCGCTCCCAGATGAATGGCCGGACTGATGGGTGCCAACTGACGCATCGTCCCGTCCCCGCACCACTGGGTTTGCTTGCCCACTTGCAGAGACTGAGCCGGAAACATGAAGGGAATGGCGCTGGAAGCCATCAGGTGGTCCACCCCGATGACACCGGGGATGGCACGGCGCAGATTGCGCGTCCAGGGGCGAATACGCTCGTCAGACTGATAGAAAGTCAGGTGCTCACCGGTGGTGTAGGCCGCTGCCGTAATCGCCAGCGCGCCCACATGCTGCTGGGCCAGATTGCGCTGCAAACGGTCGAAGTCCAGGCTCTCTTCCAGCAGGTCGCGCAGGGGCGAATTATCCAGCATGGAGTGCGGCACATGGTCACGCAGACGCGGCGCCAGCCAGCCCAAGGCCAGCGTGGCCACCCAGTGCACACTGGTCGCCAGCAACTGCAAAGGGTCAGCATGAAAGATATCGTTGGTGCGCAACGAGCCCCACAGCTGTTGTATATGGTCTACAGCCTCATGAGGCCTGTCGGCGCGGCACGCCAATCCGGCAGCGTTGATGGAGCCTGCCGAAGAGCCACAAATAATATCGAAGGGATTGCGAAACTGAGGGTTGCGATCAGGATCCAGCAGCTCCAGCAAACCGGCCAGCACCCCGGCCTGATACGCACCGCGCGCCCCGCCCCCATTCAGGACCAATGCCACAGGAGCGGGAGAGCGCTGGATCATGGTAGGTATCAGCCTTCAGTAGCGACGTTGGCATCCACTACCGTGACCGCCGTCATATTGACGATACGGCGCACCGAAGAAGTGGACGTCATGATGTGAACCGGTGCTCGTGTCCCCAACAGGAAGGGGCCGATTGCCACGTTACCACCGGCAGCCGTCTTGAGCAGGTTGTAGGCAATATTGCCTGCCTCCACGTTCGGGCACACCAGCAAGTTCGCCTCGCCAGTCAGGGCCGAGGTGGGCAGGATTTGATGGCGGGCCTTTTCATCCAGCGCACAATCGCCGTGCATTTCCCCGTCCACTTCCAGACTGGGGTCCAGCTTGCGCACACGCTCCAGCGCACCCCGCATGGTGACGGCGGCAGGCGAATCATTGGTGCCGAAGTTGGAGCTGGACAGCAAGGCCACCTTGGGTTCGATATTGAACTGACGCATCTTGCGAGCTGCCGCCAAGGTGATCTCGGCTACCTGATCCGAATCGGGATCGTGGTTCACGTGCGTGTCCGTCAAGGCCACGGTACGCTCGCTAAGCAGCAGAATATTCATGGCCGCATACGTTTCCACGCCGGGTGCCTTGCCAATCACCTGATCGACCAGCTCCAGATGGTTCTCGTAACGGCCCACCGTGCCACAGATCATGCCATCAGCATCACCCAGGTGCAGCATCATGGCACCGATCAAGGTTGGGCGACGACGCATTTCCACACGCGCCATCTCTTTACTGATACCGCGACGGGACATGATTTCCCAATAGCTGGTCCAGTAACGGTGGAAACGATCATCCTGTTCGGGGTTGGTCACTTCCACATCAATGCCCAAACGCAGGCGCAGGCCATAGCGTTCAATACGCTGCTGCAGGACAGCCGGACGCCCCACCAGAATCGGGCTGGCCAAACCTTCATCCACAATAATCTGCACGGCGCGCAGCACACGCTCGTCCTCGCCCTCGGTAAAGACCACACGAGACTTGGCGCCGTCCTGCACCAGGCCACGGGCCAGCGAATAGATGGGCTTCATGAAGGAGCCGGACTTGTAAACGAACTGACGCAGCTGATAGATATAGCTTTTCAGGTCCGCAATCGGACGCGTCGCCACGCCTTCCTCCATCGCTGCCTTGGCAACGGCAGGAGCAATGCGGACGATCAGGCGCGAGTCAAAAGGACGGGGAATAAAGAAGGAGGGCCCAAAAGACACTTCCTCCAGCCCATAGGCAGCCGCAACCCCTTCGTCCTGCTCTTCGCGTGCCAGCTGACAAATGGCCAGCACAGCGGCTTTTTCCATGCCGCGTGTAATCGTGGTGGCGCCTACGTCCAGCGCGCCACGGAAGATATAGGGGAAGCACAGCACGTTGTTGACCTGGTTCGGGTAATCCGAACGGCCAGTTGCCATGACCACGTCGTCGCGCACGGCGTGAGCGTCTTCGGGCAGAATCTCGGGGTTAGGATTGGCCAGGGCCAGAATCAATGGCCGGGCGGCCATCTTCTTCAACATTTCGGGCTTGAGCACACCACCAGCGGACAGGCCCAGAAAGACATCGGCCCCATCAATCACATCATTCAGGGTACGGGCATCGGTCTGTTTCGCGAAGCGGGCCAGCTCGGGTACGGGATTGCCGGGGCGGCCTTCGTACAGCACACCATCAATATCCGTCACCCAGATATTTTCCAGCGGCAAACCCATATCAATCATCAGGTCCAGGCAAGCCAGCGCGGCCGCACCGGCCCCAGAAGTCACCACCTTGACCTGCTTGATGTCTTTTTCAACAACGCTCAAGCCATTCAAGAAGGCTGCTGTCACACAAATGGCGGTGCCATGCTGGTCATCGTGAAAGACAGGAATGCTCATGCGCTGGCGCAGCTTGCGCTCCACCTCGAAACACTCGGGTGCTTTAATGTCTTCCAGATTGATGCCGCCAAAGGTCGGCTCCAGACCTGCAATAATGTCCACCAGCTTGTCTGGGTCGGTTTCATTGATCTCGATATCAAAGACATCCAGACCCGCAAAACTCTTGAACAGCACGGCCTTGCCTTCCATGACCGGCTTGGAGGCCAGCGCGCCAATATTGCCCAGCCCCAGCACCGCCGTGCCGTTGGAAATCACCCCGACCAGATTGCCCCGACCGGTATAGCGGAAGACATTTTGCGGGTCGTTGACGATTTCCTCGCACGCGGCCGCCACACCGGGCGAATAGGCCAGTGCCAGATCGCGCTGGTTGGAGAGTTGCTTGGTCGGCGTGACCGATAACTTTCCGGGCCTGCCCTGTTCGTGATATTCCAGGGCTGCTTTCCGAAAATTGGCGTCCATGCTTATACCTACCCAAAAATCCATTCAAAACGGACCGGGATCGCCAGAGCGTCGCCATTGCCTGTCAACGTGAATTCAAACAAGCGCGTGGCTTGATACGCTGAATGCTGTTCTCGTCTCCGAAACCCCGGTCACCTTGCCTGGCCCTCAAGGCCAAAGCAAGGACCATTCTAGCCCTTGAGTTACAACATGGGTCAAGCACAGGCCAGGACAAACTTATAGCGTTTGGCCCGGATAGGAAAATCGGTCCGCTGGATCAAACAGCGCTTTGATGCGGCTATCCACATCCTGAGCTTGCCAGGGCTGCTCCTGATTCGGCCAGGACCAGTCTTGCGGGTCCGAGCCGCTTAAAACGGCATCATCCAGCACCAGCCATTCCACCCAGGCCAAATCACCGCCGTGGCCCAGCATCAGATGAGCCAGATTGATGCCCTCGCCCTCAAGCGGCTCCAGCGCATCCAACCTATAGCGGCAAGGCCATTGTTCCTGTCTCAAGGCCTGCGTTTCGGATTCGCCCATCAATTGGAACAGGGCCGGAATCAACTGCTGCATGCGCAGGCTATCAAGCGGGTTGCGGTTTTCCTGACCAAAGGGACCCAAGGCTGCCTGCGTGTTGTCAGCCAGAATGACCGAGCAGTGCAATACGCCCGACAAGGCAGTGCGACCTGTGGGCCAATCATGCTGGCGTCGATCCGCCAGCCAGGCGGCCACGGTCATCCCGGCAGGCGCATTGGCCAGTCCTTGAAAACCTTTGGCTTCCATTTCACCCAGCAGACAGCCAGGCTGAACAAACCAGCGATTGGAGTTGGGTTCCAGACGGTCGCAGCGGGCCATCTGTCGGCCCGGTGCCAGAACAATCAAGGGTCCATCGGTTTCACTGGCCTGCGGCACACCTTCCAGACACACCGTCACACCGTACTCGGCGGCCAGCGTCAACACCATATGGACATCCGCGCTGGAGGCAGGCTCCAGACGAGCCTGCTCGTGATCCGGTTCCGCACTGAGTTCTGACCACTCACCTTGAACCCGAGCTTTCAGACGTGAGCAAAATGTCTGCCACGCTGTTTGGGGAGGACGACGTCCCATCAAAAATGCACGCCGCGACGAAGAAACCATAGACTTTTCCTGCAACAAACCTAAACTTGAGTCTCACTGGCCCGACGGTTTGTACCCCTACAGGGCACACGCACATGCCACAGCCACCTGACGCCCTTTTGAGCAAGGTCCTACAATACACTTTTTACCCGAGATTTGCCGTATGTCCCGCCTCGCCAGTCGTACCGAACATGTTCTTCCTTTTCATGCTGTTGAACTCTTCAAACAGGCTAATGCCCTGAAGGCCACGGGCCGCGACATTATCAGCCTGGGCATAGGCGAACCGGACTTCACCGCCCCGCAAGCCGTGGTCGATGCGCTGCATCAGGCCAGTAATCAAGGCTTGAGTCAGTACACCGCCCCTGCCGGTCTGACGGCTTTACGTGAACGCATCGCCCTGTATTACGAGCAGCAGTTCCAGGCCCGTGTCGACCCTTCGCGTATTGTGGTCACGGCCGGCGCATCCGGTGCCCTGTCTCTGGCTACGCTGGCTCTGATCAATCCTGGTGACGAAGTGCTGATGCCCGATCCGTCCTACCCGGCCAACCAGAACTTCATCATGGCAGCCGGTGGTACGGCCCGCCTGATCCCGGCCTCGGCGGAGGAACGCTTTCAACTAAGTGCCCAGCATATTCGCGAGCACTGGGGCCCCAAGACCCGCGGCGTTCTGATTGCGTCGCCCAACAATCCCACCGGCGCAACGATTTCCCGCCTTGCCCTGCAAGAACTGATCAAGGAAGTGCGCGCCCGTGACGGCTTCATCATCATGGACGAGATTTATCTGGGTCTGTTTTATGAAGAAGCACCGCTCAGCGCCCTGACCCTGGATCAGGACATTATTGTTATCAATAGCTTTTCCAAGTACTTCCACATGACGGGCTGGCGTCTGGGCTGGTTGATCCTGCCCACCTGGATGACAGAGGCTTGCGAGCGCATGGCTGCCAGTCTGGCAATTTGCGCTCCCTCCCTGGCCCAACATGCCGCCCTGGCCTGCTTCGAGCCTGAAACCATGGCGATTTATGAAGAGCGTCGCCTGGCCTTCAAGCAGCGTCGTGATTATCTGCTGCCCGAGCTGGAGCGTCTGGGCCTGCGCGTGCCCGTCCGCCCTGACGGCGCTTTCTATATTTATACGGATATTCGTGAATACAGTCAGGACAGCGATGCCTTCTCGCAGCAACTGCTGCACGAGGCCGGAGTGGCCGCTGTGCCGGGCCGGGACTTCGGTACGGCCCACGCACCTTATACCTTGCGCCTGTCCTACGCCACTGGCATGGACCGCTTGCAGGAAGCGATCAGTCGTCTGGGACAATTTCTGGGCCGCTAAACCCGGCATCGTTTCAGTCTGCCGGGCAGTGCAGCCCGACACCAGTAAAGTATTTCGGGCCGCAAGGCCCGATTTCTTTTTCCATTCAGACCACTTAGCGTGCCCGGATCGGAATGCCCGAGGCCAAGGCAATACGGCGACGTTCAGCCAGCACCTTCGCGCCATAGCCGCCATCGCTAGGCCCGGTTGCGCCCACATAACAGGCCAGGCCACCTTCAAGAGACCCTCGGCGGCGAATACAGTCCGACAGAATCTGCGCACCCACCCGAATATTTGCCTCGGGGCTCAGCACCGCCAACGTCCCTTCCATATAGATATCGAACTTCTCTTTATGGACTTTGGTCATCACCTGCATCAGGCCCTGCGCACCTACATGACTTTCCGCATAGGGGTTGTAGCGTGACTCAATGGCGATCACCGCCAGAATCAGTTGCGGGTCCAGGTTCTTTTCCTTGCCAACAATAAAAGCGGTGTGGATCAAGGCCCCCGCCACCGAATAGGCAATCTTGTACTTGCGCGCCAAATAGCTGCGCAAGGCCTGCTGCTGAGCCGCCGTGACGCCCGCAATGGGCTGCCCGGTGACCGAAGCACGCAGGTTCTTCATAAAGCCCTGATAAGTAGAGACAGCTTGCTGCTGTTCTGTCTGGCTCAAGTCCTCGCCCTCTTCGGACAGGTTGGGCTGTGTCTTGTCCGCTGGCCAGACCGCCTGGCTGTACGCATCGTATTTCACCGCCTCGGGGCGCAGGGTTTGCACGAGACCGGTATAAAGCTGGTTAAACTGAGCGCGCATCGACGGCACAACCACACAGGCTGCAATCGTCACCAGTACGGCAATGCCCAGGTACATGGCACACACGTGCACAAACTCACCGATGCGATACGTCAGGGTGCGGGCCGAGCGACTAAGTACATAGTCCATATCTTGGAAGCCCATGGGATCATCCTTAGTATTGCTAACTGCCCGATGTTAACCTTAGAACCTGTTCAAGGTCTTAACCAAAAATATCTGCAAGCGGAGCCCCGTTCTTCTGTGAAATACCGTGACTTGAGAGACTTTATTGCCCAGCTGGAAGCCAAGGGCGATCTGAAGCGGATTACGCAGCCAGTTTCCACCTCGCTGGAAATGACTGAAATCAGTGACCGGGTACTGCGTGCCGGTGGACCGGCGCTTTTGTTTGAAAACGCCCAGCATCAAGGCTCCAAAGCCGCCATGCCTGTCCTGGCCAATTTGTTCGGCACGCCACAACGCGTCGCCTGGGGCATGGGTGCACAGGATGTGTCGGCATTACGCGACACTGGCGAACTGCTGGCCAATCTGAAAGAGCCACAGGCCCCCACCGGAATGCGTGATGCACTGTCCAAAGTGTCCATGCTCAAGTCCGCCCTGTGGGATATGAGCCCCAAGAATGTCCGCTCTCCCGCGTGCCAGGAAGTAGTGCTGGAAGGCAAGGACGTGGACCTGAACCAGATCCCCTTGCAGCTGTGCTGGCCCGGCGACGTGGCTCCTTTGCTGACCTGGGGCTTGGTGATTACCAAAGGCCCTCATGCCAAGCGTCAGAACCTGGGTATTTACCGTCAGCAGCTGATTGGCCGTAACAAGCTCATCATGCGCTGGTTGTCCCACCGTGGCGGTGCCTTGGACTTCCGCGATCATGCACTGACCAACCCCGGCAAACCTTTCCCGCTTGCCGTTGCCCTGGGCACCGACCCCGCCACCATTCTGGGTGCGGTCACCCCCGTGCCCGATAGTCTGTCCGAATACCAGTTTGCCGGTTTGCTGCGCGGCTCGCGCACCGAAGTGGCCAAAGCCCTGGGTAGCGACTTGTCTGTCCCCGCCTGGGCCGAGATTGTGCTGGAAGGCCATATCCTGCCCAGCAATCACCCGGATGCCCTGGCCCCCGAGGTGCCTGAAGGGATGAAGCCGCCCGCAGACAGCAGCTACGAAATGGCACTGGAAGGCCCTTACGGCGACCACACCGGCTACTACAACGAGCAGGACTGGTTCCCGGTCTTTACTGTCGAGCGCATCACCATGCGCCGCAACCCGATTTACCACAGCACCTACACCGGCAAGCCGCCCGATGAGCCTGCCGTTCTGGGCGTTGCGCTGAACGAAGTCTTTGTGCCCCTGCTGCGTAAACAGTTGCCTGAAATTGTGGACTTCTACCTGCCTCCCGAGGGCTGCAGCTACCGCCTGGCCGTGGTGTCAATTCGCAAGCAATACGCAGGCCATGCCAAGCGCGTGATGTTTGGTGTCTGGAGCATCTTGCGCCAGTTCATGTACACCAAGTTCATCGTGGTGGTGGACGAGGATGTGAACACGCGCGACTGGAAAGAAGTGATCTGGGCCATGACTACCCGTATGGACCCGGTACGCGATACCGTGCTGGTGGAAAACACGCCTATCGACTATCTGGACTTTGCCTCGCCCGTTTCGGGACTGGGCGGCAAGATGGGCATGGATGCCACCAATAAATGGCCCGGAGAAACCCAGCGCGAATGGGGTACGCCTATCCAGATGGATGAGTCCACCAAGAAGAAAGTGGACGATATGTGGAGTTCGCTGGGGCTGTAAGCCAGAACGCGCCTTCATATGGCGCATTCCAAAAACAAACAAAGACCATCACCGCAACGGTGCATGGTCTTTGTTTTATTCTGCTCTTCAATGCGGGCCAGTCAACGCTACGCCCAAGGCCAGTATCAGGTCGGCGAGGCCAAAGGCTCCACCAGTTCAATCAGGTACTCATCCGGGTCAAACACAAAGGCAATCGTGCGTTTACCGTGATTCATCTGCTTGGGAGGCGTCTTGATCCTGACGCCCTGCTCCTCCAGATAACGCACCGCCTGATACACATCCTGGACCATCAAGGCCAGATGACCAAAGGCCCCGCCCTTTTCATACGGTTCTTTTTGATCCCAGTTCCAGGTCAACTCCAGACTGAACTGCGTGCTCTGATCAAAGCTGAGAAACACATTGGTAAAGCGGCCGGACTCATAGTCCGTGTGGCGCACCACATGCATGCCCAGAATATCGCGGTAGAACGCCAGGGATCGCTCCAGATCCAGGACGCGCAACATGACATGATCAAGGCCAAACTGTATTTGGGAAGTGCTCATAGCAAGGGGTAGAGGGTTGAAAATTGCAATGTAGCAAAACCGCCATCCTTGCATCATGACCGCTCATCAAGGGTCCATGAGAAATACTCAAGCCTTACGCACTGGCTGCCATCAGCTCCGACGAGATGGTCTGAATGAATAAAGGCACACAGGGATTGGCATTGCTTTCCTGCCACATGATGTTGATGAAGGACTGCGGATGCTGGCCCGACAAGTCCAGATCAATCGCCACCAGATCACGGTGTACGTACTTGCGCAAGGACTGCGACAAAACGGCAATGCCGATATTGGCCGCCACCATGCTCATGATGCCGGTAATGGTGCTGGCTTCCTGTACGGAATTGGGATGGAAACCGGCATGTCGACACAGGGAATAGAAATAACGCCGCCAGACCTGCCAATGCGTCTTGCTGCCCACCACAAAACGCTCATTGGCCAGTTCCACCAAGGGAATGGATTTTTCCTTTGCCAAAGGATGATCGCTCTGCAAAAGAACGATGGGATCATCACGACATACCGGCTTCCACAGCACGCCCAGTTCCTCGGGGTCATCAGAGAAAGCAAAGCCAAAGCCCAGATCCAGACTGCCCTGCTGCAAGCCCTGTATTTGCTGCTGCGTGGGCATATATAACAAATCGGTTGTGATGTTCGAATACTGCTGCTTGAAGTGTTCCAGCGTTCTGGGCAGCACGTCCTGCACCGCATAGTCGTTATAGGCAATGATCAGGTGTCCGATATCGCCAAACTTGGCTTTCTGAGCCAGCTCGATCCCGCGCTCCAGATGCACAAAAACCTGTTCGATTTCCTGCAGCAATAAAAAGCCTGCCGCTGTGAGCTTGACCTGGCGGGTGCTGCGTTCAAACAGGTCCACCTGCAAATCATCTTCCAGTTTTTTGATGATGCGCGTCAGGCCCGGTTGCGTGATATGCAGCAGCTCCGCCGCCTTCTTGAAATGCAACTGTTCGGCCACCGTTTTAAAGGCGCGCAGGTGATGCAAATCCAGGCGTGCGGGAATCATGGTTTCGCTCATATTTTAGATTGATAACATCGCGATCAATAATAGTGCGCGAATAGTGAATGGACAAGCAATTTGCAGAGGATTAGCTTATCTAGCACGCACTGGATGGCGCTTTGCAAGCATGCCAGGACCGGATGCCCAGCCCCACGGAAAGGAGGAACTCATCCTGTTGCAGCCGATGCTCTAGCCGAGCTCTCAACCAATACCAAGAAAAGATAGACACGTAGAAATAATAAAAAAACCAGCTACCCCCACAGGGTTTGATTTCAAAAAACAGATAGTCCCAATACTTGAGGAGACATAAGTATGCAAAGGGAAAGCACCGTGGCCGAATCGGAACATACCGATACGGGTCACATCAAGAAAGTAATGATGGGTTCAGCGGCCGGTACGATCGTTGAATGGTTTGACTTTGCCTTGTTCGGCTATATGGCCGTCTACATCGCACAAAACTTCTTCCCCTCGGAAGACAAGATGGCGGGCCTGCTGGCCACCTTTGCCGTATTTCTGGTGTCCTTTATTGTTCGCCCCCTGGGCGGCATCTACTTTGGCAGGCTGGGCGACCGCATTGGCCGCAAGAAGATTCTGGCCCTGACTGTCTTGCTGATGTCCGGGTCCACCGCCGCCATTGGTCTGATTCCAACCTATGAAAGCATTGGCATCTGGGCTCCGGTTCTGCTGATCATCATCCGCTGTATTCAGGGGCTGTCGGCCGGTGGCGAATATACGGGCGCCACCATCTACACCGTTGAACACAGCCCCATGAACAAACGCAACTCCTACGCCTGGGCCATGTCCGGTGCTACATACTTTGCGTTTGCACTGGCAGCAGGGATCAGCGCCGGCCTGGCCGCGATTGTCGGTACCGAGGCCATGGGCGATTGGGGCTGGCGCACCATCTTCCTGCTGGCCGTTCCCATGGGCATTGTGGCCTTCTTCATTCGGGATCATCTGGCCGAGTCGCCCGAGTTCCAGCAAATGCGTGCGGAGAAAAAAGGCCAGCTCAGCTACAGCGCGTCCCAGGTCTTCAAGGCAGAGGGTTCCAATATTGTGAAGCTGGGCGGCTTTATCGTGCTGTACGCCCTGTCCTTCTACATTTTCTCCACCTACATGAACACCTTCCTGCGCACGGTCATTGGCTTGTCCTCCGTCCAGTCCCTGACTGCGAACATGGTTGCCCTGCTGTTTGTCACCGCCCTGACCCCGCTTGCCGGTGTGATCTCGGACCGGGTGGGCCGCCGTCGCATGATGCAATTTGCCGCTGTCTGGCATGCGCTGTTCACCATTCCGGCCTATATGATCGTCAGCAAGGGAGCTTCGTTGGAGGCCGCCATTTTCGGCATGCTGATTATCGGTATTGGTCAGGTGGCAGCCAGCGTGGTGGCCGTCACCCTGCTCTCGGAGATGTTCCCGACCGACATGCGCTATACCGCTTCGAGCATGTGCTACAACATCACCTTCGCAATTTTTGGTGGCACCGCACCTTACCTGGCTATCTGGCTGACGGCGCAAACAGGCAGCTATCTGGCTCCCGCGTTTTACGTCACGGTGGTCGCGGTTCTGTGCTTTTTCTGGGTGACTGTGCTGATGCCCGAAACCGCCAACAAGCCTTTGCGCCGCTACCACACCGAACCGGCTCATGATGCCAAACCGGCTGTCAGCATGGGCAAGGCAGGCGCCAGTTAAGCCTTCTTTATTCCCGCTGGTTTTCCGCAATCAACAGCCCTGTAAAACAGGGCTGTTTTTTTATGGAAAAAGAGCATTGATTTACATTAAAAGCAATTCACATAAAGCTGATTCTGCCCATACAGAAACAGTATTCCCATACCGGCTTCTATAGAATAGCCTTCTATAGCCCGCGTCAAATATAGACTCACCTCCTGCCTTAAGCAGACTGAAGAATGCGCTTGCACTGCCCAAGGGATTTGCACCATGACCACCATCAGCCTTACCGACGTAACCGTAAGCAGCGACGCCGCCTCGCATGCCCAAGGGTGGCTGACGGTTCAATTCAGCAATGGCTACCGCATCCAGGCCTCCTGCCCCGAGAGTAATGACAACTGGGCTCAGGGAACCCGGCAGTTGTGCAAGCCAGAACATCACGACGGTCTGGCTCCCACGCAGGTGGACGAGCTGCTGATGCAAGCGGCTGACGATGGCAGCTATGTCGTCTTGCAGGCCACTTTACCCAAGACCTCCATTCCCATGACTTACGCCCGGCCCGCTGACGAGCACGTTTATATGGAGCTGTCCCATAAACAGCAAAGCGTTTTCAGCGCAGATTTTCTGGCCATTGCCGCGATTATTTTCGGGGCCTTGTATGGTTTGAAATGGCTCTTTGAAAAGTACCTGCTGCCCAAACTATAAAAACGCAGCCCAAAAAAAACGTCCTGTAAAAACAGGACGCTTAAAAGAAAAAAGAAAACTACACCGCCAGAACTGAGCTGCTGTTTAAAAAGCGCTGCTGCAACTGACGCGCCTGTAAAAGCAAAACATCATCCTGGTGCGGCTTTCCAATCAACTGCAAACCCATAGGCAATTTCTGGAAATACCCCAAAGGCAGGGACACCACCGGCAAACCCAGCAACTGCCAGGCACGACTCATGAAGGGTGCCCCTGTTCCTTCGGTTTTATAAGGCGCAACACCGGCTGCCGCAGGTGCCAGAATGAAATCCGCCCCACTATCTGCAAACCACTGCAGCATTGCCTGTTTGAGCGTGTCGGCTCTTTGCAAGGCAGCGATGTACTCCTTGTAGGGAAAAGCCAGACCCGTGCTCATCAAGGACTGCATATGGGCGCTCAAGGTTTCATGCTGCTGTTGCTCGTACACCAGATTCCGGGCCACTTCATAAGCCATGATCTGAGCATGCAAGGCCGTCAATTCAACAAGGGCGTCCTGCAAGGGAAAATCCACCAGCGTATGCTCCTGTTCCGACAAATCCTGCTGGCACGCCTGCAAGGTCTCCAGCATCTTGCCCTGAACTTCACCCAATGCCTGCCCGGAGAAAACACCGAACACACAAGCCGCCTGCGCTCCCGGCGAGCTCAGACTCAAGGGCTTGTGCAGCAGAATATTGCGCAGCAAGAGCGTGTCGAGCACGTCATTGCTGAGTATGCCCAGGGAGTCCAGAGACTGAGCCAGCGGCTGAATATTGCGCAAGGAAAACTCGTTCTTGCTACCTACATAGCCAATGCAGCCACAGTAGGACGCTGGCCGTATGACCGATGCCGCCGTCTGGGTCCCGAAGGCGACTGGCACCATGAAATCAGCCACGGCGGCAGCAGAGCCGCTGGAGGAGCCGCCGGGGGTGCGTTCGGCATCATGCGGGTTATTTGTCTTGCCAGCCTGAAAATAAGCGAACTCGGTCGTGACCGTCTTGCCCATCAAAATGCCGCCTGCCGCTTTCATCGCGGTAACGCAGGAGGCATCCATATCCGGAATCCGATCCTGATGAATAGCCGAGCCCATTGTGGTGGGAATACCGGCCGTATCAATGACGTCCTTGACCGCAAAGGGCAGACCCATCAAGGGCGAGGCCTTGTAAAAATCACTGCGGCTTTCGTACTCGGCCAGATAGTCGTCCTGATCAATCAGATACTGCCAGGCACCAATCTTGTCATCGCGTATGGCAATGCGCTCATAAAAGGAGGCCACGATCTCCGGCAGACTGGCTTCGCCCGTATGCAGAGCATGCAGCAATTGATGCAAAGGCAGCTTAAACCACTGTCGTTTCATGCTGCCACTCCTTGAGAGCTTGCAATAAAGAGGCATCCACCGTCGCCACCCCACCACCAACACGGCCACGTTCTCCGGCACCGTCAATCATGCCCAGCAGCACCAACGGCCCGGTATTGTTGGCAATCACTTGCGCAAAATTGCTAATACCATTGCGCCCGGCCAGAAAGGGCAAGCGGGTTTTCAGGAACTTGTTTTGACGCGTCAGGTAGTCCGAGGGTAGAAAGGCGTGCAGATTCCTGGCACTCATTCCCGCCAGATCCAGACACTGGCCACCCAGCCCTACGAAATCCACGACAGCACTATCGCCCAGGGCACCCAGTGCTTTTGCCTGCTCATTACCGGGCTCTTTATTGCCAGCAATAACAGGAGCGTCCGTAACCAGCCAAGTTGTGGAACTGGCCAATTGCAAACCAAAGCGCAAGCCATTACCGCCAACTTTAACGATGGCATCCGCGCCATCAGCAGGAGCCTGATTTGCCAGAATCAAGGCACTGGCGGCCATCCAGTAATTCAAGGCCCAGGCCATCGCGCCATATAGAAAGCTTTGGCTGGCGTCGTCATTAATGCCCCAGGAGACAATAATGTCGGCCAACTGCCGGGAGCCATGCAGGGTACGAGCATGACCATCATCACCATTGAGCAGGGAAGCCTGAACAATAGGAGCCAGATCTACCGGTCCCTGAAACTGTGCAGCCAGCCGCGCACCCAAACCCTGATGCAACCAACGCAGATGCGGCACCATTTCATCGGCAAAAATACCCAGGCGGGTACACCATTGCATGCCTTCATTCAGCACCGAGTACTTCTTGTTTTCGGGCTGATTACTGTCGCTGACCTCAATCAGATACATGGACGGCGTGACCACTCCGGCCAATGGCACCACCACGCCGTAATCCTGCGCGGGAGCCAGTTGCACGCCCCCTGCGTCCAGCAAGGCTTGCGCCTCTTGTTTGCTAGCTGCCCAGCCCTCATACAGAATGCCGATCAAAGCCGAATTTCGGATTGCGGCAGGCAACTCCTGTGCATCCCGAAACGGTGGCCCGGCATGCAGGACCAGGCGGCCTTGCGAGGGCAAAATGGATTGCAGAGGCCGGACCCCTGTCCAGGCGGGCATCACGGCCTGCGTCTCTACATGCTGAGCCATATCGTCTCCTTACGCCACGCGCACCCAGGTTTCGCTGTTCGCCAGGCTGGCGGACTGCGCACGCGAGCCGTTAAAGTCCCGCTCTATGGTGTTGCCCGGCAAGGCCGTGCCATTGATCAGCACCCTGGCTTGCTGCGCCGGATGGAACACGCACATCATTTCGTGCTTCTGGGTTTGGGTCTGACTTTGCGGCAGGTCCACACAAATCGCTGGCTGCGTCATGTGATGCCATTGCAATTCCACCGTCAGACCTGCACTGGCGGAGGTGACAGATTCGCTGACCAGCTCAGGGAAACGGTTCACTGTCTGGAAAACGCCGTCACTCAAGACCTGCAACTTGTCCAGCGCCACCGCCTTGCGAAACAGGCCAAAATGGCGCACGAAGTCCCGTACCAGATACTCGGCCAAGGGCTTGTTATCCGTGATCAGCAAACGCGCGTCGCTGTCCTGCCCGTCTTCGTAAGGCTTGTCCAACACCAGGATGGCCTGGCCGCTGCCATACGCCGAGCTGGCGATGCGAAAGTACAGGGACAAGGACGACCAGTCCTGTTCAGGGTCAGTCTTCAAGTAAATAAAAGGGTTGTCACCCGTCCAATCCAAGGTGCCGGTTTTAATTCCCGTCATGCTCAAGTCTCCGTGTTCAATGTAGTCGTCATGGGTGCCTGGGCGTTTCACGCCAGGTCTTTTTCCACCGCGTATTCCTGGCGCAGTAGCTGGAAGTCCGTGCTTGGTTGCCAGCCCAGAATTTCCTTGGCCGCATGGCTGCTGAAAATGGAGGCACGGGGATTGTTCTGATACCAGCGCGGGTTCTTGATTTCAGGCACAGGGCCGATAATCTGCTGATACCAGTCCGTGGTTGCCAGGGGGTGGGAGCTATCGTCTGCGCTAATGAAAAACACGCCGTAGCGTAAACCTTGCAGATTCACGGCGGCCTCAAAGGCACGCGCCAGATCCGCAGCCCAGATGTAATAGAACAGCCAGTTACGCTGCGGGCTGTCAACGAACTGGATGTACTCGGCAATGGTTTCCGGCAGCACCACGGCCAGCGGACGCAGACAGATCACTTCCATATCGCTGGCATCGCTAAAGCTTTTTGCCATCTGCTCCATGATGATCTTGCTGACGCTGTAGGCCTGATAAGGCTTGTTTTCATGGGCCTCGTCCACAGGCAGATACTGGGGTTTCCAATCAGCTCGCATCTCGGACAGACCGCAAGCGGAAATGCTGGAACACAGCACCACTTTCTTGACACCGTTTTCGCGACAGGCTTGCAGCACATGCCAGGTGCCGCGCACATTGACGTTGATGTACTGCTCCTCAGCAGCCTTCCAGTCGAAATCAATCGCCGCCAGGTGAATCACGGCATCGGCATCTTTGGTGGCCGCACGCACGGCCTCCAGATCCATCACATCCGTTTGAATAAAGGAAACCTGATGCTGGCTGGGTTTCAGATCCGCCACGACCACATCCATGGTCTGCATCAATTGCTGTACGACGTACGAGCCCACACGACCCGAGCCGCCTGTAACCACCACTTTTTTCATGGTGTTTCTCCTGTTTATTGTTATAGATCCAAAACCAGTTCGGCCGACAAGGCGCGCGACACGCAGATCATCATGGTTTCATTCAGCTGCCGTTCTTCTGGCGACAGCACAAAATCCCGATGCTCCGGCAAGCCGGAAATGACCACGGTTTCGCAGGTGCCGCAGGTGCCGTTCTGGCATGAGCACTTGACCCGTATGCCCTCCCGTTTCAAGGCGGCCAGAATCGTTTCATCCCCCGCTACCGCGATGCTTTTGCCCGACTTTTGCAAAGTCACGGTAAAGCCCTTGCCTTGCAGCAGGGCCGGGTCGGTCTCTACCGAGAAACGCTCCAGCACCAACTGCCAACCAATATCGGCCTGTTCCTGTTGATAGTTTTCCAAGGCGGTCAGCAATGGTTGCGGACCGCAGGAATAGACGACGGTTTGTGCATCCAGCGTTTTCAATAAGCCTTGCAGATCAAACAGCCCGTCCTGATTGGAGGCATGCGTGGTGATACGCGCAGCATCCACTTGTTGCAGCTCTTGCAGAAAAATAAAATCCGCTGCGTTTCTTGCCAGATACAGCAAGTGCCAGTCCAGGCCGGCTGCCGCAGCGGCCTGGATCATGGGCACGATAGGCGTGATGCCTATGCCCCCGGCCACAAAAAAGCACTTCTTGTTTGCAGCAAAGGGAAAGTGATTTTTCGGCACGCTGACAGCCAGCGCATCACCTTCCTGCAACACCTCATGGATATACGCAGAGCCGCCCCGCCCGGCTTCTTCTTTCAGAACGGCAATTTGCCATTCACGAGTATTGGCCTGCTGGCCACACAAGGAATATTGACGGTAAAGCGGTTCGGTCTGCGACACCGCCAGTTCCAGTTCAATATGCGCCCCCGGCTCCCAGACGGGGAACGCGCCCCCGTTTTGCAAACCCAGGGTCAGGCCCACAACGCGCTCTGACAGCCTGGTTTTCTTCAGCACGCGTGTTTGCAAAGTTTGCTGCATGATGCTGCTCCTGCTCCCTTAGGCAATCGCTCGGATCGGCAATACCCGGCTTTGCTCGTCCACACGGCGCTCTTCTGCGCGGTACAGATCAATCAGCCAGTTTTGCAAACGCTTGATGACCAGCTCTTCATTGGTCAAACGACCACGGGAGGCAAAGTTGGATTGCATGCCCTGATGCGAACGACGCCAGGCAAACAGGTCCTCAATCATCACGGGGTACAGATCATCGTGTTCCTGATCGAACTTCTCTTTGTGGTCCTCGCGCTCCAACGTTTCCTGCGGGTACATCCAGGACACGCCATAGGTGGACTGCTTGGCGCTCTTGGGCAGCCACATGAAGTACTTCACCTTGTCGGGCATGGCCACCAGCAAAAGGTTGGGAGCCACGGTCACGTAAGAAAGCTGGGTCCGCTCCTGGTCAGTCAAGCCCTTCATGGGCGGCTGCAAGATAGAGCCGGTATGCGTGGGGGCTGCGTCTTTGTGGGTGGAGATCAGGTTGTAGGAGACAATGCCATTGGCCACGTCATTGAAGACAGCGGTTTCATCCACACGATCCGGATTGGTTTCGTACATGCCGCCCCAGGACGAAGCGTGCAGAAAGCTGCAGTGGTAGCACTCGTCATTGAAGATCTTCCAGTTCCAGTCGAAACCTTCCATCTTCAGGGGTTCCGAAGACTTCAGCTCGGACATGCGATAGTTCGCCAGCTGCTTGCCCAAATTGCCCAGGCGGGTGTGCAAGGCCGGTGCCGTGGCGTCGTAGTTGATGAAGATAAAGCCTTCCCAAACCTCGGCGCGGATCTTGGGCAAACAGACGCTCTTGGGGTCAAAGCTGGCACCGGTATCGGTCAGACCTGGGGCGGAAACCAGCTCGCCTTCCATGTTGTAGACCCAGGCGTGCAAGGGGCAGCTGATGCGGCGTACATTGCCTGCCCCTTCCAGCAACAACATATTGCGGTGACGACAGACATTGGACAGTACATTGATGCCACCTTCACGAGTGCGGATGGCAAACAGCGCATCATTGCCTACATCGAAGGTGAAGAAGTCACCGGCATTGGGGATGTCAGTGGCACGGCCCACACAGAACCACTGCTTTTTCCAGACGGCATTCAGCTCAAACTGGAAAAACTCTTCCGAGGTAAAGCACTCGGGGGGCAAGGCGAAAACCTCGTCGGTTTCCTGCTGAAAGTAGCTGCGGTCAAATTCTTCAATCGCAATGGGCGAGCGTAGAGCGGTATTCATCTCAGTATCTCCTCTGGTTTGCATAAGCACCATGAATGGCTTTTATTAGGTCAGGCCAATCATGCGACAGGGAGCGACGCTTGAAAATTGAGCAAATTTGACGGAACGATGAGTTTTTTTTGTTGTTGAATCGGGATGAAGAGAAAGCGGTGGATCGCAATCACCGCAAAATGAGGCCGTTCTCGGCGACGTAAAGCCCGATTGAGGGCTGCGTGTCAGCCATTTGGAACCAGGGATGAGCGGTGTGAGAACTAGGCGGAGCTTGATAAAACCTCCAGCCACGCGCATCAGGTCGGGGTTCCACACCCTGATCGATGAGAAATGAGAAATGAGAAATGAGCAATGAACGATGTGCGATGTGCGATGTGCGATGTGCGATGTGCATCCAGCCTGGTTCAGGCAAGCCGATACATAAAAAACCTGCAAATATGCAGGTTTTTTTAAAGACGCAGAGACAGAGACACGGTCAGCAAAGAGCGAAAAAAGCCCGGTCACCGAGCACAACACATGGGGACCATCAAGTAACTACCGCCTAGCGGATTGCAATCGACGCGACCCAATCCACAAACTCCTGCTCCTGTCGGCTAAGGTTCGCCTCCTTGGGGTAGGCCAGAAAATAGGCGTACTCTTCCAGGCAAACATCGAACAGCTGGACAATTTCCTTCTTGTCGATCAAAGGCTGTAACAAGGCCGGACAGCCCAACATGACCCCTTGGCCGTTCAACACAGCATTCATGCGCACATTGGTGTCATCAATGTGAAAGCTCTTCTTGGCCGTCAGTTCCTGCCCCGCCGCCTTGCGCAACCACTGCTCCCAGCACAGCTGATTTTCTTCATGAATCAGCACATGTAGGTTCAGATCTTGCGGGGACATAATCTGGCCATGCGCCTGCAGGTAAGACGGCGCACAAACAGGCGTCAAATTGCCGGGGATGATACGCAAGGTTTGCAACTGCGGCCAATCGCCCTGCTTGCCCCAGACGATAGCAAAATTGATGTTGTCCCTGAAAAAATCCGGAGCCTGCAGCCTGTGCAACAAGTTGATTTCAATGTCTGGATGCTTCAGCCAGAAGTCTCCCAACTGCCCGGTAAACCACATGCTGGACACAAAGGGCCGCAAGGATAGATTGATGCGGCTCTTGCCGTGCGGCATGCGCAATTCGCTCAAAGCCTGATTGATCTCGTAAAACGGCCGTTGCAAACGGTCGAATAGAAACTGACCCTGATCCGTTAGTTCCAGAGATCGGTTCTTGCGCAGAAACAGCTTGCAAGCCAAATACTCCTCCAGCACCTTGATCTGGTGGCTGACTGCCGAGGGAGAGACCAGCAGGTCTTCTGCCGCCTTGGTGAAGTTCAACCTTTGCGCCGACACCGTAAAGGTTCTTAAGGCATTCAGTAATGGCACCTGCATGACGGGCTATGTCTCCTGACGTGGGTAGCTTTGTTCTGGAATTATTTATTATCGGAGCATAAGCCTTGCCGCCTTCAAAAACCAGTCAGGCAGAACGCCGAGCTTGCGGCAGGCAAAAAAAAACCGGCCCGGGCCGGTTTTCAAACAGACAAGCAGACTTACTCGTCCACATCGGTTTTGCGTCGTACCGGAACCAGTACATTGCGTGCTTTCTCACGTGCCGACCTGGAAGAATCAAACAGCTTCCAGGCTCCCAGAGCCAAAGCCCCGATACGCATCCAGCGCCCGCCAAAACTGCTCAGCACGGCAGAAGCACCGGACAACAGGAACGGATAACGGCGCGACAAGGACAGCGCGCTGGTGACTACACCGCCCATGCTCAAACCCGACGGCTTGACGCTGTTCCACAAATTGCCGGGGCTTAAATCTTCGCCCAGGGAGTGGATCTGGGACGACATGGTCTGCCGCTCCAACGAGGCGCGGACTCGCAACAGTTCAATACGCACAGCCCGCTCCTGGGCGGACATGCTCTCTTGCTTCGTGCTCATTTGCCGTCTCCCTCGGAATCCCTCAAGCGCTCAATAAACGCGACATCGCGACGCAACTCGGACAAGGTGGCCGAAAAAGGAATCGGGCCTGTAGTCAGACGACGGCGTACGGCCAGGAAAAGACCCACTCCCAAACCGGCATACAGAACGACCAGCACTCCCAAAGCCCAGTAACGATAATCCGTAGGCCAGAAGTACAAGGCCAGCAACAAGCTGAAAACCAGCACCGCCAGAGTGGAGAACAGCAGTGCGCCAAACACCATGCTGAAGATGGTTATCAGGCTTGCCTTTTGCTGACCGGCTTCCAGAGCGAACAGCTCCAGCCTGGTACTGACAGCCCCTATCAAGGTAGAACCAAGCTGACTGATAGTTTGCCTAAGCGCCATGATTTATCCCTGCTCTGCGACATCCTGCCATTGCATGCAATGGCAAGAGCCTGATTTCTAAGAGGCTGCCGATCTGGACCGCAAAGTCCAGATCGGCAGGGCTGCTTTTTATGCTGCTGCAACCCCGCAAAGGGCCCGCAGCGCAGAGCAAAGACAGATTAACGACGGCTGATCAGCATACCGAACATCAGGCCCACAATACCGGCCACGCCAATGGCTTGCCAGGGCTTGTCGTGGACATAGTTGTCGGTTGCCTTGGCGGCACGCACACTGTGCTCGACCACGGCTTCCTGAGCATCGTGCAGGGAATCCCGGGTCACACGCAGAGAGCGCAGCGCCTTCTCACGCAGCTCACCGGCCTTGTCGCCCGTGGCTTCAGCGGCCTCACGCATCAGTTTTTCAGCTTCATCCAAGCTCGCTTTCACTTCTTCGATGAATTTGTCTCCGCTGTTTTCCACACTTTTCTTGGTAGCCATAAATAACTCCTTGCAGTTGAAAGGGACACGCGACAAATACGTATCGCCAAGTGAATGGCGCCATAGCAGCGCCGCACAAAATTCTTTAACCCGCTGTTTTCAGGATAAAGATACTCGATGTACCTGAGACCAGTCAGTCGCAGGTTTACTTCAGTTGCGTCACATCCACCGTGGACGGGACACCGTTCTGAATACTTTCCTGCTTCATCACCATCTGCACATCCGGGCAATACCAATCCGTAACCTGGGAGTTGATGCCCGGTATGGGCAGACTGATGCCACTGAAACTGGCCTGAGTAGGCTCGATCTCGCGTTGATAACGAATAGGCCAACATTGGTAATTGCCCAATGCGGTCTGTACCGATTGTTGAGCTCCAACCGTCTTGGCACCAGTATGAATGCGCAAGACATTGGCGTTGGACTGGGAGCGCTTGTCCAGATTGATCTGGAAATCCTGGCGCGGGAAGGTTTGCCCTTCCTGCAGCCCACCGTGTTCGTAGGAAAACAGGCCCAGCAGGCGCAGGTCAAACGAACCTTGAACGGCTTCCAGACCACCACGGCCATCATCGCGCTGGAAACGGGTGCGGCCATCGCGCACCGTCATCACGTAGTCAATATTGGGCTTGCTGGCCGGCAAACCGGCCAGGGCTACACTGGCCTTGCCCTGTACACGCGCCTGGCACTGATCACCGCCCTGCTTTTTCACGTCAGAAAAAGCCAGATCAGCGCCCAAGGCCAGAAAGCCCGAGCCAGTCAGTTGTATCTGCCCACCGTCACGCATGAAAGGCACGTCACACAAACCAGCCTGAGCCGAGCTCAGGCCCAACATGACCAACAGCGGTGCAGCCATCCAAGCATTCAGTTTCATGTACATCCTGATTCAGTGAAACTTAGATTCGACTCTTTATTATGCCTATCCCCTCTGGCGTACTGGCAAGGGATTGTAAAAAAGCACGACAAGTTCTGGACTTAGAGTTCGCCGTCCTGAACCTTCTGGCGAGTACCAAAAATACGGTCGCCCGCATCACCCAGCCCCGGCACGATATAACCATGCTCGTCCAGATGCTGATCAATGGACGCGGTATAGATATGGACATCAGGGTGATGTTTTTCAAGAGTGGCAATGCCTTCCGGAGCCGCCACCAACACCAAAGCGCGAATATTCTTGCAGCCTGCTTTTTTCAGCAGATCAATCGTGGCGACCATGGAACCACCTGTTGCCAGCATGGGGTCGATAATCAGGGCCAAACGCTGATCCAGCTCGCCGACCAGACGCTCCAGATAGGTCTGGGCTTCAAAGGTTTCTTCGTTGCGAGCAATACCGATCACGCTGACTTTGGCGCCAGGAATCAAGCTCAACACCCCGTCCAGCATGCCAATACCAGCGCGCAAGATGGGCACAACTGTCACTTTCTTGCCAGCCAGCTTTTCCACTTCCACATTGCCACACCAACCCTCAATGGTGGTGGGTTCCAGGGGCAGATCCTTGCACGCCTCGTAGGTCAGCAAAGAGGCGATTTCCTGGGACATTTCGCGGAAATTTTTCGTGCTCAGATCTGCCTTGCGCATCAAGCCCAGCTTATGGCGGATCAAAGGGTGGCGTATTTCGTGTATGGGCATGATTGCTTCATCAAATTAGGGACTAACTAAAAACAGGGCTGCAGCACAGCAGCCCGCACTATCGTGATCGTCAACGTACTGCCAGCCACTTCACCACCGCATCAAAAAAGGGTCGGGCAGAGGCAGAACGTTCGTCATTGACCATCATGACGACAATATACCGCTTTCCGCTGGCTCCCAGCACGTAACCGGCCAAGGCACGACTATCGCGCAGCGTGCCGGTTTTCAAGTGGGCACGGCCCTGAACCTCGTCATCGCGCAAGCGCGAACGCACCGTGCCGTCCACACCGGAGATCGCAAAGGACGAAATGTACTCGGGCATCCAGTTCGAGCGCCAGGCGACTTTCAGCATGTCAGCCATGCCGCCCGCCGTGACGCGGGCATTGCGTGACAGGCCCGAGCCGTTGTCCACGGTCCAGCCTGCGGTATTCACGCCCTGGCGACCCAGCACGTTCATGACGGCGCGCTCGCCGGTGGCCACCGTGGCACCGGGACCATTCATTTCTGCGCCCACGGTCAGCAAGATGGTACGGGCCATCACATTGTTGCTTTGCTTATTAATAAGACGGATCAGGTCAGACAGGGACTGCGAGTCATGCCAGGTAATCGCCTGCGCACGAGCCGGCACACGGCCTGCTTTGATGTCGCGGGCCAGGGTGCCGCCCAGATCGCGCCACAGGCTGCGGAACAGCTTGTCGAAAAACTCGGTTTGGGAATGAACCAGACGGTAAACGCTGAACTCACCGCAAGAAGCGGCGGCCTTGCCACTGACACGGACCACCATGCCACCGGCTTCAGGCTGAATCTGGGTACCAACAACAGGCGAACCAGGGCAGGTCGCCGTCGACCACTCGACTTCACCCTGTACGCGCACTCCGGGCAAAGGCGGGTCAATAATCGCAATCCATTTGCGCGCCTGTGTATCTGGCTGGAACACCAGCCGGGAAGCGCCTAGCCCCACCATCATGGCATCCGGGCTGGCGTTATAGGGACGGTCACCCGCATTATCGAAATCACCCGGATTGATGGTGACGTTGCCGAAGATGGAACGATCCACAATAACTTCGGTCAGATTCTTCACCCCACGCAAGCGGAGCTCGCGCAACATGTCCCATAACTGCGGCACGGTCAAAAACGGATCGCCCCCCGCCTTGATGTACAGAGGCCCTTTCAAAGTGCCTTGTTCGTCCACCTGCAGGCCGTCCTGGGCCATTAACGTCGTACGCCAGGTATATTCTGGCCCCAGAGCGGACAAACCGGCCCAGGTACTGACCAGTTTCATTACCGATGCGGGGTTACGGGGCTCCTGGGGATTGACGCCGATCAGGCGCGGACCGTCCACCTCGTCTACCACGATGGACAGAGACGATTGCGGCAAGCGGCTGGCGTTCCATACCGAAGCCAGCTCGGGCGGCAAGGCCTGGGCCAGGGCTAGTGATGCGCCTTGCACCATGAGCAAGGTGGCCAGAGCCACGTGCTTGCAACGACTCAAAACAGGCTTTGCCTTTAAAACGCCCATGCCCTCGTCTCCAACAGATCAATTCAGGAAAGACCCAAGCATACCGAAAGAAAAACACCACGGATATGGCCGTTTCAGCAATCTGGCGGCAAAGCGTTAAAATAGTCGGTTACCCCATCAGGCCCGGCCTTCTGGCCAGTGGCCCTTTACGACAAACCATGAGCATCGACCCCTCTTTAACTATCGCCCAGTTCGACTACGAGCTTCCCCCTGATCTGATCGCTCAAAGCCCGCCGGCCCAGCGCCAGGGCAGCCGTCTGCTGCATCTGGACGGTGCCAGCCAATTGCATGACCGCCAGTTCACCGACCTGCCCAGCCTGCTGCGCAAGGGTGACCTGCTGGTCTTTAACGATACGCGCGTCATCAAGGCCCGCCTGCATGGCCAGAAAAGCAGCGGCGGCAAGGTGGAAGTGCTGATCGAGCGCGTAACCGGCCCCGATACGGCTCTGGCCCATATCCGCGCCAGCAAGTCCCCCAAACCTGGCACGTTGCTGGAACTGGCCGACGGCAAGGTACTGGCCGATTGCACCGGGCGGGAAGACGCCCTGTTTGCGCTGCGCTTTCACGAGCCTGTGCTGGACATGCTGGAGCAATACGGCGCCACGCCTTTGCCACCCTACATTACCCACGCAGCGGACGAGGAAGACGACTCGCGCTACCAGACTGTTTACGCCCGTCACCCCGGTGCCGTGGCCGCCCCGACGGCTGGCCTGCACTTTACCGACGACATGCTGAACACCTTGCGCGAGCAAGGCGTGGACCAGGCCTTTGTGACCTTGCACGTGGGTGCAGGCACTTTTCAGCCTGTGCGTGTGGACAATATCAGCGAACACGTCATGCACGCCGAGCGTTACCATGTGCCCGCCGCCACCCTGGCCAAGATCGAAGCCACCCGCGCTGCCGGTGGCCGCGTCATTGCCGTGGGCACCACCAGTGTGCGTTCGCTGGAGTCTGCCGCCAGCAAAGAGCCCGGCATGAACCAGCGCTGCACCGATGGCAGCATTGAAGGCGACACGCGCCTGTTCATTACCCCCGGCTTCCAGTACCAGTGGGTGGATGCACTGATCACCAATTTCCATTTGCCCCAGTCCACCTTGCTGATGCTGGTATCGGCCCTGGCGGGGATCGAACCCATACAACGTGCCTACCAGCACGCCGTCCAATCCCGGTATCGCTTCTTTAGTTACGGCGATGCTATGTTCATTGAGCCTCCTACCCCATGAGTGGACTGAAGTTTGACCTCTTAAGCACCGATGGCGCCGCTCGCCGTGGCCAGATCACCCTGAACCACGGTGTGGTGCAAACCCCCATTTTCATGCCGGTAGGCACCTATGGCAGCGTCAAGGCCATGATGCCGCACGAGCTGAACGAGATTGGCTCACAGATCATATTGGGCAATACCTTTCACCTGTGGCTGCGTCCGGGCACGGAGGTCATGGACAAGTACCAGGGTCTGCATAATTTCATGCAATGGGACAAGCCCATCCTGACGGACTCGGGCGGTTTTCAGGTGTTCAGCCTGAAAGGCATGCGCAAGATTACCGAGGAAGGGGTGAAGTTTGCCTCCCCCATCACCGGCGAGCGCCTGTTTCTGACGCCTGAAGTGTCGATGCAAATCCAGTACTCCTTGAACTCCGATATTTCCATGGTGTTCGATGAATGCACGCCCTACTTGATTGACGACCGTCCCGCCACGCATATCGAAGCGGCTAAATCCATGCGCATGTCCTTGCGCTGGGCTCGCCGTTCACGCGAGGAATTCAAGCGTCTGAATAACCCCAATGCCCTGTTTGGCATTGTGCAAGGCGGCATGTACGAGGACCTGCGCGACGAATCCCTGGCTGGTCTGACCGAAATCGGCTTTGAAGGCTATGCCATTGGCGGCCTGTCCGTAGGCGAGCCCAAAGAAGACATGATGCGCATTCTGGCGCACACCACCCCGAAACTGCCCACGCATGCCCCCCGCTATCTAATGGGTGTGGGTACACCGGAAGATCTGGTCGAAGGGGTCAGCCAGGGCGTGGACATGTTTGACTGCGTCATGCCCACCCGCAATGCGCGCAATGGCTGGCTGTTTACCCGTTACGGCGACATCAAGATACGCAATGCCCGTTACCGCGACGATACCCGCCCGCTGGATCCCAGCTGCACCTGCCATACCTGCAAGCATTTCTCGCGTGGCTACTTGCATCATTTGCAGCGTTCCAATGAAATTACCGGCTCGCGTTTGAATACCTTGCACAATCTGCATTTCTATTTGCAGATCATGCAAGAGATGCGCGATGCTATCGAGCAAAAGCGTTTCGCGGCCTGGCGGGAGCAGTTCCACCAGGATCGGGCGCGCGGTATTGAATGACACGCTGTTTGTGATACCGCAATAAAGTGCCGCTACAATACACCGTTAGTTTTTGACAACCCACACAAAAAAATCCTCAGGAGCCCCACATGTCCGCTGTTGACATTCTGACTCTCATCCCCGCCCAGGCAGCTGCCGGCGGCGAAAATGCCTTGATGGGCATGCTGCCCATCATCTTGATGTTCGTTGTGCTGTACTTCTTGATGATTCGTCCTCAAATGAAGCGTCAGAAAGAGCACCGCAACCTGGTATCCAACCTGGCCAAAGGCGACGAAGTAATCACCTCCGGCGGTCTGCTGGGCAAAGTCAGCAAAGTTCACGACAACTACCTGACCGTTGAAGTGGCCAACTTGACCGACAAGCCTGTTGAAGTTCTGGTCCAACGCGTGGCCGTTACGACTGTTCTGCCCAAAGGCACGATCAAGTCGCTGTAATGCCTCCGACCCCGGACCTCGGTCCGGGGTTGCCATTTCTGCACCCGTCGTAGATATCCCATGAATCGTTATCCTCTCTGGAAATATGTCATCGTCTTGGTCGCGCTGGCGATCGGCCTGATCTATACCTTGCCCAATCTGTTTGGTGAGTCTCCTGCTGTCCAGGTTTCCAGCGCCAAATCCACGGTCCGGCTTGAAACCAACCTGATCAGTCACGTTGAAGAGCTGCTCAAGAAAAACAATATTCCTACGACGGGCTCGTATTTTGAACAAAACGGACCTAGCGCCACTGCGCGTTTCCGTTTTGAGTCCACCGATGTTCAGCTCAAGGCCAAAGACCTGATCGAGCGCGAACTGAACAAGGACTCCACAGCTACCGCCCCCGACTACACCGTCGCCCTGAACCTGGTGTCTGCGTCGCCTGCCTGGCTGACCGCACTGGGCGCCCACCCCATGCACCTGGGCCTGGACTTGCGCGGTGGCGTGCACTTCCTGCTGCAAGTGGATATGCAAGGCGCGCTTCAAGCCCGCTACGACTCCATGGTGGCAGATGCCCGCAGCGTGCTGCGCGAAGCCAAAGTGCCTGTTGGCGGCATCGAGCGTGATGGTCACTCGCTGCGCATGAGCTTTGCCTCGGCAGACGATCGCGACCGCGCTCAATCGGAAATGCGTCGCGCCATGCCTGATCTGGCTTTCACCCCCGCCGGTGACAGCGGTCTGACAGCCCGTTTGACCGAAGCCGCCACCATTCAGGTGCAATCGAACGCCCTCAAGCAAAACATCACCACCTTGCATAACCGAATCAATGAGCTGGGCGTAGCCGAGCCTGTGATTCAACAGCAAGGGTCCGATCGCATCGTGGTTCAACTGCCCGGCGTGCAGGATGTAGCCAAAGCCAAGGAAATTCTGGGTCGTACGGCCACACTGGAACTGCGCATGGTGGAAGACTCGCCTGCTGCCGTTGCGGCCTTGAACTCGGGTACCGTGCCCTTTGGTCTGGAGCGCTACACCGAGCGTGGTGGTGCCCCCCTGCTGCTGCGTCGCCAGGTCATCCTGACAGGTGAAAACCTGCAGGACGCCCAGCCCGGTCGTGATTCGCAAACCCAGCAACCCACCGTCAACCTGACGCTGGACAATAAGGGCTCGCGCATTTTCCGCGACATTACCCGCAACAACATCAACAAGCGCATGGCGATTGTGCTGTTTGAAAATGGCGTGGGTGAAGTGGTGACGGCTCCGGTTATCCGTAGCGAAATTCCTAACGGCCAGGTACAGATCAGCGGCAGCATGAATGCTCAGGAAGCCGCCGATATTTCCCTGCTGCTGCGTGCCGGTTCGCTGGCCGCCCCCATGAGCATCATTGAAGAGCGCACCATTGGCCCTAGCCTGGGTGCCGACAATATTCGCCAAGGCTTTAACGCCACGCTGTACGGCTTTATTGCGATCGCCATCTTCATCATGCTGTACTACCACCTGATTGGTCTGTTCTCCACCATTGGCCTGACCTTCAACGTGCTCTTGCTGCTGGCTGTCTTGTCCATGCTGCAAGCCACCCTGACCTTGCCGGGTATTGCAGCTATCGCCCTGACCCTGGGTATGGCCATTGACGCCAACGTGCTGATCAACGAGCGTATCCGCGAGGAGCTACGCAATGGTGCCTCGCCGCAACAAGCCATTCACCTGGGTTTTGATCGTGCCTGGGCCACTATTTTCGACTCCAACCTGACCAGTCTGATTGTGGGTGTCGCTTTGCTGGCCTTCGGTTCCGGTCCTATCCGTGGTTTTGCGGTCGTCCACGTGATCGGTATTCTGACCTCCATGTTCTCTTCGGTGGTTGGGGTTCGTGCCCTGGTCAACCTCTGGTATGGCAACCGTCGTCGCCTGCAGGGTATTTCCATTGGTCAGGTCTGGAAACCACAGGACAAGAAGTAAAGTGCCGGGGCCGGTGCAAACCGGCCAGGCCCAACTACAGGCATAAAGCATCATGGAATTTTTTCGTATTCACCGCACTATCCCGTTCATGCGCCATGCGTTGGTGCTGAACCTGATCAGTTTTCTGACATTTATTGCAGCGGTCGTCTTCATTATTGTGCGCGGCTTTCACCTGTCCATCGAATTTACCGGTGGTACGGTCATGGAAGTGCACTATCAGCAAACCGTGCAGGTAGAAGATGTGCGCGGCTCGATTCAGTCGCTGGGCTATACCGACTTCCAGGTACAGAACTTCGGCACGTCGCAGGACATCATGATCCGCTTGCCCGTTCTGGACGGACAAGACTCTACCCAGCAAAGCGAACAAGTACTCCAGGCCTTGAAGCAGCAGCACTCGGACGTGGAGCTGCGCCGTGTGGAGTTCGTGGGCCCACAGGTGGGGCAGGAACTGCTGCATAACGGTTTGATGGCCCTGGCCTTTGTGGTCGCGGGTATCTTGCTGTATCTGGGTTTCCGCTTTGAGTGGAAGCTGGCACTGGCTTGTGCGATTGCCAACTTGCACGACGTGGTCATCATTCTGGGCTTTTTCGCATTCTTCCAGTGGGAGTTCTCGCTGTCGGTGCTGGCTGGTGTCCTGGCTGTGCTGGGTTACTCCGTGAACGAATCCGTTGTGGTGATGGACCGTATCCGTGAGAACTTCCGCAAGCAGCGCAAGATGTCGGTGTCGGACATTATTGATCTGTCCATCACCCAGAACATCTCGCGTACCATCATCACCCACGGTTCTACCCAGATGATGGTACTGTCGATTTTCTTCTTCGGTGGCCCAACGCTGCACAACTTCTCGCTGGCGCTGACCATCGGTATCTGGTTCGGTATTTACTCCTCCGTGTTCGTGGCCGCCGCCATTTCCATGTGGCTGGGCGTGAAACGTGAGGATCTGGTCAAGCCGATCAAGAAAGACGAAGGCGGCGAGGTTGTAGAAGGCTAAGTTGCTTCTTGGCTCGCTGTTAACGAAAGCCCGACATTAAAACAATGTCGGGCTTTTTTGTTTCTAAGGCTGCTGGATTGCGAGTAATAGGGTGGCAGGCGTTTGTTTTATTGAGGGCCGGGGCAGGTCGGCTTGGCGGGTCATTCGCCCGTGCTGCGCACGGGTTCCCTTGTCAGGGGCCAGATGCGGGCGGGTCGTGAACTCGGAGCGCGGTTTGTCCCCCGGACAAACCGCAAGCGTGCTCCTCAAACAGCACGCCCCTTGCACCCCGCATCTGGCCCCTGCCCGCGGCGAATAACCTGACTCGCCCGCCGACCTGCCCCGGCCCTCAATAAAACAAAAAGAGGCTTACTGCTGCCACCCTATATTTATCTGAAGGGATACTTCGGCACGACGGTTAGACAACGGGCAATACTGCCATCACGATATGACGGGATCTCGCAGCTGTGGCAGCATCAACGAGGTTTACAGAAAATCTCATTTCCATCGGGCTGAAATAACTTGCTGCTGTCGTTTTCAGTGCACAAGCTGCAATGACTGGATGACACACTACAAGCCATAAGTAATGCAAGGGAGGGACGACCAACTACGTAATTAATTCGGGATGGTTTCATCAGGCCGTAAGGTCAATACGCGCACACCACTGTCTGTCACCGCTACCGTGTGCTCAAACTGTGCTGACAGCAAGCCATCGCAAGTGCGCACGGTCCAGCCATCTTTCCCGGTTTGCACCGCAGGGCCACCTTGATTCAGCATGGGTTCAATCGTGAACACCATGCCCTCTTTCAATCGCAGTCCTGTGCGCGGCATGCCCCAGTGCAAAACTTCAGGCGCTTCGTGCATTTCCCGCCCGATGCCGTGCCCACAGTAATCACGTACAACGGAATACCCATTCTTGCGTGCGTACTGGGAGATGGCAAACCCCACATCACCCAAAGTCGCGCCGGGGCGTACGGCTTGTATACCTTTCCACATCGCCATATAGCAGGCATCGACCAGTTTTTGCGCAGCAGGAGTCACCTGCCCCACCGTGTAGGTTTTGCTGGAATCCGCAATAAAACCGTTCTTCTCCAGGGTGATGTCGAAATTCACGATATCCCCCTCTTTCAGTACATCCGTCGTGGACGGCATACCGTGACACACGACTTGATTAGGCGATGAGTTCAGAACATAGGCATAACCGTACTGCCCTTTGCTGGCGGGCCGGGCTTGCAGCTCATGGACGATGTAGCTCTCGACCAGATCATTGATCTGCATGGTGTTCATGCCAATCAGATCTAACTGATCCAGGCGCGTGAACACTTGAGCCAGCAAACGGCCCGACTCGGCCATCAAGGCAATTTCATCTGCCATCTTGATCATGCTGACTCCACCTGATCCAGAGGCACGGCAGGCTCACCCAAACCAGCCGCCTTCATTTCACGGGCGACAATCTCGTTAAAACTCATGGTCGGGTTCAGTTCGCACAACAACCCCATACGTATCCAGAAAGCCGCCTGCGCATTGATGGAGCGACATGAAACCGTACTCGCCTTGCGTAGCTGGTCGTGCAGCTCGTCATCAATATTCACGATACCCATTTTTCAATCCTTATATGATCCATATACGAATCATATAATCCGCAAAATCAGGACGCAAGTAGAAGCTGACTGAAAATCCTGATCCAGCTTCATGCCCCCACAAGACTATTTCCAGCCTTCTCACCCCAAAGGGCGGCCTGTCTGCAACAAGTCCTCCCACATGATCCCAGCTTGCTTGTGGCTCACGGGAGGCTGGGCGTTATAATGCCCGATTCCTCATTTTCAATGGCCCGCGGGATATACACCCGTCACGGCTCCTTCTATGACCGACACCACAATCTCTACCCCCGCCAGCGCGGATGCTGCTACCAAGCCTGCCCGCAAGCTCTTCATTCGCACCTTTGGCTGCCAGATGAACGAGTACGACTCCGAAAAAATGGCCGATATCCTGAATCAGGATCGCCCCGTGGAGTTGACAACCAACCCCGAAGAAGCAGACATCATCCTGTTCAATACCTGTTCGGTGCGCGAAAAAGCGCAAGAAAAGGTGTTCTCGGATCTGGGCCGGGTTCAGCATTTGAAAGCGCTCAATCCCGATCTGGTCATTGGCGTAGGTGGCTGTGTGGCCAGTCAGGAAGGCGACACGATTATTCGTCGTGCTCCCTACGTGGATGTGGTGTTCGGACCACAAACCTTGCACCGCCTGCCCGAGCTGATCGTCAAGCGCCGCAACAGCGGCCGCTCGCAAGTGGATATCAGTTTTCCTGAAATCGAAAAATTCGACGCCCTGCCTCCAGCACGCGTGGAGGGTTATTCGGCCTTTGTGTCCATCATGGAAGGCTGCAGCAAGTACTGCAGTTTCTGTGTAGTGCCCTACACCCGTGGCCCCGAAGTCTCCCGTCCCTTTGACGACGTACTGATGGAAGTGGCTGACCTGGCCGACCAGGGTGTGCGGGAAGTGACGCTGCTGGGCCAGAACGTGAACGCCTACCGTGGCCCGACCGACGTCGCTGGCGAGATTGCCGACTTTGCCATGCTGCTGGAGTACGTGCACGAGATCCCTGGTATCGAGCGCATTCGCTACACCACCTCGCACCCCAAGGAAATGACCTCGCGCCTGATCGCCGCCCACGGCAATCTGCCCAAGCTGGTCCCCTTTCTGCACCTGCCCGTACAGGCCGGCAGCGACCGTATTCTGGCTGCAATGAAACGCGGCTACACTGCGCTGGAGTTCAAATCCATCGTGCGCCGCCTGCGTGAAGCGCGTCCCGACATCGTCTTGTCCTCCGACTTTATCGTGGGCTTTCCCGGTGAGACGGAAGAGGATTTCCAGAAGACACTGAAGCTGATTCGCGATGTGAATTTCGACCAGTCTTTTTCTTTTGTATATTCGCGTCGCCCCGGCACACCCGCCGCCGACCTGGAAGACAACACCAGCAAAGAAGAAAAGCTGGACCGCCTGCACCGCCTGCAAGCGCAAATCAACGAGCAGGCCCAGGCCATCAGCCAGGCCATGGTCGGCAGCGTACAACGCATTCTGGTCGAAGGCACCTCGCGCAAAGACGACTCGGAACTGAAAGGCCGTACCGAAAACAACCGCATCATCAACTTCCCCGGCGACCCTCGCCTGATCGGACAAATTGTGGATGTGCACGTGACCCAAGTACTGACCAATACCTTGCGCGGAGAAATCGTGACCCATGACCGGGTTGCAGGAGCCTGATCTATGACTAGCCAACGCCGCCGCATGCCCACTTCCTTGCGCCTGGACGGGGACAATACCCATCTGGCCAATATGTGTGGCCCCTTGGACGAGAACATCAAGCAGATTGCCATTGCCTATGACGTCACCCTGCGTCGGCGTGGCAGTCATGTTTCGATTGAAGGCGAGCGCGCGGAGGAGGCTGCCAAGGCCATTGACTGGTTCCATTCGCGTGCCGTGCACCGTGCGCTGAATATCGACGATATTCAGTTGGGCCTGGTTGAGCTGGGCGCCAGCCGCCGCCACGAAAAAGAGGAAAAGCCCGAGCCCCTGCCCGAGCTGCCCCCCGTCGGCCAGGAAGAAATTTCCCTGCGTACCGCCAAACGCGACCTGCGTCCTCGCACCCCCGGTCAGCGCGAGTACCTGCGCAATATCCTGAACAACGACATCAACTTCGGCGTAGGCCCGGCCGGGACTGGCAAGACCTGGTTGGCAGTGGCTTGCGCCATCGATGCGCTGGAGCGCGAATCCGTCCATCGCTTGGTGCTGACACGTCCTGCTGTCGAGGCGGGTGAGCGCCTGGGCTTTTTGCCCGGTGATCTGGCCCAAAAGGTAGACCCCTATCTGCGCCCTTTGTACGACGCCTTGTATGACTTGATGGGTGTGGAGAAGGTACAGCGCCTGTTCGAGAAACAAATCATCGAAATCGCACCGCTGGCCTATATGCGCGGCCGCACGCTGAACCATGCTTTCGTGATCCTGGACGAAGCCCAGAACACCACACCGGAACAAATGAAAATGTTCCTGACGCGCATCGGTTTTGGCAGCAAGGCGGTGATTACCGGCGACCCCACTCAGGTGGACTTGCCCAAAGGCCAGCGCAGCGGCTTGAATCATGCCGTCAAGGTGCTGGAAAACGTGCAGGGTATTTCCTGCTCGCGCTTTAGCAGCCGTGATGTCGTGCGCCACCCGCTAGTTGCGCGAATTGTGGACGCCTACGAACGAGCCGGTGATGCCTGATCTATCCCTGAGCGTCCAGTACGCTGTTGATTGCCCCGAGCTGAGCCGCTCCCGTATCCGCCGCTGGATGCAGCGCACGATTGATATGGCAGTCGAACGCATCCACCCCGAAGATCGCTTCACCGCCCTGTCCGCCACCTTGCGTATTGTGGACGCCGAAGAAGGCCAGAGCCTGAACCTGAGCTACCGGGAACGCGACTACGCCACCAATGTGCTGACCTTTGAATATGGTCAGGACGAGGACGGCGTGGTCCACGGCGATATCGTCTTGTGCCTGCCCGTGCTGGAGCGTGAAGCCCAGGAACAGCAAAAGCCATTTCTGCACCATGCCGCTCATCTGGTGGTGCACGGCTGTCTGCATTCCCTGGGTTACGATCACATTGAAGAGGACGAAGCCCAGGACATGGAAGCGCTGGAAACCGCTGTTCTGGCCAGTTTGCGCATCCCTGATCCCTACCAGGAGCGCTAGCTCGCCCACTTGTCACAAAGGGCCTCCCATCCCTGACAAAGCTGCGCCAATCCTCACTTCCCTTCCCGCATTCCGAATGATGACAGGTACATACCTTGTCATCATTTTTCGGTTATGCTTGTTTCTTCCTTAACTCGTCCTTCGGACAATGTCAGACTCTGCTCCCGACCCCGAGCCCCGCCCTTCCAAGGCCAGCTCAAACAATCCCATCTCTCGCTTAAGTGCTTTTTTCAATCGGCGTCACGAACCCGAAGACCGAGAAGACCTTAAGTCTGTCCTGGTTGCGGCCCACGCCCGCAAAGTTATCGACGACGAATCGCTGTCCATGATCGCCGGAACACTGGATATGGCCAACAAAACAGTGGCCGATATCATGGTGCCCCGATCCAAGATCGATATGCTGGACATCGCCAAGCCCTTGACCGAGATGCTGCCCATCATTATTGAAACGGGCCACAGCCGCTTTCCGATCTACGAGACGGAGCGCGACAATATCATCGGTATCTTGCTGGCCAAGGACCTGCTGCTCTCGATCGCCAATCCCACGCTGGATTTGCGCCCGCTGATTCGCCCTGCGGTATTCATTCCCGAGACCAAGCGCCTGAACGTCTTGCTGCACGAGTTCCGTGGCAGCCGCAATCACCTGGCCGTCGTTATTGACGAGCACGGTGGTACAGCAGGCCTGGTCACCATGGAAGACGTGCTGGAACAAATTGTGGGCGACATCGAAGACGAATACGATGAAGACGCCGAGCAGACCATTTTCCAGGCCGGCCCCGACAGCTGGCGTGTCATGGCACTGACTGAAATCCCCGATTTCAACGAAGCCTTCCAGACCCACCTCCCTAACGACGACTTTGACACCGTAGGTGGTTGGCTGGCGTCCGAATTGGGACATATCCCTCGCCGGGGCGATGTGGCCCAGCTTGATGGCATCAGCCTCACGGTTGTCCGTGCGGATGCCAAACGAGCCCTTTGGTTGCACGTTCAGCGAGCCACACCCGCCGAGCCTAATCTTGAACAAGCCTGATTCCAAACCTTTACCCCAGGCGCTTGGCGTCGCGTTACTGCTGGTCCTGGGGGGCTTGCATGCCCTGTCCTTTTCCATTGGCCCGCTGCCATCCTGGGTTCTGCCCTTCTACCAGATCACCTTGCTGGCCATTGCCTGCTCGCAAATCATGGGTTCGACGTCCGTGCGCCAGGCCTTTGGTCGCAGTTATCTGTTTGGGCTGGGGCATTTTGGCGTAGGGATTTACTGGCTGTACATCAGCATGCACCAGTATGGTGGCATGCCCTCCTGGATGGCCGCCCTGGGCGTTTTGCTACTGGCTGCCGCCCTGGCCCTCTTTCCTGCTCTGGCTTCAGCGGTTTGGCAAAAACTGCGCCCCAAGCACGATAGTGATTCCTGGCTGCCACGATTGTTGCTATCAGCAGGCTGGGCAAGCTGCTGGGCATTAAGCGAATGGCTGCGCGGCAATTTGCTGACTGGCTTTCCTTGGTTGAATATCGGCTACGCCCACGCAGAAGGGATGTTTACCGGCTGGGCACCCGTTGTGGGTGTGTATGGCCTGGCCTGGCTGTCGGCTTTCAGCGCCGCCGTGATTGCCCAGTTTGCCGCCTCCAAAGACAAGAACCAAAGCCCTTCCAGCGCGATCGGCATTGGTATCGCCATGATTTTTGGCCTGATCGGGATCAGTCTGCCGCATATTGCCTGGGTCCAGCCCCATGGCGCGCCCTTTATTGCCCGCCTGGTGCAAGGCAATATCGATCAAAGCGCCAAGTTCGGCCCCAATATGAGCGAAGGCATAGAGCGTTATTACGAGCTGGCAAACCTGCCGGCCAAGACCCCCGAAGACGCGCCGCGCCTGATTGTTCTGCCTGAAACCGTTATCCCCGTATTGCAAAACCGCCTGGAAACCAGCTTCTGGTTGCGCTGGACGGAACTGGCACAGCGCCATCAAGCCAATCTGGTGCTGGGTGTCCCCATGGACCGTGGCACGGTCAACGGCAAGCTGAGCTACACCAACAGCGCCTTGCTGATCAGCCCCGAGACTCAGCCCCAGGACATCATCAATAGCACGGCCAGCTACTACGACAAGCATCATCTGGTGCCTTTCGGCGAATTCATCCCCACCGGCTTTCAATGGTTTGTGGACATGATGAATATCCCGCTGGGGGACTTCCATCGTGGCGCCTTGCCGCAAGCGCCCTTCAAGATGGCAGAGGGGCGTGTTGCCCCCAACATCTGCTATGAAGACGTGTTTGGTGAAGAGATCATCCAGGCCGTGCAAGGCAGTCCTGGCCAGGAAGGCGCTACCTTGCTGTTGAACATCAGCAATCTGGGCTGGTTTGGCGATTCCTGGGCCTTGAGCCAGCACTTGCAGATCTCACGTATGCGGGCTCTGGAAACAGGCCGTCCCATGCTGCGTGCCACCAATACCGGCATGACAGCCGCCATTGATCCTTATGGGCGTGTTCGTGCAGCTCTGCCGCCCCTGACGCCGGGTGTGCTGGATGTGGAAGTTCAAGGCACAACAGGCCTGACTCCCTACGTGAAATACGGCAATCTGCCCTTCTTGATCTGGGCAGGCCTGCTTCTGATTATTTTTGCCTGGCGCTCTCGTCGTCAGGACTAAGCACCAACAAACTCACCACAGGCTTTGCGGTAGCGGAGACTCCCTGAAAGGATTCTGCTATTGCAAAGCCTGCGGTGCATTCGGGTACAAGCGCGCGGCAAAACCACCGGCACGCTCCCGATTCCAGGTCTTGCACCAGTCCACGAACTCATCCGCCGGGATAGGCGTAGAGCACAAGTAGCCCTGCATATAGTCGCAACCGGCGTTGTTCAACAAATCCAGTTGCTCGTGACTGGTCACACCTTCTGCCACTACCCGCAAGCCCAGCTTTTGCGCCATGACAATCATGGCCTGAGTCAGCACCAGATCCTCGCTGCTCAGGGCCAGATTGCGGATATAGCACTGATCAATCTTGAGCACATTGATGGAAAACCGCTTCAGGTGCGACAGAGAGGAGTAGCCGGTGCCAAAATCATCCAGCGCCACACTCATGCCGTACTCCCGCAAGGAGCGCAACTGCTGCAAGGCTTGCCCCTGATCGTCCAGCAACAAGCGCTCGGTAATTTCCACCACCAGCGCATCACCCGGAATGCCTTGGGTTTGCAGATACTCCACCCACTCGCGCGCGCAGGAGCCATTGAGCTTGAACTGCGCGGGCGAGACATTCAGGCTGACCCGGAAACCGGGGTCCAGCTCGTTGCGTAGTTTCACCGCGGCCTGGGCAGCCGTCTCGAACACCCATTCGCCAATCAGCACAATCAGACCGGAATCTTCGGAAAACGGAATGAATTCTGAAGGGGGCACCAAGCCCAACTGCGGGTGTTCCCAGCGTATCAAGGCCTCGGCACGGGTGACCTGCCCTGTACGCAAATCCACAATGGGTTGGTAATAAAGCTGGAACTGCTGCTCGCTTAGTGCCTTTTGCAAATCCTGCGAAAAACGCAGGCGCGCTTCCACGGCTTCGCTCATGGCAGGCAGGAAGCGACAGTATTGATTGCGGCCGCAAGCCTTGGCGGCGTACATGGCCATATCCGCATTCTTCAAAAGCTGGCCGGCATCATCGCCATCTTCGGGGAACAGCGTGATTCCCAAACTGGCGGAAACAGACACCGAGTTCTTGCCCAACTGGAAAGGCTCTTCAATCGTGTCCAGCAAACAGCGACAAGTGCGCTCCACAATCGAGGTATCGCTGATATCCGAGATGATGACGGTAAACTCGTCACCACCAATACGGGCCACGGTATCCGTTACCCGCACACAGCGCTGCAAACGCTGGGCCACTTCCTGCAGCAGGACGTCGCCCTTCTCGTGCCCCAAGGAGTCGTTCACATCCTTGAAAAAATCCAGATCCATAAAGATCAGCGCGAAAGGCAAGCCTGTGCGACGCGACTGCTCGCGCGCTTGCTGCAAGCGATCCTGGAACATCTGCCGATTGGGCAAGCCCGTCAAATGATCGTAATGCGCCTGCTTCCACATCTGCGCTTCACGCTTCTTATGGCTGGTGATGTCGGTGAACAAGCCAATATGGCGATACACCGTGCCATCCGGGTTCCAGGCAGTGCTGATGGTCAAACGCTCGGCAAAATCCTCGCCGTTCTTGCGTCGATTCCAGATATCGCCCTGCCACCGCCCGGTTTCCGAAATCTCGCGCCACATTTTGCGGTAGAACTCCGCGTCCTGACGCCCCGAGTTCAAGATAGACAAGGTGCGGCCCCGCACTTCGTCCAGCTCGTAGCCGGTGATGCGGCTAAAAGCCGGGTTGGCATCTACCACATGGCCAAAACGATCCGTCACAACAATGGCTTCGCAAGTGTTCTCGTACACCACGGCCGCCAAACGACCCGTCACTTCGTTGCGCACCCGCGTGGTGATGTCCTGCACTACTGCCACCATGCCCATACGACCCTCGAGCTCGATGGGAATGGCACAGATCTCGACATCAATGGATTTGCCGTCATGACGCAATGCCCGCGTTTCATAGCGCAAACTGCTGCCACCAGAACGCGAATCGGCCACCACTTGAGTCAAAGAAGGAAATCGCGGCGACAGAAAGACTTGATCAACCGTGAACTCCTGGCGCAATTGTGCACGGCTATATCCCAATGTCTCTGCCAGCTTTTTATTGACGAAATCAAAGCGGCCATCGCGGGATAAATAAACTCCCAATAAAGGGTTGTGGCTCAAACTGCGGCATATGGCGTTGAGCTGGGATAAATTGCGCTGCTGAATAGAAAGCTGCGCATCCAGCTGTTGAATCTGCAAACCGCAGTAATTCAAAATCTGCGACAAATAACGCGTTTCACTAGTGCCTGAACTGGTGCTTTTCGCACGGTAATTGCCGCCAGTAAAAGCCTGGCCTTGAGCCACCAGCTGTCGCAAGGGATCGGCTGCCCAGGCACGCAACATGAAGTAGGACAGACACAGCGCGATCAAATCCAGACCCAGCATGAAGAACACCGTCCAGCGGTGCTGCGAGCGGATACTTTCACGCGAGGCATCAAACGCATCCAGCAATTGCTGGGTGTTATGACGAAACAACGAGTCTTCCGCGTTCAGGCTGGCCGCTGGCAGGAGCACTTGCTCGGAGCTGACCGGAAAATCCAGACGCATCAAGCGCCGCTGCCATTCATTACTTAGTTGGGAGACCAGCCCCAGCAAGGGCTTGTCCAGCGGGATCAGGACCACACCATCGACTACTCCGCCATCGCGTAACAACTGCACCACCCCTTGGAACTGCTGATCCAAGTGGCGCAAACGGGCAGGCGTCGAACTGGAAGGCGCGGCCAGCGCCACGGAATAGCTGATATCAGAGAGCTGGCGCAGGAGGCCGCTACTTGCCTGCAGGCGAATTTCTGCCTGGTTTTGCTTGTAAATGACAGTAACCGTTGCGGAGATCAACAACAGCCAGACCAACAGCACCCAAATCAGCAAAGCACTCAAACTGATTCGTCTTTGTGCATCCACTGGAACAGGCAGAGGTGATGATATGCACTGCTTTGCTGACATAGCGCCATTAAATAAAAAAATGCAGGCTAAGTGAGGGGCCTACAAAACGTAATTATTGCAGGTGAAATGTTACTCAACGAAGCATACCATCATTAGATTACAGAGCAGCGCAAATTTCTCACAAACCCTGCATTTATGCGCCTAAGAAGGGAATTAGACGATCCTGAAAGGGACAAAAAAACGACGCTAATAGTTGAAAGCATTTCCTTCTATTGAGCCACAAATGAAATGTTATGACACAAAGAAGATACAAAACTCCGTATAAAACAAAAAGATACAAGCGCATTTCAGGCTCACCCTGAGCCCTGTTTTCGGCTTCCGCACGCCGGGGGTATCGCCTCCTCTGCCTGCCCCATGCCCCCCTCTGGCAGCCCCTCTGAAGTTTTTTCACTTTATTTTGGTTTTTTTCTTCAAAAGACTTGCACAAAGATAAAAACACCTTCATAATCTCAATTCTTCGTTGGTGGTCGACAAAAAGAACGCCGAAATGGGGGTATAGCTCAGCTGGGAGAGCGCTTGCATGGCATGCAAGAGGTCAGCGGTTCGATCCCGCTTACCTCCACCAAAAAACGAAGGTTAGCTGTAGAGTCCTGTCCCCTTCGTCTAGAGGCCTAGGACACCACCCTTTCACGGTGGGTACAGGGGTTCGAATCCCCTAGGGGACGCCAAGATTCTTGGCAACCGCTGCGGAGCGGTAGTTCAGTTGGTTAGAATACCGGCCTGTCACGCCGGGGGTCGCGGGTTCGAGTCCCGTCCGCTCCGCCAAAAAATTTAAAAATCAGTCCTGGACTGGTTTTAGCAGTTTGAAGTGGCAAGCCTCGTCAAGCCTGACACTTATTTCGATACTTTGGTTTTTTGACGCAGTTAAAAAACGAAGTAAAGAAAATTGGGGGTATAGCTCAGCTGGGAGAGCGCTTGCATGGCATGCAAGAGGTCAGCGGTTCGATCCCGCTTACCTCCACCAAAAAACGAAGGTTAGCTGTAGAGTCCTGTCCCCTTCGTCTAGAGGCCTAGGACACCACCCTTTCACGGTGGGTACAGGGGTTCGAATCCCCTAGGGGACGCCAAGATTCTTGGCAACCGCTGCGGAGCGGTAGTTCAGTTGGTTAGAATACCGGCCTGTCACGCCGGGGGTCGCGGGTTCGAGCCCCGTCCGCTCCGCCAAAAAATTCAAAAAGCCTGATAGATTTCGATCTGTCAGGCTTTTTTCATTGGTGGACTCCCGGCCTGCAAGCATGCGCACCAGAACACCTCTCTCAGCCTCTGGTGCCTATCGCTCGTCTACGAATACCGTGCAAAGAAAAACCGATAAGCACTAATGCCCCTCCAAACAGGCATACCGCATGCCACCCACCCAGACGCCAGGCAATACCAGCCCGACCAGCAAAACCACCGCCTGCCCCAGAATCAATTTTCTACGGTCAATCCGGTCTCCAAGAGGGACCAGAAAAAACAGGCCGCAAACAAACCCCAACTGGGTCGCCATCGGGGCCAGATTAATCAGCCCTCTTTCCTGCGAGAATGCCTGTTGCAACAGTTCCAGAAGCGGCTGGTTGTAATAGACATTCGAGACAAATACGCCGCAGGCAATGAGGCATCTCCCATCCGAACAACCATACGCATCAGCCACCTTGCAAAAAGCGCTATCCCTGGCACGCTCTCAACAAGCCAAAGCCTGGAAGGTCAGCCTCAAAGCATGATTCCATCCTGCGGATGCCCTGCTGCCTGCTCAAACCATCGGCTGATCTAAAAGGTTTGCCCGTCAAGAAGAGTCCCATCAAGCAAAAAAACGGGATATGTAGCCTCAATTTACTTGCCGCGGCTTAACAAGGAAGTTAATGTATTGCGTTATCGTTACTTCAACATTCAACTTCTATGCCAGCCAGTACCCTGGGCCAGCGTGGTCCGACCGAGCATCATCGCCGCGAACAGATCATTGAGCAGGCCAATACGCATTTCCGGCTCTACGGGTATCGCAAGACCTCTGTTGCCAGCCTGGCCAAATCCATAGGCGTGTCCAGCGCTTATCTCTATCGTTTTTTCGACTCCAAGCAGGCTATCGGCCAGGCGATCTGCCACTCTGTGCTCAAAGGCATGCACGTGCAGCTGCAACAGATTGTGGAGGGCGACTTGCCCCCTATCGAACGTCTGCGCCACTTCATTGAAACCGCCTGCACGCTAAGCCTGGAGCTGTTCTTGCAGGAAGGCCGCATGCAAGAAGTGGTCATTGAAGCGCTGCAAAACAATTGGACAACAGTGGACCAGCACAGAGAAGATTTGCTGACCCAAATCACCGCCCTGGTGCGCGCGGGCCGTGAAAGCGGCGACTTTGAACGCCGCACGCCCTTGGACGAGGTGGTTCAAGGCATCCTGTTTGCCTTGACCGCCTGTCTACACCCTGTCTTGCTGGAAATACATCCGCCTGAAAAAACCCGCCAAGGTTTGCTGGTGGTAACGCAGCTTATCCTGCGCAGCCTGATGCCTTGAACGTCACGTCCCAAGTTACAGTTCATCCAACTATTTACCTACCCGGAGTCCTGCATGGCTCTTTTTCGCTCTCTTAGCCCTGTCTTGAGTTTGTCCGCCGCCCTTGTACTGATGGGGTGCAGCCAGCAGACACAGGAGGCCGACCCTCGCACTCAGGCTCCTTTGGTCATTCAAAGCGTGATTCAGCCCAAGGCCGATCAGCAACGACGTTTCCTGGGGCTGGTCAGCGCACGGGTGGAAAGCCCGCTGGCATTTCGGGTAGGCGGCAAGATTGATACGCGCAAAGTTCAAAACGGCGAGCACGTTGAAAAAGGCCAGCTCTTGATGACGCTGGACCCCAAGGATCTGCAACTGGATTACCGCGCCCGTCTGGCTGCCGTGCAGGCCGCCCAGGCTCAGGCCGAACAAGCCCAGTCAGATTACAAACGCTTGTCCCTGCTGGTGGAGCAAGGCGGTGTTTCCCGTCAGGCGCATGAACAAAGCCAGAAGGCACTGCGTAGCGCACAGGCAAATCTGAAGTCCGCCCAAGCACAAGCTGAAATAGCCCGCAACGCCGACCAATACAGTTCCCTGAAAGCAGAAGCCAGCGGCATCATTACCGCCCAGATTGCGGATGTTGGCCAAGTTGTCAGCCCGGGGCAAGCCGTGCTGCGCCTGGCCCAGGACGGCCCACGTGATGTCATTGTCAGCCTGCCCGAACAATGGGATATCCCGCTGGGTACTCGCGCCACCATTGAACTAACGGACTCCCAGGAAAGCCTGCCCGCCCAACTGCGCGAGTTGGCCCAATCCTCTGACCCTGCAACCCGCAGCTATCAGGCCCGCTTTTCCTTCGAGGGCGAGAATGTCACCGCAAGACTGGGTTCCAGCGCCATTGTGCATTTGACGCCCCCGGATGCAGACGCCTTGAATCAAGTGCCGCTGACTGCAATTTACGATGCGGGTAAAGGGCCCGGTGTGTGGGTAATTGATGATCAGAAAACCGTGCACTGGCAGCCCGTGACCATTGCCAAGCTTGCCCAGGAACACGCTTACCTGTCCCAAGGCCCTGAAGCCGGTACGGCCATCGTGGCGTTGGGCGCTAACCTTTTGCATGAAGGCCAGGAAGTTCGTCCTGAAACACGCGAGGTCAAGCAATGACAGGCCGCTTCAATCTTTCCGCTCTGGCGGTGCGTGAACGGGCCATCACGCTGTTTCTGATCATTGCTCTGGCAGCGTCCGGCATTTACTCCTTCGTGAAACTGGGTCGAGCCGAAGACCCGGCTTTTACCGTGAAAGTGCTGACCGTCACTGCCATGTGGCCCGGGGCCACCGCCCAGGAAATGCAGGATCTGGTGGCCGAGCCCATGGAAAAGCGCATGCAGGAACTGCGCTGGTTTGACAAGGTAGAGACGGTTACTCGTCCCGGCACAGCCTTGATGGTGGTGACCCTGAAAGACACCATGCCGCCCGCGGACGTTCAGAGCGAGTTCTATCAGCTCCGCAAGAAGCTGCAGGATCAAGCTCCGCGCTTGCCCAAAGGCGTGCAGGGGCCGTTTGTGAACGACGAATACTCGGACGTGTCCTTCAGCCTGTTCGCGCTGCAAGCCCCCGGTCTGCCACCGCGCCTGCTGACTCGCGAGGCCGAGAAAGTACGCAGTCAGCTACTGCAAGTCCCCGGCGTCAAGAAGGTGAATATTCTGGGCGAGCAAAGCGAGCGTATTTTTGTCGATCTGGACGAAGCCAAGCTGCACAATCTGCAGCTCAATCCTCAACAGATTCTGGAAGCCTTGTCCAAGCGCAGTGCCATGACAGCCAGTGGTGCCATCAGCACCGATGGCCCGCGTATTCACATGCGCCTTAGCGCCGGGCTGGAGGATGTGGAGGCCATCAGCAATACCTATATCTACGTGCAGGGTCATAATCTGCGCTTGGGCGACATTGCCACTATCAGCCGTGGTTACGAGGACCCACCCAGCTTCGAGATTCACCACAACGCACAATTTGCCATGTTGCTGGATGTGGTGATGCAGGAGGGCTACAACGGCCTGTATCTGGGCAAGGATCTGGAAAAGGCACGGGAAGATATTGCCGCTGCCCTGCCCCTGGGCTTCTCCCTGGAGACCGTCACCAACCAGTCGGTGAACATTGCCTCCGCCGTAGGCGAGTTCATGTTCAAGTTCTTCGCGGCGCTAAGCGTCGTGCTGCTGGTGTGTCTGGTCAGCATGGGCTGGCGGGTCGGGATTGTAGTGGCTGCCGCTGTGCCCCTGACGCTGGCCATGGTGTTCGTCATCATGATGATGACAGGCAAGGTGTTTGATCGGGTAACGCTGGGCGCGCTGATTATCTCGCTGGGCCTGCTGGTGGACGACGCCATTATTGCGATCGAGATCATGATCGTGAAAATGGAAGAAGGCATGGACCGCCTGAAAGCCGCCGCCTATGCCTGGAACCATACGGCAGCCCCCATGCTGTCCGGCACCCTGGTGACGATTATCGGCTTCCTGCCGGTGGGTTTTGCCCGTTCCTCTGCCGGGGAGTACGCCGGCAATATCTTCTGGATTCTGGCCGCTGCCCTGCTGACCTCCTGGCTGGTTGCGGTGGCCTTCACTCCCTATATGGGCGTGAAATTGCTGCCCGCCATTCCAGCCCGTCCCGGCGGCCATCAGGCCATTTACGACACCCCCAATTACATGCGCCTGCGCCGCATGATTGCCTGGTCGGTACACCACAAGTTTCTGGTGGCCGGAATTGTGGTGGCAGCCTTCGTGCTGGCGGTTGTAGGCATGGGTTTCGTCAAACAGCAATTCTTCCCCACCTCCGACCGACCCGAGCTGCTGGTAGAAGTGCAGTTACCCGAGGGCAGCAGTATTCAGTCCACGCAAGCCGTTACTCGCAAGGTGGAGAGCTGGTTGCGCGAGCAGCCCGAAACCAAGCTGGTCACCAGCTATGCCGGGCAAGGCGCACCGCGCTTTTTCCTGTCCTACAACCCTGAACTGCCTGATCCCTCCTTTGCTCGTCTGGTGGTGCTGACGGCTGATCACCACGACCGCGATGCGCTGCTGCAACGCTTCCGCCAAGTGGTGGCCGATGGCCTGACACCAGAAGCGCGTGTCCGTGCCACTCAGCTAGTGTTCGGGCCATCCACCAAATACCCGGTGGAGTTCCTGGTACGTGGCCCTGATCTGGACAAGCTACGTGATATTTCCGAGCAAGCCATGGCGGTGATGCGGGCCGACAAGGACATGCGTCAGGTGAACGTGGACTGGGGTTCGCGCGTACCCGTCCTGAAGCTGGACGTAGACCCGCAACGTCTGCAAGCCTTGGGTTTGAATCGCCAGAGTCTGGCCGAGCAAATCCAGTTGCAGCTGGATGGCACAACCGTTGCGGAATACCGCGAGGACCTGCGTAATGTACTGGTTGTGGCACGCAGCTCTGCCAGCAACCGCCATGATCCCATGCGCCTGTCCGGTCTGACCGTCATGAATGATCAGGGCCAGAACCTGCCCTTGGAGCAGGTCGGCAAGCTGGAAATCATGCAGGAAGAACCCAAGCTGGCACGTCGCAACCGCCTGCCCACCATGACCGTGCGAGGGGATATTGCTCCGCACGTGCAACCGGCAGAAGTGGCCAACCGGGTGATGAAGGAGTTTGCCTCCTTGCAGGCTTCCCTGCCCCCTGGCTACCTGATCGAGATGAGCGGCATCACCGCCGAGGCCAAGAAGTCCAATGACGCGCTGCTGCCCGTCTTCCCGGTCATGATTGCCTTGATGCTGCTGGTTATCGTGATTCAGGTACGTTCGCTCTCGAACATGATCATGGTGTTCCTGACCGCCCCCTTGGGCCTGATTGGCAGCGTGCCCGCCTTGCTGATCTTCCAGCAACCCTTTGGCTTTACGGCGATTCTGGGGCTGATTGGTCTGGCGGGGATCCTGATGCGCAATACCTTGATTCTGATTGAGCAGATCAAGACCAACCGGGCTGAAGGTGCCTCACCCTACGATGCCGTGATTGAAGCCACTGTGCAGCGTGCCCGCCCCGTCATTCTGACGGCGCTGGCGGCGGTACTGGCCTTCATTCCGCTGTCCTTCTCCGTGTTCTGGGGCTCCATGGCCCTGACGCTGATCGGCGGTACAGCCATTGGCACCATCCTGACGCTCTTGTTCTTGCCCAGCTTGTATTCGATCTGGAATCGAATCCAGGATCCACGCGCCTCATAACTTGCTTGAAGGCTGAAACTGTGTAAATAATGGATGCATGGTTTGAACACCAACAAACCATGCATCCCACTGCCAGTCTTGTGGGTCCGGAGAACAGAACGACGCAAGATAGCTTATGTCTACACAGAAAGACCTGCCCGCCGCCCTGTCTCACGCTTTCGAGAAGGCGATCTACCGTATACACAGCCCAAAGGGCGATATGGACGTGCGCATCGGCCAGCTCAACCGCCCTCTGAATCAATTACTGGAACAAGAAAACAGCCGTGGGGCGGCAATTTTGACCGCCTGCAATCCAGGCGCGCAAATTTGCAGCCGTGCCTTTAACGATGCGGTTCAGGAAAGCTTGCTGCGCGATTTGCAGAAACTGGATCTGCGCTGGTGGCCCGCCGTGAATCTGGACCCCAAGGGCAAATGGCCGGATGAACCCAGCCTGCTGGTGCTGGACATCAGCCTGCAACAGGCACGCTGGCAAGCACGCCTGTTCAAGCAATTGGCTTTTGTCTATATACCGCTCAATGGCAAGCCGCAGCTGCATCAAGTGCAGCAGCGCCTGCCGGTGTCTGATCAGGCCGCTTCAAACAGCCCCGTTCCCTTCTAAGCGCTGACGAAAGTCTTCAGCAATGGCGGCACCTTTCAGCCGCCCTTCCGGCAAGACCTGCGCCCAGGCGCGCCACTCGTGGCCGGTTGCTACCAGCACACCGTCCATATTGAAGACTTGATATTCAAGCTTGAAGCGCCGCTCCAGCCATTGAGCCACCTGCACGCAAACGCGAATCTCGCGATCATAGGTAACGGGTGCGCGGAAGTTGGCACCGACATCCACCAAGGGCGTTACCGCATCATATTCCTGGCGCAAGATACGCTGACTCAAGCCTGCTTGCCGCAGCCACGCCTGATACGTGCAGTCAAACCAATAAAAATAATTGGGATAGAAAACAATCCCGGCCTCATCGCAATCACCCCATTCCACGGTGATGCGGCGCTCGAACACGTGCATGTTTATCCTTTTGCAAAATCGCCTGCCAGTTTACCCCGGATAAAAAGGTGGAAACCACGGTAATCAGGCACTGAATCAGCCGCTGAAACATTTTGCAAACACTGCCTTTGAAATAGTTTGTATCCCTCACAATAATTGAAATTAAGCGAAGTTAGCGACAATTTCCTCTAAAAATTACTGAAATAGGCCCCATAGCGAGAAAAGCCTCCGGAGCCTGCCAGCCCCAGGAGTCGTCTTTCACAGGCAGAAAACCTAGCATAGCTGCGTCACTGAATAAGGTAGCCTGCCATGTCTGTAAATACCCCCGCACCCTGGACGATTCGTCGCATCATGGAGCTTTACGAGCTGCCCTTTATGGACCTCGTGTTCCAGGCGCAGACCGTACATAGACAGCACCACCCGGCCAATCAAATCCAGCTCTCCAGCCTGCTCTCCATCAAGACAGGCGCCTGTCCCGAAGATTGCTCCTACTGCCCGCAATCGTCCAAATACCAGACCGAGCTGGAACCTGAACCCTTGATGCCCCTGGAACAGGTATTGGAAGCGGCCCGCGCCGCCCAAGCACAGGGTGCTCAGCGTTTTTGCATGGGTGCCGCCTGGCGCTCTCCTACCGAAAAACAATTGGACCAGGTAGTTGAGATGGTCAGCGCCGTCAAAGCGATGGGGCTGGAAACCTGTGTCACCTTGGGCATGCTCAAAGACGGTCAGGCGCAACGCCTGAAAGATGCCGGGCTGGACTACTACAACCACAATCTGGACACCTCCCCCGAGTTCTATGGCCAGATCATCAGCACGCGCACGTACCAGGACCGCCTGGACACGCTGGAACGCGTACGCGCAGCCGGTTTGAACAGTTGCTGCGGCGGGATTATCGGCATGGGTGAAAGCCGTCGCGAGCGTGCTGGCCTGTTGGCTCAGCTGGCCAATATGCGCCCCTACCCCGAGTCCGTACCTATCAACCAATTGGTGAAAGTGCCGGGCACGCCGCTGGACCAGGTCGATGATCTGGACCCCTTCGAGTTTGTACGCACAATTGCCATTGCACGTATCCTGATGCCCACCAGCGCCGTACGCCTGTCGGCGGGACGAGAAACCATGGATGACAGCACTCAAGCCCTTTGCTTTATGGCCGGTGCCAACTCCATTTTCTATGGCGAGCAATTGCTGACTACCGGCAACCCGCAGTTTGTGGCGGACCAGGGTCTGTTTGCCCGCCTGCAACTGGAAGCGGCCAAAACCACGCTGTCCGAACCCCCTTTGTCATTGGAACAAACCCGTCCACGCGCTATGGTCGAGGCCCTCTAACATGCTCACTCTGATCGCCAGCATTCTGTGCAGTGTTGCCGTTTCCATTCTGCTGAAAGTCGCTCGCCAGCGGCAGATCGATGTCGCCCAGGCCATCATGGTTAACTACGGCGTGGCAGTCACCTTGAGTCTGGTATTGCTGCAACCGCATCCCAGCAGCCTGCTGAATCCTGCTACCCCCTGGTGGATTCTGATTGCCTTGGGTGTGCTCTTGCCCAGCGTCTTTCTGTTCATGGCGGCGGCAGTGCGGCAAGCCGGGATTGTGCTGAGCGATGCTGCCCAGCGCCTGTCCCTGTTCATTCCCTTGTTGGCGGCCTTTCTCTTGTTTGGCGAGCAACTGGCTGGTCAGAAACTGCTGGGCATCGCCCTGGCCCTGATTGCCTTGCTGTGCCTGCTGATACGTCCGCGGCAGGCCAGTAGCCAGGAAGCAGGCTGCGGGCATCCTGCCCTGATGCTGCTGGCTGTGTGGCTAGGCTATGGCGTGATCGACATCATGTTCAAGCAGCTCTCCAGAGCCGGTGCAGCTTTCTCCAGCAGTCTGGTGGTGTCCTTCTCGCTGGCCGGTGTGCTGATGCTGTGCTGGCTGCTGGCCAAGCGCACCAGCTGGCATAAAGGCAGCCTTTTAGCCGGTCTGGTGCTGGGCCTGCTGAACTTCGGGAATATTTTCTTTTATATCCGCGCCCACCAGATCTTCCCGGAGAACCCCACTCTGGTGTTCTCGGCCATGAATATTGGCGTGATTGCCATGGGTGCCGTCATCGGCGCGGGCTTCTTCAAGGAAAAGCTCAGCGCGCTCAATATGGTGGGGGTTGCCCTGGCCATTGGCGCTATCGTGGCCCTGATTCCGCGGTGAACAATATCGGGCATGTCTCATACATGCCCGCGTAAACGCACTATACGAGAATTCTTATATTTGACATTTAAAACTTCAGGAACCGCGGCTTTTCATCTCCTGTAGATTAGAAAAAAACGATTTTTACCGACGCCCACGTCGGAGACTACACAGGAGACATGATCATGACCGGATTTACCCGTCGACAGTTACTGCTGGCCGCCGCTTCCGCTGGAGCCGGCGCACTGGCTGCCCCTTGGCTTGGCCGCAGTGTGCTGGCGGCCAACAAACCCGTCGTTGCCGCCCTGTTCTGCGGCCACATTGATGACAACGGCTTCATGCAAGCTGGTTATCAGGGCTTCAAGAAGGCCATGGACCAGTTGCCTATTACCGGCCACTACAAAGATCAGGTGGCTAACGAAACCCAGGCGCAAATTGCCGCTCTGCGCGAACTGGCAACACAATACAAACCGGCCTTGCTGATCGCCCACGGCGGTCAGAACACCGATGCTGCCCTGGCCGTTGCCAAGGAGTTTCCGGATACCCGCTTTGTGATCACGCAAGGTGCCGTCACTGCCAGCAATCTGAGCAGCTATGACGTGCGTCAGGAAGAGTCAGCCTGGCTGGCCGGTGCCTATGCCGCCCTGATGACCAAGACCGGCGTGGTGGCCCACCAGTCCGGCATACGCGTGCCCCCTGGTTTGCGCGCCCGCGCTTCCTATGCCGCTGGCGTCAAGCATGCCAATCCGGATGTGAAGCTGCTGACAAACTTCTCCGGCAACCAGGATGATATTGAGCTGGCCGCGCGGGTCACCCAGGCACAGGCCAAAGCTGGTGCAGACATCATCTACACCATGCTGAACAAAGGCCGTAGCGGCACAACGCAGGCCTGCCGTGAACTGGGCATCAAAGAAATTGGTAATGTGATCGACTGGGTCGCCCGTGAGCCCGACGTATTCGTCGGTTCCGCCTGGGCCGATGTAGGCATTGGCGTATTTGAAGCTTGCAAGGATCTGAGCGAAAACAAGTTCGAGTCCGGCAAGATCTTCAAGGTTGGCCTGCAGCAACCGGATGCGGTGCGCCTGATCATGGCCCCGGACACACCGGATGCCGTGCGCCAGCGTATTGCAGCGCTGCAGCAGGATATTCTGGCTGGCAAGATTGAGGTTGAGGCCGAATTCAACGGGCCTGAGTTCCAGACTTAAGATCCGGGCAGAAATAAAAAACCCAGGCTTGGCCTGGGTTTTTTTATGAGTGAATCATGCTCGTAAACCGCTATGAGAACATGCTCGATTCTGGCGGCGACCTAAGGGGCTGGATCTGAGGGTTTACGTGCTTTCTCTGCGTCTTTCTCAGCGCTCGAGCTTTCCACATCTGCCGCGCTCCCAAAAGCATCCAAGCCTTCAGAATTCACAGAGCTTCCCGAGCTTCCCGAGCTTCCCGAGCTTCCCGAGCTTCCCGAGCTTCCCGAGCTTCCCGAGCTTCCAACAACAGGATCAGCCCGTTTGTCGTCCTCGGCAAGTGTCGCCTCTGCAGCCTCATCTTCCGCCTTGCGCTCCGCAGCCGTGCTTTCCGTCGTTGCGGGCACCCGCTCTTCAACAGGCGGCAGATCCTCGAACACAGGGTCGTGCGACACGTCAGAGCTGATATCTACCCGTGGGTCCAGTGCCACCGCCGCAGCCGAGCTTTGCAAGCTGTCTGGCATAGGCACAAAGGTAGTAGGCGCATCCTGGCTCAAGTGATCGCCCAGTACCTTTTGCGGGCGGACCAGCAGAACCAAAGCCAAGCCACAGGCTGCCACGAAGATGTAGTACAGATTGCTGCCAATATAAGACATCAGGCCGCCGGCAAGCAGCGGCCCCAGACAGGCCCCCAAGCCATAGACCATATACAAAATGGCGCTCAAGCCAACTCGCCGCTCCGGATCCACGTTGTCATTGGCGAAAGCCGCGCCCAAGGGGTACAGCGTAAATTGCAGAATCCCGAACAACGCCGAAAAAATCAGCAGAAACCAGAACGGGGCCTCAAACCAGCCCCACAAAGGAATGGCCAAGGCCAGCAAACAGATCGCGTTAATGCGGATCAGTTTGACGCGATTCATGCGGTCCGCCAGCCAACCCACCGGCCATTGGGCCAGCACACCGGCGGCCACAGACACGGCGACAAACAAGGCAGCCTGCTCATTGCTTAGATGAACGCGCACCGCATACACGGGCGCCAGACCATAAAAGGCCCCGGTCAACATACCGGCGACCAGCAGCACCATCATGGACAAGGGCACGCGGTCCAGGTAATAGCGTGCGTTAATGGGCGCGGGTACTTGCAAGGGTGGGTGACTGCGACGGGTAATCGCCACCGGCACCAGACTGAAGGCCGAACAGATCGCCACAAATACCAGCGGCTCGTAATTCAGATGCGGAAACAGAGTCAGCGACAACTGCCCCAGCACGGTGCCCAGGCTGGAGAACACCATGTAAAAGGCAAAAATGGTGCCGCGTTGACTATTGTCGCTTTGCTCGTTCAGCCAGCTTTCAATCCCCATGAACTGCACCACCATGGCCGCACCCGCCAAAAAGCGCAGCAGCAGCCAGACGTACATGGAATCAACCAGAATCTGAACCAGCACACAGATGGTGACAATAGCAGCACTGGCGGCGTACGCCCGAATATGACCCACGCCCATGATCAGGCGGTGACCCATACGAGCACCAAATACCAGGCCCAGGTAATACACCGCAATCAGCCCGCCAATCCATACCTCTGACACCGAGATGGCCGTCAGGCGCACCCCCATGAAGGTATTGAACAGGCCCGAGCTGAGCAAGAGCATCAGGGTCGCAAAGTACAGGGACGAAAACGCACCCACCGATGACAGCATCCAGACATCCTAAAAAAACCGCGGCACCGGCCCCCAACTCTCGCTACCATCCAGATTCCGGCCTGGGTTTTGCGACAGGAGCACGGTAAAAAAAAGCGCCAGCTTGCCGCCAGCGCCTTGCAATCCTTCTATCCCTCGCCACGCCGGACTGGCGGGGGATCAGATACTTACGACTTTACCTGTTTCAACAGGGTGTCTGCATCCGATGTGTGCAGGCCGCCGTCGTTATCAATGTTCAATTGTTTGACAACACCGTCTTCCAGCAAGGCAGAGAAACGCTTGGAGCGCACACCCAGGCCTTTGGACGTCAGGTCAAATTCCAGACCCAATGCTTTGGTCCAGACAGCACTGCCATCGGCCAGCAGACGTACTTTGCCATTGACGTTCAGGGACTTGCCCCAAGCGCCCATTACGAAAGGATCGTTCACTGCCACGCACCAGATCTCGTCTACGCCGGCAGCCTTGAACTCGTCTGCCTTGGCAATAAAGCCAGGCAAGTGCTGCTCGGAGCAGGTGGGGGTGAAAGCGCCAGGAACGGCGAACACGGCAATTTTCTTGCCTTTAACCAGATCAGCCACCTGAAAGTTGTTGGGGCCCATAGGGCAGCTTTCTGTGGCGGTTTCAATGTACTCGCTAAGGGTCGCGTCTGGAACGCGCGCACCGACTGAAATGGACATAAGGTCTCCGTATGAATAAATACCGCCAGTATGGCGGCCCGAACTACCTATGATACTAATAGACTGGCCTGTCTTAGCAAATAACACTTATCAGTACGTTTCACAGGGCTACAAAACCGCGCGGGGTCTGGACACAAAAAAAGCCCCCACGCTACGCCTTCGGCTTGCTGCCCCCCGAGGGGGAGTTTTTTGTCTTGGGACGGCCCAGCGACAAAAAAAGCCCCCACGCTACGCCTTTTGCTTGCCGCCCCCCGAGGGGGAGCGTTTGCCTTGGGACGGCCCAGCGACAAAAAAAAGGCCGGGCTTTTTGCCCGGCCTTCAAGGTGATTCACGTCTTGCGCAGCTTGCATCAAGCCGTACTGCCACATCAGGGGCTCACCTTGCCCTGCTCGCGGATAGCGATCAGGACTACTACAGCCATCCCATCATGCGGGGCAGCCAAAGCGTAATTTCAGGTACGAAGGTAATCATCAACAGGAAGGCCAAACCAGTCAGCAACCAAGGCAATGTGGACTTGGTAACTTCGGTCAGGCCCAACTTCGATATGCTGGACGCCACATACAGGTTCAAGCCCACTGGTGGTGTCGCCAGCCCAATCTCCATGTTCACCACCAGCATGATGCCAAAGTGAACCGGGTCCATGCCCAGCTTCATGGCGACAGGAAACAGGATGGGAGCCATGATCAGAATCAGTCCCGAGGGCTCCATCACCATACCGATCACCAGCAACAGGACGTTCACGAACAGCAGGAAGGCGATCAGGCCCATGCCTTGCGACACAATCCATTCCGCAATGGCTTGTGGAATCTGCTCGGAAGTCAGAATGAAGGCGAACATGACCGCGTTGGTGATGATGTACAGCAGCATGGCACTCATGGCTGCCGATTCCAGCACGATACGTTTGACCTCGCGCAGCTTCACATCCTTGTAGACCCAGACCGCAATCACAAAGGCGTAAACCGCACTGATAGCTGCTGCTTCGGTAGGCGTGAACACACCGGAGTAAATCCCGCCCATCACGATAACGATCAACATCAGACCCCAGATGGAGTCCATGAAGGCGCGCCAGCGTTCTTTGTAGGAAGCACGCGGCATACGGGGGTAGCCCAGTTTCCAGGCGCGGAACATGGTCGTGGCACCCAGGAGAAACGCCAGGATCAAACCCGGAACCACACCGGCAATAAACAACTGACCAATAGAAGCCGTACCAACTTTGACCCCATCCGGACCCTCAACCATCATGCCGCTGGTTGCCACGGCATACATCACCATCACAATCGAGGGTGGCAGCAAGATGCCCAGACCGCCGGAGGTCGCCACAATCCCGGTCCCGAATTGCACGGGGTAGCCTTGTTTGACCATGGCCGGAATCATGATTGAACCAATGGCCGCCACCGTGGCAGGCGAGGAACCACTGATAGACGCAAACAGAGCGCAAGCCAGCACCGCAGCCAGACCCATACCGCCGGGCAAGTGGCCGACCATGGAAGCGGCAAAGCGAATCATGCGTTGTGCGACCCCGCCATGCGTGAGGAAGCTACCGGCCAGGATGAAGAACGGAATCGCCATGATCTCGAACTTCTCGATCCCGGTGAACAGCTTGAGCGCAATACTGTCCATCGGTACTTCGGTCATGGTGAACAGGAAACCCATCACCGTCAGACCCAGGGCAATCGATACCGGCATGCCTGTCAGCAACAGGATAGCCAGCAAGGCAAAAATAATCAGGGCGGTCATGCGCGCGCTCCTTCGGATTCAGACACACCGCGCTCTGTTTCAGCGATCAGATCCGCCGCAGGCTCGTGATGAGGCAAATGGCCCGTCTGGATAAAGTTCATCAAGGCTTGCAGGAAGCGGAAGCACATCAGCAGGGAGCCCGCGGGCACCGCCAGATACACAATCCATACCGGCACTTCCAGGTCAGCCGACACCTGAGCAGTCTGGGCAATGCCATACACAAAGCGGCCACCAATCCAGGCAACAATGGCTGTGAACAGGGCACCGGCGAACAGGGAAATCACCACCAGCAGATGACGCCAGCGTGGGCCCACAGCGTTTACCAGCACGTCCACACCCACGTGAATACCAACACGAACGCCGTAAGCGGCGCCGAATTTGGCCATCCAGACAAACAGGTAAATGCACAGCTCCTGTGCCCAGAGCAAGTTGACGCCGGCCACGCTTCGGTAGGTAGAACGGGCCATGGCGGTAATGGACTCATAACCCTGAGCCCGCGACCAGGACACTAGATCCGCCAGCAGGCTGACCGAGTAGCGCTGGCAGACCGCTACAAAAATAATCACTACGGCCGCCACCATCAGAAATGAGATGAACATTTCCTCAAAGCGGTCCAGAAATCGTAAAAACATGGGTAGCTCCAGACTACAGTCTGCCCGCCCGGGGGCCGGGCAGACACAAGCATGTAGCGGGAAGAAAAGAAGAACAGGTCTGAATCAGACCTGTACAAGACAATCAGATGAAGCAGGCTTTATTCGGTAGCCTTGTAGAAGGCGTCGATCACGTCCTGGCCGATACGCGAAGCCATTTCCTTGTGCACGGGACGCAGCTGCTTGACCCATTCCTGACGCTCGGCATCGCTCAGTTGGTAGAACTGGGTCTTGCCGGACTCTTCCATGGCCTTCATGGAATCGTTGTTCTCTTGCTCTGCAATGTCGTTGGCGTAAACCGTGGCTTCTTCCATGGCTTTTTCCATGCCTTGGCGAATATCGTCAGGCAGACCTTCCCAGAACTTCTTGTTCACGATCACGGCATAACCCAGGTAACCGTGGTTGGACACGGTGGCGTGCTTTTGCACTTCGTGCATTTTCTGGGTGTACATGTTCGATGGCGGGTTCTCGGTGCCGTCGACCACACCCGTTTGCAGAGCCTGGTACACCTCGGAGAAAGCCATCACCTGAGGCACAGCGTCCAGTGCCTTGAACTGGGCTTCCAGAACCTTGGAGGACTGGATGCGCATCTTCAGACCCAGGAAATCATCCACGCTTTTCAGGGGCGTGTTGGCGCTCATGACCTTGAAGCCGTTATCCCAGTAGGACAGACCCTTGATGCCCTTGGGCTCCAGCTTGTCCAGCAACATGCGGCCTACAGGACCTTCGGTCACCTTACGCAGGTCCTCACGGTTCTGAAAAATGAAAGGCAGGTCGAACACTTCAAATTCGCGTACGCCCAGAGGGCCAAACTTGGCCAGCGACGGAGCCAGCATGTGCACGGCGCCCAGTTGCAGGGCTTCCAGTTCTTCCTTGTCCTTGTACAGTTGCGAGTTCGGGTAGACCTCGACAACCACCTTGCCCTCGGTGTACTTTTCGGCCAGTTCCTTAAAGCGCACGGCGCCCTTGCCCTTGGGTGTATCTGGCGATACAACGTGGCTGAACTTGATGATCATGGGGTTAGCCAGAACAGGCGCGGACAAGAATACGGACGCCAGCAAGCTGGCCACAAGGGTCTTTTTCATGTTTGCCTCCGGTCGGTTAAGAGCCGACACGTTTTATTGATTGATGTGCTTGAAAGCGTGTAGCTTAAAAAAGCGGTCCCGAATTATCTATTGTGGAAATCCGAAACCATTTGTCATGATGCGTCTTGCCCGTCCGTCCGGATTCATACGCCAAGCGGCCTCGCGCACTCTGGCGGCCTACCCGATCAGCACCTATGTGCCTATTTTGGCCATCCTGATTATTGTGCTGCTGATGGGCGTGTTTGCCTGGGCGGTCAATAAGGAACGGGATGAGGAGCAGTCCAACGAGCTGATACGCAATGCCTTGTGGGTGGAGCAATCCCTGTCCTTTCAGCTGCGCTCGCACGAGAATAATTTAAGCCGCATTGCCAGCGAAATTGAAGTCCAGTCCCAGCCCGTCACGACCCAGACGGCACTGACGCAATTACAGCACTTCAAGACCATCCACCCGGATCTGCTGAAAGTGGCCGTGCAGGATCGATTTGGCACCACCTTGCTGGTGCGCCCGCCCGGTGCTGATACGCGGATTGCAGCCCACGTCAGCACGCCGCGCACGTCCACCTGGCTACCGGCCTATTACTCCAATGAACACCAGGAAAGCGTGCTGGATCTGGTGGTTCCCATTTACGAAGACAACGATATTGTCGGCACCTTGCGCGCCACCTTTTCGCTGGCCACCATCCTGATGGAAAACGTGCCCTGGTGGATTGCCGAGCAATATCACGTCTCCCTGATCGACCAAAGCGACCAGACGCTGGCCACACGCTCCAAAGGCGAGCCGGGCGAAAGCCAGTTGCGTTACGCCATGTCGGTAGACCCGCCCTTGCACGGTGTGCGTTTGCTGATGACGCCTTACCCGCAAAAGAACATCCCCACCTTCACCTTGCTACTGACCGTGATTGCGGGCCTGGCCCTGCTGGCTGTGGTGAACCTGGCCATGCAACATCACTACGCCCGCAAGCGCCGTGAAGCCGAGCTGGCACTGATGCAGGAGCAGGCCTTTCGCAGCGCAATCGAAAACTCCATGGTGACTGGCATGCGCGCCCGCGATCTGGACGGCAAGGTGCTGTATGTGAACCCGGCGTTTTGCGAACTGGTGGGCCGCAGCAGCGAAGAAATTATTGGTCTGGCCCCACCCATGCCCTGGTGGGTGCCGGAAATGATGGATGAAACACTGGAGCGTCGAGATCGACTGAAATCCTCCCGCTCGGTGCAAGTTTTTGACACCCTGTTCCAGCGCCCGGACGGCTCACGTGTCGATGTGCAGGTCTTTGAATCCCCGCTGATTGACGCGCAAAAACGGCACGTGGGCTGGATCAGTTCCATCATCGATATCAGCTCGCGCAAGCAGGCCGAAGCCCTGGCCAGTTCCCAATCCGAACAGCTACACCACACGGCCAAGCTCATTACCATGGGTGAAATGGCCTCCACACTGGCCCACGAGCTGAACCAGCCGCTCTCGGCCATTGCCAGCTATGCGGCTGGTTCCCTGAACCTGCTGGGTAATGAACCGCTGGACCCGAAACAGCTGCGTCGCGGTCTGGAAAGCCTGGCGGAACAAACCCGCCGCGCAGGGCAAATCATCCACCGCATTCACGACTTTGTGCGCAAGCGCGATCCGCAGCTTAGCCCTCTGAATTTGCCCGATGCCTTGCAAGGCGCCTTGGCCATGGCCAAGGCAGGTCTGCGCCATCACCAGATTCAATTGATTGTGCCCTCCCACCCCGAAAGCCTGCCCGTAATGGGCGACAAGGTACTGCTGGAACAACTGATTTTCAACCTGCTGCGCAATGCCGCCGAAGCCATGGCCGGCCTGGAGCCAGAACGCCGGGTACTGGAAGTGACCATGCAGGCCAGCAATGGTGTCGTGCTGGTGATGGTGGCCGACCAGGGCCCCGGCGTGGCAGCAACGATCATGGCAGAAGTGTTCCAGGCCTTTACCACCACCAAAGCCCAAGGTCTGGGTATTGGCTTGAATATTTGCCGCTCCATCGTGGAGTTGCACCATGGCAAACTCTGGTTTGAAAACGGGGTTCCCCACGGTGCCACTTTCCTGTTTTCCCTACCCTTGATCGAACATGACTAAGCGCGCCCCTTTGGTCCACATCGTGGACGACGACCCGGCCATCCGCGATGCCCTGTCCTGGCTGTTCTCCACCCGGCAGGTCAATACCGAACTCTGGGAAAGCGGCGAGGCTTTTCTGAATGCCCTGAGCCCCGAAACGCAGGGCTGCATCCTGCTCGACATACGTATGGATGGTCTGTCCGGCCTGGAAGTGTTCGAGCAATTGCGCGAGCGCCAATCCCGTCTGCCCGTTATTTTCCTGACCGGCCACGGCGACCTGCCGCTGGCCGTGACCGCGCTGAAACAAGGCGCGGCGGATTTCATCGAAAAGCCCTTTAACGATAACGATCTGGTGGACCGGGTACTGGATGTGCTGCGCAGCTACGAGGCCAGTCAGGAAGAACGGGACAACGAGCAGGCACTGGAAGAGCGGCTGGACACCCTGTCGCAGCGCGAGCGCGAAGTGCTGGCCCTGGCCCTGGAGGGACGGCTGAACAAGCAGATTGCCCAGGACCTGAGCATCACCATGCGCACCGTGGAAGTGCACCGCGCTCGGGCACTTGAAAAAATGCAGGCTCGCACCCTGATCGAACTGGCCCGACTGCTGGACCCGGCCCGCTTGCGGGAAGACCGCAACCCGCCGGGGCCTTAGCCAGAGCCACCGAGCCGGGTGTATATAATGCAACCATAAACAATTAGAACCGCGCACTAGGCCCGGTCCCGGAGCGATCATGAGCACCACTACCGAAAACACAGATTTGCACCTTTCCCATCTGGATGAAGATGGGAAAGTTCAGATGGTCGATGTCAGTCACAAATCCGCCACCTCCCGTTCGGCCACGGCCCGCGCCGTGGTGCGTTTGAGCCCCGCTGCTTACCAGTTGCTGTCGGCTCAGCACAATGCCAAGGGCGAAGTGCTGAACACCGCACGCGTGGCCGGTGTGCTGGCCGCCAAGCGCTGTGCCGAACTGATTCCCATGTGCCACAGCCTGCCCCTGGATTTTGTCGGCATTGATTTTGAAAGCGACGCCGCAGCAGGCACCATTGCCGTGCTGGCCACCTGCCGCACCCGCTACACCACCGGCGTCGAGATGGAAGCCATGACGGCCTGCTCCATTGCCGCCCTGACCATTTACGATATGTGCAAAGCGGCCGACAAAGGCATTGTGATCGAACAGACCCGTTTGCTGGAGAAAACCGGCGGCAAAAGCGGAACCTGGACTGCCCAGCTCTAAGCCCTTTCACGGAGATAGCATGACAAGCCCTTTGACATTGCGCGTCCTGTACTTCGCCCAAGTGGCCGAACGCACAGGCCAGCGCCAGGAAAACTGGGAATGGCCCCAGGAAGGCACCGTTCAGCAATGGACCGAGGCCCTGCTGCAACGCCACCCGAATTTAAGCGATATGGCCGGCCGCCTGCATGTGGCCGTCAACCAGTTTCACGCCAAGCCTACCGACCCTGTCCGCCCCGGCGATGAAGTGGCTGTGTTCGAGCCCGTCACCGGAGGTTGAGATGATTCGTATCCAGACTGAAGATTTTGATGTTGCCGCCCTGAATGCCGAGCTGCGCGCCACGGCTGGCGGCAAGGCTGGTGCCATGGTGACGTTTACCGGCTACGTGCGCGATCAGGCCGATGGCACCGCCACCGAATCCCTGTTCCTGGAACACTACCCCGGCATGTGCGAGCGCGAGATTGAAGCGGTTTGCGACCAGGCCCGTCAACGCTGGCCCATACTGGATACGCTGGTCGTGCACCGCGTGGGCGAACTGAACCTGACCGAACAAATTGTTTATGTTGGCGTCACCAGCGCCCACCGTGGCGACGCTTTTCGCGCCTGCGAATTCATCATGGACGTGCTGAAAACCCGCGCCCCTTTCTGGAAGCGCGAGACCCTGGCTGACGGCAAGCGTTTCTGGGTACAGCAGCGCGACAGCGACGCCCAGAAAACCGATTCCTGGAATACCTCTTCGGACACCGACAAGCATGTCTAAAGCCAAGACCGATTTACCCGCTGTTCGCCTGAACGCTGCTGTGCTGACCATTTCGGACCGCCGTGGCCCGGATGATGACACCTCCGGCGATTATCTGGCGGCCAGCCTGACTGACAGCGGCCATTACTGTGTGCAGCGCGCCATCAGCAAGGACAATATTTACGCTATCCGTGCGCTCTTGAGCCAATGGATTGTGGATCCTGACATTCACGTCATCATCTGCAATGGCGGCACCGGCTTCAGCCACAAGAAATCCACGATTGCGGCCGTCACCCCCTTGCTGGATCAGGTCATTACCGGCTTTGGAGAACAATTCCGCTACTTGTCCTATCAGGACATTGGCTCCTCGGCGCTGCAGTCCGATGCGCTGGCAGGAACGGCCAACCGTACCTTGCTGTTCTGCATTCCCGGTTCGGGCGGCGCCTGCAAGCTGGCCTGGGAAAAGATCCTGAAAGAGCAGCTGGACAGCCGACATCGGCCCTGCAATTTTGCCTCGGAATATCTGGAGCCACCCGCCCCTTCAGCCCAGGCTTGACCCCACATGCAACGGTACAGAGCAGCTTGCACGCACGGTGACGACCACACGGCCATCACTCGCTCCAAACCAGAACCCAGTTTTATCGAGTTTCCCCAAACCTATGATCGAATTTGACGTAGCTCAGCAGCGACTGGCCCAGGCAGGGCAAGTCCCCACCCAAACCGAAACCTGCGACTTGTCGCAAGCTTTGGGACGCATTCTGGCCCAGGATATTCAAGCGCAATTGGACATGCCGCCCGCCGACAATAGCGCCATGGACGGCTATGCTCTGCGCCTGGCTGACATTGCCGACGGCAAGGTACTGCCCATTCAGCAGCGCTGCTATGCCGGCGATATTCCTGAAACGCTGAAAGAGAACATGGCGATCCGTATCTTTACCGGCAGCATGTTGCCACCCGGGGCGGATACCGTGGTTATTCAGGAAAACTGCCAGGAAGACGAAGCAGGTGTGCGCATTCTGGAAATGCCCGAGGCTGGTGTGAACATCCGCCGCCGAGGCGAGGACATGCGCATTGGTGAAGTGCTGATCACCACAGGCACCAAGCTGACGGCGGCCCATATTGCCCAACTGGCTGCGCAAGGCCACGCTCAGCTGCAGGTCTACCCGCTGCTGACCGTCGGTATTCTGACCACCGGCGACGAGCTGACCCCTGCCGGCCAGCCTTTGAAAGCCGGCCAGATCTACAACTCCAACGCCCCCATGCTGCGTGCACAACTGCAAGCGCTAGGGGTTGAAACAGTCCACGCGGTTCATGCCAAGGACACGCTGGAAGCCATTCAGGACGCCCTGAAAGAGCTGCTGCAACGCTGCGACCTAGTGCTGACCGTAGGCGGTGTCTCGGTCGGTGAAAAAGACTTTGTGAAACCTGCCATCGAAGGCATAGGCGGCCAGCTGGATCTGTGGAAAGTGCGCATGAAACCCGGCAAGCCGCTGGCGCTGGCCTACATTGATGAGAAACCACTGGTGTGCCTGCCCGGCAATCCGGTGTCGTCCTACGCCGTGTTCTCCTTGATGGTCTCTCCCCTGATTCGTCGTCTGCAAGGTCGCCAGCAAGTCCTGCCCACCACACGCTACGGCATCCTGCAGGGCGAGCGTCACTTTGAAGGTGACCGCGAAGAGTTCATTCGTGTTCAGGTAGATAACGACGAGCAGGGCCGCCTGCTGGTTCGCCCCTTCGATAATCAGGGTTCAGGCGTGATCAGCTCCTTGCCTTGGGCACAGGCGCTGGCCCGCCTCCCTGCCGATACCCACACTGCCCCCGGCGACGTTGTGCGTCTGTATGAATACAGCCAGTGGCAGGCATAAGTTCAGACACTGATCCAAGCTTTGGCCTTGCCATAAGAAACCGCCCTGATCAGGGCGGTTTTTTTTGCTTGAACGAACAGTTCCAGGCTCTTGCCCGCCTGCCCGGCAGCTTCATTTTTTGCTGCGACATCGTCACGTTTAATTACCTGTCATTGCCCCTCTGAGCGTTCAACGGCTCTTACCTATACTGGCCGGCTGCCTGTCGGTCAGCCATTCACTCTGGCTGTCACTGACTATCCCTTCTTATCAATGTCTCACCCCGGTAGCAGCCAATGAATCACACCTATCGCCTTATCTTTAATCGCCGTCTCGGACTTTGGCAGGTCGTCAGTGAATTGGCTAAAGGGCATGGGAAAGGCCGGGGCCAATCAAGCACGGTATCAGCAACATCCTCAGGTACAAGGCTGCCCATCCAGGAGCGTCAAGCAACATGGCTGCACCATACGCTCAGGGCAGCCCTGCTTGCCATGGCCCTGTCAGGTCAGGCACATGCCGATAGCTTCCACACGGGAGAGATCTTGTGGGACCGTCAAAACCTCTTTGTGGGCAAAACTGGCACGGGTGCTCAACGCATCGAAACCGTCAATTATGGTACCGCTTACCACGAGAGTCGCAGCGTCATCCTGGGCCATGAGATCAGCGGCATTGGCACTATCAGCGTCTCGGGGCTCAACTCCTCCTACCACATACAACCACCCGCCCCCCACCAGCCCACCGTACTAACCGTGGGCAACGCTGGAACGGGAGCAGTCAACCTGATGCAGTCAGGCGGCCTGAAAACTTACGGTAGCAAGATGATCCTGGGCGCCCAGTCCACAGGCCAGGGCACGCTCACTATCGGTGCCGCTCCCGGAGCGGAGCCCGTTGCCGCCGGTTACCTGGAGGCTGGCAGTGTTGAATTCGGATCGGGCAAGGGGACCGTCAACTTCAACACTTCCGATACCCATCTGTTTGCAAGCCCACTGGTGAGCCTGCCCGGCTCGGGACAGCATGACATCAATCAACTCGCCGGCGTTACCATCCTGACGGCTGACAGCCAGCACTACAAGGGCAAGACCACCGTCTCAGGCGGCACGCTGCTTATCAGAGGCACGCTAAGCGGTGATATGCAGGTAAACGGCGGCACCTTGCAGTTTGGAGATAAAACAGCGGGCCTTCATAACCTCGTCAACAGTGTGAGCGTTCAGGGCTCAGGAAGTACTCTGGCGATAGACTCATCGGCCCAGCTAAGCGTTGATCAGACCCTTGAGCTGGCGAGCAATACCATCCTGGACCTGGGTGTCGCGCAGTCGGGCCAATCCCTCTCTGCCAAACAGCTCAAGATCGGGCAAGGCGTCACACTTGAGCTGAACAATGTCGCCAATGTGGGCGAGAGCGTGCGCACTCTCATCCAGACCAGTGATGGCATTAACGGCGAGTTTTCAACCATCAATGTGGTGGATACCTCCCCCGACAAGGTGGATTACAAGACAGTACAAGTTACCAAGTCCGACGATAGCGCTCGCTTGCTGGCCGCCTCTATCCTTAGCTGGAATGCCAACACTACGGTGGCACATGGCACGTTCACCCTGGCCAAAGCTTCAGACAAATTTACGGTTTCCACAAACCTGAAAGACCAGTCTGGCAACAGCGCCACGAACTGGGACGGCCGCAGCTTGACCAAAGCCGGGCCAGGAACCCTGGTTCTCGCTGGTATCAATACGTATACCGGCGGCACCGTGCTGACAGGCGGGACCCTGGAGGTCGAGCGCGACGAAAATCTGGGTGCAGCCAGTGGCTCACTGTCTTTCAATCAAGCCACCTTGGCCACGACGGCCTCTTTTGACAGCAACCGAAAGGTCACACTCAATCAGGCTGGCGAATTCAACGTTGCCTCCAACACAACACTGGGCCTGAACAACACCATATCCGGTACAGGGGCGCTGACTAAAAGCGGAAATGGCATCCTCGTGCTGAACGCTCAAAACAGTTATGAGGGCGGCACGATCCTGAACGCTGGCACGGTGCAGGTTCAAAACGATGGCAACCTGGGAGGCAGCAGCACAACCCTCACTTTCCAAGGGGGTTCGCTGAAGACGACTGGCTCGTTTAACAGCATGCGGAGCATCACCCTTGCGAATGCAGGAAGAATAGACACGGCCACAAACACAAGTGTCAACTTGCAAGGCACCCTCTCCGGGCCTGGCGATCTGATCAAAGCGGGTGATGGCACGCTGCGCTTGAGCGGTAACGCCAACGCCTACGGTAATACTTATATTCGAGCGGGCACACTGATCGGCAACACCAGCTCCATTTCTGGCCAAGTCTCCAACCTGGGCAAGCTGGTCTTTGATCAAGTCGCCAATGGCCGCTTTGACCAGGTCATTTCCGGCTCGGGCTCGGTGCACAAACAAGGCACAGGCACCCTGGAGCTGAATGCAGTCAATCTTTACAGCGGCGACACAAGGGTTTCCGAAGGCACGCTGAGCATCAAACACAACAACAACCTGGGCAGTGCCACGTCCAAATTGATCATGGATGGCGGCACCTTGGCCACCCAACAAGATCTCCACCTGGGACGCTTGGTCCAATTGGATCAGGACAGCCAGTTCAATATTGCTTCTGGCGGTACTCTGCACCTGAACCAAATCGTCTCGGGCACCGGAGCCCTGATCCTGCAAGGTGCAGGCATCCTGGAGTTGAACGCGGCGAACAGCTATAGCGGCGGCACTGAATTGCAAGGCGGGCAACTGCATGTCGCCCGCGATGCCGCCTTGGGGAATGCCACAGGCGGACTCAAGCTGAACGGGGGCACGCTGGTCGCAACACAGACGTTTGATAGCTCACGCGATGTACAGCTGGCGCAAACAGGGCAAATCGAGGTGCGTGCCGACAAAAACCTGGGGCTGAACGGCGTACTCGCCGGCTCGGGCAGCTTGTCCAAGCTAGGCTCGGGCACACTGACCCTAAGCGGTGACAACAGCTTTAGCGGCGGTCTGAACCTGTTGGAAGGCACCGTGAGCATTGATCGCGACGCTAACCTGGGAGACGGCCAAGGGGGGCTGCTCTTTAACGGCGGCGTACTGGCCACAAGCGCCTCTTTTAACTCGGCTCGCGCAGCCGAGTTCAAGCAAGATGCACAGTGGAACATATCCGATCAGTCACAACTGCACTTGAGTGGCACACTCAGCGGCACAGGCGCCTTGCTGAAAACAGGCAATGGCACGCTACGTCTGAGCGGTCAAAACCAGTACCTGGGCGGCACAGCCATTCATGAGGGCACCCTGGAAGTGGCGCAAGACGCCAATCTAGGGGATGCCAGCGGCAGCATCCGCTTGCATGGTGGGACTTTGCACGCCACGAACTCCTTTACGAGCGCCCGCCAAATAGAGCTGGACCAACAAGAGACCATTACGGTCAGCTCGGGTGCCACCCTGGCTCTGACGGGCTCCATTGAGGGCACGGGTGCGCTCCATCAAAAGGGCGGCGGTACGATGGTGCTGAGTGGCGATAATAGCTATCAAGGCGGCACCACCTTGCATGAAGGACGACTAGTCGTCAGCCAGGACAGCAATTTAGGCTCCGGCGCACTGAGCTTTCAGGGCGGCGAACTCGCCAGCACAGCCTCTTTTGACATGAACCGCCAGATCACCCTGAGCCAAACCGCTAATCTGGATGTGGCAGACAACACCGTACTGGGGCTGAACGGAAAAATCAGTGGTAGCGGCAAGCTGGTTAAAGAAGGCGCGGGCACTCTGCGACTGTCCAACACTGCCAACCACTATGAAGGCGGCACAACACTGGCCGACGGTCGCCTGGAAGTGTCCCAGGACGCGAACCTGGGCGCCGCCAGCGGTGAGTTACGTTTTCAGGGCGGCACTCTGGTCGCCACGGACTCCTTCAGTACTGCTCGCGATATCGTCCTGCTGGATGCTGGAAAGTTTGAGATCAGCCAGGACAACTCGCTGGATCTGAACGGAACGGTATCAGGGGCGGCTGAGCTCATCAAAGACGGCATTGGAACACTGGCGCTGAGCGGTAACAATAACTACCAAGGCGACACCGTGCTCAAGCAAGGCACAGTACAAGTCGCTCGCGACGCCAACCTGGGGGATAGCAACAGCAAGCTGGTCTTCAAGGGTGGCACGCTGGCCACCACCGACTCCTTTAGCTCGGCTCGCGCGGCCAGCTTCCTGGAAGATGCAAGCTGGAAGGTAGCCGATGGCACCACGCTGAGCTTGAGCGGCACCTTAAGCGGCACCGGTGCCTTGAACAAGAGCGGTGCCGGCACCCTGGTACTGAGTGGGCAAAATAGCTACCAAGGTGGCACCCACGTCACTGATGGCACGGTGCAGGTCAGTCAAGACGCCAACTTGGGCGATCTCCAGGGACAAGTCAGCCTGAACAATGGCACCTTGGCAGTGACTGACTCTTTTGCCAGCGCTCGTCAGATTGAGCTGGAACAAACCGGCACGATCGCCGTTAACGCCAACACCAGCCTGAGCCTGAACGGAGCCATCACGGGCACTGGCTCACTGGAAAAAACCGGCACAGGAACGATGATCTTGGCCGGCACCAATACCTATGTAGGCGGTACCGCCCTGCATGAAGGGCGAGTCGTCGTCAGCCAGGACAGCAATTTAGGCTCGGGCGCACTGGACTTCCAGGGCGGCACCTTAGCCACGACGGACTCTTTTGGCATGAGCCGCCAGATCACCCTGAGCCAAACCGCTCATCTGGATGTGGCGGACAACACCGAACTGGGCCTGAGCGGCCAAATCGGCGGGAGCGGCGATCTGATTAAAGAAGGCGCAGGTACTCTGCGCCTGTCCAACACCGCCAACCGCTATGGCGACACACAGATTCTGGCGGGCACTCTGATTGGCAATGCCAGTTCCCTGTCGGGCAATGTGCTCAACCAGGGTACGCTAGTATTCGAGCAAGCCTCGGCCGGACAATTCCAGAGCGAACTGTCGGGGGCTGGCTCTCTGCTCAAGACCGGCGCGGGAGCCCTGACGCTATCAGGTAACAATAGCGGCTATACCGGCCACAGCACGGTGTCCGAGGGCACGCTGACCGTACTGGGGCAGCTCGGTGGTTCGGCCAGCGTCAAGAACGGCACCCTGCAGTTTGGTAACGGCGTGAACGGAGCCGCCAGCCACCTGGTGGGTGACCTGAATATCGAAGGGGCAGACAGCACCTTATCCGTGCAAGGACCCGCTACCCTCCACGTGGACGGCACCGTCAATTTGCACGACAACACGGTATTGGACATTGCCGCTGGTCCCAACAGCCCCGCACTGGTAGCGGACAGCGTGATCCTGGGAGACCAGGTTGCCTTCACACTGGGTGGCATCAGTCACGAAGGCCAGCTGGACAAAGTGCTGGTGACTACACGTGACGGCATACAAGGCGACTTCGCCTCCATTCAGGTGGGCGGCTTCAATGGCACGGTGGACTATCTCAACCTGAACACACACAAGTCCGCTGACCAGACTCGACTACTGGCCAGCTATGGCCTGAGCTGGACCGCCAACAACAATCTGGCCCACGGCACCTTCACCTTGAGCGATGCCAGTAACCGTTTCGTCGTCGGCACGGACTTGACGGACCAGACCCCCAACAGCACCACGGGCTGGAATGGCAACAGCTTGCACAAGGCAGGCGCGGGCACCCTGGTGCTGAGCGGTCAAAACAGCTACACCGGCGGCACCACCTTGGCCGGTGGCCGCCTGGAAGTGTCCCAGGACGCGAACCTGGGCGCCGCCAGCGGTGAGTTACGTTTTCAGGGCGGCACTCTGGTCGCCACGGACTCCTTCAGTACTGCTCGCGATATCGTCCTGCTGGATGCTGGAAAGTTTGAGATCAGCCAGGACAACTCGCTGGATCTGAACGGAACGGTATCAGGGGCGGCTGAGCTCATCAAAGACGGCATTGGAACACTGGCGCTGAGCGGTAACAATAACTACCAAGGCGACACCGTGCTCAAGCAAGGCACAGTACAAGTCGCTCGCGACGCCAACCTGGGGGATAGCAGCAGCACACTGGTCTTCAAGGGCGGCACACTGGCCACCACCGACTCCTTTAGCTCGGCTCGCTCTGCCAGCTTCCTGGAAGATGCAAGCTGGCAGGTGGCCGATGGCACCACGCTGAGCTTGAGCGGCACCATAAGCGGCATCGGCGCCTTGAACAAGAGCGGTGCCGGCACCCTGGTACTGAGTGGGCAAAATAGCTACCAAGGTGGCACCCACGTCACTGATGGCACGGTGCAGGTCAGTCAAGACGCCAACTTGGGCGATCTCCAGGGACAAGTCAGCCTGAACAATGGCACCTTGGCAGTGACTGACTCTTTTGCCAGCGCTCGTCAGATTGAGCTGGAACAAACCGGCACGATCGCCGTTAACGCCAACACCAGCCTGAGCCTGAACGGAGCCATCACGGGCATCGGCTCACTGGAAAAAACCGGCACAGGGACGGTCATCCTGGCGGGCACCAATACCTATGTAGGCGGTACCGCCCTGCATGAAGGGCGCGTCGTCGTCAGCCAGGACAGCAATTTAGGCTCCGGTGCACTGAACTTCCAGGGCGGCACCTTAGCCACGACGGACTCTTTTGACAGCACACGCCAGATCACACTGAATCAAGCCGGCCATCTGGATGTGGCGGCCAACACGGTACTGGGCTTGAGCGGGCAAATCAGCGGGAGCGGCAATCTGATTAAAGAAGGCGAGGGTACTCTGCGCCTGTCCAACACCGCCAACCGCTATGGCGACACACAAATCCTGGCGGGCACCCTGATTGGCAATGCCAGTTCCCTGTCGGGCAATGTGCTCAACCAGGGTACGCTCGTATTCGAGCAGTCCTCGGCCGGACAATTCCAGGGCGAACTGTCGGGTGCAGGCTCTCTGCTCAAGACCGGCGCTGGCACCCTGGTGCTGAGTGGTCAGAACAGCTACACCGGCGGCACAACACTGGCCGACGGTCGCCTGGAAGTGTCTCAGGACGCGAACCTGGGTGCAGTCAGCAGTGAGTTACGTTTCCAGGGCGGCACCCTGGTCGCCACGGACTCCTTCAGTACTGCTCGTGATATCGCCCTGCTGGATGCAGGACAGTTTGAGATCAACGATGACAGCACGCTGGATCTGAACGGAACGGTATCAGGGACGGCTGAACTCATCAAAGACGGCAATGGCACACTGGCGCTGAGCGGCAACAATAGCTACCAAGGCGACACCGTGCTCAAGCAAGGTACGGTACAAGTCGCTCGCGATGCCAATCTGGGGGATAGCAGCAGCAAGCTGGTCTTCAAGGGCGGCACACTGGCCACCTCCGACTCCTTTAGCTCGGCTCGCGCGGCCAGCTTCCTGGTAGATGCAAGCTGGAAGGTTGCCGATAGCACCGCGCTGAATTTGAGCGGCACTTTAAGCGGCACCGGTGCCTTGAACAAGAGCGGTGCCGGCACCCTGGTACTGAGTGGGCAAAATAGCTACCAAGGTGGCACCCACGTCACTGATGGCACGGTGCAGGTCAGTCAAGACGCCAACTTGGGCGATCTCCAGGGACAAGTCAGCCTGAACAATGGCACCTTGGCAGTGACTGACTCTTTTGCCAGCGCTCGTCAGATTGAGCTGGAACAAACCGGCACGATCGCCGTTAACGCCAACACCAGCCTGAGCCTGAACGGAGCCATCACGGGCATCGGCTCACTGGAAAAAACCGGCACAGGGACGGTCATCCTGGCGGGCACCAATACCTATGTAGGCGGTACCGCCCTGCATGAAGGGCGCGTCGTCGTCAGCCAGGACAGCAATTTAGGCTCCGGTGCACTGAACTTCCAGGGCGGCACCTTAGCCACGACGGACTCTTTTGACAGCACACGCCAGATCACACTGAATCAAGCCGGCCATCTGGATGTGGCGGCCAACACGGTACTGGGCTTGAGCGGGCAAATCAGCGGGAGCGGCAATCTGATTAAAGAAGGCGCGGGTACTCTGCGCCTATCCAACACCGCCAACCGCTATGGCAATACACAAATTCTGGCGGGCACCCTGATTGGCAATGCCAGCTCCCTGTCGGGCAATGTACTCAATCAGAGTGCGCTGGTATTCGAGCAAGCCTCAGCTGGGCGATTCCAGGGCGAGCTGTCGGGTGCGGGCTCCCTGCTCAAGACCGGTGCGGGAGCCCTGACGCTATCGGGTAACAATAGCGGCTATACCGGCCACAGCACGGTGTCCGAAGGCACGCTGGCAGTCCTGGGTAAGCTTGGGGGTTCGGCCAGCGTCAAGAACGCCACGCTGCAGTTTGGTGACGGCGTAAGCGGAGCCGCCAGCCACCTGGTGGGTAACCTGAATATTGAGGGTGCAGACAGCGCCTTGTCCGTGCAAGGACCCGCCACCCTCCGCGTGGACGGCACCGTCAATTTGCACGACAACACGGTATTAGACATTGCCGCTGGTCCCAACAGCCCTGCACTGCAGGCTGAGCGCGTGATTCTGGGGGACCAGGTTGCCTTCGCACTGGGTGGCATCAGTCACGCAGGCCAACTGGACAAAGTACTGCTAAGCACACGGGACGGCATACAAGGCGACTTCGCCTCGTATCAGGTGGGTGGCTTCAATGGCACGGTGGACTATCTCAACCTGAACACACACAAGTCCGCTGACCAGACTCGACTACTGGCCAGCTATGGCCTGAGCTGGACCGCCAACAACAATCTGGCCCACGGCACCTTCACCTTGAGCGATGCCAGTAACCGTTTCGTCGTCGGCACGGACTTGACGGACCAGACCCCCAACAGCACCACGGGCTGGAATGGCAACAGCTTGCACAAGGCAGGCGCGGGCACCCTGGTGCTGAGCGGTCAAAACAGCTACACCGGCGGCACCACCTTGGCCGGTGGCCGCCTGGAAGTGTCCCAGGACGCGAACCTGGGCGCCGCCAGCGGTGAGTTACGTTTTCAGGGCGGCACTCTGGTCGCCACAGACTCCTTCAGTACTGCTCGTGATATCGCCCTGCTGGACGATGGACGCGTACAAGTCGCCGCAGACACAACACTGACCCTGGCGGGTGCCATCGTCGGTCATGCGGACCTGGTCAAATCCGGTGCGGGATCGCTGCGTTTAAGCAATGAAGCCAATGCCTATCGAAACAGCCGCATTGAAGAAGGAAGCTTGATTGCTCAGGCCGCCACCCTTCCCGGCAACGTGGATAACAAGGGCACCTTGATTTTCGACCAAGCCAGCGACGACACCTATGCCGGCGGTATTTCCGGGACAGGCTCCCTGATCAAAGACGGGGCTGGCACCCTGAACCTGACGGGAGACAGCTCTGCGTTCAAAGGCACCACCACTATTACAGCAGGCAAGTTGGTCTTGAACGGCCACTTGGGCGGCTCCACCACCATTGGGGCCGGCAGCATGCTGGCTGGCAGTGGCGTGGTCGGCTCGGGTGCAGGCAGCAACATCACCGTCACTCAGGGCGGGGTCCTCTCACCGGGAAACTCCATCGGCACCTTGACCATTGACGGCAACTTGAACATCGAGCCAGGCGCCCGTCTGCTCGTCGAGGCCGACCCAGGCAGTACCGCCGCCGACCGAATTCAAGTCACAGGCAAGACAAGCCTGAGCGGCGGCTCGGTCGCCCACATTGGCGCCAACGGCAGCTACGATTTACGCTCCAGCTACACCATTCTGACCTCCGAGGGCGGATTGTCCGGCGAGTTTGGTGACGTCACTTCCGACTTCGCCTTCCTGAACCCCTCCCTGTCGTACGACTACCAGAACGGTCGTGTCGCCCTGGTGCTGGAACGCAATGACCAGGCAATGACCTCCGCTGCACGGACACGTAATCAACAGGCCAGCGCCAAGGCCATAGAAAGCATTGGCATACAGGACAGACATGCTGTCTATGATGCTGTCGCCCAACTACCCAATGACATCGCGTTGCTGCGCGACAGCTTTGACAGTCTGTCGGGCGAATTGCACGCGTCAAGCAAAACCGTATTGCAAGAGGACAGCCGCCAGATTCGTGATGCAGTCAATGAGCGCCTGCGTTCAGCCAGCCGTGCTGTTGCGGCACAAGCCGCCCCTGTACGCAATGATCAGGGGCAGTTGTCAGCCGCCGATTCCAGCGGGACACACAGCTGGATTCAAGGCATGGGTAGCTGGCGCAACATTGACGCCACCGACAATACCGCCCACGTAAGCAGTTCCAGCAGTGGCTTTTTGATGGGTGTAGACACCAATGTGTCTGACTCGACACGTCTGGGTCTGCTTGCAGGCTATAGCCGTAGCGACATCAAGCTACGAGATCGCTCCTCCAGCGCAAGCAGCGACAACTACCATCTGGGTGCGTACGGGGGAACTCAGTGGGGTGCGCTGGGACTGCGCGGTGGTCTGGCCTACAGCTGGCATGATCTGTCCACAAGCCGCTCGGTATCCGTACCTAGGCTGTCAAGCACGCTGAAGGCGGACTACAGCAGCCAGAGCGCCCAGGCGTTTGCCGAGTTGGGCTATCGCATAAAGGCTGAGGCTGTGGCGCTTGAGCCCTTTGCTCAAGTGGCTTACGTGCACCAGAAAAGCAACAGTTTCACGGAAACAGGCGGGCCAGCCGCTCTGCACGCCGAGCGTCAAAGCAGCAACACGACATTCATGACCTTGGGGACCCGTGCCATGACGGAGTTTGAACTGGGTCGCACCCAAGTTAGTGCCCACGGCTCCGTGGCCTGGCGGCACGCCATGGGTACGGTCAAACCCAGCGCGACCCATGCTTTCTCGGCAGGTTCAGCGTTCACCGTCGTCGGCGCCCCGATTGCCAAAGATAGCGCCATGCTGGAAGCCGGCCTGGAGTTCAAGATCAACCCTCAGTCGGCAATCGGACTGGCGTATCAAGGCCAGTTGGCTCGCTCCGCCCAGGACCACAGTGTGCAGGCTCGCCTCAACATCCGTTTCTAAGCGAATCGCTTGAGCACGAGCAAGCAGGGCTGGTTTACCAGCCCTGCGCTGTTTCCAGGTCCTGCGGAGTATTGATATTGAAGAAAGCATGTTCAGGCGCATCGCAGAAATCCACTTCCACCGCGCCTATGCTTTCCAGCCAGCTCATGACACGGCGCTCGCCGCTAAGCAGATAGTCTTTCAGGCCCGCAGCCTGATCGGTGCGCAGTAACAGGCATAAAGGGTGGCTACGCTCTGCCTGCGCGTAGGCAGCCATAGCGCCCTGCTCCTCAACGGCCTTGATCAAACGCTTGCCCAGATCCACTGGCACAAAAGGCAAATCCACCGGGCAGGACAAGGCCCACGGCGTACTGATCTGATCCAGCACACTGGCCAAACCGGCCAGCGGACCCAGATAGCCCTCCAGCTCCAAGACATCAGGGACCACACGCCCCCAATGGACATACTGCTCGGGATTGCGATTGGCACTGATCAGGATAGTCCCCACCTGCGGACGCAGGCGACGTACCAGATGCTGCACCAAAGGCTGGCCCTGCAAGAGCAGCAAGCCTTTATCGATCTGGCCCGACAAATCAAAACGGCGGGCTCGTCCGCCCGCCAGCACAATACCGCTGATGTCCTGTGTGCTTATCATCCGCCGATATAACTCATTTCGATACGGTCACGACTCGTGGTTTGCTCACCCCGAATCTGGGAATATCGGTCCTGCCGTCCCGTCCAGACGCCGTGCATATAGGCGGCTAACTGTTCGTCGGACGCACCCGAGCGCAATTGCGCCCGCACATCATAACCCTGGGAAGCAAACAGGCACAGAAACAGGCGTCCTTCGGGAGAAAGACGCATGCGCGAACAGTCTCCACAGAAGGGTTGAGTGACGCTGGTGATCACGCCAACTTCGCCCGTCCCATCCTTGAAACGCCAGCGGCTGGCGACTTCGCCACGGTATTGGGCGGCCACTGGCTCCAACTCGAAACGGGACTGGATACGTTCCACAATCTCCGCACCGCTGAGCACTTCTTGCAGATTCCAGCCATTGCTGGTGCCCACGTCCATATATTCAATAAAACGCAGAATCTGGCCCGAGCCTTTGAAGTGCTCCACCATGGGCAAGATCTGATCATCGTTCAGCCCTTTGCGCACCACCATATTGACCTTTACCGGGCTCAAACCCACGGCCTGTGCCTTGGCAATGCCATCCAGTACGGTGGAGACGGACACGCCGCTATCACTCAATTGAGTAAAGCGGGCATCGTCCAAGGCGTCCAAGCTGACGGTGACACGATTCAGACCCGCGTCTTTCAAGGCCTGGGCCTTGCGACCCAGCAAGGTGCCATTGGTGGTCAAAGTCAGCTCCACCGCATCACCTTCCGGTGTACGCAGCTTGGCCAACATGGCAATCAGCACTTCAATATTTCGACGCAATAGCGGTTCGCCACCCGTCAGGCGCAGCTTGCGCACGCCCAGAGCAACGGCCTGCCGTGCTACGCGCTCAATCTCTTCAAAGCTGAGCAGGGAAGAATGAGGCAGGAACTCGTAGTCCGTGCCAAAGACTTCCCGCGGCATACAGTAGGTACAGCGGAAATTGCACTTGTCAGTCAGGGAAATGCGCAGGTCACGAAATGGGCGGTGACGCTTGTCCAAAGGTTGCCCTGACACAGCGGCAATCCGCACGGTCGGGCGGCGTGCAGGCTCTGCAGCACCCGCTTGCGCCCCCTGCTCGATGCCGGACGGCATAACCCCCGCTCCAGCAGGCTGCGGGTCACTCGGCTCCAAGGGCCGGGCCTCGGAACCTGGGGGAGCTGCTTCTTGATATGGCCTGTACTGAACCTGGTCTACGGACACCGGTTCACGTTTTGGCCCATGCTCATCGCTCATGGTGTTCTCTTTTTCAAGGACAGGGTTCGTCCCCGTCTCATGGTGTGTGTTTTCGTCATGCAATGGGGTCTAACGCCAGAGCATGTCGGCAGCCTGCCCGAATGCCTGTTCCAGCGTCATGATCTGTCCCAAACCCCGTGGGTCGTAACCCACCAGATCTTCCATGAATTGACTATACGCGGAACCGCCAATCACGTTCATCAGTTCCTGCATAGGAGCCTTATCCAGCGCTTCTTGCTCGACCGCAATGAAATAACGCTCCTGGGCCAAGGGAATGAACTCCAGCCCGCATCGGCTGGCCGCTGTTTCCACACCCAGGCCGGTATCGGCCATGCCACTGGCAACGTGAGCCGCCACCGCCATATGCGTCAATTCTGTTGTTTCAAAGCCCAGCACCGCATTCGTGTTTACCCCTAACTGCCCCAGCAGCAAGGTCGCCAGAAAGCGGGTACTGGACCCCATCTGACGGTTCACAAAGCGCACATCGGGCCGCAACAAATCGGCCATGCCGGTGATGTTCTTAGGATTGCCCTTCTCCACAAACAAGCCGGTCCGGCGAGTGGACAGGAAAATCAGCCTGTGACGCGCCGGGGACAGCCACTGCCCATAACGGCGCATGGCAGCCACCTCGAACTCACCCACCGGAACCTGGAAACCGGCCAGATCGCAATCCCCGCGCTCCAGCGAAGCCAGCGCTTCAATGGCTGTGCGGTAGCGCAGCTCCAGCGGCAGACCATCGTGCTCATTGGCAAAGCGCATCAGGCCTTCAATCGCAAATCCGTGACTGGCCTGAAAGCGCAAACGGTCCAGAGGCTGCGCATACAAGCGGCCCAGCTCCTCTTCCAGCTCGGAAGCCATGCTCTCCAGGGTTGGCGTCAGACGCGCATCCAGTCGCCGATTCGCCCACAGCAAACGCTGGGCGAACTCGGTCAGCTTGGTACCTTTGCGCCGGGAGGTTTCCAGCAAGGCCGCATCAAACTGTTTTTCGGCATTACGCAACAAGCCCCAGGCATGTCTGTAGGAAAACTGGCATTCCTTGCTGGCTCCCGCCAAGTGCCCCAGTCGCTCGATGGCACCCAACAAACGCAACACATCCCCCATGGGAAGGTCCACGCCGTCTGCATTTTCCAGAATCCATTCAGAGCGCAGCCGGGCTTTGAATTTCTGTTTGGTCATGTTTTTTTAAGACCAGTGTGTTTTCGTATTTATGTTTTGTGCTGCATGTACCAAACATTATATATGCGAAATATTGCTTATTGAAGTTATGGACTTAAGTGGTTAGATTACAAGGGAAAACACTGTCAAATAATATGCACCGCTGTGCATAAAAAATATGGAGGCGCAGGCACCCTATTCGGGCACCGCGCACACAGGACATGCAAACAACCCCTCATCACCAGGAGCAGGACCTGTCAGGTCTGGCTCCTGAAGAGGTCGCCTTGCAGGCCGTGCAGGAGCACGCCGGCCAGAAAGGTAACCTGTTGCCTATTTTGCACGCGATTCAGGACCGGATTGCCTGTATTCCCGAGTCCGTGGTGCCGGTGCTGGCCGAACAGCTGGCTCTGTCCCGTGCGGAAATCCATGGCGTTATCTCTTTTTACGCCCATTTCCGCACCCAGCCCCACGCGACTCATACCCTGGAAATCTGCCGGGCTGAAGCCTGTCAGGCGCGGGGCGGACTGGAGCTGACGGCTCATGCCCGTCGCCGCCTGAACTGCGACTTCCATGAAAACAGCGACGACGGCCAGTACACGCTGGAGCCTGTCTACTGTCTGGGCCTCTGTGCTCAGTCCCCCGCCGTCATGCTCGATGGCGTACCCCATGCACGCGTCACCCCCGAAAAACTGGATGCCCTGCTAAGCAGCCAGGAGGCCCAGTCATGAGCACCATTACCGTTTACGTTCCGCGCGACACCGCAGCGGTCGCCATGGGCGCCCATGAGATTGCCCAGCAACTGGCGGCCCAGGCTCAGGAGCGCGGTCTGGATGTGCAGATTGTGCGCAATGGCTCGCGTGGTTTGCTATGGCTGGAGCCCATGGTGGAAGTGCAAACAGCTGAAGGCCGCGTCGCTTACGGCCCTGTCCAGACTGAAGATCTGCCCGGTCTGTTCGACGCTGGTTTTCTGCAAGGCGGTGCACATAAGTTGTGCCACGGTCTGACGGACGCCATCCCTTACCTGAAGAATCAGGAACGCCTGACTTTTGCCCGTGTGGGGATTATTGATCCGGTCAGCGTGGCCGATTACCAATCCTGTGGTGGCTTCGAAGGTTTGCGCAAGGCGCTGAGCATGGAACCGGCCGCCATTGTGAAAGAAGTGACCGACTCCGGCCTGCGAGGTCGTGGCGGTGCGGCTTTCCCGACCGGCATCAAATGGAATACGGTACTGAACACCCCGGCACAGCAGAAGTACATTGTCTGTAATGCCGACGAAGGCGACTCGGGCACGTTTTCTGATCGCATGTTGATGGAAGGCGATCCGCTGTGCCTGGTTGAAGGCATGGCGATTGCCGGGCTGGCTGTAGGTGCGACCTATGGCTACATCTACGTGCGTTCCGAATACCCTCTGGCCGTGCAAGCGTTGAACGAAGCCATTGCGGCGGCGCGCGCAGCAGGCTGGCTGGGCAAGAACATTCAAGGCAGCGGCTACGAGTTCGATCTGGAAGTACGCAAGGCAGCCGGCGCCTACATCTGTGGCGAAGAAACCGCCCTGCTCGACAGTCTGGAAGGCAAGCGCGGCATGGTGCGTGTGAAACCGCCTCTGCCCGCCATCAAAGGCCTGTTTGGTCAGCCTACAGTCATCAATAACGTGGTGTCCCTGGCTTCCGTGCCGGTGATTCTGGCCAAGGGCGGTGCTTACTACCAGAACTACGGCATGGGTCGCTCGCGTGGCACACTGGCATTCCAGTTGACCGGCAATCTGCAAAACGGCGGCCTGGTAGAAAAAGCCTTTGGCGTCACCCTGCGCGAATTGCTGTACGACTACGGTGGCGGCAGCGCCAGCGGTCGTCCCTTGCGTGCAGTGCAAGTCGGTGGCCCCTTGGGCGCCTATCTGCCCGAGCACCATTGGGATGTCCCGCTGGACTATGAGGCCTACATGAAGATCAATGCCATGGTCGGTCACGGCGGTCTGGTGGCCTTTGACGACACAGTAGACATGGCCCACATGGCGCAGTACGCCATGGAATTCTGTGCCATCGAATCCTGTGGCAAATGCACACCCTGTCGCATCGGCTCTACGCGTGGTGTGGAGACCATCCAGAAGATCCGTCGCCGCGAAGACATGGACAACCATGTCGAGCTGCTGCGCGACCTGTGCGACACCATGTTCTCCGGGTCCTTGTGCGCCTTGGGCGGCATGACCCCTTATCCCGTCCTGTCCGCGCTGGAACACTTCCCCCAGGATTTTGGACTGGCCCCGCAAACCGAGCAGGACCTGGCCAAGGTCTAAGACGGAGATCACCATGAAAGAAACAGTCGCCGTACGCGAACGTGACCTGGGCACCCCAGCCTCGACCCAGACCGAGATGGTCAACCTGACCATCGATGGCAAATTGATTGAAGTGCCCGTCGGCACTTCCGTGATGCACGCAGCCGCCTTGGCCGGCATCAATATTCCCAAGCTGTGCGCCACCGATTCGCTGGAGGCCTTTGGCTCCTGCCGTCTGTGCCTGGTAGACATTGAAGGCCGTCGCGGCCACCCTGCTTCCTGCACCACCCTGGTGGAAGAAGGCATGGTCGTCCAAACCGAAAACGACACCCTGCACAAGCTGCGCCGCAACGTGATGGAGCTGTACATCTCCGATCACCCGCTGGACTGCCTGACCTGTCCTGCCAACGGCAATTGCGAACTGCAAGACATGGCCGGAGTCGTGGGCCTGCGCAGCGTGCGCTATGGCTTTGATGGTGCCAACCACCTGGACGACACCACCGACAATTCCAACCCTTACTTTGCCTACGACTCCAGCAAATGCATTGTCTGCAATCGCTGTGTGCGCGCCTGTGAGGAAGTTCAGGGCACCTTTGCATTGACCATCGACAAGCGTGGTTTTGAATCGCGTGTCACCGCCGGCCAGAACGATGGTTTCCTGGGCAGCGATTGCGTCTCCTGCGGTGCTTGTGTCCAGGCCTGCCCGACTTCTTCCTTGATGGAAAAGTCGGTTATCGACCTGGGTCAACCCGAGCACGCCGTCATCACCACCTGCGCCTATTGCGGTGTGGGTTGCGGCTTCAAGGCCGAGATGAAGGGCGACAAGGTCATTCGCATGACACCCTGGAAAGACGGCAAGGCCAACCGTGGCCACGCCTGCGTGAAAGGTCGTTTCGCCTGGGGTTACGCCACGCACCAGGACCGTATCCTGAGCCCCATGATACGCAAGAGCATTACCGACCCCTGGCAGGAAGTGTCGTGGGACGAGGCCATCAATTACGCCGCCTCCGAGTTCCGTCGCATTCAGGATCAGCACGGTCGTGACGCGGTGGGCGGTATCACCTCCTCGCGTTGCACCAACGAAGAAACCTATCTGGTACAAAAACTGGTTCGCGCCGCCTTTGGTACGAACAATGTGGACACCTGCGCCCGCGTGTGTCACTCCCCGACCGGCTACGGTCTGAAGATGACCCTGGGTGAGTCCGCCGGTACGCAAACCTTTGACTCGGTGATGCACACCGACGTGGTGATCGTGATGGGTGCCAACCCCAGCGCCGCTCACCCCGTATTTGCGTCGCGCCTGAAACGTCGCCTACGCCAGGGTGCCCGTCTGATCGTGATCGACCCGCGCCAGACCGAACTGGTCAGCTCGCCGCACATCCAGGCCGACTACCACCTGCCCCTGCGTCCAGGCACCAACACCGCCATACTGACCGCCATGGCCCACGTTATCGTCACTGAAAATCTGGTGAACGAGGCCTATGTGGCCGAGCGCTGCGATACCGCTGCCTTCAATGAATGGCGCAGCTTTGTCAGCCAGCCTCAGAACTCGCCGGAAGCCATGGCCGAGATCTGTGGTGTGTCTGCCGACGACATTCGTGGTGCAGCCCGTCTGTACGCTACCGGCGGCAACGGTTCGATTTACTACGGTCTGGGTGTGACAGAACACAGCCAGGGTTCCACCACCGTAATGGCCATTGCCAACCTGGCGATGGCCACGGGCAACGTAGGCCGCGAAGGTGTGGGTGTGAACCCGCTGCGTGGTCAGAACAACGTGCAAGGCTCCTGCGATATGGGCTCCTTCCCGCACGAGTTCCCCGGCTACCGTCACGTCTCCGACACCAGCGTACGCCAGCAGTTTGAACAGGCCTGGGGCGTGTCCCTGCAATCCGAACCCGGTCTGCGCATTCCCAATATGTTTGACGCCGCCTTGAGTGGCAGCTTCAAGGGGCTGTACTGCCAGGGCGAAGACATTGTTCAGTCCGACCCGAACACCCAGCACGTGGCCGCCGCCATGGCCGCCATGGAGTGTGTGGTGGTACAGGATCTGTTCCTGAACGAAACCGCCAAGTACGCCCACGTGTTCCTGCCCGGTTCATCCTTCCTGGAAAAAGACGGCACCTTCACCAACGCCGAGCGCCGCATTTCGCGCGTACGCAAAGTGATGGAGCCCAAGGCGGGCATGGCCGACTGGGAAGTCACCTGCGCCCTGGCCCGTGCTTTGGGCTACCCCATGAACTACGAGCATCCCGGCCAGATCATGGACGAGATCGCCCGTCTGACCCCGACCTTTGCCGGCGTGTCTTACGATCGCATCCAGGAACTGGGTGGCAGCGTGCAATGGCCTTGCAACGAACAGGCGCCTGAAGGCACCCCCACCATGCACATCGACGAGTTCGTGCGTGGCAAGGGCCGCTTCATGCTGACTCAGTACGTACCCACCGAAGAGCGCAGCAGCCGCAAGTTCCCCTTGCTGCTGACCACCGGCCGTATCCTGTCGCAATACAACGTGGGCGCACAAACCCGCCGTACCGACAACGTGGCCTGGCATGCAGAGGACTTGCTGGAAATTCACCCGGTGGATGCCGAAGATCGCGGCATTCGCAGTGGCGACAAAGTCTCGGTCAAGAGCCGTGCGGGAGAGACCGCCCTGCGCGCGACGGTGACCGAACGAGTGCAGCCAGGGGTGGTCTATACTACTTTCCACTTTCCCGAGTCGGGCGCCAACGTGGTCACCACCAACAACTCGGACTGGGCAACCAACTGCCCCGAGTACAAGGTGACGGCCGTGCAAATTCAGCGCGTGACCTCCGAGTCGGCCTGGCAAAATCGCTGGAACCGTTTCCACGATATTCAGCAGCGTCTCCTGCAAGGCGAGACCGTCCCGGCCGAGGATTTGGCCCAGGCGGATCACAGCCATTCGCATGAGCATGCCGAGGCCGTCGCGAAAGTATGATGCGTCCCAACAGGCCCTAAGGAGTTGCCCACGTGAGCCAGGCAGATTTTCGTGATGCCAGCGCCCCTGCCACCGTATGGCGGCAGGCGCGTACCCCAGCTGAAACACAAGCTGACACCCTGCCCCAAGAGGATCAGGATGCGCTGGCGCGCGAACAAGCCGTGGCTCTGGAGTTCAATGGCATCAGCCATAGTGCCTTGTTGTGCAGCCCCAGTGATCTGGAAGATCTGGCCTACGGATTCTCCATGACCGAGGGCATTATTCGTACCGCTGACGATATACGCGGCGTGGATGTGCTGGAAGGCGAGCGCGGCAGCCTGCTGCAAATCGAGATTGCCAGTGCCTGCCAGCATCAACTCAAGGCGCGTCGCCGTCAGCTGGCTGGCCGTACAGGCTGTGGCCTGTGTGGTCTGGAAAGTCTGGACGAGGTACGCCGACAGCTACCCCGTCTGGACGCTCCCGAGCACCGCCCCGATGCTGCCGCCATCTTCCAGGCCCTGGATGCCTTGCGCTCCAGCCAACCCTTGCATCGTCTGACGGGCGCTACCCATGCGGCGGCCTGGTGCAATCTGCAAGGTGATATCCTGGCCGTGCGCGAGGATGTAGGTCGCCATAATGCGCTGGACAAGCTGCTGGGCCACATGCTGCGCAACGATATTGATCCCCGCTCTGGCATGGTGCTGATCTCCAGCCGTGCCAGCTTCGAGATGGTCCAGAAGGCCGCTGCCATGGGCATCAACTTTGTGGTGGCCGTATCCGCCCCCACCGCCTATGCCGTGCAGATTGCCGATGAACTGGGTGTCATGCTGGCCGCCTTTGCCCGTGACCGCAGCTTCACGCTGTACAGCCATCCCCACTATCTGAATTCTGCCGAGTCACGCTCGGCCACATCACCATGAACATTGTTCCTTTGATTCCCATGGCCAACCAGATCGGTCAGTTCTTTGAAATCCTGAGCAATCGGGAGCAAGGACTGCGCGAGATTGCGGAACATATCCAGAAATTCTGGGACCCGCGCATGCGCCGCTCCCTGCTGGATTTTGTGGAACAAAATCCCAGCGGTAAAAGCGAAGATGGCGAGCTGCTGCCTATTGTTTTGCAGGCAGTCGTGACCCATAAACAGCAGCTGGAGCCACGCAGCCAATAAGACGTGCCGCAGACACAGAAAAGCCCGCCTAGGCGGGCTTTTTCTTTGGGCTGAAAACGATTAATCGCTTTCTTTGACGCGGTACACCAGCACGGTATTCTTGGCCATATTCAGCACCTTGATGGTCACGCTACCCAGCAACAGGCGGGAAAGACCACTGCGGCCGTGGCTACCGATAAAGATCAGGTCGCAGCCTTCCTGCTCAGCGACCTGCACAATCCCATCGGCCACATTGAAATTCGATACGGATCTACCAGTGGCCTTGACGCCAGCGGTCTCGGCACGGTCCAGAATCTGCTGCAAGTACTTCTGCGACTGTTCCTTGGCAGTCTTGTCGTAGTCCTCGTCGGTGATGGCGTAGGCAGCAGCCATACCATCAAAACCAACGGTGGCAGCAAATGGCTGCGTCACGTGCAAAGCCAGAACCTCGGCACCAATTTGGCGGGCAAAGGTCACGCCTTTGTTGGCTGCTTGGGAGGAGAGCTCGGAACCGTCAGTTGGAATCAGAATTTTCTTGAACATGGCATAACCCCTTTGAATGGAGACAGATAGCTTACCGCTGCATACCGACACAGGACAAGCTAGTACAGACCTGAACCTTGAGCCAGGTCAGGATTCGTTCAATGCGCGGAACAATACGGCACAGCGAGTACCCGTGCGGCAGTAGGCCAAAGTCGGGCCTGGCAAGGCTTCAAGCAATTGACCAAAACGAGCAACATCAGCAGAAGTAATAGCGCTACCCACTACTGGCTGATATTCCACCTGCAAGCCTGCCGCCTGGGCGGCCTTCATCACGTCTGCCGACAAGGGCTGGTCGGGACCGCCTTCCATATCGGGACGGTTGATGATGACACTTTTAAAACCGGCATCGGCCACGGCTTGCATGTCCTCTCCCGATAATTGAGGGGCGACGGCCAATTGCTCGGTCAAAAACTGGTGCGGGAAGGACATAGAAACTCCTGAAATCGGGATAAACTAAATCAGTTCAAAGGAAAAATAGTATGTTCCCCCCCGATAGTACGCAAGTCCCTTTCTCTGCCTCCCTGCCGCAAGGCAATCACGCCAGTGCCTTGCTGATACGTCAGGCCACGTTGGACGATATGGCAGCGGTACAAAACATCTATGCTTATCACGTACTGCACAGCACGGCGACCTTTGAACAACGCCCACCGGACGAACAGGAAATGCGTGCCCGCTTCACGCAAGTGCGCGAGCAGAATTTGCCCTGGCTGGTCGCAGAGCTGGACGGGCAGATCGTGGGCTATGCCTACGCAGGAACATATCGCTCCCGCCCGGCCTATCGCTTCACGATAGAAGACTCCATCTATCTGGCTCAAGGTCAGATTGGCAAAGGTCTGGGCAAAGCCTTGCTGGAACAATTGCTGCTGGAGTGTGAGAAAGGCCCGTGGCGGCAAATGGTGGCCATCATCTCCGGCCATGACAGCCGGGGCTCGATTGCCCTGCACCGTTCGCTGGGCTTTGCCCATGTAGGTACTCAGCCAGCCGTGGGCTATAAGTTCCAGCAGTGGATTGATGTGGTCATCATGCAGCGCAGTCTGGGTGACGGCAGCCAAAGCCAGCCAGCCCAGACGCCCTGATCTTCCTTCTCAGGCAATGCGCAGGCTGTATTGATCCAGCCATTGCTGCATCTCATCGCCAGCCAGCACCTCGTACTCTGCCTGACGTTGCAAGCCCACAGGATCGTCCTGCACGCTGCTCAAGGAGGGATGGCACATCATGCTGTCCCCGTGCTGCATCACCGCCAGCCAGGCTTTGACCAAGGCGCTGTAACGCTCCTTGCCACCCTGAAAGTCGTACACGCCGGTGAAGCCGGTATTCAAGGTGACGCCTTTGGCTCTGGCCAGGCGCAGCAAATCCTTGGAACCCAGCCCGGCAATAATCTGCGCCTTGAATCTGTCTTTAAACGCGAAACTCGTAGCCAGACGCTGGGCGCCGGTATAACGCAGCCAAGGCATGGAAGCGGCATAACGGCGCTCCATTTCTGCCAGCAAGGCCTCGCGTATCATGGGTAGCTGATGCACGTGCTGATGCCCGTCGATATAGTCCGGGCCCTGCCCCATCACCTTCTCAAAACGATCCAGCTGGCGAGCCACGCTATCCTTGACCTTCTGGGCATCCAGACGATGCAGCAGGCTGCGGATAATCACCTGCTTGAGCGGCATGGCATACACGCCCGCTTGGGAAGCAAACTCGGTAAAATTCAGGTGCAAACCTTTTTGCAGCGTGCTCTGGCGCAGTGCTGGTGCATTTTGCACAAAGCTGTCCCCATCGACCAGGCAGGATGTTCCTGTCAGGCGCCGGGCCTGGGCCAATTTCAGTATGGCCTCGTCCACGGCGGGGGCCATGCCAAAATCATCCGCGCATATACTGATCTGCCTGTCCTTGGCCACTGCTCGCTCCGCTTTATGTCTCGTCAAATCATTCTGTTCATACTGGTCGGCACTTTGGCCGCCTTCACGCACTGGGGCATTGTAATCGCCCTGGTGCAAACGCTGAGCCTGTCTCCGCTGCTGGCCAATCTTTTTGGCTGGCTGATTGCGTTCCTGGTGTCCTTTGGTGGCCACTACTGGCTGACATTCCGCTCCCAGAATGCCCGCTTTCTGCCGGCTCTGACACGTTTTTTTCTGGTGTCTGCCGCTGGCTTCGCCGTCAACGAAGCCAGCTATGCGTTTTTACTGAATCATTCCGGTCTGCGCTACGACTTGCTGCTGGGCCTGATTCTTATCGGTTTGGCTGTGCTGACGTTTCTGGCTGGGCGGCTTTGGGCGTTCCGCCGCACATAAGCTCGTACTCGTCGTGATCAAAGCGCCATAGAGCAATACGCTGATCTTCATACAGACGCTGAGCATGGTTAAGCACCTGGCTTTGGCGCACGGCATCTGGCGAGCCGATCAACCAGACGACCGCCTTGCTGTCCCGACATAACTGCTGACGAAGGGTTGCCCGATCTATCAAGGTCAGCGCCCCACGTTGCGGCTCAAAGCGAGCTGCCTCCAGCAGCTCCTTGCGCCAACTATCGGTGCGCATGATTTCCGGATCATCCCAGCGCCCCATCACGCTGATATTCTTCAGGCCCGGAACATAGAAGCCCAGGTCATAACGGTAATTATTCAGAAAGACGACACGGTCACCCTTTTGGTATTCACTGGCCAGTACACGGCCCAAGGCCTGACTGTTGACCTGTGGGCGCAGCATCATCGTCACCACGGCAAACGCACAAATCGCAACACAAACACCCAGGCTCCAGACCGCAAAGCGCTCTACCTTTGCTTCCCCATCCTGCTGACTGCGGCGAATCACCACATCCGCCAGAAAAAAAGCCCAAGGGCCAATCGCAGGCAGGACATAGCCCACCAGCTTGGACGCAGGAATGGAAAAGAAAACCAGCACAGTCAGCAATGCCGACAGCATCAAGCCCCGTATCGCTCCCAAACCGTCGGAAGCATTAACAGAACCACGAAAGCGCTTGAACAAGAATGGCGTCCAACCCAAGGTGGCAACAGGCATCAGGGCAAAGTAGAACCAGAAAGGCTGAGGGTTGTTAAAGCCGGCTTCCAGAAAACGCTGGAAGTGCTGATAGACGATGTAATAGTCAAAAAAACCGGGGTAGCGCGCTTGCATGGCCCACATCCATGGCGTGGCAACCAGCAGCAAAACCCCCAGGCCTGTCACAGAAAACAGACGCAACAAAGTACGCCACTGGCCTCGACCCAGCAGCCAGAACACCAAGATACCGCCGGGGATCAAAATCCCGATCAAGCCTTTTGCCAGAAAAGCCAGGCCTGCGGTGGCATACAGCCCCATCAAGGCCCAACGACAGGAGTACCCCTGCTCCATCTGCAAGGCAGCATGCCCCCCCAAGAGCACACAGCTACTGATCAAGGCAGCAACCGTCATGTCCAGATTGGCGTAATGGGATGCACCGAAAAGCAGGGGGCTGCTGACCAGAATCAACGCCGTCCAGCCCGCATGTTGCTGGCTGGCATGACGCTTCAAGAACGCGTGCATACCGGCAATCAACAAGGCCGCCATCAAGGCAGGTACCAGACGAGCAGCCACAAAATTCACCCCCAACACTTTCAGGCTCAGGGCAGTAAGCCAATAATGCAAGGGAGGTTTATGGAAAAACGGCAGGCCGTCCAGACGCGGCACCAGATAATCACCGGATTCCAGCATGGACAGGGCCACGCCGACATAGCGCCCCTCATCCGGAATCAACAAGGGGTACGCCCCCAGGGTCAGCGCAAACCACAGCAGTGCCAGCAGCCCCACGGACACACTAGAGAGCGTACCCAGGCGCTGGACGCCGCAACGTAAGCAATAGGCCGGTCCACTCGCTTGTCCAAGCGGTAGTGTTGCACCGGAAGAGGAAAAGGAATTATCGATACTCATCGCTCAAAGCCAAACCAATAGGGGTAGGCAGCTACTTGCGTAGCTGTCGAAGCGATTCAGAGTATCGATGTAGCGTTCAATTACAAATGAGAGCAGTTCGCCAATTAAACGATCAGGCTTGCCTTCAGCCTTGCTGCGGGTCCTGATCGGGGGTCGCTAACTGCTTCTGGTCAGGTGCCGGTTCAGAGGCCTGAGCCAGCCCCTGCCCACGGCGACGATGCACCAGATACAAGGGCCGGTGCTTGACCTCGGCAAAGATGCTGGCGACATACTCGCCCACCACACCCAGCGAGAGCATATTCACCCCCGCGAAAAACAGTACCACCGTAATCAAGGTTGTCCAGCCGCGGACGGCATCCCCATACAACAAGTGCTTGAAGATAATGAACAAGCCGTAGCTGAAAGACAGCATGGCCAACACTGCACCTAACAGGCTCAATAAACGCAGTGGCCAGGTGGTGAATGCCGTCAAACCATCCACCGCAAAGCGCAATAGTTTAGTGGGACGGAATCGGCTGACACCATGCAAGCGTTCGGCAGGCGAGTAGTAAATGGGCTCGGACGGAAAACCCACCCAGGCAAACAAGCCTTTCATGAAGCGGCTGCGTTCGGGCAAGGCCATCAAGGCATCAACGACGCAGCGATCCATCAGGCGAAAATCGCCTGCATCACGCGGCACACGCAAACCGTTAGAGGTGCGCATCAGCTTGTAAAACAAACTGGTGCCCGCCCGCTTCATCCAGGTCTCGTCGTCACGGGTTTCCCGCACGGCATAGACCATTTCCAGGCCTGTAGACCAGCGCTCCAGCATAGCTTCGATCAAGGCAGGGGGATGCTGCAAATCCGCATCCATGCACACGACTACCTGCCCGCGGCTGGCCTCCAGCCCTGCCGTCAACGCTGCCTCTTTGCCAAAGTTGCGCGATAACTGCAAATAGACCAGTTGAGGGTAGGTTTGACGCAATTGCTCAATAACCAAAGGCGTTGCGTCTGTACTGCCATCGTCAACGAAAATGATTTCAAAGTCCGGAACCAGTTCGCGCAACTTTGCCACCAAAACCGGCAGCAATGCGGGCAGGTTTTCTGCTTCATTCAAACCAGGGATAACGCAAGAAAGCGTTTGGGCCTGTCGTTTTGTAATCATTATTCCTTGAGCACCGTGCTGTAACAAAACCATGGTCTAGCCAACAAAAAGTAATCGTAGCCCGCCAGACCGCCTAGTGCAATTTACCTTCGGTGATACTTGTCTTTCTTAAAGAGCACCGTTCAAGACTTGTACAGCCCTTGCAAGCCGGCCAGACTGGCCAAACACCGCAAACGCAACATCCATACGCTGAAACGTGCAAGCAGTGTAGGAAAGCAAGCGTTGAATCAGCGTGAAATTCGGCGTGAAAATGTTCCGTTCCCAAGCGTTTTCTTTCCGGCTTGACCCCGATGAGTCATACCAATAAGATAGATAAAATATATATCTTTAAATTCAAAATATTATGGCTCTCAACCCTTTGTGTACCCGCCAGGAAATTCATGACCTGGTCTGGGACTTTTACGATCGTATCCGCATGGACGATGTCCTTGGCCCCATTTTCTCCGAGCGCATCAAGGATTGGGATACGCATCTGGGCGTAATGGAAGAGTTCTGGTCATCTCTATTACTCAAGACCGATGGCTTCAATGGCAATCCCATGGCCAAGCATTTGTCGCTCAAGCATATTCAGGCCAGCCACTTTGAACAATGGCTACGCCTGTTCAAGGAAACCTGCCAGGAGCGTGAAAACCAGGCCATGGCCGCGCTGGCATTGGAATATGCCCAGCGCATCGCCCGCAGCTTCTGGTTTGGCTACCAGTTCCAGCACAACCCCACTCAAGTGGCCAGCGAGCTGCAACTGCCCTGATCATGCGTCTGACCAACCTTACCGACTACGCCCTGCGTCAATTGATGTATCTGGGTCAGAACGAAGACAGGCTCTGTACCATCGCGGAAATTGCCCAGTACCACCAGATTTCCCAAGCCCATCTGATGAAAGTCACCCACCTGCTCGCCAAGGGCGGATGGATTCAGACCCAGCGCGGGAAAAACGGCGGAATGCGGCTGGCCCGTGCGCCGGAAGACATCAATCTGGGCGAGCTGGTGCGCTATACCGAAACCGATCTGGCGGTGGTGGAGTGCCTGGGCAGCGGCACCCACTGCATCCTGAGCGGTCGCTGCAACCTGAGCAACATCCTTAAACAGGCGCTGGTCCAGTTCCTGAGTTATCTGGATAACTACACCTTGCGCGACATTATTGTGCCCGGCAGCAGCCCGGAACAGACGATTGCCTGGCCCACCAAGTCCATGCACTCGGCCTGATAGCAGACGGACGGATAGCAGACGAGCAGACGGCCCCGGACTCAAAAGAATCCGGGGCCGTTTGTTTAGGGTCCGACTACCGCTTCAAGCCGGGAAAATCAGATCGCTCCGTACAGTACCAGGATGGGCACGCACAGCTTCCAGCAAACCCTGCTCGGGCACACGATCCAGATCCGTCATGGCATAACCCAACTCGCCTTGCGTTTGCAGCTGCTGGCGGGTGATGTTGATACCGTGCTGGGCCAGAATATTGTTCAAGCTACCCATCGCGCCGGGAACGTTGCGATGAACATGCAGCAGACGCACAGCACCCTGGATGTCGTAGTAAGACACTTCGGGGAAGTTCACCGCGCCCTTGGTAGCGCCGCTACGCAAGTAGCTAACCAGTTTCTCGGCCACTTCACGGCCAATGTTTTCCTGGGATTCCTGAGTACTACCGCCAATATGCGGCGTCAGGATCACATTAGGCATACCGATCAAGGGGCTCTTCAACGGTTCGTCCACGCTTTTCGGTTCGGTTGGGAACACGTCCAGCGCAGCACCTGCCAGATGACCGCTGACCAAGGCTTGGTGCAAGGCATCAATATCCACCACCGTACCGCGCGAAGCATTGATCAGGATGGAGCCGGGTTTCATGGCCGCAATCGTCTCGGCATTCATGATGTTATGCGTGCCCTGCCCGCCTGGTACGTGCAAGGTGACCACATCGGACTCGGCCAGCATCTGCTTCAGGCTGCCATAGACACGGGCATTGCTCAGCGGCAGTTTGGATTCCACATCATGGTAGAGCACACGCATACCCAGCGCTTCGGCCAGAGTACCGACTTGGGAACCAATATTGCCGTAACCAATCACGCCCAAAGTCTTGCCACGGATCTCGAAAGCGCCATCGGCACTTTTGTCCCAGAAACCCTGGTGTACGCGCAGGTTCTTCTCGGGGATACGACGTAGCAACAAGATGGCCTCACCCAGCACCAGCTCGGCAACGGAGCGGGTATTGGAGAACGGCGCATTAAAGACCGGTACACCATGGTTCTGGGCTTGGTCCAGATCCACCTGGTTGGTACCAATACAAAAGCATCCCAGCACTTTGAGCTGGTCTGCGTGCTCCAGCACCCGGCTGTCAAACTGGGTACGGGAACGAATTCCGACAACTTCGGCGCCTTTGACAGCGTCCAGCAGCTCCTGACCCGACAAGGCTCCCTTGTAGGTCTGAATATCGGTCAAACCCGCAGCCTCAAAAACTTCACGGGCGCTAGGATGAATGTTCTCAAACAGGACAATGCGACTCATGATGGTTCCAGTCATTGAAATAGTATCTAAATGGTACTATTTTTTTAGCCCGCCTGATCGAGCATCAACAATAACAGCAGGGGATTCTTGTCTTGAACGCCAAGCAAGGTCATGAATCCACAGCCAAATACAAAAACCCAGGCCAGGAAAATAAAAATCCAGGACCTGGGTCACTTCATGGCGGCCTAGCTCATGAAAAGCCGCCTGAATAGCCTGCTATCAAGAACCAAATGGCACCGGACGTGGTGTGTTGTCACGCGAAGGTGGCAAGATTGGCAGCACGATTTCAGGCTGTTTGCCCGTCAGCGTTTTCAGGAACGCGACGATCTGGGCATTTTCCTCTGCAGAGAAACTGCGACCCAACTGCAGACGACCCATTGTATCCACGGCTTCAGTCAAGGTATTGACGGCACCATCGTGGAAGTAAGGGTAGGTCAGCTCGACGTTACGCAAGGTAGGAACCTTGAAGTTGAAACGGTCAGCATCCTTACCCGTCACAGCCGCACGGCCTTCAGCCGGGTTGGTGGTTTGGTACGGCTCGATCAGACCCATTTTCTGGAAGGAGGTACCGCCCAGATTAGGACCGTTGTGGCAGGCCACACAACCACTATTCTTGAACAGTTGATAGCCAGCCAGCTCCTGATCGGTAATGGCTTTCTTGTCGCCCTTCAGCCAAAGGTCAAAGCGCGAATCAGGCGTCACCAAGGTTTCTTCAAAGGCGGCAATTGCGGAGGTGACTTCATCAATACCGAAGTCGGCCTTGCCAAAGACTTGCTTGAACTCGGCCTTGTACTCGGGGATGGAGCTCAGGAACTCCATGGCCAGCTCGTGTGTGAACGCCATTTCCTTGGGGTTGGCAATCGGGCCACCGGCCTGCTCTTTCAGGTCGCTGGCACGGCCGTCCCAGAACTGGGCCACGTTCAGGCTGGAGTTCAGGACGGTAGGCGAGTTGATGGGGCCTTCCTGCCAGCGATCCCCGATGGAGGTACGGATATTGTCCGTGCCACCCATGCTCAGGTTATGACAGGAGTTACAGGAGATGAAACCAGAACGGGACAGGCGAGGTTCAAACCACAGTTTCTTGCCCAGTTCAACGCGTGCCGGATCAGTGACAACTGCGGCGGGAATCGGCTGTACAGGCTCATTTTCCTGAGCTTGCGCGGCACTGCCGAGCAGTAGACCGGCGGCCAGAGCAGAGAGAGTGAACAGGCGTAATTTCATAACAACTTCCTTATGGGATGACAGAGCTTCCTGCCAGTGAGTGGTCCGGATAGGACCCATAACCCTGCTGGCCTTATGGACATCGTAAGGAATGCCATTTCATTACACATTGATACATCGCAAGGAAATAATCTTTCCAGAGATGCTTAGGGAACTTTCAGAAGAAAGTGCAACTCCTCCGCCACAATCCCCTATAGCGCCTTGACGATAAGCATAAAAAATGCCGCCTGCAATCAAGCAGGCGGCATCTTGGGATTGTTGCAGTTTGTGTTTTTTACACGCCCAGATAGCGCGTCCACAAGGTGCGATCAGCCCCCAATGCTTCGGAGTTCCCCTGCCAGACCAATTTGCCACGTTCCAGAATAATGTGGTGATCCGACAAGGCCATCAGCCGCTCGACATATTTGTCGATCAGCAAGATGGTTTGCCCTTCTTCACGCAAGACGGCCAGACAGTTCCAGATTTCTTCACGCACCTTGGGCGCCAGTCCCTCGGAGGCTTCATCCAGAATCAGCAGCTTGGGGTTGGTGACCAGCGCACGGCCAATGGCTAGCATTTGCTGTTCACCGCCCGAGAGCTGGTTGCCCATATTGGACGCACGCTCACGCAAGCGCGGAAAAAAGTCATAGACACGCTCGGGCGTCCAGGTCTTGTTGGCTTTGGGGTTGCGGTTGCAAGCAAAGGCCGTCAAGTGCTCGGCCACGGTCAGGTTGGGAAAGCACTGACGCCCTTCGGGCACAATGGCAATCCCGGCACGGGCAATACGGTCCGGATTCCAGCCCGCAATGGACTGGCCGTCGAACTTCACATCGCCGCCGCGCACCGGCAACTGGCCCAGAATGGTTTTCAGCAAGGTGGTCTTGCCCATGCCATTACGGCCCAGCACAGTCACAACCTGCCCGCTACGAATGGACAGATCTACCCCGAACAGCACCTGGCTGGCGCCATAGCCGCTTTGTAATTGAGTCGTTTCAAGCATGGCTTTCCACCTTGGTTGGAACTGGCGTGTCGTCGTCGCCCAGATAAGCTTGACGCACAGCCTCGTTATCGCGGATTTCGGCAGCCGTGCCGGTAGCAATAATGTGCCCCGCCACCAGCACAGAAATCCGGTCAGCCAGACGGAAAACGGCTTCCATATCATGCTCGACCAGCAACATGGTGGCTTTGCCACGCATGGTTTCGATCAATTCAGTCAGGCGCAGCGTTTCGTCCGGCCCCATCCCGGCCATAGGCTCATCCAGCAGCAGAACTTGCGGACGGCTGGCCAAAGCCAAGGCGAATTCCACCTTGCGCTGCTCGCCATGCGGCAACACACCGGCCTGGGTATGCAGCAAGGACGCATCAATGGCACATTCGGCAGCCAAAGCACGGGCTTGCTCGTACAGCTCGGTTTCCGCCTGACGAGCACGCCAGAAGCGGAAGCTGCTGCCACTGCATGCCTGCAAAGCCAGCACCAGGTTATCCAGCACCGTGTAGTTCTTGAAGATGTTGGTGATCTGGAACGAACGTGCCAGACCGGCAGCCACACGCTGGTGACCCGACAAGGAAGTCACATCCCGGCCACCCAGCAAGAGCTGGCCCGAATCCGGGGTCAAGGTGCCCGACAGCAAATGAATCAGGGTCGATTTACCAGCCCCGTTCGGGCCGATCAAACCATGAATTTCACCGGGCACCAGGTCCAGGGACACATCATTGGTAGCCTGCAAAGCACCAAAGCGCTTCATCAGACCACGGGCTTGCAAAGCGGCCGAGCCGCTGCCCGCCTTGGAGGCGGTTGCTATCGTGTTCGTCATGCTTGCTCCTTGGCAGTAGTAGCGGGATCAGCGGCCGAGCGGACACGCACCAGTCCGGCCAGCCCCTTGGGTGCAAAAAACACCACCAGCAGCAACAAGATACCCAAAGGCATGTGCCAGTACTCGGTCCAGTTGCGCAGCAACTCTTCCAGCACCAACATCACGAACGCACCCAGAGCACCGCCATACAGCAAGCCAATCCCCCCCACCAGCACCATGATGATCAGGTCAGCCGACTGGGTCCAGTTCATCAGGCTGGGCGAGACAAACAGGTTGTGGTTAGCCAGCAAGGCACCAGCCAGACCCATGATGGCTCCGCTCAAGGTGTAAGCCGTCAGGCGAATGCGGTAGACGGGGTAACCCAAGGTTGTCATGCGGCTTTCGTTTTCACGCGTGCCCATCAAGGCCTGCCCGAAACGGGCTTTAACCAGACGATTGAACAGGAACAGCACCGCCACCAGAATAGCCAGAACCAGGTAGTAAAAGCTCAGCTCATTGCTCAGATCAATCCCGGGCAAGGAGGAATGGCTGTACATGTTCAGACCGTCCTCGCCACCGTACTGGCGCAAGGAAATGAACAGATAAAAGATCATCTGGGCAAACGCCAGCGTGATCATGATGAAGTACACACCACGAGTACGCAGCGACACGGCACCGGTCAGGAAAGCCAGCAAGCCGGAGATCACCATGGCGGCAGGCCAGGCAATCAGGCCACTTTGCACGCCTTCGGTAGCCAGGATACCCACGGTGTAGGCCCCTGCCCCGAAAAACGCGGCATGGCCCAGGGCCACCATCCCGCCATAACCCAGCACCAGATTCAAGGCACTGGCAGCCAGGGCATAGATGAAGATACGGCGTACAAACGAAATGTAGAACTCAAGTCCGTACATCGGTGCAATCAAGGGGAAAGCCAATAAGGCCACCAGCACCAGGGCGGAAAAAATACGCGAAGTAGACATACATTAACCTCGCGCCGGGAACAGGCCCGAAGGACGGAAAACAAGAACAACCGCCATCAGGACATAGATCGAAATGGCAGCAATCGTAGGACCGACGCTGGAAGCCACATCTGCCGGGAAAACGTTACGCAGCAACATGGGCAGGAATGCACGGCCAGCGGTATCAACCATACCCACCAGCAAGGCACCTACAAACGCGCCACGAATCGAGCCAATCCCGCCAATCACGATGCAGACCAGAACCAGGATCAGAATGTCCTCGCCCATACCGATCTGAACCGCGGTAATCGGACCCAACAAGGCACCGGCCAGCGCAGCCAGAGCGGCTCCCAGAGTGAACACACCCAGGAACAGAATAGGCACTCGCACCCCCATCAGGGTGGCCATTTGTCGATTGGAGGCTCCTGCACGCACCAGCACCCCAGCCCGTGTTTTGGTCACGAAGGCATACAGGGCCAGCGCCATCACCAGACCGACCGCAATAATCATCAGACGGAAGGCGGGATAGAGAAAGTCAGGCAAGAGTTCTACCGGCCCGGACAACAAGGCAGGCATATTCAACATAACGGGGGTTGGGCCCCAAATCATTTTGACCACATCATTGGCGATCAAAATAACGGCATAGGTTCCCAGTACCTGAGCCAGGTGATCACGAGTGACCAGCTTGCGCAGAATGAGAATTTCCAAGGCAATACCGACCAGGGCTGTCACCGCCACCGCCACCACAATGGCGGCGGTAAAAGACCCTGTACGCTGCATGGTTTCCGCGGCCACATAGGCTCCCGCCATATAGAGGGAGCCGTGGGCCAGGTTCATGATATCCATAATGCCGAAGACCAACGTCAGGCCCGCGGCAATCAGAAATAACATCAAACCAAACTGCAAACCATTCAGCAATTGCTCGCTAATCAGAATGAGCGACATGCTTTTACCACCTGTGAATCTTAATTAAGTTTGCATTCTTTGGCGTAGACGTCCTGGTAGGAGTCAAACACCTTGCTGACCATACGGTTCACAAGACGTCCGTCCTGATCCTTGACCACTTCACGCAAGTAGTAAGCCTGCACGGGGAAGTTGTTGTTGCCGTAGGTAAATGGGCCGCGAACCGAGTTGTAGTCGGCGGCTTTCAGTGCCTTGAGCACCGCTTCGCGGTCGGATACCTTGCCATCAACCTGTTTGACGGCGGCGTCAATAGCCAGAATCACGTCATAGGCCTGAGCAGCGTAAACCGATGGATAGCGGCCGTCGTAGGCTTTGCGGAACTCTTCCACAAAGGTCTTGTTGGCAGGAACATCCAGGTCAGGCGACCACTGAGCCGTGTTCAACATGCCCAGGATAGGCTCGCCCACGGCGGGGATGATGTCCTCGTCACCCGAGAAGGCTGGGCCCAGCAACACCACATCTTTATTCAGGCCAGCGGCCACGAACTGTTTGATGAAGTTGATGCCCATGGCACCGGGCAGGAAGAAGAACACGGCCTGGGGCTTGGCCGCACGGATCTGTGCCAGTTCAGCCGAGTAGTCAATCTGGCCCAGCTTGGTGTAGAGCTCGTCGTTGACGGGTTTGCCGTAACCACGCTTGAAGCCGTTCAGGTGATCCTTGCCGGCCGGATAGTCAGGGGCAATGATGAACATTTTTTCGTAGTTGCGATCCGCAGCCACTTTACCGGCGGCCTCGTCAAAGGCGTCGTTCTGGTAGGACACACCAAAGAAGTACGGATTACAACCGGCACCGGCCAGTTGGCTGGGGCCCGGGTTGCTGGTCAGGTAAGGCACTTTGGCCGAGAACAGGGCGGGAGCCACTGCCAGTGCCACGTTGGAACCCACGGGGCCGGTAAAGAAGTCGATCTTGTCGCGCTGCACGAAGCGATTGACCAATTGGCGGGCCTGGTCGGGGTTACCGGCCATATCCTGTTGAATGAACTCGGCCGGGAAACCGCCCAGCTTGCCGTCCAGTTGTTTGATGGCCAGATTAAAGCCATCACGAACTTCACCACCAACGGCAGCGAACGGACCGGATGTGTCCATTGCCATCCCCACTTTGATGGTATCGGCATGAGCCAAAGAACCGCCAAAAGCCGCCGCCAGAGCTACGGTCAATGCAATACGTTTCATGTTATCTCCTTGCGCCACCGCGCTTATAGGCTGTCTTTAAATAAGATGCACAGCAGATCGAACTACAAATTCAACTATGCCAACCATTCATTTATAAATAGTTTAGTTATGAAACAATTTTGCTGGCAAGCTGTGGTTTTTACCTACACCCCTCAAATGCCCTGGTAATTCGACAGGAAACAAAGCCCCGTGCCAATCCCATGGACGGATAAGCACTATAACGACTGTAGGGATAGCCGTTTATGCAGGTTTTCCTTGATTTTGTTAACAATCCCGCACTAAGCGCGCTGCTAAACTGAAGGCTCGCCTCATTATTGGAGATCCCATGCGTATTTCCCATTCTCTGTGCCGCCTTGTCCTTGGCAGCGCCCTGCTCGCCCCTTTCCTGAGCAATGCACAGTCCTCGGAATCCGTTTATCTGGCTGACCTGGCCAAGTCCAACAAGCAAGTGGCCCAGCAGTATCAGAGCCTGATGCAGGACGTCGCCAAAAACGCCAGCTGGGTTAAAGATTTCGGTACGGCTTCGCCGGGCGAAACCGTTTCTCTGGATGGCCGCGACTACCAGGTTTTCCAGGGCTGCAAACCCCATGACTGCACCAGCTCCAGCTACGTAGTGCTACTGGACACTCAAAAGCAGACCATCTCCTACGGTGCTTTTGTGGAAAACAAGGAATCAGGCCCAGGTTTGGCCAGCAGCCAGATTCAATGGCTGGGCAATCCCGAGTTTGATCAGATCCGCCTGATGTCACCGGCCCTGTTTTAAAAAAAACAGCACTTGACCTTGCCCCCGTGGCAAGCCTTAAGCTGACTCCATTGTTTTTATCAAAGGAGTCAGCTATGTCCACCTTCTCCGTACCCGACATGACCTGCGGCCACTGTGTACGCAGCATCACTGAAGCCATTCAGGCTGTCGCCCCTCAAGCCACCGTCAGCACGGATCTGGAAAAACACCAGGTTACCGTTCAAGGTCTGGATGGCGCACAAGCCCTGAAAGTGATTGAAGAAGCGGGTTACACCCCCAGCGCCCTGTAAGCACAATGCGCCTTTCAAGGTGCCAGCTCTTCAGAGCCAATAAAAAGGCCGGTTGATACCGGCCTTTTTTTCATGCTGCTTCGTTTAGCACGCACATACCGTCAACAACTGACAGGCTCTTGTGTGGTGTCAGCCGGGTCTGTCAATATTGACCGCAAGAATCGGAGTGCTTGCGATGAAAGACCCGCGTATTCTGGCTTCGTAATTGATGATGTCAGGATCCCTGCCCTATGACTACGAACCCTGCTTACAAAACCGACGATCAGCGCTGGGCGGCTGTGCAGGCACGAGACCCCGCTGCCGATGGCCAGTTCGTCTATGCGGTGCGTACCACAGGCGTGTACTGCCAACCCAGCTCAACAACACGCTTGCCCAAGCGCGAGAATGTCGAATTTTTCGATTCGCCCCAGAACGCTGAAGCAGCAGGCTATCGTTATAGCCGTAGGGCCCATGGCTCTCAAACCAGCGCCGCAGCCGAACGGGCCGCCATCGTGGCTCGTGCCTGCCGCCTGATCGAAACCTCGGAGACGCCGCCATCGCTGGACACGCTGGCAGCCGCGGTGGGCAAAAGCCCCTTCCATTTTCATCGGCTGTTCAAAGCCGAAACAGGTCTGACGCCCAAGGCATACAGCTCGGCCTATCGTGCTCGCAGACTGCGCGAGGAACTGAGCAGTCCGGATACGACCATCACCAATGCGATCTACGACAGCGGATTCAACTCCAACAGCCGATTCTACGAAGCCTCTGAACAGCTGTTAGGCATGCGTGCACGGGACTACCGGGCTGGAGGGGCCGGTGCTGTCATCCGTTTCGCTGTAGGTCAGTGCTCTCTAGGAGCGATTCTGGTAGCCCAAAGCCAACGCGGCATCTGCGCCATCTTGCTGGGCGACGATCCCGATCAACTGGTTCGTGACCTGCAAGATCAGTTTCCCAAAGCCGAAATCATCGGCTGCGACGGGGAGTTCGAGCAATTGATCGCTCAAGTCGTGGGCTTCATCGAAACGCCCTCTATTGGCTTGCACCTGCCACTGGATGTACAAGGAACGGCCTTCCAGGAACGAGTCTGGCGCGCGCTCTGTGAGATCCCGCCAGGCGTCACCGTCAGCTACACCGACATCGCCGAACGCATAGGCTCGCCCAAAGCTGTGCGTGCCGTGGCCCAGGCTTGCGCCAACAACCACATTGCCGTGGCCATCCCATGCCACCGCGTCGTACGCCGGGATGGCGATCTGGCCGGTTACCGCTGGGGGATAGACCGAAAACGTGAACTGCTACGCCGCGAAGTACAAGACTGATAGTCGGCTACCTGCCCCATCATCAAGAACCGGTTTTGAAGGCAAGAAACGGAGTTCCCCGTCAGGCCAGGACACATACGATGTGAGCTCCCAATAGAAATACAGGAGATTTCACTCATGGCTTTGCTTGATGGAAAGGTTGCCCTTGTTACCGGCGCATCCTCTGGTATTGGACGCGCCATCGCATTGATGTTTGCTGAGCAGGGAGCGGCACTTGTTCTTACGGCAAGGCGTAGCGCATTGCTTGATGCCGTCGCCAAGGAGATCCGGCAGTCTGGCGGCCGTGCCGAGTTTGTGACGGGGGACATTACGCAGGCTGAAATCCATGAGCAACTGATCGAAGCCGCGAACAGCAGATTCGGTGGGCTGGATATTGCGATCAATAACGCCGGTATTGTCGGTGCCCTCAAGCCGCTGGCCGAGATGTCACTGGAAGAATGGCAAACAACACTGGATACCAATCTTGAGGCAGCCTTTCTGGGTGCCCGTAGCCAGATTCCAGCCATGCTCCATCGCGGTGGCGGTTCGATTGTTTTCACCTCGAGCTTTGTGGGCACCAGTGTCGGCCTACCCGGGATGAGCGCTTATGGTGCCGCCAAAGCGGCACTCATGGGACTGGTCAAAGGCATCACTGCAGACTATGCGGCGCAAGGAATACGAGCTAACGCTCTATTGCCTGGCGGAACTGACACAGACATTGCCGGGGATCAGAGCACCAAGGATTGGGCGGCGGGGCTGCACGCCATGAAGCGAATCGCCCAACCTGAAGAAATTGCGTCCGCAGCGCTCTTTCTGGCCAGCTCCATGTCCAGTTTTGTGACCGGATCAGCCCTGTTCGCCGATGGCGGCAATGCTGCCGTGAAGTGATAGACGACGGTTCAGCCCAGTTGTCCTAACACCGGGAATGTCTTGAGCACCCAGATCGCAAACCGCGCCAGCTCGCCGGTTGCCATGGCCCAACCCATCACAATCAGCACCAGACCCGCCCCCCAGCGCACATAGCGCCCGATCTTCCTGATCTGGGTCATGCGCTGCAAGAAGGGGGTCAGGAAGCAGGCGGCCAGGATGAAAGGTACGCCCAGACCCAAAGCGTAGACGGACAACAGGATACTGGCCTTGCCCGCACTGGCCGTGCTGGCTCCCATCATCAAAATGCCCGCCAGAATCGGGCCGATGCAGGGAGTCCAGCCAAAGCCGAACGCCAGCCCCATTACCGTTGCCCCGCCAGGGCCTGCCGCTTTGCCGGATTCAAAGCGATAGTAGCGTTGCAGGCTCATGGGCATGCGCAGCACCCCCATCACACTCAAGCCCGCCAAAGCCACCATGACACCTGCCGCCACATTCAACTCATAGCGATAGGCCATCAACAGCTGACCAAGGTAAGAGAGGCTGGCTCCCAAGGCGATAAAAACCAGCGAAAAGCCAGCCACAAAACAAACGCTGCGGCCCAGTAGCTGGCTGCGCTTGACCTGCGTATACACCTGCCCGTCCCCGGCCAGATAAGACAGATAGCCGGGAACCAAGGGCAAGACGCAGGGGGAGAGAAACGAAGCCATCCCCGCCAGAAACGCCGTTATCAGGGCGATCAGGCCCAAATCCAAAGACACTATTTCCATATCAAGGGGCCGTGGCAGGTTCCGCTGCAGGGGCGGCCGGCATACGCATACGTTCGCGCGCCAGTTGCAAGCCCTGGTTCACGACCTTGGCGGTTTCCGAATCGGGTGGAAACTGCGCCAGCAAACGCTGCCAGTAGTCGATCGCCGCCGGATACTCCTCTTTATGCAAAGCGGCAGCGCCGGCCAGCATCAAGCCCAATGGCTCTTCGGGATACAGCTCCAGCGATCGCTTGACCAAACGACCCGGCAAACCGTCCAAGGTATCGACACCGGCCAGCAGCATGGATTCCGCATACTCAGCCAATGCCGTCGGGTCTCCATCCACCACGGCCATGGCCTTGGCATACGCCTGTGTCGCTTCCTGATGGCGGCCGTAATAGCGATGTGAACGGGCCATCATCAACCAGGCGCCCGGATCGTCCGGGTTTTCTTTCAGACGCTGCTCCAGACGGGCCACCATGGCCTCAATATCCACGGGCTGTGCGTTGGCTTGCTGCTGCACGGCGGCAGGATCGAGCATGGCCGGATTGCCCAGATAAAAGTACAAGGCGATAGCCGCGACCGGAATGCTGACCATCAAGGTCCAGGCCAGCTTCGGTGCGCCTGCTTGCTGCACAGATTCCGTTTTCAGCCCTTCGTTTTCTTCCAGCACACGCTGGCGCAAATCCATCTGCGCCTGTTCAAAGTCCTGGGCAGACAAGACACCGGCCTGCTTGTCCCGTTCGATTTCCTTGAGCTGCTCACGCAAAATCGCCAGATTGGCCTGCTTGTGTTCAACCACACGCTGCACGGCGGGCTTGCGCTTGACGCTCAACATCAAATACACCGCGCACAGCAGCACCAGTAGCGCGGCCACAATATAAAAAACAATAGTCACGATTGTTCATCCCGAGAAGAGCCCTGCAAGAGAGCATCGGCTTGACGACGTTGTTCCTCGGTCAAGGCCGTGTCATCACCCGCGCGGCGTCGACGGCGCAGCGTAAAGGCATAGACCAGAAAGCCAGTCAGCAATAACAGAGCTGGCCCGAACCAGAGCAGCAAGGTGGTGGATTTAAAGGGCGGGCGATACAAAATGAAGTCGCCATAGCGATCCACCATATACGTGCGAATCTGATCGGGGCTGCGCCCCTGCCCCAACTGCTCCATGATCTGCTGACGCAAGTCCACCGCCAGCTCGGCACGCGATGCCGCAATGGATTCGTTCTGGCACACCAGACAACGCAGCTCGGCCGCAATTTCCAGCATCACCGATTCCTGGGCGCCCTGTTCCCCCGACTGGGCCTGCGCCGCCGGCACCAGAAACCACACACTGGCCATCAAGGCCACCATCCATTGACGCATCATCATGGCTGCTGCTCCAAACGACGGATCAAAGGCAACAAGGTTTCCTCCATGGATTCACGCGACACGGGGCCTATGTGCTTGAAGCGCACAATGCCCTGCTTGTCGATCACAAAGGTTTCCGGCACACCGTACACACCGAAATCAATGCCCACACGACCGTCCCTGTCCATGACAGAGACTTCATAAGAATTGCCATTGCGTAGCAGCCACTCGCGGCTTTCTTCAGGTACGTCCTTGTAGTTCAAGCCCACAATCGGCACCTTGTGCTTGGTGGACAGCTCTTTGATGAAAGCATGTTCGGTCAGGCACGGGTAGCACCACGAGGCCCACACGTTCAGCAACCAGACGCGTCCCTTCATTTGCTCACCCGAAAAACTGGCTTCGGGATTGTGCAATTGAGGCAGGCTGAATGCCGGAGCCGGTTTATCGACCAAGGGCGAAGGCACTTCGCTGGGCTTCAAGGTCAAACCAATGCCCAGAAATACCAGCAACAGTACAAAACCGATCAAGGGAACAGTAAAACGGTTCATGCCTGCACCTGCGTATTCATGGCTTTGTTTTGCACAGCGGCACGGGTTTGCTTGGCGCGATAACGTCGATCACTGATTGCCAGCGCACCGCCCAAGGCCATCAGCAAACAACCCAGCCAGATAAAGTCCACCAGAGGCTTGTAGTACAGACGAACACTCCAACCGCCCTGATCAAAGTTGTCGCCCAGCGCCACGTAAATATGACGCAAACCATTGGCGTTAATGGCCGATTCCGTCATGGGCAAGGCCGAGGACAGATAGGTGCGCTTTTCCGGATACAAGGTGGACACCACCTTGCCATCCTGCAGCAGTTCTACCGTGCCGCGTTCGGCCGAATAGTTCGGGCCCGGCACAATACGCACGCCCTGGAAGCGCGCGTCATACGCGCCCACCTGCGCCGTCTGACCGGGTTGCAACAAGACATCGGTTTCTGTCTCGTAGTGGCTGACCATGGTCACCCCCAGGACAAAGACAGCGACCCCGATGTGAGCCAGGTGCTGACCCAGCCAACTGCGTGGTTGCGAGAACACGCCGGAACGCGTGGCGCGCACACGCTTGACCACATCAAACAAGCTGCCCAAAACAATCCACATGGCCAGACCCGCGCCCAAGGCGGCGGTGCCCTGCCACTGGCCGTACAACAAAGGAATGGCTGCACCCAGCACGATACTGAACACGATCACCAGGGCCAGTTGGCGCACCATATCCATCATGCTGGCACGCTTCCAATTCGCCATGACGCCAAACACGATCAGAACCAGAGCCGGGATCATCAAAGGCACAAACACCTTGTTGAAATAAGGTGGCCCCACGGAGATTTTGCCCAGGCCCAGCGTATCCATAATCAGGGGATACAAGGTGCCCAACAGCACCGTGCCCGTCACCACTACCAGCAAAACGTTGTTGACCAGCAGCAAGGACTCACGCGACACCACGGCAAACTGCCCACCTGCTCCGACACGCGGTGCGCGCCAGGCAAACAGGATCAGGGAGCTGCCCACAATGACGGCGAACAGACTCAGAATGAACACACCTCGGGCCGGATCTGTAGCAAACGCGTGTACTGAGGTCAGCACGCCGGAGCGCACCAGGAAAGCGCCCAAAATGGACAGCGAGAAGGTGCTGATTGCCAGCAACACGGTCCAGTTCTTGAAGCTGCCACGTTTCTCCGTGACCGCCAGCGAGTGAATCAGGGCGGTCCCCGCCAACCACGGCACAAAGGAGGAGTTCTCTACCGGGTCCCAGAACCACCAGCCGCCCCAACCCAGCTCGTAGTAGGCCCACCAGCTACCTACGGCAATACCCAAGGTCAGAAACAGCCAGGCCGAGGTTGTCCAGGGACGCGACCAACGCGCCCAACTGGCGTCCAGACGGCCTGCCAGCAAAGCGGCAATCGCAAAAGCAAAGGCCACCGAAAAGCCCACATAGCCCATATACAGCAAGGGAGGGTGAACAATCAGGCCAATATCCTGCAAGAGCGTATTCAGATCCAGACCTTCAGCCGGAACCGGGAACATGCGCTCAAAGGGGTTGGAGCTAATCAACACAAACAGCAGAAAACCGGCGGTAATCAGACCCAAGACGCCCAGCACACGGGCCAGCATGGCTTCCGGCAAGGAACGCGAATAAATGCTGACAGCAAAGGCCCAACCCGTTTGCATGAACATCCACAGCAGCAGCGAGCCCTCATGCCCGCCCCACACAGCAGCAATGCGGTAGAACAAAGGCAGTTTGGTGCTGGAGTTCTGCGCCACATAGGCGACAGAGAAATCAAAGCTCACAAAGGACCAGGCCAGACACAGCAAACTGAAGGCCACCAAACCGAATTGCCAGCGGGCTGCGGGACGTGCAAAAGCCATCCAGGCCAAATTGCCACGCCAGGCACCATACAAGGACACAATGCCTTGGGCCAGCGCCAGTACAAAAGTCAGAATCAGGGCAAAGTGTCCAAGCTCCGGGATCATGGCTGGGCTCCTTGTTTCGCGCGCTCGGCCTGCTCCATGGCATGCATGGCCTCGGGCGGCATGTAGTTTTCATCGTGCTTGGCCAGCACTTCTTCCGCCACAAAATGGCCCTGCTCGTTCAAGCGACCTTGGGCCACCACGCCTTTCCCCTCTTGAAACAGGTCCGGCAAAATTCCCGTATAGCTGACAGGCACCTGGGCCGCGCCGTCTGTCACCACAAAGTTCACGGCCATGCCTTGGGCGCCACCACGGCGGATGCTGTCCATCTGCACAATGCCACCCACCCGGAAGGTCCGGTTTTCAGGGCTTTGCCCCTGGCTGACTTCAGTAGGGGTAAAAAAGAACACCAGGCTGCTTTGGAAGGCATTGAGGATCAGGGCGGTTGCCGCCCCCAGCACGATCAATGCGCCCAGAATCAGGACCAGACGATTTTGTCGCTTAGTCATGGCGCTGGCCCCCCAGGGCGCGCTCGTCACGTACCCGCTGCCAGGCCCGTGCCCGCCCTGCCCGGACGCTGAGCACTTCACCCAGCATCAACACGGTACAGGCCAGCACCGAGCCCCACACATACACGGCATAGCCGCCCATAGCGAAAAAATCGCCCACACTCGACCAATGCATCATCAGCCCTCCGTCAAGTTGCGAACCCAGGCGGTATGCGCCTCACGTTCAAGAATCAAATTGCGCACCCGGTACAGTGCGATGGCAATGCTGTAGCACCACATGGCCAGACTCATCAGCAACATGCCCGTCAGCATGACGGTGGCCATGGATGGCGAGCTGGTCAGCGATACCGAAGCCCCCTGATGCAAGGTGTTCCACCACTGCACCGAGAAATAGATAACGGGCACATTCACCACCCCGACCAGGGCCAGGATGGAAGCGGCTTTGTCAGCGCGACGTGGGTCGTCAATGGCACCACGCAAGCCCATGAAACCCATGTACAAAAACAGCAGCAGCAATTCGGAAGTCAGACGGGCATCCCAGACCCACCAGGCGCCCCACATAGGCTTGCCCCACAGGGCTCCGGTTACCAGGGACAAGACCGTACAGATCGCCCCGGTCGGGGCCAGCGCGGCTGCCATCATGGCGGCGGTGCGACTGTTGAAAACCAGGCAGATCAAGGACCAGAAGCCCATGGCCAGATAGATCAGCATGGACATCCAGGACACGGGCACATGCAGAAAAATGATGCGATAGCCTTCGCCTTGCTGGAAGTCGGTAGGGGCCAAAAAGAAGCCTACATAAGCGCCGACCAGAAACAGCAGAAAGGCCAGGATGGCAGCCCAAGGGATAATGCGTCCGGCCAGAACATAGAAGTTTTGAGGAGCGGCGTAGCGATACAGAAAGTTCATGGAATTTACTCAAGAGCAAGGCGCAACGCCGCTGCCGTGGCAGGTGGCGCAAAGAACAAAGCCAACAGTAAAAAAGCGGCCAGAACGGACAGATGCGCTTGCGCACCCAATCCTGCCTGAACCGCTTGCACCGCCCCCGCCCCGAAAACCAGCACGGGCACGTAAAAGGGCAAAATCAATAAAGCCAGCAAAACCCCTGCCGAGCGCAGGCCCAACACCAGAGCCGCGCCAATCGCCCCCAACAAGGTCAGAACGGGCAGGCCCAGCGCCAGGGACAGCATCAGCACGCCCAGGCTGGACGTAGGCAGGCTGAATTGCAGCCCCAGAATCGGAGCCAGCAAAAGCAAGGGCAGGCCTGTCAAAAAGGTATGCGCCAGCACCTTGCCCAAAACCCAAAGGCTAAGCGGCAGGTGAGAAAACAGAACCTGCTCCAGTGCACCATCCTGCTCGTCCTGTTCAAACAGGCGGCTTAGCGACAGCATGGTCGCCAGCAAGGCCGACACCCACAGCACGCCAGGCGCCATCTTGGACAGCAAGGCCGCATCCGCCCCCACACCCAAGGGAAACAGGCTGCACACCACCAAAAAGAAAACCAGTGGAATCAGGACATCGCCGGGGCGACGCATCGCCAGGCGCCACTCGCGCTTCATCAAGGCTAAAAAGAGACTCAACATGCCTGCCCCAGATCCAGGTGCTGCACCTCCAAATCCCAGGGCAAGGTCTGGTGGCTAGTTAGAATGACAGCGCCCTGCTTATGCAGATGCTGCGCAATCAATTCGCCCAGAAACTTCTGACCGGCGCTGTCCAGCGCAGTCAGCTGCTCGTCCAGAATCCACAAGGGGCGATTGCTCAGAGACAGGCGCACCAGAAACACGCGGCGACGTTGTCCGGCTGACAGTTGCCGTACAGGCACACGACGGTAAGCCAGCAAACCGCCAGCCAACAACGCTTGGTCGCAAGCGTCCTGCTCTAGGGGAACGCGATCCTGCATGAGCAGGCTGTCCAGATTTTCTTGCACCGACAAGCTGCTATTGAGTCCAGGCGCATGCCCACCGTAAACCAGTTGTCGTCGGTAATCGCTATCGTTGCTTTGCACGGGACGGTCGTGCCAGATCAGTTGGCCTTCGTCGGCCTGGGCGATATTGGCCAAGATACGCAACAAGCTGGTTTTGCCGCTGCCATTGGGCCCACTGACCAAACAACATTGGCCAGCTTCAAGCCTTAGGCTCAGCTCGGAGAACACACGACGCTGGCCCCGTCTACAGGTCAGCGAAACAGCTTGAAGCACAGCAACCCCTTGTCAAGAAAGCAAACAGAGCGAAGCCGCCCCTGAAAAAAGGCGGCTTGCTTAGCTCGCTAAGTAAAGACGAGCCCTCTTCAAGACAGGGGATGTTTTACTTAGTTCCACAATACCCACGAGAAACTCAAGCTTATTGATCTAGGCCAATCCGGGTTCAAGGCTGCATTCTTGATAAGATGCTGCCTTAGTACTTTCTCTGAGCAATAAACCATGAGCCCCCCAATCACCCTGACTCCCCAGCCCCTCAGCCCCGAGGCTTTTGCTCCTTATGGCTGGATGTTGGGTAAAGGTCTGGCCACGGCGCCAGCGACGGCCGCCTTCAGCAATGCCGCCACTGACTTCTGGCACGAACATGCGTTTGACACAGGTCCAAGCGGTCAGACCGAAGTGCTATGGGTGAATTACCGCATTCAAGACCCCAACATCACGACCCTGGAAAACCACCTGCTGACGCAACAGGCACTGATCCCGCTGACTGGCGAAGTGATCCATATCGTGGCTGACAGCAAGCCCGAAGGAGGTCCGGATTTGTCGACCCTGAAAGCCTTTCGCATTCCTCAAGGGCAAGGCGTCTGCATGCGCCCCGGTTGCTGGCACAGCAGCCGTGTAGCCGGAGGTGAAGTCGCCTGTCTGATGCTGACGCGTATCTCTACCACGGTAGATCTGGTCGCCCATTTGAACGAGGGCAAACCCGCCACGGAAAGCGAGTTGCGTCCTCTGGAACAAAGCGTGGTGGTGGCGCTATAAGGTGCCCGCAGCAGAGCGCGACCATCGCTCTGCCCGACACCCGCATCAAAACGTCGATGCCGCGCCGTATTTCAGCGCCAGCTCAATAAAGGCGCGCATTGCAGCAGATTGATAGGCACCCTTGCGCTGCATCAAAATGGCCCGCCGTTGCGGCGGGGCCGGGTCCAGACTCACAGCCACCAAATACTCGCTATTGCCGGCAATCGCGGCAGGCAACAAGGTCGCCAGACCCGTGCGCCGAACCACCTCGATCACGGCATTGAGCGAGTTCGACTCCATCGAAACCTTCAAATCCAGATCATGCTGACGGCAATGGCGTTCGATCTGCCCACGCGTGGCGAACTCGGGCGTCAACAAAACCAAAGACTCACGCATCAGCGTGTCCCTATCGATGCTGCGGCGCTCGGCCAAGGGGTGCGTGCGGCTCATCACCAACGCCAGCGTCTCCACCAGTAAAGGCTGAAACTCCACGGCAGCCGAAGTCGGCTTTTCAAAAGCGATACCAATATCCAGCTCGTCTTCGACCAATTGCGTTTCCACACGCTCCTGCAGCATTTCCTGCACCACCAGGCGCACATTGGGATAACGGCGGTAAAAGGCCTCTACCAGAGGGCCAATCAAGTAAGACGTAAAGGTAGGCGCCACCGCCACTCGCAAGGAGCCTCGACTCAAATCGCTGACGTCATGCAAGGCCCGCCGCCCTTCTTCCAGATCCTGCAAGGCTTGCCGGGCATAGCGCAAGTAGACCTCGCCCGCATCCGTCAAACGCACAAGACGTCCGGTGCGATCAAACAGTTGTGCGCCCAGATGTTCTTCCAGCTGGCGTACCTGCTGAGACAAGGCCGGTTGAGACACGTGCAAGGCGCGTGCGGCGCGGGTAAAGCTTTGATACTGGGCAACCGCCAGAAAATAATTAAGATGGCGCAAAAGCATAAGGGACCCTTCTATAAGCAAATCCAATGCAAAGCATCAGAAATCGGTATTTTACCTTATGACCCTGAAGGGTTAATCTTCTATCCAAGCCGAACTACAAGGACAAGGATGAAAGACATTATCGACGGTTTCCTGAAATTCCAACGGGAAGCCTATCCCAAGCGCGCCAAGCTCTTCAAAAATCTGGCCACACAACAAAACCCCCGCGCTTTGTTTATCTCTTGCTCCGATAGCCGTCTGGTCCCCGAGCTGGTAACACAACGTGAACCCGGCGATCTGTTCGTGATTCGTAACGCTGGCAACATCGTTCCCTCCTATGGTCCGGAACCCGGTGGTGTGACCGCCTCCGTGGAATACGCCGTGTCCGCCCTGCGTGTATCCGACGTTGTGATTTGTGGACACTCGGATTGTGGTGCCATGACCGCCATTGCCTCCTGTCAGTGCCTGGACCATATGCCCGCTGTAGAACACTGGCTACGCTACGCCGACTCGGCCCGTCTGGTGAATGAAGCCCGCACCCACGCCAACGAGCAAGAACGAATTTCCTCCATGGTGCGTGAAAACGTGGTAGCCCAACTGGCCAATATTCAGACTCACCCTTCCGTGCGGCTGGCCATGTCCGAAGGCCGTTTGACCCTGCACGGCTGGGTCTACGACATTGAATCGGGCACGATCGACGCCTATGACGGTGGCAGCATGAAATTTGTGTCCCTGGCTGACAACCCGGATGTATGTGCTGCTCCCTTGGTACGCCGATAAGTTCCTAGCGGACAAAATAAAAAACGCCATGCAAATGCATGGCGTTTTTTTTTGCTACCTGCCTACGTTTATCCCCCCCTCAAAAACCTGTGCCTGTCTGTGTCAGGAATAAACGCCTCCCCACTATGATGGTCCTGATCCGATGATCTTTTCATCCCTCTGTTCCATCCGGGTCGCGCGTTCATCTTGAACATCACGATATAACAAGCAAAGCGCTGTTCAGAACATGCCGCTCGGAGACTCTTTTTTAATGGCTGAACAATGAAAAAAACATGTCTTGCCCTGGCCTTGATGGCCTTGCATGCCGGGACACAGGCACAAGGCTTCTCCAACACCTACTTTATCGGCGACAGCCTGACTGACAGTGGGCAGTTCGGCTCGCGCCTTACCACCAATCCAGGCCAGGTCTGGTCCCAGGTACTGGCTCAGAAACTGGGAACCGACGCGGCCCCTAGCAGCCAAGGTGGTAACAACTATGCCGTCGGCGGAGCCCGCGTGGCTATCGATGAGCTGCTGGATCCCAGCAAGCCTCCCAGCCCCACTAATCCCCCTTTGCCCGCCATGACCACGCAGACCGCTCAACTGCTGGCCATGCACAATGGACGCCTGGACGGACAGGCCCTGTACACCGTCTGGGGTGGCGCAAATGACTTGTTTGCCGCCGTAAAAGATCCGTTCAATATGTCCCAAATCGTGGCTGATTCCGTCGGCAATCAAGCCGCCTTGATCAACACGCTATCGCAAGCGGGCGCTCGCTACATTCTGGTCCCCAACATTCCTGATCTGGGCATGACTCCAGAGTTCGCCGGCTCCCCTATCAGCGCGGGTATCGCCACCTTGCTCAGTGACAGCTACAACCAGGCGTTTACCCAGCAGCTCAGTTCCAGTGCTGCCAATATCATCCCCTTGAACGTCTCGGCGCTATTGCACGAAGTGGCTGCCGACCCGCAGGCCTACGGCTTCAGCAACGTCAATACAGCAGCTTGCGGCAGTGTGTCCTCTCGCCTGTGTACGCCTGCCGATCTGGTGGCTCCTGGTGCGGACCAAAACTATCTGTTTGCTGATGGTGTCCACCCCACGTCAGGCGGCCATGCTGTTATTGCCGACTATGCCCACGCTGTCGTCAGCGCCCCCAGTCAGGTCGCCATGCTGGCCTCCGCAGCCAATACCGCCGGGCAGATGCAAATGCAGCACATTGACCGTCGTCTTCAAACCGTCAGTTCGTCACAAGACAGGGATCTGGCAGTCTGGTTCCAGGGCGAGGCCATCACGCGTAATGGCAGCAGTGCGAACTCACGTCTGGATGGCGCGCAGGCAGCCTGGAAGCTGGGTTTGGATAAGCGTCTGGCTGATTGGACGATAGGTGCCTACCTGTCTTACGACAATCTGGATGGCGATACGGACGAAAAAGGCACTTATAGCCAGAAGCGTCAGTCCGCTGGTCTGTACGGCCGCTGGCAGACCGAGAATCTATGGGTGAACGCCCAGCTTTTCTACAGCGATCTGGACAATAAAACCCGCCGTCATATCCGTCTGGGTGCCACCACACGCGAACACCAGGCCAAAGCAGGCGGCAGCCAATACGGCGGCAAGATCAGCACGGGTTACGACTGGCAGGCCGGTGCCGTCACCCATGGCCCGCTGTTAAGCCTGAGCATGCAGAAATCCAAGATCAAGGCTCTGTCGGAAGATGGCCGAGGTTTGTCTACCTCCATGGGTTTTGATGCTCAGGACCAGACCTCGGTACAAAGCAGCCTCGGTTACCAGATCAATGTTGCTGTCAGCAATCAGTGGTCCGTTCATGCCTCCGCACAGTGGCTGCATGAATTCAAGAAACCGGCAGAGCTGCTGGGCGCGCGCTTGCAGGACGGCGTCTACAACCACCGCCACTTTTATCTGCCTACGGATCAGGAGCGCGTGCGTGACACAGGCCTGTTGGAATTGGGTGCGACGGGTCAGCTCAGCAATAACTGGACGCTGGGAGCCGGTGTCAGCACCCAAGTGGGTAAAGGCACCAGCGCTCAAACAGCCTTGTATCTGAATACGGCTTACCGCTTCTAAGTTGGCAAGTCTTCAAAACTATTGCGGCATCCTGGCCTGGCCAGGATGCCGCAATTTCAATCTGCTTTATGTACCGAACTGCTAGTCAGCCCAATAAGGAATCCAGGGTCTGATTCAGCGTTTCCAAAGTGGTACCAACCGCCGGTAGCTTTGTCACTTTTCGACCATCCACAAACAGCAAGGTCGGATAGGATTGCGCGCCCAAAGCCCGAGCCAGGGCAAAATCAGCCAAGGCTTGTTCCCGGCCTGAACCGTCAGTCAAATGGCGTCGCACAGCATCTACGTCCAGGCCATTGACAGCAGCAATCCCCTGGCAGACCTCCGGATCAGACAAGCTGCGTCCGTTCAAGTAGAAAGCCTGCTGCAACTCGTGCACCCAATGAATGGCCTGCTCCGGATCTTGCGCTCGCAGCACCGCCAAGGCCGTGGCCGCTTCCAGTGAATCCATAACAGTCGAGCCCTCCTCTGCCAAGGCCTTATAAGCAGCCCCAAACGTCGCCCCCGTCATTTGCGCGATGCGCTCGTTGGATTCGGAAATATAAGGGTAGCGGGACATGGGAGCAGCCCGGTCACCCACGAACAAGCCACCCGAGACAGCGGTAAAAGGAATGCGATGCTTGTTAGCCGCCTCGAACTCGACCATGCGTTCGGCAAAACCCCAGCACCAACCGCAATACACATCCTGCACATACACAATCGAACGAGCGGGTAAATTGAATGTGTTCATGACATTCCCTAAAAATGGTGTAGCTTCCCGGAATGGGAGAGAAACGGCACTCCTGATCCTAGCCCCCAGACATGAAATGACGCAGAGGATAAAAAGACGAGGACTCCACTTTATTGAATAAACGTCAGGCAATAAACTTCATTTCCTGACGGGTGGCAGCCTCTCGCGGCTCGATATTTCAAGCGGCCTGCAGCAGCACAGGCCTCACCGCGCTGAAGCTTGTAAAACAAGATCCCAAAACTGTGAGACAAGCCCAGGCTTCTGAGCCCAAACCCGCTCCTGTGTTGGAATCACACGACCTTCATGGCTCCCTTGAAAGCCCGACCGGCTTTACCTTCCCGGCAAAATGCTTTTATAGTGTGGCTTCGATTCATTTCCCGTGAGGTATTCGTCCAATGCGCCACTAATGCCGCCGTCCCCTAGACGGCCAGTCTCCACCCGCCCCCACTACGACTCAGGGGGAGTTCCTGGCATTAATGGAAGCATGACGCGTGACGAATCCTTATCTGACGCTGGAAGGCGTGTCCTATACCTTGCCGCAAGGCAAGACCCTGTTTTCCCAACTGAACGAAACCTTCGACTCGCGGCGCACTGGCCTTGTCGGACGCAACGGTGCAGGCAAAACCATTCTGGCTCGAATCCTGGCCGGAGAAATTCAGCCTAGCAGCGGCCGTTGCCTACGCTCGGGAAAAGTGCATTATCTGGCGCAGCAAGTGGCTTCTGTCAGCGGCTTGCGCGTCGCCGATCTGGCGGGCGTAGGACCGGCACTGGACGCCCTTGCCCGGATTGAATCCGGCAGTAGCGCCGTAGAAGACTTCAATCTGATCGAAGACCGTTGGGATATTCGACAGCAATTGCAGGAAGCGCTGGAGCGCAATGGCCTGGGTCATCTGACTGCCGAGACGCCTGCCGAAACATTAAGCGGCGGCCAGGCCATGCGGGTGTCGCTGATCAATGCCTTGCTGTCTCAGGCCGATTTCCTGATTCTGGATGAACCCAGCAACCACCTGGATCGCGACAACCGGCTTGCGCTGATTGAGCAGCTACGACACTGGCCCCACGGCCTGCTGGTCATCAGCCATGATCGCCAACTACTGGACACGATGGAGCGCACTGTGGAGCTGTCTTCCCTGGGGCTGCGTAGCTATGGCGGCAATTACAGCCACTACGCCGAGCAGAAAGCCTTGGAGCAGCAAAGCGCCATGGACCAGCTGGAGCACCGCAAGCTGGAGCGTCAGCGCGCAGAAAGCACCATGCAAGAGCAGCGTCAACGTCAGGAGCGTAGACAGGCACGCGGCAATCAACAGGGCAAGCAGGCCAATCAGGCCAAAATCCTGCTGGACAGGCAAAAAGGTCGCAGTGAAGCCACCACCGGCAAGCTGCGCCAGCAACACGTGACGGCTCAAAAGCAGTTGGCACAACGCGTACAGGAGGCTGCCGAGTTGATCGAGCAGGACACCGCTATCAATCTGCACGCCCTGCCCTTGATGCCGCTGACCCGCCAGCGCGTTGTGGAACTGGATGAGGTGAAGCTCCCCTATGTCCCGGCCAACCAAGCCCTGGTCACACTGCTGTTAAGCGGCCAGCAACGAGTAGGAGTCATAGGTCCGAACGGCTGCGGCAAATCCACGCTGCTCAAGGTCATTACAGGCCAATTGGAGCCCCTTGCTGGCCACTGCAAAATAGTGCCACAACATGTTTACCTGGATCAGGGCTTGGCCGATCTGGACCCGCAGCAAACCGTGCTGGAACAAATACAGGCAGTCAACCGCAAAAGCAGCGAGGGCGATTTACGCATGCGTCTCGCACAGCTGGGACTGGACGCCCAAAAAGTCACCGGCCCCAGCGCTGCCCTGAGCGGTGGCGAACGCCTGAAAGCCGCCCTGGCCTGCGTGCTGTACGCAGATCCTCCACCACAACTGCTGCTTCTGGATGAACCCAGCAACCATTTGGATCTGCCTTCAACCTTGGCCCTGGAAACCATGTTGAGCAGCTACCAGGGCACGCTGATGGTGGTCTCGCACGACGATGCCTTCATGAACAATCTTGGGCTGACGGAACGGCTGGAATTTAGTGAAGAAGGCTGGAGATTGCTACCTTGGTAGCGGCGCAAAACATAAGTGGCGCTTTCCCGCTATCTGAACGACAACCACTTATAGCGGTGGGACCGAGGGCCAAATTCAGGGCGCACTCTTACAAAACCTGCTTAATGTTCCCAAGTAGTGCCTGCGCCAAACGCTCTGCTTCCTTGCCCCTTGTGTCCCAGCGATCAAGCACCTCACCGACATACGCCAGACGCGCATATTCCAAGGTCTTGGCCAGCTCCTCGGACAGCCTGGGAATAGCCCACTCTGCTGCCTGCTCTTTAGTCACAAAATCCCCATGAACACCTGTTCGCCACATGCGCGCCAAAGTCAGCAGAACATTGCGCTCGTCTCCACGCAGCCCTTCATACAAGGGATCTACACCATCCCGCATTGCCTGGCGTATATGCTCGATCGGTGTAGCCGGAACATCTGCCAGCACATCGCTCCCCCATAGCAACTGCGCCTGCTGGCGGGCCTGGGCCAGAAGCAAGGTGTATTCAGGATCAGCGGCGGCTTCGGACAAGTAGCCCTCCTTGAAGGCCTCCCGCAGCCATTCACCGTAAATGAACTCCACCTTGGCCGGATGAACATTGCGTTGAAGATCTGCCAGACGACACACCACCAGCTCGATACAACGCGGACCACCAGGCGTGGCCGGATGAGGGGCTGAAACAGACAATAAAGCCGCAATCAGATCCTGACGCTGTTCATCTGACAGGGGAGCATCAACGACCGCCAATATATCCAGATCGCTTTGTGGCCGGAGCCCTCCGGCCACAGCGGAACCGTGCAAATACAAAGCTTGCAGATCAAGGCTCAGGATTTGTTGCACAAGCGCCAAGGCAGATTGCAACTGGTTGTTTGGATTTTCTGAGGCCAACATTCGACAAGATCTCTTCATAAGCAGTATTAGCGACATAGAACAAGCATTGGGACTAGCAGGCTGCTCCCCCAATGCAGCCCTGCCAGCTCCGAGGACCCAAACGCTTAACGCGTCGCTGGACAGAAGATCGAATACCGATTGGTCAAACAACGGAGAGAGAATCAAGCAATTGCTTGAATGCCCTTCTTCTCAACCACCGTCAACAAACGCAATGCTGGGCCGCCCGGTTTTTTTACACCACGCTCCCAGTCGGAAACCAGGTTTTTACTGACATTCAAATAGAGTGCAAACACAGGCTGCGAAAGATGCTCACGTTCACGCAAAGCACGAATGCGCTCAGGTGTCATAGGCAAGACTGGTGTTAAACAAGACTCATCAAACTCACGCATGGTTTGTTTGTCAATAGCGCCAACTTCCTGCAAGGCCTGCATCGTTTCATGGATTGCTGCGTAAGCTTCACTTCGATATTTTTTTGTCATTATCATGTACCTCCGTAAATTGCCCCTTGCTGATCAACTGGGCCAAATGGGCTTCTGACAAACCCAATACATAAGCGGCAGCCTTCTTGAACGCCGCTTCTTCATCCGCATCAATATTGGCGCGATCACTTTTAGCAAAGCCATATACAAAGAAAGCCAGCTCGTTTGTACGGTAGAAAGTCCGAAATCCGCCCGCCTTGCCTTGACCACTACGGGTCACACGCTGCTTGACCAGGCCCCGCCTAGATCTGCATCGACAAGTCCACGCTCTGCTCGTGTTATTGCATCCAAAAGCGCCAGATCCGCAATGCCCTGTTTGCCGGCGAACCGCTCGAACCATGCATTTTTGAAAACTCTCACCGCGGCCTCAAGCGTGATTAATAACACTAAGTGTTATAGATATTAGCAAAAAAAAGCAGGTACCTGATCCCAGGCACCTGCCACATCTACAACACTTGCAAGAAGCTTAGACGTTAAACAAGAAGTTCAGCACGTCACCATCTTTCACAACGTATTCCTTGCCTTCAGCGCGCATCTTGCCGGCTTCCTTGGCACCTTGTTCGCCCTTGCAGGCTACGAAGTCGTCAAAAGCGATGGTCTGTGCACGGATGAAGCCGCGCTCAAAGTCGGTGTGGATCACGCCTGCAGCTTGGGGGGCGGTATCGCCCACGCGGATGGTCCAGGCGCGGACTTCTTTAACACCTGCAGTGAAGTAAGTTTGCAGGCCCAGCAGGCTGTAGGCGGCGCGGATAACACGGTTCAGGCCTGGCTCTTCCATGCCCAGATCGGACAAGAACTCAATCTTGTCAGCGTCGTCCAGTTCAGCGATTTCAGCTTCTACGGCAGCACATACAGCCACAACAGGAGCGCCATCAGCGGCAGCATAGTTCTGCACGGCTTCCAGGTGTGGGTTGTTGGTGAAACCGTCTTCTTTCACGTTGGCCACGTACATGGTGGGCTTGGCGGTGATGAAGCCGTAGGATTTGATCTGGTGCAGTTCGTCTTCGTCCAGCTTCAGCGAACGCACGGACTTGCCTTCTCCCAGTGCTTTCTCGATACGCTCCAGCAGGGCTACCAGCTTGGCAGCGTCTTTATCACCCGAGCGAGCCAGTTTCTGGTTACGGTGCACGGCTTTCTCAACCACGCCCAAGTCGGCCAGCGCCAGCTCGGTGTTGATGATTTCGATGTCAGCCAAGGGGTCAACCTTACCGGCAACGTGAATGACGTTGTCATCGGCAAAGCAGCGCACCACGTGCACGGTGGCGTCGGTTTCGCGGATGTTGGCCAGGAACTGGTTACCCAGGCCTTCGCCCTTGGAAGCACCGGCGACCAGACCAGCGATGTCTACAAATTCCACCACGGCAGGCAAAATGCGCTCGGGGTTCACGATCTTGGCCAGATCTTGCAAACGCTGGTCAGGAACTTCGACCACACCGACGTTCGGTTCGATGGTGCAGAAGGGGTAGTTTTCAGCCGCAATGCCGGCTTTGGTCAGAGCGTTGAACAGAGTGGATTTACCAACGTTGGGCAAGCCAACGATGCCGCATTGCAGTGCCATGAGTATCCTGAAAATCAAAGAGTTATATAAACGATGCGCTATTGTAGCGCCCTTGGGCGCTACAGAGCCTGCAGACAGATCAGAACAGTCGTGCCGGGGACACAGGATAGCGCCTTGAGACGCGGGCTTGTCTAGACTGGAATGCCGTCAAACAGCTTGAGCAGGCCAATAATCAGCAAGACCGGGCCACCATTGAAGATGGCATGCAGCACGATCGATGCACCAATGCCTCGACGCACTCGCAGCCAGGCCAATACCAACCCTGTCAAACATTGGGGCAGCACCAGCATGGGCAGCAAATACCAGCTCATACTGTTGAGTTGGAAGTTATACAAATGCAGCGCTCCAAAAGCCAGCGTTGCACCATAAAACACCCAGGGAAAGAAACGCCAATAGCGTCGCATGGATGAAAAGCGCCATGCCCTTCCCTGCAAGGCGCCCACCAGTTTGCGCCACCAGCTGCTGCCTGCGGGCAAGGCTTGGCGTGGCATGCCGGTATAACGGCTGATCCAGATTGCCAGACAAAAGACCAGCAAGCCTTGTATCAACCACCAGCCTGGTCCCTGAAACATCAGGAACACTGCCAGCGGAACAACCGTCAGCCATTGTGACGGCCGTCTCAGCACGAAACGAAAGACCAGCTCTTCCACAATGGGTGCCCAGATAATAGCTTGCACCCAGGGAATACGAGTCGGGTCCAGACGATGCTGCGCACCACCCACACCCGCTACCGAGACTGCGATCGGCCCCAGCACCAGCGCATTGATCAGCCAAAGCATGCCCGCCCATTGCAGCAGACGCTTCCAGGGCAAGGGAGCAAACCAGTCCAGATACCAGCCATCACCCTGGACTCTGCCAGGCAAACGCCGGGCGCTGCGAGGGTGACGCAGAAAATAGAAGAAATCTTTAAGCTCGTCCCGGAAACGCATCTGGCTGCTTGGCGCTGGCTTCATGCGTCAAGCCTTCTGGGGCGCGTAAAGCTGGCGGGTCGCCTGCTCAAAGTCGCCACGCAGCAAAGCAGGCATCATGACGCGGCAACGGTTCATACCGTCCTCGATCTCGCGCAGCTCTTCATTGCGAGGGGTATGCAGTACAAAGTTCACCACTTGCTGGGCCAGGCCCAAGGTGCGAGGGTGACCAATGCCCAGGCGCAAGCGCCAGAAATCCGGTGTCCCAAAGGCGGACTGGATGTCGCGCAGGCCGTTATGCCCGGCGTGCCCACCGCCTTTTTTCATCTTCACCTGACCGGGCAGCAAATCCAGTTCGTCATGCAAGACCAGCACCTGTTCGGGCTTGAGCTTGTAGAAACGCATCAAGGCACCGGCGGCTTGCCCGGACTTGTTCATGAAGGTAATGGGTTTGGCGATGATGACGTTTTCACCTTCAAAACGCGCTTTGGCCACCCAGGAGAAAAAGGATTTTTCCAGGTTGAACGTTGCATGCAGATCATCAGCCAACTGGTCTGCCAACCAAAAGCCCGCATTGTGACGGGTGGTTTCGTACTCAGGGCCAGGATTACCCAGGCCAACAATCAAACGGATAGGCTCAGACATGAATGTTTTCGCAGAAAGCGCCTGCTCCGGCAAAGGCGCAGGCACAAATAACAAACCCCCGCCAGCATACGCTGACAGGGGTTGATTCGCCAAGCTGCAAGCCGACCGAAGCCGGCTGGCAATCTTGATTACTCGGCGCTTTCTTCTGTTGCTTCCGAAGCAGCAGCACCACCGCCAACTGGCAAGGCAGCAGCCAGCAGAGGGTTGGCTTCGTTACCAGCGTAAGTAACACCACGTGGCAGCTTGATGCTGTCCAGGTGCACGTTGGCGTTGGCAGTCATGCCGCTCAGGTCCACAGTGATGGACGCTGGCAGGTTAGCTGGCAAGCAGGTGATTTCCAGCTCAGTCAAGATGTGGCTGATAACTTGGCTGCTCAGCTTGACGGCTGGGGACACATCGCCACCTTCAAAGTTCAGAGGAACTTTGGTGGTGATGGCTTGCGAAGCCAGAACGCGCTGGAAATCAACGTGCAGAACTTGCTGCTTGTAGGGGTGCCACTGAACCGAGCGCAACAGCACTTTTTCAGCTTTACCGTCCAGTTCCATCGTCAGGATGGAAGCGTGGAAGGCTTCTTTGCGCAGGTTGTGGTAGGTCTCGTTGTGATCCAGAGCGATCACGACGGGTTGTTCGTCGCCACCGTAAACGATAGCTGGAACCTGGCCAGCGCGACGCAGGCGGCGGCTCGCACCCGTACCCTGTACATCACGCGAAGTAGCGGTGAATTTCATGTAGAACTCCAATTGCAGAACGCTGAATACGTACTGCGGAAAGTGGTAGCGAACTACCAAGTTGACGTGCGCCGCGACCAGCGCACGCTAAAAAACTTAATCAGTGAACAAGGAGCTGACGGACTCGGCGTTGGAGATACGCAAGATGGTCTCGCCCAACAGTGCTGCACAGGACAGCTGGCGAATCTTGCTGCATTCACGTGCCTTGGCGGACAAAGGAATGGTGTCCGTTACAACCAGCTCGTTCAATTGGGACTGCGTAATACGTTCGATAGCTTCGCCCGAGAGCACAGGGTGCGTACAGTAGGCGTAAACCGCCTTGGCACCGCGCTCTTTCAGAGCTTCAGCCGCTTTGCACAGCGTACCGGCCGTATCCACCATATCGTCCATCAGGATGCAGGTGCGTCCATTGACATCACCAATGATGTTCATGACTTCGGAGACGTTGGCACGTGGGCGACGCTTGTCGATAATGGCCAGGTCCACTTCCAGTTGCTTGGCCAGTGCACGTGCGCGCACCACACCACCGATGTCAGGCGAGACAACCACCATATCCTGGTAGTTACAGCGCCAGATATCGCCCAGCAAAATGGGGGAAGCGTAGATATTGTCGACAGGGATATCGAAGAAACCCTGGATTTGGTCAGCGTGCAGATCCATCATCATGACGCGATCGACACCGACCACTTGCAACATATTGGCCACGACTTTGGCAGAGATCGACACACGCGCCGAACGGGGGCGTCGATCCTGGCGGGCGTAACCAAAGTAAGGGATGGCGGCGGTGATGCGACCGGCCGAAGCACGGCGCAAGGCATCGACCATCACCATGATTTCCATCAGATTGTCGTTGGTGGGAGCACAGGTGGGCTGCAGAACGAAAACATCGCGACCGCGCACGTTCTCGTTGATTTCAACCATGGCTTCCCCATCAGAGAAGCGACCCACCGTCATTTTCCCCAGCGACATATCAAGGTGGTTGACGACATCGACAGCAAGGCGAGGATTAGCCGTGCCGGTGAAGATCATGAATCGGTCTTGTGCCATGATGGGAGATAGATTTTGATGCAGGAAAAGCAAAGCTGTTGATCGAAACCCCTACAAGGAAACGACTCAACAGCTTTACATTATCGCAGGCTAGGCCTGAAAGGTGGCTGGGGAAGAAGGATTCGAACCTTCGCATGCTGGAATCAAAATCCAGTGCCTTAACCAGCTTGGCGATTCCCCAAATACTTACTTAATCCAGTCGCGTAGCGGATGATCTTGCAAACCTGAACAAACCCAAGTTTGTTCGACCAGCAATTTACCACTATTTGATTCTTCGCTACCAGAAAAATCTATTTTACTGCTATTTTGGTCAATTTCAAACTGACCTGTCTTGGCGCTTTGTTCGTCTCTGCACTCAACAAACAAACAAGAACCTGAGCCCGTCATTCTAGCATTCAATTTTAATCTTTGCAAGCCCTGTTTTAAATTTTTTAAACCAGGATAAAGACTGAATGCTACTGACTCCAGATTGTTTCTGCCAAAATAAGGATTGTCGTCCTTGGCTTGCCAGAATTTTTCTTGCCAATCAGTAAAGAACGTCATTGTGATGAGTTTTTCATCACGTGTCAAGCATTTGGAGGTAAATATTTCCCCCGTGGATATAAATTGCGGCGGACGGATGATGATGTAGTGTCGTGGCGGCATTTGAATGGCCTGCAACTGCTCGCCTATCCCTTGCGCAAATGCGGCCTGTCCGAATATAAAAACCGGCACATCAGCACCCAGGGGCAGGCCAATATCCATCAAGGCCTGACGGCTCAGCCCCAAGTTCCACAAACGGTTCAAGGCAATCAAGGTCGTGGCCGCATCGCTGGAGCCACCGCCCATCCCCGCTCCCGAAGGGATGTTCTTGATACAAGAGATGTCTACGCCTTGCCGAGTGCCCGTCGCTTGTTGCAGGGCACGAGCCGCTTTGATCACCAGATCCTGCTCAGGCTCCACATCGCTCAAGGTACTGTGTGCCCGATGGATCTGCCCATCGCTACGTGGTACGAAGCTCAGGTAATCATTCAGGTCGACAAAACGAAAAGCAGTTTGCAAGAAATGGTAGCCGTCCTCACGACGACCCGTGACGTGCAAAAACAGATTGATCTTGGCCGGAGCCGGGACGTTGTAGAGCGCCATTACACAAACCTGCTCGGGGCTTTACTGATCCACGACCAAACGCACGCTGATGGAGCGATTGGCCTCATGACGATTCAATTGCAGCAGGCGCGGGCCTTGTTCGTCGTAACGCGAGAGCGTCACACGCCAGCCGGACTGCTCGAAACTGCTTAGCTTTTGCTGATCATCCCGGCGTTCGCTTTGAACCGGGGCACTACCCGTGCGGCCATGCAGCCAGTCACGCAAGCCTGCAACAGGAACAGGACTGCCCAAGACCTGTTCAACCAGGGCATCGGGATGGGAGGCCATTTCCTGACTACCGTCTGTGCGTTCCAGAATGGCGCGCCCCGGTAACACCCAGACTCGCGCCAAGGTATTACCCAAAGGATTGCTCAAATCCAGCATCAGCTTTTGGCCGTCGTCGCGCCAGGAAAAGCCACCCTGCACGGCTTCGACCTGCGAGCTGGAATGAGTCACGCTCAGCGCAAAACGGCCTGAACGAGACAAGGCGCTTGCCTCTTGCAACGCATCCGTAACGCTGCCAAGGTCAGATTTGGGCGGTGTCGCACAAGCACTGAGCAAAGCAACCAGGACCAAAGCCCCTGCTCGGGTCCAAGCCCGCTGTTTCAAGATACTCACGGCAGCGGTACTCCCAGACGCTTGATGGTTTCTGTCAGAGTTCGGTTTTCGGGGTCTTTGCTCAAGCCAGCCCGAAAGACCAGCATGGCATCATCACGACGGCCTTTGACCCACAGTACTTCACCCAAGTGGGCGGCAACGTCCGCTTCAGGCAGGCGCTCGTAGGAACGCTGCAAGTATTCCAGCGCGGCTTGCAGATCGCCAACACGGAACAGATACCAGCCTACGCTATCCAGAATATAAGGATTGTCCGGCTCCAGTTCCATGGCGCGTTCCAGCAAATCCTGGGCCTCGTCCAGACGGCGATTCTGATCCGCATAGGTGTAGCCCAAGGCGTTATACGCATTGGCATGGTCCGGGCGCAGCTCAATAACACGACGCATCAAGGTTTCAAACTTGTCGTGCTTGGCGCGCTGCTCGTACAACATGGCCAGGTTGTATTTGATCTCGGCGCTATCAGGCAACTCACGGTCCGCCCGCTCCAGCACTTCCAGAGCCTGGTCCGTACGACCGCTGTCTTGGTAGATAGAGGAATACGTCAAAGCCACAACGACCTGCTCGCTCATGTCGCGTGGGCGAGAGTTCTCCAGGGTACGACGTGCTTGCGGCAGATTGCCTTGGCGGGCTTGCAGGACGGCTTTATGAATCTGGGCCTGGAAACGCAGCGCGGGCTCTTCAATCAAGTCCAGCTGGCGAATGGCTTCGTTCATATCGCCCTGAGCTTCAGCAATTTGCACCAAGGACAAGCGGGCTTCAGAAATACTGGCCAAAGCCGTGTTGACGGCGTCGTTCAAGGACTGGCGGCGCTGCTGCTGGACCGCAATGTATTGCTCCAGCAATTTACGGGCCTGGTCAAACTCCTGGGCACGAATATGAATTTCGGCCTGGGTGTAGAGCAGATCAAAATCTTCAGGATTGGCGCGTTGCAAGGCGCTGACGATGGATTGGGCTTCGTCGAACTGCTGGCGCTCTACCAGACGGTTGGCCAGCAGCAGTTGCAACTTGCGGCTATCCGGATTGGCTCGCACAAAGATACGTGCACTTTGCAAGGCAGCCGAAGGATCAATCTTGATACCGTATTCCAGCACGCGCTGCGCGGCGGCTTCGGAATGCGGGTCCAGCTTCAGGGCTTCCCGTGCTTCGCGCTCGGCCCGGCTCATGTCCCCGGCACTCCAGGCGGTATCCGCCAAGGCCAGACGGGCTATGGGCAAGGAGCGCACGGGTTGCTGCAAGGCCTTGTCCAGCACTTCCAGCGCCAAACGGCGATCCACCATCTTGCTGACCATGCTCATGGCTTGGACCACGGCCTGCTCTTTATCCTGGGCGCGAGAGATACGCAGCCACAAGGCATCGGCCAAGCCTTCGGTCTGACCGCTGGAGGCTTCCAGGGCCAGAGCCGTTGCTTTAGCTTCGGGATCATTCGGGGCCAGCAAGGCCCATTCTTTAGCGGCACGCAGCGCACGACCCAAATCACGGTCGGCCATGGCGTATTGAAAGGCGTTTTGAGCCAGGCGAGGATCGCTGGTGTCACGCGCCAAAGACAGGAAAGTCTGGCTGGCAACGTCGTATTCACCACGCGAAGCAGCCACTTCGGCAACCAGAATGCGATACAGAATGTCCGAAGTCAGGCTGACCAAAGGCAATTGCCCGCTGCGCAAACGAATCTTGTCAGCAGGCGGCTCCGCCTTGAGTATGGGAAGTGAGGGTTGGGCTTGCACCGAAACCGCTGCAAGCAACGACATCAGGCCCAGCTTTAGTGCTAAGGTCAGAGCATTCATCCAGAAAAACCCGTGCCCTGATACGCGCGACAAAACGCCCGATGGCACAATAAAGGAATCAGATTTGTTGATGGTATCACCCCCCCATGCCTGAACTGCCAGAAGTTGAAACAACTCGTCGCGGAATTGCGACGGTCATCCAGGGAAAAAATGTCCGACAATTCCTGGTTCACGAGCCCCGTCTGCGCTGGCCCGTGCCTGCCTCTTTGCCGCAATGGATTGAAGGCCAGGTCGTCCGGAATTGCACGCGTCGAGGCAAATACTTGTTGTTGCATTTTGAACAAGGTGTCCAGATCGTCCATTTAGGAATGTCCGGCTCCTTGCGTCGTGTGGATCTGGATGAAGAACGCCGCAAGCATGATCATGCGGAATGGATCTTTGATGAGGCCCGCTTCCTGCTGCACGACCCACGACGATTTGGTGCGATATTATGGCATGCCCATAGGGACGGCCCTCTGGAAAACCACCTTTTGCTACGTACTTTAGGCGTAGAGCCTTTCGACCCCCTGTTCACCCCCGAGTATCTGCACCGACATCTGCAAGGGCGGCGCGTCGCCATCAAACAGGCCCTGCTGGGCGGCAAGATTGTGGTGGGAGTCGGCAATATCTACGCTTCCGAATCCTTGTTCCTGGCCGGTATTCACCCCGAACTGCCCGCCGGTGAAGTTTCCTTGCATCGTTGCGAAAAACTGCACTCGGCCATCTTGAGCACCTTGCAATCCGCCCTGGACTCCGGGGGCAGCACCTTGCGCGATTACGTCAATGCAAGTGGTGAACCGGGCGCTTACTTCGACATTCACGCCAATGTGTATGAGCGTGCCGGCAAACCCTGCCCACGCTGCCAACAGCCTATCAAACGGATAGTCCAAGGCCAACGCGCGACCTATTACTGCTCGCGCTGCCAGCGCCGCTAAACCCTCCCCCTTTTTTCTGACAGCGTCTGATGCCGGTTCCGGCAGGCAGGCGCTCGTCTGCTTTTTTTCCAACTAAGCCTACCCTATTCAGGTATTCACCTATATCTAACTGATTCACCATAAACTAATCTGACACCATCCCTATCGACTGTGGAGTCATTTTCATGAGCAAGTCCTTCGCCTCGCATAACGACCTGGAAGACAAAGTCGTTGCCTTTGAAAAACTGTCCGACAACGCCTACGCCTATACGGCTGAAGGTGATCCCAACACGGGCATCATCATTGGTGACGAGGCCATTATGGTGATCGACACCCAGGCCACGCCGGTCATGGCTGAAGACGTGATTCGTCGCATCCGCGAAGTCAGCGACAAACCCATCAAGTATGTCTTGCTGTCGCACTACCACGCCGTACGGGTGCTGGGTGCCTCGGCCTACAACGCCCAGGAAATCCTGGCCAGCCGCGACACCTACGACCTGATCGTGGAACGTGGCGAGCAGGACAAGGCCAGCGAAATCGGCCGTTTCCCCCGCCTGTTCCGCAACGCCGAATCCATTCCTCCCGGCCTGACCTGGCCCACCATGACCTTTGAAGGCCACATGACCGTGGACCTGGGCAATCTGGAAGTGCACCTGATGCAAGTGGGTCGTGGCCACACCAAGGGCGACACCATTGCCTGGCTGCCCAAGCAAAAAATCCTGTTCGCCGGTGACCTGGTGGAATACCAATCCACCCCGTACGCAGGCGACTGCTACTTTCGCGAATGGCCACGCACACTGGACCGTCTGGGCGACTTCAAAGCTGAACAAATGGTTCCTGGCCGTGGCCCGGCACTGAAAAACGCCACCGAAGTGCGTCAGGCCCTGGCTGGCACACGCGCGTTTCTGACAGACCTGTACTCCAGCGTGCAGCAAGGCGCAGCCGCCGGTAAAGACCTGAAGACCATTTACCGCGAAACCTACGATTTCATGAAGCCTCGCTACGCAGACTGGGTCATTTTTGATCACTGCATGCCCTTTGACGTGTCCCGTGCCTACGACGAAGTCAACGGCCACGAAGACCCACGCATCTGGACCGCCGAACGCGATCTGGAGATGTGGAAACAGCTCGAAGGTCAGTAAGACGCAAGGCCAGGGAGAAAGAAAATGGGAGACATTAATTACCAGACCCTGGAGCTGACGCAAGCGCCCCCACCGGCTACCCATGCCCGCCACCCCGTTGTGGTGGTGGGTGCCGGCCCGGTGGGGCTGACCATGGCCCTGGATCTGGCGGCCAAAGGCCACCGGGTCGTGATTCTGGACGACGACACCACGCTGTCCAAAGGGTCACGGGCCATTTGCTTTGCCAAACGCACCCTGGATATCTGGGATCGATTGGGCGTGGGCTCGCGCATGATGGACAAAGGCGTGTCCTGGAATGTGGGCAAGGTTTTTTTCCGCAATCAGGAAGTCTGGAGCTTCAATTTGCGGCCCGAAGAAGGCCACCAGCGCCCCGCCTTTATCAATTTGCAGCAGTATTACTGCGAAGGTTATCTCTACGAAGCAGTCTGCGCTCAGCCCCTGATCGAACTGCGTTCCGGCCATAAAGTGCTGAACGTGGTGAATCAGGCAGAAGGCGTGCATCTGGATATAGAAACCCAGCAAGGCAATTACACCCTGGAAGCAGAATGGCTGCTGGCCTGCGACGGCTCGCGCTCGGCCATTCGCCGTGCCTTGGGTGAAAGCAGCAGCGGACGCGTATTCAAGGACCGTTTCCTGATTGCAGACGTACGCATGCAAGCCGACTTCCCCGCCGAGCGCTGGTTCTGGTTTGACCCACCCTTCCACCCCAATCAATCTGTCTTGTTGCACAGCCAGCCGGACAACGTCTGGCGTATCGACTTCCAATTGGGCTGGGATGCCGACCCGGTTGAAGCCGTCAAACCAGAAAACGTGCTGCCCCGCATTCGTGCCCTCCTGGGTGCCGACGCCCCCTTTGAGCTGGAATGGGTCAGCATTTACACCTTTGCCTGCGAGCGCATGGAGCGCTTTCGCCATGGCCGTATTCTGTTTGCTGGAGACTCGGCCCACCGTGTCTCGCCTTTTGGCGCACGCGGCGCCAACAGCGGTATCCAGGACGCCGACAACCTGGCCTGGAAGCTGAATCTGGTTCTGAATGCCCAGGCTCCCGACAGCCTGCTGGACAGCTACAGCCATGAACGTGAATTGGCTGCAGACGAGAACATTCGCCATTCCAGCCGTTCAACAGATTTCATCACGCCTAAAAGCGAAGTCAGCCGCCTGTTCCGTGATGCGGCCCTGATTCTGGCGCGTCGCCACGCCTTTGCCCGTGTACTGGTCAATAGCGGCCGCCTGTCCTTGCCCAGCGCCTACCCGGACAGCCCCTTGAATACGGCTGACACACACGAGTTCTCCGCCACGGCCACACCGCTAGGAGCCTGCGTCCCCGATGCACCTATAGAACAAAACGGTCAGCAAGGCTGGTGGCTGGGTCAATTGGGCAGCGGCTTCACTCTGCTGGAATTTGGCGAAGGCCAGGCCAGCCAGTCTGAAGTGGTAAACGAACTGGTCGCCCAAGGTCTCTTGACCCGCCTGCGTGTCTGGCCCGCTGGCACCAGCGCTACCCAGGCCCAGGGCGGCATCATCGACAGCCAGGATATGCTGCGTCAGCGTTACGACGCCCAACCCGGTTCCTGCTATCTGATTCGCCCCGATCAACACCTGTGCGCCCGCTGGCGTCATCTGGATGGGCAAGCTGTCCGGGCTGCCTTGCACAAAGCCTGTGGCCATTTCCTGGAGAGTGCTTCATGTCTACACTGAATACCGATACCCCCCTGGAACGGGCTGACGATTTCTACCAAATGTTGATCGATGCCCACCAAGGCCTGAGCACAGCACAAAGTCATGCCATGAATGCCGCTTTGGTGCTGTTGCTGTGCAATCATGTCGGCTCGCTGGATGTGATCAAGCAAGCCTTGGACGCCGCCCGCCAGACCTGCCTGGAGCAGGCTGCCTGAATCTGGAGACCCCTAATGAGCTCTTTGAATTATCAGATTGGTTTTGGTAACGCTTTTGCCACCGAGGCTCTGCCCGGTGCGCTGCCACTGGGACGCAACTCGCCGCAGCGCTGCCCTTACGGGCTGTATGCCGAGCAGTTGTCCGGCACGGCCTTTACCGCGCCACGCGCCGATAACCGCCGCTCCTGGCTGTACCGCATTCGCCCCAGCGCCAAGCAAGGGGCATTTACGGTATTTGAAGGCGCTCCCCACTGGAATGAAGACTTTGGTCAAGGCCCGGCCAACCCCAATCGCCTGCGCTGGAGCCCGCTGAATCTGCCCAGCAAGCCGACCGATTTTCTGGCTGGTGTCCATACCTGGGCAGGCAATGGCAGCAGCGACTCGCAAAGCGGCGTTGCCATCCATCTGTACGCCATCAACCAGTCCATGGGTCGGCGCGTGTTCTACAACGCCGACGCCGAAATGATGTTCGTGCCTGAACAGGGCCGCCTGCGTCTGGTCAGCGAATTGGGCATCATGGAAATCGAGCCTTGCGAGATTGCCGTCATGCCGCGTGGCGTGCGCTTCAAGGTAGAGTTGCTGGACGATGTGGCCCGTGGTTACTTGCTGGAAAACTTCGGCGCCCCTCTGCGTTTGCCCGAACTGGGTCCGATCGGCTCTAACGGCCTGGCCAATGCCCGTGACTTCAAAACGCCGGTAGCCTGGTACGAAGATGTCAGCGAGCCGCATGAGCTGGTCACCAAATTCACAGGCGGCTTCTGGGTTGCGCAACTGACGCACTCGCCCTTGGACGTCGTGGCCTGGCATGGCACGCACGCCCCCTATAAATACGATTTACGTGACTTCAATGTGATCGGCTCGATCAGCTACGATCACCCCGATCCCTGCATTTTCAGCGTATTGACCTCGCCCTCCGACACACCCGGCACAGCCAACCTGGACTTTGCTATTTTCCCGCCACGCATTCTGGCCATGGAAAACACCTTCCGCCCCCCTTGGTTCCACCGTAACTTCGCCAGCGAATTCATGGGCCTGATCCAAGGTGTGTACGATGCCAAGGCCGATGGCTTTGCACCCGGCGGCTCCAGCCTGCACAATTGCATGAGCCCGCATGGCCCCGATGCCAACACCTTTGACAAAGCCAGCAGTGCGGACTTGAGCAAGGCAGACTATCTGCGCGGTACCATGGCCTTTATGTTCGAAACCCGCAAAGTCATCCGCCCCTCGCCACAGGCCTTGCAAAGCGGCAGCCTGCAAGCCAATTACGATGCCGTCTGGGACGGACTGGAAAAACACTTCTCTACGGAACAAAAGGCATGACCCGACCTTATCTGAATGACACTCACGACCCCAAGCTGCAAAGCTGGGTGCCCGGCGCCAACGAGGCCGATAACGGTTTCCCTATCCAGAACCTGCCCTTTGCCGTGGCCCGTCGCCGTGACAGTCAGGAAGACTTCCGCGTCATGGTGGCCATTGGCCCCTACGCGCTGGACCTGGGCCTGCTGGCCTGCGATACCCCCTGGCACGGCAAAGCCGCCGACGCCCTGGCCGCTTGCGTCAAACCTGCCCTGAACGGCCTGATGGCCTTGGGTCAGGAATACTGGAGCGCGCTGCGTGCCGCCTTGTCACATGACTTGCGCCAAGGCTCCTCAGCCGAGTCGCGCCTGCGCCCCATGCTGATCGAGCGCAGCAAGCTGGAATACGCCCTGCCCGCCCAAATTGGGGACTACACCGACTTCTATATTTCCGTGCACCACGCAACGGCAGTGGGTAAACAGTTCCGACCCGATGCGCCCTTGCTGCCCAACTACAAGTGGGTACCCATTGGCTACCACGGCCGTGCCTCCAGCATCGGTGTGTCTGGCCAGCAGTTTCCACGTCCCGTCGGCCAGACCCGCCCACCCGAGGGGCAGGAGCAGCCCAACTTTGGTCCTTGCCAGCGCCTGGATTTCGAGCTGGAAATGGGCATTCTGATTGGCAAAGGCAACGAAGCCGGTCGCCGTATCCCTATCGCTCAGGCAGACGAGCACGTTTTTGGCCTGTGCCTGTTCAATGACTGGTCGGCGCGCGATCTGCAAGCCTGGGAATACCAGCCTCTGGGCCCCTTCCTGGCCAAGAACTTTGCCTCGACGATCTCCCCCTGGGTAGTGACGCTGGAAGCCCTGGCTCCCTTCCGTCGCCCCTTCAGCCGTCCCGAGTCCGATCCCCAGCCTCTGCCTTATTTGCAGGATCAGGCCAACCAGGAAAGTGGCGTTCTGGACGTGGAACTGGAGGTGTACCTGAGCACCGAGCAGTCTCGCCAGCAAAAGAAAGATCCGGCTCTGCTCTCGCGCAGCAACTTCAAGGAAGCGTATTGGACGGTGGCCCAACTGGTCGCCCATCACAGCGTCAACGGCTGCAATCTGCAAACTGGAGACCTGCTGGGCACCGGCACCTTGTCCGGCCCGGCCAAAGGTCAGGAAGGCTCCTTGCTGGAAATGAACCAGGGCGGCAAGAACCCCATTGATCTGCCTTGGGGCGAACAGCGCAAATTCCTGGAAGATCAGGACGAGATCATCTTGAAGGGCCTGTGCCGTCAAGATGGCTACCCGACCCTGTCTTTTGGTGAATGCGCTGGTCGAGTATTGCCTGCCGTGCCTTAAGTTCAAGGCACCCAAACCTGCGAAGGTCTGATTGGCAAGAGACGCTTGCTTGTGAACAACACCCCGCAGCCGCTACCTGGCTTCGGGGTGTTGTTACGTAAAACCTATAGAAACAGGCTCGCAAAAACAAAAAAGGGACTTGAAGTCCCTTTTTGCAGATTCATGGAGCCACTAGGCAGGCAATTGCTTATGTCTGGCCCAAGACCACAAGATATAAAACAGCACGCAGCCATACAGCCCCAGAACAGCGCCTGAAGCCAGCACTTGGCTAAGAAAATGGTAGCCCTGCATGATACGTAAAAAGCCGAACAACAAACCGGCGCTGACACCCAGCACAAAGCCCCCGGCGGCCAATTTTCGGCAGCCTGTCATGACGCCCACAAAGAACAGGGACAGGAGCACAAAGCCGGATGCGGCATGAGCACTGGGCAAGGCATTGCCTGCTTCAGCCCAGGAGTACGCCCAGAAGTAGGTGGGCATGGATTCTGTACCGCCAAACATGGCCAGATTAAAGGGGCGTGGCATGGCGGTCAGATGTTTCAGTACGCCTACCATTAAAGGGCCACTACCCATGAAGAAAGCCGCCCCCGCCCAGGCCAGTTGGCGGCGGGAGCCCTTGGGCTGCCGCCAGGCCACGATCGTCCATATCACTGCGCCGCCAAAGGGAACGAACCACACCAGCCTGCGCCCGAATAAATCGACAAAAGGCTGCAATCGCCAGGAAAAGTCCTGGACTTGTGAGTCATAGAAATAGGCACTGAGTGACAGGTCCGTTGCTGAACCCATCGTCACTGCCGCAACGATTCCCAAAACAGTAAAAAAAACGGCACTGGCAACGATATAAGGACGAAAAAACATCTACACACCAAGTAGCTTCAATCAGTCAGGCAATACTTTACCGGGGTTCATGATCCCCAAAGGATCCAGCGCCGTCTTGATCTGCTTCATCAAGGCCAGGGAAACCGGGTCTTTATAACGGGGCAGCAGTTGGCGCTTGAGCTGGCCTACGCCATGTTCGGCACTGATGGAGCCATGGAAACGGTGCACGCTGTCATGGACCAGCGCATAGATCTCGTCCTGACGCTTCAGCAGCTCTTCCTCCGTGAAGGCCGTGCCGCGCGCGACGTTGTAGTGCAGGTTGCCATCACCCAAGTGCCCGAATGTCACATTCTCCAAACCAGGGAAGGCTTCTTGCAAAGCCTTGTCCGTCTCGTGCACGAACTGGGACATCACGGACACAGGGATGGACACATCATGCTTGATGCTTTTCCCATAGGCTTTCTCTGCCAGTGGAATGCTTTCACGCAAATGCCAGAGCGCCTTGCTTTGTGCGATGGTCTCGGCGATAACGGCGTCTTGCACCAGATCTTGCTCCAGAGCCTGACCGATCACGCTTTCAAAACGCTCGCGGGCATGCTCCAGGCTTTCGCTATCAGACAGCTCCAGCAAGGCATACCAGGCTGCTTTTTCAGCCGGGCCCTGGAAAGGCATACGTTGATCGGGATAGCAATGCAGCACGGCTTGCAGACAATTGCCTGCAATCAGCTCAAAGCCGGTCAAGGACGCCGCCAGACCCTGACGGGCCAATGCCAGCACCTGAACGGCATCTTCAATCGTATTCAATGCCAGCAAAGCGGTGCACGCTGCTACAGGCTGGGGATACAGCTTGATGGTCGCGGCGGTGATGATACCCAGGGTGCCTTCGCTACCAATAAACAGGTTGCGCAGGTCGTAACCGGTATTGTCTTTGCGCAGCCCAAGCAGCCCATGCAAAATTTCACCTTGGGCAGTCACCACTTCCAATCCCAGGGTCAGGTCACGAGCATTGCCGTAACGCAAAACCTGTGTACCGCCTGCATTGGTGGCCAGATTGCCGCCAATCGTGCAGCTGCCTTCTGCGGCCAGACTCAAGGGGAACAGACGCTGATGATCGCGGGCGGCCTGCTGCACATTTTGCAAAATGCAGCCTGCTTCCACCACCATGGTGTCGTTGTCGGTATCTACGCTGCGAATCTTGTTCAGGCGCTCCAAAGACAGCACCAGCGCAGTGGCGCTGTTGTCCGGCGTTGCGCCCCCGCACAAACCGGTATTGCCGCCTTGAGGGACAATAGGCACGCGATGCTCGGCACATAGACGCACGACCTGGGCCACTTCTTCCGTCGTTGCAGGCCGGGCCACCGCCAAGGCAGTACCGGTATAGCGTCCACGCCAATCCTCCAGGTACTGCTGCATGGATTGTCCTGTCAGCACATGTTGCTGACCAATACGCTGTTCAAGTTCGTTCAGAAAAGTCATGACCCAAGCCACTCAAGAAAAACAATCAGGCGCTCTTGCTGTCGCGCTACAGCTCTTAATGGTAACTCACGAAAGCCGGTGGCATTCGCGCTAAACTTCTTTCTTTGTGTATTCGTTCAGGACGCGACAGTGACCCACATTCCCGCTCTACCGACCGCTGTATTCAAAGCCTACGATATTCGGGGCACCGTTCCCGAGCAACTGAATCCCGACTTCGCCTACCAATTAGGTCTGGCCCTGGCGGTCTTGGCCCGTGAACAAAGCGTGCAAACCCTGGTAGTGGGTTACGACGGCCGCCACAGCAGCCCTGCTTTGTCTCGTGCCCTGCAACAAGGGATCCAGGCAGGCGGAATCAACACAGTCGATCTGGGTATGGTTCCTACTCCCGTCGTCTATTTTGCGGCCAATGTACTGGAAACCGGCTCGGGCGTAGCCATCACAGGTAGCCATAATCCGTCCAACTACAACGGCTTCAAGATGATGATGGCCGGCAAGACCTTGCACGGCCAGGATATCCAGGGCCTGATGAAACGCATGCAAGCCGGTATTGAGCCTGCGGCTCAAGCAGGTACCGGCGAGAAAAAGGACTTGCTGGACCAGTACGTCAGCACCATCACCGAACGTGTCAAACTGGCCCGTCCCATGAAAATCGCCCTGGACTGCGGCAACGGCGTGGGTGGCGTCGTGGCTGCTCGCCTGTTCAAGGCCCTGGGTTGCGAAGTGGACATGCTGTTTGAGGATGTAGACGGCAGCTTCCCCAACCACCATCCGGACCCGGCCGAGCCGCACAACCTGCAAGACCTGATCTCCCATGTTCAAAACACGGACTGCGAAGTGGGTCTGGCCTTTGACGGTGATGCTGACCGCCTGGGTGTGGTGACTCGAACGGGTCAGATCATCTGGCCTGATCGTCAGTTGATTCTGTACGCCCGCGATATTTTGCAGCGCGAACCTGGCTCCACGATTATTTTTGACGTGAAATGCAGCCGCCACGTCGCTCTGGAAATTGCCAAGGCCGGGGGTGAGCCCTTGATGTGGCAAACCGGCCATTCGCTGATCAAGGCCAAACTGGCCGAAACGGGTGCCCCTTTAGCGGGCGAAATGAGCGGCCACGTGTTCTTCAAGGAAGGCTGGTACGGCTTTGATGATGGCTTGTACACAGGCGCACGTCTGCTGGCGATTCTCTCGCGCGGTGACAACCCGACGGCAGAGTTGGAAGCCTTGCCGCAAGACCTGTCCACACCGGAACTGAAACTGCCGCTGGCCGAAGGTGAGCCTCATGCCTTGATCGCCCGCCTGCAAAAAGAAGGCCGTTTCCCCAGTTCCAATCAGCTCAACACGATTGATGGTGTACGTGCCGAGTACCCGGACGGCTTCGGTCTGGCTCGCGCCTCCAATACCACTCCAGTGATTGTGCTGCGTTTTGAGGCCCAGTCCCAAGAGGCGCTGGATCGGATCCAGGGAGAATTCCGGGCGGCACTGTTGGCTTTGAAGCCTGATGCTGCTTTGCCTTTCTAAGGCCGTGGAAGTGCACTCATACCCAGATCCCTGCTCGCTGGTCTCTAGTCTCTAGTCTCTAGTCTCTAGTCTCTAGTCTCTAGTCTCTAGTCTCTAGTCTCCAGCGCAGTATAAAAATGCCTCCACGCGGCAACTTTGGCTTGCTGTCCCCCAAGGGGGCACTTTTTACCGGGACGACTAGCCTTGGGGCAGCCCAGCGATAAAAAAAGAGCTGCACTGCCTCTGAAACCTTGGATTCAACCCCAAGTCACAGCAAGCAGTTCAGCCCGTTTCTTTATGCCTTGGCCCAGGGCCAAGGCAGTCAAAGCCTTAACGGCTCAAATACTGATACAGATCCAGATGAGCCTCGCTAATACGGCCTATATCAAAAGCCTCTTCAGCCAGACGGCGGCTGTCCGCCCCCATGGCTCGCCGCTTGGCCGTATCTTCACCCAAGTCCATCACAGCCGCCGCCAATGCCTGCGCATTACGCACTGGCACCAGCACACCGGTCACGCCAGGTTCGATGGCATCACGGCAACCGGGTACGTCAGTCGTGACCACCGCCCGCCCGCAGGCTGCGGCTTCTACCAAGGACTTAGGCAGGCCCTCACGGTAGGACGGCAGCACGGCAATGTGTGATTGAGCGTAAAGCTGCGCAATATCGCTACGTTCGCCCAGACACTCCACCACGCCCTGCTTTTGCCAGCTCTGCCACTCCTGATCGCTGATACTGGCCGGATTACCGGGGTCGGGACTGCCAGCCAGTACCCATTTAACCGGGCTACCTTGAGCAGCGCTGATGCGTGCAGCTTCAACAAACTCACGCACACCTTTATCTACCAGCAGGCGCGATACCATCAGGGCAACGGGCGGGCCTTCGGGCTCCGGCAAAGCCTGAAACTGATTCAAGTCCACGCCTGAGCCACGAATCAGGACGCACTGATCGCGTTTGACAACACGGTCTTCCAGCAAGACATCACGGTCATTGCTGTTCTGGAAAATCACGCGGCTATTCGGATGTCCCAAGGCAATGCGGTAAAGCTGCAGGGCAATCCAGCGCACCGGATCAAAGGACTTGTCGCGCTTGGTAAATACATAGCCCAGCCCGGATACAGCGGCCAGAAAACCAGGCACACCGGCCAGTCGCGCTGCAATCCCGCCATACAGAACCGGCTTGATGGTGACCGCATGCACCAGCTCCGGACGCTCACGGCGAAACAAGCGCCATAGAGCCCAAATGGTGTGCAGCTCTTGCAATGGGTTGGTCCCGCTGCGTGTCATGGGCAAAGCATGGTGATGCAGGCCGTGACGCTCGATCTCGGCAACCGCCGGGCCGTCCATGGTGGCGACATGCACGTCATAACCCTCACGTTGAGCGGCTTGCGCCAAAGGCAAACGATGTGACAGGAAAAAAGCGGGGTTATTGACCACGAACATCAGCATGCTCGTTTTCTTGCTGGTTTCGTCCGTCAAGGCTCTCAAGGCCTGACGGCTGCGCTTGCGCTTGGGGGGATACTGCGCCGTCAAGGTCTTCCAGGCCTGCGTGTAATTCTTGACCATGCCTTCCAGGGAGAACAGGCGGGCAACCCGTTCACGCGCATGCTCATGACGAGCCTGCCAGGAAGGCGCACCCAGTTCATCCACCGCGCTATTGATCGCGCCTGCCAAAGCTTCAGCATTGCTGGGGGGAACAATCCAGCCCTCATTACCGACGATCAAGGCAGCATCACCCACATCGGTGACCACATTGGACACCCCCGCAGCCATTGCTTCGCAGACCACGTTGGGAAAGCCTTCTGCCGAGCTGGACAAGACATGCACGTCCAGCGCATTCATCAGGCGAGGGACATCGCTGCGTCGTCCCATCAGGATGACGCTCTCGCGCAACTGATGCTGATCCAGCAAGCGCATCAAGGTTTCGTTATTACTGTCCATGCCATCGCCAATCAAAAGGCAACGCAAGCCTGGATGACGGTGCAGGCTGCGAGCTAAGGCGGCCAGCAGATTGGGATGATCTTTAAGCGGATTCCAGCGGGCCACACTGCCAATGACAGGCGTATTCAGTGACAGGCCCAATTCTTCGCGCACTTCTTCACGTGCCTGCGGGTCAGGATGCCAACGGCTTAGATCGTAGCCATTGGGAATCACTTTCATGATGTCCGCACGATAACCCCACTGCTTGTGACGTCGGGCGGCATTTTCTGCGCAGGACACAATCAAATTGGGAATAAAACGTGACAGGCGGGCGCACAGCCAGGCCACCATACGAGCTTTCGGGCTGCCTTGATACAGATTCGCGCCCGAGTTACGAATACCCCAGGACACAGCCGGAATGCCGACCAGTCGCGCTGCGGCACCACCGATCAGATCGGAGTGATACATCCAGGTCTGCACCACATCGGGCTGCAAATCGCGCAGCAAGCGCGTCAGCGATCGCAAACCTTTCAAAAAGCCCAGCGGCGAGTGCATGTGCAGGCAGTACAAAGGAATGTCTGCAGCCCGTAGTTGCGGCCCGAAAACATCTTCCTCGCCCAGAGAAATCACAATATGTTCGGTATCTTGACCGGGTGCTGTCACCAAGCGGAACAAGACGGTTTCTGCCCCACCCTGCCCCAGTCCCGCAATAATATGCACGACTCGCAAGGGCGGCGTTACTTTCTCCAGCTTGTCATCCACGGCGTCTGTGTCCTGATTGAACGACCTTGGCTGCATTGCACTCATGCTTTGGCTCCCTCTTCGATACCGCCACGGGCGGCCTGAAAGACCTGGTCCCAGTTAAGCAAAACCTGCTCTAGTTCATAACGCTGACGCACCGCTGCAGCGGCACGACGGCCCAAGACGCCCCGAAAGACGCCATCCCCCATCAGCTCGGCCAGGGCGGCAGTCAAGGCACCTTCATCCCCTACCGGCACCAGCAGGGCATCCTTGCCATCGGAACTGATTTCGCGCGGGCCGCTGGGGCAATCAACCGTCACGGCGGGCAGGCCCATGGCCATGGCTTCCAGCAACACGTTCGGAAAACCCTCTACTTCCGAAGTCATGACAAAGGCATGGGAGCGCGCCATTTCCTGCCAGGGCTCAGCGGTTTTGCCGGCCAGTTCGATACGATCGCCCGCACCGGACATGGCAATCTGCTGCACCAATTGGGCTCGCTGCGGGCCATCGCCCCAGATTTTCAATTTCCATTCCGGATGCTCGGCGGCCAGGCCTGCAAATACGCGGATCAAGACATCAAAACGTTTGGAGGGCACCAGACGCCCCATGGCCATCAAGGTGCAGTGACGGTTCTCCTCCACCCGCACCTCGCGCTGCACGGCATTCAAGGCCTGCGGCAAGGGGTTGGGAACCACCATGACCTGCTTCATGCCCGGCACCATGGCCTGGAACGCCGCCACACTGGCTCGGGTTTGCACAGTCACTACCTGCGCCTTGGGGTACAGACGGCGGCGCAGGCTTTGCAGCAGCTTGCCTGCGCTGCTGCTAAAGGCCGGGTTGGTGCGTTCACCCACCACAATAGGGACGCCCATGCCGCCCAGCCCCAGCAACACATTGATATTCACATTGGTCAGAAAAGACACGATGACATCAGGCTGTTTTTCATGCACCAGCTTGCGCATGGCGCGCAGCTTGGCCAAGGGTTTGGGCAACCAGCTACCGCGCATGCGATGGGCCAGCCACACCAGTTCCACCTTGGAGTCAATAGGGTAAAAGGCGCTGCCTCCTCCACTATAAGTAGGCACCAGGGTGACCTGATCGCCCCGCAAACCCCAGGCATTGGCCAGGGTGGAAGCGACGCGCTCGGCGCCGCCTGCGTTCAGGGAGCTGACGAAAAACAGAATATTCACTGGGCCTCCGTGGGCTCATCGACCGGGTAGCTTGGGCCTGCTGGCACTAGGCAAAGCGCCATTTTAAGGCCGACGCAAGCACTGTTCCAACACTTGCTGCCATAGCGCCAGAACTCGGGCCGAGGAAAAACGATCGCGCACATCCGTGGCGCGGCGTGCCAATCGCTGACGCTTGTCGTCGTTGGACATCAGGTCGGATAAATGGGCTGCCAGGGCTTCCACGTCTTCAATCGGGCGTACCAAGACGCCGTCAATATTGGCGCGGATAATCTCGCGCGGGCCGGTATCGCAATCAAAGGCAACCGCGGTCAAACCGCTGGCCATGGCTTCCAGCAGGCTGTTGGACAAGCCTTCCATGCGGGAGCTGAGTACATACAGATCAGACTGCTCGTACCAGTCCGCCATATTGCCGACGCGGCCGGGAAGCTGAATCCGCTCTTGCAGCTCCAACTCTTCAATTCGTGCTTCCAGAGGAGCACGCTGCTCGCCTTCGCCCAGAATCACCAAGTCCCAGTCCGGGAAATAGTTGGACAACATGGCAAAGGATTCGATCAGGGTGTCAAACCCTTTAACCGGGTGCAGTCGCCCCACAGCCAGCAAACGTTTGCGGCCTTCTGGCAGTTCGGGCACCGGCACGACAGGCTCGGCACTATCCATAGGCCAGCGTACGGCGTTAGGAATTACCTGAACCTGGCTGCCGGGCACATGCTCGCGCAACCAGTCTGCAGTACCAGCAGTCAGCGCGATCACGGCATGAGCTTGCGGATAGGTACGCAAACGGGCTTTTTGCCAGAAAGAGGACAAGGACTGAGAGGGCGGATGCGTATGCTCGGTAGCAATCACCTTGCAGGGCAAGCCCTTGGCGGCAGAAATGGCCAGTACCGAGGAAGTGGTCATCATGCCCAGAACCACATCGGGTTTGGTCTTGCGTATCAGGGATCGCACCCGGCTCACGCGCCGCCAGTTCTTCCACAAGGCATCCAGGCGGCCACGACTGCTGCCTGCCGTTCCCAGCACGTGGCGCTCTACGCCCTCTGCTACGGTATACGCGTCTTTGTCACGGCCGGCCTGCGTCACCAGAGACACTCGATAGCCGCGCGCCACCCAGGCTGCGCTTAAATCGACGGCGACACGTTCTGCCCCGCCCCCACCCAAAGAGTGGATAAGCAGCATGATATGAGGGCGAACTCCCGAATGACTGTGCACGTTTTCCTATTCCTGCGAACCAGACGCAAAGGCACTGGCTGGCTTCAAAGCCAAGATGAAATAACAAGTGAAAGAAGCCGCATACATCAGGCTGGTCGCCAGCATGATGCCCGACGGACCCATGCGCGCCGCCAGAATCGGGTTCAGGGCCGCTTTCACCAAAAAATTGATCACGGCAATAATTGCCATGGATTTATACCGGTTCTGACTGGCCAGTAACTGCACCAGAATCAGCACCCCAAAATAAAAAGGCAGTTGCACCAGTCCCCAGCTAAAAACCTGGGCGACGGTAGCCGTATCCTGCGCGGTAAACGCGCCACGTTCAAACAGCAGTGCCACGCCCCAAGGAGCCAGCAGGACGCCGATGGCCGCCGCTACTCCACCAGCCGCCAACATCATGACCGACCATTTCAAGGCCATGGAACGAGCACGGGCGTTATCGCCCCGGCTTTGAATATCAGCCAGCACAGGCAAGGCAGCACGGCCTACAGAGGCCGCCCCCACACCTAGAACCAGGGCCAGCAAGCGCGTGGCATAACCCAAGGTCGCGTTGGCATTCGCGCCCAGATTGGCCGCCGTATATTGGTCGATAGGGCCGACAAAGCTCATGGCAACCTGCCCCACCAGCATGATCGTGGCGGCCTTGAGCAAATCCGGCCACTGTTCGGCACGCAAGCTGATCGTGGGACGAGCCCAGATCTGATCAGCCCGAGAAGCCAGAATCATCAGCCACACGGCCTGGATCGTCATACCCAGCAAGGTGCCCCACAACAAGGGGCCAATGCCGGCATTGGCCCCTGCGGCCAGCACCCAGATCAGGATGACAAAGGCAGGAACACTTTCCAGCAGGGTGTTGATGTGACGCTCATGCGCCCGCAAACGGGCGGCACTCAGGCCAATCATCAGGGTCAGAACCGCCGCTGGCGCAAAGGCAAACAGCAGTTCCTGGCTCATTTCATGGACTGCAGGACTTAAACCCTGTCCCGTCCATTGCAGCACCCAGGGCCAGCTAATCCAGATCAATGCACCCAGCACGCAGCCCAGCACAATGCACCAGGCCTTGAGTTCACCCAGAAAACGGCTGCGCGCTGCCGGTTCCAGACGATGCAAGCGCACCAGAACGGGAATCAGCACAACGGACATGGAGCCAACGATTGTCACTGGCAGCCAATTGGCCATGACCATCGTGAACTGATAGGCATCGACTACATCGCTCACACCGTAGCGATAAGCCACCGCCATTTCTTTGAAAGCGCCCGCTGCCTTGCCCAGCAACAGAAAAAACGCCACCCGCATCGCCCCCAGGGCGATGCGACGGTGGTCGTCATGCAAACTAGACAGACGTGCTTTCAGGCTGGCCCAAATCAACTCAGAAACGCCACGTACCAGGGCATGGCTGTATTCAGGCCCTGCAAAATCGTGTGAGTCGGCTCGTAACCCAATTGGGTGCGAGCCTTAGTGATATCGGCTTGAGAGTGCAGCACATCGCCCGCGCGGAAGTCCGCATAGATGGGCTGTTTGGTGTAGTTCACACCATTTGCACTCAAGGTCTGCTTCAAGTGCTCGAACAGCTCGTTCAAACTGGTGCGAGCATTGACGGCCACGTTATAGACTTCGGCCACAGCAGGTTTTTGCTGCACGGCGGCCAGGATATTCATCTGAATAACGTTGTCGATAAAGCAGAAATCGCGGCTGGTTTGGCCATCCCCATTGATTTGCACATCCTGGTTCTGGATCATGGCCGATACCCATTTGGGGATCACCGCAGCGTAAGCACCATTGGGGTCCTGACGTTTGCCAAATACATTGAAGTAACGCAGGCCCACGCTGGAAAAGCCATAGGCACGGGCAAACACGTCCGCATACAGCTCGTTCACGAACTTGGTGACGGCGTAGGGAGACAGTGGACGACCAATCGTATCCTCCACCTTGGGCAAACCGGGATGGTCGCCATAGGTGGAACTGGAAGCCGCATAAACAAAGGCTTTAACCTGTTCGTCACGCGCAGCCACCATCATGTTCAGGGCGCCGTTCACGTTGACCTCATTGGAAGTCAGCGGATCGTTCAAGGAACGAGGCACCGACCCCAAAGCGGCCTGGTGCAGCACATAGTCCACGCCTTTAACAGCTTCGCGACAGGTATCCAGATTGCGGATATCGCCTTCAATAAAGCGAAAACGGGCCCAGCGCTCGGCACCAACCTGATCGCGCACTTCGTCCAGATTGTATTGATGGCCGGTTGCAAAGTTATCCAGACCTACCACCTGCTGATCCATTTTCAGCAGGGCTTCCAGCAGGTTGGAACCGATAAAGCCGGCACAACCCGTAACCAGCCAGGTTTTAGGCTGATTACGCAGTTGCTGGCTCGCCTGTTCAAATGCAGAGCTCATAATGCTTTCCAAAATTAAAGGCGCAGATCGGACTGTTCGCGATCAAACACATACTTCAAGTCGTAGAGCACATGCTCGGGCTTGCCCCATTGGCGCACGCCGTCCACGCCCAGCTCCTTGAACTGCTTGTGAGCCACAGCCACGATCACCCCGTCGTACTCACCCGCTTTAGGAGTCTCGACCGGAGTAATACCGTATTCATGTTGCGCTTCTTTAGGGTCAACCCATGGATCGTATACATCTACGTGAACATCGTATTGCTTGAGTTCATGCACGATATCGACGATGCGGGTGTTACGCAGGTCCGGGCAGTTTTCTTTAAAGGCCAGACCCAGCAACAGGACGCGCGAACCTTGCACCTGAATGCGCCGCTTGGTCATGGCCTTAACCAGTTGGGAGGCTACGTAACCGCCCATGGAGTCGTTCAGACGACGGCCAGCCAGAATGATCTCGGGGTGGTAACCAATGGCTTGCGCCTTGTGGGTCAGGTAGTAGGGGTCCACGCCAATGCAGTGACCACCAACCAGACCGGGACGGAAAGGCAGGAAGTTCCACTTGGTGCCCGCCGCTTCCAGTACGTCCAGGGTGTCAATGCCCAGACGGTTGAAGATCAGGGCCAATTCGTTGATCAGGGCGATGTTCACGTCGCGTTGGGTGTTCTCGATCACCTTGGCCGCTTCTGCCACACGAATGGAGCTGGCCTTGAAGGTACCCACCACAATGATCTCGCGGTACAAGGCGTCGACCAATTCAGCGACTTCAGGGGTCGAGCCGGAAGTGACTTTCTTGATTGTGGAGACGCGGTGTTCCTTGTCGCCTGGATTGATACGCTCCGGACTGTACCCCGCGTAGAAATCTTCGTTAAAGCGCAGGCCCGACACTTGCTCCAGCACAGGCACACACACTTCTTCGGTCGCACCGGGGTAAACCGTGGACTCGTAAACCACGATGTCACCACGCTTGAGCACTTTACCGATGGTCTCGGAAGCGCGGACCAGAGGAGTCAGATCAGGCTGCTTGAATTCATCGATAGGCGTGGGCACAGTCACAATGAACACATTGGCCTGGGCCAGTTCATCGGCCTCGCAGGAGTAGCTCAAGCCACTGGCCTGGGCCAGTTCTTCGCTCTCGACCTCCAACGTGCGGTCTACCCCTTCCTTGAGTTCGGCGACACGACGCGCGTTAATGTCAAAACCAATAACGGAACGCTTTTTGCCAAACTCTACAGCCAAAGGCAAACCGACATATCCCAAGCCGATGACGGCCAGTTTCACATTCTCAAGTTGCAACTTCATTCTCCAGTTAGCGCTATGCGCAAGGAATAATCTCGAACGCCTGACAGTATCAGTCCCGATCTATCCGCCGCCGTACCGAGGGTAGCAGCAGCCAGGAAGGGCGACGCCACGAAACCAGACGGGAATAGAGCCAGATATAAACCAGTGAGAAGGCCAGCATGCTGGCACACAAAGCCCAAGTATTGTCCCACCAGATCGTGGCTGGTACCAAACCGATCAGGGCCAGTACCCACAGGTAAGGCGAGGTCATGGCGTTACAAAACGCGGGCAAGGCTCCGCCACTGTCACGACTGAACGTGGAACGCACCAGACGACGGAACACCAGTTGATGCAGGTGCAGCGCGTCCGGCTGATCCACAGGCACACCGCGTTTGAAACGGCGACGCCAGATCGAAAACATGGTTTCAAAAACAGGGTAAAACAGCACGGCCAAGGCGTAAAACGGCGACACACTGGGGTTGCGCACCACCAGTTGCACAGCCAGTTCAGCCAGCATGAAGCCCAGGAAATATGCGCCCCCATCCCCCAGAAAGACCCGTCCAAAAGGAAAGTTCCATACCAGAAAGCCCAGGGTGGCCGACGCCAGCGAGGCGGCAATCAGGAAAATCGGAATGTCCTGCACCTGCAAGGCCACCAGAGCCAGGGACAGCGCCATCAAGGTGGCGATCATGCCGGCCAGGCCATTCATACCGTCAATAATATTCAGGGCATGGGTACAGCCGCCTACCGCAATCATGGTAAAGAGCAGCGAAATGGGCCAGAAACCCAGAACCCAATCAGCCCAGCTCACCCCAACACGCGACACACCACCCAACAGCCACCAGGCAATCGCGGCCGACAGGAAAGCGGCCAGCAAGCGTTTCAGAGAACCTACGTCCTTGGTGATGTCCTCGACCAGGCCCGCCACAAATACCGGCATGGCAGCCAGAAACAAGACCGGCCACAGCCAGGTCAGTGTCATATTGCTGGGCCCAAGGACCAGCAAGCCAGCCAAACTGCCTGCCACCACGGCCAGACCACCCACACGCGGGGTAGGACGAGAATGGGACGCTTGGGGTTTACTAAGGTCGCTGTCCCCGGTCAGACGGCCATGCCAACGTTCGGAGGCCACGATCAGCCCGCCGACCATAAAAGCCACGACACAGATATACAACCAGGTAAGAGACTCCCCCATCTGAGGTAAAGACACCGCAAAACACCTGCTAGGTTAGGAACTACTCATTATCAACCTGCCTTCCGGCTTGTGTCCGTGACCAGTCGCATTAAATGCAACAATTTCCGTCAAGTCCCGTATCACTTTCGTGTAGGCAGGAGTAGCTCGCTAATTTGCCCGAGCGCGAGCCCGAAAGCAAGTATTTTGCGGGATTGGGGCTCAGGAATCGGGTTGCGGCAACGGTTCTGTCGAGGCCAGCTGATTACCGCACTCGGTCAGGAGTCGCCGTAACCAGCGATGGCTGGGCGAATGCCGGTTACGTTCATGCCAGAGCTGATAAAAGCGCATGGGCGGAAACTCCAGCGGGGCCTCCAGAATCGCCAGGGGCAATAGTCGACAATAAAACTCGGCGAAATGACGCGAAGTCGTAAAAATCAGGTCTGTATTCTGTAGCAAATACGGTGCTGCCGAAAAGGACTGCACCGCCACGCTTTCATCACGCTGAATACGCAGAGTCGCCAAGGTCGTATCGATGACACCGCGCTGGTTGATGGAATACGGCATGGGCACCACATGGCGCGCCCGCACGTAATCATCCATGGTCAACCCCTTGCGAGCCAAGGGGTGCGTTGCCGCTACCAGGCAGACAATCTGATCTTCCAGCAGCACGGACAGGTGCATGCGATCGGGCGGTTCGGGCCAGTTCCCAATAACCATATCCAGGTCGCCTTCCGCCAAAGAACGCTCAAAATCAAAGCTGGCATCCAGAGAATGCAGATTCAAGCGTGCCCCCGGTGCCTCGCGACGCATGCGCTCGACCACTCCGCCAATAAAGACAGGCGCCAGATAATCTGGCGCTCCGATATGAAACTCACTGCGACTTACCTGAGGGTCGAAACTGTCGGGCGCATTAACCATACAGTCGATCTCGGCCAGGGCTCCTTTAGCGTGGGCCAGTAGGCCAATGGCGCGCTCGGTAGGCACCATGCCCCCTTTTTCGCGCACCAGCAAAGGATCGCCAATAATGTCACGCAAGCGTCGTAAGGCCGCACTGATAGCAGGCTGCGACTGGTTCATTTTGAACGCGGTACGCGAGACGCTGCGCTCGGTAACGAGTAAGCAAAATACCCTCAAGAGATAGGTATCAAGCGGGTTATCCCCACGTCGGGCGGCCATCTTATTCTCTCCTTCTTACGCTTTTTTCCAGCATGATAATGACATACATGCACAATACGAGATGGCATATATCATTTATACGCCTAATTCTATTTTATTTATAAACAGAAAACTTAAACTGGTCCCATATAAGAAAATCATAGCCCACAGGCGGTGGTTTATAAGGGTTTGAATAAATCAAACATACCGTGTAAACGCCCACCCACTACCCTTGATAAAACGGCCTCCAGGCCTGGTCCTGGAGCCGCCTCGGCTCGCACTATTTACGCTTAGATAATCGGACTGACACATGACTACTCAAACCCTTACCACCACACAGGCGCTCACCGAACTCTCCAGCCTGGATCAGAGCCAATTCGTGGAAAAGCTCGAAGGTATTTTTGAACATTCCCCCTGGGTCCCTGAGCGTAGCTGGAACCAGCGTCCCTTTGAAAGCGTGGATCAGTTGCACGCCTGCATGGTGCAAGTGGTCCAAGAAGCATCGCACGAAGAACAGAAGAACCTGATCTGTGCTCACCCCGAGCTGGCTGGTAAAGAAGCCGAGCAAGGGACCCTGACCACCGCATCGACAGGCGAACAACGTGGCGCCGGCCTGGATCAGTGTTCGGCCGAAGAGCTGGCCCGTCTGCGTGGCCTGAATGCCCAATACCGTGAGCGCTTCGGTTTTCCCTTCGTGATTGCCGTCAAGGGTTTGAGCCGTTACCAAATCATGGATACAGTAGAAGCTCGTCTGAACAACAGTGCTGAAACCGAGTTTCAAGCTTGTCTGACTGAAATCGGCAAGATTGCCCGTTTCCGTCTGGATGCGCTGCTGGGCTGATTTTGCTGCCTGCCGGGTCTTGTTGACCCATCCAGTTCACGGGGTAGCGCCAGCCTGCGGGCACGCTGCCCTTTGTTTCCTCTGACCCTTCGTGGCGCGGCTGCTTTCAGCCCCACGCGGGTCTGCCTTACCAAGGACCTCTGCCATGACAATCACATTGAAGTTGGAAACCCTGACAGCCGAAGCCTTCGCCCCCTTTGGTGATGTCATCGAGGCCTCCGACACGGTTCAGCACTTCACCATCAATGAAGGCAATACCGAGCGCTACCACGACCTGGCCAAGATCGAGCCGGGTGCAGACGGTCAGGCGATTGTGTCCATTTTCCGTGGTCAGCCACGCACCCTGCCCTTTACCGTGGAAATGATGGAACGCCACCCCAAAGGTAGCCAGGCCTTCATTCCGCAGTCCGGCCAACCGTATCTGGTGATTGTGGCCCCTGCTGGCCCGACTCCCAAGGCAAGCGATCTACGCCTGTTCCTGGCCCGTGGCGACCAGGGCGTGAACTACGCAACTGGCGTTTGGCACCACCCCTTGATGGCACTGAATCAAGTAGCGGACTTCATCGTGATTGATCGCAAAGGTCCCGGCGACAACTGCGATGTGATTCAGCTGGAAGAAAAAGCCATCATTGCTGAACTGGAAACCACAGCAGCGTGAGCCAGTCCTGTCCCATCACGCCGGACATAGCGGCCATTTACGCCCATCGTCCGGCCGATATTGATCCTGAGCACTGGCGCGCCCGTGTCAATCTGGCCGCCGCCTACCGGCTGGCGGCCCGCCAGGGCTGGGACGATATCATCTACACCCATATTTCCCTGCGCCTGCCCGGCCACGACGACACTTTCCTGATCAATCCCTTCGGCTTGCGCTTTGATGAAATCTGCGCTTCCAATCTGCTCTTGATTGATACCCAGGGCCAGGTTGTGGACGGCACAGGCCGTCGTGCCAACCCCAGCGGTTTTGCCATTCACGGCGCCGTTCACCGCGCCCGAGCGGATGCACACTGTGTCATCCACTTACATACAGATGCCTCGATTGCCGTCTCGGCTCTGTCCTGTGGACTGCTGCCTCTATCGCAACACGCCATGCGGTTCTGGCAGGATATTGGCTATCACGACTATGCCGGTCTGGCCTTCCCGCCCCAGGAGCAAGAGGCCCTGCTCAAGCAATTAGGCTCCTATCCCGCCCTGCTCTTGCGCAATCACGGCGCCCTGACCTGTGGCCGTACTGTTGCCGAAGCTTATGTCCTGATGGATGCCTTGGAGCGCGCCTGTCGCATTCAGCTCTCGGCCATGGCTGCCAGCCCGCAACTGCACCTGCCCCCGACGGATGTGCTGGATTTGACACATCGCCAGCTTTTACCCGGGGATGAGCCAGAGGGCTTGTTAGAATGGCCAGCCTTGCTGCGCAAGCTCTATCAGAGCGAGCCGGATTTTTGCCGCTAAGACCCTTTCCACCCCTACGGAGCTTTTATGCCTTCTATTAACGTACAACTATTCGACGGCCGTCCCGTGGAAATCAAGCGTGAGCTCGCCCAGGCCCTGACTAAAGAAGCCTGTCGCGTGCTTGGCTGTACCCCGGAGGCCGTCGATGTGGTCTTTACCGATGTCAAACGCGAGGACTGGGCCACGGCCGGCGTCCTGTGGTCGGACAAGTAAATCAGACCCATGAAAAAGCGGCCACAGGGCCGCTTTTTTTATATCTTTCAGCACCTTAACGGCTCTTCAAACGTAAATCAAACAGTAGTTTGGAGGCTACTAACATAGATTTTCAGGATGGACTAGGTGGGCAATACCCCTAGCGCTGAAAAATGCATGAAAAAAGCAGGAATCTGCTAGGGCGTGGCCTGAACACAGGCCCCATCTACAGGGCATATATCCTTTCCCCCCTGTCAGCATCAGCCTGCCATACGCTTTTACGTATTCTACTTATCAAGCCGTACTGCCTTCCAGTGATAGGGCCCATCCGATAACTTTATGCTTACGCGGCCCAGGCATCGGCTGCGCATAACGTATTAATAAGGAGACCCGGATGTCCGCCAACCCAGAAGTGTCCACACCTGCTGCTTGTGACGGTGTAGACGAACGCCTACCAACGGGGCGCCTGGCAACCCTTGGTTTGCAACACGTCATGGTGATGTACGCGGGCGCAGTTGCTGTCCCCCTGATCATTGGTGCGGCCTTGGGCCTGTCCAAGGAACAGATCGCATTCCTGATTAATGCCGACCTGCTGTGCTGTGGCCTGATCACCATCATCCAGGCTCGTGGCCTGGGTATGTTCGGCATCAAACTGCCCGTCATGATGGGCGTATCCTTTGCAGCGGTCAGCCCCATGATCGCCATTGGCCTGGATCCACAACTGGGCCTGCCCGGTATTTTCGGCGCCACCATTCTGGCCGGTATCTTCAGTATTCTGATTGCTCCGGTATTTAGCCGTCTGATGGGCCTGTTCCCCCCGGTCGTGACCGGCATCATCATCACCGTTATTGGTGTGACACTGATGCGTGTAGGTCTGAACTGGATTGGTGGCGGCGCTCCCACTATTACAGATCCGGCCACCGGCCTGTCCATCCCCAACCCCGAATACGGCTCGCTGGAAAACCTGGGCATTGCCCTGATGGTGCTGACTGTGATCCTGCTGATCACCAAGTTTGCACGCGGTTTCCTGGCAAACGTGGCAGTGCTGATTGGTCTGCTGGTCGGTTTCTTTGTCTCTTTGGCCATGGGTCGCATCACCTTTGAAGGTCTGGATCAGACCAGCTGGTTTGCGGTGGTGACTCCATTCCACTTTGGCGTGCCTACTTTCAGCTGGGCCCTGCTGGGCGCAGCGGCAGTCCTGTCCCTGATCATGGTGGTGATCATGGTTGAGTCTCTGGGCATGTTCCTGGCATTGGGTTCCATCTGCGGCCGTCCTACCGACCGAGAAGCGCTGGTGCGCGGTCTGCGTACCGACGGTCTGGGTACCCTGGTGGGCGGCATCATGAACACCTTCCCGCACAGCTCGTTCTCGCAAAACGTGGGCCTGGTCAGCGTGACCGGCGTGCGCAGCCGCTGGGTATGTGTCATGGGTGGTGCCTTCCTGATCATGCTGGGCCTGTTCCCAAAAATGGCTTTCATTGTGGCCTCCATCCCCAACTACGTTCTGGGCGGTGCTGGCATTGTGATGTTCGGCATGGTGGCCGCTACCGGCATCAAGATCCTGATGTCGGCCAACCTGAACCGCAACCCTTACAACCCCTATATCGTGGCCATCAGCCTGGGCTTTGGCATGATTCCCCTGGTTGCCGAGCACCTGCTGGACAAGATGCCCCCTGCTCTGGCTCCCTTGCTGCATAGCGGAATCTTGCTGGCTGCCGTATCTGCCATCTTGTTGAACCTGTTTTTCAACGGCATGGAAAAATACGCCGACCAAGGCCACACCGTTGAATCCACCGCTGCTACCCAGGCCCGCAAACAGGCCGCTGCTCAAAAAGCGACTGAAGACAGCGGCAATCACCTGGCCTCGCAAAACGGCTAAGCCCCTTTTTGAACAGCCGTCCTGCCTGAAATGGGCGGCTGTTCAAATTTCCGCAGTACCTTCATAAAAGTATCGACTGCCCATAATTAATCTAAGCAAGGTCAGTAACACCCACTCAAAGAAAACTAAGGCCGCAGGCCATAAGGGACATCAGATCCCAGGGACCTGCTTGTGCTCAAACAAAGAGGAGACACCATGAAAAAGCTACACCCTGCTCGCTGGGCATGCGCCCCGCTGGCCGCCGCCCTGCTGTCCAGCCCCGCCTTGGCAGCTGACTGGAGCGACACCTTTTTAGGCTACCGCTTCAGCACGCAATACACCGAGCCGATGAACGATCGGACTATTCAGAAGCACATCCTGAGCCTGACACACGTCAACGGCTACAGCCTGGGCCAGAACTTCTTCAACCTGGATATCCTGCAGTCGGACCGCTACGATCCCTCCAACGGGAATGGCAGCAATGGCGCCACCGAGTTCTACGCCACCTATCGTCACCAGCTCTCCATGGGCAAGGTATTCGACAAGGATCTGAGCTTCGGCCCCGTAAAAGATGTGGCCATCACAGCGGGCTTTGACCTGAACACCAAAAACACCGCCTTTGCACCGCGCAAACGCCTGCTGGTACTGGGCCCAACCTTCAAATTCGATGTACCCCGAGGCTTTGTGGACCTGAGCCTGATGGTGGGTAAGGAGTGGAACCACTGCGGTCTGGGTGCTCCCGCCTGCCCGGACAGCCGCCGCTCTTTCGACACCCAGTTTTTAGCCAGCCTGAACTGGAATCTGCCCTTTGATGTGGGTTCAGTGCCTTTGAAGTTCCAGGGCTTTGCCAACTACGCCGGCCCCAAAGGTGATGACTACGCGGGCATCAGCACCAAGTCTGAAGTATTGGTCCGTACATCCCTGATGGCCGACGTGGGTAAAGTGGCCTTCGACAAGAAGAACACCTTGTGGGTGGGGATTGGTTACGAGTACTGGTACAACAAGTTCGGTAACCGCTACAAGGCAGACGGCAGCCTGAAACCCGGTATCAAAACCAGCGCTCCAACCGTACAGCTGGAATGGCATTTCTAAGTCGTACGCAGCAAAAAAACCGCTTTTCGAAGCGGTTTTTTCATTCCAAAGCGTAAAAATCCTAGAACTGCACCTCACCGTCCCAGTAACCCGGCGTGTTGTAGATGGCACGCAAATAATCAATAAAGCGCCGCACTTTGGCCGGCAGATAGCGCTGCTGCTGATACACCGCCTGAATGTCATAACTGGGAATCTCGAACTCGTTCAGCACCGTCACCAGCTCGCCCCGCTTGAGCTCTGGCTGAATTTCCCAGGTGGAGCGCCAACCTATCCCCCAGCCCTGCTTGACCCAGTTAAAAAGCAATTCACCGTCATTGCAATCCAGATCACCATCAACCCGTACCGCCAAAGGACGACCATCCCGCAAGAAGGTCCAGCCGCGTTGCTGCCCACCCTGCAAGTTGAAGGCCAGACAGTTATGACGGGCCAGATCTTCCGGTACGCGCGGCACCCCGTGACGCTCGAAATACTCGGGCGTACCACACACCACACGGCGGTTCGGATACAGACGTACCGCCACATAGTTGGGGTCAGTGACCTCGCCAATACGCAAGGCCATGTCATAACCTTCGCGCACCAGATCCACCACGCTGTCGGTGAAGTTGAAAGATAGTTTCAGCTCGGGGTAACGCTTCTTGAAGGACAAGGCATGCGGTGCCACATGACGGCGCCCAAAAGCAGCCGGAGCCGATACCACCAAGTGCCCGCGCACCACTCTACGCTGGGCGCTGATGCTGGCTTCGGCTTCTTCAAAATCCTTCAGAATTTGTTTGCACTGCTCCAGAAACTGCTCGCCCAGATCAGTCAACGTCAGCCCGCGCGTGGACCGGTGCATCAAACGCACCCCCAGTCTCTGCTCCAAGGCATCCAGGCGCCTACCCATCACCACCGGGGTAACGCCTTCGATCACGGACGCAGCCGCAAAACTGCCTTTTTCAGCGACCAGCGCAAAACTTCGAATTTCGGTATAACGGCTCATTCAATACTCCAAGTATCGATAGAAACAATCGTACCACCATTTCTAGGCAGGGCTATCACTCCTTATTATCGAGTTGTGAATTTCGTCAAACGATGATCTAGGAGATATCAATGGCTCGAATGAGAGCAGTGGACGCCGCCGCCGCGATTTTACGTAAAGAAGGCGTGAGCACCGTATTTGGCGTGCCTGGCGCCGCAATCAACCCCTTCTACTCCGCACTGCGCAAGGAAGGTGGCTTTGATCACATTCTCGCCCGCCACGTGGAAGGCGCTTCCCACATGGCCGAAGGTTTTACCCGTGCCAATCCCGGCAATATCGGCGTATGTATCGGTACTTCCGGCCCCGCTGGCACAGACATGATCACCGGCCTGTACTCCGCATCGGCTGACTCGATCCCAATTCTGTGCATTACCGGCCAGGCCCCTCGTGCCCGCCTGTACAAGGAAGACTTCCAGGCTGTGGACATTGAATCCATTGCCAAGCCCGTGACCAAGTGGGCCGTCACCGTGCGCGAACCCGATCTGATCCCGCGCGTGTTCCAGCAGGCTTTCCACATCATGCGCTCTGGCCGTCCTGGTCCTGTGCTGATCGATATGCCTATCGACGTGCAGATGGCCGAGATCGAATTTGATCTGGATACCTACTCCCCGCTGGAAGCCTACAAGCCTGCTGCCACCCGTGCCCAGGCTGAAAAAGCCATCGAACTGCTGAACGCTTCCGAGCGTCCGCTGATCGTATCCGGTGGCGGCGTCATCAACGCCAACGCATCCGAGCTGCTGCAGGAATTTGCCGAGCTGGTCAACGTACCCGTTATCCCGACTCTGATGGGCTGGGGTACTGTGGCCGACGATCACCCATTGATGGCTGGCATGGTTGGCCTGCAAACCTCGCACCGCTACGGCAACCAGACCTTGCTGGCATCGGACTTTGTATTCGGTATCGGTAACCGCTGGGCCAACCGCCACACCGGTTCCGTAGACGTCTACACCGAAGGCCGCAAGTTCGTGCACGTGGACATCGAGCCTACACAGATCGGCCGCGTATTTGGCCCTGATCTGGGCATTGCCTCGGACGCTGGCGCTGCATTGAAACTGTTCATTGAAGTCGCCAAGGAATACAAGGCTGCTGGCAAGCTGCGCGACCGCGCCGCCTGGGTAGCCGACTGCCAGAAGCGCAAGGCCACCTTGCAGCGCAAGACCAATTTCGACAACGTACCCCTGAAGCCTCAGCGCGTTTACGAAGAAATGAACCGCGCCTTTGGTCCTTCGACCACCTACGTCAGCACCATTGGTCTGTCGCAGATTGCTGCCGCCCAGTTCCTGCACGTGTACAAACCACGTCACTGGATCAACTGCGGTCAGGCAGGCCCATTGGGCTGGACCATTCCCGCCGCCCTGGGTGTGGTCGCCGCTGACCCAGGTCGTGAAGTGGTGGCCATTTCGGGCGACTACGACTTCCAGTTCATGATTGAAGAACTGGCCGTGGGCGCGCAGTTCAAGCTGCCTTACATCCATATTCTGGTCAACAACGCCTACCTGGGTCTGATCCGTCAGGCACAGCGTGGCTTCGAGATGGACTATTGTGTACAGCTGGCCTTTGACAACATCAACGCCCCTGAAACCGAAGGTTATGGTGTGGATCACATCACCGTGGTGGAAGGTCTGGGTTGCAAAGCCATCCGCGTACACAAACCCGAAGACATCCAGCCTGCCATTGAACAGGCTCGCGCATGGATGAAAGAGTTCAGCGTGCCGGTTGTGATCGAACTGATCCTGGAGCGCGTCACCAACATTGCCATGGGTACCGAACTGCACAATGTGACGGAATTCGAGTCCCTGGCCGAAGCGGGTATTGACGCCCCCACCGCCATCTCGCTGATGGACTGATTGCTGATTTAAAAAACGGAGTAGCACTATGCCAAAATTTGCCGCCAACCTGACCATGCTGTTTAACGAGCACGACTTCCTGGATCGCTTCCAGGCAGCGGCCGAAGCTGGTTTCAAGGGAGTGGAGTACCTGTTCCCCTACGCCTACGACAAACAGCAGCTGGCTGACAAACTGCAACAACACGGTTTGACCCAAGTGTTGCACAACCTGCCTGCGGGCGACTGGGACGGCGGCGAGCGCGGCATTGCAATCCTGCCCGAGCGCGTGGGTGAATTCCAGGACGGCGTAGGCCGTGCCATTGAATACGCCACCGCGCTGGGCTGCAAGCAAGTCAACTGCCTGGCTGGCAAGCTGGCCGAAGGTGCAGACCGCGAACTGGCTCACAAGACCTTGGTCAGCAATCTGCAGTTTGCTGCCGCCAAGTTGAAAGACGCCGGCCTGCGCCTGCTGGTTGAACCCATCAATACCTTCGACATTCCCGGTTTCTACCTGAACCGTACCGAACAGGCCGCGGCGCTGTTGCAGGACGTGGGTTCGGACAATCTGTTCATCCAGTACGACGTCTACCACGCCCAGCGCATGGAAGGCGAGCTGGCTGCCACCATGAAAAAGCACCTGGACAAGATTGCACACATCCAGATCGCGGATAACCCAGGCCGCAACGAACCGGGTACAGGCGAGATCAACTACGCCTGGCTGTTCAAGTACATCGACAGCATTGGCTACCAGGGCTGGATCGGCGGCGAGTACAAGCCCGCCGGCGTGACCAAGGATGGCCTGGGCTGGATGACTGAACTGACTGAAGTCACTGCCTGATCGTCGAATACCTGCAGATAATTATTAGGAGATTACACAATGGCTAAAATCGGTTTTATTGGTTTGGGCATCATGGGCGCACCCATGGCCGTCAACCTGATCAAAGGTGGTCATGAGCTGTTTGCCTACACCCGTGGCGACTTCCCCAAAAGCGTGAAAGAAGCCGGCGCAACCGTTTGCGCCAACGGCACCGAAGTGACCCGTCAGGCTGACATCATCATCACGATGGTGCCCGACACCCCGCACGTGGAAGATGCGCTGTTTGGCGAAGACGGCATTGCCGCCGGTCTGACCGCTGGCAAGATCGTGGTGGACATGAGCTCCATCTCCCCCGTGGCCACCAAAGACTTTGCCGAGCGCATCGTCAAGCTGGGCTGCGAATACCTGGACGCTCCTGTGTCCGGTGGCGAAGTCGGTGCCAAGGCTGGCTCGCTGACCATCATGGTCGGCGGCAAGCAAGAGGCCTTCGACAAGGTCAAGCCCCTGTTTGAACTGATGGGCAAGAACATCACCCTGGTCGGCGGCTACGGCGACGGTCAAATCACCAAAGTGGCCAACCAGATCATCGTGGCCTTGACCATTGAAGCCGTGGGCGAAGCCCTGTTGCTGGCCTCCAAGGCCGGTGCCGATGCAGGCAAGGTACGTGAAGCCCTGATGGGCGGTTTCGCGAACTCCCGTATTCTGGAAGTTCACGGCGAGCGCATGGTCAAGCGCACGTTTGATCCTGGCTTCCGCATCGAACTGCACCAGAAAGACTTGAACCTGGCCCTGACCACGGCACGTCAGCTGGGCGTGGCCCTGCCCAACACCGCAACGGCACAGGAACTGTTCAACACCTGCGCCGCCCACGGTGGCGCAGCACAAGACCACTCCGCCATGGTCCGTGCCCTGGAAATCATGGCCAACTACGAGATTGGTCAATAAGATCGGTTCAAGGATGCTCCCGTCCGGACTGATTTTTTCCAGATATCAAGCCAGTACGACCGGGACATCCAGCAAGCGGGCTGCGGCCCGCTTTTTTTTACCGCCAAGCCCCCCCAGACAGCACAATCTTTCTCGAAGGCTGCCAGTCAAAGCGGGGAGGTGAAGGCGTGTTGTAGCGCAGTAAGATGGTTTGTTGCCGTCACTCTGCATTAGGATTGACCCATGAAGATCGAGCCACAAGACTTACTCAGCAAAATGTTTCAAGCTGCCGTCAACGCGGCTCAGCCTGAACATTGCATCCCGCCTTATCTGCCCGATGCGCCCAAAGGCCGCACCATTGTGATCGGTGCTGGCAAAGCATCGGCAGCGATGGCCCAGGCACTGGAGCGTCACTGGGACAAAGGCCCCATCAGCGGTGTTGTCGTCACCCGCTATGGCTACGGCGTGCCTTGTGATCACATCAAGATTCTGGAGGCCTCTCACCCGGTCCCCGATCAAGCCGGTGAAGACGCGGCCCGCGAAATTTTGCGCACGGTCAGCGATCTGAACGAAGACGATCTGGTTATTTGCCTGATTTCCGGTGGCGGCTCGTCTCTGCTGCCTTTGGCCGGAGAAGGCATCACCCTGGCGGACAAGCAAGCTATCAACAAAGCGCTGCTCAAATCGGGCGCTTCAATTGGTGAGATGAACACGGTACGCCGCCACTTGTCTGCCATCAAAGGTGGCCGTCTGGCAGCGGCTTGTGCCCCCGCCCGCGTCCTGAACCTGCTGATTTCCGATGTTCCCGGCGACAAGCCCATGGACATCGCTTCTGGCCCCACGGTGGCAGATCCCACCACATGCGAGCAAGCGCTGGAAATCATTACCCGCTACGGCATCGAAATTCCTGCCGCAGCCCGCGCCCTGCTGGAGAGCGGCGATGGCGAAACCATCAAGCCTGACGATCCACGCCTGGCTCATGTCACCACCCATCTGGTCGCCACACCCCAACTGGCCCTGCTGGCTGCAGCTCGTGTCGCTGAAGCCCGTGGGGTGCGTCCCGTCTTGCTGGGCGACAGCATTGAAGGCGAAGCGCGCGATGTAGGCAAAGTCATGGCTGGTATTGCCCTGAGCGTTTCCCAGCATGGCCAGCCTGCCCAGGCCCCCTGCGTGCTGCTCTCGGGCGGAGAAACCACCGTGACCTTGCGCGGCCAGGGCCGTGGCGGTCGCAATGTGGAGTTTCTGTTGTCCACCGCCATTGCCTTGAACGGGGCACCCGGTATCTACGGTTTGGCCGGCGATACCGACGGTGTGGATGGCCAGGAAGAAATTGCCGGAGCCTTCTGCGGTCCGGACACTTTGGAGCGTGCCTGGCAACAAGGTATACGCCCAAGGGCCAGTCTGGACAATAATGATGGTCATGGCTTCTTTGAAGCCTTGGATGACGCTTTGGTTACGGGCCCTACCCTGACCAACGTCAACGATTTCCGTGCAATTCTGGTTTTAACCCCTAGCGATTAACGCTTTTCTTAAAGGACTGGACATGAGAGACACGAAAGTACTGACCCTGGCCGATGTTAAAAAAATTGCTGCTGCTGCCGAGCAAGAAGCGCTGAAGAACAACTGGGCTGTCAGCATCGCCATTTGCGATGCAGGCGGTCACGCGCTCTGGATGCAACGTATGGACGGCGCTCCCTTGATGAGCGCGCAGGTTGCTCCCGCCAAGGCACACACATGCGTGCTGGGCGGTGGCAAGCCCAGCAAGGTTTTTGAAGACATGGTCAACAATGGTCGCTTTGCCGCTCTGTCCATGCCCATCACGCCACTGGAAGGCGGCGAGCCGATTGTGGTGGACGGTCAAGTCATTGGTGCAGTCGGCGTGTCCGGCGTAAAGGCACCTGAAGACGCTCAGATCGCCCGCGCCGGTATCGCTGCTCTTTGAGCTATCGATCCCCCTAAGGACAACAACCCATGAAACGTCAACGTCATTCCCGCATTCTGGCTACCCTGGGTCCTGCCAGTTCTACGCCAGAACGCATTCGTGAACTGTTCGAGGCCGGCGCTGATGTGTTCCGCCTGAACTTCAGCCACGGCACACATGAAGACCATGCCGCGCGCTATCACACCATTCGTCAGATTGAACAGGAAACCGGTCGCAGTATCGGTATTCTGATGGACCTGCAAGGGCCCAAGCTGCGCGTTGGCAAAATGCAAGATGGCCGCGTGACATTGGAAACCGGCCAGAAATTCCGCCTGGACCTGGACCCCGCCGAAGGGACCAGCCAGCGTGCCTACCTGCCTCACCCCGAAATCTTCGCTGCACTGGAAGATGGGACAGACCTGCTGCTCGATGACGGCAAGCTGCGTCTGCGTGTGGACAGCTTTGGTCCGGATTTTGCAGAAACCACGGTCATGGTCGGCGGCCCGCTGTCCGACCGCAAGGGCGTGAACGTACCCGGCGTGGTACTGCCTATCTCGCCCTTGACCGAAAAAGACCTGATCGATCTGAAGTTTGGACTGGAATTGGGCGTGGATTGGGTTGCGCTGTCCTTTGTGCAACGTCCTGGCGACATCCGTGAAGCCCGCGAGCTGATCGGCGACAAGGCCTGGATCATGGCCAAGCTGGAAAAACCGCAAGCGCTGGAACACCTGGAAGAAATTGTCCAGCTGTGTGATGGCGTGATGGTGGCACGTGGCGACCTGGGCGTGGAAGTCCCACCCCAGCGCGTGCCTGTGTTGCAGCGTCAAATCGTGCGTACTGCCCGTGCGGCAGGCCGTCCGGTGGTTGTCGCTACACAGATGCTGGAATCCATGATTACCTCGCCGGTGCCTACACGTGCTGAAGCTTCCGACGTGGCTACCGCCATCTATTCGGGTGCCGATGCCGTCATGCTGTCCGCCGAATCGGCCTCCGGCCAGTTTCCACTGGAAGCAGTGTCCATCATGGATAGCATCATCAAGGAAATCGAAAACGATCCTAGCTGGCGCACCATTCTGGAAGCCAACCACAGCACCGCTGAAGCCAGCACCGCAGACGCGATCTGCTGCGCCCTGCGTCGCGTGGCCAGCATTCTGGAACCGGCAACGAACGTGGCCTACACCACGACTGGCTTTAGCGCCTTGCGTGCCAGCCGTGAACGGCCCATCGCCCCTATCCTGGCACTGACACCCCGTGTGGAAACCGCACGCCGTCTGAGCTTGGCCTGGGGTGTCCATGCCGTGCCTTGCGAGGACGTCAGCGATCTGGGCGAGATGATCGACCACGCTACCGATATGGCAGCGCAACATGAGTTCGCCCAGGCGGGCGACACCATCGTGATGATTGCCGGTGTTCCTTTTGGCACCAGCGGTCGCACCAACCTGCTGCATGTGGCCACGGTTCCACAGAAGTAAGTTCGCTCAACCTTGGCGATAAAAAAAGCCTTGTCCATCCACTATGATGGGCAAGGCTTTTCCTATTCAGACTGTGCAGTATTTTTTTTCATGTGAAGCCAAAACAGCGGCGGCGAGCCGCACGGGCATCAACAAGGCCAGAAGCCCCGTAAATGCTGGCCCTTCAAGACAGGACACTCACAAACAAAAGATACGGGCAAAAAAAACCCGAGATCTAGAGATCTCGGGCAAATCCACCAAAGGAGGAGGGTGGAGGAGACAATCGTGGCAAGTTGGGCTACCAGATAAAGTATCGAGCCAGAAAGCTAAGGGTTATTACGCTTGTGCTTTTGCTTATTTCCCGCTTTCTTTTCAACATCCAATAACTAAAGTCTACCCACAAAAATGGTGCAATGCAAGATAAATGCTGTGGAAAACCCTTAGATGCGTATCTTGTCGCATTAATGCATCAATTTCCTAACGCAAATATCAGTCCAGGTATCTAGTCGTTAACCCTAAGCCGCCAAACAAGCTCCAAACCCACAAAGAAAAACGGGTCAGTAATTGACCCGTTATTGCTGCTTGCATCCCTGAAAGCTCAGCACTCACGAAGAAGTGACTAGGCCCAGAACCCCTTTTACAAGCGATACGCCGTTGTCGTCATGACTTTGGACATCATGCGCATCAAGGTTTTGACAGGTGGAGGCAAACCCACAGCCCCATGATTCTCGGCGGTACGACGATGCTCAATCTCGTCATCGCGCATTTTTTCTACGATCCGACGCGAGCGATTGTCTGTAGCAGGCAAGGACTCCAGATGGCTTTCCAGATGCTCTTCAACCTGGCGCTCTGTCTCGGCCATAAAACCAAGGTTATACGGCACCCCTGCCCGGCTGGCGAGCAAACCCAGCGCGAAGGAACCGGCATACCACAAGGGGTTGAACACGCTGGGGCGGCTATCGAGCTCGCGCAAACGGTCATCGCACCAGGACAGATGGTCCACCTCTTCCTGGGCAGCTTGCAGCAGTACCTCGGTAGCCTGGGGATCCTTGCACAGCATGGCCTGGCTGCGGTACAAGGCTTGGGCGCAAATCTCGCCCACATGGTTCACACGCATCAAGCCGGCAGCATGGCGGGCTTCGTCAGCCGTGATCTCGGACACTTCCTTGCCAGCGGGATTCGGGCGCGACGCGCGTGCCGAACGTCCCAATACTTCCAGGGCCCGATTCGTCTCGCTCAGAATCTGGTCAAAAAAGCTGTTGCGTCGGTACAGACGGGTATCGCTGTTGGAAACGGTATGGCTCATGAGGACACCTGCAAAACAAAATGGATGGGTATTATTGCCGCAAAAAGGCGATCACTGCCTTGCTCTCAGACAAGAGCCAAAGCAATGGCAGCACACAAGCCATGATAACCAGGCCTATGCCGGCAATCTCTTGGTCAGACTGTAGATAGAAATTACAGAGCCGAACCGGATTGTCGTAATACAGCAGACCAACAATAGCCATCATCCAACTGAAATTACCAAAGAAAAACAGACGAAACACCAGATGGGCGCGGCGCCAGGACTCCATGAACAACATGCCCATCAAGACCAGACCGATATATTTGGCAGTGGCCATGGGAGGCGATACCAGCACATCGTCCAGTGCTTTGGGAACCATCCAGTAAGCCGCCGCAAAGCTGACCATGATCAAACCGGGCAAACCATATTCATTCAGGGCGTAATACGGGCGCAGCAAGGACTGCATGGCAGCCGAACGGCCAACCCCCTGGTAGCGCAAGGCCAGTTGCAAGCTAATGCCCGACAGGACCAACAAGGGAATATGCACCAGCATATGCAGACTCATGGAGGCGGTCAGAGGGCGATCCCAGAAGGCTGCGGCAGCAAACAGCAAAGCTGCCACCAATGCCAGGGCACTACCAAAATAAGGACGTACTTTAGGGGATTCGACGACACGTTTTAAGGACATTACATCGCTCCCTTCTTGTCCAGATCCTCGAGGGCGCGCTTGGCATACGCCAGGGCCAACATAGGCTCACCGTAATCCACGATACGACCCAGGCGCGGCTCGGCACTGACAACGTGATAGGCTGCGTTGTGCTCGTACTCATCGAAAGGGGCGGGAATAACGACGATACCAAAATCATCCAGCACACGTTGACGCTGCTCGCCAGGCATCATGGTGACAAATTGCCAGACGTCCGGGTTGGCCTTCATGGTTTTGCTATAGCGGCGCAGGTGATCGGGTGAATCGGTGGGATCAAAACTGATGCTCAGCAAGCGGATACGGTCCTGCAGGCCCTCGTCCACAATCGCTTTTTGCAGTTGCTGATACTCCGAGCCCATCGCCAGACATAGCGTGACACAGCGGGTATAGATGAAATTGACGATGGTAATACGACCATCGTTTTGCAGCAGAGAGCTTAGCTGGGTACTGCCCCCGGCAGGGAGCAGTACTTCGACATCGGAGATCAAACGCGGCGAGGCGGCAACATCATTGCGACGGGCCGTCTCGGCTGTCAGGGCGGAGAACCCTTGCGTCAAATGGGCCAGTGCCCCAATACCCAGGGCGAAGACCAGGAGAATACTTATAAATAGTCTCATCGCTGGCCCATCATTTCAGTCTTACTCTTCCATGGGAGCCAGATCAGCGTCCCCATTCCAAGGATCGGTTTTATCAGCGGTTTTTTCACGTTCGGCTTTGACAAAGGCCACGTCCACAGGATCGGCGCTATTGCCACCCAATTCTGTACGCAGGTAATTAACAACGGCCGTCATTTCCTCGTCATTGAACTTCTCGCGGAACTCGGGCATCGCACCATTGTACTTATTACCCTTGACCGTGATCTCACCCGTAATACCGTGCAGCATGATCTGGACCAAAACTTCAGGCTTGCGCAGTACCCATTCGGAACCCACCAGCGGAGGGAACACGCCTGGAACACCGGCACCCGTTGCCTGGTGACAGGCGGCACATTGGGCTACGAACAGCTGCTGACCATCTACCGCGCCTTCTGGCAATTCGAAGTCGGCAACGATACGGTTGTCGCCCACGGTTGCGTCATGGCTCAGGTCACTGCTGAAAATATAGTAGATGCCCCACAGGAACAGACCTGCAATGATCAGCAGAACCACCCAAGGGATCGGTGCTGCGTTTTCTTCCGGATCGGAATGCTCACGCAGCTGTGCTTCATATTTACGATTGTCGCTCATTCTAATTCTCCGAGGCGCCCCGCCTTGCGGGGCGCGCTAGCTCAGCAATGCCTGTTTATTTGATAACGCTGGCTGGCGATACGGGATACGTACGATCCAGCGCCAACAGGTATTCAACCAGGTCCAGGGCCTCTTGCTTGGCCACAACCACCTTGCCTTCCGGTGCGAAATCACCTGGCAAGTTGACAACCTTGTCGCCTTCCTCTGCCTTGTCCTTGAGCTCGAACATGAAGGGGTAAGAAGGCATATTGCTGCCAGGGGTATAAGCACGAGGCTGATACAAGTGACCCAGGTGCCAGTCCACGCTAGGCTGACGAGCACCAATATTGAGCAGGTCAGGGCCGGTACGCATGGTGCCGAGCAGGTGAGGCGTGTCGTAGAAGTAGTCGCCTGCTACCGAGGCACGACCCCAGCCACGCTGGAAGTCAGGAGCCTGGTTCTGGCTACGTGGCTGCTGCGAGTGACAGTAGACACAGCCCATATCAATGTATTGCTGACGACCGCGCAGTTGCACTTCCGTGTAAGGCTTCAGGCCTGGAGAAGGCTCCACCCTTTTAACTTGCAGGTAAGGGACAACGACCAGAGCCGATGTGGCCAGGGCGAGCGTCACCATGGCGCCGCCCAATAGTTTGTATTCGCTTTCCATGACTAAATCATGCCTCCACTACATTGCGAGTTGCCGAGCGCTGGTGAAACAGGGCTGGACCAATACGACGGCTGCCATAGCGCAAAGCCATTGCCACAAAGTGGAAGGCAAACACAAGGTGACCCAGAGTCATCAAACCACCACCAATCGAGCGCGACTTCAGGTAAGGCATCGTGACAAACACCGATTCCATGAAGGCTTTGGCAGGATCAAGCATGGCCAGACCTTGCAGCCAACCGCCAATACTCAGACCAATAGCGTAGATGGAGAAACCAATCACAACCAGCCAGAAGTGCAGGGAGATCAGTTTGGGGTAAGGCCATTCCCAGGACATCACGCGTGGCATCACGTAGTAGATGGCACCGAACATCACGATGGTAAAGAAGCCGTACAAGCCGATATGGGCGTGGGCAACCGTGAAGTGCGTGAAGTGGGTAATCGTGTTGATGCTGCGCAGCGCTTCAAAAGAACCTTGAATGGAGCTGACGGTGTACATCATGCCGCCCAGCACGATAAAGCGCAGGGTAGGCGAGTGAATCAGGGTACGGAAGTGACCCTTCATGGTGTAGTGCTGGTTGATCGAGAAAGCCAGCACGGGGATGATCATCATCATGCTTTGGACGATGGACAGGGTAACCATCCACTGCGGCACAGGACCGCCAACCAGGTGGTGACCACCAACCTGACCGTAGAAAAATGCCAGACCCCAGAAACCCACCAGAGACAGGTTGTAGGAGCTGATAGGCTGACCGATGATCTTGGGCAGGAAGTAGTACACCGAAGCCAGAGCCATCGGGGTGTAGAACAGACCCAGCACGTTGTGGCCAAACCACCAGTTCATGGTTGCTTGTTCAACACCCACGTGCACGGCAGGCAGGTTGCCGACCAGGAACAGGATGGGGAACCAGAACAGGGCTGCGCCCATGTACCACACCGACACATACAGGTGGTGAGCACGACGGTTTTGCAAGGTGAAGACCAAAGGCAAGGCTGCCAGAGCACCACCGATAACCATCAGGATATCAACCTGCCAAGGCATTTCCAGCCATTCCATACCGTCGGTGATACCCATCGCGATACATGTCAGACCGATAGCCAGACCAATGTTCCACAAGATCCCGCCCGTGATGGCATAACGCGCACCGATCAGGGGAGTCTTGAGCAAACGAGGCAGCATCCACATGGCAACGCCGAACGCGGCCATTGGAGCCCAGCCGTAAGCCACACCGTTCAGGTGCAGCGTACGCATGCGACCAAAGGTCATCCAGGCGTGTTGCGTCAGAAATTCGGGATCGTGCAGCTTGATCGAGCTGATCAAGCCTGCCGTCGAGGCAAAGAGCAGCCAGAAGACCGAACAGGCCAGCAAAATGAAAGTGACCTTGGCGGAGGAGCGGTCGGCTTCCACGCGTTCTGCCAATTCAAGGCTCAGCGCCTGACGATCTTCAGCCGAAATTGCCTTGCGGCCCATCTCTTCTTGAAGTGCCTGACGTTGTTCAGGGGTGGCGGAGGGGTCATCTACCTGCCCGATTTCGCCTTTGGAGAAGATCTCTCGCGAAGCAGCGGGACTGTGGTCAAAGAAGTTACGGCGTAACGACCAGATGAAAACAAAGAGTCCTGTAACGGACAATATGAAAGCTAGTAGCAGTATTGAAACGGTATTCACAATGATCCAGGCCTGGTTAATGTGAAGCTGCCAAGCAGCTCGGCGGCACCTTGACGCGTCGCAGATCAAAAGAGCATGGACGCAAAAAATCTGCGACTGCCTAGGTCGCGAGAGCCGTCATGTTAAAACACCCGCTTGTGACGTCCGAATAAAGCCCCCATTGAAAGCAAGGTTTATTGAGACAGAACAAATACGAGCACGACATTTTTTGGTATACGGGCGACAGCCATTATAGGCGAGGGTAAACCCCTGTGACATATCTGTTTCAAAATGCCGTGTACCGCACAGCAGTTTATCCTAGGACAAACAACAAAACCAGTCTAAATCTTACAAAGAGCATGGTTCTGCTCTGATTTGTCCATATGGAATTTCTTATACGGGTGCCACATCCGCCACCATCAGATGCCCTGAGAAGTAACAAGGCTCACATCCGGGCTTCACATTTCAATTAGCAATAAAGCTGCAAAAATCCGCGTCAGATCACGCTAAACCTGGTTTCCATCCAGGCGCGACACAGCCCTCATCAAAAAGTACAATCACCGCTATCAATCTACTGACGAGTCTTGGCTCGCACTGCAAACAAAGGAATTCATATGGAATGCACAATCGACTGGGGCGGCAAAGACGGAATGTTGTTCGTTGCCCGTACAGGCAGTGGTCATGTGACGGCCATGGACGGTGCACCCGAAGGTGGCGGCAATAACCTGGCTCCACGCCCCATGGAAATGCTGCTGACCGGCGCCGGTGGCTGCGCAGCCTACGACGTGGTGCTGATCCTCAAGCGTGGTCGGCACGCCATTACCGGCTGCCAGGTCAAGCTGACCGCCGAACGCGCCGACACCGACCCCAAAGTCTTTACCAAGATTCACTTCACTTTTGTGGTCACTGGCAAGGATCTGCCCCAGGCCGCCGTTGAGCGTGCCGTACAACTGTCGCACGACAAGTACTGCTCCGCTTCGGCCATGCTGGGCAAAACAGCCGAGATCACCTATTCCGTCGACATTCAGCAAGCCTGAGGCCATCATGTCCCTGTATCCCTACGAAGACCTGCTGCGCCTGGTCTACACCCAAGGCACTCCCAAAGGGGACCGCACCGGCACCGGCACGAACTCGGTATTTGGTCACCAAATGCGCTTCGATCTGTCGCAGGGTTTCCCGCTGATCACCACCAAGAAACTGCATACCCGCAGCATCTTTATTGAGTTGCTGTGGTTTTTGCGTGGTGAGTCCAATGTGCGCTGGCTGCAAGAGCGCGGCGTATCCATCTGGGACGAATGGGCCGACAAGGACGGCAATCTGGGCCCGGTCTATGGTGTGCAATGGCGTTCCTGGCCCACTCCCGATGGCCGTCATATCGACCAGATCAGTCAGTTGGTGGAACAGATCCGCAAAAACCCCGACTCACGCCGCCTGATTGTTTCGGCCTGGAACGTAGCGGATGTGGGCCAGATGGCCCTGCCCCCATGCCACGCCCTGTTCCAGTTTTATGTGGCAGACGGCAAGCTGTCTTGCCAGCTCTACCAGCGCAGTGCCGATATTTTCCTGGGCGTGCCCTTCAATATCGCCAGCTACGCCTTGCTGACTCACATGATGGCGCAGCAATGTGATCTGGAAGTGGGTGATTTCATCTGGACTGGTGGTGACTGTCACCTGTACTCCAACCACTTCGAACAAGCAGAGCTACAGCTCTCGCGCGAGCCTCGCCCCTACCCCAAGCTGACGATCAAGCGCAAACCCGCCAGTCTGTTTGATTACGAGTACGAAGACTTCGAAATCACCGACTACGATCCTCATCCCCACATCAAGGCGCCGGTTGCCGTATGAGTTCCACTCCTTTCATTCGCCTGGTCGTTGCCTATGCGGCCAATCGCTGCATTGGCAAGGACAATGACCTGCCCTGGCGCCTGCCTTCCGATTTGCAGCACTTCAAACGCGTAACCATGGGTTTGCCCATCATCATGGGCCGTAAAACCTGGGAGTCTCTGGGCCGCCCCTTGCCCGGCCGCCCGAATCTGGTGATCAGCCGCAATGCGGTTTACCAGGCAGAAGGTGCGCAGGTATTCAGCAATCTGGAGGATGCCCTGGCAGCCTGCCCCGGCTTTGAAACCGCTTGTGTGATTGGTGGCGAACAGCTTTTCCGTCTGGCCTTGCCTGTGGCGCAAGAACTGATTGCGACCGAGATCAAGGCTGATGTGGACGGGGATACTTTCTTTCCGGAACTGCCCGCCGGGGAGTGGCAAGAAGTGGAGCGCCTGCCTCAGCCTGAGGAAAACGGTTTCACTTACGACTACGTGACGTACCGCCGCCGTAGTTAAGAAAACCGGCTACTTGGCCCAAGCTATCCGTCTCACTGCACGCTTAACCGCGTATGCTCGAAACCAAATAAAAAGCCTGAATCCGATGACACGGATTCAGGCCTTTTTTGCGATCAGTCCGCCAAAATCAGGCAAGACCAAGGCGTATTCCTGCTAACTCAATATCTGAACTTACTCAGCCACCGCGGCATAGGCAGGGCCATCCAGCAAACCTTGCAGATCAGCCGGATTGTCAGCCTTGAGCTTGAAAATCCAGGTATCAAATGGAGCTTCATTGATCAGATGCGGTGCATCGGACAAGGCCTGGTTGAACTCCACCAGCTCGCCCGCCACAGGCGCGTAAATGTCGGAGGCGGCCTTCACCGACTCCACCACACCCGCTGTAGCACCCGCAGCCAGACGCGTCCCTGGGGTGAAGTCACCCACAAACACCAGGTCGCCCAACTGATCTTGAGCAAAGTCGGTAATGCCAACCAGCACAACACCGTCTTCATCTTTGGCCCACTCGTGGCTTACTACGTACTTTCTATCTCCTGGCAGCTGCATATCGCCTCCCTGACTGACCAGCCAACAATTCCGATGATTTCAGAAACGGCAGCAGACCATGCCCACTGCCCTTCCTGCTCGCATACTTAACCCTGCTCTGCCTGTGTCTTCAAGGCGCGTGCACACGCTGCTGCCGACGCCCAGGCCCATTGGAAGTTATACCCGCCCAGCCAGCCGGTGACATCGACCGCTTCACCGATGAAGTACAGACCAGGTACTTTACGCGCTTCCATGCTCTTCTGATTGAGCTCGCGTGTATCCACGCCACCGCTCATCACTTCCGCCTTTTTATAGCCTGCGGTGCCACTAGGTTTCAACTCCCAGCCATTAATCACCTGTCCCACCGTGCGCAACACGCGATCCGGCAGATCAGCCAGACGTTGCTGTCCCACGCCTTTGGGCAACAAGTCCGAGGTATCCAGCCATTGTTCGACCAGACGGCGCGGCCACAAGGTCGACAAGACAGTGACCAGTTGCTGACGGTTACCCGCCTTCAGATCCAATAATTGTTGCGCGATGTCCTGACCGGGAGCCAAGTCCACACTAATGCTCTCGCCCGACTGCCAGTAGCTGGAGATCTGCAAGATACCCGGCCCGGACAAGCCACGGTGCGTAAACAGCAGATCTTCCAGAAAGGCCTGACGTTGCTTGCCCTGCCCTGTGCTGACCTCCACCTCCAAAGCCATGCCGCTCAAAGCAGAAAATGGCTTCCAATCCCGACCGTCAAAGGTCAAAGGGACTAGAGCGGGGTGCGGCTCAATCACTTTCAAGCCGAAGTGACGTGCCACGCGCAAGGCATAGTCCGTGGAACCCAGCTGCGGAATCGCCATGCCGCCCGTGGCAATCACCACTTGCAAGGCATTCAAATCCCCCTGACCGGTGCGCAGCACAAAGCCGTCCTCGGTACGGCCAATGGACTGCACCGAACAGGGCATGCGCCAGGACACCTGCCCTTTCAAACACTCCTGACGCAGCATCTGGATGATGGACTCGCTGGAATCATCACAGAACAACTGGCCTTTGTGCTTTTCATGAAAGCCGATGCGGTACTCCCGCACCAGCTCCAGAAAATCCTGAGGGGTATAGCCCGCCAAGGCCGAACGGCAAAAATGCGGATTCTTGGACAGAAAATTCTCGGGCGAGGTGCCCGTATTGGTGAAGTTGCAGCGCCCTCCACCGGAAATACGGATTTTCTCGGCCAGCTTTTCAGCGTGATCAATCAGTACCACTCGCAGGCCGCGCTGGCCTGCGATACTGGCAGCCATCATACCGGCCGCACCTGCGCCGATGACGGCAACATCAAAAAAAGGGATCACGCGGGTTTACTCGTTGGTTTCAGACTCAAGCACACAATCTACGTAGTAGCGTGGCAGTCCATCAGGGCCGATATCCTGCGCCAGTCCATGCACATAGGTCTCAAAGCCAGGGAAGCGGGCATTGAACTCGCGTGCAAATTGCAGGTACTCCACAATGCGCGAGTTAAAGCGTTCGCCAGGAATCAGCAAGGGAATACCGGGAGGGTAAGGCGTCAGCAAGACACCCGTCACACGGCCTTCCAGTTCGTCAATGCCAACGCGCTCGATATCGCCGTGCGCCATCTTGGCATAGGCATCCGAAGGCTTCAAAGCGGGAACCATGTCGCTCAGGTACACCTCGGTCGTCAGGCGAGCCAGATCGTACTTGCGATAGGCCTGGTGAATCTGCTGACACAGGTCACGCAAACCCATGCGCTCGTAGGTAGGCTGAGTCTTGCAGAAGTCCGGCAAAATGCGCCACATGGGCTGATTGCGGTCGTAATCGTCCTTGAACTGCTGCAAGGCGGTCAGCAAGGTATTCCAGCGGCCTTTGGTGATGCCAATGGTGAACAGAATAAAGAAGGAATACAGGCCGGTTTTTTCGACTACCACGCCGTGCTCGGCCAGATACTTGGAGACCAGAGCGGCAGGAATACCCTGTTCAGCAAAGGTGCCGGAAATATCCAGGCCAGGAGTCACTACCGTGGCTTTGACCGGGTCCAGCATGTTGAAGTTGGTCGACAACTTGCCAAAGCCGTGCCACTCCGCATCGGAGCGCAGAATCCAGTCGTCGCGCTCGCCTATGCCTTCTTCAGGCAGATTATCCGGGCCCCAAACCTTGAACCACCAGTCGTTCTCGCCGTATTCCTTGGACACCTTGCGCATGGCGCGACGAAAGTCCATGGCCTCGCAAATGCTTTCCTCGACCAGTGCGGTGCCGCCGGGCGGCTCCATCATGGCCGCCGCCACATCACAGGACGCAATAATCGCGTACTGCGGGCTGGTGCTGGTGTGCATCAGGTAGGCTTCATTGAACACGTTGCGGTCCAAGGGGCGGTTCTCCGCATCCTGCACCGTAATCTGGGACGCCTGCGACAAGCCAGCCAGCATTTTATGCGTGGAGTGCGTGGCGTAGATCATGGTGTCTTTGGTGCGCGGACGGTCCGCACCAATGGCGTGCATGTCGTGATAGAAATCGTGGAACGCCGCATGCGGCAACCAGGCTTCATCAAAGTGCAGCGTGGGGATCTTGGAGTCCAGGGTTTCCTTGATCATTTCCACGTTGTAGATCACACCGTCATAGGTGCTTTGCGTCAGCGTCAGAATACGAGGCTTCTTGTTCTTGGCCTTGCTGGCAAAGGGGTTGGCCTCGATCTTGCGCGCAATGTTTTCCGGCAGGAACTCATCTTGCGGAATCGGGCCAATAATGCCCAGGTGGTTGCGCGTGGGGCGCAGAAACACCGGGATAGCGCCCGTCATGGTAATGGCGTGCAGAATCGACTTGTGGCAGTTACGGTCCACAACCACCACGTCGTTATTGGCCACATTGGCGTGCCAGACGATCTTGTTGGACGTGGACGTTCCGTTCGTCACGAAAAAGCAGTGGTCGGCATGGAAGATACGGGCAGCATTGCGCTCGGCCTCGGCCACCGGGCCGGTGTGGTCCAGCAGTTGGCCCAATTCATCGACCGCATTACAGACGTCGGCACGCAACATGTTTTCACCAAAAAACTGGTGAAACATCTGGCCAACCGGGCTTTTCAGAAAGGCTACGCCTCCCGAATGCCCTGGGCAGTGCCAGGAATAGGAACCGTCAGAAGCGTACTTGACCAGCTCGCGGAAAAACGGCGGCGCCAGGCTTTCCAGGTAGGAGCGGGCTTCACGGATGATGTGACGCGCCACGAACTCGGGCGTGTCCTCGAACATGTGAATGAAGCCGTGCAGCTCGCGCAAAATATCGTTGGGGATATGCTGCGAGGTGCGTGTCTCGCCGTACAGATAGATGGGGATGTCCTCGTTGCGGAACCGCAGCTCGCCAATAAAGGAGCGCAGGTTCTTGATCGCATTGGCGACATCCTCCGGGGAATCCACATCGAATTCCTCATCATCAATCGACAAAATGAAGGCGCTCGCGCGGCTTTGCTGTTGCGCAAAAGAACTAAGGTCACCATAGCTGGTGACCCCGAGAACCTCTACGCCTTCGGCCTCTATCGCCGAGGCCAGGGCTCGAATGCCCAGGCCCGACGTATTTTCGGAACGGTAGTCTTCGTCGATGATGACGATGGGAAAACGAAACTTCATCCAGAACTCCTAGGTACGAGGCAGGGTAACGCCTAGCTGACCTTGATATTTGCCGCCGCGGTCGCGGTACGACACTTCGCACACTTCATCGCTTTCAAAGAACAACATCTGTGCACACCCTTCACCGGCGTAAATCTTGGCGGGCAGCGGGGTGGTATTGGAAAACTCCAGGGTGACGTGGCCTTCCCACTCGGGTTCCAGCGGAGTCACGTTCACGATGATGCCGCAACGGGCATAAGTACTTTTGCCCAGACACATGGTCAACACACTGCGAGGAATACGAAAGTACTCAACCGTGCGGGCCAGCGCGAAAGAATTGGGCGGAATAATGCACACATCACCGACAAAATCCACAAAGGATTTTTCATCGAAAGCCTTGGGGTCCACGATGGTCGAGTTGATGTTGGTGAAAATCTTGAATTCGTTGGCACAACGCACATCGTAGCCATAGCTGCTGGTGCCGTAGCTGACGATACGTTGTCCGTCTACATTGCGCACTTGGCCTGGCTCGAAAGGCTCGATCATGCCCTGGGCAGCAGCCCGCCGAATCCAACGGTCGCTTTTGATACTCATAAGAAATTAGCCGCCTTAAATCAGTAACCGGTTATTTTATCGTTTAGATACACACACAAGCCAATTGCGGCGCAAATATGTCATTTGCGCCACAATTCTCTGCCCGCTTTGCGCCGGGCAAGCCTGCATCAATCCTTCGAGAACCAGCGGTAAATCAGGGCCAGACCGTTTACCGTACCGGCGCTGACCTCAGCCGTCAGGCCTCGTGCCAGGCGGTAGCTGGCTCGACCCACCGTTCCGGTATCGGCCATGGCCTGCTCCAGGCTAACGGAAATATCCGCCGTCAGTGCCTTGGTGATCGCAATAAACTTGCGCTCTTCGTTGCTGGTGCCGCTGTTCAGGGATTTGACCACACTTTCCACCGGCAAAATGCTACCGGCACTGCCCAGGTCGCCCGAGCGCATCGCCACTTCATCAATCCCGAACTTGCGGTAGAAGGGCTCGCCATCGCCCAGGAAGGACGTCCCGACACTGAGCAGCAAGGCCATGTCACCACCAGAATCATCCGGCCCGTGGCCCAGCAGGAGCCAGGACAGTTTTTCAACTTCGCTGACTTCCGGGTAGGACACCAAATCGATTCTGGGCTTGCGAGCCGTACCGGCTACCTTAACACCTGCCTCTACAGCCTGACCGGTACGCAAGGCTTCGATGTCCAGAATAGGCGAGGTAATGTCACCCTGGAAGGTCACGGTTCCGCGCTTGAGCAGCAACTTCTGACCATAGAGCTCAATTCGCCCGCCACGAGTGCGCAAGGCACCCATGCCGGTCAACTTGCCGCCAATCATGGTGACCCTCAGGCTGCCAACCAGACCGGAGTTCACGCCGTAACCCGTCAGGTAAAAACGCGGCCCCAGATCCACATCAATTTCCATGCTCATGTCGGTTGCAGCCTGGGAAGGCTCGGAAGCCGGTTCGTCGCCTGCCCGCACAATCACCACATCGCTATCAACAGTGGGAATACCACCCAACATGTCCAGGTTGAACCAACCCGCATCAGCAACAACCTTGCCGGTAATGGCAATACGCGGCAGTTCCATGTCCAGATTGATATTGCCGGACATCATGGCGTAACGATCGGAGCGCTGCAGAATCGGGAAGCGGAAAATATCCACGTCAAAGGCCCCTTGCTGAGTGCTCAGGTTCCACTGCCCCGACACAGTCAGCCTGCCATCCTTGGCGTCCGGGCTCTCTTTCAGCCAGGTTGCGGTACGCCATTCCTGCGGCTCTACTCGTGGGCGAGCCGGGAACGTCAAGGACTCCAGGCGGAAGATGTCACCATCGAAACGGGCATCCAACTGACCGTCAATTAGACGGATGCCGTCATCCAGACGTGTGAAACGCAACTCGCGGCCCCTTACCGTGCCACGACTAGTCCAGGCCCATTTCGCACCCACATCAATATTCACGTCTGCATTCAAGCGACCGCCCAGCTCCATGGCATCGCCCAGGAACAGGCGCGTCCAGCTCAAGTCATCAATATTGGCTTGTATGCTGACCGTTTTGCGATCGTTCTCATTCAAGGCCAGCCCGTGAAGAGGAGTCTGGGCCTTGGCTGTGACGTAACCCATTTCCTTGGTACGCACATCCATCTGAGCATCCAGACGGCTGGTCGTGGCCGAGGTAGGTTTCGCATTGATGACGATACTCAGATCTTCCAGCCCCAGGGACATGGGCGGCTCAGCAAAAACCTGTACATCCCCCGCCACGCGGTCGACGCGCACCTGGCCGGACAAGGCGCCATTAAATTTCAGGTCCCAGCGCGCTTTGATATCAATTTCGGGCGGCTGAGTTTTCTTGTTCTTGGCAATCTTGACACCACCCTTGGCCTTGTCAGCGTTCTCTTCTACGCCAACTTTGCGCAGCAAGCGCGCGATGCGAGGCTCGGACAGGACCAGGTCCAACAACTCACCACGGCTGGCCCATTGTCCAGGCTGGTAAGTGGATTCCTGATGACGCAGATTGATCCAGGGTTCGCCATCAACTGTGGTGCTCAAGGTACCGGCACCAACTCGCACTGACCAGGGAGCCAAAGGCTCGGGTGCCTTGGGAGCGTTTGCTGTTTTATCGGCTGCGTTTTCGGGAACGCCAGCCTGTGCCTTCGCTTGCTCTGCTGCCGATGAAGCAGACGGAGCAGCATTGGCCGCAGCAGCAGACTTAGTATCGGGGTTGTCCTTCGTTTCCGGATTTATACCGGCTTGAGCCGCTCCTTCTTCCTTGGCGGCCCCCTGGCCTGCTGCACCACCTTCAACCTTGGATTGGTCCTTGGCCTCTGCTGTGGCAACTTGAACAGGAGGCTCCGGCGCCCGCAGAGCATCGGTAAAACGCACAGGCAGTGCCGACTGCAAACGCACGATCAAACCGGCATGGTCGGCCACCAAACGGTTTATCTTGCCATCCCAATACGCGGCCTTGCCCTGATCGGCAAAATGCCAGCCACCTTCCAGTGCCAGATCGGCCTCGGCCATGCCTTGGCCCAACTGCCCCTTGGCCTTGCCGCCCAAGTCGTACTGGCCCTTCAACTGCAGGGTGTGATGAGCGATATCGCCACGCAACTGCCCTTCTGCCGACGCCTTGCCCAGCTCCAGGCCAGGCCACAGTTGCTCGGCACGAGGCATCTTCGCCAGCAAATCCAGCTCGGCCTTGCCAGACATGCCAAAACCACCTTTCAACTGAACCTGGTTATCCCCGATCTTCATATCGGTGAGCACATCCGAAACCGACAGCAAACGCCACCAATCCGCTTGGCCCGGCTGAGCCGGAGCCGACGCTTTTGCCTTGATCTGCCCGATAGCGGCCTGCTTGTTCCAGCGACTACCCTGCAAAAGCTGCACATCCACATCCGCGGAGAGCAATTGTTCTTTATCCGCCAAGACCACATCGAACTGGCCTTGGGTATTAATCAGGGCGTCGGGCAGCACATCGCCCAACAAGGCATGCAGATCCAGCTTGTCGCTGCGGAACTGACCTTTGAAATGATCCTGAACGTGCACACCTTCCTGCGTGGCATCCCAGGCGAAGTCTGCATCCAGCGAGGACTCGTCTGGCAGTTTCACCGCCACCTTGGCCTGACGCACTGGCACGGAATCCAGCGGGCTCAATTCTGCGCTGGCGTCCAGGCTATAGCCCTGGCCCTGACCGTTAAGCAGCAAGGTGGCTTGTTCCAGAGAGCCATTCAAGGTGATTTGAGCGTTGACCACACAATCGGGCAAAGGCTCGGGCTCAGGAACAGCAACTGGTTCCTGGATACGTTCTTCATCGACAAGACCCGTACTACCCTCGGGCTCGGAGCTGATGACTCCGGCGACACCCTGGGCGTCTACGGGCTGATCGACTGGCGGGCTGGCAGGAGTTGCATGACTCGGGGCGCTGGCCTCAGCTTGACCTTGCTGTGTTATTGCAGCCTTGGCACTGGTCTTGGCCGTTTCAACCGTGGCTGTTTTTTTGGACCGATCGACTACTGCCTTCTCGGCAGGTTTGCCGGATTTCGACGGCTCTGCATAAGCAGGCAAATACTGTTTCGCACAAATAGGCGAATCGGCCGTCAAACCGCGAGCAATGATTTGAATATCGGCTCGTGCCGGGTAAGGCGCTTGTAGTCCCGCCAACTCCACCTCACCCTGAAAGCCGGCGCGGATGGACTCATTAGCCACCATCAAATCGTACAGTCGAAGCTGCGCGCTGTCGGAATCCAACGCCAGTGCCGAAGACAAATCCGCAATCGCGACCGGCAAGGGCGTGCCATCCTGCGTTAACAAGAACTGCCCCAAAGCCAGCTTGTCCACGGCAATACTAATAGGCAGCTCGGGCATTGTGAAGGGCTCATCGGACTTGGGCTCGTCCGAGGAGGTCAAGGCCACATCCACTTTCTGAGCACTAAGCTCTACCACGTGCAGGCGGCGTTCCCACAGTTCTTTCCAGTTGGCCTGCAAGCGCAAACGCTCGATATCCACATGGGTGTCCGGCAAGCCCAGCACCAGGTGGTCGATACTCAAGCCATCCCAAATGGTTCCGCGCACGCCTTGGGCGCTGCCCTGCGCATAGGGCAAAGCCGTGCGCAAGGCCCAGCTTGTACCGGCCTGACTGGCCAGCACCCAATACACAAAGCCGCAAACAAGCAGCAGGGCAATCACCACAAAAGGAATGCCCCACAAAGCGAAATATCGGAACCAGCGCCGAACCCAAGCCATTAAAATGCGATTCCCAAAGAAAAGCTCAAACGTACGCGTTTGTCTCGCTGACCATAGGCCAGATCAAGATTGAAAGGGCCAGCAGGGGTGCGCACCACCGCACCCAAACCGTAGCCCCAGGCTAAATCCATATCACCAAAGCTGGGCGCAGCGTCACCCACGTCAACAAAAGCGCGCATGCCATACATACTGGTGAAAAAGTGCGTGTATTCCACGCTGGCTACGGCCATGGCTGGCGCGCCCACCACGGCGTCGCCTTGTCGAAGCCCAATGCTTTGATATTTGTAGCCACGGACACTACGAGCGCCCCCGGTGCGATAACCGAAGTCAGGCGGTGTGCGGTCCGTCATGCGCCAAACCTTACCGATTTCACCCCGCAGGGACAAAATATCCCGCTCCCCAACTGGCCACCACTGCTGCAATCGCAAATTACTGCGGTAAAAGGTCTCGCCCTTGTCCAGCGTGACACCGGCGCCCACGCCAAAATCAATCAGATTGCCTTCGCGCGGATCGTACTTCTTGTCTACGTCCCGACGCAGCCATTGCCAGGTTGCAATGGCAGAAGGTGTTTCACGGGTGGGCAGACCGGAAATCTTGGTCTTGTCCCAGGCGCCCAGTAAGCCCCATTCGGTTTCATATTCCACGCGGCTATTGCCCGCTGCCTGTCGCTCCTGGCGCAGCTTCCAGCCCAGGGCCGCCCGCTCCGTGTCCAAACCTTCAATGTCCGAGCGATCGTACAAGACACCAAAACTGTTCTTGTAGCCGCTAATGGTGGGCGGCAAGTGAATGTCATAAAAGGCCCGCTGACGTTTTTTATCCACGCCAATACCGGCCTCGGTCCAGATCGGCAGGCCAAACACAATATTCTTTCGATACAAGGCCTCAACACGCGCGCCGTGGTCACTGTCAAAACCCAAGGAGCCGGTGAACTGCCTGGATGGCGCTTCTGTAACCCGTACACGTACAGGCAGTTCTACATCACCATCTGGAAGCTCTTTCTTTTTGCCGGCTTGTTCATCCAGGGTGACAAAGGCACCCCGGAAAAAAGTGGTGGCAGCCAAAGATTGCTGCCACTCGTCCAGCTTGTCCTGATCGTAAGGATCACCGGGGGTATAGCGCACATAGCGGTCTACCAGAGACTGGGGAACTCGCTTCAGACCAGTGGTTTCCAGCGGCCCCATGCGAACCCTCGGCCCGCTATCCACTTTCAGGGAAAGGTCGGCCACGCCTTCATCGGCCAATACGGTTGCCCGCGTGTCTATGTAACGAGCGTAGTAAAAGTCCTGGCGCTGTACACTTTCCAGCAGATCCGACTTGGCGGAGGACCAGACCGAATTCAAAAAGGGATCGTCCACTTTCAAAGGAAAGCTGGCTTTGATCCCTTCCAGACGCACCTGATATTCCGGCTCCTGAATCTTGCCTTTGAAGTCCAGGGCAATGTCTCGTACGCGCGTGATTTCGCCCGGCTGAATAATGATGTCCCAATATTCACCGCTGGAATCCTCACCCACCTCCAGCGTGACCACAGAGTCAAAATAACCCTGAGTCTGCAAGGCGGAGACGGTCGCATCGTGAGCCCGGCGCCGCAGACGCGAGACCTCTCCCAAGTCCTGGTCTTCCGCCAAACGTGTAATGGCACTGACCGCGCGCTGAATTTCTTTCAGCGCCTGGGGGGGCACGCCCCCCGGATCAATAATGACATCGGGAACGGAAGACTGAGCCCATACTGCAGGGCTCAGGACTATCGAAAACAACAGGCAAAAGCCGGATTTGCGCATACGTACTCAAAGAGGACGAGGAACAACCTTGGGGCGCTGCCCCGACGTGTCTGGAGGAAGTTGCGACAAGTTAGCCGAAACGCGATTGGCAATCTCGTGATACAGGCGGGCCTCGGGACTGTCTGCGCTGGCAATCACCGTCGGGGTACCGGAGTCGGTCTGAGCCCGAATGCTCATTGCCAACGGCAAGGCACCCAGCCAAGGCACGTTGAACTGGCTGGCCATATCGCGACCACCATGCTGACCGAAGACCGGGTCAGCATGACCACAGTTCGAGCAGATATGGACCGACATGTTTTCCACAATACCCAGAACAGGCACATTCACCTTCTGGAACATGTTCAAGCCACGCTTGGCATCGATCAGCGCCAGATCCTGAGGAGTGGTCACAATCACTGCACCCGTCAAAGGCACTTTCTGCGACAAGGTCAAGGCGATATCGCCAGTGCCGGGAGGCATATCGATAATCAGGTAGTCCAGATCATCCCAACGCGTTTGTGTAAGCAGCTGTGTCAGCGCCTGGGTTGCCATCGGGCCGCGCCAGATTGCGGGAGCGTCTTCGTCCAGCAGGAAACCAATCGAGTTGGCTTGCAAACCGTGACCAATCAGCGGCTCCATCATCTTGCCGTCTGCACTGCGTGGGCGCTCGTGCAGGCCCAGCATGGTGGGCACGCTAGGGCCATAAATATCCGCATCCAGCAAACCAACACGCGCACCTTGCATATGCAAGGCCAAAGCCAGGTTCACCGACGTTGTACTTTTACCCACACCGCCCTTGCCCGAGGACACCGCAATAATGTTGCGGATATTGGGCATGGGTCGCAACCCTTCCTGCACAGCATGCACGCCAATGCGGGGATTCAAATGCAGCTTGGACAGGGTGGCACCCACGCCTGTCAAGGCTTGCTCGATACGTTCGCGCAGCTGTCCCTGAATGTCATAAGCCGTATAGGGCAGGTGCAAAGTCAGCTCAACCTGGTTCTGGTCAATGCTCAGCTCGCATCGACCCGCATCGACCGATAACTTCTTTAACGTGTTGGGATCGGTCACACTCGCCAGGGCTTGCAACACGCGCTCGGAACTCACTGTCATTTATCCAAAACCTTGATATAAAGAAACATCACCATACCTTTAAACCAGAAAATTAGCGGTTCAAGAGGAATTTTTTTACACTTATGATGTCATACTAACCCTATGAACACATTTAACCAGATTATCCGCACAGCCCTCTTTGTCTTGCTGACAATTTTCGGTGCAATCATGGCGTTTATCTTCATGGTTTCTACCGCTATTGCGATCGGCATTTTATACATTGTGGCGCGTATTAGTGGCCGTCCTTTCGGCGTCAAAGCCTATTGGGACCAGCGCCGCCGCCCTGCCGCTGCCAGCAAACAGTCGACCACACCACGTTCGCGTGATGTCACCGACATCGAGATGCGCGAGATTCCTTAACAGTTCTTGACTGTTCGCCAAGCCTTTGGCGAGCAGCAACGCTGATTAGGCACTGCCCCCGAACACCCTGAGTCGTCAAAGGCTCAGGGTGTGTGCATTTGTATCATTCGCAATTGCCGATCAGCACTTTGCCCGTGGACATTCCTCGGTCTGGCGCAGCACAAGTGTGCAATAGACCGTAGAATCCTTGTTCCCTTTCTCTTTTATTTTGTTAAGTCATGTCACGAACGATATTTGTTACGACCGCCCTGCCGTATGCCAACGGCTCGTTTCACATCGGCCACATCATGGAATATATCCAGGCCGACATCTGGGTTCGGTCCATGCGAATGTCGGGACATACTGTGCATTTTGTGTGTGCGGACGACGCCCATGGCGCGCCCATCATGCTCAAGGCAGAAAGCGCTGGCATTACCCCCGCTCAGTTGGTAGACAAGATCGCGGCCGAGCGCCCCACCTACCTGAACGGCTTTAACGTCAAATTCGACCACTGGCACCGTACGGACTCGCCAGACAACGTCGAACTGGCCCAGGATATCTACCGCACGCTGAAAAGCGCCGGCTTTATTGACACCCGCACCATCGAACAGTTCTACGATCCGGTCAAAGGCATGTTCCTGCCCGATCGTTACATCAAGGGCGAGTGCCCCAAGTGTCACGCCAAGGACCAGTACGGCGACAGCTGCGAAGTCTGTAGCGCGGTTTACGCTCCTACCGAACTGATCGAGCCCTACTCCACCCTGACCAATGCACGTCCGGTGTTAAAGACCTCGGAGCACTTTTTCTTCCGTCTGTCCGACCCGCGCTGCGTAGCCTTCCTGCAAGAGTGGACCACGGGCAAGAACGCCCAGGGCAAGCCACGTCTGCAATCGGAAGTGCTGGGCAAGACCCGCGAATGGCTGGGTACAGGCGAAGGCGCAGAGGCCTCTCTGAACGACTGGGATATTTCCCGCGACGAACCCTACTACGGCATCCCGATTCCGGACGCTCCCGGCAAATATTTCTACGTCTGGCTGGACGCCCCTGTTGGCTATCTGGCCTCCTTGAAAGCCTACTGCGCCAAGGCCGGTCTGGACTTTGATGCCTTGCTGGATCCGGAAGGCAGCACCGAGCAGGTCCACTTCATCGGCAAGGACATCGTGTACTTCCACGCCCTGTTCTGGCCTGCCATGCTGAAGTTCTCCGGCCGTAAAGTGCCTGACGCCTTGAACGTGCACGGTTTCATCACGGTTAGCGGCGAGAAAATGTCCAAGAGCCGTGGCACCGGCATTTCGCCTCTGCGCTACCTGGAGCTGGGCATGGATGCAGAGTGGATGCGCTATTACATGGCCGCCAAGCTGAACTCGCACGTCGAAGACATGGATTTCAATCCTGACGACTTCATTGCCCGCGTCAACAGCGACCTGATTGGCAAGTACGTCAACATCGCCAGCCGTGCCGCCAACTTCATCAGCAAGCATTTTGATGGCAAGCTGGCATACCAGGGCGACACTTCCGAACTGCAAAACCAGCTCAAGGAAGTCGCCGAGAAAGTCCGCACCGACTTGGAAAGCCGCGAGTATGGTCGTGCCGTGCGCCAGATCATGGCTCAGGCCGACATCATCAACCAGGCTTTTGATACCGCCCAACCTTGGGTCATGGCCAAAGGCATTGCGACCGCCGAGCAAGCTCAGAAAGATGCGCTGCAAGATATTTGCTCGCGCACCCTGGCTGGCTTCAAGGGCTTATCCGTCATGCTGACCGCCATCTTGCCCACCCTGACCCATCGCGTGGCCCACGAACTGTTTGGTCTGGACCGCGACTTTGTCTGGGACGACGTGGCTGCCTTGCCTGATCACATCGCTCCCTTCAAGCATCTGATGCAGCGAGTAGACAGCGCCATGGTGGACGAGCTGCTGGCTCCGCCACCCGCTCCCGTCGTGTTGCCCGGTGGTGAAGCCATTGCCGAAACCATCGACATCAAGGACTTCATCAAGGTGGACCTGCGCATTGCCAAAATCGTCAGTTGCGAAGCCGTAGAAGGTTCGGACAAGCTGCTGCGTCTGAGCCTGGACACTGGCGAAGGCCGCTTGCGCCAAGTGTTCTCCGGCATCAAGTCGGCTTACCAGCCCGAAGATCTGATCGGCAAGCTGACGGTACTGGTCGCTAACCTGGCTCCTCGCAAGATGCGTTTCGGCGTATCCGAGGGCATGGTGCTGGCGGCCAGCCATGCGGATGATGCGGTGGATCAAGGCATCTATATTCTGGAACCATTCCCCGGTGCCCAGCCCGGTATGCGCATCAATTAAGACGCATTCCTGATACGCAAAAGAGCCTCGCCGAAAAAGCGAGGCTTTTTTGTCTACATCTACCAAAGAACAGGCTCAAAACAGTCTGCCAAGCCCCTTTCAGCGCCCCGTAACCCCGGAAAGCCGATACACTCTTTATCTTGAAACTGCTGTATTGATGCACAGTCTGCTGCTTTGAATGCAAGGACCTCTTGGCATGGAAAACATCCCCCCTACTGAACTGGATCGGCACCTTGGTGCGCAGCGCTCCACCTGGGTCAGTGTCATCGTCAATATCAGTTTGAGCGTGCTGCAAATTGTGGTGGGTCTGTTTGCTCATTCGCAGGCCCTGATTGCTGACGCCATCCACTCCCTGTCCGACCTGCTGTCGGACTTTGTAGTGCTGATCGCCAACCGCCATAGCCGTCGAGGTCCGGACGCAGATCACCCTTACGGACATTTGCGCTACGAAACGGCGGCCACCCTGGCCATTGGCGGCCTCTTGCTGGCCGTCGGACTGGGCATGCTATGGAATGCCGTGTCTTCCTTGCGCGACCCCAGCAGCATCGAAGCAGTACACCCGATTGCCCTGGCCATTGCCTTCATCGCGCTCTGTAGTAAAGAACTCCTGTTTCGCTACATGTTGCGTGTCGCGAAGCGCTTGCGCTCGACCATGCTGGTTGCCAATGCCTGGCACGCGCGCTCCGACGCAGCCTCCTCGCTGGTCGTCAGCGTCGGGGTGATGGCCAACCTGGCAGGTCTGCCCTTGGGCGACCCCTTGGCCGCCAGTATTGTGGGTTTGATGATTCTGCGCATGGGCTGGAAGTTTTCTATTGGCGCATTTCACGACCTGACCGATAAAGCGGTCGATCAGGAAACGGAAGAGCGCATTGCCAAGCTCTTGCGCGAGACCCCCGGTGTGGAAGGCATACACCAGCTAAGAACCCGCAAGCTGGGTGACATGATCTGGGTAGAAGTGGATCTGGAAATGGACGGCACCCTGACTATTGCACAAGGTCATGCCATTGCCGTGGCCGCACGGGACCGTGTAATGGCCGAAGAGCCCGTGCTGGATGTCATGACGCACTTTGATCCGGTCACACCCAAGCGCTAAACCCTGTCTAAGCTCTACGAGCCTCGCCAGCCCAACAGCAGGCTATCCAGGACGGCGGGCGCTCTCGGGTGCCAGCATCTCTACCAGTACACGGGACAAGGCCGTCACCATCTCATTGGCATGAGGCCGATGCAAAATCGCCAGTTCAAAAGCATCGATACGGGGCAGACCTTGTGCTTGGCCCAATTCAACATGGTCATCGCGCACCGCACGCCGCGGCAGCAAGCTGATCCCCATCCCGTCTGCCACCGCCCCCTGAATACCGCTCAAGCTGGAACTGGTAAAGCTGATACGCCAACGACGTCCCAAGGACTCGACAGCACTGATGATTTCCTCTCGATACACACCCCGACGCGGGAAGGTCACCAAGGGGATGGGGTCCAGATGAAAGACCGGATCAGTCGCACTATCCACCCAGGCCGTCTGCTCGGGTAGACAAGCCACCGCTTCACGGGCATTGTGACGCTGCTTGACCAGCACCAGATCCAGCTCACCCTGATCGTAAGCGGCCAGCAGGTCGCTGCTCAGGCCGCTACTGACTTCCAGACGCACCTGCGGGAAGCGACGGTTGAAGCCCGCCAAGGCCCGCATGGTCTGTCCATTGGTAAAGTCCTCAGGCACGCCCAGACGCACGGAAATAGTCACCAGAGAACCGGATAGGGCTTCAGACAGCTGATGATTCAAAGCCAGCATCTGGCGGGCGTAACCCAACAGGGTCTGCCCCGCTTCAGTCGTGCTGACGCCCCGGCTGGCCCGGTCCAGCAGACGCAGCCCGGCCAGTTCCTCCAAGCGCCGCACTTTCTGGCTGATCGTGGACTGTGTGGAATGCAAACGCGTTGCGGCCGCCGTGAAGCTGCCGCAATCGACTACCGTCAACAAGGCCCGCAGCAGGTCCAGGTCGTACAAGGGCCGGTTCAGGCTGGGACTGCTTGATAGTTGATGATCCATATGCTCAAACCCTTTCTGAAATCCGCCAGGGTAATCCACCCCGCCGCCCGTTTATTCAAAAAACAAATACTAGAGATTTATACATTTAATTTGTAAATATCACCAGCAGTCGTTAAGGTGTATTGGTCCCGCGCATTACAACGACATCCCGCCTGTGCCTTTTGCCAGCCGCCGGGATTGCGCCGTGCCGTTCGACAGATTTTTCCTTACTGAATTTCAATGGGAATCAACATGTCCAAAGTCAATTACTACGCCCCTCCAGGTGGCCATCCTCCTCAGACTCAGTTGCTGACGGACCGCGCCATGTTCACCGAGGCCTATGCCGTGCTGCCCAAAGGCGTGCTGCAAGACATCGTGACCAGCTTCCTGCCCGGTTGGGAAAATACCCGTCTGTGGGTATTGGCACGTCCTCTGTCCGGCTTTGCCGAGACCTTCTCCCAATACATCATGGAAGTAGGCCCACAGGGTGGCAGCAACAATCCTGAGTCCGACCCCGAAGCCGAAGGCGTGATTTTTGTCGTCAAGGGCCAGCTGGAACTGGTTCTGGAAGGCACCAAGCACATCATGGAAGAAGGCGGCTATGCCTTTATTCCTCCTTCCACCAACTGGACCTTGCACAACCGCACGGGCGAGCTGGCCAACTTCCACTGGATTCGCAAGCGCTACCAGCGTGTGGAAGGCCTTGATGCCCCTGAAGCCTTTGTGACCAACGAAAAAGACGTGAAACCTGGCGTCATGCCTGGCACCGAAGGCCGTTGGAGCACCACCCGTTTCACCGACATGTCCGACCTGCGTCACGACATGCACGTGAACATCGTGAACTTTGAACCCGGTGGCGTGATCCCCTTCGCTGAAACGCACGTGATGGAACACGGTCTGTACGTTCTGGAAGGTAAGGCGGTGTACCGTCTGAACCAGGACTGGGTTGAAGTGGAAGCCGGTGACTTCATGTGGCTGCGCGCTTTCTGCCCGCAGGCTTGCTACGCAGGCGGACCAGGCCGTTTCCGCTACTTGCTGTACAAAGACGTAAACCGTCATGCCAATCTGACACTTGGCGGCACTCGCTAATAGGGTCTGAAACAAAACAGCCGCTGCCCGTCAGCGGCTGTTTTGCATTACAAACACGCCAAACCGGAACGCGTCCCCCTGATGCCGACTGTGCCCGCAGGGGTCCCACACGGCACAGATAGAGACTCTGGTTTCAAGGCTCATTCCAACCTTGCTTCTCTACAGGAGAAAAACATGAACGATAAACACTATCTGCTGCGCTCCATCCAGATCGCCGAAGAGAATGTCGCCCGCGGCGGCCAGCCCTTTGGCGCAGTGCTGGTGCGCGATGGCCAAGTTCTGGCCGAAGGGGTTAATGAGACCTACATTGCCCATGACCCCACAGCGCACGCTGAGATCCAGGCGCTGCGTACTGCCAGCCAGAACGTGAAAAGCAGCAGCCATGCAGGCAGCACCATGTATGCCAGCGGCATCCCCTGCCCCATGTGCATGGCCGCCATGATCGCCTCGGGCGTGGAGCGCGTGGTGTATTGCGCCGACGATGAGGAAGGCGAACCCTTTGGCTGGTCCACCGAATCCTTCTACAAGAAAATACAGCAGGACTTTGGCAAACAGGGCGTGAAAATGGAACACCTGCCCTTGCCTGAAAAACGCAAAGTGTATGAAGCCTGGCAAGCCCGGTTTGGGCAAGGCTCCAACCAGGACTAAAACAAGGAACATTCAAAACCCTGCCATCAAGCAGGGTTTTGCGTATTTACATAGACAGACAAGTCAGAAAAGTTTATAAAACAGAGCAGTTATAGTAACGATTCTCATTTATTGAATCCCAAAGGAAATACATGATTGCGTCCCGCCCAGCCTCTTTAAAAATGATTGTTGCCTCCGTAATGGGCGCTTTGCTGCTCAGTGCATGCCAGACTGCACCGCAATCGCAACAAGCGGGCCAAACATCGTCCTTTAATGCGACTGCGCCTCAGGCACAGGTCACTTTCCGTCAGGACACCATTGATGGTGCCTACGAAATTCTGGCTGCCAAGGACAGCAAGCAGTTGTTTGTTGCTGCTACTCCTTTGTTTGAAGACCGTGCTGCTGGCTTCCTGCACGTTCTGGACCAGGACACGCTGCGTGAATCGCAACTGATCCAATTGCCGCGCCGTGCCTTTGCACTGGGCCTGAACCAGAAAACTCACACTCTGTACGTGGGCAACACCCTGGACGGCTCGCTGCTGGCAATCAACAGCCTGAATGGCACCGTCAAGCAACTGATCCAACTGGGTCAAAAAGAAGACAAGGGCGGCTGGGAACACACCCGTAAAGTCGTTATTGACGAGCAAGACAACCGCATCTTCGTGACCAATCCCTCCGAAGGAGGCCGCGTATGGATTGTGGATGGCGCCGACGGTCGTATCCTGCACAATATCGATAACGTGGGCTTGTGGCCTGCTGGCGCTGCCTACGATGCCAACACCAAGCGTCTGTTCGTGGGCCACGGCGGCAAGGATGAAATTGCCGTCATCAACCCGGCCACAGGCGCTATCGAACAGCGCTTCACCACTGGCGATGCAAAAAGCGATAAACGTGAAGATTCCCGCCACTTCTTCGTGAACATCGCCCTGAGCGCGGATGGCAAGAAGCTGTTTGGTGCTGACGCCAATACCGGCAAGATCTACCAATTCGACACCAGCTCCGGCAAAGTGGAAAACACGGCTGAAGTGGGTCTGGGGCTGCTGGATATCGTGTACAACGACGCTCGCAAAGAGCTGATCGCCACCAACCGTGGCGTGGATCGTGAAACACCAGCCGGTACCGGTTCGGTCACCATTCTGGATGCCAACACCCTGGCTGTTAAACACCGTATCAGCGCCCCTGTGCACCCCAACAGCGTCACGCTGAGCGCTGACGGCCAGACCGCTTTTGTCACTATCAAAATCCCTCATGGCGACAAGAGCCCGCACTACCTGAAAGGTGCCAAGGACAGCGTTCTGCGTCTGAACCTGAATCAGCTCTAAGCCCCTGGCTTAAAGCCTGGTCCCAAGCCGAGACTGCCCACAAGGCAGCTCGGCTTTTTTTGTACCTGCCACTTTGGTCTGCCAGGCGGCCTGCCCCTCATCTGTGCCTTGGCCGCAGGATAGTTTTGTCCGCTGTTCAAGCTCTAAGACAAGGCCCGCCATCACTGGCTCTTGGGCGTTTCAACGCTGTTTTAACAATGCGGTCTGGAAACAAGCAGCAAAGCGGATTGCTGCAACCGGCCACTTGCTCAATAGAATCAATTAGTGGCCTAGCAAGACGCCTCTTGTCTCCCGGCCCCACACTCCCTTTCCCGCCTCCAGCTGTGCCACAGATTGGCATTTCTGGAGCGTTTTCTATTGAAGACAAGTCATGGTTCAGCTGAACGCGTATCACCAGCCTATTGGCCCCTCGCTCCCTCATTGGCAGGCCCGCCCGCAGCCAGCACGCTGCGTTCTGCACGGCAAATACTGCCGTCTGGAAGCCGTGAACCCGGAACAACATGGCGACAGCCTGTACGAGGCCTACAGCAACGCCAGCGATGGCCGCGACTGGACCTATTTGTCTGTAGGCCCCTTTAACAACCGCGCACAGTTCGACCAGCACCTGCAAACCATCAGCCAGGCCAGCAATGCCGTGCATTACGCCGTCGTCGAACAAACCACGGGTCGCGCATTGGGCACCTTGTCCCTGATGCGGATCGACCCACAAAACGGCTGCATTGAAGTGGGCTTTGTAGCCTGGTCGCCCGCTCTGAAACAAACCCGTATGGCCACCGAAGCCCACTACCTGTTGATGGCTTATGCAATTGATGGACTGGGCTACCGTCGCTACGAATGGAAGTGCGACACACACAATGCCCCCTCCCAAGCCGCTGCACGACGATTGGGCTTTCGTTATGAAGGTATCTTCCGTCAGGCGATTGTGTACAAGGGCCGCTCGCGCGATACAGCCTGGTTCTCCATTACCGACCAGGACTGGCCAGCCCTGAAAGCGAATTTCCAGGCCTGGCTGGCACCTGAAAACTTTGACGATCAAGGTCGTCAGAAACATCGTTTGGGGCAGCAAATAACTGTCGCTCCAGCCGGTCCCGGCGCCCGCCGCTTAAAGCAAATGCTGGCCCTGCAAACCGAGCTGAATCAGTTGATTGATCCGAACTGGCGAGTGGCCAAGCAGGACTACTACCGGGCGATCTGGGTGGAATGTGCGGAGCTGGCCGATTACCTGGACTGGAAGTGGTGGCAGCATAGCGAGCGCAATCTGCCGCAACTCCAACTGGAGCTGATCGACATCCTGCATTTTGGTCTGTGCGATGTACTGCGTGCCAACGATGCGCTGCGCGAGCAAGAAGCCGCCACCGCACTGGATCAGCTCCAGCACGCATCAGCCACCGCCAGCGACTCTACGGCCATCATGACGGCTCTGGAACGCTTTACCTTGCGCGTTCTGGAGACACGCCAGTTCGATTTCAGCGGCTTTGCCCAACTGGCTGCTCTTTGTGGTCTGACACTGGACACGCTCTACCACTCCTACGCGGGCAAGAATGCCCTGAACCGCTTGCGCCAACTGCGCGGCTATCAGCACGGCCACTATCACAAGCAGTGGGGCGGGCAGCAGGACAACGAGCATCTGGCACAGCTGCAATTGCGTCTGCCCACCGAGCATGACCATTACCCCGAAATGGTCCTGCATGCCCTGCAAGAAAGCTACGACACGTTTTTTTCGGGAGCCTCCCAGGTCCGGAACGGAGCCTGCGTACCGCCTCCCCTTTCTTCACGTTGACAAAGGACTGTCCATGTACCTCGATTGCGATTGTTCCATCAATGTCTTTCTGGACTCGCCTAAACCGGACTCCAATCCCGTGGAAAGCAATGACACGCGACATCCACCCGACCCCCGGCCACAGCCGCATAAGGTGCAACATCCCTGGTCCCGCTCGCGACGCCGCGAGCGCTCCCGCTGGCGCCAGGGTTAAGCAGCCCCAGCGCTTGTCTCCCGGCCCGGCACCACTGCCGGGCTCGTCTCCTTGATAAGGCCCCAAGCAAATGGAATAGGAGCTATGAGCCAGCGCGCATAGCTCCTCTTGATGTAAATCAAGACAATGAATCCCATCGTCGGCACAAGGATCGACGAGGCCTACCAAAGGAGACAAGCACATGGATACCCCACTCAGAGACAAATCCTATTTTGATGAACGCGCCACCAAAGAGATGGCCATTCATCTACAGCAAGTGCAACGCGACACCCGCGAAACCATGGCATTTGCCTGCCGCATCCTGGCCATGACCGAGCAGGAAGCTGGTTTGGCCGGCCAGATCAGCGTCCGTTCCGAGCGCCCCGGTGCGTATTGGACCTTGCGCTTTGGTCTGGGTTTTGACGAAGCCACCCCCGAAGACTTCATTGAAGTTGACCGCGACTTGAATACCCTTAGCGGCGAAGGCATGGCCAACCCGGCCACACGCTTTCACCTGTGGGTCTACGAAGCTCGCCCCGACGTCAATTCCATCATCCATACACACTCGCCCTGGGCCACGGTATTGGCCACCGCCCGCCAGCCCTTGGTAATTTCGCAAATGGACATGACGCCTCTGCATAATGACTGTGCATTTTTGGGCGAATGGCCTGGCGTGCCCATTGCCGATCAGGAAGGTGTCATCATCTCCAAAGCCCTGGGTGACAAGCGTGCCATTATTCTGGCCCACCACGGTTATCTGACCGCAGGTAAAAGCTGCCAGGAAGCCACGTACCTGTCGGTGTATCTGGAACGCGCCGCACGTCTGCAAGTGCGTGCACAAGCGGCCTTTGGCCCACTTACCCCTGTGGACGATACCTTGGCGGCCGAAGCGCACGACTATCTGCTCAAGCCCTCCATTGTTAACGCTACCTTTGACTACTGGTCCCGTCAGACCCAAGGCATTGCGCCCTTAACTAAAACTCGCTGACGCCCGCAACCAATACCCCGCTTCCACCAGGAGGTCGCCATGACGATGCCTAACAATGGACAGGCGCGTTCGTCGCGCCAATACGTTACCGCTGGCTTGGCCAGCATGATGGGAACCACCATAGAGTGGTATGACTTTTTCTTGTACGGCACCGCTGCCGCACTGATTTTCAACAAGATCTTTTTCCCCGCCTTTGACCCGATTACGGGCACACTGGCGGCCTTTGCCACCTACTCTGTGGGCTTTTTCGCTCGTCCTTTAGGAGGATTTGTTTTCGGCCATTTTGGCGACAAGTTGGGCCGCAAATCCATGCTACTGATCACGCTCTTTCTAATGGGGATCCCCACCATCCTGATCGGCCTGATTCCCTCTTATGAAAGCATTGGCTACTGGGCCGCTGTGCTGCTGGTGCTGATGCGCTTTCTGCAAGGTATCGCAGTAGGCGGAGAATGGGGCGGGGCCGTGTTGATGGCGGTTGAACATGCCCCGGAAGGCAAAAAGGGCTTTTTTGGCAGCTTGCCGCAAACAGGGGTTGCCCCCGGCCTGATCCTGTCTTCCCTGGCTATGGGCGCCGTCGCCAGCTTGCCAGAGGAAGACATGCTGTCCTGGGGTTGGCGCCTGCCCTTTCTGGCCAGCGTCGCCCTGCTGCTGGTGGGTTGGTGGATACGTGCCAAAGTGGCCGAATCCCCCGACTTCGAGCAAATGAGCAAAAAGGGCAAACAGGTTCCGATTCCTGCTCTGGAAGTTCTGCGTCATTACCCACGCGAAGTCCTGCTGGTCGTGGGAGGCCGTCTGGCAGAAGTGACCTGGTTCTACACCGTGGTGACCTTTGCCCTGGCTTACGCCACCACCACCTTGGGAGTAGAGCGCAGCGTCATGCTGGATGCCACCGTCTGGGGTGCCTTCGCGGCCTTGTTCACCATGCCCCTGTTTGGCGTATTGGGCGACCGAATCGGCTTCAAATGGGTCTTTATGGCAGGCACGATCTGCATGCTGGCATTCTCCTCCACCTTCTTTTCCATGCTGGGCAGCCTGGATTCCAGGACCATCACCCTGGCTTTGGTGATTGCGATTGGGCTGGTGTATGCCGCGCTGTATGGCCCGCAAGGTGGCCTGTTTTCCACGCAATTTCCACCTGAAGTGCGGTACAGCGGCATCTCCATTGCCGTGCAGGTATCCGGTGCCATCGGTGGCGGCCTGGCTCCCTTGGTGGCGACCTCCCTGCTGGCCTATGGCGACGGTCAACCCGACTACATCGTCTGGTACCTGAGCGCGCTGGGTCTGATTGCTTTTGCCAGTACCTGGTTCATGCATGGGCCGACGCACTTCTCTCTTCCCGCCCTATCCAGCCGAAAGGTACGCACATGAACGCAGCCGGTATTCACTACTACTTCTGGATGAATTCGGACTGGGCCTACCTGGGAGCCGACAGACTGGAAGCGATTGCTCGCAAGCATGGCATCCCTATCCACTACAAACCCGTGGACTTGCCGCAAGTCTATGCACGTACAGGCGGTGTCCTGCTGGGACAGCGCTCACCAGAACGTCAGGCTTATCGCATTGCAGAGCTTAAACGCTGGTGTCGCAAATTGGGCATACAGGTAAATCCCACACCGCGCTTCATGTGCCCAGACGCCACGCTGGCCTCCACCCTGGTGATTGCTATCAATCAGGCTGGTATGCCGGTGCTGGATCTGTACAAAGCCATTTTGCGGGCACAATGGTGCGAGGAGCAGAACATTGCTGACCCCACGCAACTGGCTCGAATCCTGCAAGCACAGCAGCTGGATGCAGACTACTGGCTGAAACAGGCACCGCTGATGCAGGCGCAGTATCAAGCCCACACCGAAGAGGCCATTAAAGCCGGTGTCTTCGGTTCGCCCTCCTATGTGTATCAGGGCGAACTGTTCTGGGGTCAGGACAGGCTGGACATGCTGGACGAAGCCATCGCCCTGCATCCTGCGCCAGCTTGAAGCACAACCCCGACACCAAGCCTGACTGTTTTTAAAACAAGGGCGGGGCAAGGTTTATCTACCTTGCCCCGCTCTACTTGTTTACAGCTTGGTTCGCAGGCTCAAACCCTGCCCCCAAGCCATCAAAATGATTCAAACGGTCTATACCGAAATCGCTCTAATAGCCCTAACAGTCATCAACGGCGAGCATCCGTACTTGGTCAAAATCTAACAAAAAAGCGGCGAATAAACGCCTCGCTACGGGCTGCGCTTGCTGCTTGAACAAATCGTCACCCAAAGAGCCTCACAATCTTCCCCGGACGACCTCATCCAGATGCACACTAGTGCGGGCAAAACCGCGGCTGGCCTGCCTGAACATAGTCCTTTATTCAGAGGTAAAAGCCGTAGAATCACGCCTTTTCCTGCCAGGAAAATTCACCGATACGCCAGCGTAGCATTCCTGAAATTGGACTTTTGGGTCCGCCTTAAGGCCCGAGTTTCGGGCTTTCGGCATGCCGCCTGCCAAAAATGAAATGCAATGAGCAATTTTGAAAATTTACTTTTTCCATTGATACAGAATGTTATGTCTGCCGTACGAATCATATCGATAGATTTTATCTATTCATTGAGTCTGTATTCTGAGGAAATTGGCTACTTGAGCAATGCCAGTAAAGGTAGCCGTCTTCGTCAGAAGAAGGGCGCGGGGCTTTATATTGAACAAATACGCCACTATAAAGTATCAGCCAGATCAAAAAATCAGGATTCTGCTGATCTCCAATAACACTAGACAGCACGAACAACTTCTTCAAGCCCTGCTGGCTGGTGCTTTTCGGGTTTCTGTTGCTGCGGACGGAGTGCAAGGATATACCAAGGCCCAATTAACGCTACCCGAACTTATCCTGATGGATAAGCAATTGACGGGGATAGACGCCTTGTCCTTGACCCATATGTTGCAAGGATTAAAAGCCACGGCCCAAATCCCCATCATCGTTCTGGATTCACGCATGGATGGCAGCAGCGATGAATGCGTCACTTTTCTAAAGGCTGGTGCGGTTGATTACATTGGCAATCCGTATGCGGTCGATGAAGTAAAAGAACGTATCAACGTGCCCTTGCGCTGCCCCAAGCAGATGGCGCCTGCACTTGTGCCGGGCAAGATGCCAAGCCAGCGGCCCAGCACGACAGCCGAAACCAGCATGCTGATCCATGCCATTCAGAAAACCATTGATGCCAATCTGGGTGCGCCGCCCAGTCAAAAAGAACTGTGCGATATGTTCAAGATTTCGCGTCGAAAAATCATGAATATATTTCAGCGTAATTTTGGCTTAAGTGTAAGTAGCTATATCCGATTGCAGCGTATGTATCGGGCCGAGTATTTGCTGAAGACTACGGCCTTGAAAATTGATGTGATTGCGACCGATTTAGGATTTTCCAGCCCGGCCAATTTCTCTACCGCATTCAAAACGTATGCGGGAGTGTCTCCCGGAAAATTCCGCCAGGCTATGGAGAAGAACAAACCCTATACAGAAAACACACCATGTATTCGCTCCATGGGCCCACCTGTTTTCTCATCTGGGTGGTGTCCGCCGTAAATGGCAACAGGAAAAGAACAAGGTCCACAGGAGACTCGAGCCAGACTCACATAAAAATAAAACTGTTGAACGAAACAATGCCAGGAAGGTGATAAAGGAACCCGCCCTTCACACCTCCACCTTGGCCAGATACAGAAAAAGATGGCTGCACGCCACACAAATCCGGTTTCAGAGGGTCTGCACTTGCCGCCAGGGGGCAAGGTGATAAAATCGTGGCTACTTGAATAGTTCAATTCAAAACAGATCCGGGACGACCTGGATCTGCCTTTTCAGTACAGGGACGGCCCTACCTCTTTGGCGGAGCATCCACGATGGCCCACCCTGCATCACCCTCAACTCAACTCATTACTCCCATCACCTGGCTGCGTCTGCTCGGTTCCTGGTCCATTGTTGTCCTGTTCATGATTTTCGGCGGGCAATGGCTGGGAGACTCCCTGAACGGCACCACGGCGGCCATCGTCTTTCTGGTGCTGTTCGTGACCATCCTGACGGCCTCGTTTGGTGTGGTCCGTGAAGCCGACCACCTGGCCCACCAACTGGGCGAGCCCTACGGCACCCTGATCCTGACCCTGTCCATTGTGCTGATCGAAGTTATCCTGATTGCCTCGGTACTGCTGGGGCCGGGCGACTTTCCCACCATAGGTCGGGACTCGATCTACGCCGTGATGATGATCATCCTGAACCTGATCACCGGCCTGTGTCTGATTGCCGGCGCAGCGCGCAATGGCGATCAGGAGTTCAATCGCCAAGGCACCAATACCTACTTGTCCATGATCGTCTTGCTGACCAGTGTGGGCCTGATTCTGCCCAACTACACCAGCAATGCGGGCGAGTTCAGCACCACCCAGGCCATTGGCATTTCGGTTCTGACGGGCCTGGTCTATGCCATCTTTCTGTATCTGCAAATGGGCAGTCACCGCCATGACTATGTGCAGCCCAATCAGGCGATTCAAAGCACTGAAGATACGACACCCACATCGCGTGATCCCCAGGCGACTCGCGCGATGCTGATACGCAGTCTGGTGCTGATCGCCCTGATCCTGCCTATCGTCCTGTTGGCACACCATCTGGCCATTGTGACGGACTACGGTATCGCCGCCTCGGGCGCCCCCGTTGCCGTCGGCGGTGTACTGATCGCAATTATCGTATTCACCCCGGAGTCCATCACTGCGATCAAGGCGGCCATGAACAATGAAATGCAGCGCGCCATCAATCTGTGTCTGGGTGCCTTCGTCTCTACCGTGGGGCTGACTGTGCCAGTGGTGCTGATGATTGGTCTGATCACCGGCAAGCAAGTGATCATGGGCATCAGCAATATGGAAATCGTGTTGTTTCTGATCACGGCACTGCTCAGTATCTTGAGCTTTAGCGGCAAGCGAACCTCACCCATTCAAGGCTATATGCATCTGATGGTTTTCGCCGTGTTCGGGCTGCTGCTGTTTTATCCCTGAGAAGAACAAGGCAAACAGAGCCAAACCGGCTTTGTTTGCACCTATCCAACGGGACAGACAAGCATAGCGGGCCTTCGTGGCCCAAGCGCCTGTCACTCAAGGTCCATGATTTACTGACAGAAACCGAGCTGCTCAGGATCGATCCGGTTCCGAACGAACACACTTATACTCGAACTCGTTCATACCATCGGCAAAGTCCACGTGTTCCCACCCCAAGCGCGTAAAAAAGCGGCAGGCACGCTGGTTTTCCGGGAACACAAAAGCCACCCATTTACGACATGGGGGATGGCCTGGCCAAGCCAATACCGCTTCCAGCATGGCTCCGGCCTGACCATTGCCGCGTAATGGCGGCGCAACGGCAATATCGGTAATTGCATGTGGCAGATTTCGCCCGTCTCCCCAGGCACACCCAATCAAACCAATGGGCTGACCGTTCTGCTCGGCAACCAGCTGGACGCCATCGCTTTGGTTCAACACGTGCTCCAGCCACTCCTGATCCAGTGGCCCCAACTCGCGGTTCAAGTCCTCGTCCTGGAACCATTGCTGTATCCAGTCCCAGTCCGTCGCACGAATTCTTCTGATTTCCATCGCTACCCCGTTTTGAGTTGTCCGCTGCAGCTTGGAGCAGCCCCAGACAAAAACGTTCGAGACCAGCCTCATTCCAAGGCGGAATGACGCAACAAATTTTCCAGCCAATCCGCAAACACCTGAAAACGGCGCGACAAGTGTTGGCGATGCAAATACAGCAAGGACATGGGCATGGGAGCGGCACGGTGATCCGGCAGCACCTCCACCAATTCACCTGATTGCAAATGCGCCTGCACATCGTAAGCAGGGATCTGAATTAGCCCCAAGCCGGACAGACAGCAGGCGATATAGGCCTCGGCATTATTCACCGTCACACGACCTGGCAGATCCAGCACCTGACGCTTGTCGTGCTCCATCCACTCCCAAGGAGCCACACGCTCGCTGGTGGGCGAGGCATAACGGACCACTTGGTGGTTCTCCAGATCCGTTGGCGTCTGGGGCATGCCATAACGGGCAAGATAAGCGGGGCTGGCTACATTGATCAAGGGCAAGCTGCCCATTTTTCTGGCGATCAGGCCCGAATCACTTAATGGTCCCACGCGCAGCACACAATCCACCTGCTCCTCAATCAGATTCACCTCGCGGTCCGTCACGCCCAGATGCACATGGACATGCGGATAGCGCTCCAGAAACTCCGGCAGCGCAGGTGCCACAATCAGGCGGCCTACCCGCCCCGGCACATCCACCTTGATCGTGCCACTAGGCCCCACACTGGCTTGGCGAAACAGGTTTTCGGTTTCCTGCACATCGGCAATCACGCGCAGACAGCGCTCGTAAAACGCCGCACCATCTTGCGTGACTGTGACTTTGCGCGTGGTGCGATTCAACAGGCGAGCGCCCACTCGCCCTTCCAGCTCCTGAATGGCGGCCGACACCGAAGAGCGCGGCATACCCAAGGTATCCGCCGCGCGGGTGAAATTGGCACACTCCACGACCCGCGTAAAGATGCGAAACAGGTCAATGCGGTCCATAACTTTCTCCAGATAAGCAGCAGCAAAACACGGGCTGAACTGCTAGACCCGGTTGACTAAAGCAGCGGTGCGTATTGTTCGTTTTTTCAGACAAATGATGTCAGAACTAGATGATTTAAACAATTTCAGCGACTTATATCATGAAAAAACGAAAAGGCTTGCAGCCCGCAGCCCACACTAGCAAGGAGTCATCATGGCAAAGCACAGCATCAAAGGTAAAACCGTTCTGATTGCAGGCGGGGCAAAGAATCTGGGCGGCCTGATCGCCCGCGACCTGGCAGAGCAAGGAGCGAGCGCCATTGCCATTCACTACAACAGCGACAGCTCCAAAGCGGATGCCGAAGCCACCGTCAAAGCCATCCAGGCAACTGGTGCACAAGCCGTCGCCTTCCAGGCCGACTTGCGTTCGGCCAGTGCCATGGAAAAACTGTTTAGCGATACCGTCGCCGCAATTGGCCGCCCTGATATCGCCATCAACACGGTGGGCAAAGTACTGAAAAAGCCACTGACCGAAGTGAGTGAAGCCGAGTACGAGGAGATGAGCGACATCAACTCTAAAACTGCTTTTTTCTTCCTGAAAGAAGCCGGCAAACACGTACAGGACAATGGTAAAGTCTGCACCCTGGTCACATCCCTGCTGGGTGCCTTCACCCCCTTTTACGCCGCGTATGCCGGCACCAAAGCGCCGGTAGAACACTACACCCGCGCCGCCGCCAAAGAATATGGCGCACGCGGTATTTCCGTCACGGCGGTGGGCCCTGGTCCTATGGATACGCCCTTCTTCTATCCAGCCGAGGGCGAGGATGCCGTGGCCTATCACAAGACCGCGGCTGCCCTGTCTCCCTACTCCAAGACCGGGCTGACGGACATTGAAGATGTTGTGCCCTTTATCCGTCATCTAGTCAGTGACGGCTGGTGGATTACCGGCCAGACCATTCTGATCAACGGTGGTTACACCACCAAGTAAGAAGGCAAGCCAGTGTCTGAGCCTGCAAGATCACTGCTTCGGGCTTGAGCACTGGCTTTTCTCAATACCTGCGCATGGATGTCCAAAAGGCATCCACAAGTGGGAATGCCAGCCAGAACGTAACCGCGTTCAAACCCGAGATTCCTGATACGGGTTCTCGAAAATATCTTCTACGGTCTGCTCGAACAAGGCACTGATCTTGAATGCCAAATCCAGGGACGGTGCATGTTTGCCCGTTTCCAGCGCATTGACCGCCTGCCGGGACACCCCCAAGCGCTCCGCCAAATCTGCCTGCGTCCAGTTCGCCTCGGCCCGCAATACACGCAATCGATTTTTCATTTAATCGCTAGTCCGGACAAAGGGTGAAACCAGAGCGAACACCGCCCAAAAGAAGGGGTAAATCAGCCAGGCAGGAATATGGGGCGCAGCGGCGTAGGTTTCCCCAAAGCCCCAGGCTGTCCACAAGGTCAAGGTTGCGCCTGAGGCCAGCACAAAACACTTGGCCACGATCACCCGCACGAACTCATCGCTTTGCGCCATCAAGCGCAAGGTGGCCCAGACTTGTCCGGCCACAGGCAAGGCGACGGCTATGGCAATCAGCCAACCAACAGGCCGACCGAGCAGGCTGTCGAACAGCCCCAGAATGGTCAAGGCATTGACCAGGATATACACGCCCATAAAGAGCAAAGTGCGAATCAGATAGCTACGACCTGGTGACGGCGCAGAGGAAGAGTTCCGGTTGGCAAGCATGGTTAAGCACCTGAATGTAAAGTAAACCTGACTTTATAGAAGTCAACACTACTTGTCAATAAGTAATGTTTACTTTACATTTTTGAATATAGAGCCAGTCAACCAGCAAACATTCCGATTGGCTGGCTGGTCTATTTGGGCCTACACGTTCTGACCATAAAAACGAGATTTGCAGCTGGCACCTGCGCGCGTTGCTACCCCCCAACACGCAGCCTGGATATAAAGCCACTTGAACAGGCAAAGTTCAAGACCTGCCCGTGTAGCCTAGCGTCGACGGAGATTGCCCAAACCGCGCCTGAAATAGACGGCTGAAATGAGAGAGGTCCTTGAAGCCACAGGCCATGGCCACTTCGGTCACCCGTTTAGGTTTCCCGCCCTCCAGCAAACGGTAGCTATGGATCAAACGCTGCTCCCACAGCCATTGCATGGGGGTTGTCGCCTCAAAAGCAAAGAGTCGGTACAAAGTGCGAGTCGCCATAGACGAAGCACGGGCAATCTGGTCCACATCCAGCGTATCATCATGCAAATGTGCACGCATATAAGCCTGAACCTGCTCCAGCCGCCGCTCCTGACGAGTGCCCCGAGAAAGCGCAGGAGCGTCAGACTCGAATACCGCGGAGAAGATATCCAGCACAGAAGCCGTCACACGCTGATCCATACCGTCCGCTGCCGCCTCCCCCATACCAAGCAGTTGCTTGACCAAGGCGCCAGCCATCGGCCCCAGACGCGAGTTGGCTGCAATACGACGCGCTGCCAGATTGCCCACCGAGGGCAAGCGCGATGCCAATAAGGGGCGGGGAATCATGACCATGGCCGCGTGAGCCAAAGAGCCCAGCTCCAGATCAAAAGGCCGAGATTGATCCTGAAGTACCAGATCCCCTGTTCCCAGGCTGACGTAGCGTCCGTCCTGGCTCAGTTGAATATGACCATCCAGCATGAGCCACAGCATGAAACAGTCGCGCTGATCTTTACGGATATCGGCCTGCCGTCTGCTCACCCGTATCGCCTCCCCCTGAGGGGTGGCAGACCAGATGCTGCTCAGGCCCAAACCACCAAAACTAGTGAGGGTGACCCGCGCCTGAAACTGGGGCCGGGCAATCTGGCTGCACTCGGTCTGTGAAAACTGCCTGCAAGTGACCTCGTGCCAGTGCTCAAAGCTGTCTCCGGGCTTGACCGCTATGATCGCTGTCATAGGTTCAGTCTCCATAATCGGGGCTATCTGCACCGATGGATTAATCATTTTTCAACAAGATTACGTCCATTACCCAAAGACAGACAAGCCCTGAAAATACCAAGCCTCAGCTCCCTGCCCGTGTACTGTCCAGGATGGCAGGCACAGTCAAAAAAAACGTAAAACTGGCAGTGGCAGCCAAGCCAGAACTGCGCCACCCTCCTACTCTACAAGCGTCTATGACACCGGCAGCGGCAATACCAAATACACAGTCGCCCGGCCGTGAGCAAACCAAAGGAGAATGAAATGGCTATTCAAATTGATCAAATCAACCCCAGCAGCACGGCGGTCATTGTGATCGACATGCAGAACGACTTCATCGCACCCGGCGCCCCACTGGAAACACCCATGGGCATGGAGTTGATGCCCCGCCTGCAAAAACTGCTGGGCCACGCTCGCCAAACTGGCATGGAAGTGATCTTCACCGCCCACGCCCACCGCCGCAACGGCTGCGATATGGGCCTGTTCGGAGAGATTTACCCTCCGATTCAAAACCAGGTGGGGCTGGTAGATGAGACAGCGGGCGTTGATATCTACCCCGAAGTAGCCCCACAGGGGGATGAAGTCGTCATCAAGAAGCACAGGTACAGCGCGTTCTTTGGCACCGACCTGGACATCATCTTGCGTACTCGGAAGATCGACACCGTTGTCATCACCGGCGTGACCACCGAAAACTGCTGCCACGCTACGGCTCGCGATGCCATGTTCCATGGCTACAAAGTGGCCTTTATCTCTGATGCCACAGGCACCTACAACTACCCGGATATGGGCTTTGGGGCGATTCCGGCTGAAGAAGTACACCGCGTCACCTTGGGGGTGCTGGCAGTATCCACCGCGCATGTCATGACGACGGATGAGCTGATTCACAAATCCAGACAATAATCACGAACCGGACCAGAACCCGCATGCATTGAGCCTCCAGCTCATCAGGCAGCACCACAGGTCTTGTGAACCGCCCCACTTGTGAGGCTCGCTTCTCAAGACCTGTGGTTATTTTTCTTGTGCCACAACAAGTTGCGCCAGCCGCTGAATGGAGAGCGGCGCACAGCCTTCCGCATCATTGCTGATCGTCACATACGCCGCCTGCCCCGCCCCCGTGATCCCGCGAATCGTGCGGGCCAGCACCGTGCGAGTATGCACGTCCTCGCTGACAATGGCATCGAATGGGGTATGCTTTTTTTGAGCATCGGCATAGCCGTAAGCACCAAACTCCCGGTTCAAGTTCCAGCGACACACCAAGGGTCCCGGCCACAAGGCGCGCAAGACGGGCAGTTGCTCTTCAATCGGCGGCATCTTGCCATGCAGCCCCAGACAAAATGTCGCGCCATTGGCCTTGAGCGTATCGACAAGATGTTGAGTCAACAGCTCTGGATCTCTTACCTCTACCGCAAGCACCACCTGTGAGCCTTGCGGCAAAGCCTCACGCGCCGCTGCCAGCATCTGCCCCAACTTGTCGAACAACTCTGCCGAACGATTCAACCAGCCCCAGGACAGAGGGCTTAACTGGAAGACCAAGACGCCCAACTTGGCACGCAAGCCCTCGACTGCAGGCTGCACGAACTGCTCTACAGCCAGACGAATATCCAGAAAGTCCGGATTAGATTTGCGTACCTTGCCCTGCTCATCACGAACTTGGGCATCCGTAATCATGGAAGGACATTTCACAACGAAGCGAAAATCTTCATCAACCTGAGCGGCATAGGCGGAATACTGCGTGACCGTCAAAGGACGCCAGAAGGTGCGATCCACACAGACGGTGCGCATCAAGGGATGCTGGTGATAGGCCTCCAGGCCGTGCTTGGACAAGATACTCGACTCGTACTCGCCATCCCAGATCAAGCCTTCCCAACCAGGGTAAGACCAGGTGGAAACACCGAAACGCAAGGCTTCAGGAAGCTGGGCGGCCAGATCGCTTAGCTCCAGCGCGGAAGCAGCAAGGCTGACTTTGGTGATTTTGCGTCGGGAAGGAGCAGCGGGCTTTGAGGCGGGTGGCTGAGGAATGGCATCGCCGAAAAGATCTTCTTGCATGCTGGGTATAGTGCCATGGGAATGAAGTTAAGCAAATGCCGGCTCAAAATCCACCAGATCCGTACTTTGCATGCCTAGCCCTTTGGCGACGCTACGCCGACGACTAACAGCCTGAACAATCTCCGCCCAGATTGCTTCTGCTTCCTTCACCGTTAACCTGAAGTATGGTGCCCCACAACATGCGCACTGGAACCTGGAACCCAGGCGCACCTCCAGGTCTGAGCGCTTGGCAGATCGTGTCGTCATCAGAAACCTTCCAACTTGTCAGGATTCACAGAGGCCGAATCATCTTGCGACTTGGCCCCCGAGGTTTGATCCGCTTTGATACGTCGTGGCCGCCTGACGCGCTGGGGCAACTGCTCACGCAGCAAGTCCATCCCCAAGGCATCATTTTCCATGGTCATTACTTTAGTCACATCATTCAAGCGTCCCAACACATGCAAAGCGCTTAAAAAGGTATGCAAGGCAGTACCGGCATTACCATCCTCCATGCGCCGGACTGTGCTCAACGACGTACCAATACGCTGGGCCAAATCCTCTTGGCTTAATCGTCGCGCACGGCGAGCCGCAGAGATATCCCGCCCCAGCCGCAGCAAGGCACGGTCTACAGGACGGGAGATGACACTACGAGGAGCATTTTTATTCTCTGAATCAGTCATATTTTTATCCATTCATATATGAACAAATATAAATCATAAGAACTCAAATATGAACAATAAGGACGCAGTATATGCTTTCAGTGAAACTCTCCATACCCAAGTGGGTACAGGTGCTTGATCACACGCCAAGAAGCGGCACAGCGCTACAAGACACCTGTACAAGCAAATGGCCAATATGCTCATCACGCGACAGTGCGGTGAACAGCCGATAAAAGTATTGGGGGAGATATCAGAACTGGAGCGGGTGATGGGAATCGAACCCACGACGGATGCTTGGGAAGCATCAGTTTTACCATTAAACTACACCCGCCCTGATGGAGAGGTCTGCCTCAAAAGCAGACGATCCCGCGAATGGGGAAGCGAAAATTATAGCGCGATCTTTTCTTCATGCGTCGCCCCGGCCCTATCTTTTTCGCGCGCCACCACATGAATTCGGCGGCAAGACTCACTACAATAGAGTTTTCCCGCTTTTAGCTGATACGCGAGCCATTCCTGATGCCCGCGCCACAACCATGACCTCCAGCAACGAAAAACAATCCCTGCTGTCGCCCAATGTCGCGAACAGCAATTCCGGCGAGACCCATATCCGTAGCTTTGTTCATCGGCGCGCGCACATTACGCCCAGCCAGGAACAAGCCCTGGCGCGCCTCTTGCCCCTGTGGTCGATCAGCTACCGCGACAACATCCTGAAACCGGAAACGGTATTTGGCAATGACAATCCCCTGATTCTGGAAATCGGGTTTGGCATGGGTGAAACCACCCAGAAAATTGCCCAGGCCCGCCCGGACGACAATTTCCTGGGCGTGGAAGTCTTTAATGCCGGTGTCGGTGCCTTGCTCAAGCGCATTGATGACAACCAGATCAGCAACATCCGCATCATCCAGCATGACGCGGTGGAAGTGGTGCGCGACATGATCGCTCCCGGCTCGCTGGCCGGTATTCATATCTACTTTCCCGACCCCTGGCCCAAGAAGCGCCATCACAAGCGTCGTCTGGTGCAATCGCCCTTTATTCAGTTGCTGACCAGCCGTCTGAAACCCGGTGGTTACATCCATTGCGCCACCGACTGGGAAAACTACGCCGAACAAATGCTGGAAGTGCTGTCCGCCGAGCCCATGCTCAGCAACACGCACGAAGGCTACGCACCCCGCCCCGACTTCCGTCCACTGACCAAGTTCGAGAACCGTGGGCTGCGTCTGGGTCATGGCGTGTGGGATCTGATCTTCACCCGCAATGACACCCCTACCCCTGAACTGAACTGGCCCAAGAAAGAACAATGAGCGCTACCCTGTTCCCGCCTATAGAGCCTTACGCCCAAGGCACGTTGCACACCGATGATGGGCACCATATCTACTGGGAATGCTGCGGCAACCCGGCAGGTAAACCGGCCATTTTCTTGCACGGTGGGCCGGGATCAGGATGTTCTACCGATCACCGTCGCCTGTTCGACCCGCAAAAATACAATGTGCTGCTGTTTGATCAGCGCGGCTGCGGGCGTTCCTACCCTCATGCCAGCCTGGAAAACAACACCACGTGGCATCTGGTTCAGGACATGGAGCGGCTGCGCAAGGAAAAGCTCAAGGCCGACAAGATGCTGGTGTTTGGCGGCTCCTGGGGCTCGACTCTGGCGCTGGCCTACGCCCAGACTCACCCCGAGCACGTCAGTGAACTGATTGTGCGCGGTATCTTCATGGCCCGTCCTGAAGAGCTGCACTGGTTTTATCAGGAAGGTGCCTCGCGCCTGTTTCCCGATATCTGGGAACAGTATCTGGCCCCCATTCCCAAGGAAGAGCACGGGGACCTGATTACCGCCTACCACAAGCGTCTGACAGGCGATGACCCCGCTGTGCAGTTACGGGCCGCACACGCCTGGTCGCAATGGGAAAGCAATACCATCACGCTCTTGCCCAGCCAGAATCACCTGGATGCCAAGTCCAGTGATAAAGCTGCTTTGGCCTTTGCGCGTATTGAAAACCACTATTTCATGAACCGGGGTTTTCTGGAGCCGGATCAGTTGCTGAAAAACGCCCACCGCTTGCATGGCATTCCCGGTGTCATCGTACAGGGACGCTATGATGTGTGCACTCCGGCGCATACAGCCTGGCAACTGCATCGCGCCTGGCCCCAAGCAGAATTTCATATGGTTGCGGACGCAGGCCACGCCTACGACGAACCCGGCATTTTGGCCCGGCTGCTGGCCGCCACCCAGAAGTTTGCCATCTGAATCACTCGTCCGGCCCTGGCCGGACCATATCCAGAGACAAGAATGAACATTACCCTGAACGGCCAGAGCAAGACTCTGGCAAACTCCGACACGGTTGGCACGCTTATCATCGAGCTGGGCTACGAGAACAAGCGCATCGCCGTGGAGCTGAACGGCGATATCGTGCCCAAAAGCCAGCACGGCATCACCCCGATCAAAGAAGGCGACATCATTGAAATCGTGGTTGCCGTCGGTGGCGGCTGATACTCGCCCTTTAAAATGCACAATTGCTGACATTCAGCTACGGCTTCGGGGATAAAAATGAGGTCATAATGGGCCGTCTCGCCTGCCATCAAGCAGGCAGCCGTAGAACCCTAACTTCAGGAGCAAAGCGATGGGCGTATTCAGTTTTCTTAAAGATGTCGGCGAAAAACTCTTTGGTGCCAACGAAGCCAAAGCAGCAACAGCTGACGAACTCCAGAAAGAACTGGCCAAACACCAACTTTCCGCCGACGGTCTGAATCTGACGGTTGATGGCGACAAAGTCACGGTTAGCGGCCAAGCAGCCTCCACCGAACAAGCCGAAAAAATTGTGCTGGCTCTGGGTAACACCCTGGGTGTCTCTCAAGTCGACAACCAGCTCAGCGTTGCTCAGCCTTCCGCACAAGCCACCATGTACACCGTACAAAAAGGCGACACCCTGTGGAAAATTGCTGAAACCAACTACGGCAAGGCAAACGGCGCAAAATACACGGTTATTTTTGAAGCCAACAAGCCTATGCTCAGCCATCCTGACAAGATCTATCCCGGTCAGGTACTGCGTATTCCAGCGCTGTAACAACAACAGCCCAGGACGAACAAAAGCCCGCGTATGCGGGCTTTTTTCTTGGTGGTCCTGCCAGAGCGAGTCACGCCCTTGCGGCAAGCTCCAAGCGCTTCTTAGCGAAAACCCTTGAAGCCCTTGCCAGCCAGACCTTTCAAGGCACCCATACCGCCCAGGCCGCGCATCATCTTGGCCATGCCGCCTTTTTTCATCTGCTTCATCATGCCTTGCATTTGCTCGAACTGATTGAGCAAGCGATTGACCTCTTGCACTGGCACGCCAGAACCGGCAGCGATACGACGCTTGCGCGAGGCTTTGAGCAGTTCGGGCTTGGCACGCTCGGCCGGGGTCATGGAGTTCAAGATCCCTTCCGTACGACGCAATTGCTGTTCAGCCTGACCACCTTGCAACTGAGACGCGGCTTGCGAGAACTGGGCAGGCAGTTTTTCCAGCAAGGAGCCCATATCACCCAGCTTCTTGACTTGCTGCAACTGGTCACGGAAGTCGTTCAGGTCAAACTTGTCGCCCGATTTGATCTTGTCGGTAATCTTCTGCGCTTCGGCGATGTCGATATTGCGCTGGGCCTGCTCAACCAGCGAAACAATATCGCCCATGCCCAGCACGCGCTGAGCCATACGCTCGGGGTGGAATGGCTCCAGACCATCCAGCTTTTCGGAAACACCCACAAACTTCAGCGGCTTACCGGTGACATGACGTACGGACAAGGCCGCACCACCACGTGCATCACCATCCAGCTTGGTCAGCACCACACCCGTCAGCGGCAAGGCATCAGCAAAGGCCTTGGCCACGTTGACCGCGTCCTGCCCCTGCATGGCATCGACCACGAACAAAGTTTCAATCGGGTTCAGCAGATCGTACAGAGCGCGAATTTCGCGCATCATTTCTTCGTCAATACCCAGGCGACCGGCCGTGTCGACAATCAGCACATCAAAGTGATGACGCTTGGCGTGATCCAGGGCATTACGAGCAATGTCGGCCGGTTTCTGGCTGGGATCGGAGGGCAGGAACTCGACGCCCACCTGGGCGGCAACGGTTTTCAGCTGCTCGATAGCGGCTGGACGATACACGTCGGCACTGACCACCAGAACTTTCTTCTTGCCTGTCTTGCGGCCATGCTGAACGTGGCCGCCTTCGCTCAGCCATTTGGCGAGCTTACCGGTGGTGGTGGTTTTACCCGCACCTTGCAGACCGGCCATCAGAATAATCGCGGGAGGCTGAGCCGCCAGGGACAGCTCGCTGGCGTTGTCACCCAGGTCTGCACCCATCAGATTGGTCAGCTCCTGGTGAACAACACCCACCAGTGCCTGGCCAGGATTCAAGCTGTCGGCAACTTCAACACCAAGTGCCTTTTCTTTGACCCGTGCGACAAACTCGCGCACGACGGGCAAGGCCACGTCCGCTTCCAGCAAAGCCAGACGCACTTCCCTCAACATATCCTGAGTATTGGATTCGGTCAGACGAGCCTGTCCGCGCATGGTTTTCACCACACGCGACATACGCTGGGTCAGATTTTCAAACATAGGACTGGGTTCGCTTAAACTAGGTTATCGTGTGGTCTACGAATAAGAATAAAATGGCCACTTGAGGTACGCCCCGTACCGTTTTTCAGGAAATCCGGGACTTATGTCTGCAAGTATTGTATTTCACTTGCTCGCCGCACTGGCGTACATCGTGCTGTCGATCTCGCTCTGGCGTCCGTTGACTCGCGGCAGCACCCGAACCGTACTGAACGCCCCCAGCCGGGTGGCCTTGCTCTGCGCCATCATTGTGCACGGAGCGGGCCTGCTACTGACTATTGTGCTGCCTCAGGGGCTGCATCTGAGCTGGGCACTGGCCCTGTCAGCGGCAATCTGGCTGGGCATGGTGGTGTTCTGGTTCCAAAGCCTGTATCTGCGTCTGGACAGCCTGCTGCTCATTCTACTGCCTGCAGCCACAATCGTCAGCCTGCTGGCCATGGCCTTTCCCGAAGGCCATATCGTCAACCATGTCGGCAATGAATGGCTACGTATTCACTTGATGATTGCGCTGGTCGCCTATGGGCTTAGTACCGTAGCGGCTTTGCACGCCGTCTTGATGACGGCTCTGGACCGTCAGTTGCACCGCCCTATTCTTCATCAGGAGCAACGCGGTTTGTTCAGCCGGGTTCTGGACACCATGCCGCCCCTGCTGGTGCAAGAGGAGCTGCTGTTTCGCCTGATCCGTGTCTCTTTCGTAATTCTGACCTTCACGATTCTGAGCGGTGCCGCCGTCTCCATGGCGATAGACGGTAAATTTTTGCCCGCCGACCACAAAACTGTCTTTACCTTGCTATCCTGGGTTACATTTGGTGGCTTATTATGGGGTCGAAAACAGTATGGATGGCGTGGTCGCGTTGCCTTGCGCTGGACCTTGGCCGGTTTTGCCTTCCTGCTGCTGGCCTATACAGGCAGCCACTTTGTACTAGACGTCATCTTGCAACGAGGGAAAATTGGGTAAAGTCTTATTTTGGGTTGTCGCCATCCTGGCGGCCATGATCATTGCCCGCATCGTGTCGCAAAACAAGGCCCGCAAGCGCAATCCACCCAATCCCACCATGCGTCCCCCGCGCAAGCAAGGTGCTGCTGAAGAAATGGTCCGTTGTGCACACTGTGGGATTTATCTGCCACGCTCCGAAGCCTTGATGAGCAATCATCACACCTGGTGCAGCCTGGAACACGCCAAGCGCGGCCCACGCAGTTAACGCCATGGCCCGCATGCACCACGCTTACGACCTGGACCGACAGGGCTGGCTGAAACCTCATGCCAATGTCTTGCGCGCCCTGTCACCCAATCAGGATGACCGCCCCGAGGGCGACACCCCGACCTTGCTGGTGCTGCACAATATCAGCCTGCCACCGCAAGAGTTCGGCGGCCCCTACATTCGGGATTTTTTTCAAAACAAGCTGGATATCAGCGCCCACCCCTGGTTCGAGAACATCCGGGACCTGAAAGTTTCGGCCCACTTTCTGATCCAGCGCACTGGCCACATCATCCAGTTTGTTCCCACTACCCGCCGCGCCTGGCATGCGGGTGTGTCGCGCTTTGAAGACCGCGAGCGCTGCAATGATTTCTCTATTGGCATTGAGCTGGAAGGCAGCGATTTCGAGCCATTCACAGAAGCGCAGTACCGGGAGCTATCCCGCCTGAGCCGCGCCTTACGTATGCGCCATAACTTGCGCGCCGTACGTGGCCATGAGCACATCGCTCCGGGGCGCAAGACAGATCCGGGCCCTTTCTTTGATTGGGAACGGGTGAAGCGGGAACATGGCTGGCCCAAAGAAACATTGCCGGAACAAGAGTTGGGACCAAAGCCAAGACAAGTGCCAGATCAAGACCGATAAAGTAGTTCAGGGCCAATATCGGCCAAGGTATTGCAGCCGGTCAGCGCCATCGCCACTTCCAGCTCCGCCCGCAAAATATGCAGGATATGAGCAACACCGGCCGCTCCTGCAGCGGCCAGACCATAAATATAGGGACGGCCGATCATCACAGCTGTTGCTCCCAGCGCCAATGCCTTGAGCACATCTGTTCCGCGACGAATACCGCCATCCATCAGGACCGGCACCCTGCCCTGCACGACCTGACAAACCTGAGCCAAGACATCCACAGAAGCGGGGGCACCATCCAAGGTTCGCCCACCGTGATTGGACACAACAATCCCGGCAACCCCCATCTCCAGGGCTCGCTGAGCATCACGGGGTCGCATGATTCCCTTCACCCAAACAGGTAAAGGACAGTTCTGCACCAGCCAGGCCAGATCATCCCAAGTCGGGGCCGTATCTAGCAAACCACTGCCAAACAAAGGACTGGTGCCTGCTGCGCCTAAAACCGCCTGCTGCGTGGGGGCACCCCGCAAATTCACGGCATCCACACCTGCGGGCAAGGCAAAGCCCGCACGCTGTTCCTGATTACGCACACCATTTACCGCAGCATCCACTGTCAGCATCAGCGCGGTATACCCTGCCGCTTCAAGCCGCCCCAGCAAATTCAGAGTAAATGCGCGATCCCTTTGCCAATACCACTGCGCCCACAAGGGGGCATGCGCCTGTGCGGCAATCTCTTCAAAGGAATGACTGGACTGCATGCTAATTACACTGGTCGCTCCCATCGCACCCGCGCCCAACACACTGGCCAATTCACCATCAGGGTGAGCCAATCGCTGATAAGCCACGGGAGCCAGAAGAATCGGGTAGTCCATGGACTGCCCTTGCAGCGTCAAACAGGTGGAAGGCTGATCAAACGTGCTTAAAGCAGCAGGCCATAAGCCCCAGCGCCCGAAGCTGGCCAGGTTGTCTTTCAGCGTCAGCTCATCCGCCGCCCCTGCACTGAAGTAAGCCCAATCCTGCGCGCGCATACGCTGACGGGCATACGGTTCGTAATCCCTCAGACAGGCAATCTGAGCTGGAATGCTACTTAAAGGGGGCAGCCGTTCTTGGGACATGATCAATCAAGCTCCAGGCGATCAGACATCGCTCCATTCACGCAGCAAATTATGATAAATCCCCGTCAGGCGTGATAGCTCCTGGGCATCCGCATTCTGCTTGGCCAGTTGTTGAATGCTCTGATCCAGCTCCCATAGCAACTTGCGTTGATGCGCATGGCGCACCATGCTTTGCGTCCAGAAAAACGAGGCATAGCGCGTTCCTTTAGTGACAGGCTGGACGCGATGCAGACTCGTTCCGGGATACACCACCATATGTCCTGCAGGCAACTTGATGGACTGCGTGCCGTACACATCTTCAATAACCAGTTCCCCACCCTCGTACTCATCCGGATCGCTAAAGAACAAGGTCGTGGACACATCCGTACGCAAGCGCTGAGCCGTGCCAGGAACCGTAAAAATCGCGTTATCAATGTGCGTGCCGTACTCCCCGCCACCCTCGTAACGATTAAAGCGTGGCGGCAGCATACGCAAAGGCAAGGCAGCGGCAATAAAGCCGCTGTGCTGACCCAGTACGTGCATCAGAAACTCGCCCATCTGGCGAGACACGGCGGCATCCAGAGGCAGTTGCAGGTTCCGTTTGCTGTGCTGGGCCAGATAACCCGCCGTCGCACGCCCATCCTCCCACTGCGCCTGCTCCAGGGCCTGGCGACAGTCTCGCAATTGCTCAGCGTTGAGAACGTCCGGGATAGTAATCAGCATGGGATACCTGCAAGAACAAAAAAAGCACAAAGTCGTACGAGAAGCAGACAGGCCGCCTCAAGAGGGCGGCCCATCCGACTTTACACTACAAGGTGCAACTTACTCGAAGCGGTAAGAGGCATTAAACATGTAGGACCGGCCTGGACCGACGTTGGCAAAAATACCAACGTGAGAGGCATCATACATGCGCACATTGCTGATGTTGTTGACGTTGAACTGGAAGGACACGTTCTTGTTCAGGTCGTAGCGCGCCATCGCATCGTAACGCCAGTAAGAAGGCAGTTTCAATTGGTTGGCGTCATCCACAAAGCGCTTGCCTACAAATGTGGCACCTGCGCCCAAGGTCAACTCGGGCATGATTTTGTAGGTTGTCCAGATATTGAAGCTCTGCTTGGAGATGAACTTCATCTGGTTGCCGTCAAAGACATTGTCTTTGTTGCGGTACTTCTTGATCTTGGGATCCAGGTAGGTGTAGCCAGCCCACAGATTCCAGTTAGGGGTAATTGCACCAGCCGCGCCCAACTCCAGACCACGCACACGATTGCTACCACTCAAGGACACCTCACCGGTCAACGGATCAGTAGAGCGAGCATCTTTCTTGTCGGTCTGGAAAATGGCCGCTGTCAAAGACAACTTCTCGTCAGCCACATCCCACTTGGTCCCCAGTTCCCAGCTGTAGCTGCGCTCTGGCTTCAAGTCACGAATTGCTGCTCCGCCTGCCGGGCCATCTGCACCACCGGCCTGCCCCAGGTTTTCACCCGTAGGATTTGAAGATGTACCGTAGCTCAGATAAATGGAACCATTTTGTGCGGGTTTGTAGACCACGCCCAACTGATAGTTCCACATATCGTCTTTGCGAGACTCTTTGGTGTTGTCGGCTTCAAAGCGATCAAAGCGCAAACCACCATTGATCATCCACTGATCATTCAAGGTCACAGTGTCAAAGATGTAGGCCGAACGGGTCTTGATATCGCCGGTTTTGGTCTTGGGACCGTACTGCAGCGAATAGTTGTACTGTCGATTAGGGTTCGGGTCGTAGAACGAGTCAGTATCACGGCCTGGGCCACCCGTCATCGCTTTGTTGTGGATTTCCTCCTTACTGATTTCCACACCTGCAACGATGTCATGCTTGATCGAACCAGTATTAAAGCTGCCGTAGACATCTGTCTGGTTCAGCAGAGACTCTGCAACACGGTAGTTCGTCCGATCATCGCGGCGAAACTGCAAGCCAGCACCTTCCGTCGCGCAAGCCCCACCTGCACCTGCGGCGCAGTTATCAAAAGACGGACGCGTCATCAGATAGTGATTCAGAGTCTTGCTGTAACGCGTGACGTTACGCACCGTGAAACGATCATTCAGATCATGTTCGACGCTGGCCGAAGCGGTATCGGCAATGTACTTGCGAAAGTCCACATTGCGGCGACCGTAAAAGTTATCGCGGTCCGCTTCCAGTGGGGTGACGCGATCCGGATTGGCAGCATTCTTGAAAGGAAAGCCCAAGTCCGGCATGTCCTTGTTCTCAAGACGCGAGTAAGACAAGGTCACACGCGTTGGCGTACCCAAACCAAAGGCGATGGAAGGAGCAATGCCCCAGCGATCAATCTTTACACCATCGCGCCCTGCCACTTCGCCGCCCATACGCATCAGATTCAGACGGATGGCGCCGGTATCCGAGAAAGCGTAGTTACCGTCAGCAGTCAGACGATATTGATCAGACGTGCCATAGCCCGCTTCCACCTGGAAGAAGTCTTTCAGCTTGGGAGACTTGGTCACCAGGTTCAGGCTGCCGCCGGTACCGCCACGGCCGGTATAAGCCGAGCTGGGACCTTTCAAGACTTCAACCGATTCCAGGTTGAAGGTCTCGTGCGAGCCACGGGAATAGTCGCGCACACCGTCGATAAAAATATCGGTACTGGCTTCGTAACCCCGGATAAAGGGACGGTCACCCATAGGCGTGCCTCCTTCGCCCGATCCCAGGGTAATGCCAGGAGTCGTACGCAACACATCTTGCAGCGACGTTGCGCCACGGTCCCTGATCACCTCCTCCGGGATCACGGTGATGGAACGCGGGGTGTTAAGCAATGTCTCGGAAAACTTCACCGATTGCGCTTTATGCGCTTGAAAACCATCAATGCCATTAGCATCCGTCGTGCCTTGAACTTTGATGGATTGCAGCTCGGTCACGCCTGGATTGGCGGTTTGAGCAATTGCAGGAGTTGTCAGAGCAGCAAACAATGCTGCGGACAAAACCGTCTCGGCGAACCGACGAGGCGGCAGGGTGGAAACAAACAACATCACCAGCTCCATGTGGTAGTTATCGCTCTTTTTTGGGCAGTGCCATCGAATCAAGTCCGATCGCTCGCTATTAGCGATGTTTCGCTGCCAGATAAGCGCTTTTAAAGGAAGCGGTAATATCAATCATTCTTATTATGAAGTCCATCCAAATCTTACGATTTCCTGAAATTCGGTTCAAAAACCGCGTTTTTGTCCTTACATTGTGGCGTCCATACATCGTATTACGATCAATTCTCATTAAGATGGACAAAAAATAAAAAATCGCTTAGCCACAAACTTTTGTTTAGCCCCTTATCTTCCTGCTTCTCCCCTTAGTCCTCTGCCAATGAACGCAAAAAAGCCTTGATCTTACAAATGAAGATCAAGGCTATGAGGCTAAACGATTGCTGACTCCACCCAGAGGCAGAGCCAGCAAGATTCAGGTTTACAGATTCAACAGCAAACGGTTCACACGCTTCACAAAACTGGCGGGATCCTGCAATGCGGCACCCTCGGCCAGCATGGCTTGTTCCAGCAGCAACTGTGCCCACTCACCAAAAGCCTCGTCGTCAGCGGCCTGGACTTTGGCGATCAAGGCGTGCTCCGGGTTGATTTCCAGAATCGGCTTGACCTCGGGAGCTTCCTGGCCAGCGGCTTGCAGCATACGCAGCAGGTGCGGGCTCAGCTCGTTGGCATCGACCACCACGCAAGCTGGGGAATCGACCAGACGGGCAGTAATGCGCACTTCCTTGACCTTCTCGCCCAGTGTGGTTTGCAGGCGCTCGACCAGAGGTTTGAAGGTTTCAGCCACTTCTGCCTGATGTTTCTTTTCTTCCTCGTCCGCCAGCGAATCCAGGTCCAGGCCACCCTTGGCCACGGATACCAGTTGCTTGCCTTCAAATTCGCGCAAGTAAGACAACATCCACTCGTCCACACGGTCGGACATCAACAGCACTTCGATGCCTTTCTTGCGGAATACTTCCAGATGCGGGCTGTTAGATGCAGCGGCAAAAGTGTCAGCCGTGACGTAGTAAATCTTGTCCTGACCTTCTTTCATGCGACCGATGTAGTCGTTCAGGGACACGGTCTGGGCCGAACCTTCCTGATTCGTGGAGGCAAAGCGCAGCAAGGCAGCGACACGGGCCTGATTGCCCATGTCTTCGCCAGTGCCTTCTTTCAGGACCTGGCCGAACTGGTTCCAGAACTCGGCATATTGCTCGGGTTGGTTCTCGGCCAGATCTTCCAGCAAGGACAGGATGCGCTTGGCACTACCCTCACGGATGGCACGCACATCACGGCTTTCTTGCAGGATTTCACGCGAAACGTTCAGCGGCAGGTCGGCCGAATCGATCACACCGCGCACAAAGCGCAGGTAAGCAGGCAGCAGCTGCTCGGCGTCGTCCATGATGAATACGCGTTTCACGTACAGCTTCACGCCACGGCGAGCATCGCGGTCCCACAAGTCAAACGGGGCCTGCTTGGGGACGAACAAGAGCTGGGTGTATTCGCTACGACCTTCGACCCGGTTGTGTGTCCAGGCCAGAGGGTTCTCGTAATCGTGAGCGATATGCTTGTAGAACTCCTGGTACTGCTCGTCGGTGATTTCCGACTTGGGGCGTGTCCACAAGGCGCTGGCCTGGTTCACGCTTTCCCACTCGTCCTGCTTTACTTGTTGCTGCTTTTCTTCGTCCCACTCTTCCTTGCGCATTTGCACGGGCAAGGAGATGTGATCGGAGTAGCGACGCAGCACGTTGCGCAGTCGCCAGCCGTCCAGGAAATCGTCCTCGCCTTCACGCAGGTGCAAGGTGATGGTGGTTCCGCGCTCGGCTTTTTCAGCGGCGGCAATGGTGAACTCGCCTTCACCGGCGGACTCCCACAGCACGGCTTCCTGATCGCCACCGGCACGACGTGTCAGCACGGACACTTTATTGGCCACGATAAAGGAGGAGTAAAAGCCCACGCCAAACTGACCAATCAGTTGAGTGTCTTTTTGCTTGTCGCCCGTCAGTTGGGAGAAGAACTCTTTGGTGCCCGAGCGAGCAATGGTGCCCAGGTTGGCAATGGCTTCATCACGGGACATGCCAATGCCGTTGTCGGAAATGGTGATCGTGCGCTGGTCCTTGTCGAACTCCACGCGGATACGCATTTCCGGGTCGCCTTCCAGCAAAGCTGGATTGTCGATAGCCTCAAAGCGCAGTTTGTCACAGGCATCCGACGCATTGGATACCAGCTCACGCAGGAAAATCTCCTTGTTGCTGTACAAGGAGTGAATCATCAAATGCAGTAATTGTTTGACTTCAGCCTGAAAACCCAAGGTTTCGGACGTATTCGCAGTGTCAGTCTGGCTCATGGTGAAAAAGCAAAAAAATGGGTTGATTGCCGCACGCCAAAGCGCGCCCTATTGCAGACAGATAGGGACGACCCACCATATTTCAAGAGACGGTTCAGGCAGCCGGTCCGGATGTCAGGGCAATGACCCCGCTGATCATGATGGCGCAACCGAGCAAACTCCAGACATTGGCCTTTTCGCGCAGGACGACCATGCCCAATATCGTACCGGCCATCATGGACATTTCACGGGCGGGCGCCACCATGGACAAAGGTGCGCCCATGCTTAATGCCTGCAAGACCAGAATGTAGGACATGGGCGATAATAAACCCACTGCAGCCGCCAGTTTCCAATAAGGTTTGAACTTGACGAAGCCTGCCCGCCCCCGCTTGGCGATAAAAGGGGCCAGCATCCCCAGGCGCAACACATTGCTGAACCAGTCCAGCAGGAATGGCGAGATCAGCAGCACCTTGACGCCATAGGCATCGACCACGGTATAGGCCGCAATCAGAATCCCGGTCTGCATGCCCCAACGCACACCCGTCAGCGCTGCAGGGCTGAAAAAACGGCGCAGTCGACCTTGCGTGGCGATCAGCAAAATCCCCATCACGACCAGCAAGATGCCGAGCACTCCCAAAGGACGCACAGGCTCGCCCAGCAGGATAAAAGCACCAATGGAAGAGAGCATGGGGCCCGTACCACGGGCAATGGGATACACCACGGACAGGTCTGCAACCTGATAGCCTTTTTGCAAACTCAGGCTATAACCCATGTGCAGCAAGGCACTAAGCACCAAACAGGTAATGGTCTCGCTGGTCCAGGGCATATTGCCTTGCGTAAAGACCACCCACAGCGTGATGGGGAAATAAAACAGAATGGCAAAAAAGGAATAGGCGAATACAAAATGCGCCCCTGCCATCGCCGCCCGTTTAGATAGCAAGTTCCAACCCGCATGAATGAACGCAGCACACACCACCAACAACAAAGCGGTCCAGGACATGAGGGCTTCCACCAGCAAATAGCAAAAGAAAAACTATACGCCCCCTTCAAGGGGGAGGCCAGCCAATCACGGGCCTTTCAACGTCCCATGACAAATAAGAGACAGTACTGGACAATTCAAACATCAAGGTATGATGTTCGGCACGTATTTTGATATGGAGCCGATCATGAGCACCCTGCTGTATGTTGATTTTCCTTACCCCGGCCCTTGGGGTTCAGAGATGAGCGAAGCCATGCAAGAACTGGCGCAGTCCATCTGCCTGGAACCTGGCTTGATCTGGAAAATCTGGACCGAGAATAAAGAACAGTCCAAAGCAGGTGGCGTGTATCTATTCACCGATCAAGCCAGCGCGCAGGCTTATCTGGACATGCACAGCAAGCGGCTCAACCGCTTTGGCATCACCGGCATTGATGCGCGCTTTTTTGATGTGAACCAGCCGCTGACAGCTATCAATTCCGGTCCCTTGTCAGCCAAATAAGACACAGACAACAGACGCAAGAAAACCCGCCTGCATATCAGCAAGCGGGCTTCCATATCGATGCTTAGGCAGTCAGCTCAACGGCCTTGAAATCCACCGGAACCTCCAGCGCATTGTTGATGTAGTTGGTGAACAGGTTCAAGGCAGTCACACCGACCAGTTCCACCACCTCACCTTCGGAAAAACCGGCATCGCGCACGGCTTGTACATCGGCGGCCGAGACTTGCCCACGCTGATCCACCAGCTTGAGCACAAATTTCAAAGCGGCGGCGGTACGTGGATCATCCGACTGACCACGCTGAGCCTGGGCCAGTGTCTCCGGACTTAGGCCAGCATTGGCACCCAGCACATTATGGGCAGCCAGGCAGTATTCGCAACGATTACGGTCGGCAATGGCAACCGCCAATTGCTCGCCCAGTTTCGCACCCAGCTTGCCACCGGCAAAGGCACCGAAAGAGCCCCACATGCTGCGCAAGGCGGCGGGCGAATTGGACACCATACGGAACATGGCAGGCACGCTGCCACCAAAGGCTTTTTGAATTTCCTGCAAAGCAGGCTGGCTGGCGGCGGGAGCTTGGGCAAGGTCAGGCAATGTAAGACGCGACATGATGATCTCCTGGTGAAGTGGGCCGGGGTGGCCGGAAAAAGCTTGCAGGGATAGTGTCTCGCCAAGATCAAGATCATTGGATAAGATTAGTCCCGACAACTTACCTTTTCATCCAGACAAGGATGTTTTCATGAACCTGGATCGCCTCTCCCTTTTGCTGGAACAATTCCGTGTTCGGGCTCATTTGTTCTACAACGGCTCTTTGTGTGGCGTAACCCGCTTTGCGGCCCAACCCGGACGGGCCTTCTTGCACATTCTGCGACGCGGCCAGTTAAGCGTGCGCCACGATCCGCGCGATCCCGTGCCGGAAGTCCTGACCATTGACCGCCCCAGCCTGCTGTTTTACCCCCGTCCGCTGGAGCACGCTTTTTACGATCTGCCCAATGAAGGCTCGGATTTCACCTGTGCCACCCTGGATTTTGATGGAGGTGAGCATCATCCCTTGGCCCGCTCCCTGCCCGATCTGATTATTGTGCCGCTGGAAGAAGCGGCCGGCCTTGAACAGGCACTGGGCCTGCTCTTTGCAGAAACGGAGTCCGTGCGCTGCGGCCATCGCCTGCTGGCAGACCGTCTGTTCGAGATCGTGTTGCTGCAATTGCTACGCTGGCTGTTTGACCATCCTGATCGTTGCGAGATTCCCGTAGGCCTGTTTCGAGGCTTGTCGCACCCGCCCGTCGCACGCGCGCTGCTGGCAATTCAGGCCGATCCCGGTCGGGATTGGACCGTGCAATCACTGGCACAGGAAGCCAGGATGTCGCGCAGCGCCTTTGCCGTGCAATTCAAGCACTGGGTGGGCGACACACCGGCAGACTATCTGGCCCAATGGCGCCTGTCGCTGGCCTGCCAGCGGCTGGCACAAGGCCAATCTGCCAAACGTATAGCTCTGGATCTGGGCTATGCCAACCCCTCTGCCCTGTCCCGCCTGTTTCGGCAGCGCACGGGTCAATCCATGCGGGAATGGTTGGCCGCCCGTCAATCAGCTTGAGCGATTCTGCTCCAGCACCGCCAGAAAATTCACCAAGGCCGGGTTGGTATTGTCCGAGACATAAGCACTCATCAGCTCGGCCGCAATATCGTTTGCATCCAGCAAGGGCAGATACTCCAAGGTATCGGTGCGCAAGCGCGCCAGGGAAGCGGGAACAATAGCTGGAGCAATGCCCGCTTCAACCATGACCAGCACCGTGGGCACCATGCTTTCCTGTGCAAAGCGCGGCAGGCAGCCTGAGCGCTGCAACATGCGCTGCTGCAAGAGATGAAAGTAACGCGACTGCTGCCGCGAATACGCCACCATTTCGTAAGAGAAAGCCTGGTGCAAGGTCAGCCCCTGACTATGCTCCTGAGCACGTGGATCATCCCGCCTGACGACAAACATCATGGGTTCGGCCTCCACCAGCTGCGGGTTCAAATCGGGCACGGCAAAGGAAGGCCGAATCAAGGCCACATCCACCCGGCGCTCGTAAAGAGCCGCAGGCATATCGCTGGAGTTCATCTCGTAGATCTGAATATCCACCTGCGGGAAGTCCTGTCGAAAGCGATACAAATGCTTGGATACCCCCGCATAGGCGCTGCTGGGGGTCAGGGCTATGCGCAACATGCCAGTCTCGCCTCTGTGCACTTGCTGTACCGCTTGCAAGGTCTGCTCCAGTTCGTTGCCGATCAAGCGCAGGCGGCGCTGCAACTCCGCTCCCGCCGCCGTCAATTGCACCGTGCGTGTGGTGCGGATAAACAAGGTCGCCCCTACCTGCTCTTCCAGCCTGCGTATGGCCTGACTCAAGGGCGGCTGGGTCATGAACAAACGCTGGGCGGCTCGACCAAAATGCAGCTCTTCGGCCACCACCAAGAACATCTCGCTTAATTTGGAGTCCAGCATATGCCCGCCAATTAGGTTAAAAAACAGATCAATAACGATTATTTTTAATATTAGACAACATAATCAGCTCTTACTACCATCCGTCCTGACACTTATCAAAAACAGGGCCATACTGCACGTCACTGCGAATATTGGCCCAACGCAGGAGATAGACATGACGGTATTCAAGCATCGCGCCCCTTTACTGAGTGGCCTGCTCACACTGACTTTGTTGGGTTCCGGTTCGGCCATGGCCGACGCGGCTTACCCTTCGCAGCCCATTACGTTTGTGGTGCCCTACGCTGCAGGTGGCAGCTCGGATACCCGCTCGCGCATGCTGGCTCAAAAAATGAGCGACAGCCTGGGCGTGACAATCGTGGTGGAAAACAAGCCCGGTGCCAGCGGCAATATCGGCACCAGCATGATTGCGCGCGCCAAGCCCAACGGCTACACCATCGGCCTGGGCAACTTTGGCCCCATGTCAGTGAACAAGGCGCTGTACGGCAGTAACCTGCCTTTTGATCCTGAACAGGATTTGCAGCCCATCGCCCTGATCGAACGCGGTGCCATGGCACTGGGTGTGAACAGCAACTCGCCCTACCAGTCTCTGGCTGATCTGGTCGCCGACGGCAAGAAGAACCCCGAAAAACTCGACTACGCCTCGACTGGCGCTGGTGGTGCCTCGCACTTGCTGACGGAACAGTTCAAGGCCACCTCCGGCTTTGATGCCGTACACGTGCCTTACCGTGGTGGCGCTCCTGCATCGAACGACCTGCTGGCCGGCAATATCTCCTTCTATCTGGAATTGGCCAGCCTGTTCCTGCCCCACATGCAAATCGACAACCCACGCCTGCGCGTACTGGGTGTGACCTCGGAAGAGCGTCTGAAAGCCATGCCTGACACCCCCACCTTCAAAGAACAAGGCGTGGATCTGGTGGCCTCGAACTGGTTTGGCGTGATTGCCCCCGCCGGCTTGCCTGCTGATGTACTGGAAAAACTGAACAAGGCTGTCAACGACGCCCTGAAAGACCCCGACTACCGTCAGATTGTGGAATCCCAAGGCGCGGAAGTTGTAGGTGGCACACCTGAAGAATTTACCGCTTTTGTGAAAGAAGAAACCAAACGCTGGACCGCGCTGATCAAGGCACAGAACATCTCGATTCAGTAGTTCCAGTTCTCGCTTATGACTGCAAACCCTTCCCCTCTCGCTACGCAGGACCAGGCTATCCAGGCCTGGTCCTGGCTGGCTGATCCCGCCACCTGTATCAGCACCAATCCCACTGGCCCCTTGGCGGGCTTGAGCTTTGGTGTGAAAGATGTGCTGGATGTTCAAGGCATGCCCACGTGCTACGGCGCGCATTTCCCCAATGCGCTACCGGCCGAGCGGGACGCCGCCTGTGTCGCCCTGCTGCGTCAGGCTGGTGCCATTGCCCTGGGCAAAACCGTCACCGCCGAATTTGCCTACGCAGCCCCCGGCCCCACCCGTAATCCACTGAACCTGGAGCACACGCCCGGCGGTTCTTCCAGTGGTTCGGCAGCGGCCGTAGCAGCTGGCATGGTTGATTTTGCATTGGGCACCCAAACGGGAGGCTCCATGATGCGCCCCGCTGCGTTTACCGGCATTCTGGGTTTCAAACCCAGCTTTGGCGCGGTGCATCGCAGCGGTCTTTTCCTGTTGTGCGACAGCCTGGACACAATCGGCTACTTCAGCCGGGACTTGTCCGTGCTGCGCCGCGTGGCCACTGTCCTGCAAGGCTTGCCTGATAGTCGAGTCCCCACAGCGCCGCGCATTGGCGTGCTGGATGGCAAAGATCTGGGCCCGATCACACCCGCAGCACTGGCCGCGTTGGAACAAGGCTGTGAGCATCTGGAGCAACAAGGCGCCCACCTGGAGCGTCTGCCTGCGGACCCACAACTGAAAGAGCTGCTGATCCTGCAAGGCCAGATCATGGCTTATGAAATGGCCCGCAGCCTGCTGCCCGTCTGGCAAGCCAGCCCGGATGCCTTGCGCCCCATTACCGTGCAAGCCATCAAACAAGGCCTGGAATTGCCTGCAGCGGATTACCACGCCTGGCAGGCGCGCCGTCGCCAATTGCAAACAGAATGGCAGGAGCGTTATGGCCATTTCGACGCATTGCTGACTCCAGCGGCTCCCGGCCCGGCTCCCTATGGACTGGATAGCACGGGCTCTTCGATACTGAATCGTCCTTGGTCCTTGTTGGGCTGGCCTACCTTGAGCCTGCCCGCGCCCGGTCAAAACAGCCCACTGCCCTTGGGTTTGCAACTGATCGGACAGCCTCACCAGGACGCGGCTTTGCTGGATCTGGCATCGCTTGTCTGCCCGGCTTGACGGGTTTGAAAAGCAATCAAAAGAACTACTCTGCAACCAGCTGAAATAGAGTAAACAGCAACCATAATCATTAACAAATTCTTTAAATAACAAATATTTAGGAGTGCCTTGAGTTTTCTCAAAACACTCTTGAATATTGGCTCTGCAAACGGCCTGGCAGCGTACTAACATCAATAAGGTGTTCCCGGTGCGCTGCGTCGGAACGTTCATCACATCGCGACTACGCAGCACCCGGCTCTTTCAAACAATCCGGAAAAGACCATGCGTCGCCCTCTCTTACTGCTGCTCTCCACTTTCTTTCTGATCTGGGCTGTTGAAGCCCTGTGGCTGGCCCCCTCGCCACCGGGCGATATGCTGTGGGTGGTCCGACAAGAAGGCATGCTGTTAACCGGGATTCTGGCACTGGGCACCATGACGGCCATCATGATTCTGGCCCTGCGTCCCCGCCGTCTGGAACCCTGGTTAGGCGGCATGGACAAAGCCTACAGGCTGCATAAATGGCTGGGTATCATCGCCATTTTGCTCAGTCTGGCTCATTGGCTCAGCAAGGAATCCAAAGGTCTGATCTCGGCAGCGATCGGCACGGGAGGCCGTCTGGCCAAAACCCCGGTTCCTGAATGGGTCAGCCTGTTCAAGCCCTATGCAAAATCACTGGGTGAATGGACGTTTTACGCGCTGATTCTGATGCTGATCATCACCCTGGCGCACCGCACGATTTCCTATAAAAAGTGGTACAGCCTGCATCGCCTGATGCCAGTGGCCTATTTGATCCTGATCTTTCATGGCGTGGTACTGACGCCCCCTGCTTACTGGAGCGGTATAGGCGGCTGGGCACTGGCCATCACCATGATGATCGGGACAGCAGCAGCTGGCATCCAGTTGCTACGCAACTTGAGTTCGGCCTACCCACACACGGGCACCGTGATCTCCTGTACGTCACAAGGTGATGTGCTGGAAGTGCAATGCCGCATGGACCAATCCTGGCCAGGTCACCAGGCTGGGCAGTTTGCCTTTTTGCGTTTGAAGGGTGAATCCGAGTCCCACCCCTTTACCTTGTCCGATGCGGATCAGGACAACCAGATTGTGCGCTTTCATATCAAGCAGCTGGGCGACTGGACCCGCAGCCTGCCCGAGCGTTTGCATGTGGGCCAGAACATTGAGCTGGACGGCCCTTATGGACGCTTCACTCAGCCGGACCGCGATGACAAGGGCATTTATATCTGGGTGGGTGCGGGTGTCGGGGCCACGCCATTTCTATCCTGGTTAAGCCAGGAACATCAGGACGGTCACGCTCCCTACGCCTATCTGCAATATGCCTGTCAGCACAGCACTGACCCATTGGCTCAGGCCTTGAGCAAGGCTGCCAAAGAGCACCCGGACGTGAACCTGGAAATTTATGCCGATGGCCGTCGCTGGACGCCCAAAGAGGTGCTGCAGCATTACCAGGCCGACAAGCCTTTGCATATCTGGTTCTGTGGACCGGCTGCAATGGGCCGACAGTTGCGACGTGAGCTCAAGCAAACACTGCCTGCAAAATCCTGGACCTTGCACAAGGAACACTTCCAGTTCCGCTAAGCCTTTGCTCATCCAGCAACTGGCCTTGTTTAGAAATCAGAACAAGGCCAGTTCTGCGTATGCTGAGTGCAGCAATCCAGTGCGACTGGAACAGCCTACATATTTTGGTGAGGCGGCGTCGCCCCGAGCATAGACACAAAAAGAGTCACCAGATTGTTCTCCATGACGGCCCACTGCTCTGCAGTTTCCAACCCCATATTGTCGACCGCGCCGTGCATGCCCTGGTAGATCACCCAGGCGGTCAAATCCACGTCGGCCACAGACCAGGCACCCGCTTTCTGCCCTTCGCTCAGGATCCGGTGCAAGGGCTCGGTTACCGTATTGCGTTCGCCCTGGTAATTGCTGCGCATATGGTCTGAAAACACCAGATCATGCATCTCCAGGGTGTCTCTGTACGCCTGTACCGAAGCTCGAATCCAACAGGCCAGACGCTGCACCCAATCCTCTGCTGGCGCCTGCTCCAGCGCCCCCTGCACACGATCATGAAACTGCTGGATGAACTGCTCGCGCAGGGCAGCCAGAATCTCCTGCTTGGAGCTGAAGTAGTGATAGAACAAGCCCTTGGACATGCCCGCCCGCGACACAATTTCATCCACCGGCGTGGCTTCAAACCCTTGTTGCAGAAACAAAGTGGCAGCCGCCTCCAATAAGTCTCGGCGACGAACTTCAGAGGGTTGGGTACGAGGTGTTTTGGCAGCGGTCATGGATGTCAAAGTATCAGAAAAACCCCGACAAAGTGCCTCGTCGGGTGTCACCGCGCTATTTTAGCCAGCCTATTTATTTCTAATTGACTGACAGTCAGTCAATATTTTATAGTCGTCGATAATAATTCTCATTTATCAAATATCATGACTCGCCGACTTGCTCTAACCGTCGCTATTTACCTGGGGACTTTCATGGTCACCCTGGACATCAGCATCGTGAATCTTGCCCTGCCACGCATGCAACAAGCCTTGCAAACCGATATGGCCGGGCTGCAATGGATTGTGGACTCCTACGCGCTGTGCCTGTCCGCATTCATGTTGTCTGCCGGGCTACTGGGGGATCGCTACGGACGCAAGAAGAGCTGGTTGCTGGGCGTTCTGGCCTTCACCGTCGGTTCCATGATGTGCGCCTTGGCCGGCTCACTGAGCGCCCTGCTCTGGGGGCGTGTCGTGCAAGGCATGGCCGGGGCTTTACTTATTCCTGGAGCCTTGTCGATCCTGACCCACGCCTTTCCGGACTCCGCCCAGCGTGCCCGCGTCATTGGCGGCTGGTCTTCCTTCAGCGCCCTGGCTCTGGTACTGGGCCCGATTCTGGGCGGCGTGCTGGTCGATGTAGCCGACTGGCCTTCGATCTTCAGCCTGAATTTACCGCTGGGCTTGCTGACCCTGGGCTTGGGCATGTGGGGCATTCAGGAGTCGGCCAACCCCGAACACGCAGCTTTCGACCCTATCGGCCAACTGCTTAGTGTTATCTGGCTTGGCTCCCTGACCTATGGCCTGATCTGCGCGGGTGAGCAAGGCTGGCACGCCACCGAGACGATTCGCTCTCTGGTCGTGGCAGCGTTCACCTTCGTGGCATTTATCTATGCCCAAACCCGCGTCGCCCGCCCTTTGCTGCCTTTAAGCCTGTTTCGGGACTACCGCTTCAGCACCGCCAATATCGCCTCCTTTGTGCTGGGCTTTGCCGCCTATAGCAATGTGTTTTTCCTGTCCCTGTTCTTCCAGAACGCCCTGGGCTGGAGTGCCACCCAAACCGGCTGGGGGCTGGCTCCCCAGTTCATTGGCATGGCCGTGCTGGCCTCCCGTTTTGGAGCCTTGAGCCAGCGCTTTGGATTGAAGTTGATCCTGACTACGGGCTTTGGCCTGATGGCTACCGGTTCCTGGTTGATGATGGTGCTGCAACCTGGAGCTTCCTACTGGATGGCCGGTTTCGCATTGGCCGTACTGGGCATTGGCATGGGCTTGTCGGTACCGGCGTGCAGTACCTTGGTCATGAATCTGGTGCCGCGTGAGCGTTCCGGCATGGCATCAGCCACCACCAATGCCATCCGCCAAACCGGAATGACCTTGGGCGTTGCCCTGCTGGCTTCCTTGATGAGCCAAGGTGCCGTCAGCTCCTTGGCCAGTCGTCTTGATCCGGTCAATCCCATGCTGGAACAGGCACAACAAATTATCATCTCCGGTCAGGTGAATCTGCCTGCCTCAGCAGATTCCTTGTTCTGGATGCAAGCCATCCAGCACGCCTGGGCAGACGGCTTTCACCGCGTTATGTTCTGGGCCGGATTGCTGGCCGTCTTCAGTCTGGTTCTGCTGCTGCGTCTGCGTTTGCCTCGTGTACAGGCTGTTCCTGCCGCTGCGGTGGAACTGCATTAAGCCCAGCTTTTGCAGACTGGATTTACAATAGCGCATGGACAAATTACGACTGGATAAATGGCTCTGGGCAGCTCGCTTTTACAAGACGCGCAGCCTGGCTTCCGAGGAGATCACCAAAGGGCGGGTTTTGCTGAATCAGCAAAGCACCAAGCCTGCCCGCGAAGTCTCAATCGGTGATGTGATTACCCTGCGCAAGGAAACTCCTGCCATGGAGGTTCACGTCACCGCGTTAAGCGGTGTACGTGGCCCCGCGCCGCTTGCTCGCCAGCTGTATCAAGAGACGGAAGAAAGCAGCACACGACGCTCGCAGGCCGCCGAACAACGCCGTCTGGCACCTGAACCTGCACTGGACTTTGATGCTGGACGTCCGACCAAGAAAGATCGTCGTCAGATGCAGTTGCTGCGGGGGAAATAGACCGCTCCCTGCTCGTACTTCGCGGTATAGAAAAAGCCCTGCCAAGCTGCCCTGCCTGGCAGGGCTTTTTTTATGATTCGTTCTTTCGATGAGTCTATCGCCAGCGTTTCACGGCGATCTGCACAGGGACTAACAACCCGCTCCTGCTTGCCTCTTCCCCGCCGGTCTACCTGCTTATGCTGCAAGCCCCTGCACTGCTTTTGAGCACCCCACAAAACGTCTGCACTCCCGTCCGCTAAAGCATCTGCCGATGCAGAAAACCTTCAACTAAAAACCTTAAAAACAACGCTGCAAACCCTTTTTGATATATCAGATTGCACTTTTATATATCAATAAAATCAAGGGTTTACACCATTGATCGCGCTTGCAACAAAACGCTATAAACCTAAAACAATTACATGCAAACGCATTCAAAAAAATGCAAGGAGACAGGAAAATGAAAATCACGGCAGTACGCGCGATTCCCTTGAACGTGCCTTTTCAATTCGATAGCGCGGGCATCCAAAAACCCACCAACCTGGCCATCTGCCATGTGGAAATCGAGACCGATGAAGGCATCACCGGCTATGGACTTAGCGCCATTACCGAAGAGCACCCTGTTGCCAGCACCATCAACGATATTCTGGCCAGCGACCTGATCGGGCAAGACCCCTTGAACACCGAGCGCCTGTGGGATCGCATGTACTGGAACGTGTGCCCTCGTGGTCAGACGGGCTATGCCATGCACGCCATCTCTGCGTTGGACATTGCCTTGTGGGACATCAAGGGTAAAGCCCTGGGTCTGCCCGTATGGAAACTGCTGGGTGGTGCCCGTGAAAAAGTACCGGCCTACGCGACCTTCGGCTTTGCTTTCCTGGGCGAAGAAGAGCTGGTTAAAGTCGCGCGCGACTGCGTGGATCAAGGCTTCAAGGGCCTGAAGATGGTGGTAGGCCATCACGGCTTGCAACGTCGCGACGAACCCCGTCCCCTGGCCGACCTGATCCGCCAGGACATGCGCCGCATGAGCCTGGTACGAGAGGCCATCCCCGCCGACATTCCGCTGTACATCGACGGCAATTGCAGCCTGGACTATGTGCACGCCAAAGCCATCGCCCGCCATGCCCGTGATCTGGACGTCGGCTTTTTTGAAGAACCCATTACCCAGAACGACACGGGCCGCTTGCGCGAATTGCGTCAAAGCACTGGGATCACCATTGCCGCTGGTCAAAACGAAGGCCAGTCCTACCGCTTTCGGGATCTGTTGATGCAGCAGGCTGTCGACATTCTGCAGCCCAACGTGCTGATTTCTGGAGGTTTCACCCAGTCCCGCAAGATCTTCGCTCTGGCGGAAAGCTTTAACGCGTCCGTCGCCAATGGCGGGGCGTTCCCCTCCCACAACGGTCACCTGCACTGCGGATTGCTCAATGGCGGCGATGTGGAATGGCACCTGGCCGCCAGCGCCATGATGGCCGAGATCTACACCGGCCTGCCTCAGCCCGAACAAGGCTGGCTGCGCATGCCCGACGCCCCCGGCCTGGGGCTGACACCACGACAAGATCAAATCGACAAGCTGCGCAGCAACCCCGGCAGCCTGGGCTCCGGCAAAGGCTGAAACCGACGACTACCGAGGAGGTAAAAAACATGAAACCCTGGTCCCGTGTTGTACTTGCCCTCAGTTTTATCTTTGCTGCCGCGCCCCAAAGCTGGGCAGCTCCCCCCGCCTGGGCCGAACGCCCGGTGCGACTGATCGTCCCTTCTGCCGCGGGTGGTTCGGGCGACACCCTGGCTCGTCCTCTGGCCGAAGCTCTGGGCAATGAAATAGGTCAAACCGTTGTTGTAGAAAATAAAGGAGGTGTAGGCGGCGTGCTGGGTGCCAGCATGGTGGCCAACTCCAGCCCCGCCGACAATCAGCTCTTGTTTGGTGCCGTGCATCACATGATTGCACCTGCCGTGTTGAAGAACTTCCCCTACGACACACGCAAGGACCTGAAAGCCGTCACCCTGATTGCCGCCATGCCCAATGTGCTGGTGGTGAACGCCAATTCGCCCTATCACAGCGTGGACGACCTGCTGGCCGCCGCCAAGCAAGGCGCTGGCGTGAACTATGGCACCAGTGGCGTAGCCACCATGCTGCATCTGATGGCCGGCAAGCTGGAAAAGAAATCCGGCACCACCATGACCGCCGTGCACTACAAAGGCAGCGGCCCGGCTGTCATGGCGCTGATCAGTGGCGATCAAGTGGACTTCATGTTCGAGACCATGCCGTCGGCCGTGGCGCAGATACGCAATGGTCGCCTGCGCGCCCTGGCCGTATCCAGCCCGGAACGCGCTCCTGCCTTGCCGGATGTTCCCACGCTGAAAGAACTGGGCATGGATGAGATCAGTGCCCAGACCTGGTACGGGATTTTCATGCAAGGCGATGTACCGGATGCCACCGTGCAAAGCGTGGCAGACAGCATTCACCGTGCCTTGAATACCGACAAGATCAAGGAAATCTGGGAAGGGAACGGCGCGACCCTGGTCACCAATAGCCCGGCCGAATTCACGGTCTATGTGGATCAGCAGTTGAACTATTGGGCCGACTCGGTCAGTGATCTGGGGCTGAGCAACTTCTAACTCTAAAAACTGCAACTCACCTTCAGGGCTGCCACTGGCAGCCCTTTTTCTTGAGCCTGTCCTGCCCCTGCTGCTTCGCGTTATGCTGTGGCACCATCTACAGCAAACCATAGCCATGTCCAGCCTGTTCCACCCCTTTGAAAAGCTTGCCGCCCAACTCCTGCCCCATAGCAGCACCAGTCACAACGACGGCTCCCACGACCAATCGCACTTGCAGCGCGTCTGGAAGAACGTCTGTGCGATTCAGGAAAAAGAAGGTGGGGATCTGCGGATTTTGCTGGCAGCAACGGTGCTGCACGACTGCGTGGCGGTAGAGAAGAATTCGCCATTGCGCTCTCGTGCTTCCACCCTGTCGGCGGAGCAGGCACGACACATTCTGACCAGGCTGGGATGGTCAGAGCAGGACTGTGAAGCCGTGGGCCAAGCAATTCAAAGCCACAGCTTTTCAGCAAACATCCCGCCCGTCAGTCTGGAGGCCCGCATCTTGCAGGATGCAGACCGGCTGGATGCCATTGGCGCTTTAGGGATAGCTCGCTGCTTCTATACAGCGGGGCGAATGGGCTCCAGCTTGTATGAGCCGGAAGACCCAAAAGCAGAGACTCGTCCTCTGGATGACAAGCGCTACGCGCTGGATCACTTCCCGGCCAAATTATTCAAATTGGCCGAGGGTTTTCAGACTGAACGGGGGCAAGCAATCGCACGTGAGCGACACGCGCGGATGGAACGGTTTATAGAGGAAATGCTGGGGGAGCTGTAATCCCTAGCCCCTTTTACAACTCCGTATATTTCTTGTTCGTCCCCCGCACTTTGTCAGCGGGGTATTTCCGGGCGTTTTTTACCAGCTTGTTGGTAACAGCCTCATTCATATCCACACCCAGAACGAAGGCCAGACGGCTCAGGTAGATTTGCACGTCAGCCAGTTCATCGCGCACGGCTTCAGCAGTTTTCGGGTCTTTGCCTGCTTCGCGGGACTGGTCTTCTGTCAGCCATTGGAAGATTTCGATCAGCTCGCCCACTTCGTTGGTCAGGGCCATGGCCAGATTTTTGGGGCTATGGAACTGGTCCCACTCACGCTCGCGGGCGAACTGGGCGACGGCCTCGTTCAGGCCAGTCAAATTCATCAAGGGGCGTTTTGAGTCTGTCATTACGTACTTCACTCTAAAAATTTCAATCCAGCGACAGACTCACACAAGGGCCGGGGGGATGGCAAGTCTGTTTACGATCTCGCAGCCGTTTGCAGGCTCATCATCAGGCGGTCCAATGCGTTGGCAAACTCACGCCGGTCGGCCTGGCTAAAGGGGGCCGGGCCTCCGATATCCACTCCAGTGCTACGCAGCTCTTCCATCATGTCGCGCATGGCCAGGCGCTCGCCTATGCTGTTGGCGTCCAGGCGTTCGCCCCTGGGTGTCAGGACCAGAGCTTTACGCTCCAGCACCTGGGCAGCCAGAGGGATATCGGCAGTAATCACCAGATCTCCCACGCTGGCGTGCTGGACGATGTAGTCGTCCGCCACGTCAAAGCCCCGTGCCACCTGCACCGCCCTCAACCAGGGCGATGGCGGGGTGCGCAGCATCTGATTCGCCACCAGGATCACATGGCGACTCCAGCGCTGCCCGGCGCGGTACAGAATCTCTTTGATGACTACGGGACAAGCGTCCGCATCGACCCAAATCTGCATGGGTTACAGGCCCAGAGTTTGAGCCAGCAGCCGATCAATGACCTCATTGGTCGAGACGCCTTGCTCGGTAGCACGAGCGCGCACGGCATCAATAACTGGCTGGGTCAGCTTGACGGGGAAGGACACCAGGCCAGCAGCCTGATCCAGACGACGTTGTTCGCGCCGATCGGCCACGGCGGAGTCACCTGCAAAGCGTTGTGGCGTACCCGCTTTTTTTACATTGCTCAGCAGTTTGACGGCGCTGAGTTTTTCCATATCGGTGCGTTTCATCGGATTTCTTTATAAGAATGGGCTGGTTCGCTCACGGTAAGCGAACAATACGGCGACAAGGCCGTTAGCCGGTATGGCTGGCATACTGCGCAGCTTGCAGGAAAATGTCCAGGCTTTTTATGTATAAGCCCTGATAATCAAAGCTTTAGTTTCTGTAAGCAGCCACCGCCCGGCCCTACACCTAACCACCAGTCACCAGTCACCAGTCACCAGTCACCAGATCAGCATGCGCAAAAAAACCCGCCGTAGCGGGTTTTTTATTGGCCTGATCGTATCAGTCCTGACGTGCAGTCACTTCTACCAGGTGGTAGCCGAACTGAGTCTTGACGGGGCCTTGCACAACGCCAACGGGGGCGCTGAACACAACCTGATCGAACTCGGGCACCATTTGGCCACGGCCAAATGTTCCCAGCTCACCGCCCATGCGGGCCGATGGGCAGCTGGAATTTTCCTTGGCCACCTGAGCAAAGTCAGAACCACCTTCGATAGCGGCTTTCAGTTCGTTCGCTTTCTCTTCGGTGCTGACCAGAATGTGGCGTGCGGAGGCTTGTGCCATGGTGTACTCCTTTTTTTAGAAAATCGTTTGAGCTTAACCCAGAACCATGCCGGAAGCGAAGCCCCCGGCACCGGTTCTACACCTGCTGTTTCAATTTCAGGCTTGGGCAGCTTTCTTGCGCTTGGCCGCGGCAATGCCATGACCCAGGGCAACGATCAGCAAGGCACCCACCACTTCAGCAATCAGCTTGGTGCTGGTGGAGGCTTCACCAAAGAACTCGATGAACTTCACGTCGGTCACGATCATGCCACCGGCAATCCAGCCCAGCAGCGCGGCGCCTAAGGTCACCACGATAGGGAAGCGATCGATCAGCTTCAGAACCAGGGTGCTGCCCCAGATAATGATAGGCACACTTACGACCAGACCAAAGACAACCAGACCGATCTGATGATCCGGATCGGCGGTTTGCGCCGCACCGGCAATGGCGATCACGTTGTCCAAGCTCATCACAAAGTCGGCAATGATGATGGTTTTAACAGCTTTCCACAGGGTGGCACTGCCTTCCACATTACCGTGGCCTTCATCTTCAGGGATCAGCAGTTTCACACCAATCCAGACCAGCAACAAGGCACCGACCACTTTCAGGTAAGGCACGGCCAGCAAGGTCAGGGCAAAGGCAATCAGGACGACGCGCAGGCCAATGGCACCGGCCGTACCCCACAAAATACCTTTGACACGTTGTTTGGCAGGCAAGTTACGGCAAGCCAAAGCGATAACCACGGCGTTATCGCCCCCCAGCAATATATCGATCAGGATGATCTGAAATACTGCCGCCCAACTCATTGTTTGCAAAAACTCCATCATGTGTAAGACCGCCTTTTCATATTGTTTGATTAAAAGCTGACGACCATCTTGCATGACTGTACAACGAGAAAATGACGACTCGTGTACAAAACAAAAATGGCCTGATCCATTAAGGGCACAGGCCATATCGTTTTTAGAGGATACACCTTGCCCTTTAATGGCAAGGTCTTGCTTGCAACCCTAAGGTTGCCCGGGCACCGGGAACGTGTGCAAAAAACACAGATTGCCGTGATGACGATGCGCCGGAAAGTAAGCTACTCCCCCTGATAGTTCGCAAGTATAACGATCTTGTATGAAACAACAAAGCTTTTCGCCGGACATGACGATTTTTCGGTGCAAGTTCCGGATCGACGTTGCAAGCTGGCCTCACGCCCCGATAGGCCCTGAATAAAGCGCCATTGAGTTAATGAGAACTATTTGCAATAATTTGCTTTTTGTCATTCAAGCTCCTTGCCCCCATGTCCAATTCGGACCTCTCCCGCAAAAGCTGGCTGGCCTATTATGGCGAGTTCATGCAGTCCTGCCTGCGCCGCTTTGGCGGTGCCGCGGACGCGGAAGACGTCGCCCATGATGCGGTAGAGGCCCTGCTTCGAAAAGATCAGAAAACACTGACAGCGGCCCATGCCCGCAATTTTCTGTACAAGTCCGCGCGCCATCGGGCCATTGATCTGTGGCGTCGCAACAGCCGCTTCCAGCACCTGGCCTGGGACGAGCTGCATGAAGACGCTCACCCCATCACCGACGGTGCCGATGCCCACGCCAGTGCGGAGCAAGTGCGCCACGCCCTGGTTGCGGCCCTGGAAGCGTTGCCTTTGAATCACCGACGGGTTTTTGTCTTGAATCGCATCGAAGGCTGGACCCAGCCTGAAATTGCCCGTCATCTGAAACTGTCCATTGCCAGCGTGGAGCGTTATATTGCGCTGGCCAGCCAGTTTATCCGCGAGCGCCTGCGCGATGAGTTCTGAATCCCCTTTCTCCCCCAGTGATGCCACCTCCCCCGCCGAAGCCGCCGCCCAATGGTCGGCCCGCCTGCATTCGGGCCGCTTCAGCCCGGCTGACGAGCAAGCGCTGGAGGAGTGGTTGCAGGCTGACCCGGAAAACGAGCGCGAATTTATGGCGGTGGAGCAGTTAAGCTCCCTGGCCAGCACGCTGGACAAGGATTTGGTCAAGCTGCTGTATGGCGGCAAAGTGCCCCAGCGGCCCGATCTGCGCCGCCGCAAACTGATCCGTAATACCGGCGCCCTGGTCGCTGTCGCGGGCTCTGCCGGTTTGGCAGGCCTACTACTCGGCCCCCAGGCTGTGTACGCCGCTAGCCTGCAAACACGTGTGGGCGAGCGCCGCTGGGTTCCTCTGCCGGACGGCTCCAGCCTGGAGCTGAATACCGCCACCCAAGCCGAGCTGCGATTTTATGAAGACAGCCGTCATCTGGACCTGATTCAGGGCGAAGTGATGTGCGCGATAGCCTCCAGCCCGCAGCGCCCTTTCATCGTCAAAGCAGGCAATACGGTGGTACGCGTTACCGGCACCAGCTTTACGGTTCGCCGCGATGCCGAGCAAGTCAAAGTGCTGGTCGAAAGCGGTAGTGTGGAAGTGTCCAGCGGCCGCTGGTGGAACCGCCAGACCCGGTATCTGGCCGCTGGCTCTGGCGCCACCGTTTCCGTTCAGGATGGGCTCAGTATTCAACCCGAGGTCGATGTGGCCGCTGCCACCGCCTGGCGGCAAGGACGCCTGATTGTGCGGGACCTGTCCTTGTTCGAAGTCGTTGCTGAAATCAACCGCTATCGCGAGCATCCCATCCGCATTGCTGACGGCAGAATCGGCCAGCAGCGTGTCACCGCGTCCTTCCTGCTGGATGAACAAAGTGCGGTGCTTCAAGCCCTGCAACAGATCCTGCCACTGCAGGCCAAGACACAAGACGATGGCAGTGTCCTGCTGAGCAGCGTCTCGTAATTACAATTAGTTTCAAATAAATCGATTCAGGCTGAGGGGTTTAGTAAGACTGACTCGTATTTAGATTCAGCGTTCCTCAACATCGCGTTTGACGAACATCTCTGAATCCGGGCGTCGCCCTGCTCGCCCCTACCCTGAATCTGCACCGTGAACCGAACCGCTTTCCTACCCCGCCTGCGCCCCGTCCTGCTCGCTTTGATGATGGCCAGTGCCAGCACCCCTGCCCTGGCCCAAGACAATCCTGTCCCTATCCACATTCCGGCCCAGCCCTTGTCCGAAGCGCTGCTGAAACTGGCCGAGCAAACTCAGCTTCAGGTGTTTTTCTCGCCCTCACTGGTGCAAGGTCTGAGCACAACACCGATTCAAGGCCGCATGCGCCCGGAAGAGGCCCTGCGCAGCCTGCTGCAAGGTTCCGGTCTGGAGTACCGGCGCGAGAACAACACCATCACCCTGTCGCGCCCCAATACGGACGCCACCATGCTGGACCCGGTGCGCGTCGTGGGCCGTCGCCTGCCCGTGACGGAAGGCAGCCAGACCTATGCCAGCCACGGCGCGACCACCACGGCCACCAGGCTGAACATGACGCTACGCGAAACACCACAAACTGTCAGTGTCATGACGCGCCAGCGTATTGAGGACCAGTCACTGGACAATATCGGCAGCGTGCTGCAACAAGCGCCCGGTATTTCCATCCAGCACATAGGCAGCGACCGCTACACCATCTACTCGCGTGGCTATGCTATCGACAACTATCAGCTGGACGGCCTGTCCACACTGTCCGATATCGTCAGCCAGAACATCCCACAGGGGCTGGCGGATATGGCGATTTATGACCGCGTGGAAGTGCTGCGTGGTGCCTCTGGTTTGCTGGCTGGTGCAGGCGAGCCATCTGGCGTCGTCAATATGGTCCGTAAACGTCCGACAGCCGATTTTCAGGGCCATGCTGAAGTGAGCTACGGGTCATGGGATCAGATGCGCGCTCAAGTAGACCTGGGCGGCCCGATTAACGAGAACGGCAGCCTGCGCGGCCGTCTGGTTGGAGCCCATCAGGAAGGCAACAGCTATATGGACTACTTCACAACTAAAAAAGATGTGGTCTACGGCATACTTGAGGCCGACATTACGGACACCACGCTTGTCACCTTGGGGATGGATTATCAAAAAAATGATCCGCGCGGCTCCTCTGGCTCCGGCTTTCCTTTGTTCTACGACACCGGCGAACAGACCGATTTTGATATTTCCACCAATGCAGGGGCTCGTTGGAACACCAATACACTGGAGTCTCACAACACCTTTGTGAAACTGGACCAGCAACTGGGGGCAGACTGGTCACTGGCCATGTCCCTGAATTACCTGAAGGCCCGTCGAAGCGGGAAAAGCGCGGATGCTTCCTGGGGCTATCCCAACCGTGAAACGGGCGACGGCGTGCAGCTTTACGGAGGTGTTTCAAATGCCACACAGTATCAAACCAGTTTTGATATTCACGCAAAAGGCCCTTTTCAACTATTTGGACAGGACCACGAACTGATCGTCGGCTTTAATTCGTCACGCTACAAGAATCGCCATGACACCATGGACGACGATATCGAAGGCACCTCCATCAATCTCCACGACTGGAACAACAACCCGGCCTTACCCCATACAACTGGAGAAAAGCTGTTTGACTATGATCTGACCGTCAAACAGTACGGTGGGTATTCGGCGCTACGCCTTAAACCCAGCGACAAGCTGGCTGTCATTTTGGGGGGCCGCCTCAGCAATTACCGCTACAGTCTTTCCCAAAGCTATCCTGACCCTGGTATGCAGCGCTTTAACAGCCTGAAAACCATGCACGAAGACAATGTCTTCACCCCATATGCCGGCATTGTGTACGACCTGAATGAAGAGCATTCGATCTATGCCAGCTACACCAGCATCTTCAAGCCACAAAGCTATCGCGACCGTAGCGGCAACTTTCTGGACCCGCGCAAAGGCGATAACTACGAAATCGGCCTGAAAAGCGAAATGCTGGACGGCCGCGTGAACAGCAGCATTGCGCTGTACGAAATCCGCCAGGACAATCTGGCCGTGGCCGACAGTGGCTTTATCGTGCCGGGTACCGAGCGCGAAGCGGCCTACACGGCGGTCAAAGGCGCCAAGACCCAGGGCCTGGATATGGAAGTGACGGGCGAGCTGCTCGATGGCTGGAACATGGCCTTTAGCTACACCTACAGCCAGACCAAAGACGCCCAGGGCGAGCGCATCAAAACCCTGGTGCCACGCCATATGGCCAAGCTGTGGACCACCTACCGCCTGCCCGGCAGCTGGAATCGCCTGACGATTGGGGGTGGTGTGAACTGGCAAAGCCAGATCCATTTCACCGCCACACCGTGGGATTTGGGCAAGACTGTCACCGGAGAACAAAGCAGCTACGCCGTCGTCAACCTGATGGGCCGCTACGACTTCAGCAAGCAATTGACGGCCACCTTGAACGTCAACAATCTATTCAACCGCGAGTACCTGAGTGCGCTGGATCAGACCTTCTACACCGGCTATTACGGTGCGCCGCGTAATGCCATGCTGAACCTGCGTTATTCCTTCTAATCACGTGAAAGCGGCTACCAGGCAAACAGCCCCCGTAACCTGGAAAATAATCCAGGCCTCGGGGGCCACTGCGGGTTTGCTGATCACTTCAGCCTTGTGCCAGCGTTGCTGAACCCTGAAGGCTTACACGCACTTCAGGGCACTCAAATCCCCCGTATACGGAAAGCGCAATTCCTCGTAGCCAAAGGGCTGAAAATGCACCGTCAAACCATCTGCGTTGGGCAAGATAAGCGCGTAACTGGCAGGCTCGAAAGTCGATGTTGCGGCCCCCTCGCGCTCCAGATCCAGTTCGTGCTGATGGTTGGTGCCATTGACCGTCACAAAATGCAGGCCGTTCCACACACCGCTGGCGCAGCGATGCACGTGACCGGAGAACAAATGCACGGGCGCGGGATGAGCCTTGAGCAAAGGCAATAAATCCGACGCATTACTCATACGCAGCCAATCCATGGACGGATACTGCAAGGCAGGTAAAGGATGGTGCGAAAACAGCATGACCGGCCCGCTATGCGCGGCCAGCTCCTGCTGCAACCATTGCAGACGCCGCGTACACAAAAAGCCGTTGGTATAGCCGTCCTCCAAGGTATCCAGGTAGATCAGGCGCCAATCGCCCAGGGTCTCGGCATGCTGTACAAAGCCGGGTAAATCGGTCGTGGCCTGCGGAAATACACTGTGAAAAGCGCTGCGGCTGTCGTGGTTGCCCATCATCAAACGTACAGGCGGAATCAAATCCTGCAAGCCTTCACACAGCCGCTCGTATGCGCGTGGATGACCGGCGTGGGTCAGGTCGCCCGTCAACACGCACAAGTCTGCATCGGCATGATGACGATTGACGTGCTGCACACAACTACGCAAACGATCCAGAGGGTCCGAGCCAAACAACAGGCCATCGGGCGGGGTAATGTGCAGGTCCGAAAACTGGATGATCTTCATCAGAATTCCTTAACGAATGCCGGCGCGTAAAAAGGCCTGCATGAACTGCTTTTGAAACAGCAAAAAGCCCAACAAAAGCGGCAAGATAGTCATTAATGTGGCGGCACTGATCAGGGAGATACTGACCCCGCTTTCCGGTGCGCCAAACAGGGATAAACCTACGGTCAAAGGACGGGTATGGTCAGAGCTGCTGATCACCAAGGGCCATAGAAAATTGTTCCAGTGCGTAGACACCGACACCAGGGCATAAGCCAGGTACACAGGCTTGACCAACGGCACGTACACTCGCCAGAGCACACCCAGGCGGCTGCATCCTTCCAGTCGCGCCGCATCCTCCAGTTCACGCGGCACTTGCTTGAAAGCCTGGCGCAACAAGAACACGCCAAAGGCACTGGCCATATAGGGCACACCCATGCCCCAGACCGTGTCCGTCCAGCCCAGCAAGGCCACCATGCGGTAGTTCTCCACAATCAGCACTTCGGGCAGGATGAACAACTGCAAAAGCAGCAGCATGAACAGAAACTGGCTGCCAAAGAAACGAAAGCGGGCAAAGGCATAAGCGGCCAGGGTGCACAGCACAAACTGTCCGAGCAGAATGGTCAGCACCAGCACGGTGGTGTTGAAGATGTAGCGCAACCAGGGCGCACGGTCCCAGGCGGCTGCAAAATTACTAAAGGTCCAGCCTGCGCTCCAGTCAAAACTCAAGGCGGCGGACGGGTCGCGAAATGCAGCCCAGCAGGCGTATAGCAAAGGGGCAATCCACAGCAGGGCCAGCGCATGTGCCCCCACCGTATCCAGAGATGGCAAACGCAAGCTGCGGCCCGGAGCAGTCAAAACAGTGTCCATGTTCATCACTGGTAGTGCACGCGTCGTTCAGCGTAGCGAAATTGAAAGATGGCGACAGCACCCAGCCCCAACAAGAGCACAACTGTCAGCACGGCGGCACTAGGCGTATCCATATAGGCAAAGGCGGTTTCCCAGATCCAGTACAGCATCAGCTTGGAGGCATTATTGGGGCCGCCCTTGGTCAAGATAAACAAGTGATCAACCAGCTTGACCGAGTTGATCAGCGCGTTGATCAAAATGAACAGGGTCGTGGGTGCCAGCAAGGGCAAGAGCACACGGCGGCCATACTGCCAGCGGGTCGCGCCTTCCAGACGAGCGGCATCGCGCAGCTCCGGCGGAATGGTTTGCAAGGCCGCCAGATAAAAGATCATGAAAAAACCGGCTTCTTTCCAGATCGTCACCACCATGACCGCGCCCAGGGCGGTTTGCGGCTGGCCCAGCCAGTTGGTGGCCCCGGCGCCAAACAGCTTGGCAATCTGATCCAGTAAACCCAGATCCGGTGTGTAGAAAAACAGCCATAGATTGGCGGCGGCAATCATGGGCAGCATGGTGGGCGTGAAGTAAGCACAACGCACCCAGGCCCGCATACTCATGGCCCGGTTGGCCCACAAGGCCATCAACAAAGCCAGGGCCATGGACACCGGAATCACAATGGCGGCATACCAAAGATTGTTCTTCAGAACCAGCCAGAACGTCGGGTCAGCCAGCATGGCATCGTAGTTGTCCATGCCCACAAACTGGGCCGGACGACGCGCCGTGCCTTTACTCAACAAGCTGGACCAGAACGTGTGCAGCGCCGGGATAAAGGCAAACACGCTTAGCAGCACAAACAGCGGCGTTAACAAGAGGTAAGCAAATACCCACTCTTTACGCAGCACACGCAATGGTTCAGCCATTCCTGCACCTGCTTAGTTGAAAGGACGCAGCAGACGGTCTGCGGCAGCCTGGGCTTCGTCCAGAGCGGCCTTGGGCGTCTTGGCATTAGTCAGCACGGCTTGCACAGCGTTGGACAACAGTTCACGTACACGTGCTGTCTCGTAAGTGGCAAACTCGGGCGAAGCTACGGCCAACTGATCGCGGGCAACCACAGCCTGCGGGAACGTTTTGGCGTACTCGACCAGAGCAGGCGTTTCGTAGGCGGCAGGGCTGACACCGACATAGCCCGTAGCCATGGACCACTTGGCGGCACGCTCAGGGGCCGTCATCCAGCGCACAAAATCCAGAGCCGCTTTCTTCTGTTCCTCGTTCGCGCCCTTGAACAGGTAGAAGTTGCCACCGCCGGTAGGCGAAGCCGCTTTTTCCTTGGCGGGCAGCATGGCAACACCAAAGTCGAACTTGGCTTCATTCTTCACCGCAGTCAGGTTGCCCGTGGTGTGCCACATCATGGCGGTCTTGCCTTGGACAAAAGCCTGGCGCAGCGTGCCCCATTCAATGGTGCCAGTGGGGCTGACTTTGTTCTTGTAGGCCAGGTCGTGGAAGAACTGCAGCGCCTCCACCGACTTGGGGTCATTGAAGTAAACCTGCGTGCCTTCTTCATTCATCAGCTGACGGCCATTTTGCAAGGCCATGGCCTGGAACATCCAGTAGGGGTAGCCCGTCGACGGAATCATCAAGCCGTGATGCTGGTCATTAGTCAGTTTCTGGGCGGTTTGCACCAGCTCGTCCCAGGTCTTGGGAGCTTGATCCGGATTCAGGCCTGCAGCGCGAAACATGTCCTTGTTGTAGAACATGACGATGGTGGAGCGCTGGAACGGAATGCCCCAGACCTTGCCTTCCAAGGTGCCGTTAGCCATCAAGGCGGGATAAAAGCTTTTCAGCCAATCCTGGCTGGTGGCGTCCTGAGCCACATCGCTAAAGGCTTCAACCAGGCCTTGTTCCACCAGATCATGCGTATCCAGTGCGCCCAGTACAGAAAGCTGCACCGGCTCGCCCGCACGCAGGGCCGACAAGGCACGTACACGGGTTTCATCGTAGTTACCGGAGTAGACAGCTTTAACGGTGACTTCCGGGTTTTGGGCCTGATAGTCCTTGATCATTCCATCGACCACATCGGTCAGCGGCCCCCCTACGGCAATGGGGTAATACATGGTCAATTCCACCGCGCTATGGGCATTGGCGCCCAGGCCCATCAACAGGGCGCTGGAGGTGGCAAGCAGACAATTCTTCAACATGGGTAGACTCGCAGTACGTTTAGGGAAGAACAGCAGGAGGAACAGCGAAAGGAGCAGCAGTCAGAGCATCCGCAGACGGCAGGCGAGCCCCGCTGTCCTGGTTAAAGTAAAAAGCGTGAACAGGGTCCCAGCTCAAGCCACAGCGAGCACCCGCCTCGACGCTGCGGCTGTGCGGCGCGCGCACGATCAGGGTGTGGCCATCGTCAAGCTGCACATACACATAGGCATCGGCCCCCTGAAACTCCTGGTGCACCACGGTGGCAGCCACATACTGCTCGCCCGCTTCGTGCAAGTTCAGGTTCTCCGGGCGCACGCCCACCAGCACACGATGCGGCTGGTCGTACTGACGGCGCGAGGGCCACAACTCCAAGGGCACGTGGTCACTGTGAATCATCATCATGGGTGGGCTGCCGATAAAGCCGGCGGTAAAGACGCTATTGGGCTGCCCGTACAGGTCCTGGGCACTGCCCTGCTGCTCGATGTGTCCAGCGTTAAGCAGCACCACGTGATCGGCCATGCCCATGGCTTCGGTCTGATCGTGGGTGACGTACACCACGGTCAAACCCAAGCGTTGCTGTAGAGCACGGATTTCATGGCGCACGGTGTGACGCAGCTTGGCATCCAGGTTCGACAGCGGCTCGTCCATCAGGCAGATACGATGGCCCGACACAATGCTGCGCGCCAGGGCTACACGCTGCCGCTGCCCGCCCGACAACTGGCCGGGCTTGCGCTCTTCCAGACCTTCCAGATTGGTCAGCGCCAAGGCTTCACGCAAACGCTCTTTTTGCTGCTGACGATCGGCACGGCGTACTTGCAGGCCGAACAAGATGTTGTCAGCCACATTCAGATGCGGGAACAGGGCGTAGGATTGGAACACCATGCTCAAGCCACGCTTGGCGGGCTCCAGATAGGTGGCATCCTGCCCATTAATAAAAAGACGCCCCTGATCGGGGGTTTCCAGCCCGGCAATAATGCGCAGCAAGGTGGACTTACCGCAGCCCGAAGGCCCCAGCAAGGCCGTAAATTTACCTTCCTGAATGGACAGGTCCATTTGCTTGAGCACGGCCTGTTCGCCCCAGGCTTTGCCTATGCCTTGCAGCTCGATAGCGGCGCGATTCATGCCTGCACCTCGTCAGCGATCACGATCTGAACACGCGCAGGAATTTGCTCGCGGTAAGGTTCGGGAATAGGCTGGTCGCTGACCAGAATATCCACATCATCCAAAGAGCCACTGCGCACAGGAGCACGACGGCCAAATTTGGTGTGATCCAGCACCAGGATCCGCACCCGACAATTGCCGCGCAGGGCTTTGTGGCAATCGGACTCGGCCATATCAAAGTCCAGCAAAGCACCGTCCGAGTCAAAGCCCCCTACCCCGGACACGCCAAAGTCCGCCTTGAAGCTGTTGAACAGGCGTTCGGCGCCGGGGCCCAGAATTTCGGGGTTGGGCTGACGCAGTTCACCACCCGTCAGTACCACGCGGTGGCTCATATTGTGGGACAGGGCCAGAGCGGCACTGATGTTGTTGGTGACCACGGTCAGATCGCGATGGTCGGCCAGCGCCAGGGCCACTTGCTCGGGGGTGGTGCCAAAACCCAGCAGCAGGCTGGCACCGGGGGGAATCAAAGTGGCAACGGCTCGCCCGATACGGGCCTTGGCTTGCAAATGGGTAATGCGGCGCGTTTGGAAAGGCACATTACGCTCGACCACATTCAGCTCGGCACCACCATGGCGGCGGCGCACCAGATCGGCTTCATACAAGTGGTTCAGGTCGCGCCGGATAGTCTGCGGCGTCACCCCGAAATGCGCGGCCAAGCCATCCACTGACACCGCCCCTTGGGCGGCCAGCAGATCCACAATAATGCTTTGCCTGACAGATAGGTTCATAACACGGCGTATGGGTTTCGTTTGAATACCCGGCAGTGTAGGAACGCGAAGTTACGTGTCGGTGACGCTCAGATGAAAGTTTTATGACGCCCAAATGTTCATATGAACATACTCTGCCTACCATCAGCCATCAAACGCATGCGCCACTCGAGCAGGCCGACTCCATCGTCCATCCTGCACATAAGGTAGCTCTGCATTACGCATAGGGTAATATCAACGCCGAACAACTAAAAAAACCAGGCGTCTACAGGCGCACTTATTCAGGAGACATGACATGAAACTTCATCGCTTTCTGCGTCCCTTGCTGGCCGCTACCTTGCTGGGGGCTACAGTCACTGCGCAAGCCCAGCTCAGCATGATGCTGCCTGCCAACCCAGGCGGAGGCTGGGACTCCACAGGCCGCCAATCCATGCAGGCCATGAATGAGGCGGGCATCTACACCGGCACGGTCAGCTTTAGCAATAAAGGCGGTGCCGGCGGCACCATCGGTCTGGCCGACTTCCAGCGCTCGCAAAAGGGCAAACCCGATGCACTGGCTGTATTCGGTGCGATCACAGTCGGCTCGATTGCCATGAACAAATCCCCCATCGATTTAAGCAAGTTTCGACCTGTTGCGCGTTTGACAGCGGAATACGTTGTGCTGGCGGTCAAAGCCGACTCCCCCTACAAAAACCTGGACGATTTTGTACAAGCGATGAAAGCCAACCCTGGGGCCATGCCCGTGGGCGGTGGCTCTGCCGGTGGAACGGATCACATTGCTCTGGCCTTGCTGGCACAGCAAGGCCAGGTGCCCGTCAAAGCCCTGAACTACATCCCGCAAGCCGGCGGGGCCGATACAGTGACAGGGATCGTCAACGGGACCCTGAAGGCCGGAATCTCGGGGGCGTCCGAGTTTCAGCAATTTGCCGACAGCGGCCGCATCCGTATTCTGGCCATCTCCTCGGACAAACGGATGAAAGGCCTGGAGCAAGTGCCTACCTTCACAGAAGCTGGCTACAAGGTGGAGATTGCCAACTGGCGGGGCATTCTGGGCTCGGTGGACATGCCTGAAGAAAACTATCAGCTGTGGATTGACCACTTCACCAAACTCAGCGAAGCACCACAATGGAAAGCAACGCAGGAACGCTTGGGCTGGGAACCGTACTTTCTGGCCGGCGACAAATTCGGTGACTTCATCAAGGCAGAAACCGAGCGCACCACGACCATCCTGCAAGACGCAGGCTTGATCCAGTAAAGCAAGTCGGGGAACACACATGAGTGTAACTTCGCGTCAGCCCTGGTGGCTGGGGCTGGCGGTCATCCTGGCGGGTGCCGTCTGTCTCTACGCCTCCATGTCCCTGACTCTCAGCGCACAATATGCCGCGATCGGCCCAGGCCTGTTCGTTGCGCTGGTCGGCGTGGGACTGGTTGTTCTGGGCATTTTGTTCCTGCTGCAAATGCATCGTGGCACCGCCTTCGACAAGGAAGAGCTGGCCCAGGATCCAGGCATGGACAAGGGGCCCTTCCTGACCGTCCTGCTGGCTGCCGTGCTGCCCAGCCTGATGATGGAGCCGTTGGGCCTGCCACTCACGGCCTCAGTGTGTTTCATGCTGGTGGCACGTGCCCTAGGTTCACGTCGCGTGCTGCTGGATCTGCTCTCCGGCTTGGTACTGGGCAGCGCCTGCTGGTTTCTGTTTGGCCGCCTGGGTTTGCAACTGGGCGGCTTTCTTCCTGTGGCGGGGCTGTAATGAATACGCTTTCTTTGCTCTTGCACGGCTTTGAGGTGGCTCTGCAGCCCATGAACCTGATGTGGGCCTTGATCGGTTCGGTGCTGGGTACGGCCATCGGCATTCTGCCCGGCATTGGCCCGGCACTGACCATTGCCCTGCTGCTGCCAGTCACGGTTTCCGTGGGGCCGGTCTCAGCCTTCATCATGTTCGCCGGTGTGCTGTACGGCGCCATGTACGGAGGTTCGACCACCGCCATTTTGATCAATACCCCCGGTGAAGCGGGCTCCATGATGACCGCGCTGGAAGGCAACAAGATGGCACGCCGTGGGCGAGGCGCGGCCGCCTTGGCCACGGCCGCCATTGGCTCTTTTATTGCTGGCACCATCGCCACGCTGGCGTTGACCTTCGCCGCCCCGGCCGTGGCCGAACTGGCCTTTATTTTCACACCGGCGGACTACTTTGCCCTGACCATCATGGCATTTACCTCGGTCGCTGTGGTGATGGGAGCTTCCCGCGTCCGTGGTTTTATTTCCTTGTTTCTGGGCCTGGCTTTGGGCGTGATCGGCATCGATGCCATGACCGGGCAGGCTCGCATGACTTTCGGGCTGCCCGACCTGCTCGATGGTGTTGAGCTGACGGTGGTGCTGGTCTCGGTCTTTGCGGTGGGAGAAATTCTGTACGTGGCCAGCCGCTTTCGTCACAACGACGAGCAGATCATCCCCATCAGTGGCAAAGCTTTCATGACACGCAATGAATGGGCACGCTCATGGAAGCCCTGGTTGCGTGGCACGGTCATTGGTTTCCCGATGGGAGCGATTCCTGGCGGAGGCTCTGAGCTGCCCACCATGCTGTCCTATTCCCTGGAAAAAAACCTGTCCAAAAACAAGGACGAGTTTGGACACGGTGCAATCGAAGGCGTTGCCGGTCCCGAAGCGGCCAATAATGCCGCCGCAGCCGGAATTCTGGTGCCCTTGCTAACGCTGGGCTTGCCCACATCCGCCACCGCCGCCATTTTGCTGGTTGCCTTTCAAAACTACGGTCTGCAGCCCGGCCCTTTTCTGTTTTCCAGCAACCCCGAACTGGTCTGGGGCCTGATTGCCTCGCTGTATGTCGGCAATGCCATGCTGCTAGTGCTGAACCTGCCGCTAGTCGGCCTGTGGGTGCGTCTGCTTTATATTCCCAAACCGCAGCTTTACGCCGGAATTCTGGTCTTTGCCATGATCGGCATCTGGGGCGTGTCCGGCTCCACCTTTGAACTGGCCATGATGGCCGGCCTGGGCGTGGTCAGCTACATCATGCGGGTCTACGGCTTTCCCATTGCCCCTTTGCTGATCGGTCTGATTCTGGTGCCCTTGGCAGAAAATCAGTTGCGAACGGCCCTGGCGGCCGGACAGGGAAGTTTTCTGGTACTGCTGGAAAGTCCAGTTGCAGTGGGTTTTTATATTGCTGCCATTCTGTTTTTGAGCGTGCCATACATGCTCAAGAGCCTGCAAAAATAAGCCAAAAAAAAGCAAGCCCCGTATCCTGCGCGGCTTGCTTTCCCCCGACCAAGCCTCAAGCCAAGCGTTTATTTTGTCCCTTGCTGCGCCGCCAGATCGCGCACGGCCTGCAAGGTTTTGCTGACATGCTCATCGGGATCCATAGCCGTGTATTCGTACACAATCTTGCCTTCGGGCGAGATCACATAAGACATGCGGGCAGCCCGTTCGGTATGCGTTCCCAGTCCTGCGTCATAAGCCTTGATAACCTGGCCTGTGGTGTCCGCCCCCACCGCGAACTTGCTACCGCAAGGCCCCGTGGAGAAATCTTTCAGGGTATCGATATTGTCCGAGGACAGCCCGATAACCGTGGCGCCAAAATAAGCGTACTCATCAATCGCCTCGGCGAAAGTATGCGCTTCAATGGTGCAACCTTTGGTGAACGCAGCGGGATAAAAGTACAGCACCACCGGCCCATTTTTCAGGGCTTCTTTCAAGGAGAAATCAAAGGTTTTACCGGCCAGAGCGGCCTGCACGGTAAAGTCCGGCGCGGGTGTGCCCACGTCCAAAGCGGCCTGTGCGCCACCTGCCCCCGCCAGCAGGGACAAACCCAAAGAGAAAGCTGCTATTGCCTGCTTCATGCCATTACCTCCGTATGTGTGCGCTGCACCAGCAAGCAGCGTAATCCGCACAGGCATGAAAGCACAAGGCCTGGTTTTCCGGCCCGATCAGGGATGAACGATGCCGCTCCACAGCAGGACAAACACATTGTGGGGTGCGTCATGGCGGGCCAGACGGCCAGCTCGAATCAGCCTGGCGGCCTTGCCCAGCAAGGCAAACAAGGACTCGCATAACCAACTGGCCGCCAGATCGCGCCGCAAGTCCCCGCTTTCCTGCCACTGTTGGAACTGCTCAATCAACGCCTGTCGTACCGCTTCAGTGCGAGCCGTGGAATACTCCTCTACCTGCAACTGGCGCTCAACGTACATGTACAGATCCACAATAGGCAGCAGTTCCTGGATTAGTCGTTGAATGACTTCTTGTGGACTTCCCTCGCACAAGCGGGCGCGCTCAATAGCCTGCTCCGCACTATTTACCCCTTCCTGGAAGATCTCCATCATCATGGCTTCACGAGACGGGAAGTAGCGGCACAGGGTTGCGCGACTCAAGCCTACCAGACCGGCCAATTGCCCCATGGACGCCCGCGGCTGGTCGGCCAAAGCGCTTACAAGGCGCAATAGCAATTCCTCGCGAGGCCGAGGCTTTGCTGCAGTCATAATTCTTCCCCTAGGTAATACAGGACTGGATCGGGCACGGGCTATTGCCAGATCGCTGCGAATCGGTCTTCTTGTTTGGCACCACTGGAGAGCAGGAAAACGAACAGGCACGCTACCTGGGTGGAGCGTGCGCTAGTGTAACGTCATTCATTGAGAAACCGTATTTCACCCATGGAATAATGACTATGCGGGTGATTTTTTAAACGCTCAGACCGGCACGCGGAGCCGGCCAGAAAGCATCTGTCAGCAAGGTATCCGGATCCAGATCCAAAGGGCCGGGCCGGGTCTCCGGCACGCAGCGGCGCAAGGCTTGCTGCATCCGGTGCAAGGCCAGTTCGCCCGTGGCCCCGGCAGTGACCCGATCCCACCAGAAGCGATGCACATGGCGTACCTGCACGGGTACGCTAGGCAGGCCCAGCCTCTGGGCCATGGCCAATCGGTGCAGACCACGATTAATTTTCAGAATACGGCCATCACGGGAGATCACCACTCCCAAGGCATCTTTGCCGCGCCTGGGATCAAAGCCATCACGAGCCATCTCATCCAGAAAACCCAGGTAAATACGCAGGTACTCAATAATCTTCTCCGGCGTATCCAGAAATACACCTTGCTGATACGACTCCCAAGGATTGCCCTGTTCAATACGCTTCATCAGCTTTTTGAAACGCGCCGTTTGTTCCAGCTGATGCCGGTTTTCATCCAGATCGCTGATCAGGGAGTAACGCGTTCCGACGCGCAAATCTTCACGTCGCTGGTCCCAGCTTCCCTCCCAGATAAAGGCCAGGGAGGACGGCCGTTTTTCCTCTTTGCGAGGCGCCTGAATGGCCATGCGGATCAGCTCGCGCGGGTTCACATGCAGGGTTAAGGCCTGCTCCCCCAAGGTTTCATGGACGATGTGACGCGGCAGGCCAAACGCCTCGATCCGACGGCTGCCAGCTTTGCTGTGCATCCAGCGCTGCAGCATGATGCGGCCCAAGGGGAAACCCAAGTACTGCTGGGTCTTGTCCCGGCTATGGGCCACCCAATGGGCCAGCAGCACGCGCTGCCGAATCTCGGGCGCCGCCAAGCTGCTAAAAGCGGCATCCGCGCCGGGGCCCAGCAAGGCTTCGCGATTCGATTGACGCAACTCACGCGGATGAGTCATGCGCTTTCCATGACGGTTCACAGTTTTCCTCCCAAGCACTCGCAGCCCTGGCCGCCCCCAACAAAGCACAGCGGCCCAGAACGACTGACAGTGGCCTTATTGAGCAATCACAATACCAAATGATACATAATAGTCTCAAATAATACATATTTTTATCGAGCCGATTCTCCACAAACCGCAAGGCTGACAAAGATCAAACCGGCCCCACACCGCATCCTTACCTGTTCAGACACACACGCCTCAACATCACTACGCTCCCGCTGTTATCCGACAGGACGAGCTTCCTGAAACGCACGCTGCAAAAAAAAAGCCCCTGCCAAGGCAGGGGCTTGTTCAAACAGAGCCAGAAAGTCAGATCACTCAGGCAGCCTTACGAGCGCCTCGTACAAAGTAAATCACGACCAATGCAAGCAGGAACGGCACACCAAACAGCAAGGTGTAGTGAAAGATATTGATGAACCAGGTAGTCACCAAAATCGCCACAATGCCAATCAAGCCCAGCAAGGTGCCGATGGGATAGGCCGGCATACGGAAACGTAGCTGCACACCGTCCTGTGCCACGCGGCGGCGGAAGAACAAATGAGTCAGGAAGATCATGCCCCATGTGAACAAAGCGCCAAACATGGACAAGGCAATCATCACCGGAAAGGCGGTTTCCGGATTGTTGGCATACACCACTGCGGCCACGGCCACACCGCTGGCCGATAAAGCCAGGGCATTCAAGGGCACACCATTGCGCGCCACCTTGCCCAGCGCAGCGGGCGCATCATCGGCACGCGACAGGCTGAACATCATGCGGGTCGAGATATAGAGCATGCTGTTCATGGCCGACAAGGCCGCAATAATCACAATGAAGTTCAGGATACTGTCTGCATAGGGAATGCCGACGGACTGCATCACCGTAATGAAAGGACTGGTTGTGCCTTCCGCTACCAGCACCTGCCAAGGCACCAGCATCACGATAAGCGACAAGGACAGCAGGTAGAAAATGATCAAGCGCCAGATGGTGGCCTTGAAGGCCTGGCGCACGGCTTGCTCGGGGTTTTCTGCCTCGCCCGCCGCCACGGCAATCATCTCGATACTCAGATAGCTGAAGATGGAAATGATCACCCCTACCCACACCCCATACCAGCCATTGGGCATGAAGCCACCCTGGCCAAACAGGTTTTCCTGTACCTGTGCGGGCTTGTAATAGCCCGTCAACATGCCAATGGCCAGCACGATGAAAGCAATAATGGCAAACACCTTGATCAGGGCAAACCAATACTCCACCGAGCCAAAAGCCTTGACGCTGTAGGCATTGACGGCAATCAGCACGGCCGAGAAAAAGGCGATCCAGATCCAGGGTGAGACGTCCGGGAACCAGAACTTCATATAGTCCGCCACCGCCGTCACCTCGGTGCCCACGGCCAGAACAATGCAGGCCCAATAGCTGTAGCGCACCAGGAACCCGGCCAGCGGATGAATATAGAACTCCGCATAGGCTCCAAAAGAGCCCGATGTGGGGTGTTCCACCGTCATCTCGGCCAGGCAGCCCATCAGGACCAGAGCAATGAAGCCGCCAATCACATAACTCAGTACAACGCCGGGACCAGCAAAGCCAATGGCAAATTTGCTGCCCAGGAACAAGCCGGTACCGATGGCGCCCCCGATCGCAATCATGCTCATTTGGCGGGCACTCAGTTTTTTATGCAGCCCGGCTTCGCGCGATTGAATTTGCTCAAATCGGCTCATGTCTCCTCCTTTATGCTTATTTTTTATATCAGCCTGATCAGGTCACCTTGGAGCGTGTTTTATAGGCGGGCTTGTCCCATTCCTTATCGGTCAGTACCGCCTTGATATGCTGCACAGCCTGCCAAATATCCACAAAAGACAGATACAAGGGCGTAACACCAAAGCGCATCACTTCAGGCTCGCGGTAGTCCCCAATCACACCACGGGCGATCAGGGCCTGCACCACGGCATAGCCTTGCTCATGGGCAAAACTGACATGGCTGCCACGGTAGTGGTGATCGCGTGGAGTCACCAGACGCAGGCCAAATTCCGCACATTCCTGTTCCACCAACGCGATGAACAAGTCCGTCAGCGCCAGGGATTTACGGCGCACCGCCTGCAGGTCGGTTTGCAGGAACACGTCCACACCGCAAGCCACCAGGCTCAAGGAAACAATGGGCTGAGTACCGCACAAGAAACGCTCGATACCGTTGGCGGCTTCATATGACGGGCTCATGGCAAAAGGGTGCTTGTGGCCCCACCAGCCGGACAAGGGCTGGCTGATCTGGCCCATCAGCTTGGGGTTCACCCACAGCAGGGCCGGAGCACCCGGACCGGCGTTCAGGTACTTGTAGGTGCAGCCAATGGCAAAGTCGGACTCGCTGTCTTTCAGCTCGATAGGCAAGGCACCCACGGAGTGGCACAAATCCCAGATCAACAGGCCATTGTGTTCATGCACCAGGCGGTTGGTCGCCTGCATATCGTGCAAGTAACCCGTGCGGTAATTCACATGGGACAGCACCACCACAGCGGTTTCATCATTAACGGCTGTTTGCAGGTCTGCCGGGTCATCAATCAATTCAAGCCTATAGTCTTTGCCAAAGAAGGCGTTAAACCCTTCAATGATGTAAAGATCCGTAGGGAAGGAATCACGCTCGGCCAGGATCACTTTCTTTTCCGGATGGCGCTCTTTTTGCAAATTGACGGCGGCAGCCAGCACCTTGAACAGATTGACCGAGGTGCTGTCGCTGACGATGGTTTCACCTTGACCGGCACCGATCAGGGGCGACATCTGGTCGCCCAGACGCACGGGCAAGGTCCACCAGCCTGCCTTGTTCCAGCTATTGATCAGGTCGGTACGCCATTCCTGAGCAATAACTTCCTGGGCGCGCTCCATGGCGTGTCGGGGCATGGCGCCCAGCGAATTCCCGTCCAGATAAATCGTGTTGGGTGGCAGGTCGAACTTGGCTTTGAAGGCAGCCAGTTCATCGGCCTGATCCCACTGCTCGCATTGCTGCAAGGTAATCATATTCATGCTCCTCGATTCTGCTTTTTAAGCTATTTAGTCTAGCACCGAGCCTCTGGTAAATTATTCCAAAGCGATGAAGATTATGATTAATACTGGAAGAAAATTCGGTTTTTAAAAACCTTTTTCATAGAAAATTCTAAAACATGAGACTAGATGAGACAGACCTGAAAATCCTGCGTCTTTTACAGGACAACGGCAGGCTCAGCAACCAGGAACTAGCTGACCTGGTAGCCCTTTCGCCCTCCTCCTGCCACCGGCGCGTAAAGATTCTGGAGCAGGAAGGCTTCATCGAAAACTACAGCGCCAACTTGAGCGCAGGCAAACTGGGCTTTGCCATTGAAGCCTTTGTGGAAGTGAATATCGGTCAGCTCAACGAGAGCGAGCATCAGTACCTGAGCAAAGCACTGGCTACCATGGATGAAGTGCTCCATGCCTACATCGTGACCGGGCAGGCAAACTACATGCTGCACATACGCACGCGCAACTTCGAGACTTTTTCCAATTTTGTCATTCACAAGCTCAACACACTGCGCGGCGTCACCAAGATCCATTCGCAGATCGTGCTGTCTTGCATCAAGGCCAAGGGGCAACGCTTGCCTGTGTAAACCGGCTACCGGCAAGGTCTGGCCAGGTGCCAGACCCCGGACTTAGTCGTAGTTCAGTTTGAAGCGTCGCTTGAAATGCTCGCTGCGCCACCAGCCCTTGCCGCTTTGCACCGGTTTGTTATCGGTATTGAACAGATCAATACGCTGCACAATCACGGCCTGGTTCTCCTTGATCCAGAGCTGCTTGGCCATGTCTGCCGACGCATTGGCCATGCTGATCTCTTCTTGCGCATGCTTGATGGGCACATTCAGCACGCCAGTCAGCATCTCCACCATGGTGTGTGTTTCCAGAGCCTGTTGCTCGATACGTTCTCCTATCGAGCGTAGCAAGTAGTTCTCAGCAAAATAAAGGGGCACCGCTGACCTGTAGCGCACCGCTTGCAGCTTATAAACCGGCTCATCGGAAGCGAAAAACTCAGCAATATCTGCCGGAGGGGTGACCAGCCCCCAACTGGCAATCTGAGTGGTGGTGTCTTTGCCCAACTGCACCAGGTCATTGATGGAACTCAGCTCCCAGGAGCCGGTGTTCTTGCGTTCCAGCACAAAGGAGCCTCGGCTGGGAAAACGCTCGATCAAGCCATTGCGCGTCAAGATCGCCAGGCCCTGACGCACGGTGATGCGGCTGACGCCGAACATCCCCCCTAGCTCGGCCTCTGTAGGCAAGCGGTCGCCGGGCTTCAAGCGACCGTCCTGGATATAGCGGGTCAGCTTGTCAGCAAGCTGCTCATACAGTGGTTTTGTACTCACTTTTTTATCTCATCCCTGTTGATGACGCTCTGCTGCTGGCTCTCCCTACGTGTTGTGTTCCACCTGCGGTATCAACAGAAAATCGTTGGTTCCCCTGCCAGTAAGCCGTCTTCTTATTCGCGTTCCAGCAGGCCCTTGATCAGAAACATCTCGGCCTCATGGACACAGGAAATCTGCTCCCATGCCGCATCGCTTTGTGTAGCCAAACGCCAGGTCAGCAAGCTCACTACACATTTGTCTGCGCCCAGCTTGAGCACCTCGCCTGGAATAACGCGCGACATATTACGAAACTGCATCGCCTCCTTGCTGGCGCCCACCTCGTAATCCACCTGAAAGCGGTCTGCGTCCACATTCAGGCGCACATAGGTTTCCTGGCCGCTAAAGACCGAGGTCCCCCTGAACAGGCCCGGTTCCACTTCGCTGCGATTCGCACTGCCCCAGGCCCACTGACCTTGCAAGATGCCATCGGACATGATTTCAAAAGCGACCTTAGCCGGGCGCTCCACCAGGATGCTACTGGAATGACAATGTGGATCTTTCACGTACTTGCTCCTGTGACCACTGCTTATTGTTATGACAATGTTTTTATTGTCATGCCAAAGGAAAACCGATACTAGACGGGAAAACACGTACAGTTCAGCGAAAGATTGTCCATAACAAAGCCGCTGCCTCTCAACCCGGAGACGCAGCGGCTTTGAAACCTGAAGCAAAGCGCTATCAGGCGATGGACTACTGTCAGTTATGTCCTAACTTGCCGTCACCCACTGCTGGATGAAAGCGCGCAGCTCGTCGGGGCTGGAGGCCACACCCCCAGGTACCCGATAAACCTTTTCCAAAGGCCCCACCATCTCCTGCAGGGCAGGCAGATTGGCAGGGTCATCGCACATCATCACAATCCCGCGGCAATAACGACCGAAGCCTTCACGATGTGCCTTTAACCACAACACCGCTTTCTTGCGCCCTTCCGGGTCGCCGGGAGTGGAAGGATCGGGCAGGCTTTCGTAGACCAGAACGAACTCTTTTTCGGCCTTGATCAGGGTTTCCATATCGTCCAGCCATTGCGTGGCCAGCTCCAGGGTCAAGGGGAACTCGCGCACCCTTGCTATCGGCAAAGCGGATGTATCCAGAAACTGGGTGGAAAAGTCAGGAGAAATGTCTTGCTCACTCATTGCTAAAGCTCCTTGAATGAGGGCTGTCATGCCCAATTGCAGTATGCCCTCCATCTCGACCTCCTCCACGACCCGTTCCACGGCTGCACGTGGCTCCCGGCCAGCCACGGCATAGACCGTATCGGCAACCGCCAGGCAATGAAAGGCCACCGTTCCCATCAAGTAACGCGAGCGCTCGAAGGACACGCCATAAGCCTGGGCAATGTGCTCTTGATGCTCCCGGATCTTGTCCAGCATGGAAGGAGTCGCCACCAGCCTGCGTATCACATAGGGCGTGATGCCCGGATTGGCTTTCACAAAAGCCTGTGTCGCCGCACTGAACAGCTGCAGATAGTCCTCCAGGCTGTCTTGAACCGGAATCGTGGCCCGAGGCACTTGCCAGCGGCTGAAAATTTCTTCGGCCACCAGTTGTTTAAGCCCTTCCAGATTGCCCACATGCTTGTACAGCGCCATCTGGCTGACACCCAAAGCGGCCGCTACCCCCACAAAGGTGATGTTGGGCAGGCCAATCTGAATGCCAGCGTCGGCAATCCGTGCTCGGGTGATGGTGGGAGGACGTCCGCGTGGCGCGGGTGCCTGAGGGGTTGGCATATCTATGTTGACCCTTTTGATGGCAGCAGCGTGCTAGTACCTGCCACTGCCTCTTATTTAATTTATGAAACTCTACTAATTAGAAGCCTAGTTTACATCCACGATAATGATTCTCAATATCATTTTTTGCAAAGCGAGTGTTCCCGCTGATGAAGTCGCAAGACATCGACCTGAACGAGCAACAGCGTAACCCGATTCCTCCCGCCCCATCCTGGCAAAAATAGTCAGGAACAGAGACTTTTCACGCCTGAAAACCGTGTGACAGCCCCTGCCCGTTCCACCTCTTATTTCTGGTTTTTGACCAAAATTGGTCTGACCAATTAATTGGATAAAAAATTGTTTATTCTTGAATCGTTAGGGTAAACACTTAGATTCAATAAAATAATCCTTTCTATACAATGCGCTCTGTTCTTGACGATCTCAAGAAATGGTCAGACCAATTTAACGACCTTCAGGCTCGCTTGCGATACAAGCGCCTCCCATTTGCTCCTGCGGAGATAGAACAACATGCAACAAGCGTGGCTGCAGCAATACGATCCCACCGGCAATATCTGGCTGTCGGCACTGATCGCCCTTATTCCGATCATCTTTTTTTTCCTGGCCCTGACCAAGTTGCGCATGAAGGGGTATATGGCAGGGACGATTACCGTCTTGCTGGCCCTGGGCGTTGCCCTGTTTTTCTATCGCATGCCGGTTTCCACTGCGCTGGCCTCGGTGGTGTATGGCTTTTTCTATGGGCTGTGGCCGATCGCCTGGATCATTGTGGCCGCCGTTTTTCTGTACAAGATTTCGGTCAAGACCGGTCAGTTCGACATCATTCGCGCCTCCATCCTGTCCGTCACGCCTGACCAGCGCCTGCAACTGATCCTGGTGGGCTTTTGCTTTGGCGCCTTCCTGGAAGGGGCAGCCGGTTTTGGTGCGCCCGTTGCCATTACTGCCGCCTTGCTGGCTGGCCTGGGTTTCCGCCCCTTGTACGCGGCCGGTCTGTGTCTGATTGCCAATACCGCCCCGGTGGCATTCGGTGCCATGGGTATTCCTATCATCGTGGCCGGTCAGGTATCGGGTATTGATCCCTTTGAAATCGGCCAGATGGCTGGTCGCCAACTGCCTTTCATGACGGTGCTCGTGCTGTTCTGGCTGATGGCCATCATGGACGGCTGGCGCGGTATCAAGGAAACCTGGCCTGCCGTGCTGGTCGGTGGCGGCTCCTTCGCGCTGGTGCAGTTCCTGACCGCCAACTACATTGGCCCCGAGCTGCCGGACATTACCTCGGCTCTGGTTTCCCTGGTTGTGCTGACCCTGTTCCTGAAAGTGTGGCAACCCAAGCGTATCTTCCGTTTTGAAACACAAGAAGGCTCGCCTGCCCAGGACAATCTGGCCGATCAGGCCCCTACCGTGCTGAGCACTGGCCGCATCATCAAAGCATGGTCGCCCTTCATCATCCTGACCGCCATGGTCACGATCTGGAGTGTGCAGCCTTTCAAAGCCTTGTTTGCTGCCAATGGCCCGCTGGCGTCGACCATCGTGAATATTCCTGTGCCCTTCCTGCACAATCTGGTCGACAAGGCCCCACCCGTCGTGGCCTCGGCCACTCCGTATGGCGCGGTCTACTCCTTTAACTGGCTCTCTGCCACCGGCACCGCCATTCTGATTGCCGCCTTGCTGACTATCCTCTTTTTGCGCATGAAACCCGCAAAAGCGGTGGAAACCTTGGGCGAAACCTTCAAGGAACTGGCTGTACCGATCTACTCGATTGGCATGGTGCTGGCCTTTGCCTTTATCGCCAACTACTCCGGCCTGTCCGCAACTTTGGCGCTGGCCCTGGCTCACACCGGCAAAGCCTTCACCTTCTTCTCGCCCTTCCTGGGCTGGATCGGTGTGTTCCTGACTGGTTCCGACACCTCTGCCAACGCCTTGTTTGGTGCCTTGCAGGCAACCACGGCACAGCAGCTGGGTCTGCCTGAAGTGCTGATGGTGGCCGCCAACACCACAGGTGGTGTGACCGGCAAGATGATCTCGCCCCAGTCGATCGCCATTGCCTGCGCGGCAGTGGGTCTGGCCGGCAAAGAATCCGATCTGTTCCGCTTTACCGTGAAACACAGCTTGATCTTTGCGGTTCTGATTGGCCTGCTGACTACCCTGCAAGCCTATGTGTTACCTTGGATGATTCCCTAAGGGCCCGCCCTCATCCTTCATCTGCAAGGCGCGTATACGCGTGCCTTGCAGATTTATTTTTCCGGTATCTCAAGAACTATGCGCCTCTCTGATCACGTTGCCCAACAATTGCTGGCGCTGATTCAATCCAGCGATTTCAAGGCCGGGCAAAGACTGCCTGCCGAGCGTACGTTGGCAGCTCAATTGAATGTGTCGCGTGCATCGCTGCGCGAGGCTATTCAGCAACTGAACAGCCAGGGCATTTTGCGCAGTCAGGTAGGTTCAGGCACTTACCTGGCCTCCCAAACGCCCCAATGGACCCAGCGCTCGGTAGACCCGCTGGCCGCCCTGATGCTGTCTGATCCCCAGTACCGTTACGACGTGCTGGAAGCGCGCATTGCTCTGGAGAGCAGTACCACCTGGCACGCAGCCCTGCGTGCCTCGCCCGAAGACAAGGACAAGATCCTGCAATGCTTCGAGCAAATGATTCGCTACCAGCAAAGCGGCGATACCGTGCAGTCCGCCCGCGCCGATGCCCAGTTTCACCTGGCCGTGGCCGAAGCCTCGCACAATCTGGTGCTGGTTCAGGTCATGCGGGGCCTGTTTGATCTGGTGCTCAGCAGCGTGACGCAAAACCGGGACATCATCATGTTCGTGCATGACTCCCCCGAGACCATTGTCAATCTGACGGCGCAACACGAAGCCCTGGTCAAAGCCATTGTCGATGGCGATCCCGCTCAAGCACGCCACGTTGTGAACGAACACCTGGGCTACGTACGCAACACCCTTCTTCAGGCTGACGAAGACCTTGCACGCCGCGAACGTGCCGCGCGCCTGCAAACCCCTCCTTCCGTCTTATCCGACCCGACTCTGCCATGATTATTTCCTCCTCGACCGACTACCGGCGTGCCGCCCAAAAACGACTGCCTCCTTTCCTGTTCCACTACATTGACGGCGGTGCCTACGCCGAGCACACGCTGCGCCGCAATGTGGACGATCTGGCCAATGTCGCCCTGCGCCAGCGTGTCCTGAAGGACATGAGCCAGCTCGATACCAGCATTGAGCTGTTTGGTGAAAAACTGTCCATTCCGGTGGCCCTGTCCCCGGTAGGTCTGACAGGCATGTACGCGCGTCGAGGTGAAGTCCAGGCTGCCCAGGCAGCCGATGCACATGGCATTCCCTTCACCATGTCGAGCGTGTCAGTCTGCCCGATCGAGGAAGTTGCCCCGCGCCTGAAGCGGCCCATGTGGTTTCAGCTGTATGTGTTGAAGGACCGTGGCTTCATGCGCAATGCACTGGAACGCGCGCAAGCTGCTGGCTGCAGCACCCTGGTCTTTACCGTGGACATGCCCGTACCCGGCGCTCGTTACCGCGATGCGCATTCGGGCATGAGCGGCCCGAACGCCGCCCTGCGTCGCTATGCACAGGCTGTCATGCACCCGCGCTGGGCCTGGGATGTTGGTCTGCTGGGTCGCCCGCACGATCTGGGCAATATCTCGCGCTACCTGGGCAAGCCTACGGGTCTGGAAGACTATATGGGTTATCTGGGCGCGAACTTTGACCCCTCGATTTCCTGGAAGGATCTGGAGTGGATACGCGAATTCTGGAAAGGCCCCATGCTGATCAAAGGCATTCTGGACCCCGATGACGCCCGCGATGCCGTGCGCTTTGGTGCCGATGGCATCATCGTCTCGAATCACGGCGGCCGTCAGCTTGACGGCGTCTTGTCCTCGGCACGCGCGCTGCCTGCCATTGCCGATGCCGTCAAAGGCCAGATCAAGATTCTGGCAGATTCGGGTATCCGCAGTGGCCTGGACGTGGTGCGCATGATTGCGCTGGGTGCCGACGCTGCCATGCTGGGCCGCGCCTACATCTATGCCTTGGCCGCCGCCGGGCAATCCGGCGTGGACCACCTGCTGGGCCTGATTGAAAAAGAAATTCGGGTCGCCATGACACTGACCAGTGTCAGCAACATTTCCCAGATCACCTCTGACCTGCTTGTACAGGAGTCTTGACCATGTCAGTTTCCACCAGCGCTGCGGATTTGTTGCAGCAACTGCGCTCTATTGTCGGCAACCCTCACGTCCTGACGGACGACCGCAGTACGCGTCGTTACCGCAAGGGCCATCGCACGGGTGAAGGCAAGGTATTGGCCGTTGTGCGGCCCGGAACGCTGCTGGAACAATGGCGCAGCCTGCAAGCCGCTGTCGCTGCCGATTGCATCGTGATCATGCAGGCGGCCAACACCGGCCTGACGGGCGGCTCCACCCCCGACGGGGACGACTACGACCGCGACATCGTGCTGATGAACACCATGCGTCTGCAAGGCATACAAGTCATCAACGATGGCCAGCAAGTTGTCTGCCTGCCCGGTGCCACGCTGGACCGTCTGGAACAGACCCTGGCCCCGCTGGAGCGTGAACCCCACTCGGTGATTGGCTCCTCGTGTATCGGCGCCTCTGTGCTGGGCGGTGTTTGCAATAACTCAGGCGGTGCGCTGGTACGACGCGGCCCGGCCTACACGGAATTGACGCTGTACGCGCAAGTGCTGGACGATGGCACCCTGCAACTGGTCAATCACCTGGGCATCAATCTGGGAGATACCCCGGAAGAAATTCTGAGCCGCCTGGAGCAAGGCAAATACAGTGTTGCGGATATCATCAACGATCCGGAACGCAAGGCCAGCGACCCACGCTACGCCGACGATGTGCGCGATGTGGATGCCCAGACCCCGGCCCGTTTCAATGCCGACCCTTCACGCCTGTACGAAGCCTCCGGCTCGGCCGGCAAGCTGTGCATTTTTGCCGTGCGTCTGGATACCTTTCCCAAAGAAGCCAGTACTGTTTTCTACATTGGCACCAATGACCCGGACGAGCTCACGGCTGTGCGCCGCCATCTGCTGACGGAACTGCCCCGCCTGCCCATTGCGGGCGAGTACATCCATCGCACCGCCTACGATATTGGCGAGCAATACGGCAAAGACACCTTCTTGCTGATCGACCGTTTTGGTACCGCCAAAGTGCCATCCGCCTTTGCCATGAAAAGCCGTGTGGATGGCTTTTTTGAGCGCTTTGGCTGGCGCGGCGTCACTGATCGCGTGATCCAGGCCATCATGAACCGCCTGCCCAGCCACCTGCCGCCGCGCATGCGTGAATGGCGCGACCGCTTCGAGCATCACCTGTTGCTGCGTGTCTCCAACGACACCGCGCAGGCCACGCGCGATTTTCTGAGCCAGCAATTTGAAGGCAGCCAGCAAGGTGCCTATTTCGAGTGCGATGCCGAAGAAGGTCGCAAAGCCTTTCTGCACCGCTTTGCCATTGCCGGTGCCGCCATCCGCTACCGCGAGGCGCACCCCGACAGCGTGGAAGATATTGTGGCGCTGGACATTGCCTTGCGCCGTAATGACAAGGAATGGGTGGAGCAACTGCCGGACGATATGGAAAAAGATATCGTCCACAAGCTCTATTACGGTCACTTCCTGTGCCACGTATTCCACCAGGACTACATCGTCAAAAAAGGCGTGGTTCCTCTGGATATGGAACACCGCATGTGGAAGTTGCTGGATGAACGCCGTGCCGAATACCCGGCCGAGCACAATGTCGGCCACCTCTACATCGCCAAACCTGCCCTGGCCGGCTTCTACCGCGAACTGGACCCGACCAACACCTTCAACCCTGGCATCGGCCACACCTCGCGCCGCAAATGGTGGAGTGTGTGCTGCGGCGGCAAACACGACTAGCCCCCTTTTTCTTGAAGGCACTCACGGGCTGCAAGCCATTCCCTTGCTTGCAGCGCGGTCCGCCCCTTCAATAAACCGTCCGTCATGCAGACCAGCAGGCCCCCAAGCTCGACTTGGTGGGCCTGTTTTTTTGTGCATTGTGACAAACAGAACACAAAAATATTCTGCCGCCTTTCCTATTTAGTTTAATAGGTTCCACTAATTAAAAATTTAGATTACATTATCGATAATGATTCTCAATACCTTATATTGAAGAGCCGAATTCTCCGGCTTTTTAGATACTTACCACCGCTCATGACCACTCGTGAAACTGCTACGGACGTGCGTAGAGAGCCTGGCCCCATCAGCCAGATCCTCAGCTCTATACGCTCACGTCTGATTGTCGCCGCCGTTCTGGCGGCCTTGGGTTCAATGCTGACCCTGGTGCCTTTGGCCGGAATCGCCCACATCGCCAAGCTGACTTTGGGCAATACCCTGTCTGGCGAGCTGCAAGGCGATATAGGCTGGACGGTGCTATTGAGCATCATCAGCATGTTTGCAGGCCTGGCCCTGATCTCGGCAGGCGAGCTGCTGGCCCACCTGGCCGACAATCAGCTGACACGCGGTCTGCGTCTGAGCGCTGCCCAACGACTGGCCAAAGTGCCACTGGGCTGGTTTACCGGCCAGGCTTCAGGCGAAGTGAAACAAGCCATGCAGGATGACATCGCCACCCTGCACAGCCTGACCGCACACTTTTACACCTCGGTCGGCCGCGCCGTCGGTGCTATTGCAATCTCGGTGCTGTACCTGTTCGTCATGGACTGGCGTATGGCCATCGTGGCTCTACTGCCCTTCCCCGGTTTCTTCCTGTTCCTGCGCCACGCCATGAAGGCCAGCAGCGCGAACATGCAGGGCTTTGTCGAAAAGCTGGGCCGCTTGAACAGTGCCACCGTGGAATTTGTCAGCGGCATTCCCGTGGTCAAGGCCTTTGGTTCCAATGGGCAGGCACATGGCGGCTATAGCAAGGCCGTGGATGGCTTTGCCGACGCCTTTCTGAACTTTGCCCGCCCTTTGGTGGCCCGCATGGCTCACGCCCATGCCATGATCGCTCCGGTCACGGTTCTAGGTGTCGTGCTGATCTTCGGTGCCCTCTTCAGCTATTTGAACTGGATTGCCCCGGTAGACATTCTGCCCTTCGCCCTGGTGGCTCCCGGCATTTGCGCCCCCCTGCTCTTGTTGCATACCCTGTTGCACGATCTGGGTGGCGCAACGGGTGCGGCACAGCGCGTACAAGCATTGATGAAAACACCCGTACTGGAACCGCTGAGCACTGATCAGCAACAAGTCCCGGCAAATCAGGAAGTGCGAGTCGAAAACGTCAGCTATGCCTACGGCGAAGGCCATCAGGCACTCAGCAATATCAGCTTCACCCTGGAACCGGGCACAGTCACCGCGATTGTGGGCTCTTCCGGCTCTGGAAAATCCACCATCGCCCGCCTGCTACTGCGCTTTTTTGACCCCAGCGAGGGCCGCATCACCCTGGGCGGAGCCGATCTACGCCAGATTGAATCCACCGAACTTTACCGCCGCGTTGGCTTTGTGCTGCAAGAGGTGCGCCTTATCAATGCCAGCGTGCGCGAGAACATTGCGCTGGGCCGCCCCTCGGCCAGTCAGCAAGAGATTGAAGATGCCGCTCGCGCCGCCAATATTCACGACCGTATCTTGACCCTGCCTCGTGGCTACGACTCTGTCATGGGTGAAGACGCCCAACTCTCGGGCGGCGAGCGTCAGCGCGTCAGCATTGCGCGCGCTGTCCTGCTGGACCCACCCATTCTGGTGCTGGACGAAGCCACCGCCGCTGCCGATGCCAGCAATGAAGTGGCTATTCAAGATGCTCTGTCACGCTTTGCCCAAGGCCGCACCTTGCTGGTCATTGCTCACCGCCTGGACACCATCATGCACGCGGATCGCATTCTGGTGCTGGAAGACGGCGCGATTGTGGAGCAAGGCAGTCACACCAGCCTGCTGGCTGAACAAGGCCGTTACGCACGGCTCTGGACCCTGGGTGGCTACGACAACCGTTCCAAGGACACATCATGCTAAAGACCCTGATTCAGTTGCTGGGTACGGATGCCCCCATTTTCCGCCGCTATGGCTGGATGGCTGTTTTATACGGCCTGCTGTGCGGCCTGACCATGACTACCTTGGTCCCCGTTTTCACTCATCTGCTCAATGGCGAACCCAAACAAGCAGGCGGCTGGTTGCTGGTCCTGCTGCTAGGCGTGGCTGTCTGCTGGGCTTGGCGCCGCCATGTGGAGCAAGCGGGTGTAAATGTTGGGGCCGCCATCCTGCAAGGTGGCCGGCATCGTCTGGGCGAACATATCGCCCAACTGCCCGTAGGCTGGTTCTCCGCTCAAAACACCGCGCGGCTGGGGCACATCGTCACCCAAGGCATGATGTCGGTGGCCCAATTGCCTGCACACGTCTTCACCCCGCTGATCGCCGGAGTTGTGACGCCGCTTGTGCTGGTCGTGGCGCTGTTCATTCTGCATTGGCCGCTGGGTTTGATTGCCCTGATCGCGTTGCCTTTGCTGGCGGGTGTTCTGGCACTGACCGCCCATTTGGGACGCAAGGCTGATGATGCCTTCCAGGCCCACTTCGCCCATGCCAGCCAGCGCGTGGTGGAGTTTGCCCAAGCCCAATCCGTGCTGCGTGCCTTCAATGGCGAAGGCGGTGGCACCCGTCTGCTGGAAGAAGCGATTGAGCGCCAGCACCAGGCGGGCAAGAAACTGATCTGGCAATCCACGGCCTCGGCGGTACTCAATGCCTGGGCCGTACAAGCAGCCTTTGCGGCCTTGCTGATTGCCGCCACGCTTTGGCTAGACAGCCATACGGGTCTGGGCCTGAGCAGTGCAGAAGTCATCGCCGTCATCGTGTCCTTGCTGCTGAGCGCACGCTATATCGACTCCTTGCTGGAAGTGGCCAGCTACGGTGAAGTGCTGCGCGGTGCACGCGGCCAACTTGATGCGATTCAAGAACTGTTTGCCGTTCAGCCCCTGCCCGAGCCCGCTTCACCCCAAACTCCAAGCGACGGCTCGACTGTGCTGAACAATGTGCATTTCCGCTATGCCGCCGACAAGCCCGATGTACTGAATGGCGTCAGCCTGAACATTGCACCTGGCAGCATGGTGGCCTTGATCGGGGAATCCGGCTCAGGCAAAACCACACTGGCTCGTCTGATTGCCCGCTTCTTTGATGTCAGCCAGGGCAGTGTCTCCATAGGAGGCGTGGATGTACGCCAGATCGGCAGCCCCGTACTGACCACGCAAATCAGCCAGATTTTTCAGGACGACTATCTGTTCGCAGGCAGCATTGCCGAGAACATACGCCTGGGAAAACCGGATGCAACCGAGGCCGAACTGATGGAAGCGGTAGAACAAGCCGGTGTCAGCGAAATCATCGCGCGCTTGCCAGAAGGTCTGAACACAACGGTGGGCGAAGGCGGGGCCCGCCTGTCCGGGGGCGAGCGTCAACGCATCGCCATTGCGCGCGCTCTGATCAAGAACGCCCCCATTTTGCTGGTGGACGAAGCCACCGCCGCACTGGATGCCGAAAACCAGACAGCCATTGCCAAGGCTTTGGCCCGTCTGCGTGGCAAGCGTACCCTGATCGTGATTGCTCATCAGCTCTCTACCGTAGCCATGGCCGATCAAATCGTGGTGCTGGAAAACGGCCAGATTATCGAGCAAGGCCCGCCGGCCCAACTGCGCGAAACCCAAGGCCGTTATGCCCACTTCCTGAACCAGCGTCATGCCGCCAAAGGATGGCGTATTGCCACCGCAGCCCAGAATAACGGTGTGTGATGCGAGCTAGATCTTTTGTGCTGTTGTTTCTGATGCTCTGCAGCCTGTCTTTGCTGATAGGTGCACGGCAAATCAGCTGGGCACAATTATGGAGTTTTTCAGGCGATGCCTGGCTGACACTGAGCGCCAGCCGCCTGCCCCGTCTGGCGGCACTGGTCTTGAGTGGCATAGGCCTGTCTGTCTGCGGGGTGATCTTGCAGCACATTGTGCGCAATAAGTTTGTGGAACCGGCCACCTCGGGCGGGCTGGATGCCGCCAAGCTGGGCATTCTGATCGCCCTGACTCTGGCCCCCACCAGCGGCACTCTGGGCAAACTGCTGTTTGCCCTCTTGTTCTGCTTTGCCTCCAGCCTGATCTTCATCGCTGTGGTACGCCGCATCCGCTTCAAGAACACCGTGCTGGTGCCGGTGATTGGCTTGATGTATGGCGGTGTGCTTAGCGCCATTGCCGAGTTCTATGCCTACCAGCACCAGATTTTGCAAAGCATGCAGGGCTGGATGCTGGGCGACTTTTCCAAGATCGTGCAGGGCAACTACGAAATCATTTATTTGATCCTGCCCATTGTGTTGCTCACCTATCTGTATGCGCATCGCTTCACAGTGCTGGGCATGGGCGAAGGCATGGCCACCAGCCTGGGCCTGAACTATTCCGCCACCGTGGCCCTGGGTTTGATACTGGTCGCGGTTACCGTCTCGGCCACTGTTATTACCGTAGGGGCCATTCCCTTTATCGGCCTGGTCATCCCCAATCTGGTGGCGCTGCGCTATGGTGACAATCTCGCTCGCACCTTGCCCATTGTGGCGCTGGGTGGTGCCAGCCTGCTGCTGGCTTGCGACATCCTGGGCCGCCTCATTATCTACCCTTTTGAAGTCCCTATTGGCCTGACCGCAGGTGGCGTGGGTGGCCTGCTGTTTCTGTTCCTGATCTTCTGGAGGAACCGATGAAACGGCAACATCTGGTCTGGATCCTTTTGCTGGTACTGGCACTGAGCTTTGTGTTCTATCGCTCCGGCCTGGACTTCGACTACATCATCCCCAAACGACTGAACCGCTTGGCAGCCATGGTCATTGGCGGCATCTGCATTGCCTGGTCCTCGATTATTTTCCAGACCATGACCGGCAACCGGATTCTGACACCCGCCATCATGGGATACGAAGCGGTTTACCTGCTGTTCCAGTCCCTGCTGATTTTGCTGCTGGGCACACAAAGTCTGGTGATGCTGGCCGCCAATGGCAATGTAGTGCTGTCCATTGTGCTGATGCTGGCCTACTCGCTGGCAATCCATCACTGGCTGTTTCGCCAGGGCAAGAACAATGTGTATTTCCTGCTGCTGATGGGGCTGGTACTGACCATGATCATCAGCACCTTCACCCAGTTTGTGCAGCTAAAGATCAGCCCCGGCGAGTTCTCCATTTTGCTGGGTTTTAGCCAGGCGTCCTTTAACCGGGCCGAGCCTTTGCAACTGCTGGTTTCCGCCCTTCTGGTGGGGAGCATTTGCCTGGGCAGCCTGCGCAGCTTGCCCACGCTGGACGTGCTGTCTTTGGGCCGCGAACAAGCCATTTCTTTAGGTGTCGACTATCGCCGTACCGTGCGCATCCAGCTGGCACTGATTGCTGCCCTGGTGGCTATTTCCACCAGCCTGCTCGGGCCCACTGCCTTCATGGGGATTTTTGTAGCCAACACCAGCTATGCGCTGGCCCGCAGCTTCCGACACCGAATCACGCTGCCGCTAGGCTGCGCCATCGCCATCGTCATGTTTTTGCTGGCACAGATAGCGGTGGAACACATTTTCAATTACCGCACGACCGTCGGGATACTCGTCAACCTGGTGTGTGGCGCGTACTTTCTGGGACTGATGGTTCGTACCCGAGGCACTGCATGATTACGATCAATCAGCTCTCCAAACACTACAAGAACAAGACCGTGCTTTCCAAGGTCAGCACACAGTTCCCCGCCGGACAGCTCAGCTCCCTGATCGGCCCCAATGGTGCCGGCAAAACCACCTTGCTGATGAGTATCGCCCGCTTGCTGGAGACCGACGAAGGCCGGATCCAGCTGGACGGCCGCAACATTGCGGATATACGTATTGCCGACTATGCGCGCCGGGTAGCCACCTTGCGCCAATCTCCTGATTTCAATTTGCGCCTGACCGTGGAAGAACTGGTCGCCTTTGGCCGCTTTCCCTATAGCCGCGGCGTGCTGACGGATGACGATCAACAAGCCATCTCCGACGCTATTCAGTTTCTATCGCTGGAACCCTTGCGCCAGTCCTATCTGGACGAGTTGAGCGGCGGTCAGCGACAGATGGCTTTTCTGGCCATGACCATTGCCCAGCAAACCGATTATTTGCTGCTGGATGAGCCGCTGAACAATCTGGACATCAAGCACGCCGTCCAGATCATGCGCGCCTTGCGTCGGCTCTGTGACGAGTACGGCCGTACCGTGATTCTGGTGGTGCATGACATCAACTTTGCCGCCAACTATTCCGATCACATTGTGGCCATGAAAAACGGTGCGCTGTACTGCGCAGGACCGGTGTCAGAGGTCATCACGCAAGCACGGCTGACCGAACTTTATGGCCTGGATTTCGAGATTACGCACAGCGAGCGTGGCCGCCTGTGCAATTACTTCACCCCATCAGGAGAACTAGCATGATCGCCAAACACAGATACGGGCTGATAGCCCTGTTTGTGGCCGCCAGCTTTGCCTTGCAAGGCTGCGAGAAAAAGACCCAGGCAGCGGCGGAAACCCCGGCACCGCAAGCCGCCGTCAGCCCGCAGGCCAGTGCCCGCTATGAACCGATTGTGGTCGAACACAAGCTGGGCTCGACACGCATCGAAAAGCTGCCACAACGCGTCGTGGCGCTGGACATGAACGAAGTGGATTTTCTGGATGCCTTGGGTGTCCCGGTGGTGGGTATGCCCAAAGACTTCATCCCGGTATTCCTGGACAAGTATAAAAACGCCCCTGAAATTCAGGACACCGGCGCAATTGTGCAACCCAATGTGGAACAGGTGTACGCCGCCAAACCGGACCTGATTCTGATCACCTCCTTGCAAGCCAATCACTACAAGGAACTGAGCCAGATCGCCCCCACCATTCACTTTGACGTGGATTACCGCGATAGTCAGGTCAACCACATTGAAGTCCTCAAGAATCACCTGCTGACTCTGGGCTCGATTTTCAAGAAAGAAGCGCTGGCCCAAAAAAAAGTGGCCGAGCTGGATGCCAAAGTCGCCCAGGCCAAAGAAATCACCCAGGATCGTCCTGAAAAAGCCCTGATTGTTCTGCATAACAACGGCTCGTTCAGCTCCTTCGGGGTGCAGTCCCGCTACGGTTTTGTATTCAATGCGCTGGGCGTACAGCCTGCCAGCCCGACGGTAGAAACCGGCCTGCACGGACAGCCTGTTTCCAGCGAGTTCATCCAGCAAGCCAATCCGGACATCATTTACATCATCGACCGTACCGCCGTAATGGAACGTCGCCCTGCCCTGAACGCCGACAGCCTGAGCAACCCGCTGCTGCGTGAAACCAAAGCCTGGCAAAACGGCCGTGTGGTATTTGCCAATGCCGAAGCTTGGTACGTAACTGCCGCCAGTGTCACCTCGCTGAAATTGATTATTGATGACGTGATCAAAGCCTACCAACAACCATGATCTAACGGTTTTTACACAGGCAAATAGACAGTAACGCGACTCAATCCAATTTCTATTTGCCTTAATCAAAGCAAAGAAACACACCCCGCCACATAAAGGAAACTGGCATGTACACACCACGCCACAATGGGACGTTTGCGCCCTCGATACGTAAAATCGGCAGTTCCAGCCGCTCCGGCTTTGCCCTGGACCGCACTTTCAGCGCCGTGCAAATAGCATTAATACTGGGTTTGGGAGCCAGCGCGCTGGCCTTGATGGCCTCGCCTGCGCAGGCACAAAACAGTACGGCTGCCCAGGCTGATGAAGTCGTCACCCTGCCATCCGTTACCGTCAAAGGCCAGCGTGACAAGACTGTAGAAAGCTATGCAGGCGGACAAGTCGCCACCGGCGGACGTGTCGGTTTGCTGGGCACCAAAGACTTCATGGAAACACCCTTCAACACCATCAGCTATACCGAGCAATACATTGCCGACCAGCAGGCGCGTGACATCAGCGAAGTGATCGCCAAAACCGACCCCAGCGTGTTCATGAGCGGCATCGCAGGCGAGAGCAACGAAAGCTATTCCATCCGCGGCTTCCGCTCCGATGTGGGTGATGTCACCGTCAACGGTCTGGCCGGGATGGGCGGCTACTACCGCAACTCGCCCGAAGCCTACGAGCGCGTCGAGGTCCTGAAAGGCCCCTCGGCCCTGCTTAACGGCATGCCGCCCAAAGGCTCGGCAGGCGGCGCCGTCAACCTGGTCACCAAACGCGCCGGCGACGATCCCCTGTTTCGCGTAACAGGCAGCTATATGTCCGACTCGCACTTTGGTGGCCACGTGGATCTGGGCCGTCGATTTGGCGAGGACAAGCAGTTTGGTGTACGCCTGAACACAGCCTACCGCGATGGTGAAATTGCCGTCAAAGACCAGGACAAGAAAATTACCCAGACCTCTTTGGGCCTGGACTGGCGCGGTGAGCGTGTCCGCTTGTCTGCCGACCTGTTTCACAGTAAAGACCGCGCCTACGGCCTGACGCGCGGCCTGACCTTGAATCCCGGCGTAGAACTGCCCAAACCACCCAAACCCGATGTGTCGTGGAACCCGCCTTGGGCTTTTTACGACACCACCGATAAAGGCGCCATGATCCGTGGCGAGTTCGATCTGAACGATCAATTCACCGCTTACGCCGCCGCCGGTATCAGCCGTACCAAATTCAGATCCAATATGGGCGCTGGTCAGGTGATCAATAACGCAGGCGACTTCAGGATCAACTTCAGCGGCGTGGCCGACGAGATGCGGCGCAAAACCGCTGAAGTGGGTCTGATGGGTAAGCTGCAAACCGGCCCGGTCAGCCATCAATTCGCGATCAACGCCACGCAGTACAACGAAGACTACGACCTGAGCGGCTTCCGCAACCTGCTGCCCACCGCATGGGAAACCAATATCTACGATCCCGTCTGGGGTCCAGAGCCTTCCTTGCCGAACAATATCCCGCTGATCAGCACCACTAAGACTCGCTTGAAGAGCATCGGTTTTGCTGACACCCTGTCCTTTGCCGAGGACCGCGTACAAGTGACACTGGGCACACGCCGTCAGCAAGTGATCAACGAGAGCTTTAATGGCACCACCGGCCAGCGTACAGGCGAGCGCTACAAGGAAAGCGCAACCACTCCCGCCGTCGCTTTCCTGGTGAAAGCCACTGATCAAGTCTCGGTCTACGCCAACTACATCGAAGGCTTGTCCCAAGGCGCGATTGCTCCCAACACCGCCGCCAATGCAGGTCAGGTTTTTGCCCCCTTCAAAACCAAGCAGAAGGAAGTGGGCCTGAAGCTGGATCTGGGTGACTTTGCCCATACCCTGGCCCTGTACGAAATCAAGCGCCCCAGCAGCTATACCGACCCATTTACCAACGTGTTCTCCTTTGGTGGCGAGCAACGCAACCGGGGCATTGAATGGGGCTTTTTCGGCTCCCCCATGGAAGGTGTGCGCTTGATGGGTGGCGTGGCTTACTCCGATCCGGAAATCACCAAAGCCGCCAACCCGGCTGAAGAGGGCCGCCAGGCCACGGGCCTGCCCAAGTGGCAAGCCAAGCTGGGCGTGGAATGGGATGTACCCAACTTGCAAGGTCTGACCGTGATGGCCAACGCCACCACCTCATCCAAGCAATACCTGAGCGCGGACAACTCCCTGTCCATCCCCGGCCATACCGTGTTTGATCTGGGCGCACGCTATCGCACCAAGATCTCCGGCCGTCCGCTGACCTTGCGGGCGACGGTGAATAACGTAGCGAACAAAGCTTACTGGGCCAAGCCGCACTTCACCAGCCTGGGTGTGGGCGCACCACGGACTTTCATGTTGTCAGCAACGATGGATTTCTAAGCTGAAGAGCTGAATTTGATGACAGGGCCTTGTTACAGCTGAGTGGTGTGACAAGGCCCTTGTTTGATGACAAGCAGATGCTGCCATCGGTATTTTCAGGTGAGATCACCAGCGGTCGACTCACCAGTCAGCTAAGTGGCGTACAACTGAGCAATTTCTTAAGCCACGAAGCACAACAGGTGAATATCTTCCGGGTCCAGCTCAAATAAACGCGGGTCTGGCTCTGGCGCGATTTCAAAGCCGTGAGCCATATAAAAATCCACCGTATTCACCGAAGGCGTGGCCGAGGCATAGACCGCCTTCGCACCCCACTTAACAGCCTGCTTCTTGGCCTGATCCAGCAACCATACGCCCATCCCCTGCCCGCGCAAGGACTGGCTGACATGCAGAAAGAACAACTGACGCCACTCCCCCTGTGGTCCCAAGGGCAGGCTGTCCAGGCCGACGGCGGCCAGCAGGCTATCACCCTTGAATACGCCCATGAACCAGGAACCGCGATGAAAGGCGTCCTCATGTTCCGGGTGATATTTCTCCGGGTCACCTTCCGGCCAACCCCGCAAATCAATATCAGCCGCTTGCTTGTGCAAGACGCCATCGCGCAGCTCGTACAAACCGTCAATCCGTTCACTACGGTCTATAGACCACAACAGATTCAGTTCGGTTTCTTTCAAAGGGCGCAGCGTCAAGCCTGGAGGTAAAGAGGGCATGGTAATCAAGGTGATGTATTTCGGGTTTGTAGAGGATTGAATCCGCCTCAACGCTCAACCAGGGAACTCGCCTGGCCAAGTCCCGCATGAAACTTGCCCCCTGGGTGAACGCGCCCGATTATAGGCGTACATCGCTCTGAATGCCTCGGCGAACAGGACGGCGCAAGACCGTAGCAGCTCGCAAATCGGGCTGTGGATCACGATCCTCTGCCTGCGCCAGCGTACTTAAAATCGAGCAGTCAGGCTGTTCATCACCCGGACAACAACCAATGGATGCTTCCAGCGCCAAGGCCATGTCCTGCATGTTTTTAATGCGGCTGCTCAGCTCAGTCAGATGCTGTTGAGCGACCCGCTTTACATCTGCACTCTGACGCGACGGGTCGTGCCACAGGCTCAACAAATCACCAATGGCTACCATGGAAAATCCCAGATCGCGAGCACGTCTTATAAAGCGCAAGCGCTCCACATCTTTTCGGCTATACGTCCGGTAACCCGCAGCAGTGCGCTCGGTTTCCGGGATAAGGCCAATCTGCTCGTAATAACGAATCATTTTGGCCGACACTTTGGATACCTTGGAGGCTTCACCAATATTCATCTTGCTCCCCTTGCTCAATGAAAGGACTCGAAAGTCGGGTGTCAGTGATGGCAAAAGGTGGCAGGCCTTGTCCAAAGCCCCATCAGTCTTTTCTGCCTGCCCAGGCCTGTGTTGCCAGCACTGACAACACACAGTGTGAAGATTCCCACGGTAGGAAGGTCAAGCGCCCGCGTGGCCCAAGCCTCCGGCTCCAGAACGCTATGGCGTAAAAAATACATCCACATGCAAATCCTGCACTTTCAAACCGCGCTTGAGCACCATGCCCATCGTGGCATCCACCATGGATGGCGAGCCCGCCACATAAACCTTCCAACCGCTTAAATCAGGCTGATCGTGGCCAACGATATCGGTGACAAGCCCCCGGCGATAGTGAGTGGCCGGTATCCCGGAGATGACAGGAGTAAAAGCCAGATTGGGGTATTGGCGCTCCAGCGCCCGGAAGTCATCAATAGCATATAAATCCCGCAGTTCGCGCGCTCCAAAATACACATGAATGGGCTGATTCATGCCACAGGCCAACGCCGTTTCAACAATCGATTTGATAGGGGCCAGGCCCGTGCCTCCCGCAATGCACAAGATAGGGCCGCCATGCCCCTCGCGCAGATAGGAGGAGCCGCGAGGCACGTCCAGGCTGAGCTTCTCGCCCAGCTGAAGCACGGTGTGCACATACGAAGACGTCACCCCACGGGGAACACGGCGTATGTGAAACTCCAGCTCGGGTGCACCAGGGCGGTTGGCCATGGAGTAACTGCGCACGGGCGCCTGTCCGAATTTGATATCCGCGTACTGACCGGCAAAAAACATCAGAGGCTCAGGCTCATCCAGACGGATACGCACAAGGCGCACATCGTGCGTCAGTTCTCGCAACTCGGACACCGTGCCGGTCACGCTACGCGAGGGTGCCAGCCCCCGTACATCATCCGTGCCAATCCAGTCTACGGTCACATCACTTAAGGGGATCGCCCTGCAGGCCAGAATCAGACCGCGGGCTTGCTGCTCCTCGGTCAGGGCAAAGCGGGAGTGCTCCAGCCGGTCAATTTGCCCATCAACCAGCCGGGTTTTACAGCCCCCACAACGTCCCAGACGACAGCCATGCGGATAGGCCAGGCCGCTTTGCAAGGCGGCCTGCAAAATGTTTTGCCCCTCCTGAGCGGCGATCTGCTGACCGGTCTGACGGATAAGAATTGTTTTGCTGCTCATTGCTGCCCCCTTCACGTATAGCCCCACGGGCCACGCATTGCTCTCAGTTCCCGCCCGGTTCTGGTTGACCAATAGGGATCTGGCTGTCTCATTCTTGTATTTGACATGGCGACTCCACACAAAGTTGTTGTTTAACGACACAAAAGGCTTATTTCTCAATGCCTTGTGAACAAGCTAAAGCTTCCAACGATTGGAGAGTCAACACCTTCAACAAGGTGTGCAGACAAACCTTGACCTTCCAATCGTTGTAATGCCTAGCCTTGGCTAACAACTTTGCACAGACGCTTCGGAAGGGCCGAAGCCCTGCTGCAAGAAAGGGATACAGCCATGCGTCGAACATTCAAATTTGCTTTAGCGGCAAGCGCCATCGCCGCCATCGGAACCGCCTACGCTGCCCGCGATGGTTCCGATCATAAAGACAAGGCAGCAGAACCGCCACCAGAAGCCGCCAGTACGCCCGCAGGCCCCAGCGTGCCTGTTGCTCAAGTTCTGGAGCGCAGCATTCTTCCCTCTACGGATTTCACCGGATTTCTTGCCGCCCCTCAATCGGTAGAACTACGTTCGCGCGTAAGCGGCGCGGTCGAAGCGGTCAGCGTCCCGGAAGGCAGTCTGGTACGTAAAGGGGAGGCTTTATTTCATATAGACCCGCGCCCCTTTCAAGTGGCTCTGGCTACAGCCACAGCGCAATTACGTCAGTCCGAGGTTCTGGCCAAACAAGCGCAAGACGATCTGAACCGGGTACAGAAACTGGTCGAGACCGGCGCCGTTTCCCGCAAGCAATACGATGATGCACTGGCCATACGCAACGCCCAGCAAGCTCAGGTCCAGGTTGCCAAAGCAGCGGTCGCCGCCGCGCAGCTGGACCTGTCCTACACCCATATCCGCTCGCCCATCTCGGGTCGGGTAGACCGGGTCCTGGTCACGGCAGGCAATCTGGTCAATGGCGGCGCCACTGATCAGGCCAGCCTGTTGACCACCATCGTCTCCACAGACCCTTTGTATGCGTACTTCGACATAGACGAAGCCACCTACCTGAAAGCCATCCGCCAGACCCGCCCCGAAAAGGATGACAACACCTCCGGGCTACCCGTTTCCGTTGGACTGGCAACAGATCAGAGCTTCCCATATCAGGGGACACTGGACTTTGTGGGAAACCAGATTGATCGCAGCACCGGAACCGTACGGGCGCGCGCAGTCATTCCCAATCCCGACGGCATGCTGGCCCCCGGTTTGTTTGCACGCGTCAGACTGGCTACAGGGGCAGAACAGGCCGCTATCTTGATTGACGATCAGGCCTTGGGCACTGATCAAGGGAAAAGATATGTACTGGTTGTAGACCAGAACAATCAAGCCCAATACCGCGTGGTCGAACCTGGACCGATGGTCGATGGTTTACGTGTCATTAAAAGCGGTCTGCAAGCCGGTGAAAAAGTCATCATCAAAGGCTTGGTACGCCCCGGCATGAGCATCACTGCCCGCCTCGTTCCCATGCAGGCGAGCAGTGAAACAGCAAGCGCTGCGGTCCACCCCGCGGAGGCCCAGCCATGAAGTTCCCTCACTTTTTCATCGCCCGGCCCATCTTTGCCATCGTGCTGTCCTTGCTGATGCTGATCGCCGGTGCCATGGCCTTCTGGCAACTGCCGCTAAGCGAATATCCGGCAGTCACGCCCCCTACCGTGCAGGTAACGGCCAAGTATCCAGGTGCCAATCCAGAAGTCATTGCCGACACGGTGGCCGCGCCGCTGGAACAAGCTATCAACGGCGTGGAGAACATGCTGTACATGAACTCCCAAATGGCGACCGACGGCCAGATGGTCCTGACCATCGCCTTCAAGCAGGGAACGGATGCCGACATGGCACAGATCCAGGTGCAGAACCGGGTTTCTCGCGCCCTGCCTCGTCTGCCCGAGGAGGTTCAACGCATCGGCGTTGTCACCCAGAAAACCTCGCCAGATGTGCTGATGGTGGTCCATCTGGTCTCCCCGGAAAAACGCTACGACTCGCTGTATCTGTCCAACTTTGCCATCCGGCAGGTACGAGACGAACTGGCCCGCCTTCCTGGGGTGGGTGATGTGCTGGTTTGGGGAGCCGGTGAATACTCCATGCGCATCTGGCTGGACCCGTCCAGCGTAGCAACACGTGGGCTGACAGCCAGCGACATCGTGGCGGCCTTGCGCGAACAGAACGTGCAGGTCGCTGCCGGTTCTGTGGGGCAACAGCCCAATACGGACTCGGCCTTTCAAGTCACCGTCAATACTCTGGGGCGTCTGTCCACGGAAGAACAGTTTGGTGAGATTGTGGTCAAGACGGGCGAAGACGGACAAGTGACCCGTCTGCGCGATGTAGCCCGAGTCTCTTTGGGGGCCGATGGCTACACACTACGCAGTTTGCTTAATGGCGAATCCGCCCCTGCCCTGCAAATTATTCAAAGCCCAGGTGCCAATGCCATTGATGTCTCCAATGCGGTACGCGCCAAGATGCAGGAACTGCAAGGCGGTTTTCCGCAAGACATTGAATACCGCATCGCCTATGACCCGACAGTCTTCGTTCGGGCCTCCTTGCAATCCGTAGCCATCACCTTGCTGGAAGCCGTCTTGCTGGTGGTGATTGTGGTTGTCCTGTTTCTGCAAACCTGGCGTGCTTCCATCATCCCGCTGGTCGCCGTGCCAGTGTCCCTGGTGGGCACCTTCGCCTTGATGCATATATTTGGTTTCTCCCTGAACACGCTCTCGCTGTTCGGGCTGGTCTTGTCCATCGGCATCGTGGTTGACGATGCCATTGTGGTGGTAGAGAACGTGGAACGGCACATGGCGCTGGGCGAGTCGCCCAAGCAAGCGGCCTTCAAAGCCATGGATGAAGTAACCGGCCCGATTATTGCCATCACATCCGTTTTGGCAGCGGTCTTTATCCCCTCCGCATTTCTATCCGGACTGCAAGGCGAGTTTTATCGACAGTTCGCCCTGACGATCGTGATTTCCACCATTTTGTCGGCCATCAACTCCTTGACCCTATCGCCCGCGCTGGCCGCCATCCTGCTCAAACCTCATCACAGCAAGACACGTCCAGATTGGCTGACACGGCTGATCGATACCCTGTTTGGCGGATTCTTCCGCCTCTTTAACCGTTTCTTTGACCGCGCTGCCAGCTCTTACGTAGGGACAGTGCGCCGTGCAGTCCGTGGCAGTGCGATTGTTCTGGTGTTGTATGTCGGCTTTGTGGGTCTGACCTGGCTGGGTTTTCACCAAGTACCCAACGGCTTTGTGCCCGCTCAGGACAAGTACTTTCTGGTGGGCATCGCTCAGCTTCCTAGCGGAGCCTCACTGGACCGCACCGAAACGGTGGTCAAGCAGATGTCGAACATTGCCCTGGCCGAGCCGGGCGTGGAAAGTGTGGTCGCGTTTCCAGGCCTGTCCGTCAACGGGCCGGTCAATGTTCCCAATTCCGCTCTGATGTTTGCCATGCTCAAGCCTTTTGACGAACGTCAGGACCCCTCGCTTTCTGCCAATGCCATCGCCGGCAAGCTGATGGGCAAGTTCAGCCAGATCCCTGACGGATTTTTAGGGATTTTCCCACCGCCACCTGTCCCCGGACTAGGCGCCATGGGCGGCTTCAAACTGCAAATTGAAGACAGAGATGGTTTGGGCTTCGAAGCTCTGGTGCAGGCACAAGGGCAAATCATGGCCAAAGCCATGCAGGCCCCGGAGCTGGCCAATATGCTGGCCAGTTTCCAAACGAATGCGCCCCAACTGGATGTGGAGATTGATCGGGTCAAAGCCAAGACCCTGGGCGTCTCCATGACAGACGTATTCGAGACCTTGCAGATCAACCTGGGATCGCTGTATGTCAACGACTTCAACCGCTTCGGGCGCACTTACCGCGTCATGGCACAGGCTGACGCGCCATTTCGCGCCCAGGCTCAGGACATCGGTCTGCTGAAAGTACGCAGCAATAAAGGCGACATGATTCCCTTGAACGCCTTTGTCACCCTGACCGAAGGCTCCGGCCCCGACCGGGTAATACGTTACAACGGCTTTCCTTCCGCCGACATCAGTGGCGGCCCTGCCCCTGGCTACTCGTCGGGACAGGCCACAGACGCTATCGAAAAAATCCTTAGGGAAACCCTGCCCGAAGGCATGGTCTACGAATGGACAGACCTGGTCTATCAGGAAAAGCAGGCCGGCAACTCCGCCCTGTACATCTTCCCTCTGGCCGTCCTGCTGGCCTTCCTGATTCTGGCCGCCCAATACAACAGCTGGTCCCTGCCCTTTGCCGTCTTGCTGATCGCCCCCATGGCCCTGCTCTCGGCCATAGGTGGTGTCTGGCTATCCGGTGGCGACAACAACATTTTCACGCAGATTGGTTTTGTAGTACTGGTCGGGCTGGCCGCCAAAAACGCCATTCTGATTGTGGAGTTTGCCCGCACGCAGGAAGAGGCGGGAGCTGACCCATTGACGGCCGTCCTGGAGGCCGCCCGGCTACGGCTGCGCCCCATCTTGATGACCTCTCTGGCCTTTATCGCTGGCGTGGTTCCCCTGATGCTGGCCAGTGGAGCAGGTGCAGAAATGCGCCACGCCATGGGGGTGGCCGTGTTCGCCGGCATGTTGGGCGTCACCCTGTTCGGCCTGCTACTGACCCCTGTGTTCTACGTGCTGGTGCGCAAACTGGCACTGCGCCGCCAACAGCGCCGGGCCCCTGACCGCAACGACCAGCAACACGCATGAAGCCAAGGACAAGCATGAACATGATTTTCCCCTCTCTACCCCGCGTTCGACGCCTCAGCCCCCTTGCCCTGGCATTGATACTGACAGGCTGTACACTGGCTCCCAAGTACGAGCGGCCGGCCGCCCCTATCGAGGCCACGTATCCCGCTTCCCCCCTTGCTACCGAAGAGGCTAGCTCTGCTGCAGTCATCGCTGCAGAAATAGGCTGGCGCGACTTCTTCCGCGACCCGCTACTACAGCAACTGATAGAAATTTCACTGGCAAACAACCGCGACTTTCGTACAGCGGCCTTAAATGTCGAAGCGGCACAGGCGCTGTATCGCATTCAACGCGCCAAACTGCTACCAGAGCTGGGGGCGGCCGCCAACGGTGCCTCCGAGCGACTTCCCGCCGACCTAAATCCAACTGGCACCAGCCAGCTTAATCGTCGCTACGAGGTGGGCGGTGTCAGCACAGCCTGGGAGCTGGATCTATGGGGCCGCATCCGCAGTCTGAACGAACAGGCACTGGCCCACTATCTGGCCCTGGATGAAACTCGCGTAGCGGCCCAAACCAGCCTGATCGCCGAGCTGGCCAATACCTATCTGACGCTGCGGGCCGACCAGGAGCTGCTACGTCTGAGCAGCGACACGCTGGCAACGCAACAGCGCTCCTACGAATTAAGTCGCCAGTTAAAGGAACTGGGCCATGCCACCCAACTGGACCTGCGCCGCGCGGAAGTCGCTCTGCGACAGGCAGAATCCAGCTATGCCGCCTATAGCCGCCAGGCAGCCCTGGATCGCAACGCTCTGGTCCTGCTGTTGGGACAAGCACTCAGTGCCGATCTATCCAGACAGCTGGATGAGGCGGTTACGCTGCCCGATCAGATCCTTGTGGCGGATCTACCTGGCGGCCTGCCCTCCGACCTGCTGGTACGCCGACCCGACATTCGGGCTGCCGAGCAAACCCTTCGAGGCGCCAACGCCCATATTGGCGCAGCACGAGCTGCTTTTCTTCCTACCATCAGCCTGACTGGGTCCATCGGAACCGCCAGCGCTTCACTGGAAGGTCTGTTCGACTCGGGTACACGGGCCTGGAGCTTTTTTCCCAGCATTAATCTGCCCATTTTCAAGGGCGGTGCCCTGCTGGCAAATCTGGATGTCGCCCATGTGCGCAAACGGATAGAAATCGCCCAGTATGAAAAAACCATTCAGGTCGCTTTCCGGGAAGTGGCGGACGGGCTGGAAAGCAAAAGCCTGCTGGACCAGCAGATCCAATCCGAGAAGCTGGCGGTCACGGCCAGCCTTGAGGCTCAAACCCTGGCCGAGCAACGCTTTCAGGAAGGTATGGACGACTACTTGAGCGTTCTGGATGCACATCGCAGCCTGTACAGCAGCCAGCAAACACTGGTCAGAACGCGCCTGGCACGACTGAGCAATCTGATTGACCTGTACAAGGCTTTGGGGGGTGGGTGGAAGGAGTACACAAACTCGGCGGATCACAACACTTGAACCTCGCTTTTGTGCCCGAGGCAGAACGGCATGTGCATGGCGTGCATGAATGGACCTCCCGCTCTGGCCCTGACACTGCTCTAGCAGTGCCAGGGCAGCACGGTTGATCTTAACGATTCCGACGGGCCCGCTCCTGCACGACGTTACTTTCCAGCATCAATGCCGCCCGGCTAGTAACCCGATCCAGCATGCTGCTCAGGGCCGATATTTCTGCTGCACTCAAATCCTGAAAGATCTCCTCATTCAAGGAGGCAACAACCGGCATGACCTCCTCATAACGCTGCACTCCCAACTCCGTCACCGAGACATGCACAATGCGCGAGTCTTTGGTATCGCGCGTACGCTTTAGCAAACCTTTCTCGCACAAAGTACTGACCGCTCGTGAGCAACGAGCGGTATCCAATGCTGCCGCCTCGGCCAAAGCCGTGCCTGTCAAAGCAGGGTGCATGTTGGCAATTGCCAGAATGCGCCATTCACGGCGAGTGATATTGAAACGCCCCTCGCACAAGCGAATAAAAATCGGATTACTGGCAGACCAGGCTCGATACAGCTGGAACATCATCATGGCCGGCAGCGTAAGGGGCGCCGCACTGCCTGCAGTGCTTGCCAAGGCAGGGGAAGGCTTGGGGGAGCTGACCATGGGATGACCTTTAACCTTGAAGATACTTGATTAGAACAACTATCAGCCCCCTTGGTAAGCTGCGGTAAAAACTGATGGAAATCAAAAAAAAGGAGACAAATCATGGCCCTGAACCGCCTTCGCGCCACGGTAACAAGCTGTCTGCTGTCAGGACTGCTGTTCACTGGTTTATCCCACGCAGCAAGCCCCGTTGAAACCCTGACTGTCGTTGTACCCTATGCGCCCGGAGGCGCATCTGACCGGGCCGCACGCATTGTGTCGGACGGTCTGCACAAAAAACTGGGTATTCCCATTGTGGTCGAGAACAAGACCGGCGCCGGGGGCCGAATTGCCGCCCAGTATGTCAAAAGTACGGCGGCAGACAAAAATGTGCTGATCCTGGCCAACCCCGCCGTCATGGTCGTCGCCCCCCTGGTTTTCAATGACATCCCCTACAAACCCGACACCGACTTTCAGGCCGTTTCCATGGTGACTGAATACGGTTTTGGGGTGGCGGTGTCGGCAGACAGCGACATTCAAACCATGGACCAACTGATTGCCTGGGCCAAAGAGCATCCCGGTGCCTTCAATATTGGCGTCCCGGCCACCGGCAGCCTGCCGCACTTTTTCGGCCTGATGCTATCTCAGCAAATTGGCTCCAAGGGCGAGATCATCGGCTATCGCGGTTCGGCCCCAGTCATTACAGACTTGATCGGCGGCGTACTGCCCTTGGCTATCGATACGCTGGATGTACTGACGTCTCAGCACCAGGGCAAGCGCATCCGCATTCTGGCCACCTCGGGCAGCGAACGAGAGACCACCCTGCCAGATGTACCTACCTTGAAACAGTCCGGTGTGGACCTGGAAGCCTCAGGCTGGAACGCCTTCTTTGCCCCGGCCTCCATGCCAGCCGATAAAGTCGCCTTCCTGGGCACGGCCATTAAAGAAGTCACCAGCGACCCGGCCCTGCAAGAAACACTGCTGAAAAATGAATTGATTCCCGTATCTGCCGATGCAGAAGAAACCCGCGTCCGCATTGAACAATTCCGCCAGCAATGGGCTCCGGTCATTCAGGCCTCCGGCTTCAAAGTCACGCAATAAACCAGCAACACAGACAACATGACACAACGCAAGAACGTCCTGTTCATCATGGCCGATCAGCTGCGGGCTGATCACCTGGCCTGCTACGGCCACCCTCATATTCGTACCCCCCATCTGGATGCTTTGGCCGCCAAGGGGGTGCGCTTTGATCGCGCTTTCGTCAATTCCGGCGTCTGCGGCCCGTCCCGCATGAGCTACTACACAGGCCGCTACCCATCGACGCACGGAGCCACCTGGAATCGCGTGCCCTTGTCGGTAGGCGAAGTCACCATGGGCGAGTATTTGCGCGCCGGTGGACACAAACTGGTGCTGGCGGGCAAAACCCACATCATGGTCGACCACAAAGGGCTGGAACGGCTGGCACTGGATGGTGGCAGCGAACTGGCCCGCCTGCTTAAAACAGGAGGGTTTGAAGAGATAGACCGTTACGACGGCCACCACGAACCGGGAGAAGAAAGCGGCTACCCGGCTTACCTGCGGCGTCATGGTTATGAATCCGACGACCCATGGACAGACTTTGTCATCTCTGCGCACGGGCCCGATGGGCAGCCAGTCAGTGGCTGGCACATGCGCAATGCTTGCTACCCGTCCCTGGTAGAGGAAAAGCACTCGGAAACGGCCTATATGACGGACCAGGCCCTGTCCTTCATGGAGCGCATGGGGGATGAACCTTGGGTGCTGCACCTGAGCTACGTCAAACCACACTGGCCCTATATCGCTCCTGCGCCCTACCACGATATGTACAGCGCCGAGCAATGCCTGCCCGTAGTGCGCAATGAGGCCGAATTAAGCAATGCGCATCCGGTCGTAGAGGCCTACCGCCAGCAAGAAGAATGCGTCAGTTTCGCCAGCGAAACCTGCATCAACACGGTCAGACCCGCCTACCAGGGTCTTATTACCCAATTGGACGACCACCTGGGCCGCTTGTTCGACTTCATGTCCCGCAATGGCCTGATGGACAACACCCTGATCATCTTCACGGCCGACCATGGGGATTTCCTGGGCGATCATTGGCTGGGCGAGAAAGAGCTGTTCTACGACACCGTGCAGCGTGTACCTTTCATCGTCTACGACCCGTCACCGGAGGCGAATGCTACGCGGGGAACAGTCGATAACAGAATGGTCGAAGCCGTGGATGTGCTGCCCACCATGCTCTCGTGGCTGGGCCTGCCGCTGGCTTCCCACCGCCTTGAGGGACGAGACTTGCTGCCCCTGCTACATGGCACCCAGCCACCTTGGCGCGACTGCGTGTTTTCCGAACTGGATTACAGCTATCGCCTGGCCCGCGTGATACGCGATAAATCACCGTCCAATGCCAGAGCCTGGTCCCTGCGCAGTGACCGCTGGCGCTATGTGTATTGGCTGGACGAGCCTGAGCAGCTCTATGACCTGCATGCCGATCCTGAGCAGTTCAACGACCTGGGCCAATCTCCAGACCACGAAGACGTACGGGTTGAATGTCGGGAGCGCTTGCTGCAGTGGTTCACAAGCCTGAAACGCCGAACGACCGTGACGGACGAAGAAGTAGAGCGCGGTACCAATGCGTATAAAAAAGCAGGGGTATTTTTCGGGCAGTGGTAAGCACAGGAGCAGAAAGGGCAAGCGTGTAGCATCAAGCGCTTGCCCCCTTCCTAGTCCGGGTTCTTCGGACCGCGGCGCTTGGGCAAGATGGCGGGCGTATCGTCATGTGGCTTGAACAAATACGGACTCTTATCGGGTTCCGGATTCGGAGAACCATCAAACTGCGTGGCTTTATGGTCTACCGGCCGCCTTCGCTCCTTGTCTTTGCCGCGTTCATTCGCCTCCTTCAGGTCTTCCTGCACCCGCCCGGCAATATCCACTTGGGATTCGCTGCTGGGCTCCGGTGCTTTGGCTTGATTCGAGCCTTCGGTGTTGCCTTTGCGTGTGGGACTCATGCGGACTCTCCAAAGATCAGGTTTCACAGACAGGCTCCAGCAAACAGTGTGCCTGGTAGCCTTCATGGCTGCCCCCAAGCTGAAAACCTGCCAAGCAAGGCCGTCAATCAACAGCCTTGGACGGATGTGGACTAAGGCTTGGCCTGACTGTGACCTTCATTGGCACGAGCCAGAAAAATCCGTATTAACTCCGGTGAGTGCTCTTCCAGCCAACGAGCCATCGCGCGCTCTTGCTCCAGGATTTGATGGCACACCATCGCCGTCTCCGTATCGCCCACAAAATCAGCGGCCTCCTTGAGCTGGCTGTAAGCCGCAATTTCCAGGTTTTCGAAGGCAAAGCTGAACATCGTGCCTTTCACCACCTCATCAGAGGCAAAGATCCCGGAAAAGCCCTGAAACGCTGCCATAACTTTCCCGCCCAGGTCTTTGAGCAAGGACGTATCCCCACCGCGCCGCTCTATGCATTCGCGCACCAGCCCCTGCTGTGTCTGAGTTTCCTTGATATGTTGCTGAATACGCTGATGCAACTCCGGGTAGTTCTCCACCCGCGAGAGCATGCTGTTCAGCATCGTCTCAGCCTGTTCTTCCATTGCATGTGCGTCTCGAAGCCAGTCCATCAAGTGTTTATCCGCGCGTGATTTATTGGTATCCATGACATTCTCCTGTCGGTTTGCCTTGCCGCAACTGCGACAAGCAACTGATACCCAGCATATGGCGTTCCCAAGGTGCCCGCGCCCCGCGCACACCTTGAAAAACACCAAACAGCTACCTGCTTCCTCTTGAATCAGCTCCCACACATTCCGGACCGGAAAAATGAAGCCAGGCAATCACGCACGGCAAGAAAAATACTTAAATAATCGACATTAGAAAGGCGCCCAGCCCCGCCAAAAGCACAACCAACGCCGGTGGTACACGCCCCACCGTCAACAAGCCAAACAAGAGCAAGGCCAAGCCAAAATCCGCCTTGTCATGAATGGCACTGGTCCATACCGGGTCATACAGCGCGGCCCCCAGGATACCGACCACCCCTGCATTAATCCCTGCCATCGCCGTGCGCACGCCAGCCCGATGTCGCAGCCCTTCCCAGAAAGGCAAGACGCCAATCAGAATCAAGAACGCCGGGATAAAAATAAGCGCCAGCAGAGCCAAGCCGCCCAGCCATCCCTGCAAAGGCCATTGAGCCATCGCCCCGATATAAGCCGCGAAGGTAAACAGGGGCCCCGGCACTGCTTGCGCCGCCCCATAACCCACCATCAAGTCCGCATTGCTGACCATTCCTGTCGGTACGACAGAGGCCTGCAAGAGCGGCAACACAACATGCCCCCCACCAAAGACCAGTGCCCCGGATCGGTACACCCCCTCCAGTAACTGAACAATCGATGAGCCTGTTGCCGCAGCCCACACAGGCAAAGCAAGCAAGAGCCCGACAAAAGCCACTAGGGCAGCCATCCCTACCCTGCGAGACACCGGATACGAATGAGCCCGAGCCACTCCTGCTTGAGCAAAGTCCAATTTCCACCATGCGATCAAACCTGTCACCGCAATGGCCAGAACCTGCCCAAAGGCCGAGGGCAAGGCCAGGCTTAACAAAGCAGCCACCATCGCCAATGCAGCACGAGATCGATCAGGACATAGAGACCGGGCCATTCCCAACACCGCCTGGGCCACAATTGCTACCGCCACAATCTTGAGCCCATGTACCCACGCAGACTCTGCAATCCCCTGCTGTCCCGCCAATCCCATGGCAAACAAAATCAATGCAATGGCCGATGGCAAGGTAAAACCCGTCCAGGCTGCCAGCAAACCCATCCACCCGGCACGCACCAGCCCCAGCGCCATCCCGACCTGGCTGCTGGCCGGACCCGGCAAGAACTGACACAGGGCAAGCAGATCGGAGTAGCTGCGATCATCCAGCCAGCGACGGCGCTCTACGAACTCGGTACGGAAATAACCCAGGTGCGCGATCGGGCCGCCAAACGAAGTCAGCCCGAGTTTCAGAAAGGCCCAGAAGACCTCCAGCGGGCTGCCTGGCCTATCCGACGCCTGCCTCTGCACTTCTGCCGCTGATGCGGGTGCCTGTGTCTGTGTCTGTGTCTGTGTCTGCACAGGTTCGTTCGAATTATTCATTGCTGCCTGTTCCCCCCCTTGATCAACATCCGGCACACGTCATCTGCACCACCTGTTTTTACTGCTGATTAGTTTTCTGCTTACCGCCGATAGACAAGCTACAGACACCTTAGCCTGGCAACATATGATTATTGTGATGTAGAAAGTCAGGAATTTACCCACGGCGATTTAACTCGACCCACCCAACCCCGCCTCCCGGCACTCGCCCAGATAGCTTACAAACGTGGAAATCCGCGCCTACAAAGCCGTATTGCGGTAATACACCTCATTGATAGGCTGACTCATATCCAGCGCACGCTTGGGAAACAACTGCCCCAGCATCCACCACAGCAATAAATGCCCCTGCCTGAGTCAAGACAAACAGATACCAAGGCTTCTTCCACCCAATAGGCTATGATTTACAAGCCATGCCAAACGGACAATAACTGAGCAAAACCTACCAAAAAATAGAGATCATTACTCCAGAGCCATGAGTCAGCCACATCTTGTAGAAATAAACCAATATTCGTTTTCACCGGCGGCTTTGGCGGACATAAGAAATAACGCGTATGCGGTCGGTAACTGGCCTTTGGTTTATATCCTCAGTGACGGAGCCAAACGCCGAGCCTATGTAGGTGAAACAAGCAGTGCGCTGACCCGTTTGAATACGCATCTGCAGCATGAGCATAAGAAAATGCTCACTACTGCCCATTTGATCAGCAGCTCACGCTTTAACAAGTCCGCTACGCTAGATATTGAATCAGCGTTGATCAAATACATGGCAGCAGATGGTTGCTTCGAATTGCTCAATGGCAATTTAGGCCTGTCCGATCACAACTATTACCAAAGAGATGAGGTCTACACGCAGATCTTTCGTGAGACGTGGGACAAACTCCGTGGCCAAGGCATAGCCAGGCATTCGTTAGAGTCGATTGATAACTCCGACGTTTTTAAATATTCCCCATACAAAGCGCTATCTTTCGACCAGCGTCAAAGCCTGGTGGAAATGATGCGTGCTCTGCTCAATGACAATCTGCGCCATCTGGTCGTTCAAGGCGGGGCTGGCACCGGAAAGTCGGTTCTCGCTATTTTCCTGTTCAAGCTGATCCATACCGATGAAGCGGAACTGAATCTTCAGGAGTTTTCCGAAGAGGAAAACGAGCTACGTGAACTACTCTGCCAGCTAAAACAACGTTTCCCTACCCCCCGAATGGCCTTGGTAGTGCCTATGGCTTCATTCCGCGCCACCTTGAAACGGGCATTCAGGAACGTGGCTGGCCTGCACCCTGACATGGTGATCAGTCCGTCACAACTGGCTCGGGAAACTTACGATATCGTGTTGGTGGACGAGTCCCATCGACTCCGCAAACGAGTCAACCTGGGTTCCTACTATGGAATATTCGACAAGGTCTGCACCGACTTGGGTTTGGATAAAGAAAGCTGCAGCGAAGTGGATTGGGTGACCCAACAGGCTAAAAAGGCCATTTTTTTCTACGACCCCGATCAGTCCATCAAACCATCGGACGCCAACGCAGCAGACTTTCAAAAGATCAAGCAATCACCTGACGCTAGAGTCATGACACTGACTTCTCAGTTTCGCGTCCAAGCAGGCCAGGACTATGTCGACTTCATCGACAGGCTTCTGAACATCCAGCTTGCAGCCCAAGAGCAATATCGTTCAAAAAAATATGACTTTCTACTCTTTGAAAACATCGCAGATCTGGTTCAAGTTATTGAGCAGAAAAACCAGACTTACGGCTTGGCCCGCCTGGTTGCCGGATATGCCTGGCCATGGCATTCGAAAAAAGACTCCACGCTCTATGACATTGAAATAGACAATGTAAAACTGCGTTGGAATCGAACCAATACGGACTGGATTAACACGACCGGGGCAGAAGATGAGGTTGGCTGTATTCACACCACCCAAGGATACGACCTGAACTACACCGGCATCATTTTCGGAACAGAGATTGGCTACGACGCCGACACGAATCAGATCACGATCAACGAAAAAAACTATCTGGATCGAAACGGCAAGCAAACCATAAAAAGCACAGAAGAACTGAAGCAGTACATCCTCAACATCTACAAAACCATCATGCTTCGGGGCATCAGGGGCACTTACGTCTATGCCTGCGACCCGGCGCTGCGGGCCTATCTCAAGCAACATATCCCCAGCTACCAGGCTCCCCCAGCCCAAGAGCTCTTGCCTGCACCAACGTTGGTGCCCTGGGTCAATGCCGTTCCCTTCTATGACCTGCAAGCCGCCGCTGGCAGCTTCAGTGAATTGCAACACGTAGAAGACAAGGAATGGATAGGCCTGCCCCAAGGGATGGAGGCAAAACAAGATATGTTCGCTTGCCGGGTCGTGGGCGAATCCATGAACAAGATCATCCCGAGTGGCTCGCTCTGCCTTTTCCGCCAGGATCCCGGTGGAAGCCGAAATGGCAAAATTGTTCTGGTAGAGTGCTTGTCTGCTCAGGATAGCGACGATGGCTCAAGATTCACCGTCAAAGAATATGAAAGCATCAAAACCCAGACGGCAGAGGGCTGGGAGCATAAAAAGATTTTATTGAAACCGCGCTCTACCCAACTTACGTTTGAAGTGATTGAAATCCATGAAGACGCCGACTATCGCTATCGGGTAGTGGGCGAGTTTATAAGAGTTTTGAGCTGAACAATGCCTGTGTTTTGCCGAACACAGGCATTGCGCTACGCAAGCTCAGGAAGAGGAAAGATAACCGAAGGGAAGATTAAGCAAAAAAAAGCAGACGACACGTCTACGGGCATGTCGTCTGCTTGCCTTCTACTGCAGTGAACCGTTTAGAAGCGTGTGCGTATACCCACACCAAACGTATCGCCACGCGACAAACCAGTCAGTTTGTCGCTGTAATACGCAGCATAGACATCCGTGCGCTTGGAAAGCTCGTAGTCGTAACCCAAGGCCCAGCTGTTGCGCTTGACGTCACTGGCCCCACTACTACGCGTGTGACCATACGAAGCCAGCACCTTGCCGCCGCCCATAGGGACAGACACACCAAACTGCCCGCCCTTCATCGTGATGTCACCACTAGTGATGATGTTCTTCACGTACTGAAACTGAGCAAATACCTTGGCAAAATCAAAGTCATAAGCCATGCCTAACTGGCTCGCCCGCTGATGACGAAAGCCCACAATGATATTTTCCAGATCATCCGCCTGATTATCGAACTTGATCTGCTGATAGGCTAATGTCGCCGAGAAAGCACCATTGAAATACAGCGCATTGCCACCCCATTTATTGGACCCAGACTTGTTAGGCTCGTTACTGAACCCGTAAATCAAGTTTGCGGTCAGACCATTGAAGTCAGGCGTGGTGTACTTGACCGCATTGCTCCAGCCCGAATCGCCCAGCACGCCTTGGCCTTCCATCCCCAGATACGTGTGGAACACCGACGGGGAGAACGTGTAGGAATCGCCAAACGGGTTAAACAAGATGGTGGAGACGAAATAAGGCGTAGTCAGCCGCCCCAGCGTCAAAGTGCCTGCATCATCACTTTGCAAACCCACATAAGCACTACGAGAGAACATGGGATCGCCATTGAACCGCCCCGCCTGAGCTGTCTCTGGCCGGAAGAACCCTTCCATGGCAAACACGGCGCGAACACCGTTGGACAACTCCTCCTGGCCTTTCAAGCCCCAGTAAGAGGTTGTCATCCCTCCCCCGCCTACCGTCCCTTCCCGCTTATTGCCCCCTACAGGTTTATGTATCCCTGCCCAGGCATCAACCAGACCGTACAGCTGTACATTGGTTTGCGCGTGGGCAGTTGACCCTATTCCCAGCAAAGCGGCCAGCAGCCCGCCTGCCAATATCGGCATCTTTAGAACCATTGTGTCTCCGTTATCGTTTTCAGTATTGTGGTGATCCCCCTTCCCTTTTTCTAAGGGGGAGCCCTGACTGGGTGTCATCCACTTCGGCAGTACAAATAGGCAAAGCGAACAACCCCAATTTTTCTAGGGGCTTTTAATTTTTACTGTCACTTACAAGTGGTTTGGAAAGATGCGGGTGATAACAATTATTCAGGAAGGTACGTCGCGAAGCAGGCATGCTTTTTTGGGTACTACCGTTTTTCTTAATCTAGGCATGTGTTGCCGACGGGACTTGCCAGGTGGTTAAAAGCTCAATAAGCATCGGTTTAGAGACGTAAATATTGAGAATACTTGGCTCAACTTACCAGGTATCACAAGCATAAAAATCGACTAACGCAGATGAAGCCATCAAGGAGCCACTCCCAGGCTCCTTTTAAAGTACATACCATCTCGATCTTTCAGCATTAAAAAAATTAATCCGTCAAAAGGGCTCAATAGGTTTAAAAACCCCCGTCTTGCTCATATTGCGCCGAAGGTCAAACTGAGCCAGTGCCTCCACCACATCAATCATGGGCAACATCTCAAAATTGATCTCTGACCATGCCTCCCTACTCACCTTCACGGAGTACAAATAATCATCACGCAACTGCCCTGTTGCCGGATCATGACGTTGAGAAAACCCCGATAGAGTGATGCCCTGAACGACAGGGAGAGCGGCAAAGGTTTCCCCAATAATCCGGAAACCTACACCATGCACATGGGCCATATAGCGCTTACGTACCTGCACTGCTGGCAGATCCTTCACAGACAGCTTCAAGCCCCTTGCCGGAACCGCTGCAATCTTCGAGGGCATATCCTCAATCTCCGGCAAATCGATATCCAAGTGAACATGCGCTCCCTGCTCCGCAATGTCCAACGATATCAACGTCTCCCGAGGCCAAGCGATATCCTGGAGGTTAGCTTCCAGCCATTGCTCCATCGCTGCCGTATCTTGATAGATATCCTCTTCAAGCAGCTTACGCCGCTGCTCTTGCTCATAAGCATGTTGAGTCTGATCACTTTTCCATGCAGCCAATAACCGTTGATGCTCGCTGGCTATCTGCTGATTGAGCTGATTCAATTTTCCCAAACGTTTGGGAAAAAACTTTTCCCACCATTTTGCACTTAGCAAAGCAGGCTGCAAGGGCTCAGAACGAAGAAAACGCTCTGGAACATACCTGGGTGCAATATGAGGCGCAGGAGTGTCTAAATGGATATTAGCCACCGCTTCACATTCACTATTTATTTCATCGCATTTACGCTGGATTAAGCTTTGAATAGCCTGGCGGTTCTGCTTCTTGGCGAGCTCAACAACCGACTCGGAAACAGGCTCTCCGTCCTGATCATGGAAACTCAACATTCCTTGCTCTGTGACCCCACACACCAAAGAGAAAGTCTGTGTTTGCTGGGCAGATTGGCGCGGCTTAGGGGCAGGAGCAGCCTTATATAGGGTATGACGAGCGGAAAATCCCAAAAAACTGGTATTGAGATGTGCCCCACGCTTACCAACATTCACCGTTGAGCCCCGCGGCCCCAAGGTCCAGCTAGTGCCCGAGCCACTCAAGTTCATGCGTATGCCTGGAGCCAACTTAATCGATCGTCGAAAACGTACAGCCACAACTCCCTCCATGCTTTTTAATAGTTTTAAAAGCTTATGAACTTCCACAAAAGAGGTTTTGGAATGCAGAGAAACCTGATGGGGATGTATAACACTGTGCTGAGGCTAACTCAAAACCAGAGGCGGCTAACTACCAGGCATAGTCACTGAATAAGCGGAAGCAGAGATAAGGGCACGAGACGGAGACAATCGCAGACAAAGGTAAGCATCGCTGTACCGATTCTGTATCTATTGAAGTGCTGAGTTGATTCCCTGAACAGGGACTGACACTACGGTATCTTCCAACTGTTTGAACTTCAGGAAGATTTTAGATGGTGCCCGGGGCCGGAATCGAACCGGCACGCCTTGCGGCGGGGGATTTTGAGTCCCCTGCGTCTACCAATTTCACCACCCGGGCTAGGTATGGCAACCTGGGAATCCAGGCTTGGAAGGAAAGATTGTTATTATACGCAGATTCCTCGGGGTTTTGGCAAGTGCTACAGCAATTTTTTTAAATTTAGCCTGGCACTGAAAACATTCCCGCCTAAAGTCCGTCTGAAGCTCCGTTTTCCGCCTGCTTTGTCACAACTGCTTAAGCATTAACGGACGGTTCTCGGCGGACAAGCACCTGCACCACTTCTGGCCATACTCAAACCTGGATTCCAAATAAAAAAACAGGCCAGGTACACCGTCCTGGCCTGCTCAATTTTTTGGTTCTGAGTATGGAGCCCCTAGTCCCCTGCCACAGCCTGCCCGTTACGAATCCACTCTCTCCAGATCGCGACCAACAAAGCCATCAGGACCGGGCCGATAAACAAGCCCACGATGCCCATTGTTTGCACACCGCCAACCAAACCAAAGAACGTAGGCAGGAACGGCAGTTTCACCGGGCCACCAACCAGGCGTGGTCGCAGTGTTTTATCAACGATGAACAGTTCGATAGCGCCCCACAGGAACAAGCTCACGCCAGCCACCAGGTGACCAGAGCCTATTAAATACAAGGACACCATTGTGAATGACAGGGGAGCACCGCCGGGGATCAGTGCCATGAAGCCGGTGATAACGCCCAAGAGTACGGGCGATGGAACACCTGCAATCCAATAGGCAATACCCAAAACCACACCCTCACCCAAGGCGATCAAGCCCATCCCGGTGACAGTGGAGTTAACAGTAGCAGGCACAACCCGAGAAAAGCGCTGCCAGCGGCCTGGCAGGATGCGCTCACCAACAATATCCAATTGCACCAGCAGCCTGTCACCATCTTTAAAGATGAAGAACAGCGTGATCAGCATGAACAGCACGGTCAACAGCAAGTGGAATACGTTGCCGGTAGCGGACAAGACCATGCGGTAGATATTGCCAAGATGCTGGCCGCTGACCATCTCGACCAGCTCGCCCAACGCGTGGGGTTCGCCTAAATAGACTTGCCAGTATTCGGTCAAGCGCTCGCCCATCAGGGGCATGGCTTTGATCCATTCCGGGGTCGGTGTGCCGTAGCGGTTGGCGGCCAGCGCCCAAGTGATGAAGCTGCTGGCTTCCTGGATCGCAAAGGACAAGGCCAGGGACAAAGGCACGACCAGGACCACGATGACGACCAGCAAGGCCAATGTAGCCGCCAATGCGGTGCGGCCATTACAGCGTACAACCAGCCGTTTATATAAGGGCCAACCGGCCAGGCCTATGATCAGCGCGGCCAGAACAGGGACCAAAAATCCCTTTAAAAAGTAGACGCCTGCAGCCAGCAATAGCAGCAATAGCCAGCGAGCGATTAGAAATGCGGGTAAGACGGGTTGCATAAACGGTGGAGACCCTCTTGTCTATTGGTCTGGGCATGGGTCGGTGCCGAAAGTTTTTTGACGATAGCATGATCACAGCCCGAGGAATACCCGTTTCTTACAACAAGCTGATAACACTTTTTAAGGTGGAAGCAGGCTCTAAGCGGCACCCGCGATCTGCATAGGGTCAAGACTCATCATTGCGGGCTGGATAGCAACATCAGGACTCGGTCGGTTCGATTGGACTGACTCGAATCTGACTCTTAATGAACTGCACCTCACACCGCGTCTTGCCAAGTCTACTCCTGCTGCTGTGAAGCAGCTTAAATGCTGCACACGAAAGCTTGAAATCTACAACAGGGGTTCAAGTCTTGTGATCCTCAGTCGCCTGAGAGCTGCAACAGGCATCACGTGCGAGTGCTGGTGCTGGTGCTGGTGCTGGTGCTGGTGCTGGTGCTGGTGCTGGTGCTGGTGCTGG